>Ga0316208_1000005_pt1 | contig 523163 bp, 481 predicted proteins | sample 3monopyrite_MG_FD_204944 | JGI IMG/M metagenome (GOLD analysis project Ga0316208, IMG submission 204944) | Microbial mat bacterial communities from mineral coupon in-situ incubated in ocean water Damariscotta River, Maine, United States -... | ecosystem: Environmental > Aquatic > Marine >...
CTACTCAAATACCCGCCCAAAACCGCCAAATCAGCGGTGAAGGCGGAAAAGTAAGCGCATGCCAAGGGTAAAGGCCCCTAAGGCGCAGACCAAAAGGCCATATCAGGAGAGTTTTTCAACGGAATAGACCTAAAGCTGCAACCCAAGGCCAGCGGTAAGGTGAAGGTCGCGTTTGGCCCCGAACTGTATGGTGACTATGTGTTTGTTAAGGACATTGATATGGACTTTTGGGGAGAAAACTTCGTGTATGACATTGTTCGAGAAGTTTTGCCCAAGGAAGAACGATTGTTTCCTTAGTGGCCTGTTGGTCGGCGGGAAGGGGTGGCCTGGTGGCCGGAAGACGCCAATCACCCAGCTAATGGTTTCACCCTGCCCGCACCAACCGCTCAAGCATGCCTTGTTTGGCAGAGACTACAACTGTAACGAATAATTCTAAACAAAGTCTTAGGCAGATACACGCAGCGCGCGCATTGGTGGCTCTGGAGCTTTGTTGTGATTGATAGGGCCTTTTGGGTGTGGTTGGTTAGAAAGCGCTGTTCATCAGCACTAATTTTTTGCGCAGAATTGGCTTAATGCGCTCAAAAGACATATGCAGCTCTTTGAAATATTGGCTTGCATGTTCTAGGTTGTCCTGGCGGCCGAGCATCTCAAGCTGGGCAGCGGCGGTTGATACACCTTCTGCACCAAATATCAGGCTTGTGGACTTGAGCTTATGTGTCAGAAAAGCAATTTTCTTGCTGTTTTTGTCGACCACTGCTTCACCGATATCACCGATCAGGTCCGGCGAAACGGTTAGAAAATCGCGCATCAACGTTTTATATTCGCCCTTTAGAACCGCGTTATATTCATTCAGCGTATCCCAGTTCAGCAGTGCCATTTCGTCTTCGTCCAGTACGGCGTAAATTTCGTCGTCCTCGGGCGGGCGCATATTGCTGGTCTTGGTGCTGATGCCCAACTGCTCGCTCAAAGTTTGCATCAGATTAAATTCGATGACGGGTTTTTTTAGCTCGGCGGTCACACCAGCTTCCCGATTTTTCTTCACCGCTTTGTCAGAAAATTTGGTGCCCACAGCAATGATCGGAACTTGGGCGTTCTTTGCGCCCAGCGCCCGGATGCGTTTGGTTGTCGCCAAACCATCAAGGCCTTGCATGCGGGCCTCCAGCAATATCAGGTCGTAATTGGTAGTTTCGCAGAATTCGACGGCTTCTTCCCCTTTTTGCGCGATCGAGAATTTTATGCCCGCACGCTCCAAGAGCTTGCCGAGAATACGCCCCATTACTGGGCTGGTATCGACAATCAGAATATGTTTCCGCCCTGTCTTGGCTCCTGTTTTTGCTGCAGGAGCACCGCCGTTTCGCCCTTCGGTTTCGGCGGAAGATTGCTCGGTCATTCAAAGGCCCCCAATGAAACGTCACTCAAAACATCGTCCGGGAGCTAGAGGTCGTATAGCAAAGAGTTTTCTACCGGACCGGGAAAAATTCCCTGAAAACGACTAGCCGAATAAAACTCCCAAACAGGCTCGTTAAACAATAAATCTGTTAACGAAACGTGAATGTCTGTGTGCTTTTGTGAATAATTCAGAGGCTGTCACCCGCTATGGGGTGTTTTGCCGGGGTGCGGCGATATTGAAGCATGCTGTGAACCAGTGTTTGGGGCGTTTAGGAAAGAGCAGAAGGTCATGGCAGGCATGGTCTTTTCTAAAGCATCTTTATTCAACGGCTATGGCCCGTGAGCTTAAGGTCAAATAGTTGCTGAAGGCCAGCTCGCCAGATGCGTGGAATGTTCTGGGCGTGGGCTAAGTTAAGTTCAGCATCTTGCCAAAAGCGCTCAACAAGGCCCAAGTTCACAAGAAAAGGCAACTCCGTAGGTGATCAGGTCTGTGGTGCTTGGTGCAAGAGCATTACTTGCAAAGACTAATTCACAGCGGTTGTTGGCCACTCGTGTTCCTGCGAAGGTTTCTCTGATCCTGTTCCCTATGCATAAAATCGCTATCTGCATGTCATGTCGCAGCCTTCTGGCGCGTTCGCTGTGGTTTCCACTAAATAAGATAGGTTAGCTTGCCAATAATACGGAGGCTGAAAAGCCAGTTATTTTTGGTTTGCCCTGTGTCTCAAGTGTGTCGCTCCAACGCTGAACCTGTGCCGTTCCTTGAGACACAAGAGGCCACCAGAAAGCGCGTCGGTGAATTGCTCTGGAAAAATAGAATTATTGCCTATATGGTATAAAGTCTAAATTTCAGAAAGATTCATTGCAAAATGGCAACAATAAATACATTCGAAGGCATTATCGAATTTGTAGCCCTTGCGGAAGCGGGCAGCTTCACGGCGGCGGCCAAACGGCTCGGCGTTTCCACCTCTCATATCAGCCGTCAGGTGGCAGCGCTCGAAGCACGGCTCGCGGTTAAACTTGTAAACCGCACCACACGTCAAAACAGTCTTACGGCCCTCGGGCAGGATTATTATGAGCATGCACTCAGGCTTGTTGATGGTCTTGACGGCGCTAACAGACAGGTGATCGGTGAAGGCACGGCGCTTTCGGGTACGGTGCGTATTTCGCTGGCCGGGCATTTCTGCGATCATTATGTGGCTCCTGCGCTTGCGGCATTTGCGGTTCAACACACCGACTTGAGGCTGGATCTGAATTACAGCACCCGCTTTGTGAATTTTGTCGATGAAGGCATTGATTTTGCAATCCGCTTCGGGCCGATGCCAGAGGGTAACCTGATCGCCCGAAAATTAGCTGACCAGAAACGCGTCGCGGTCGCGTCTCCCGGATATTTGGAGGCGCGGGGTATGCCCACGCACCCCAGCCAGTTGGCTGAGCATGATTGCATCACCTCTGCCACCGATCACTGGACCTTCAATGTAGACGGCGAGGAAAAGCGCTACCGTGTGTCCGGGCGTTTCAAGGGCACCTCCCAGCCGGCGATAGTTTCGGCGGTGCAGGCGGGACTTGGCATTGCCTATATGCCGGCACGCAGTTTTGGGCCAGGCCTTCTGGACGGGTCGTTGATCGAGGTGCTGAAGGGCCATACAAGTGTCAAAGTCTATAACTGGATCGTCTATCCTGATCGACGCCACCTGATGACCCGTGCCCGCGCGGTGGCGGATTATTTGCTGGAGCATTTTCGCGATTGGCGGTCCTAGCGGCTTTAACTCTATTCAGTTGGCTCGGCGCGCCAACTGTCGATCATTGTACCAAGCACGTCAGCGATAGCCGCAGAGTGGTTTACAAGGCGTCCGTCATAGTGAATTTGAACCTGGATGTCGCCGTGCACTACCTGCCGGGTGCAGCGTCCCCATGGTCCTCCGGGCCGCACAGAGCCAAGCTCAATACAATGCGCCAGCCAAGTGGAACTGGTTGCGGGTTGGGCTGGGTCCATATTGCTGTAGGCATAGTTGCGGCTATACTCGTTCGACCGATTGATTTTATAAAGCTGGCGCGCCTCGTCGAAACTGACAGTTCGTTGATTAAAGGAACCGCTGCCGCTGAACAGGGCCGCGTCTGCGGGCAACAAGCCGCTCGGCTCAGGCTTGTTTTTGGCCCGGCCAATAGTCCAAATCAGGCTGGCTGCCGCCACATTGTTATCGCGTGTGAGGTGCGTAGGCAGGACCTCATCCGAATAGGCATTGAATTGATATACCTCCAGTTCCACAGCCGCCACATAATCTCGAAGCATTTCGATGAAGTCGCCGTTCGCTTCCTGAAGATAGGCTTTAGGCACAAACAGCGTGGTTTCGCCGACGGTTAGTTCTTTGTAAGACTGCGCCCGTTCAATGAGCATCAATACGCTTACCAGAACAGCGGCAAGGATAAATGGTAAAACCAAGAGCATCAGGCGCTTTTTATTGTTTTGCTGTACGGGCATCGGCGGCAGTCCTCCCTGTTTTTACCAATAGCTAATGATTATTGGATTTAATACAAGCATATCCTGCAGCGAAGGCACCAGAGTCCGCTGCGAAGGTGAGAAACCGTTAGGGGCTGTACCAAATAACAGAGTTCAGGTGTTATTGCGGTGAGCATGATCAAACGCCGCAGCCAGGCGTTGTCCAAGGATGTGAAAAGCAAGCAGCTTTGCTAAGATCGTTGCCCTGAAAAGGTTGTTATCTTGGATAGACGCTTTCTCGCCTTGGCAAGAGCTTCAGCCAGCATTCCCCCGATTTCCCCCGATTTCCCCCGATTTCCCCCGATTTCCCCCGATTTCATTGACATCAATGGCGGCGTGGCCAGGGCGTAAGTGCAGATTCGCAATGCTGCAATACGCACGGTGCATGCCGGGCACCCACGCTTTCTTTGCCATGTCAAAGGCCTTAACTCTTCATAGGGGGCTATCGGAACATTTGCTTTCCACTGACTGTTTCCTAACCAAGTTATTCATTTTTGGTTCAGATGCCTTGTGGCTCCATGGTGCCAATAAATAAAAAACGGTGAGGATTTAATCATGACCTTCAGCAATGAAATCGACGGTAACTGGGTATTTGACGGTTCGGGCGCACACAGCCGTTTTTGGGGTGGAGATGGGGATGACTTTCTGGTTGGCGGCACGGGCAATGATCGACTGGTTGGCGGTGCCGGGAATGATCTGATCATTGGCGGAGGTTTTGATGATGGGTATTTCATCGATATCGACTGGTACGGCGGCAAAAGCTTCCTGATCGGCGTGGACCCAAGTAGCCCTTACGACTTTGAAGGCAGCGATACGCTTGTTGGCGGTGCTGGCGATGATACGCTTGTTGGTGGTGGCTGGCAGGACGGGCTTGTGAGAGACGATGGGGTCTTTAACCTCGGTGAAGAAGTAAATACTGAGGCGGTGATTCAGGTTTATCCTTCAATTGCCCCCGAAAACGTGATGTGGGCGGGTAGTGGCGACGATGTGGCGGTGGGCGGCGATTTCACTGACGTGATCGGCCTCGGTGCGGGTGATGACCGGGCTTATGGTAACCAGGGTGATGACTATGTGTTTGCAGGCTATGGCAACGATAGTGTGTGGGGTGATGGCGGGCACGATAATCTGTGGGGCGGTTTCGGTGATGATTTTATCGCAGGCGGCGACGGTGACGATGATATCGGCGGCGGCAAGGGCGATGATGATCTATATGGTGGTGACGGCGTAGATTATATCTACGGGTCAACAGGGTACGACTATCTTGATGGTGGTGGCGATAACGACGTTCTGTTTGGTGGAACCAATAACGATACAGTGCACGGCGGCTCTGGCCAAGATGATGTTTATGGTGGCAGTGGCAATGATAATTTGTCTGGCGATAGCGGCGATGATTATTTGATGGGTGGCTCGGGGGACGACGATCTGGAGGGCGGTAGCGGCTATGATACGCTCCTTGGGGGGCCTGGCTTTGACGTGATTTGGGGCGGTAGCGGCGACGACGATATCAGCGGCGGTTCTGGCAACGATATACTTTCTGGCGGCAGCGGAGAGGATTGGTTTTATTTTTCTGAGGGGCACGGTGACGACATCATTGAAGATTTCAATATTTTTGCCGATGTGCTGGATCTGACAGGTGTTGATGATATAGGCAGCTATAATGACCTGGATTATTATTCATATGAAACCTACGTGGATGGTCAGTTTGGCACTATGATTGAAACCAGCGGCACGGACAGCATTTTCCTGGTGGGCGTTAGTTATGATGATCTGCTGGATGTGGATGCGGTATTTTAGCTGTGCCCAGAGCGTTGAGTAAATTCCAGAGCGTTGAGTAAATTCCAGAGCGTTGAGTAAATTCCAGAGCGTTGAGTAAATTCCAGAGCGTTCAGCAGATCCGAGAGTGTCCTCAAGAAGTCAGGCATTTCGAAAGTTGAAAGCACTTTGAAGGTTTCCGTCAAACCAGATTTTACCGGGGAACCGGGCTGCGGCGTTTTGTAGGGCAGGGTTTCTCTTTCATAGGGCAGGCTTTTACAGTGCTGGCTTTCTTTGCGGCGGAAACAAACGGCTGAACCGTTTGCCCGAATGCGACTTTACAGTATTCGCTGTTACAGGCGCATGCCTGTGTGCGAATACAGGGCGCGGTCAATAAGCCCAGGGGCGGTTCTGGATTACGACCCGGTAACCATCCACATCTTCAAAAGTTCGGCCTTCTGTATCCCAGTAAGGGTTAAAGGACGGCACGTCCTTAAAGCCTGCATTTTCCATTCGGTTGCAAGCGTCCTGCCATTCATTCTCGTTGGGCACATAGAAAACAAGCAGGTTATCCTCTGTTGGTGCCTTGCCGACTTTGCTGCCTTGATGGTGGGTAAATTCCAGATGGTAGGTATGGTGTGGATGCCCAAGCATTACACCGTCGAATCCTGCGTGGTTTTCAAAAGCCCCCAAGCGAGAAAAGCCAAGGCCCTTTTCATACATTTTGGCAATAACTTGCAGGTTATCCGTGGGCCGCGCCACACGCATTACACTGTTTTTGTTAACCATAATATTAGCTCACCGTCTCAAATTGAGCCCCACAACAGCGGATGGTATCAAGAAACCTGTAAAAAGTCGAAAAAAACAATGGCTGGCATGTGGTGAAAAGCGACTCGAAAACAATAGCTTACTGAGATGCAGCCCTCTTTACATCTGATCTTGAAGGACAAGGCTCTTCTGTTTTTGCTAAAGCCATGGCATAAAAGGGGAAATAATGATGGCCAAATAATTAAGGTCGGAACTCTGTGCGTAAATGGGAGGTAATCAGGCAGATTTGGCCCAGCGCATAGGGGGGAGTGAAACAGGCATGACGGTTCAAAGTGGTACCCGTATGGTTGCTGCGGCGGTGGCCGCGGACGATGTGGGGGCTGATATGGAAACAGTGAAGCTCAAAATACGGGCAGCCGATTTGGCATTAAGTTCTCAGGAGATTCTGTCTCCGACTGAACATCAGCGCCTGTCGGGCATGCACGAAGGTGCGCGCCCGGCGTTTGTAACAGCGCGAACCATGCTTAGGGCCGCGCTGGGTGACTATATGGGGCTTACGCCTAAAGCTGTACCTTTGATCCAGGAAGGCGCGGGGCGCGTTTTTATTGAAGGTTTTGCTGATGACGAGCCGCCCTTTTATAGTGTAAGCCACACGGGCGGTGCTGAAGATGGAATTGCCGCCGTGGCGGTCGCGGAAACATGCCCGATCGGCCTTGATATCCAGCAGGTGGATCCGACCGTGGATTGGTGTCGGGTTGCTGAACGCCGCTTCCCTATAGAGGAATGGGCGCTCCTGTCGGCCATGCCGGAAAAAGAAGGCCGCATGCTGTTTTTTACGCTGTGGGCAATCAAAGAAAGTTTCGTCAAAATGGAAGACGGCAAGCTGATGCCCTATCTCAGGAATATCAAGCTTGACTTTACCGACGGCAAACCGGCGCTGAAATCGGCGACCCCCGGTGGCTGTACGGACGCTACAATCTTTTTCCATTTCATCCCTGAGTTCCAACTCGCTATTGCCATGGTGGCTGCCAAGCCGATTCAAATTGAACTTGATAGCCAGATTAAAATCGCCGACCGTCGACCGGACCCGTTGACGAATACGGGAGAATAAGTCAACAAGGCGATGGTGGCCTCCTGTGAGGGTGAGGCCATCAAGGAAGGTTTGGCCTGGCTGGGGAGCAGGGCCGACAAAGGAGAATAGGGAAGCATGGCGAAAGAAAAGCCTAAGGAAATACGCAATATTTGGGGGCATGTGGCCGCGGTTCTGTTGCTTGTGGGAGGCGTGGTTTGGGCAAATGATGTGCCCGTAGCGGGGGATATGCTGGAAGCCGAGATTGTTGGCGTTCATCGAAGTCCTTCTGAAAATCCGCAACAGGTTGAGCTTCTTATCAGGCTGGAAACCGGACAGACCATCAAGCTGGCGGCAAATGAAGACGCGCTGAACCAGATTGGAGCCACTGTAAAAGTGCGAAAATATGAGCGCAAGCTGCTGAAAACTATATCCTACCGAATTTATTGATACCCTTCACATACGGGTGTCTTTCATATATTGATGCTTGGCGATGACATATGATTTTGCCTCTCTGAGCGATTATGGCTGGAACGCTCATTTTGCATCGCAGCTATCGGTAGAAGAACAAGTAGCGTTGTTGCCGGTCAAGGTAATCGAGGTGCACCGTGGTTTTATCCGCTGCGTTGCGCCCGGCTTTGATCAGATGATCGCCAGTTTCAAAGCAGTGCTTGCGTGCGAGGAAACCGTTCCCACAGTGGGGGATTGGCTGCTTTATGATCCCGCAACCCAAATGCCCGCCCGGCTTTTGGAGCGCCTGAGCCTGTTTCGGCGCAAGGCGCCAGGCACGGACAGGCGTTATCAGCTTATTGCAGCCAATATCAATACGCTGTTGATCGTTTCAAGCTGCAATCAGGATTTCAACAAAGCGCGCCTTGAGCGTTATTTGGCTCTTGCAGCGGAGGCTGGTGTAACGCCCGTTCTGGTGCTTACAAAAATCGACTTGGCGGATGATATTGCTATTTATGTTAAGGCGGCGCAGAGCCTGCTGCCAGGCCTGATGATTGAAGAGGTGAACGCCAAGGACCCGGATAGCGTTAGGCGGCTTCTTGATTGGTGCAAGACGGGGCAAGCGGCGGCTCTTGTGGGTTCGTCTGGTGTTGGCAAGTCCACACTTGTGAATACCCTTACTGGCGGAGCGGATATTCTGACACAGGGCATTCGCGAAGATGATGCCAAAGGCCGGCACACTACAACGGGGCGCACGTTCTACCGATTGCCGTCTGGCGGGTGGCTTCTTGATACACCCGGTATGCGCGGGCTTGAGGTTACTGACGCCAAAGAGGGCGTTGAAGAGGTTTTCAAGGACCTCGTGGAGCTTACTTCCCAGTGCCGCTTTAATGATTGTGGCCACAATAATGAGCCTGGCTGTGCGGTGCAGGCCGCGGTCAAAGCCGGGAGGCTGACGCAAACACGCCTAAAACGTTGGCGCAAGTTGGCTGCAGAAGAAAGCCACTTAAGCGCGACAATGGCTGAGCGCCATACCCGCGACCGTGCCTTTGGTAAGCAGATCAGGCAGGCGCTCAAAGATAAAAAACGTTTTCGCGGCGGTTAATGCAAACAATAAGGTTCTTGGTTAATCTAATAGAAACCTAATTTCATTAAGCATTCTGTTTATGATAAAGGTAATGGGTTGCAGTATCGGATACCACTTTAAATGGTGGAGACGAGTGTTGGGCATCGCTATGAAAACAGAGAACACGGCACAGTCGGTGCCTGCCGAACAGAAGAGCTTGTTGCGGCTTATGGCCTGCGTGCTATTTTGTTTCGTGGCATTGGTTTCCTGTAGTGATTCCAGCCCTTCCCAACCTGAGAAAATTCGCGTTGCAGTGCTGCCAGACCAATCCTCAAGCATTTTACTGTCTCGCTATGGGCCGTTTCTTGAGTATCTGGAGCAGGAGACCGGCGTTGATTTTGAATTATATGTGCCGACAAGCTACGAAGAAGCGATCCGTGTTTTCGTGGAAGGGCAGGCGGAGCTTGCCTTTTTTGGCGGGTTGTCTTTTCTTCGCGTGCAGGCCTTAAGCGGAGCAGTGCCCCTGGCGATGCGCGACATTGATGCACGCTTCACAAGTGTTTTCCTGGCCGATGCCGATTCACCTTTTTCAGGCATCGAAGATTACCGCGATAAAAGCTTCTCCTTTGGTTCCAGAACGTCAACATCCGGGCATTTGATGCCGCGTTTCTTCCTTTCTGGTTTGAACATTGAACCTGAAACTTTTTTTGGGGCGGTGGACTATAGCGGTGCTCACGATAAAACCATCTATGCTGTGCGTGATAATAACGCGGCTTTAGGGGCCGCCAATGCACGGACCTATGTAAACATGATAGCAGATGGGCGCATCGAAGCCGGTAGCATGAAGGTGATATGGGAAACACCACCTTATTCAGATTATGTCTGGGTGGTTCAGCCCACGATAAGCAAGCCTTTCCGCAAGATACTGCTGGAGGCATTTATCAAGCTGGATCAGGCCGATCCAACACAGAAGAAGATATTGAACTTACTGGATGCGGGGAGTTTCCTACCCGCGAGTATGGCGGACTTTGCGGAGTTGAAGAAAATAGCTCAGTCATTGCAATTACTGGAATAAAAGAAGGGCAATTGTTATCAGCGAGGCACTCAGTAATAAGGCGCGCATCTATATTTTGTCAGGGACGATAATGTTTCTGGCCGCGGTGGGGGCTGGCTTCGATTTGCTGCAAACCAAAATGCAGCACCAGCTTTTTGACCAGATCAGTCACTACCATCTTTATACAGCTAATGTCTTGTCTCGTAAGCGGATTGCGGTTGATCAAATTCGCGTCTATTTAAATGCCAGTGAACCTGTGGCCGACGCCGAGGCGGTGAAAAAGGATTTAGCCGCCTATCTGTATGAGCTGCAAAGCCATATTACGAAGATAGAAGCCGCGCAGGCGAAGTTTGCTGACCCGGACTTTGAGAATGCGGTGAGAAGGCTGATCGCGGCGCATCTTCTTTTTCTTGAAGCGCTTGAGGGGAACGAAGAGCCGCCCGTGTTTCGCGCTTCCATGCGGGATAGCCTCGAAGGCGTGATCGCGCGGGCGGACCAACTGCGTCGGCTTCATATCAACCGCTATGATGAGCTTTCAGCGGAGCAGGCAGCGAAGCAAAGGGCAGCGATGTTTGGCTTGGTTGGCATCAGCTTTTTACTAGTTCTGGTAGCGGTCTTTGTAACGAGAAAAATGGTGAAAGATATTACCCGGGACGTTGATGCTCTGCGGGCCTCAGAAGCACAGTTGGCGCACAATGAAGAACGCCTGGAAGCCGTCGTGGAGAATATTGAGGATGGTATTTTAACGTTGGATGAAGGGGGTGCAATTCTTTCGGCAAATGATGCTGCTGCAGCCATTTTTAGAGAAAAACCCAATGCACTGATAGGACGGCCTTTTACGGATTGGTTGGTAGCCCCCAAAGCCAGTGGGCTTGTCCAGTCAGATGTGCCAACAGGCCCGCCGGGCGCGGATATCGCCAGTAATCAGAACGCGGCAGACAAAATCGGCAGCGAGGTGGAAGGTGTGCGGGCAGATGGGAAGACATTTCCAGCACATATTTACAGCCGGGAATTAACAGCCTTGTCCCAGCGTTTTCAATTGGTTGTGGTGCGCGACCTGACACGCCAGAAAGCGATCGACAAGGCCAAAGATGAATTTATCGCGACAGCAGGCCACGAACTCAGGACACCGATCACCATCATTCTGGGGTATTTGCCCCTGCTGACCGAAACCGAAAACCAATTGTCTTCGAAGGTGCTGGAGCAAGTTGGCAACAAGATAGAAGCAGCAGGCACACATTTGCTTGAGGTCGTTGATGATTTGCTCGACATGGCAAAAATTGAATCAGGGATTTTGGCCCTTGATCGCAAGCCGCTGTATTTGCCAACTTTTGTTAATGCCTTGGTTGAAGAGATGCAGGTGATGGCGATCAACAAGGGGCTAGCTCTGTCCAGTAAGTGTGACGACTGTTCCATTTTTGTGGATGAAAAAAGATTTCGTCAGATACTTTTCAATATTATTGGGAATGCACTCAAATTTACCGCCATTGGCTCGGTGCGAGTTATAGTTATGGCTGATCCTGATACCGTCCATATAACGGTTTCTGATACGGGGATTGGTATACCTGAAGATAAACTGGAAGTGATTTTTGATCGTTTTGCTCAGGAAGACAGTTCGTCGACACGGGCCGCAGGCGGTGCCGGTTTGGGATTGGCGATTGTGAAGCGGTTAGTGGAATTGCAGCAGGGGCATATCTTTGTTGGAAGCAAATTGGGCAAGGGCACGACTTTCACACTCAGCTTTGCTAAGTGTGGGGAACTGTCGGCTTGTGGTTGAATTAAGGCTGGTTGTAGTATGTCAAACTTATTGATCGTAGACGATCATCCCGTCATTCGGGATTTGCTTCGTATGCACCTTGAACGCGGTGGCTACAATGTCCGTGAGGCAGAAAGAGGACAGCAAGCCCTTGATCTGGTTGAAAAGAATAAGCCGGATTTAATCATTCTTGATGTGATGATGCCTGAAATGGATGGCTTTGAAACTTGTCGGCGTCTGCGAAGCACAAGCGCCAATGATTCTATCTTCATTATTATATTGTCGGCGCATGCTGGCAGAGAAGCCTCCGAAAGCAGCAAAGAGGCTGGTGCCGATTTATGCCTTGAGAAACCTTTTGTACCCAAAGAGCTTTTGGCCCATGTGGCATCAGGCCTTGGCCAGGCAAAAGCGTAATCAGGCCCGTGTGAAACACGGTCGTAGAAGGGCCATAGCCGATTAATGCTATCTAACTTAGTGCCACCCAAAGCAATTTTGCGAACATGGAGGCGCAAGGAACTCCCGAGAGGGTAGTGGGTCAGTTTGTGTTTCAGGCTCATTGATAAATCAGGGGGCTTGAAATGGCACGGGTTTGCGGGATGGACCTGCGCTGCGGGTGGTTGAGGCGGTAGGCCGCAGATTGCCGGTGTGGGCCACTGCTTGCTGGTATTTCAGCAGGTTTTCGATGGTGGCTCCGGCTGTGGAGAGCGGCGAAAAATGTTTGGCCGGAACAACAAGGTAAGTCGCTGGAAACAAAAACTTTATCGCCGGGCTGTAGCGCGATTGCGAACTGCGCTTCTGTGGCATGATGGTGCTACCGAAATTGCTTTGGAGGAAGAATATTTTGGCTGTTCCAGCTTATTTAAACCATGCTTGCTGTGCTTCCCAGGTATCTATTGGCGTTAATGGGCCAACGGGGCAGTGATGCTCCTTCGTAGGATTGCCCGTCACTAGTGAATAAAGATGGTGGAAAGCACGCATCTCGCAACCGGGTGTCCGAATGAAAGCCGCGACCACAAATGATACACCCAAGTGTACAAAAACATAAAACGCCCACGTATGAATCGCGTGAGCCAATAACGGCGTTTCAATAGAACCCGATTGAAGATACCCGATGCCACCAGCCGTAAGAAGTAATGCCGCACTGATAAATGCAGGCCATTTCTTCCATGCCCTCGAAAAGCCGATATTGATTACATAACTCACCAGAAACAGACCAAAGATGATGCCGTTCCAAAGAAGAGGGCGGATTGACCCTGTATTCGTCATCAAATCACCGCGTACCGTCCAAAGGCCATACACATAGTAAAGGCAGAGAAAACCAAAGCCGAGACGGACAAGGCGCCCAACGGGTCCAGGTTTTGGTAATGTACCGCAGTTTTCCAGCTTTAAATCCGTCGTAGCCAACGCTTTTCCCCTCACTTAACTGAGTTTTTGTTGTCTGGTTATCCCGCGCAGCAGGATAGCGAGCTAACATCTTTGTCGAATGTCTGTGCAGCCAACTTAAGTCCTTCCACACCCGTCAGGTAAGGGAAAATGGTTTGTCCAAGGTCGCTTGCCGTCATGCCCGCTTTGACCGCGATGACAGCCGTTTGGATTAGTTCCCCGCCTTCAGGGGCTAAAATATGTGCTCCAAGAAGCTGATCTGTTGTTTTATCTGCAACCAGTTTGATCAATCCTCTAGTATCACGGGCAGCTATGTACCGTGGCACATGGTCAAGCGTGATGAGGCTGGTTTTGACCGTGTAGCCTTTTTCTTTTGCTTGGACTTCTGTCATCCCGACACTGCTAGCCTGCGGGTCGGTAAAAACAACGGCTGGCATTGCGCTGTTGTTATAGCGCTGCCTGTGATCATTATCTAAATTCAAAGCCGCTAATTTGGCACCGTATGCGGCCATATAGACAAACATATCTTTGCCTGTAACATCACCAGCAGCATAAATGTCCGGGTTGGAAGAGCGCATATTTGCGTCAACCTCAATGCCGCCGTTTTTTGACAAAGTGACGCCAATTTCTTCAAGCCCAAGGCCGTGTGTATTAGGCTTGCGACCAGCAGCGAGAAGAAGTGTTTCAGCGGTAATGGTTTTGTCGATAGCCAAGGCACCCTGACCAGTTGGTTTTTCGTAGGTAAGCGTAACACCTTCAGCACTTTGCTTTACGTTCTGGTATTCAATGCCAGTACAAACGGTGATGCCTTCAGCTTCCAAATAGGCTTTTAAGTGCTCGCTAATTTCAGGCTCCATATCTGGCACCAAGCGACTACGGCAGCAAAGGGTTACTTTTACGCCAGCGCGAGCAAACATTTGCCCCAGCTCGCAACCGATGACACCGCCGCCAATTATGATCATTGATACAGGAAGTGTTTCAAGCTCCAGAGCTGTTGTACTGTCGAGATGGGCTATACCCTCAATGCCTGGGATTGGCGGGACCCAATTGGACGAGCCTGTCGCAACGATAACTTTGTCTGGGCTATGAAACTGACCATCAACCCTGACACCGCCTGCTGTAAACTGCGCTCGGCCTTCTATGTATTTAACATCGGGATGTGACGGTAAAACGTCGATGTATTTAGCACGGCGTAATGTGTCAACCAGGTCTTGCTTTTGCTTAATGACAGCCCTCCAATCCTGCAATTGAGCAGTAGCCGAGATACCGTCAAAACGCGCAGCGTGGCTCGCCTGATACAAACTTTCTACTGCACGGATCATGGTTTTGGACGGCACACAGCCGATGTTCACACATGTGCCGCCAATAGTTCCTTCACCGACCAGTGTGACCGCTGCACCAGCTTCTGCGGCAGTGATTGCGGCTGAGAACCCGGCAGAGCCGGCCCCAATGACCATGACACTAAGCTTGGCTTTGTCATCATGCTTGCCCAAACAGTCTGTTTTAGGCTTATCAAATGCCATTCTATGACCCTTGGGTTTCGTTCAGAATAGCAGGGTAACCAGCATCAGTAGATGCCTGTGCAATTGTTTTTACATTTGCTTTTTTAGGGTCAAAAACGACAACAGCAGTTTTTGTTTCATAATCTGTTTTCACTGATAAAACGCCTGCCACTTTTTCCATAGCCTTGCGCACGGTGATTGGGCACATGGCACAGGTCATTTTCTCAATAGTGAACGTGACTCTTTTTTCTTCGGTCTTTTGCGATGCTTGTACGGGCTCGTCAGCAACAGCCGGTGCTACTGGCAAAGCCATTCCGATGGTCACTGCAATAGCGCCTGCTCTCAGAATTTGTTTCATATTCATTACTCCTTATTTAAATATATTCGTCGAGAATGGGTGCCCAAAAATCTATAGTCAGTGCCAAAAGCACCAGGATGGCAGACACCCACAAAACGGTTTTGATTACAGAGTTGGATTTAGGCGTTGCGCAGTAGCCATCGTCGCATTGTTTTTGCGGTTTGAAGTAAACCTGCCAAAAACCAAAACCTAAGAAGCCGAGCGCCACGACCGCAAAATATTCTTTGTATGGCTCAAGCACGGTTAGGCTACCGATCCACGCGCCGCTAACACCCAACATCAACAAGGCAAACGGCAGGATGCAGCAAGATGAAGCCAAAACAGCCCCAATTGCCCCCAAGCTCGTAGACCATTTCTCTTTGTTACCTGTTTCCGTCTGTATTTCACTCATACGCTCGTTTCTTTCTTAATTCGTTTGCAGGTTTCCTGCTTATATCGTCGCAGCCTCCGGCAATTGCGTTACAGTGCGATTTCGTGTAGCCTGCGCCCTGTATTAAATACAGGGTCAAGAAAAAAATGAGCACATCTCAGAAACGTGAATTTACAAGAGGTAAGCTGGCCAAAGAGACCGGCGTCAATTTGGAAACCATTCGGTTTTACGAAAAAATTGGTCTTATGCCTGACCCTCCGCGTACCGAGGCGGGGTATCGCTGTTATTCGGCGGATCACTTAAAGCGGCTGAAATTCATACGGCGCTCACGCGAACTCGGCTTTACCAATCAGGAAGTGGCAGGCCTGCTTGAGATGGTGGATGGTACATACGCCTGTGATGAGGTTAAGGACATTGCCCTGGTTAACGTTGATCTCATCGCACGGAAAATGGTGGACCTTAGAAAAATGAAAAAGGCACTGGAAACTATGGCGTCCCAGTGCAGTGGTGGTAACACGCCCGACTGCGCCATCATCGACCAGCTTTTGGAAGAATAAAGGGGTATCATCCAATTCACGCGAATTTAAAGTTCGTTACGTAAAACTGCCTCTGTTTTTTTAGCAGAACGTTTAATGGATGCGAGGAGTTGGGCTCATCGGCGGAGCTTATCCATTTAAGTGGTTTTGGGTTTAATTATGGTGTTCGTTAAATGTTGTGATGGTCGCTTCCAGCGTTTTTGATGCAGGCATGGGTGCTGCTTTGGGGGCAGGGAACCCGGAACCAGCAACCAACAACCCGGAACCAGCAACCCGGAATTATACGACTGGATCTCGCTCTAGATCAATGATCGCACCGTGACCTGCCGTTTTCAGTTTCTCGGCCAGAGCGTCATGGCCTTCATTTTCAGCGAAGTCGGCCTCGCTGTCGCTGATGGCAAGCATCTGCAAAAATTCTACTTTGCCAGTGACCAGTTGGAACTCTTGCGTAAATGTCGTTGGCTTAAGCGCAATAATGTTCGTAAGCGTGCAGCTTTCATCCCCGTTCACAGGCACTCCCAATCGCACGATACTGCCAACCGTAAGATCGCTCTGGTCCTGATAATGTCCGGCTGTAATCAGCAGGTTAAAAACCATCAATCGGGCAAGTTTGTCTGCTGCCCAGTCGGCATGTGCCGGTGTTTCCATGATATATTCCACACCAAGCCCCGACCATTCCTCGATTTCGCTATCGAAAGCGTTCGACAAACCGCTGGTGGCATAAAGCCATGTGGGGCGCTGTGCTGCGGGTGGAAAGGTTATCACTCCGTGATGAAGCCAGAAGGGATGCACATCTCTGCGGCCAAAATCCTTTTTGAAAATATCTTCCTTCAGAAGCGCAGGGCTGCCTGCTGCCATACCGAACAGAGCGGGGTAAAAGCTTTCTTCGCGTTGCTGCCATCCGACATGCAAAAGGCTTTCTTCGCCGGATTCTTCAGGCGCATTCCCCCCTAAAAATATCGCCCGCAGCATATCAAAGAATGATTGTGCCATTTTGCTTTCCCTTTGATTCCTTAAGTGCTTCTAACAAGTTAGCCGTATGCTTACAAATGCTCCATTTTGAATTCTTCCCCCTTTTTCCTGGCGATACAATCTTTACGAGCGTAACTTTGGTGTAATCTAAGCCTTTGTTTAGCACTCAGTTCGTGAAATCTTCCAAAGGTTGTGTTATTATCAAATTTGTGTAGTAGAAAAATGCATGGGGAGGGTATCCAGAAGGATGCCCATAGCGAAGCTGAACGGGGCAATAGAATGGCCTTTTCTGTCAACACCAATGCCGGTGCGCTGGCGGCACTCAGGAACCTGAGGGCTGTCAACAATCAACTCAGTACAGTCCAAAACCGTATCGCGACGGGGCTTAAAGTCTCGGGAGCAAAGGATGATGCCGCGACGTTTGCCATTGCGCAGCGCATGCGGGGTGACTTGGCGGGTCTCAGGGCGGTGAAGGGGTCTATTGCACGTGCGCAGTCATCAATTGATGTAGCCATCGCTGGTGCGGAAGCTATTTCTGATCTGTTGATCGAAATGAAAGAAAAAGCGGTGGCGGCCAAAGACAGCGGCCTTGATACCGCAAGTCGGCAATCGCTCAACCAAGACTTCCAGCAGTTACGCGACCAGATTACATCAATCGTTGAAAACGCTCAGTTTAATGGTCGTAACCTTTTGGAGGCGAATGGCCAGTCGATCGCCGCAATTATCAATTCTAGTGGCAGCGATAGCCTGCAAATCACTGCGCAGGACCTGTCGCTCGGCGGTGCTAATATCGGCATAACGGCGGGTCAGACGGTTAGTACGGCTGCGGGGGCCTCAACGGCCGTAGATGCAATAAGTAGCGCTATCGATAATGTGAACGGCGCTCTCTCTGCGCTGGGCTCTGGCGCGCGGCGTCTTACGCTGCAACAGGAATTTACCAACAAGTTGTCTGACGCCATTGAAGTGGGGGTCGGCAATCTGGTGGATGCAGATCTGGCCGCAGAAGCTGCGCAGCTACAAGCACTGCAGGTCAAGCAGCAACTTGCGATCCAGGCGCTTGCAATTGCCAATCGTGCGCCATCTTCAATCCTGTTACTCTTCCAATAACACCCTGATATCAATCTGGAATTCTGTGACTAAAAGGGCGCACACCTTGTGCTGTATCGGTGCCACTTCCGGGGTTATGCGGCAATCGGCACTTGCGCTTTTTTGGCAAGCGCGCTAGCGAAGAAGAGCTGTTTATCCGGCGGGAGAACAGCCTTAGAGTAACACGACTGATTTCAAGGGGGCACTATGGTTGCTGCGCTGGCAATTGCCGAGGGTGTAGAGGTTTCAAACGAGTTGCCGTTTGTTTTGTTCGGCGGCATGAATGTTCTGGAAAACAGAGACTTGGCGTTTGAGATTGCGGCCCACTTCAAAGAAGTTACCAGCCGCCTCGATATTCCTTATGTTTTCAAAGCCAGTTTCGATAAAGCCAACCGCTCAAGTGTGCACAGCTTTCGGGGGCCTGGTCTTGAGAAGGGCTTGCAAATCCTTGCTGATATCAAAGCTGAGTACGACGTGCCGATCATCACTGATGTGCACGAACCGTATCAGGCTGCGCGGGCGGCCGAAGTGGCGGATGTGATCCAGCTCCCAGCTTTTCTGGCACGTCAAACCGACCTTGTGACAGCGATGGCTGAAACCGGCGCGGTGATTAATGTTAAAAAGCCGCAGTTTCTGGCACCTGAAGAAATGCGCCATATCATCAAGAAGTTTGCCGAGAGCGGAAATACACAGATCATGCTGTGCGAACGCGGTAGCTGTTATGGCTATAATAATTTGGTTGTCGATATGCTCGGCATGGACCAAATGAAAACGTTCGCGCCCGTGGTATTTGATGCTACGCACGCATTACAGCGCCCTGGTGGCCGCACTGATAGTGCGGGAGGGCGTCGTGCTCAGGCGGCGGCACTGGCGCGCAGTGGCATGGCTCTGGGTATTGCGGGACTGTTTCTCGAAGCACACCCCAATCCCGATGAAGCCCTGTGTGACGGACCTTGCGCGCTACCGCTTGCGGCACTTGAAGGTTACCTGCGCCAGATGAAAGCAATCGACAGCCTCACTAAAAACTTTGACCCCTTGGTAACGGAGTAAGCCGATGAACGTACGTCTTTTTGTCCTTGATGTTGACGGTGTGATGACAGATGGCAGGCTTGTTTACTCTGCGGCAGGGGAGGTGCTGAAGACCTTCCATGCACAGGATGGCCTTGGACTGGTGCTTTTGAAGAAACTGGGGATTGAGTTGGCGGTTATCTCTGGCCGTGGCAGCGCATCGCTTGAAAAGCGGCTTGAGGAACTGGGCATTGTTCATCACCGTTTTCGCTGCAACGATAAAGTCATGGCTGTTGAGGATATTTGTAATGATTTAGGCATCGAGATGCAGGAGGTTGCCTTTATGGGAGACGACCTCATTGACTTAATGGCAATGGAAGCTGTTGGTCTTGCGCTGGCACCAGTAAATGCCGTTGAGCAAGTGCGGTTGGTTGCGGACTATATTACCAAAAAAGAGGGTGGTCACGGTGCTGTGAGAGAAGCCTGTGAATATCTGGCACTTAAAATGGGCCATAACCTGGAGGCCGTTGCACGCAGCGTGCATGGGACTCCCGTGCAATGAAAATTGTTATTCCAGCGCGTTATGCCTCCAGCCGGCTGCCGGGCAAACCGTTGGCAGACATTGGTGGCAAACCAATGATCCAGCACGTATGGGAGCGCGCTACAGAGGCCGCGCACACAGGCGATGAAATAGTGATCGCCGCAGATGATGACCGTATTTTAGCGGTGGCAGAAGCCTTGGGTGCAAAAGCCGTGAAAACCAGCGAGAGTCACGAAAGTGGCACCGATCGCATTGCGGAAGTGGCCGCGATGATGGGCTGGGCGGACGATGAAATTGTCGTAAACCTGCAGGGTGACGAGCCTTTGTTGCCTGCGGCGTTAGTTCGTCTTGCTGGCGATGCACTGGCTAGGCAGCCGGAGGCTGCGCTTGCGACGGCGAGTTGCCCTATTGTAACCGCAGATGATGTGGAAAATCCGAACATCGTAAAGGTGGTTACGGATACAAAAGGTATGGCGCTCTATTTTTCCCGCTCTCCGCTCCCTTATGACAGGGCCGGTACGATTGATAGCAAGCGTTTCAATTACCAGCGCCATTTGGGGCTATATGCCTACAGGGTGAAAACGCTGGCGGTTTTATCCGCGCTACCACCCGCCGCGATTGAGCAGATGGAGTGTCTGGAGCAATTGCGTGCGCTTGCTGCTGGTATGAAAATCCATGTCAGTGAAGTGGCTGAGGCACCGCCGCACAGTGTGGATACCGAAGCTGACCTGGAAGCTGTGCGGGCGCTGTTAAGAGCAAGGGCATGAGCGATGCGCCACAGACAGATGTTGCTGAAATTGCTGCGAACGAAAAACCGGCAAAGCCCGGTAGGGCGCTCACAAATTCGCGCGGCATATCCGGTGATGCGGCGCTGCCAGCTTTGTTGGGACGCGAGGTCAAATACGGCCTGAGCGGCGAGGGGGCTGATATTGTTGTTGGCTGGGGTTTCAAGGAAAATACCGAAAAAGCACGCGATTATGCCAAGAAAAAAGGCCTTGAATTCTGGTGCCTTGAGGATGGGTTTCTGGGCTATTTGAACCACCCTGCCGCAGACCAGCGGCGGCTTTCGGTTGTTGTTGACAAATCGGGTATTTATTATAACGCCCATACGCCGAGCGACCTTGAACTGATGCTCAATAAAGACGATTGGATCGTGCCCGAGCTGCTCACGCGTGCCGAAGCGGCGATGGCGCGCATTCGCAAGTGGCGGCTATCCAAATATAATCATGCGCCCTTTGACCTTTCTGGCGAACTTAGCGAGAAGCTTGCGGCTTTCAAGGGGCCAAAGGTACTTGTCGTCGATCAGACTTACGGCGACAAGTCGATCGTTGAGGGAATGGGCTCTGACGAGATGTTCCAGGATATGCTTCGGGATGCCCTGGAGGAAAACCCGACAGCGCTGGTGATTGCCAAAGTGCATCCTGATGTGCTCGCGGGCACCAAGCAGGGCCACTTCAATGTGCACCGAAACGAAGAACGCGTATTGTATGTGGCCGAAGAAGCGACACCGCAGGCACTGCTTGAGAAAGTCGATCAGGTGTATGTGGTCACCAGCCAAATGGGACTTGAGGGCCTGATTGCGGGTAAGAAGGTTACTTGTTACGGGCTGCCTTTCTATGCAGGTTGGGGGCTGACGCACGATAAGCAATTCTGCGAAGCACGTATTGCCAACCGAACGCTCGCGGAACTGTTTGCTGCCGCCTATATGACCTATACGCGTTACCGGGACCCTTTCTCGGGTGAATGCTGCGAGATTGAGCGTGTGCTTGATTTGTTAGTGGCGGAGCGCCAGATGAAACGACCGGCTGGTACTCGTGTTTATGCCGCTGGTTTCAGCCTTTGGAAGCGCGGTTTTCTGCCAGAATTTTTCGGCCCCACGGTCAAAGAAACCAAGTTTGTCACGCCCTGCTTGCTCGGCAAGCTTGAGTATGAAGCGGGGGATATGGTGGTGGTGTGGGGCCGAAAACATGATGACGAAGCCAGAAATGTACCCGACCATGTACCTGTTTGGCGCATGGAAGATGGTTTTCTGCGCTCTGTGGGGCTGGGCAGTGACTTGCGCCGTCCATCTTCGCTGGTGATGGACAGCAGCGGCATTTATTATGACGGTCGACAGCCTTCCGATCTGGAAAATTTCCTCGAAACCCACGCCTTTGATGCCTATGACGTGGCGCGCGGCAAGGCACTGAGGGAGCAGGTGCTTGCCTCTAAAGTCAGTAAATATAATGTAGGTGAAAAGGGTGCGCTTGACTTCAGAGCGCGGGCAGCAGGCAAGGAAATCTTCCTCGTGCCCGGCCAAGTGGAAGATGACGCCAGTATCCAACTCGGATCGCCTGTTGTGAAAACCAACTCCAGCCTTTTGGCGGCGGCGAGAAGTGCTGCGCCAGACGCCTATTTAATCTATAAACCACACCCGGATGTGGCCAGCGGCAACCGAAGCGGTGCCGTACCCCAGAATGTGCTGGATTACTGTGTCAATGAAACCGTGGTGGACGCCGATATCATTGATGTGCTGGAAGCGGTGGACGGCGTACATACCATGACAAGCCTAACAGGATTTGAGGCGCTGATGCGCGGCAAGAAGGTGATGACCTACGGCATGCCCTTTTATGCAGGCTGGGGCCTGACGGATGATAAATGCGAGCTGCCGCGTCGCACAAAGAAGCTGAGCCTTGATGCATTGGTTTACGGTTTATTATGCGTGTACGCACGTTATGTTCGCTGGCCAGACGGTCTTGGCTATAGCCCAGAGGCGCTTGTGGCGGATATTGCGGCAACGGCTAAATCCTCTAAAATCAAGGCTGGGCTTTTCACGCCTGTCACCCGACTTGGTCGTAAGGCCGTTTACCTGGCGCAGGCGCTTAGGCGCTGATCTTCTTCTATTAGACGCTTGTCATAATCTTGGGCCATGAGGGCACCTTAGCGCCTGTTTATATGGGGCAGAAGTTGCATAAAGATGCCCCTTTTTTCAGTGAGTTTTTGTCCTGTTGGGAAAAACTGGCCAGCGAGGCAGATGGCGCGCCGACCTGGTGATAGTTTTGCCCACGAGAAATCACTAAATGCTTTTAGAGCGGTGTTCTATTGAGTGGCACCCTGGTATCCAGATCGTCTCGGAGTGAATGGCAGACTATAGTGTGCCACAGTTGGCAGTATGCACAAGGTTCGATAAGTCCATACGCCCCTCTTTGGCGAGCTGTAGGTGGAAGGTTTCGAGGGCTTCTTCAACAGCAGTGTCTATTCCTGTTTTGAAACCCCATTTCCATTTTGCGCCAACTTTTAGATGGGCCTCATCAAAACCTTGTTCCTGCAGGAATAAACGATCTTGCCGAAATAGGTCTTCATATTTTTGAACATCCTCTAAAGGGAGTTCACAATAATCTGCTAGATGGGGCAGGGCTGTATCAACTCTGTGTAATCTGTATGCAATTTGATGTCGCAGCACTGCCTTTAATTCAGTCGTATTTACGCGGCGCATCAACTCAGCACACGGCGCGGAGAGGGATGGGTTCCTGTGCTGATTGTTTGGCGTGACGCCGGTGCCTGACGCTGCTACCGCCTTGAGCAAGGTCTGGAGGAGGTCGTGCTTGATTTCTTCGAAAGCAAAAAGTTGAAGCTGTTTGTTTCCCACCAACTTCTGCCACGCTGTAACGATATCTCTGTACTTCAGCGTGGCATGCCAATGGTTTTCAAATGGATCAGATGGGGTTTGAATGATGTTCACAAGAGAGCCGCAGAATGAGAGGTGTTGGCAGGCTTCACGGTACACAGAAAAAGCGTGATCAAGATGGGGGCGGAAAACCAGAATGCCATGTAGCTCGATTGGGTTAAGGCATTCCTTTATCGCTAAAAGGGCCGATACTGTGTTGGGGTGGCAAAATCCTTCATAACTGATAAGCCCTTTGCTGATATCGCTGCGGCTTACCAGTTCCTGGGTGATTTGCGGGAAATCGTTACTTTTTCCCGAAGTAAGATTAATACCGAGCAATCTGTGTGCATATTCGTTATGCCCTGTGCCCAGGCCAAGCCCGGTACTGGGGTATAGGATACCCGCCTCTTCCAGCACATTTTTGTTGCTGTAAATGGTTTGTTGAAAAAAGCTGGTGCCGGTTTTAAACATGCCAGCATGAATGAAGAGCTTTTTCCTGCTTTTGGGCGGCAAATTCTTGGTTGTCGAGTGAAAAAAATGTAGGGCTTTTTTAAGCATGGGGTAAGAGGCGATAATTCCCGCAGTGGATTTGCGCACTTAAATCTAAATGGTATGTTTTGTCTCGGTTGCTTTGTCTGAAGTAACGGATATCATGCCACAATCTGAAAGACCACAAGCTTCCTAGAACCTGGGAGCTAAAAGGTACTGCAATATGAGTAATGGCGACAATTGGGAAGATACCTTGCTCTTGCATCTGGGGCACTGGTCATGGCGCTATGTATTACACAGGTATGACGATAGTCATTTGATTGTTGCGGATACGTTCTTTCTGCGCCACTTGCGCAGCGCGGGCAATTCTCAGTTGCATTGTCGGACGGCTTTGCCACAAGATTACCGCGGCGCAGTAACCGACGAGATTAAAAAAGTCCTCGTATTCTGTCAGCGCGACGAACTTCAGATTATCCGCGAGTTGCGGGCTGAACATCCTCAGGTTCAGGTAATCTCTGGTACCTATGGATATGCCCTTGTTGGTCGCGATAGATATCCGCGGCTGAAGCCTTTTTTGCCGCCCACGGGGAAGCTCTGGCAACCTGTTAATATCATCCTGTCGTCTGCGAGTGCGGAGGCGGAGTTTGTAGCCAAGGTGATGGATGAAAACGGAATGCCATATTTTCACGAGTATTTTGGACGCCCGTTCATAACGTGGTTGCAGCACCATGAGGGGTTTCAGGTTTCCCGGTTTTACGATGCAGCATTGCAGCATTTCTCAAAAGGAGGGCCGCTTAATCTGCTTTTGCAGATGGATGTGCTGAATAGTATTTTTGAAAATACACCATTCAAGCCAGGCCACTTTATTAGGTTTCTTGAAAAAGTACAGGCGAAGGTCGTGGTTGTGACAGCACGTGACGAAATGATGCAAGTTTGCCGGGGACAGCTTTTTAACCGAAGCATCGAGCGCTCTGCCTGGACTAAATCCTCCAAAAGAAAAATAACGGCCCATTATAAAGATGGCGATCTACTTGGGTGTATGATCCGGCAGGGACAACTTGCCAAGGATACTGAATTTCTATCGCAGGCGGTTACTGCAGATACCGATACGCTGTCAATCTGCCTAGAGGATTTCCGGGATGATCAGCAAGCGTATATAACGCGACTGGCTGAATTTTTTGGCGAGGCAGTCCCTGAAAACTTTAAGTCTGTTGATTATTTATCGGGTTACACCAATGCCAAGAAAGTGCTACCTGCGGCCACCGAGTTTAAACGTGAGTTGCATGACCGCCTAGGACTGCAGGCGGCCCTGTTAAACTAAGTGGTAGGCTTGTTAGCTGTGATCTTCCGGCTTTGGATTAATGTCTGAGATGTCGGCGATCAGTTTGCTTGTTGAGATGCCTGTTGTGCGCGGTAAATATACCACAGAGCAGATATCGTTGAATTCATCGAAGCGTCCAGCCCAATCGTCACCCATTACAAGAATATCGGCACCAAATTCTTTAATATAGTAGCCCTTTTTCTCAAGCGATTCTTCGACAAAAACCTCATCAACGCACTTGAGAGCCCCCACAATCGCCATGCGGTCTTCGGTTGTATAGACCGGGGAGCGTCCTTTTTTGTTTTTGTTCAGTTCGCTACAGGAAACGCCCACAATCAATTTGTCCCCCAGCGCGGCCGCGCGCTCAAGGATGCGTACATGCCCGATATGAAGGAGATCATAAGTGCCAAACGTAATTACGGTTTTCATAGGGAAAGGCGCTCGAATATGAATTTACAGAAAAGAGTAGGCATGCAATATATCGCGCGAGTTTGAATGTAAAGGGCAGTTTTGAAGGTCTTCAGAATGTCAGCTTCATGTTCAATGGTAATTTGTTATAAGCTAGATCAGGTTCCAACGTGATGATGGGAAAGTCCTCAGACCAATATAGTGACGCTCGTGACATTCTAACGTCATTCATTTCGTCTGCCTCAAAGGAAAAATTGAATAAGCTCTTTCCTGGTGCGTCAGGTGCGCCTGGTGACGCCTTGTTTCCGGTTTGCTTGGAAGTGCCCCAGGACTGTACCAAATTCAGGATATTAGCGGGCGATGGCACACGTCCTGTGTCGCTATGTTTTTCGAAGCTTTTGTTCGCTGGCTGGAGCACTGAAAGCGACGAAATTTCTGATGTGTCAGCATTCGCCAATTGTACACAAAGTTCGATCTATGTCGAAGGAGCCAACCCCAAGGCTGGTGCCACTGGTGGGGTACACCACAACAATGTGCACACACTAAAAGAGCTAGAACCTTGGTGGCAAGCTGAGTTTCCGGCTGGTGTGCGTATCAGGTATCTGTACTTCTATCGGCGGGCCGACAAATATATCGTTACTGATGAGAGCATCAGGGTAACAGCGCTAAGCCCGGATGGGGCAGAAACTGAGCTCTATCATTCGGAAGGTCACGGGGAGCACCGCGACCGGCTTGCAGATATAATAGAGAAAAGTCTGGTGGCAATTTCTGGGCTAAGGGATGAATTGCCGGATAGTGCCCAACCCATTTTTGACCATACGGTTACATATGCACTTTCCGAGCTAACCTCATTTGCTGCTGCTGCGGCTGAAACCAAGACCAAGATGTGCCCTAACCTGGATGCATTTATCGGTGAAGCCTCAACGCGAATAACAGATATGCTGCTGAAGGCGGCGTATCTTGCTTTAGGTGAAACGAAAGACTTCGGGCTTAATGAGGCAGATGCACTCGAAGTGTCTTTGCCGCGGCGTAGTGCCCGCTATATCCGGTTACGGGCATACGGCGAATTACCTGCTGGATTTCAATGTGCTGAGTTTGGCCTAAAAGGTGCCGCGGAGCCAGTGAAGCGGGCGGATCGGAAAGCGCTTAAGTTTACATATTCCAGACCCCCGATTGCCTTTCCTGAATCTTATAATATTGGTCTGACAACTCGTCCGCAAAGCCGCCAGGTGGACTTTGGTTCGGTTCAGGAGTTTGACTATTTTCGGCTGTGGAATATCGATCAAGCAAATGCCGCAAATACCTTTTTTATAGAGATTTCCTGCCGGGCGAATGCGGAAGATCCCTGGGAAGTGATTTACGATCACGGCGCGGCTTACCGGCATGCTGTTCAGTTGATCCGCTTGATTAATCTTATCGTGAAGGATCGCTGGACACCCTCTTATGGCGCATTAATCGGGAAATTGTTCACCCAGTACCGCAGACGTGCGCTGATGATGGCGGTTGCTAAATTCACACGTGAAGACAAGTCGGTGCAGGACGCCGTTTTCCACGGCTCAAACCAGATGGCCAAAACAACACGCTTTGCTTCGCCCTTGCGATTAGGGAAACATGGTTTGGGTGTGCCCATTGCTTACCGGGAAACCAAGGTGGTGATGGGGCATATGGCGGAAATGCGTGATAAGATCCGCGCCTTGGGCCATAAGCCGCTTCTGATGTATGGTACGCTTTTAGGGGCTATTCGTGAAAAAGATTTTATTCCGCATGACGACGATGTGGATTTTGCGGTTATCCTTGAGGGCGTCGGCCCAGATGAGCTGAACGCCGCTTGTGACAAGTTTGTTGAAACATTGAACGATGCTGGCGTTAAAGCAAAACGCGGTCATGCCGCTTGCCCATTAATTCATTGTCACCGAAATCCAATCACTTATGATATTTTCATTCTGGGCAGGGTTGGGGACACTGTTTTCTGGCCGCATGCCAAGTTGGCGGTTGTGCCTGAAAGGGCAGATATCTTCTTGCCGACGAAGGTAATTGAATTCAAAGGCGAAGCATTTGATGGCCCCTTTGACCCAAAAGCTGTGTGTGAAGCGCGGTATGGCAAAGACTGGCATATCCCTAATCCGGCCTTTGAGTGGTAAAGACAGGCTTGAAACGGTTGCCGGCTAAGTGAGAATTTATGAGCACTTAAGTTAATTGGAATATTTTTCTAATTAACTTAATCTTTTCACCGAAATACGAAAATATTTTCTCTCTTTGGCCTAGGAATGCGCTATGTGATGCCCATGTTTTTATTGCGGCGTTGCAGTGATCGCGAATACTGCGTGCATATAGGCTGATTTTTGCGTAAACCAGACACGGTCGCTGAAATATTTGATGGTATTGATTTGATGACAAAAACACTAACGCACCTGAAGCGGCTTGAGGCCGAGAGCATTCAGATCATGCGCGAGGTTGCGGCTGAGGCTGAAAATCCGGTGATGCTTTATTCGGTGGGCAAAGACAGCGCAGTGATGCTGCATCTTGCCATGAAAGCATTTTATCCCTCAAAACCTCCGTTTCCGGTGATGCATGTGGACACCACATGGAAGTTCCGTGAAATGATCGAATTTCGGGATAATATGTGCAAAGACCTGGGCCTGGACCTGATCGTTCATGTGAACGAGGACGGTGTCAAAGAAGGCATTGGCCCTTTCACGCACGGTTCGGCGCTCCATACCGATGTGATGAAAACGGCGGGCCTTAAGCAGGCGCTTGATAAATATGGTTTTGACGCAGCCTTTGGCGGCGCGCGCCGGGACGAAGAAAAATCCCGCGCCAAGGAACGCATTTTCTCGTTCCGCTCGGCCAATCACCGCTGGGACCCAAAGAACCAGCGCCCTGAACTTTGGAACCTGTACAACACCAAAAAGGCACCCGGAGAGAGCATTCGCGTGTTCCCGCTCAGTAACTGGACCGAGCTTGATATCTGGCAGTATATCCACCTTGAGGATATCCCGATCCCGAGCCTGTATCTCGCGAAACCGCGCCCTGTTGTAGAGCGCGACGGTCAGTTAATTATGGTGGATGATGACCGCATGCCACTGAAAGACGGCGAAGAGCCAGAAATGAAGACGGTGCGTTTCAGAACACTGGGTTGTTATCCGTTGACGGGCGCTGTTGAAAGTGAGGCTGATACACTCACCGACGTTATCCAGGAAATGCTGTTGACCACCACATCCGAGCGCCAGGGCCGCGTTATTGACCATGACAGCGCCGCTTCGATGGAAAAGAAAAAGCAAGAGGGGTATTTTTAAGTGGCACACCAGTCAGACCTCATTGCCGAAGACATCGAAGGCTACCTGAAAGCTCAGGAAGAAAAGTCCATGCTGCGCTTCATTACGTGCGGCAGCGTGGACGATGGTAAATCAACCCTGATTGGCCGCCTTCTGTATGATAGCAAGATGATCTTTGAAGACCAGCTTGCCTCACTTGAGAGCGACAGCAAAAAGGTGGGAACCCAGGGTGACGAGATTGATTTCGCACTGCTGGTGGACGGCCTTGCGGCTGAACGGGAGCAGGGCATCACCATTGATGTGGCCTATCGCTTTTTTAGTACGGATAAGCGCAAATTCATTGTGGCCGACACACCAGGCCATGAGCAATACACGCGCAATATGGCGACGGGTGCCTCAACGGCAGACCTTGCTATTCTGTTGATTGATGCGCGTCAGGGAATTCTGCCGCAGACGCGCCGCCACAGCTTTATCGCGAGCCTTCTTGGCATCAAGAACATCGTTCTGGCCGTGAATAAGATGGACCTTGTGGGTTACAGCCAGAAGGTGCTGAACGATATTGAAATTGAATACCGTGAGTTCGCGAAAGACTTTGGTTTCCGCCAGATTATGTCGATCCCGCTTTCGGCGCTGAAGGGCGATAATATCATTGAACCAAGCGCGAATACGCCGTGGTACGAAGGCCCAACCCTGATGCACCACCTGGAAACCATTCCGGTCGGCGATGCGCGCCAAGCAGCGGATTTTCGCCTGCCGGTGCAGTGGGTGAACCGCCCAAACCTGGATTTCCGTGGTTTCTCTGGCACGATTGCTTCGGGCACTGTCCGTGTGGGTGATCCCGTCAAAGCGTTGCCGAACGCGAAGGAAAGCCGTGTTAAATCCATCATCACCTATGACGGTGAGCTTGATTATGCGGTTGCAGGCGAGGCGGTAACACTGACGCTTGAGGACGAAATTGATATTTCGCGCGGCGATGTGATCGCAGGCAAGGACAATCCACCAGAAGTGGCGGACCAGTTCGAAGCCAAGATTATCTGGATGTCTGACGAAGACATGCTGCCGGGCCGTCCATACATTTTTAAAACCGCGAACAAGCTTGTGCCGGGCATGATCACGGACCTGAAACATAAGATCAACGTCAACACCATGGAGCACACGGCTGCCAAGCACTTGGATCTTAATGAGATTGGTGTGTGTAACATTTCGCTCGACAGCCGCATCGCGTTTGACGCGTATGGCAAAGGCCGCGAGATGGGTAGCTTCATCATCATCGACCGCATCACCAACAATACGGTTGGTGTCGGCATGATTGATTTTGCGCTCAGGCGGGCGTCTAACATTCACTGGCAAGCCCTTGATATCGACAAGCATGCGCGCGCCGATATGAAACACCAGCGCCCAGCGGTGTTGTGGTTCACGGGCCTCTCGGGTTCAGGCAAATCAACCATCGCCAATGTGGTTGAGAAGCGCTTGTTTGCTCGCGGTCGCCACACCTATATCCTTGACGGGGATAACGTGCGCCACGGCCTTAACCACGACCTTGGCTTTACGGACGCTGACCGGGTGGAGAACATCCGCCGGGTGGGCGAAGTCGCGAAGCTGATGGTCGATGCCGGTCTGATGGTGATGACCAGCTTCATCTCGCCCTTCAAGGCAGAGCGCCGCATGGTGCACGACCTGATGGAAGACGGCGAGTTTATCGAAGTGTATGTGGACACACCGATCGAGATTTGCGCCGAGCGTGACCCGAAAGGCTTGTACAAAAAGGCGAAAGCCGGGGAGATCAAAAACTTCACAGGTTTTGATAGTCCGTACGAACCACCGGAACGCGCTGATATTCATGTGAATACTGCTGTGGATTCAGCCGAGGACTGCGCCGACAAGATCATCGCTTACCTCGAAGAACAAGGCTACCTCAGCGCCGGTAACGGCCAGCGCTAATAAAGCTAGCCTGGAATCAGAGACTAAAAGGCTCGGGATATCCCGGGCCTTTTGTTTTTGGTGCGGAGTTGGAACAAGAGGCCGGGTGGTTGGGCCTTGCCGCCTTCAAGCTGGTTTTTGGCGTATCATGTTACATTGTCTTTGTGGCTTTCTTCCTTAAAGCCCCATGACAAGGCGACCGGAATGGTGCTGTGGTCGCCCGCACCGCCTTTAGGCCCCAATTTGTTTCATGCCTAAAGTGTTCCAAGCATAGTATGTTAGCAAAAGTTCCAGCATAGACAGCATAAATGCTATTGTGACGAATATTACAGGTGATTTATTTTCTGCCTGGGGCGTTTTTCCTAATGCCCACTTGAAATCAAAAATAGAAAAATTGGTGTGAGTGTTTGATCGTTGGCCGGATCAGCACGCTATTATGGTTGTGTACAAAAGGTGAGGATAATCACAATCGGTTTGTCGGCGACCCTCTGTCACCAACCTGTGTGGATATGTCGGCAGTATTTGGATAATTTGGTTTGCTGTAGCAGGAAAACTATATTGCGCCATTCTGATATAATTCGTAGCGGCCTACGCCAGTTGCTGGGCGAAGGCCATGATGGCACAGGCCGCCCTGCCGGGCACCGAAAACGATGAGGCAGGGTTAGGAGGGCATAAACCATTGTAGGAATTTGGCTGTTCAAAGGGCCGTTCATCCCGCTAACAGGTTGTTTTATCCCGTTCACATTGACCCTGGAAGTAGTCCGCGTTGAAGTTGGCATAGCTGTTTCGGTTTTCGACATAGTCCCCGATTGGGCTGTGCCTGAGCCACCATACTGACGCCGCGACAGAGAGCCTGCTATAATGCAGGCTCCTTATGTGTTGCTCGCCCTGCGGTTCAGCCATAGGGCTTTTTTCTATTATTGCCTTAGGGAAAGGCTTTATTCGCTCTGGAATTGCAAACCTGCTTCAGCGAGAAGGGTTTCCGCGAAGTTTTCGATTTGCTGTGTTCCCTTGTTTGTTACAGCGGTGCCAACGGATTTATAAAGCAGATAGTCGACAGGCTTGTCTGTGAAACCGTGGTGCGCAAACAGGCCGCCAAGCGCAGGCATATGATCGCCGTACATGGCAACGACCCTTTCACGACTTTCTTTCGGTGCATCGACGCTGAGACGCCGATAAAAGTCGAGCAGGTTTTCCATATGCTGTTGATAGAGCGCAAACGCTGGGTCACGGGTAGGGTTGCTGGCGGTGAGAGCCTCCTCGCTTGTGCCTGCGGGCAGATGCGCTTTAAGGCGTCCTTTGGCCCATGGGCCATGGCTTTCGATCGTGATCGCAAAAATAAAAAGCGGTTGCTCGCTTGTTTTGCGGTGAGAGGCGATAACATCCTCGATTTTGTCGGCGAGCGCACTATCGGAAATGTACTTTCCGTACTTGGCGGCCCCTTCGAAGGCTTCAACGTCGATAAAATCGTCAAAGCCAAGATTGAGCATGACATTTGAACGGCGGAAGAATTCTTTTTTCGCCGGATGGATGCAGAGGGTTTTGTAGCCTTTGGCTCGCAAAGCACTAACGAAGGTGGCAACTGGTTGAAGCGCGAAGCGCATATAAGGGTTTATTCTATCAACACCCAGCACATGGTTAGGCAGACTTGACAGGAAAGAAAATTCAGTTTGCATGGTATAGGCACCCCAAGCGGGTACCTCGACCTGTCCGGTTGCAACGCCTCGTTCTTCGAGCGCACGCAGGCTGTTCCAGTCGCCAGCGCCGTCAATGTTCTGAAACAGGCGTTCCAAATCAAAATAGCTTTCGCCCTGAATAGCGATGATGTCGGCATATTTTTCCGGCGTGGAATTGATTTTAACAGGGCGTTCACGCAGAGCCTTTTTGTCGATTTTTGCCTTCAGGAGCAATCGGTACAAAAAGATAGTCGGGAACAGGCCAAACCGCGTTACGTCGGCTTTTAAATCCAGGCTCAGGCCGTATCTGGCCGCAGAAGTTTCATTAAAAAATAGGCTGGAAAATTTACGGAGGAGCCACAAAAAAGCAAACCAAACCGCGAGCGATCCGGGCCAAACATAATACCAGGGGCCAAGTTCATACAGTGCGATGGCATCCTCAAGGTAGATGCTGCCGCCTACCACACCGACAAACGCCAAGCTGATGAATACAAGCACCGGCCAGCCCACATAGCTGACGTAAAACTCGGGGTTGATATAGAGGTTATGAATGTTATCGAAATCGTGCGCGTTAAAAGGTTCTTTCAGTACTTCCTGTTTTTTGTTGGAGATCGCTGTAAGGCCAAAATAATAAAGTGCAGAACCGCCAAGCGCTAGATAGGGGTGGCCTACGGCCAGCAGAAAAGTAATGTAAACCAGCGAACCTTTGAATGGTGTAAGCAGATAAAAGCCAATGTTTTTTGATGGAGCCGTTTGGTTGTCTGGCACCATGCGCACAACGAATAATTCTGCGAGAAACGGGAACAGAACTGCGGCGACAAGGAAGGGAATTGTCATTTTGCGCTTATTTCCTCAAGCTGGAGATCATCGGTAGCGCCAGTTTCCTGAGGCTACTTTTCTTTTGTGTCAGCCTTAATACGACAGGTTGCCCCTTTTGCCGCCATGTTTATGCCTGTTTTTGTAAAAAAATCTCCGGGGACCTGGCTGTCGGCTTTGATCACGCGTAAGAAATCAGTGACAAGCCCGAGATCGACGCCACTGGGCTTCTCCCAGAATTTATCAAGCGGCCTCTGTTCGGTAAGGCCTTGCATGTCATAGAGCCCGCGCCCCATCACCTTCATCGGCTTGGCTTTCCTGAGGGCAGCGTAACCAACGGTGCTGTTGATCAGCACTAGGCCTTCTGCACGCTTGAGCAAGCAGTCAAGGTCACCGCCTTCAAGGTAATCCACCCGTCCATCGATGCCATGCTGGACGGCAGCCATCGCAATATAACTGCGATAATCAATCAGGCCATTATCTAGGGGGTGGCCCTTGAACATCAAAAGCGCTTTTTTGGGTGCGTGGCGAGCGAAGGATGCGACAATTTCCCGGATAAAGTCGAGCACGGAAGCATAATCACTATGCTCGCGGATCTGGAAGTCACTATTAAGTTGCAGGGGCACCATGAAAAAAGGCTTTTCCGGGTTTTCATAGCGCTTGATTAGTGAAGTATTCATATTTTTAAAGCGCAGTTTGCGGCGGAACCGCGACAACCAGCCGCGGATTTCGGCACCCATGCTTTCCGGCCTGTGCGTTTGATGCCGAAAATAGATCGGTTTAAGCAACAGGTTCCAGAAATGATGGGCGAAGTCCATGCGTACACGACGTGGCAATGGATTGGGTAGCGCCGGGGCGCTTAGTTCGTCCGTTTCCTCGATCTGGCGCGCCCGAGCCTTCAGGGCTTCAGGCGTGCGCGGCAGGGCAGAGAAATCGTTGGTTCCGCTTTTTTCGCATGTGATAAATCCAGGGCGTGTATAGCCTTCTTCAAAAACCCACGCGGTGACAGCCATGTCCTTTGCGACAGAAAGTGCCGCCTTGTGGACAGGGCGACAATCGCCAAACAGTAAAATCGTTGTAACGGCGTGTTTTTCGATCAGCTTTCGGTAGAAGGGTTCAAGCTTTTCAGGTTTGTCGTTGAAACGGTGGTTCTTTGCGCCGCCAGAAAACCACCAATCGCCCCCGCAATAATTAACCCGGTGAACCTGGCTGCCATCAGCGGCCAGCAATTGTGCCACTTCCCTGAAAAAGGGCGACCCCAATCCTTGAAGGATTAAATAAGTGACCGGCTTTGGCCGCTTATTTGTGGCTGACTGCGCCGTCGTATTCATAGGGAGCCCCGTTAAATGCTGCGTTGGGCCGAGAGGCCCCGCAATTGATTTTAAGTAACAAAACTATATTTGGCGTTCAATTCTTTTGTATTTTGACCTGTTTTTCTACTTTTGCGGGCCGCGGGGCAACCGTTAGTTTCTGCCATTTTCTACTATCTTGCAATAACTTAGGTTTAGTTGGGCATCGCCAGCAAGGTTGACGCAAGCGTTTGAGAGGACTAAAAATGACTACGCACAAAATGAAGGGCTCGGGAGCGCCCGTGTGTAGGAAAGAGGATTAACGGTGTAAGGAGTGGTTAACGCCCATTCAGTGCCTGTGATTTTTAGGCGCGTTTACAACGTTTTTACGTTCCCGTGGGAGGAAATGTTTTTCATGTACCAAGCGATTTGTATCAAATATTACGCTTTTGTTGAGTAGCCAACTACAGTGTGATAGCGTGCGCAAAATTTTAAGCTAAGAAGCTCGCAGGTCCAAATGAAGCTATTGAAAGCTATAGGTTTTAAGCTTTTGGGCTCACTGTGAGAAACAAAAGACTTTGAGAGATTTGTATGACTAGTTCCATGGATCAGGGTAAGTCAGCTAAGAATATTGTTGAGCTGCCAAGCAGTTTGAAAGCCGATCTTGGCATCACCTTAGAAAATATAGGCGGCAGCTTTATGAAACAGGGCCAAGCCCTGGAACGCCTTGCCCAGACCTATGATGAAAACGCTTTCCGCGAAGCTATTTTAACTATTATGAATACCACAGGTCATTTGATCGTGATCGGGATGGGCAAGTCAGGCCATGTGGCGCGCAAAATCTCCGCGACTTTGGCCTCAACCGGCACGCCGTCCTTTTTCCTGCATCCAGCAGAGGCATCACACGGCGATCTTGGTATGGTGACACCGGGCGATACGCTTTTGCTGATCAGCTATTCTGGTGAAACCCAGGAAATTGCGCAGCTTCTGCCGTCCCTGAAATCCTTTGGTAATAAAATTGTCGCTATTACCGGCGCCAAAGCATCAACGCTGGGGCGGGCCGCAGATGTCGTACTTGAAATCCCCATCTCTGAGGAAGTCTGTCCTAACAATCTGGTGCCGACAACATCGATTGTCGTTACGGTTGCTATCGGGGATGCACTTGCCATCTCATTGATGACACTGAGGGATTTCCACCCTCGCGATTTTGCCCGCTATCACCCGGGCGGTTCGCTCGGACGGCGTCTTCTTACAAAAGTTGAAGATGTTATGCTGACAAACACCGTGCCTGTTGTGGACCCTGACATGGTGTTGTTGGAACTTGCAGCCGAAATGGCAGGTGGACCAGCAGGCGTTGCGGTGGTGATTGATCGGGAGCGCATGCCGATAGGTGTTGTCACAAAAGGACAACTCGGTGTGGCACTCCGTGTAACACGGCGCGTGCGCGAAGTTTCAGCCTATCAGTGCATGAGCAAGGATTTCTCCATAATCCGCCGGGACCAGATTGTTGACGATGCAGAGAGCATGATGCGCACGGACGAAGTGAAGTTTCTGGTTGTTGTTGAAGCCGATGGCCGTTATGCAGGCATCTACAAGCATGAAGATGCTTAAGGCTTAACCGGAAACATCCAGGTGCAAAAACATGCAAGCCAGATCGGCATTCTCCATCCAGAAGGATGTGATTTTCGCGATATTCCTTCGCGAAATGAATGCACGCTTTAGCAGCTACACCCTTGGAAATATCTGGATTATTCTAGAACCCATTATGATGATGGCATTGTTTGTCGTCCTGTTTGGTGCGCGCGGGCGGGGTGCCTTTGGTTATGTCGAGCCTCCGGTGTTTATTCTGGCGAGCTTCTTACCATTTCGCATGTTGTGGCAGTCTCCGATGAAAAACAATATGGCGGCCATGAGTGGTGCCAGGGGCTTGTTAGGTTTCCGGCAAGTGCGTCTTTTTGATGTGTTTCTTGCCCGCTCCCTTGTTGAAGCAGGTATTTTTCTGGTTGCGGGCACCATATTGGTTGTCGGCATGCTGTGGCTGGGGTTCGACGCGCTGCCGGGTGACCCGCTCAAACTGCTTTTTTATGGCCTTATCCTGTGGCTGTTCGCCTGTTCCTTTGGTATGTTGGCCTGTATTGTTTCGGACTTCTCTCCAGAGATTAACAAAATTATTGGGCTAACCACGATGCCGTTGATGTTTTTGTCGGCAGTCTTTTACCCAATGACGATTATCCCATCTTCTGTTCACGACCTGTTTGCGCTGAACCCATTGGTGCATGCAAATGAATTGATCCGCGAAGCTTGGATGCCGATGTATGAAAGCCCGGTAGCAAAAATAAGCACGCTCTATATCTGGACGTCCTGCACGATGGCTCTGGCGATTTCCAGTTACCGCTTGCGTTGGCAACGAATGATTGCACGATGATCCGGCTGGAGGGGGTGTCCAAATATTATCCGACGCGCTTTGGCCCGAATTATGTGCTGAAGGATCTAAATATCAATCTGCCAGATGACCGCGATGTCGCGATCCTTGGGGCAAATGGTGCCGGAAAGTCGACACTTCTCAGGCTTTTGGGCGGCATTGATTTTCCATCTCACGGCAGGATCGTCAGCGACCGCTTTATCAGTTGGCCACTTGCGCTTGCCAGCGGCTTCCAGCGCAATATGACAGGCCGTGAGAATGTACGATTTGTCTGCCGCATCCATGGCAGGCGCAAAACCGCCGATATTGAGGAATTTGTCAAAGAGTTTTCAGAACTAGGTGAAAGTTATGAGTTGCCTGTCGGCAGCTATTCATCCGGTATGGGCTCGAAATTCAGTTTTGCGGTATCGATGGGCTTTGATTTTGACACGTATTTAATGGATGAAATCACGTCTGTGGGTGACGCTGCTTTTCGCAAGAAATGTAGCCAGGCGCTCAAGGATAAGCGAGAAAGCGCCAATATTATCTTGGTGTCGCATGATGAAAACTTGGTTCGGGAACAATGTAATGCCGCAATTTTACTTGCATATGGCAGAGCGGAATTTTACCAAAGTGTGGACCGCGCCTTGTTTAGGTATCGAAATTTATAAGTAAGGGCCTACATTTTTGATGAATAATGTGCTTGTAAAAATGAAGCGCGCCGTTGATATGCGCAGCATTCAAGGCCCTGCTGTTCAGGATGTCAGGGCTGCAACGCTGACTTTTGGTACTTATAAGTATGTGCTTTTGGCGGTGCTTGTTGCATCGCTGTATTATTTGTTACTCGCTTCTGATCGCTATGTAACGCGGGCGCAGGTTTATGTGAAATCAACCGGGGGGGGTGTTGCCGTTGCACAGCAACTGCAACTGCTTGGCTCGCCACCTGCCGACCTGAAGGATACGCAGCTGGTACAAGCCTTTATTGTTTCTCAGGATATGTTGATGATCCTTGAAGAAAAAATAAAATTCAGCGAGCATTTCTCTTCAAGTGACTGGGATTTTTATTCCCGTATGTCAGGAACCCCTTCCGATGAAGCTAGGCTTAAATATTTTCGCAAGCATTTGTCAGCTAACCTGAACCCGGATACCGGCATGATCAATATCAGGGCTCAGGGTTTCACGCCGGAATTATCTTTGCAGATGGTTGAAGAAGCGATCAAAAGCTCAGAAGTCTTTGTTAACAGCATTGGCCAGAGGATTGCGCTCGAGGAAATTGCCTTTGTTGAAAAGGAAATGGCCCGCGCGCAGGAAAATCTGGCGGCAGCACGCGCCAAATTGTTACGGTTCCAGAATGAAAATGGACTATTAAGTGCAGAAGCGGCAGGAGCCTCGCGTCAGGCGATGGTCAACGAAATGGAAAGCGAGCTGGTACGCATGGAAACGCGAGAAAAAACGCTTTCCAGTTATCTGAACTCGGCAGCATCGGAATTAATTTCTGTGCGCAGTCGCATCGTGGCACTTAAGGAACAACTGGTAATTGAACGGGAAAAACTGGCAAGCCGGGACGGGGTTTCCGTCAATGACGTTAACGCCCAGTATCAGGCGCTGGAGCTTGAGCTGAAGTTTGCAACGGACTTATACCAAACGACGCTTGTGAGCCTGGAACGCGCGCGCATCGAAAGTTATAAAAAGCTGAAGCATTTGGTTGTTATACAGTCACCCCAATTGCCGGATGAAGCGCTTGAACCCAGGAAGCTATACAATATAGCTACGCTGTTTGTTGCACTCAGCTTAGCGTACGGCATCATCACCATGATCGTCGCAACTATTCGGGAGCACCGCGATGTTTAAGGCGGGAATGATGAAACAATTAGTAGCTGCGGCGGTTTTTCTGACTGTACTGGTAACAGCGCCTTCGGCAGCTTTTCAAAGTGTGCCGGTGGCACAGGACGGGGCCGCAGTACCGAAAAGTGCCATAAAAACCATTAACAAGCGCCAAGCTTTTGGTGCCTGGCTGTTTGGCGGCGAGTTTGCAAACCAGTCGTTTGTTGGTTTTAGCCCTTCGTACCGAGTGGCCATTGGCGACAACGTGAGCTTGAAGCTGTACGGCGGTTTTGAGTTTGAAGGTGAATTGGTTGTTGATGTACAGGGCAATATTTTTGTGCCCAAAGTTGGCCCGGTGAAATTGCTGGGTGTTGCCAACCGCGACGTAAACCAGGTTGTAGGCGATGCAGTGCGTCAGGTTTTCCGGAAAAATGTGAATGTGTATGCAAGCCTTGGCGGCGCTGAACCCGTGAAGGTTTTTGTCACGGGCTTTGTAAAAAAGGCAGGTCTGTTTTCCGGGCACTCTTCAGATTCTGTCTTGTTCTTCCTTGATCAGGCGGGGGGCATTGATAGCGCCCGTGGCTCCTATTTGGATGTACAGGTTCTGCGGGAAGGCAAATTGCACCAATCGATTAACCTTTATGATTTTATCCTGTCAGGCAGTATGCCGCAGTTTCAGCTTAACGACGGCGATACAATTGTTGTAACGCCGGTTAAGTCACAAGCTGCAGTAGCAGGCGAGGTGCAGAACAAAAATCTCTTTGAGTTTGACGGAGATATGGTGGCGGCATCTGATCTGTTGGCGATCTCGCGGCCGCAACCGCATGCGACACATTTTCGTATCAGTCGCAACAACCGCAGCAAGACCGAGGTAGAATATCTGAGCCTTGAAGAAGCTGCGGACGTTATGGTCTATAAAGGCGATGTGCTTGAGATCATGTCCGATAAAAAGAACGGCACCATCAGTGTACGCGTCGAAGGCGAACATTCTAGCCCTCAGGAATTTATAATGCCTTACGGCGCGCGGCTCGGTGACTTGCTGGCTCGTGTGAATATGGGGAGCAACGCGCAGCCGGAAGCCATTCAGTTAATGCGCCGCAGCGTACAACTGCGACAAAAAGAGATGCTTGAAGCCCAGCTTCGCGCCCTGGAAAGCAGCGTTCTAACGGCGCGCTCGAATACCGCCAATGAGGCGCAGCTTAGGAAAGCGGAAGCAGAGCTTATCCTGCAGTGGGTTGAGCGCGCTCGAAATGTTGAACCTAACGGCGTGGTTTCACTTGCGGGGTCTAATGCCCGCGATGATATTCTTCTGGAGCCCGGCGATGTGGTCCGGATCCCACGCACAAGCAATCTCGTTATGGTGCACGGCGACGTATTGTTTCCAAGTGCTATGGCCTATCAGGCTGGCCGCACTGTCGAGGATTATATCAACCTGGCGGGGGGCTTTACCCAAAGCAAGCGCAATACAAACGTTTTGCTGTTGCACCGGGATGGGACTTTCAAAAAAGTAAGACGGGGCGATCTTAATAACAAGCGCATGGCGCTTGCCGCAGGGGATGAGATTTTTGTATTGCCGCGGGTGGCGACCAAGCATGTGCAGATCGCAACCGACATTATCAATGTCTTTTACCAGTTAGCATTGTCTGCAGGTGTGGTGCTACGGCTTTAAGTATGGCGTCCTTTTACAGAAAATTGCGCAAGCTGTGGCGTGACCCAATCGCCTACTGCATCGATTCGAGACACCCGTCCCTGAAGCGCTGCGGTGAGCATATGTTCGCCCGCCAAACAGTGCGCTACCGCGATATTGGCCTGGCCAATGCGCACCGGAAAATTACGGTTGTGATGACGGCTTATAACACAGGCCATCTGGTTGAGGCGGCAGTGGATTCCGTGCTGGCCCAGACCCATGAAAACCTTGAATTGATGGTAATCGATGACGCCAGCACAGATGATACCCTGGAAGTGCTCAAGAAGCTCGCGGCCAAAGATCAGCGTGTCCGGGTTTTCCATTCACCGGCGAACCACGGCACTTATTGGTCTAAAAACTGGTGCCTGTCACGGGCAGACGGGGAGTTTGTCGCCTTCCACGATAGCGATGACCGCTCTGACCCCACGCGCTTGCAAACACAGCTTGGCGCTATGCTGGAAGGCAAGGGTGCTAATGCCGTAACCTGCCACTGGCGGCGTGTTGACGCGGAAGATAATCCGCTGGTGATTGACGGTACGCATTCAAGGATGGCTGCGATCAGTTTGATGATCCGGCGCAAGGCAGTTCTGGAAGGAACAGGATTTTTCGACAGTGTTCGCATATCTGCAGATACTGAATTTATCCGCCGCCTGCATATCGTATTTGGCAAGGCACGTCTGCGCCACATCCGCCAGATCTTATATACCGGGCTGCTGCGCGACGATTCGTTGACGCGCGGCGCGAATTCAGGTTTTAGTTGGAAGTCGGAAGGCCGTTCCTATGTGCGGGAACTTTCGGGGGACCGGGCAGCTTACCATGATAGTTTCATGGCCTGGCACGACCAGAACCTCAAAAATACTGCTGTACTGAAGGTCGCCTTTCCTATTGCGCGGCGGCACTATGAAACACCTGTTGGTATAACGCGGGGCTGCGATGACCAAGATAGTGGTGCTGTGGTAGAAATGCCGGGTGGGTCACTAGGCAATTCCAATGAAACCTCAGGTGGTTCAGGCAGGGCGAAAGCGTCATGATTTTCGACGGAAAACCTGCGAGGGGCTCTGTTTTGGAAGCAGAAACGCTGGCTGAGTTCTCCCGTTTGTGCAGCGAAATCAATTGGAACAAGGCTTTTTGTGCGCTCGGTGAAGAGACACTGTTGGTTATCGACCCAGAAGTGCAGGCCGTTCTTGAAGCCGATTATGGTGCCTTTCAGTGCCATGTGGCGGCACCGACGGGGAAGCTTTTAGCTCAGATCCCGGAAGGTGTTCGCCGTATCCTGTTCCTGTGCCGGGAGCAGGAGTGGCCGCAAGTGAAGGCCATGCGGCAGGCACATCCCACAAAAGTTGCATTGTCGCTGATCTATGACGTTGCCCCGATGGGCTTGTTGGAAACAGGGGTGTTCCCAGAAAAAATTCCCGCCCTTGCCCCGCCTGAGGACGAGCAGTGGTTGGTGCCTGTGCCAAATTTGCTGCTTACTTCGCCTGGGGCAGACAGCGAGTATTTGCAGCTTGTGCTGCAGAGAAACAAAGTGATGGGTATGTCACAACTTGTGGGCAGGGCGCTTGCCCCTTGGCTTTTGCTGAGTGATAGTTTTCATCTCGTTCGCTTTGCAGTGCGCGCATTCGCACATGCGCGTAGTCGAAGGGGGGCGGTAGTGCTGGACATGTATCTGCTGTACCTCTTGGTTAAGCAAACACCACTTTCTTTCGCTATGCTTGTTGAATGGGCCAGCCGTCACAAGGCGCACTTGTTGTATTTTATAAGCAGAGATAAAGCTCGTCAGGTTGCCGTGAATACACTGCTTGTATCGGAGCGTTTTTCTTCTTTGTGGGTGCGTGCGGAAAAAACGATCCGTCAATTGGATGGGAAAGGTTTTGATCAGGCTGCAGCAATTGCACACCTGTGGGAACTGCTGGAACTTGAAGAGGCTATTGAAAAGCCCCTCCAGAATATCAACAGTTTCAAGATTATGACACTTGAAGACCTTGTTGTGTCGCCTGATGCCGTAGTGGCGGCAATTGCCCAATTCTGGGGCTGCAACGCCCCACGGCGTATCCATGAACTTGACTGGTACGCGCGCTACCGCTGTTTGCCAAATTTTCTGTCACAGCTTGCTGACATGCGGGCTGCCCTAACGAATACGCTTGGCCTTGATAAGGTGTAGGTGCCGTTAAGGGTTTAGCATCGTTTCACTGGCAAGGCAGTTTTAAAACCTAAAGGGGAGTTAGCAATTAACGCGAAGCTCGCTAACAGCAAGGCTGACTTGGGCGTCGACGCCCTCTGCCAGAGGGGCCAACCCTGGCGCTTGCATGCGAAACAGATAAAAAGGGCGCGCTGGCATAGCAGGAATTTCGCCTGAGAAGGTCCAGCGGTTAAACCCCCTGCGAGAGAGTGAAAATTCAAGCTGCGTTTCTTCAATCCAAAGTGTTGTTTCCCTCAGGAAACGTCGCTTTGTGAATCCACATCCACGTACCAGGAAGGGGCGGGGTTTCGAGAGGTCAATCGGTAACAAGAGCGACCCAATTCGTCCCATCCAGCGGAAGGCGGTGCCGTCGCGGCGCTTGCCCAGGTTAGTCCACCCTGCACCGACAAATGTATCGGATTCTGCTAGGATTTGTGCGCTTTCTGGGAGCTTGGGGTATTTGACTGTGCTGGTATGATCACGGGCTGCAAGCTCGCGCTCGAAACGGTCGCGCTGCACAGTAAGAAGGGCGTCTACATATTTGATGGCAGCGTTTGGGAAACGAGGTTCCGGCGTTTTAAACGACAGAACATTCGCACCTGAGGGTTGGTTTTTATCAGCCATGGTTCAACCATTCCAAATTTAGGTCACTCTCGGCAAGTGTTTTTGTCAAAATCTCGTGGGAAAGTGGCCTGAGGTCATTATGAGCGACGGCTGCCAAAGTGAAAGAAAGCACGCCGTGATTGTCTGAGCGGATAAGTGCCGGGTCGCTTGAACTCAAGGTGCAGCTTTGCCAGGCGTCGGCCACTACGAAAGCTACCTTACTCGTTTTAAGGTTGATTCGGTACTGACCACACACACCGGCAACCAGCATACAGTTAATTTGGTGCCGCACAGGATCAAGGTGCCAAAACAAGCCACAGTTTTCTTCATAGTGCGCCAATATCTTTGGCGACTCGCTTCTTCGAAAAACAAGGTCCAGTGCATAGTCACCGTTATCCAGTGCGCCAAGGATAGCATCTGCGCTGGCCGCTCCTTCAACCACACACCCAAAAGTAAGGGCTTCGTCTGTTGCTTTCAGGTCTGCGCGCACGGATAGCCACTCTTGCACGTTTGCATTGGCACCAGTTTGCTGCATGGTGGCGATAAGCGGCGTATCATACCCAAGAAGTGCAAGCTTGTTAGCTGCATATTCAGGCCTGTCAAAGCAAAGCACGCTGGATAGTTCAGCAGTAGCAAACCTGGGGCTTGTTAGCCAATTCACTTCCGGGAACAGCCGCTCTATGAGCGGGCGTGGCGGCACCGCACCTATCAGGGCAACTGAGCGCGGTTTACCTGACGGGAAGTGTGCGGTGCGCGATAGAGCAGCTTGGTCTGTTGTTTTGCGGGCATCATCGTCCAGCGGCGGTCTTTGTTGGTCTGTCGTTGGCATTTTGGGCTGTGCCGGTGCCGCCAAAAGTTTCGTCGTCAGCACATGCAGGGAGGATGCAAAATGATCCTTAGGGAAAGTTCGCCGCAGATTGGTGCTATACCAAGACCGGAGGGAAGCATTCGAAGCCAGCGCGCCGACGGCCGCCACCATCTGGTGTAGGGCACTTTGATGTAACAATTGCAAACAGCCGTCGGATGGCAGGCTGTGGCTCCAGTGCTGGCTGCAGGTAACCAGTGGTTTGTGCTGCGAAAGCGCGGCAGCAGCAAGAGGTGGGCACTGAGTAGATGCATCTGTCACGAGGATAATATCTGCTGCTGCTACTAAAGATGTAAGCTCTGCTTCGCCTTGACTGACTTCCTTGAAATGAATTTCCCTATTGTGGTCTGCTGCGGTGTTTCCCAACCTTTTGAAGGTTTCGACCATCTCGCTCGCCGCACTGCTTGCTGTATGCACAACCAGTATTTCACTCTTTGACAGCGCCATCGCGGCACGACAATCGGCGCGGGCATTTTCGGGGACAGGAGGCAGAGGGCTAAAAAGGGGTGGCACATTCAATATGTGCTTGCGGGCGATCTTCGCCGCATCGGGAGACACTGTCTCGCTTACTTCTGTGATCGGCGGTAATTCATCTATCAGTTGGTTCGACAACCGACGGTGGTGTACAAGCCCGCGCGCGATAATGTCACCGGGTTCTCCAAATGTATCCCGCAACCAATTACCGTAATTTACCGGCCACTCCGGCTGGCATTGGCAAAAGTCTTTGCTTAGCCTGTTGAGTTTGCCGTCGGCCATCATTACTGGGCCGGGAGCATGATGATAAAGTTCCAGCGCAAATAGGCTTTCGTAATTATCGCTCAAAATATAAAGGCGGTGGTGGTTCTTATATTTCTCCCAGTGGGAATGAAGGGTGCGCGCATGCACTGTCTTGAACGGAAGATCTGAAGGCTTAAGGGCCGCGCAGTTGCTTACGGCGACGATTACTTCGAAAACATCACTGAGCGCGAGCGTAGTTTGCACTGTCTGTGCAGCAGCGGCGCTTGTGCTGGGAGGCAGCGTGCCTATGATGAGAAGGGGTGGGCGATCGGTCATGCTGGCCCCTCCGTTATTGCTTTCGTCACAGGAAACAGCCGGTCAAGTGCCGACGTTTGCGCACGGCTATAACCCAAATAGGCTTTTTGGCCTGCTTCACCGAGAAAGGCCAATTCCTCTGGGCGGGCAGCAAGGTGCATCAGCGCATCGGCGAGCGCTTCCATGTCGGCACATTTATGCAGTGGTTCATGCGATTCGATGCCTACCATTGCATCAGCAGTTGCAACCAGTGGTTTGCCGTAGCTCAGCGCCTCCACTGACTTTATTTTTAGGCCGGTGCCTCCGAGGTTAGGGTTTAGGATGATGTCCATCTGCGCATAGAAGGACTCGACTGATTCCACAAAACCCCATTTTTCAAAAGGTGTGTCGGTAGCCGTGTCACAACCACAAATTGCCCCTGCAAGGTGAAAATTAACGGCTTCAACCAGCTTGGGCCGATGTTTCAGGGTTTTGCAGAAATGATGTAACGAATGCTGATTGATAGGATTATTGCTCGCCAGATACCCAACATTGAGTTTTTTTTCGAGTGTTAGAGGCTTTGGTGCCAGAAATTGTGCAGGTAGATAGTGGCCCAAGGTTTCTACGGGCTGTTTCGTTGCTTTTCGGAACTTGCGGGCTTCGCTGTCCTGAATGGCGAGCACACAGTCTGCGCGGTTGAAAGCTTTGGCTTCTTCAACTGGCGTTGTGCTGTACCAGTTTCCTTCGATGCCCTCCTTTTTCAAGGATTTGTCTCGGTTGGCGAACATATCGTGGGTATCAAGGTATCTTGGGATGCCTGCGGGAACATCCTCAAGCCAGCGGCTGAACCACACATAGTTGGCCAGGCAAACATCGATTTTCCAGATATTCAGTATGCGTTCGGTTATATCGGAAACCTGAGGGACATACCAATCATCGATCATATGATGATGCCGGTGGCTCTGGCGACGGGCAGCGGGGTCATGCGGCACAATATAGACATGTTCCCATGCGGCCCGCATGGCGGCTTCCTGGTCTTCGCTCAGGCCTTCAAAACCACCGTATACAAAATGGATTTTGTAGCCCCGGTTTTGAAGTGTACGGCACAGCGAGAAGACACGCGCACGGTTGCCATGGTTTTGCGGATGCGAAGGAATCGGAGATGTGACAAGAACCTGCATAAATGTCTTCAAATTTCCCGCGTTATGGCTGCTACTTGGAGCTTATTGTGCGGATGCCCTTGCCACTGTTGATAGACTGGTCAATCCGATGTTGCCACGTTAGGCGGAGGTCCCGTTAAAGGCAAAAGATTTAGTATATTTGCTGCCAGAGCTGTTGAGCTATTCAGAGAAAAGGTTTCAGCTATCTTTCAGATAGGCCCAGGCATGTGACACCATTTGCGCAAGGTCAGGATATTGCGGTTGCCACTTGAATGTTTTTTGCGCTTTGTCTGAGTTTGCAACAAGCACGGCAGGGTCTCCTGGTCGGCGATTTTCCTCCATCACCGAAAAATCAATGCCGGTAACCTCTTTTGCGGTTTCGATCACTTCGCGCACGGAAAAGCCATTACCAGTGCCCAGGTTAAAGGCGTCATAGAAGCCAATATCCTTTTCGGGCAGGGCAAAGATATGCTCAAGCGCTTTCACGTGTGCGTCTGACAGATCGCTCACGTGAATATAGTCACGGATACAGGTGCCATCAGGTGTCGGGTAATCGGTGCCAAATATCTTGATACTCTCTCGCTTACCGCTGGCGGCCTGCAGTACAAGTGGAATCAAATGGCTCTCTGGGTCATGACGCTCACCGAAGCGGCCGGCAGGGTCAGATCCAGCAGCATTGAAATAGCGGAGCGCGATCGCCTGAAGTCCGTAGGCGAAAGCGCAATCCCGTAACATGCATTCAACAGCCCATTTGCTTTCGCCGTAGGGGTTGATAGGTGCCTTGGCAAGGGTTTCCACAAGGGCGGCATTGCCGGATGACTGGCCGTACACTGCCGCTGTAGATGAAAAGACGATTCGTTTTACATCTGCCCGTTGCATGGCGGCCAAAAGGCACAGGCTACCTGCGGTGTTGTTGCCGTAGAAACTCAAGGGGTCGGTCATGCTTTCGCCTGCCTCGATAAAAGCAGCAAAATGGATCACGGCATCAATCGCGTGCTCGGCAAAAACCTTATCCAGGAGGGCTGTGTCACGAATATCGCCTTCGATAAAGGACGCTTTCAGTGAACCGTTCGGTCCAAATTGATCCTTATGGCCGTTCGACAGATTGTCGAGCACAATCACCCGGAAGCCGGCAGCTTCCAGTGCAGCTACGGTGTGGCTGCCAATAAAGCCTGCGCCGCCTGGAACAAGGATTGTTTGCATCGAAAGCCCCTGAATTGGATTAACTGAATTGGATTAACTGAATTGGATTAACTGAATTGGATTAACTGAATTGGATTAACTGAATTGGATCTACAATGGTTTTGACTAGACTTTAAGCCGTTACAGCAGACAGATATAGAAATACGCGTGGCTGTCAAGCGATGAGCCCATGCAGATCGTCTCCGGTGCTATTGGAAAGGATAAGGTCCACTGCGAGGCCCGGCTTTCGAACAGGTGCTTGGCGAAATGAAGCGCTTTGTCGGATGGTTTAACCGCTGCGAAAACCTAACCACAGCCAAAACCTAACCACAGCCAAAACCTAAAAGGCGCGGTGCGTGCCGGGGTTGCACATATCTATTTCGAATGTATCCACCCGTTTTCGGAGGGCAATGGCCGCGTCGGCGCGCGATATCGGAGATCGCCTTATCACAGGAGCTCGGACACCCAGCACTCTTCAGCCTATCGGCGGCAACCCTGGGCAGGCGGCAGGACTATTACGACGTGCTATCGCGTGACTGTCAGGCAAGTCCAGACATCACCCAGTGGCTCGTTTGGTTCACAGGGCTGGTTCTGGGTTTGCAGCGACAGGCCAAGGCTCTTGCCGCGGCCCCCATGACCTTGCGGAGCTATCTGAAGATAGGCGCGTTCCGTAAATTAGAGGGCGGTGAACGTAGCACGCGCTATGATATCCGACTTCCAGACAGTTGATGCAGCCGAAGCCGAAGCTAATGAAATCGCAGACACGCTGCTGAGCTATTGCAAGCTCGATACCTTGGCCATGGTGGAAATCTATAGGTTTCTCCGTACTTTTGGTGAATAGTTGCGTGCCGTGTTGATGGAATTGTTGGGTTATATCAACACAATTCAAAGACGTGTAAATTAGTGAAGCCAATTTAAAAGCGATTTGTTGGAAATTTGTGAATCAGGTAAGAGCTATATGGCTATAGGGGACATGATAACGGTAAATGATAAGATGCAATCGGGGTATGAATACGAACTCGTTGCCCCGGCGGGCAGGGATTTTGATGAAAGATTTACACCGATTTTTTCTCCAAAAGAGATGTTAGACCTTGGCGTTTTTGAAGGAAAATATCTTAATGATTGTCAGGATGAATTCCCATCAATCTGGTTTACAGGTGCGAAGCTTAGCAACAAGCCAGACGTATTACTAAATTGCTTTGGCGTGAAAAGCCGGCAACCATTGTCGGTATGGCGACAAAAGGGATGGATATACGGGCCAGACCCGCGTGGCTGGTTTCAGTGGTATTGCAGATATTACCTCGGGCGGCGATTATCTGAAGTTGATGACAAACAGATTAGGCGTTGGCGTTCGTTTGCTCGGCACGCGGCACAAGTCAAGGCGAATTGCGAACCCGAAGACGTTTTCTGTCGTCCGCGGCAACGCCAAGCCCTGCTGCAATGGTCCTATGATCCATTTATTTGAATAATCAGAGCGGCGGCAGACCGTTAACAGGTTTGTGCGCTGTATCTATGTGGGCTTGCTCACAAAAGTGGGGGCACTTGTCTTGCTATGCGGCTATCTGTATGGCGGCTACCATTATAGGGTGGATTTAACGAGTTCTGGCCCTGGGGCTGGTCGTGCCAGATGCTAACGATGCGAAGCTGTTTTACATAGAATTTTTCTGAAATGCGGCATCAGCCATTGCAGTGACAAAGGAATTTGTTTAACTGCTTGCCTGCAATTTTCCCGGGTGCCATGAGCAATGAAAGCAGCATCTCGTGGTTCTTGGAGGTAGGGAGCACACATGCGTATTCTTTTTGTACATAATAATTTCCCGGGACAGTACCGGCGCATCATGAGCTATCTGAACGATCGGCCAAAGCTTGGTGTTGAAATGTATGCTGCGACGCTTGAAACGAATCAGCAGAAAACGCCGGTTAAAAAGACGGTGAAATTCAAGCCACACCGGGAACCGCGTAAGGATATTCACCCCGCGCTTTTATATACCGAGCGAGCGGTAATCCAGGGACAAGCGCTTTATGCGGCATTGATGCCGTCAAAGGAAGCAGGTTTCAAACCTGATATAATACTGGCGCATTCGGGCTGGGGATCAGGCATGTTTCTGAAGGACCTGTTCCCGGATTCGAAGCTACTTACGTATTATGAGTGGTATTACCACAGCCTGAATTCTGATGGGTTGTTTCTTAGGGATAAACCCTATGATCCAAACGAGCAAATGCGCATACGTATGAAAAATACGCCGCTTCTTCAGGATCTGGCGGCTATGGACCACGGTCAGAGCCCAACCAATTTTCAACACCAGAAATTCCCTGAAATTTTTCGCGATAATATTTCGGTACTGCATGACGGTGTGGATACGAAATTTTTCCAACCTTACGCGAAGGCGAAGGTGAAGGTGGGCGACCATACATTCACCGCAGAGGATGAAGTCATCACATATGTGGCTCGCGGTATGGAAGAATACCGTGGCTTTCCGCAGTTCATGGAAACGGTTTATAAGCTCCAGCAGCGCAGGCCCAACCTGCAGGTGGTTGTGCTCGGTAACGACCGGGTTGCTTACGGAAACAAGCGTAGCGACGGAAAAACCTTCAAAGAAGCGATGCTGGAGAAATACGATTTTGACATGGGTCGACTGCATTTTATGGGCCTGCAACCCTTACATGTTTTAAAGGGGCTGATGCAGATCACCAGTGCGCATGTTTACCTGACGGTGCCTTTTGTTTTGTCGTGGTCGATGTTGGAGGCAATGAGTGCTGGTGCTCTGATTGTAGGGTCGGATACCGAGCCTGTTCGGGAGCTGATAATTGACGGTGAAAATGGCGTGCTTGTACCATTTTTTGATACTGAGGCGATCACAAGCAAGCTTTGCCATATTCTTGACAATAAAGCCGATTATGAACTGCTGCGCACAAGGGCGCGGCAAACAATTGCCGAAAAATATGCCTACAAGGATTTGGTTCCAAAATATTGGGATTTGATCAAATCTGTTGCAAACGGGTCACAGATTTAGCGTGAAGCCAACAATTGTGCTTAAGTGGGTAACGGCATGGTTGAAATTGCCGCATGACAATGCTGTTGTGTCGGTTGGGATTTGGTAACGGACGGAAACGAAGAATTCTTTAAGTATATTGCAGTCTTAAACAATTATGCTGTTGACATATTTGGCATTCTCTCGCTAGAGAGTGTCACTAGGGGGCTATAAACCTTAAACGTTCGTGCCTCGTAAACAATACCTAGTTGCTTTTTCAGGAGGAAAGCTATGGCGAATCAACAATTTGGTACACCTCTCGCGGACACCATGTTTGGTACGGGCGCGGATGATGAGTATTATGGCCGTGGGGAAGATGATATCCTTACCGGCGGTTTCGGTGACGACTCACTTTTTGGTGAGACGGGTGACGACACCTTAGATGGTGGTGAAGATAACGATAGTCTGGTAGGCGGTGCCGGTGCTGATAGTATCGACGGCGGTGACGGTGACGATATCCTTGATGGCGGTGCTGGCGCTGACGATCTGGACGGCGGTGCGGGTAATGACACCCTGACTGGTGGTGACGATAACGATACCTTGACTGGTGGTACTGGCGCTGATGACATTGATGGCGGTGCCGGTGATGATACGATCACTGCTGGTGACGGCGCGGATACCGTAGATGGCGGTGCGAACAACGATACGATCAGTACAGGTAATGACGACGATACGATCGATACTGGTGCTGGTAATAACACCGTTGATGCTGGTGCCGGTGATGATGATATTACAGGCGGTGCCGGTAATGATGGTTTTGATGGTGGCACAGGTACGGATACCGTTACAATCGACGGTGAGTTAGACGGTATAACATCTGTCTTTAGTCTATCTGCGGCAGGTTCTGGTAGCTCTGACATTGATGGTACTGATACTTTCACTGGCGTAGAGGTGGTTGCGTTTGATAATGTGACAATCACTGCGAACGAAGACCAGACCTTCACGGTAAGTGAGACTGTTACAGTGGTTGATCCTGCTGGCGGCAATGGTGATGATGCTGCGAACCAGGATATTGATCTCGCTGATAACCTCTTTGACTTCACTGGGTCTACTGGGTTGGTGACTGCGGCGACTGACGGTACATCTAATGATGATTTCACTATCGTAAGCATTAATGGTGTTGCTGTTGATGCAAATACGGATTCAGTCGATCTGGATGACGATTTTGGTTCTGTTATCGAGATTGTTAGCCTGGGTATCGATGTTGATGACGCGGCTAACGGTGATGACAACCTGACGTACGTTCCTGGCGAAGGGCTCGGTAACGATGCCACGCAGGGCAGTCAGGGATCTGTCGATGTTGTTGTGACAAATGGTACAGACACTTTCACGATCACTGTAAATCTTGCGGTTTCCAATGGTACGACACTGACGGCTGCGGCTGCCGGCTCTACGCTGACAGGTGATGACGACAATGAGACACTTGTCGGCGCAGCAGGCAATGATCGCCTGCTTGGTAACAACGGTGACGACACCATGACCGGCGGTGACGGTAACGACACAGCTAACGGCGGTGCTGGTAGCGACGTCTTCGATGGTGCTAACGGCGATGATCAATTCTTCGCAGGGGCAACCGACGATAGCGCTGATGTTGTTGACGGCGGTGCCGGTGATGATATTCTGTTTGCGTCTGAAGGTAACGACACGGTTATTGGTGGTGTTGGTTCTGATGTTCTCGGCGGCGGTAACGGCGATGATAGCCTTGTTGGCGGCGCGACGACTGCCGGTACAGACACAGGTGCTGACACGATTTGGGCTGGCGCAGGTGCGGATGTTGTCTTTGGCTCCGGCGGTGACGATGTAATCGGTGGCGGTACTGGCGCGGATAATATTACTGCAAACGGTGGTAACGACACGATCTTCGGTGGTTCTGACGGCGGCAACGATGTTATCAACGGCGGTGCCGGTAACGATGTTATCTTCGGCGGTGCTGGTGACGATAGCCTTGACGGTGGTGCCAACAACGATGAGATGTTCGGTGGTGCTGATAGCGATACGTTGAACGGCGGTGCCGGTAACGACGAATTGTACGGTGGTGCCAACGACGATACCGTTAACGGTGACACTGGTGCTGATACGCTTCGTGGTAATGACGGCGACGATGTGGTTTCTGGTGGTGACGGCGATGATGTCATTTACGGTCAGGACGGCAACGATGATCTTAACGGTGACGCCAATGATGACCAAATGTGGGGCGGCGACGGCGACGATACGCTTGACGGCGACGGCGGCGACGACACTGTATACGGCGATGCTGGCGACGACGAAGTGAACGGTAACGCTGGTGACGATGCTCTTTGGGGCGGTGCTGGCAACGATGATGTTGACGGCGGTGCTGGTGATGATGTTATCGACGGCGGTGCTGGTGATGATACAATCGACGGCGCAGCAGGTAATGATGACATTTCCGGCGGTGACGGCGACGATGAAATCACAACTACCAGCGGCGACGATACTGTTGATGGTGGTGCTGGTGATGACCTCATTACTGGTGGTGCTGGTGATGAAGTGCTCGGCGGCGGCGACGGCGACGATACTATCACTGGTGTTGGCGGTAACGACGACATCGACGGCGGCACAGGTGCAGATGAGATCGACGGCGGTGCCGGTGATGACACTATCAACGGCGGTGCCGGTGGTGATGATCTTACAGGCGGTGCAGGCGCTGATGTGTTTGTCTTTGAAAATGGTGCCGGTACAGACATTGTGACTGACTTTACGCTTAGTGAAGACATTCTCGATCTGTCTGCCATCACAAACGTTGAGATCGACAATATCTCCGACCTGTTGAGCTACGCTACAGAGTCGGCTGGTGATACGATCCTTGACTTCGGTGACGGCAATACCATTTTGCTGAAGAGCGTAACTTTGTCGGATCTAACAACGGCCTTCAACGACGGCGAAGTTGTTGTCAACTAATCCGGTTTGAAACTGAATTTGAAAGGGAGGCTTCGGCCTCCCTTTTTTGTGTGAATGCCCTTTTCCACGGGAATTAGAAAACAGTGCGCTCAAGATGGTAGTGCCGGGCATAGGCCCCTCTTTTTCTCCAGGCCAGAGACCTTTCCAGCCAGAGACCTTTCCAAGCGAAAAGAGCTTTTTTCAGACAAGGCAGACATGTAGGTTGGCTGTTGCATCGGTGAATGGAAATAGGGCAGGCCAGCACAGGGCAACGCAGCACAGCACCAAAGCTGAAATACTGCAAGGTTGCGTTCAGACACAAAGCCGAGAAAGTCAGTCGACAGCCATTTGGTGCTGTGCTAGGTGTCAAGGCCAAAGAAAACGCTTTGGATGCATGACGTTCATCTCGCGTACCTAGGTATAGAGCTATTCGGCCAGTGCCGTGGAAAACGCCGGGGTCGCACTGATGGCCAGCGACAGGACCTGAGTAAATATGTCACTGATTGAAGATTATAAAGAAGCAGAACAAAAGCTAATCAAAGCTTCTTATTCCGTATGGGGCTATAGCCTTCTGGCGACACTTTGTATGTTGGCGATGCCGATTTTCATGTTCCAGGTATATGACCGGATATTAAAATCCCGGAACGTCGAAACCCTTATTGCGATGTTGGTTTTCGCCCTCATTATCCTTGTTTGCTACGGTATTTTCGATAGTGTGCGTAGCCGTGTTCTCACCCGGGCCGCCGTGCAGATGGAAGCTAAACTAGCCGGCGTGTTGCTGGCGGGGGAACTTTCGCGGCAAAGCGATCCAAGCCCACAAAGTCTACGCGACCTTACGACCTTACGGCATATCGCGTCGTCCCCGGCTGTTACGGCGGTTTTCGATTTACCGATGCTCCCTTTGTTTGTTGCTATCCTTTTTTACATTCATGTAATTCTTGGCATGGTACTTCTCCTTGGCGCCCTTATTATTGCTGGCGTTGGTGTGTGGGGCGAGCGTGCGACAGCCCTGGCTAACAGTGAGCATTTGAAGGCGGCAGTGAAATCTTCCAAAACCCTGGAAATGCACTTGAATTCACAGGAACTGGTGCGAGCGCAGGGGCTCTACCGGGAATCGGTGAGGAACTGGGGTTCCGTTCACAGCGAACAGATGCAACGTTATCTAAGCAGCACCTCCAAAACGGCAAAAAGTTCGGCTTCGTCGAAGGCGGTTCGACAGATCATTCAGGTTTTGCTGATCGCAACAGGCGCAATGCTTGTTTTGCTGGAGCAGGCGAGCGGCGCTGTGGTTTTTGCAGCGGCAATGATTGGTGGGCGCGCTTTAAGCCCTGTTGAACAGATTGTCGCAAGTTGGCGCACCTTGAACCAGGGCATTGAAACGCGAACTCGCCTGATGAAGCGGCTGGAAGATATGGAACTGCCGGTGGACCGTACTAAATTGCCAAAACCGAAAGGGGAAATCGCCCTGGAACGGGTTGCTTATCTGGCGCGTCCCGGTACTCCGCCGATAATCCGTGGTGTTTCCGGTGTTATTTCCGCAGGTGAAAGCGTCGCCATTATTGGACCATCTGGTGCAGGAAAATCCACGCTTGCCCGCTTGATTGTTGGATATTTGGTTCCAAGTGCGGGGACTATTTCCCTTGACGGCCAAGACATTAAAGAGTGGGATCCAACCGCCCGTGGCTTGCATATAGGGTATATGCCGCAGCAGGTGACATTCTTTGACGCGACCGTGAGAGAGAATATCGCACGGCTGCGCCTGGATGATCCAGAAGAATGGGCACTTGAAGCTGCCAAACGTGCCGGGGTGCATGACTTTATCATGAAGCTACCCCAAGGCTATGACACTGTCATCGAGCGAGGTAAATATATGCCGTCGGGCGGTCAGGCGCAGTTGATTGCGTTGGCCCGCGCCTTTTATTGTGGCCCGTCGGTTCTTGTGTTGGATGAACCAAATGCCGCACTGGATCAGGAAGGTGAACAAATTTTCCATCAGGCGATTACAAGGGCCAGAAAGGCCAAGGTAACGACGATCATCGTTACCCAGCGCCCTAGTGTCCTTCAGTATGTTGAGAAAGTGATGCTGCTGCAGAATGGTTTGGTTAAAGATTATGGCCCTAAGGACGAGGTCATGAAGAGCGGAAATGTACGGGCTGCGTCTGATGTGAAAGCGCCAGCCGCTAAGAAGGTTGCGGCGCTTAAGTCAGACCAGAAGGCGCAAAATGCGGCGGCAAGTAGCGCTGCGGCTGCCGTGCCGGCTAAACCTGCCTTGGATAAGGCAGCCTCAAAAGAAGCTCCAGCCGAAGTTCAGAAGCCTGGCCCCAAGGGTGTATCTTTGCAGCAGGCTGTAAAACAAGCAACCGAACAGCAAACGGTAAGCACGGCAGTGCAAGGCACCGCGAAGAAAGCAGGGGCCTGACATGAATGATTTATCACCTGTACCAGAGAAATCAGTAGCAGTTGCAACAACCCATGACCGCTTCCTGCGCTCCGATTTACAAGAGTGGCATAAAGGGGTTGATACTGACCAAAAGTCGATCCTTCAATTTGCTTGGCGCGTCTTTATCAGTATTTTTGTCATTGGGGGCATCTGGGCCTTCACGGCCCCGCTTGGTGGTGCCATCGTTGCAAATGGCCGCATTATTGCGGAAGACCGCAATCGGGTAGTACAACACCTTGAGGGCGGCATCCTGAAAGAACTGAAGGTACGAGAGGGCGATACGGTTAGCCGCGGTGATGTGTTAGCTGTTCTTGACGATACCCAGGTCGGTGCCCAGATGCAGTCAAACTTGCTGCAACGCGCAATCCTTAGAGTTCAGTTGGCGCGCCGCCGTTCGGAAGTCGGCGATCGAACGGCAATCCAGTTTCCGCGGGATATGGATCAGGCGGTTGCGAGCCACCCACGTGTACTGGAAGCCATCGCGAGCCAACAGGAAGAATTTCAGGCCCAGCAACGATTTCTCGCGGCAGGAGAAGAGATCATTGATGCCCGTATCCGTGGCCAGAAGGGCGATATTGAAGGGCTGAGAGAGGTTCTTGTTGCCATGGACCGGCAGTTGGAACTGTATGAAGTTGAATTGAGGGATTACCGCGACCTTTTGACCAGAGGGGCCATAGACAGGACACGTGTATTTGCGACAGAAAGACAGGTCGTAGACCTAAAGGCCCGTATTGCCCGCACCAACCTGGATATCAAAGCGGCTGAAAACAACATCGAAACGCTGGGCAATGAAAAACGTCAACAGCGGCTTCAGTTTACGCAGAGTGCTCATGAAGCGCTTGTTGAAATCCAGAAACAGCTTAGTCAGATTGAAAGCTCGATAACGCGCCTCACCGATATGCGGGAGAGGCTGCTTGTCCGTTCGCCAGAAAACGGCACGGTGTTCCGCGTGGCCAAACGTACTCTCGGCGCTGTGATCCAGCCCGGCGACCCAATTATGGAAATCTTCCCGGACGATGACCGGCTGACCGTTGAGGCGAGGCTGGAGCCCCGCCACCGGGAAAAAGTTAGCGTAGGCCAAGAAGCTGCGATGGTGTTTCCTGGAAACCGCCTTCAGTCGGTAACCCAGTATGAAGCGGAAGTCGTTTACCTGTCGGCAGATTCTGTTACATCGGACAGTGACCCCTTGGGATCTTATGTCATTCGTGTTCAGCTTTTGGATTATAACGAGGAAATCTCAAACTTTCTGCCCGGTAATCAGGCGCAAGTGTTTATCAAAACCGAACCAAAGACATTCATTGATATTATTCTGGGGCCGATAACGCGCTTTACACAAAGTGCCTTCAACGAATAGACCAGCAGGGCAGGTTTTATGCCACCTGATGTTCCGAGTGCGCGGTCATTGCGCCTCTGGAAGCAGTGGCGTACAAGTAAGATACTTGGCTATATAATCGCCATGGACGCTGCGATGTATGTGTTGTTTAAGTGACTGTGTTCGCGAGCAGGGGAGGAGCGGCAACGTGTCAGATATAAAAATTGCCCGCCGCGCGTTTGGCGACTTTTATGGTACATCATTCTCTGTAATTGTTGATGCAAACCTGTATGAGCGCATTGCTGATAATATTCCAGACACACTAGCAATATTCATACTTCGCGAAGATAACGTGATCGATATCGCATTTGATGTTGGGGCCGAGGCAACCCCTCAGACCCAACAACTGGACCTGGCGGGCATGGTGATCGGGCTTAAAGCCATCATTGTCGGTAAAGGCCGGGAAGCCGCTGCGAATTTGATTGTGGAGCATGCGCGCAGGCAGGGTATGTACCAGTTGCCTGAAACCCTAACATTGTCGCGGATGGATTTATTCTGGAACCGCCGTCCTGCAGCTTTTATCGCAACCTTGTTGGCGCGGCAACTCAAGATACAGCAGGAGCAGCTTGGCACGGCACAGCAGCAAATCTCAAGCCTGAGAGGACGATATGAGCGCTTGTGGTTAAGCTTCGAAAAGGCCCGCCGCATGATCAAAGGGGTTGGCTATAGCTTGCGTAGTATCAGTTTCAGCCTGGAACCTGGTTCGGAAGTTGTGGAACCGCCTGCGGATGGCATAACCCATAAATATTCCCAAATACTGCCAACGGACCTTTCCGGCTTTACTGGTGTGAATGTTTTTGTAGATAAAGCATCCGCCGATGATTGCGACGGTACACTCACAGTTCGTGTAACAAGGTTGGCTGACCATATGTTGATAGGCGAAACTGTGATAGCCTTCACTGATATTTCGCGCGGGTGGCTCGCTTGTAGTTTTGGTGAGGCAATCCCCCTCACACACGGCGACGGCGTGTTGGAGGTTATCTGGACCGGCTACGGTGGGCCATCGCTTTCACTAGCAAATATTGATGCGGATCGTTTTGGCGACGACAGTGGGCGATCGCTTGCTTTGCAGGTGGAAAAAGGTCTTGCGGACCCAACGCTAGAACCGGCCAGTACCCCGGCAGACAACCCGCCTCGTGAGCAATTGGCATTCAGTGGTAGTGTCTTGGTAAAAGCCGGCCACTATGTTGGAGGGGAAGCCGCGTTTAAAACAGCCTGTGCTGCTTTGGATCACGCGGTTGTCAGCTTTGACAAAGACGAAGGATGGTTGCAGACTCATTTGCTTGAAAAAAATGTGGTGGCCTGGCGCGCCACAGGCTTGCTTGACGAGCATAGCGCTATGCTGAAAACGCGCTGCAAAAGCGCTCACGAAATGATGGTACCCAGTCTTTATGTGCTGATTGCAGTCTCAGCAGGCACCACAGACGAAGAGGTTGAAAAACTTTTGTCGGACATTGGCAAAGGTGAGAATAAGCCGCTTGAAGGGCATGATGATAAGCTTCAAGCGGTCTGGAAAGCGGTAACGCTCTCGCCGCTTGAAGAGGAAACAATTGAACTGGAGCTCTCCTCCAGGGTTTTCGGATGCGATGATGTTGTTCTGGCCGCGCTGCCTTTGGATAGCAATTATGCATATGGTCATGCCCGTTGGCTTGAGCTTGTGGTCGCCCGCGAGCAGAAGGTCAGGCTTGAAAGCACAAGTGAACGCTTGCGTGAGGCCGGAAGGCAAAACGTTTGGCAAATTCGTCCGCACCGCTTGTCAGAGATCGCCGGACAAATTAGTTTTTATCAAGGACACGCCAGATTGGCGGCAATTGCAAGCGAACTTGGCTTTTCGCCGATGACCTTCAGCGAAGACACAGGTGCCCTGCAGGCGCATCCTTTCAATGGGCAGATTTCAGCAGGTATTATGGCGCACGGTATGCCTGTTGGGGCGCTACGGTTATCGTGCGAAGTAGGGACAGCACACGCTCTCGCACCTGAATTCACTTATATTTTAGCAGTTATACCTGAGGATGCTGAAGATAAAGCGGCGCTGGTGGAGGCAATAAGCGGCCGTGTTGTCGCCGGTGAAATGCACGGTCATGATGCTGCCCTTGGCCTGCACTGGAGCGCGCAAACACTTGAAGCCCTTGAGGTTAGTACGTTGGCACTGGAGTTTTTTGAGCTTTCGGACAAAACCGCTGATGTTGTGTTCGCCGTCGTGCCTACAGCGGGCAGTGATAGTTATGCCTGGTGCCGGTGGTATAGTTATGAAGTGGCGATCGGTGCCGCGAGCGGAACCTTTCACACGCTGGATCGTGCGGCTGAGGGCCAAGTAAAAGCCCCCGTATCCTTGCAGGAACAAGCGGTGTAATTATGCTGCAAACTGCGGATAAGCAAGCGATAGGAATCGTTATCCCTGGGTATGGGCACCCGCAGTTCCTTGCGGAGGCAGTGATTAGCGCCTGCGAGCAGGAACTGGACCGGCCCCATTATGTTGTCGTGGTAGACGATGGCTGTAAATTCCCCGAAACCGGGCAGATGGTCACGCAGCTTATGGCGAAATACCCCGGTGTTCTGCATTATTTGCGACAGGAAAATACGCGGTTGCCGGGTGCAAGAAATACAGGAATTCATTTCCTGATGTCATTGGACCCAAAGCTTGATTCTATCTATTTTCTCGATGCCGATAACAGGATTGCCCCTTATAGCTTACGCGCATACCGCGAAGCGCTTGGCGATGACCCGAAGGTGGGCTGGTCGTATCCGGATATATCTATGTTTGGGCTGTCGCGTGGTGAAGAAGGCTTTGATACGCGGGAAACGGCACCAGCTTATAGCGAACTGAAGCATCTTGTTGGCAATATCTCTGAGGCGGGTTCGCTTGTTCGTGCAGATGTGTTTCGCAAAGGTGTATATTACGATGAGACCATGACCTCGGGTTTTGAGGACTGGGATTTTTGGCTCGGTGCCTTGGAAGCGGGTTTTGTGGGGCGGCGTGCACGTCAGTCCGGTTTTCTCTATCGTCGTAGGCCGGAGAGCATGCTGGCAGACTCGCGGCGGCTTGAAGAAACACTGATTTCGCGCATCCGTGAGAGCCATAAATCCTTGTTTCATCCGAAGGCAATTCTGCAAAAAGAACAGCAAGAAGCACCTGTATTCGCTGTCCATATAATCGGTAGTGACGAGCTGTTTCTTACTAGCGATCTGAAGCTACAGCCGAAGCCGATCAGTCTTTCAAGGTTCCGGGCACAGCTTCATCACTGGGTGCATGATTCGCGTGAATATTTTTTCCCGGAATATCTGATTTGTATCACTGAAGAAGAAAGGCTACGCCTTGGAGAAGCAGATGGGCATCTGCGTTGGTGTTTTTGGCGGCTAAAAGAGGTGGCGCAGCCGTTGGCAGCGGTAACATTGAAGGCTGCCGATAATTTTGATTTGCAGTTGAAGCCTACCAATGAGGCCCATTTGGCGGAAAATGCCAACTTTATCTGCATGAAGACAGATGTGCTCAAGACACTCTTGTTGAAAAGCCTAGATAGCTATGCGCAGGATGAGGAACCAGCGCTTCCGCCGTCGGCTCAGTTGAACTTTTCTGCGCCCGCTATGCCTGCTGCTGCAGCGACAGAAGAAAGTGAGGCAGAAACGGTACAAGGCAAACTGCAGTATGTTGCCAGATTTGCTGCGGATATGCTGCCGCTTATCCCGGTGAGCCGTCACCAGACCCGTAAATATACCGGGCCATCATGCCTTAACATCCGCAAAGAGTTGATCAATGAGATATGCGCAGTTGAAGAGCGGGAGCCTTTCCCTGTGAATACCGGGGCACCGCGTGCGATGCTGTTTGTCAGGGCGGAACAGCTTTTCTCGGCAGCGGCGACGAAGGCCTTCACAGAACTGTTGAAACAGTTAAGCAGCCGAGGTTACGAGTCGCTTGTGGCGCTAGAGGTTGAGCCTTACCAGGATTTCACAGAGGCAGACCTAAGCTGGTGGCGTTATGCGGATGATGTGGTGCCGATTTCGCTTTCAGGTGGCAGTGTTGAATATCGTATCTATTTAGGCCGCAGGGTCACACAAAAGCTCGGGTTGATAGCCAAAGAGGATATTACAGTTTTGGCACGTAGCTGCGATGCTCTTATTTGCTGCGGGGCAGCGGCTGGCCTGGAGGCGCTTGGTCAGGCGAAAGCCCACGGTGCTAAAGGCTATGTGTGGTTGGACCCGGCCTTTATGGGTGCAGACACCCCGGAAATGGCTCATCAGGCCAAGCTCTTGGCGTATGAACATGCTGTGGCTACAGTTATCACCAACGACGCTTCTTATGTGTACGGATTATCTGCGGAAGGCTTTCCCCCCTCTAAATTTCAAACCACAAGTGAATTCTGGAATACACAGCTATTGTCGGCGGCTTAATTTACGGCATGTGTGTTGTATATTCCGTGAACAACTTCTATAGAGAATTAAGTGATTTAGCGATTTTTGAAGTGTGATTTTTGACCAGCGTGACCCGTGAAACCCAAATATACTGTCTGGTTCCAGACATGCCGGAACCAGCGGCGATAACGCCCTATTTGTCGGAAATGCACAGCAACCGCTGGTATACGAACTTTGGGCCTTTGAATACGCGCTTTGAAGCCTCAATGGTTGACTTTTTGGCAAACAACGGCTCTCCGGGGCTGACAACAGGCACTTTTTCATCAGCGACCACAGGCCTTGATTTAATGTTGCGCGCGATGCGCCTCATTAGGGGTGGTCGGGTGCTTATTCCCGCTCTTACGTTTCCGGCTACCGCGCTTGCAGTGATGAACGCTGGCTTGGAGCCTGCTTTCGGCGACGTGGATGCCTTTAGCTGGGAATTAACGCCCGAGACAGCGGCGCGCGCGCACGCACACAAACCACTTGTTGCTGTGATGCCGGTTGCGGCCTTTGGTAAACCTGTCCTGACAGAGGGCTGGCAGGCCTTTCAGCGGGAAACCGGCGTTCCTGTTTTGATCGACGCGGCGGCTGTACTGGGCCAACAGCATGTACCAACGGACCTGACGGCCGTCTTCAGCCTGCACGCAACCAAACCTTTTGGTGTTGGTGAAGGAGGGCTCGTGGCGACCAGCGACATAGAGACACTTAACCGTGCTAAATCACTTTCGAATTTTGGGTTTCTAGGGCTGGCAGGTGTGGTGCAACAAACAGGAACCAACGCCAAATTCGGTGAATATTATGCAGCGGTTGGTCTTGCGCAAATTAAACGGTGGCCAGATGTGATGGCCCGCCGCAAAAAGGTCGCAGAAAATTATATGGAGCGCTTAGCCCTATTCGGGAACAGGATACGGCTGCAGGCGGGCGCAGGCACTTTTATTCCTGCGGTATTGCCGATTTTTGCAGCCGATAAAGGCAAGGCAATTTATGCGGCAATGGCGGATGCGGGCATTCAGACACGGCATTGGTATTTGCCTTTGTTGCAGGAACATCCGGCGCTTGCACATTTGCCCTACGGGGAAGAGGGCGGCGAGGCTAGCCTTAAGAATTGCAGAGAATTGGAAAGCGGGCTTGTGGGCCTACCGTTTCATGCCTTTCTTAGCGAAGATGATATTGACCGGATTTGTGCCATTTTAGCAGACATAGTGTGAAGTAAATGAGCGAAAAGAAACAAAAAACCCCTAGCCTGAGCGAGCATATCGCGAAATTTGAAAAGCTGGTCATGGCGAAGGAGCATGAAACTGCTCTTACAGAACTGCGTGCAATATTTGGAATTTTGGAGGGGTCGAAGCAAGGCTTTGGCAAAACTCTTGTGAGAGCGGACGCTGGCGCTGAGCAGGAAGCGACGGCGCTGGCTTCCGCTATTACAAACCTTCTTCTTGATCCTGAGTTTGTATTAAAACGGGCATCTTTGATGCTTTTTTCGCAGCATAAACGGGTATTAAGCCAGACGTTTGAAGTCAGCGGATACCGCGGCACATCGCACTTTATTCGTTTATTCGGTATGCGGGAAAAGAATGGCAATATTACTTTTAAAGGGAGCGATGTCCCTAAGCTTTTTTGTGGGTTGTCGCTAAATGCGGTGACAGAACCCTTGTTGCAGGTTTTTATGAGGCAACAGCCCGATGTAAGTTGGCCCCTTACAAACGGCTTTTTGTCTGAACAACTGCTGTATACGCCCTTGGCAGAACAAATGCGTAGCAAGTTATTGGCATCAGGCAAGCACTGGGAAGACATACCAGCGACGACATTGGTTGTGCGTAATCTTGGCCCTGCTTACATGGGGTGTAGTTATGCAGACGCCGACCATAAACACGACATCAAAAAGACAATGAATTCTCTAGCGCGGCGGTGGTTGTTGGAAAAGGGCGTCACAGATGTGGAAATGCCGGATACCGGACGCCGTGGTGTGAAACGCAAGCCGACTTTGATTGTGATGGCCGAGCTGTATAATAGTACACATGCAATGCATCGCTGTTATGGCCCGGCGATACGCAGCCTGCAGAACCGCTTCAAGCTGGTTTATATGTCGCTTGACGGCAAGTGCGACGAGAAGCTGCATTATATGTTCGATAAGATCGACAATATGCCCTTTGACGCTACGAATCCCAAAGCTTATTTCGAAAAAGCCCAGAGTTACCGCCCCGACGTGGTGTATTTCCCTAGCGTTGGCATGCGCATGCTTTCGATTTTGGGCACGAATGTGCGCATTGCGCCGGTGCAATTGATGACATATGGCCACCCAGCGACGCCAAGGTCAGACAACATTGATTATGCAATGATTATGGAAGGCCAGATTGGTTCCGAGGAGACAACTCAGGAAAAAATTCTTTATTGGCCAGCAGGACCACGCTATGAGCGCCGCGCCGATGCGAAGCCGTTTAAAGTGAATATCCGTGAGAATCCGGATGTGGTACGCATTGCGGTGCCGGCTTGGTCCCGAAAAATAACGCCTCGCTTTTTCGAAACCTGTAAGCAGATTCAAAAACTAGCGAAAAAGAAGGTTGAATTTCTGTTTTTCCCAAATGCATCGGGTTCTTTGTTCCAGGCATTTCACCGCCGCGTGACTGCAATGGTAAATGCACAAGTATTTCCCCGCACGGACTATAACAGCTATATCCGGGTTCTAAACACGGCGGATATATTTCTCTCTAGTTTTCCGTTTGGTGCGACCAACGGTATTTTAGATGCCGGGCCTCAGGGCTTGCCGATCGTTAACCTCAAAGGCAATGAAGTACACGCACTGAATGATAGCGAGATGGTATCGCATATGAGCCAGCCTGAGTGGCTTTCTGCGGATAACGTTGAGGATTACATCAAAGTGGTGTTGCGTTTGATTGAAAATGATGCTGAGCGAGTTGCTATCAGTAAGGCGAATGCGGCTTACGATTATGACAAGGGCATGATGGTTGATCCGGATAGTAGCTGCGAATCCTTTGGGCTCGCTGTTGAAGCTGCTTACCGTCACCATGAAACACTGCAGGCATCGCCGCAGAAAGGTTTCCCGTTTGCCGAGTTAGAAGCTATGATGGCAGGGCGTGGGCAAAAGAGCGCATGAGCACTAGAGGGCTAAGGCTAGCCTTCTATTGACCGAGAACCAAGCCTTGTTCGTTAGCAGTTTTAATTGAAGGATGCGTGCGTTTGCGGTTGAACCGCAGATAGACAGGCCTATGTTCACGCACTTTTTTGTGGCTTTCGTGAGAAAGATGCCTTGTTAGGCAGCGCACCTGAATGCAGTAATTGCTGCTATCTCAAATCCCTAGCTACGCCAATCCAAAAGAGCTTCGGCCCCATCAGGGGCTAGAACTGGCATATGGAGTTGTTCTGAAACATCCAGCCGCTCACGGTAGCTATCGTCAATGAAGAGCCCGTTCTTCGCCTTCATAAAGTTACTTTTTGGTGTGGTTTTATCTGTTATCCAGATAATTTCGTCAAACAGGCCTTCATGTAGTTTGAACTCATCAAGCGTGATTTTTGGATCGCGGTAATGGCGCGTGATCAGCTTGACTGGGATGTTTTTTTCAATGCATTGATACACTAAGCGCATTAGCGTCATATTTAGTCGGTTATGCACAATTAGCGTATCATCTAAGTCCAGATAGAGGCAGCTATAGCTCAGGGAAAGTGTGTAGCGGTTAATCAGCGCGCGTTCGATTTCACCGTCAAAGCGTTCATACAGGCTTGCAACTGGCTGCCCTTCTGCTTCAAAAAGCGCCAGAAGCGGAAAGTTAACGCCCATAACGCGGTGCAGGGCCATGGTTCCCGCGACGCGTGGAGCCACCTCAAGCAACTTGAGGCTTTTGTCAGCGGCCTCTTTGATCTGAAAAAACCAAGTGCCGGTTATGCCAAGCTTGCGGCTGATTTGACGGCCAATTTCCTGAATACGAGCATCAAATGCACCGCCGCGCGGTAGTGTTTTTGAATGCACACTTATGCCCGCTTTGGTGCGACAGCGTTCACGTGCGCCGGAAAACAGGAGTTCACCGGCTTTGTTGCTATAACAGTCGACAGTAAACTCGCTGCCTGGTAGATATTCGCAGATCAAAAGCCCAGGGTTAATGCGCACGGCTTCTTCAAGATGAGGCATGTCTTTTGCCAGCATCACACCTTGCGAGCCTTGGCCAATGTCAGGCTTCAGGAAGACAGGAAAATTGGGCACATCACGCGGCGTTTCATAATAGGCCGGGACAAAGTCCTCGCTTGCAAGCGCATCGTAAGTAGCTTTTTTGGATCTGCATAGGCGGCAAATGGCGGCATCTGGTGCGATAATGGTTGCTAAAAATGTCTCCCTGTTTTCGGCCAGATATAGCAAAGCACTATCATGGGCAGGGATCACAAAATCAATCTCATGTTCTTTTAGACAGGCATTGAATTTACTGTTGAAATCGCTGTCCCCAATAAAAGGTATATCGGGGATATAGCGGGCAAAAACCATGCGGCCATGATCATCGACGCTAGAGGCACCTGAAAGTGTCACTGATTTTTCGTGCTTCAGTGCAGCGTGAATCTCTTGTGCGATTTCAGTACCACACGGAAAAATCAAAACGTTTTTATTTTGCATTTATTTGCCTTGAAAGTCTGCCCCGATAACTATCCCTAATGGTCTTATCAAGCCTGCTCGTCTGTGGCAATAACGGGCTTTTCAGGGGTGATTTTCCAAATCAGTTGGTGCATAAGAATAGCAACAGGAATTCACCGTGGTGGCCTTATCTTCCACCCTTAGGGAGTGTAAAACGTGGCGTTGAAAGACCATGATGGCTTTGTCTTTATCATAACCTACGGACGCTCAGGCTCGACGGTGCTGCAAAAGGTTCTGCAGTCGATTGAGGGTTATTTCATACGTGGCGAAAACAACCATACGCTTTTCCCCTTATATATGGCGTACCGCCGCGCCCATGAAGCACGTTTCAAGCATGGCGGTACGCCGCAAGGCCCTGATAACCCCTGGTATGGTGCGGATGCTATTTTGCCAGCCAATTTTTCGCAGCGCCTGTGCGATGTGTTCCTTGAGGAAATCATCAAGCCCCCTAAAAGCGCGCGTATTGTTGGTTTCAAGGAAATACGCTTCCACGAAGCTGGACCGGAACTTTTTGATCAATATCTGGATTTCATCGCAGCGAAGTTTCCGAATACAAAATTCATTTTTAATATGCGTCGCTGGGAAGATGTGAGTAAATCAAGTTGGTGGGCAACGATGGACCCTCAGCGAGTACAGGAAATCCTTGAAACCTGTGACGGTTTTTACAAAAAATATGCAGCTAAGCATCCGGGGCGCTCGCTGTTGATGCAATTTGAGGATTTCAGAGGCAATCCAGATGCATTTGTACCTTTGTTTGAATTCCTGGGCGAGCCCTTCGACCGGGCAAAGATTGAGGAAGTTATCAGCCACAAGCTGGAGCACGCCGCCAATGTTACAGGTGGGCCGAAAGAAAGCATGCGAGAAATCAAATAATGTTACGATACCGAAACGAAAAAGGGTGCCAGCAAGGCACCCGGTCTCCAGACAATTATCGAAGGGTTGACTGCCTTTAGAACATGCCCTCTGTGTCGGCGCGGTAGCCCTCCAGATATCCGGTAAGGCGGGCGCGGTTCTGTTGGAAGCGGTCTTCGAGCTCCGCATGGTCCAGACCATGCTCTTTGGCCCAAATTTCATCATGCATGTTGGTCCGTTCGAGGATCAGTTCGAGCTGTTTTTCGTCCTTTACCAGGCAGTACCCAAAGAAATGCTTGAAGAAGGCAGCTTCAGTCATGTTGCGTTCCTGATTTTCGGCAGGATCGAAATCATGCGAGTGATAAACAACAGCGCGAACCGCATAAACCTTGTTGTAGCCTGCGGCGATTATATCATCGGCCCAGACTTGGTCTTCCCCGAACTTCACTTCGCGGTAAGGGATTTTTTCCCAAATCGACCGGCGCATAATGCTGTTATTGTCGCTGTAAAAATGCAGGAACTGACGCCAACCCTGATCTTTTTTGTCATACCGTTTTTGGTTGGTTTCCTGGCTGACGCAGAGCGGTTCGCGCAAAAAACCGTCAAAGTGGGCGGTTAGGTCGCGTTTTGTAAAAGCACTGGCCTCCGGGTAAGGCAAATGCTTACCAAAGGCCCCTGCGGCATGTGGGTGTTTCTCTAAGCTGCGTACCAAATTCCTGAGCCAGCGCGTGTTGGCCGGTAAAGCGTCATGGGTCAGGAAGGCGATAAACTCTCCGCTTGTGAGCTCCGCGCCCAGGTTCCGTGTGCCGCCGTGATTAAAGTCTTTTTTATTGATCTTATGCAGTTTTACACTTGGGTATTTGGCAACAGTTTCGAGTGTGCCATCAGTTGAGCCACTATCAATCACCAAAATCTCGTAAGGCCAAGGCGTTTCCTGACTTGTGACGGTTTCTAGAACCCGGTCAAGAACTGGGCCAGCGTTCAGGGTAGGAATAACAACGGAAGCCTTTGTTTTCACTTCTTTTTTCGTGGATTTTTTTGATGCACAAAATGTGTCATCGCCAAATTCCAACAGACGGCTCTTAAGGGCCGCTTCCACCAATTTTGCTGATTTTTCCCAGCAGAAGCCATTTACCCACTCGTGGGCGGCCTCTGCCTGTGCCTTCCGGCGTTCTTCGTCCTTCAGCAGCGCTTCAATCGCGTCAGCAATTTTTTCTGGGTGCGGCTCGGCAAGGCTCACTGTCTCGCCCGGAAAAATACATTCGGTGCTTTCGCCCTTGAGTTCTACAATAGGTAAACCACACGCCATCATCTCTTGCGGCACCAAAGAATAGTTGGTTGCGGAGAAAACGACGCCGATATCGGTTTTTTGGAACAAGGCCGCAAGTTCTTCCGGCGAGGCTACGCCGTGATCTTTGAAGGCAAAGGGCGCTTCATCAAAGTTGAGCTGTGCGCCAAAGAAGTCAACATGGAACTGCACCCCGCGTTTGGCCAGAACTTCAAGCGCCAGCATGCCAAGTTCAACAGCACGGCGTGCGGTGAAGTGTCGGCTATAAAAAGCAAGCCGGGGTAGTTTGTTCTCAGGGCGTTTCTTTGGTGGGTGGTATAGCTCAGTATCTGCCGCAAGCCAGAAGGGGCGTGCCCAACGCCCGTATTTCTCAGTCATAAGTTGTGCAAGCCAGGGGCTGGCACAGATACAGTCGATATCCTGCTTGTAGGTTTCTTCCGCCGCCAGATACTGCGCCCCCATCGGGTGGAAGCTGGGCTCGAAATCCTGCACAAAATAAAAGCGGCGCTTAAAGTTGCTCACCGACTGCACTGGCCACACTGTCCAGCAATCGGTTGCGATAATGGCATCGCCCGAAGCCCGCTTGAAGCGGCTATCCAGAATTTTTACGTCACCAGAGAAAAATTGGAAATATTTCTGAATATCATCATAGCCGTTTTCATCGGTGCGCTGCGCGCCGGGATTGTTGATCCAGATTGTTTGCTTGTGGCCCATGCGCTCAAGGTAGCTGACCATGCGAAAAATGGTCATATGGCCGCCACCGCCCGCGGCAAAATCCGGGATTACCCAGTGGATACGCAGTGTCGAGCTGTCGTAACTATTGGATTTGGGGGCAAGGTCGACAGTTTCGAAATCAACAAGCGTGCGCAGGTGCGTTTCAATCGGCAGCTTTGCCGATTTCTTAAGCTTGGGTTTGGCAGCCGAAGCAGGTTCCTGTGGACACGGCAATTCGCAACCTAGAAAAACGCCGCTGTTCAGATAATGCGCTAGCGGTTCGTTTTCTTTCGGGGAAATATCAAGGTGTTTATTGTCTTTGAAATAGCGCTTCGCAGAGAATACGGGGGCTGGGTCGTGGCCAAGCTTCCAGCCTTCGCGCGCATAAAATACAATTGGATTAGTATCGGCGATCAGCTTCTGATGGCGGTCCCTATACCAGTTTGTTTCAAACACCAAGTTGGGTTTACGGCCTTCATAAGCGCCGTGGCGAACAAAATGATACAGCAGGTCGTCTTTTAAATACCTGAGATCAGAATAATAGGTGCGATACCATTTCTCATCGAACAGCCCGGATTCGGCAACTACTCGCATTTCCTCGATGATATGGCTTGTTTTGGTGTCTTCGTCGATAAGTTCTTTTTCAAGTACTGTGGGGAAAGCGGTTTTGGTTTCGAATTGGCCGCGTTCCAAATGGAAACGCAGCGGGTCAATGCCAAATTTCCTCACAGACGGATACTGTTCCAGATAAAGTTTGCTGGAAAAATTCTTTGAGGGTGCCCGGCCTTTGGTCCAGCCGATACGGGCATAATGCACCAGTGCAGGGCCGTCAAAATTGCGCGCGCCTTTAACATGCTCTTTATACCAGTTTGGCGTAAAGTAAGGGTTTGGGCTCCGGCCTTCTTTTTCACCGAACTTCACATAGTGGAGTGCCGGGTCCATACTGGCTCGTGCTACATCTGGATATTGGCTGCGATACCATTCATCCTGGAAAAGCCCGGTTTCCCGCACCGCCGTAACTGGGTCTTTTATCTTGTTGCCGTGTTTTAATGATCGGATGGACCAGCCCATAAATTTATTCATTTAAATCAAATTCCCCCAATTATTCCCCCTGCTGTATCGTCTCAGCTTGCAGGTGTCAAGCAGCCTCAGGGCTTAGTTTTTCGCGGCGCGGCAATTTTTGAAAATGCCTTGCCTTTCCGGAGGAAAAGCTCGGGGTAGAAAGGGTCGTTCGGGAACCTTGAGCCCCATTTTTCAATCATGCTTTTATGTTCTTTTTCCACGCGCGCTGATTTCTCGGGGCTTACATCGTCATACCCCCTGCTTTTGCTTTCGAAATGAAAAAAGGTGAGCTGCGGCACATACACTATCGACTTACCCTTGGCATCAAGGCGTAGGCAGAAGTCAATATCGTTGAAAGCGACAGCGAAATGCACAGCATCAAAGCCGCCTGCTGCCTCGAAATCTGTCCGTTTGCAGGCAAGAAATGCGCCGGTAACAGCGCAGGCCCTGTGGGCAAGCTGTGATCTGTGCATATAACCGCCTTCATTAGGGCTTTCGCTACTCGCCTCATGGATAACGGCGTCCGAGGAAACTTGCTGTAACTGGTTAATAATCACACCGCCGTGCTGGATTGTCCCGTCCGCATACAAGAGCCGGGCACCGACCACACCTACTTCACCGCGTGCCAGATAGCCGCGCAAGATGTGGTCCCAACCCTTATCCAGCGCTTTCGTATCGTCATTGAGAAATAAAAGATACTCAGCATCGGTCTTGTGTGCTGCGAGATTATTAAGCTCTGACCAATTAAACGGTGCCTTATGCTGAACGAGCGTGATCATGCCCGTCTTGGTGGCACCTTCAAGCCAAGCTTGGGTCGCTGTATCCTGGCTTCCATTATCTACAACGATGATCTCGGTGGCATGGGGGTAAGCAAGCGTTGCGATCAAACTCTCAACGCAATCAGTGAGCAAACCAAGTTGATCGCGGGTCGGGATAATAACCGCAAGTTTTGGTAACTTTTCATCAATCGGCCATTCTGTCGTAAAGGCACCTGTTATCGCACCGCCGTAGGTATCTTTGTGTGCGGAAATCTTGGCATGGGGTGCCGTTTCCTGCAGATAGTTCGCGAGGTCAAGCTGGCAAGCTTCTGCTTCAAAGGTCGGTGCAGCCCGAAAGTGCCAAAGAATGCGCGGCACGTGCGCAAAAGCCCTTGGGCCTTTTTCCCTCAGGAGAGTCAGCCACAAGGCATAAAAAGACCTTACCTTTCCGGCAAGCCGAAGTGCGACGTTCCTTTTGGCGGCAAACGCACAGGCGTAGGCTGGGTCCTGCAACAGAAGGTCGCTGTCAAAGGTCGCACGGCAGCAGGGCTTGCGATGCCCTGTCTCCCCCTGGTCATAGTCTGCAAATAGGATATCGGCTTCTGGGTTTTCGGCTGCGGCTACTGCGAGCCAGGCGGCTGCATGGTCATCAAGCGACGCCCCAGCCGGGATAAAAGCAATATATTCGGCCTGAGTAGTCGCCAGGGTTTCAAGCGACACTATCTCGCTGCGTTCATCACCAGATTGCTGCGTGTCTGCCATATAACAAACCGCTACGGACGGAGCAGATTTGTACTTTGGCGAAGGGCCATGGGGATAACAGGCCAGATATTCTTCATAGTCAGTGAGGCTGAAGCTCGCCCTGTCAGCAAGCTCTGGCAAGGCGGCTTCAATCTTTGCAAGCTGCGCAGCAATTTCGCTGCCTGCGGCTGCGCCAAGGTTGCCTGTTTTTATGTTTTTGTTAAGGGCGGCGAGTTCATCTGTGAGCTTTACGATTTCGTCCCGGTGCCGTGCTTTCATGGGTGCAAACTCAAACGCGGGCAGGGCTAGTTGACCGCTAGCGTGGTCGTACGCTGTTAGCACCAAAAGCTTGTGGTTGCGTAGATGTACAGGGATTTCAAGTGTTTGCTGGAAAGCGTAGCGCCCGCTGCCGCCGTAGCGTTCTTGTAGATCCCGTCGGCACTCTTTTGGGGTGGCTTGTCCTGTGAAAGTCCCATTTACAAACAGATCCAGCGTGATTGTGGCACTGGTATCATCCAGATCCAGTACATAGCCTCTGAGCGTGCTGCCTACATATTCATCCACCTGCCCCAGCAGCGTACGCCCGGTAGTTGCTCCCCCTTCAGGCAGCCTACGGAAAAACCATTCCGCCTGATAGCCATTCTCTGCAGCATCAAAAATCTGGAGAAAGCGGGCTGACTGCGATACTGCGATAAGTGTCTGCCGCCAGGTGCTTGGCGGGGTGTCTTCCACGCCGAAATGTTCCTTCAGGCCCCAAGCAAGTAGCGTTCGTTCGTCGGTATTGTAGGGACGCCAAACTGGTAGTTTTCCAAGCGAAAGCGGTTCGAGCATGTTGCGGGCGAACTCGGTTGATGCCAGCATGGATTTGCAGGTGCCAAAAATACTGGCACCAACGCGTTTATGTGTTTCGCCGTTGTGCCGGGCAGGCCGGCCAAGGCACAGCAACAGAAAAAAATGCACATCTTTTTCCGTACACTTTTTACCCTGTTTTTTGCGCCAGCCTATCAATTTCATGCCCAGCTCTAATAACTGCCGTCTGCGCCGAATTGCAGGATACTCTTGAGGTATTCGCCGTAGCTGTTTTTATAACTGACGGCAATGGCTTCAAGTTTGTTGTCGTCAATAAATCCAGAGCGCCAGGCCACTTCCTCTGGGCAGGCAATCTTAAGGCTCTGCCGCGCTTCGATGGTTTGTACAAACTGGCTCGCCTGCAACAGGCTGTCGACTGTACCTGTATCAAGCCAGGCAGTACCGCGCTGGAGTTTGACCACGTTCAAGGTGCCGCGCTGTAAATATTCGTCGTTTATACTGGTAATTTCCAGCTCGCCGCGTGCTGAAGGTTTGATCGATTTGGCAATGTTAACCACATCTTTGTCATAAAAATACAACCCCGTGACAGCGAGATTGCTTTTGGGAGCCGCTGGTTTTTCTTCGATCGAGATCGCGCGGCCATCCGCGCCCATTTCCACCACACCGAACTCTTCCGGGTTGCCAACCGGATAAGCGAATACATATGCGCCTTCAGAAACTGAGCCCGCTCGTTGCAAATATTGGGTAAAGCCAGCGGCATAGAAAATATTGTCGCCGAGTGCGAGCGCAGAAGCTTCGCCTTGGAGAAAGTCTTCACCGATCAGGAAGGCCTGCGCGAGCCCGCCTGGTTCAGGTTGCTCAGCATACGCAAGTTCGATACCCCACTGCGAACCATCACCGAGCAGATCACGGTAAAGCGGTAGGTGGTTTGGTGAGCTGATAATGAGGACTTCCCTGATACCTGCCAGCATCAGGGTGGTGAGAGGGTAATAGATCATCGGCTTGTCGTAGATCGGCAGTAGTTGTTTGCTGATCGATTTGGTGATCGGATACAAGCGCGTGCCAAGGCCGCCCGCCAGAATGATACCCTTCATTTTTTGTCCCCCGGTAAATCAAGTATGTTTGTTTGTTGCGCTTAGGCGTTTACTTTAGTTCCGACCCTAACTGAGCAGGCTCTCTTCGAAAAGCCGTTTCACGCATATTGCCGTGCTTTCCTGCCACTGCGGCATGGTTACCCTGAATGTTGTTTCAAGTTTCGTGCAGTCAAGTCGTGAATTGGCCGGACGCTTGGCAGGTGTTGGGTAATCAGCGGTTGAGATCGCATTTGCAATCGGTACTTTGTGGCCGTGCTTGCCACCTTCCTCGAAGATGCGCTTTGCAAAGCCATGCCAATTTGTATCACCAGTGCCCGCGAGGTGGTAAATGCCAGCCAGCTCAGGCCTCCAGCCGTTGGCCGTGGCTTTTGCAATCACTGCCAGCAGGGCGTCTGCAATATCGGGCGCGTAGGTTGGATTGCCAAACTGGTCGGCCACTATGCTCAGTTCATCGCGGTTAGAAGCCAATGCCAACATGGTTTTGCAGAAGTTTTTACCAAATGGGCTGAAAATCCAGGCGGTGCGGAAAATCATCGCCCTTGGGTTGGCTTCCATGACCGCCTGCTCGCCAGCGAGCTTGCTGCGCCCGTAAGCGCCTTGTGGCGCGACAGGATCACCTTCGACGTAGGCTCCGTCCTTGGTGCCGTCAAAAACATAGTCGGTGGAGATATGAAGGAAAGGCACATTCATGTCTGCCGCAATCGCGGCGAGAGCGCCCGCGCCGGCGCCGTTAATGGCGACAGCATTTTTTTCATCGTCTTCGGCAGCGTCAACTGCTGTGTAAGCCGCAGCATTGATGATAGCCGTTGGCTTGTAAGCCTTGATTGTGGCCTGCATTCCAGCGGGGTCTGTGACATCAAAGTCAGGTCGGCCGGCGGTTTTTAGCTCGACCCCAGCCTTCACAGCAGCTTCCTTAAGGGAAAGTGCCACCTGACCTGTGCCGCCAGCAACAAAAATGCGCGTCATCCTATTTGCCCTTCAAAACGCCTTTGCGCTCAGTAGCGTGTGCCCTAAGCGGTGCCCACCACCATTCATTATCCAGATACCATTCAATGGTTTTCCTGATGCCTGTGTCGAAGTTTTCTTCGGCTTTCCAACCGAGTTCGCCTTCAAGTTTGGTGGCGTCGATCGCATAGCGGGCATCGTGGCCCGGTCGGTCGGTCACATAGGTGATCTGATTAGCATACGCGCTGTTTTTGGGGCGCACGTCATCAAGGATTGCGCAGATAGTATTGACGACCTCAAGGTTAGTACGTTCGTTGCGGCCACCGACATTATATTTTTCACCGAAGCGGCCTTTGGTGAGGATTGTAAACAGCGCTTTAGCGTGATCGTCCACATAGAGCCAGTCACGTACGTTGGAACCATCGCCGTAGATAGGCAGTGGTTTGCCGTCGAGCGCATTGAGGATCACAAGTGGGATTAATTTTTCAGGCAAATGATAAGGGCCGTAGTTGTTAGAGCAGTTTGATATCACTACTGGGAAATCATAAGTCTCATGCCAGGCGTTCGCCAGATGGTCCGCTGAAGCTTTGGACGCCGAGTAAGGCGAGCTGGGATCGTACGGTGTGGTTTCTTCAAACAGGCCGTCGGTGCCGAGGCTGCCGTAAACTTCGTCTGTGGATACATGGAGAAAGCGGAAGGCTTGCTTAGCGGTGGCTTCCAGGTCGAGCCAGTAAGCGCGGGCGGCTTCCAGCATGTTGAAAGTGCCAATGATGTTGGTTTGGATGAACTCGCCTGCGCCGGTGATTGAGCGGTCTACATGGCTTTCGGCGGCCAAATGCATCACACCGTCAGGCTGGTATTTCTCGAATACAGCGTCAAGTGCCGCTCGGTCACAGATATCAACCTTTTCAAAGTGGTAATTGGGACTGCTTTCAATTTCCTTCAGCGTCGACAGGTTGCCTGCATAGGTTAGCTTGTCCACATTGATTGCAGTGTGGCCAAGGTCTCTCACAAGATACCGGCAAACTGCTGAGCCAATGAAGCCCGCGCCGCCCGTTACGATAATTTTCATGGGGTAATTCCTTTATGCGCCGTCGAAGCGAAACGGCGAGGCAAAATCTTTCAGCCGGGGTAGCTTGCGGTCTTTTTCCGAAAGGGTCGCTTTAGACGGGTCAAATGGCCAGTCGATGTTGAGGTCAGGGTCATCAAAAGCGATGCCCGCGTCGCAGTCTGGTGCGTAATAGTCAGTGACTTTGTAGCAAAACTCAGTGTCAGGCACGAGCGTGCAAAAGGCGTGGGCAAAACCCGCAGGGACCCAAAGCTGCTGCCAATTTTCAGCGGAAAGTTCGACGCTCAGATGCCCGCTGTATGTCGGCGAGCCAATCCGTAGATCAACAACAACATCCAATACCCTGCCGCGCGGTACACGCACCAGTTTGCCCTGCGCGTGGGGCGGCGTTTGGAAATGTAAGCCGCGGATCACACCGGGATCACGAGATAGGGAATGATTGTCCTGAACGAATTCAACACCCGGCACATGCTCAGAAAATTGCCGCTGGCTGAAGGTTTCGGAAAAAAAGCCCCGATCATCGCCGTGTCGTTTCGGCGAGAAAAGAAAAACGCCGGGTAGGGTTAATTCTTTAGCATACATAAAAAGGCCCAAATAAGACTGGTTTCAATAATCAGGTCTTTATATTAAAAGAGTATCTGAAATGAAAGGCTCAACTGGCGTACGGGAAGAATTCTTGAGTATACGGAATTTAAGGCTTTTGGGCAGGGTAAGGGACTAAAATATAAAGATGCACGGCGTTCGCCAATTAGGATCAGCGCGCACATTCTATGAAGAATGTCTGGACGGAGCGGAAGCGCTGCAGGCAAAGGGCTATAATCTGGATAGCGGACGGCTTCTTGCCGTTTATCCCTTTGGGCACCGCAATCCGTTTTTGCGCATGCTGTATGCCTCAGCCTTTGATCATGGATTTGCCGTGTTGCCTTTGAAAAATTTGGCGCAACTGGACGAAGTGCCGCCCGGGCTGGATGTTGTTGTCCACCATCACTGGGTACACCGAATTTTCGATAAACTTACCAGTGTATCGGAGGCTGAAAAGGCGGTCGAAGCGTTTTTGGCGACAGTTGAAAAGCAGAAGCGAGCGGGGCGGCCTCTTGTGTGGACGGTACATAATGTTTTGTCGCATCGCACACCATTTCCTGAACAGGAAGTGCAGTTAAGAGCCTCTTTTGCGGCACTGGTTGACCATATTCATATTATGAATCCCAAAACGCCAGCGCTGTGCGCACCATATTATGGCCTGGAAGAAAGCAAGCTTTTTCGGGTGCCACACCCAGCCTATGCAGGTGTTTATGGCGATTATGTATCCCGCGAGCAGGCGCGGATTACCCTTGGTTTGCAGCCCGCTGACTGCGTTTTCCTGCTTTTTGGTGAGCTGGGGCCTTATAAAGGCACGCGGCATTTTCTTGAGCAGCTTGACGCGCTTCAGGACAGGATGACAGGCAAGGCCCGTATCATAATTGCGGGTAAAGAAGGTGACGGTGCCTTTATGGAAGATATTTTCCGGCTAACGTCGGGGCGTGCAGACGTGCAGTTATATCTGGGGCATGTGGATGATCAGAATGTGCAGACTTTTTTCCGTGCTGCTGATGTTGCCGTGTGTGCGCATACTGCGGGCTTGAACTCAGGTGTCGTTGCAACAGCGTTGACATTCGGGTGCCCGACGGTGATGGCTAGCCGGATGGCACACACAGTTGAGGGTGCTGAAGAGTTCATCTTTCCCTTTGATGCCACTGATATGTCAACGGCAGTGGATGCCTGTGTGGCGGCGTATGAATTGTCACGGCAGCCCGGCTTGAAGCCTGCCATGAAAGGTTGGGCACAGAAGATGGCACCAGGCGCGATCTCCAATCGTTTTTTTGATGCGCTTAGGGGACAGCTATGAGTGTGCTTGCTGGATACCGAGCCCTCACTGCGCGTGACTTTAACGCGTCTCGGTTCGGTGCTTTTGGCGCGCTGCGCCGTCAGAAAGTGATGCTTGCCAAGCGACCCGTACAGCGGCTTTTTTTCTTGGGCTTGGCGCGGGAAAAATACCTTGAACTTGAGGTTGTCACCAGCAAGCACCAGACTGAACGCGGCGCAGTGACCGCACAGGTACATTGCTTTAGCCTGACGGGGCGGAAAATTCCTGTGGCATCGGAAATCGCAGAGCAGCGGTTTTTCGCAGACTGTATTGGCGAAGAGGCAGTGCAGCGCCTTTGGGTGCGGCGTCCACGCCGGGCCGTTTTCGCGCTGGTTTCCTTTACCCGCACCACGCGCGGTAAACGGATTGGCGTTGCGGGCAAGCTGAGATTGGCGCGTGAAAAGGCGCCAACACCCGTACAGGATGAGTTGCTGGCTTCTCGCGACAGGTTGGCGCTTGAGAAATGCCTGCGAGTTGCAAAACAAAGGGGTGACCGGCGGATGGGCCGCAAGCTTTTAGCGCGCCTGATCTATTTGTGGCAATGCGACACCCATCGGCGTGAATTGGCGGCTCTTGAAGATGCGGAACGATTATATACAAAGGGGCTTTTCCGGCCTACAGGTGACCACGTAGGCTGTGGCAAGAACGGTACGGCCTTTACTTACCGCGATTTTGTAGCTGGCGATCCGCCACAAAACGTGCCTTTATCAAAATGGATTCTGCATGAGGCGAAATTGCTTGTTAGTGAGCTCCGCCGTGTGGGCGCGAACATGATTTGGCTTCAGGATGGGGCGGTTCGCCCTGAATTGTTGTTGGCAGCCTGCGCAGCAGCGGCATTAGGGGGCTTTTCGCTTGAAGGGACGGCGGAAAATTCCGATGTTGGTTTAGGGTGGCTGACCGCTTTTGAGGTTCGGTCGATTTACGTACGGTGTAGTTGACCGGAAAGCCAATGTGCGAGATAGTTTCGCATATTTAACCGTTTGATTTTTTTAAATTTTTAGGGGGGATGATGAAGAAAACGATCTATCCTGTCATCTTGTCTGGAGGTTCTGGCTCCCGGCTTTGGCCGATGTCGCGTTCGAAGTTCCCGAAGCAATTTCTACCGATGCTTGGTGCGAAAAGCTTGTTCATCCAGACGCTTGAGCGTGTTGGCCCAGCGTATGGCTTTGGCGCGCCGCTCGTTGTTGCCAACGAACACCATCGCTTTATGGTGAATGAACAGGCAGCAAAAGCTGGCATTGAACTGGAAGCCGTGGTCCTTGAACCAGTAGGGCGCAATACAGCACCCGCAGTGGCCGTTGCGGCGCTCAAGGTTGCTGAATTGGACCCTGATGCACTGCTGCTGTTTTTGCCGTCGGATCATGTGATTTTGGATACTCCAGGCTTCCACAAAGCAGTGAGTGCCGCTGCTTGTGCTGCCAAGCAGGATTATTTGGTTTGCTTTGGCATGACGCCCAGCCGCCCTGAAACTGGCTATGGTTATATTGCAGAAGGTGGTGAGATTTCAGGTGCTAAAGGCGCGAGAATTATTCGGGCCTTCAAAGAAAAACCAGATGAAGAAACCGCGATTGGGTATCTTGAGCAAGGTGGCTATCATTGGAACAGTGGCATGTTTATGTTTGCAGCCAGTACTATACTCGCGGAATTTGAAAAGCATCAGAACGCTATGCTTCAGGCCTGTAAAAAAGCACTCGAAAGCGCTGAACCAGACCTGAATTTCCTGCGCATGGGGGAGGCTGAGTTTGAGGCTGTTCCTGCTGATAGTATTGATTATGCGATCATGGAAAAAACCAATAAGGCTGCGGTATTGCCTGCTGAGTTTGGCTGGTCGGATGTTGGTAGCTTCTCTGCGCTTGCAGATGTGCAAGATGCCGATGTGGACGGCAATGTCAGCGTCGGAGACGTGATGAATGTGGCCACCAAAAATTGTTTCATTCACGGGGACGGACAGCTAATTTCAACTGTTGGAGTTGAAGACCTGATCATCGTTGCGACAGACGATGCTGTGATGGTGGCCAGTAAGGATCAGGACCAGGATGTCAAAAAAATCGTTGACCGTTTGAAGGCAGAAAACCGCCCCGAGGCAGATTTCCATTCAACCGTATACCGACCTTGGGGTAATTACAGTACGCTTGCGCTCGGCGAGCGTTATCAAGTGAAAGAAATTGAGGTCTATCCAGGGAAACGCCTCAGTCTGCAGATGCATCATCACCGGGCTGAACACTGGGTTGTTGTTGAAGGGTCAGCGGTGGTAACTCGTAACGATGAGACGCTATTGCTGAGTGAAAATGAAAGCGTTTACCTGCCGCTTGGTGCAACGCACCGGCTTGAGAACCCTGGAAAGATTTCATTAAGGCTTATTGAAGTGCAGTCGGGCAGCTATCTGGGGGAAGACGATATTGTGCGTTTCGAAGACGATTTTAATCGCGAGAAAGATGGATGATATCTCTGGTCTCTGGTCTCTGGTCTCTGGTCTCTGGTCTCTGGCTAACGCTGGTCTGCGTGTCGAACCTATCCGCGACAGCGATCACGTGATTTCTTCTTATATTGTGCCAAGATGCGTTGGCGCGGCACGAGTATAGAAGAATTTTGAGTAATGTTGGATACCAAGGTGCAAGCGCCTCGGGCCGAGGCTGCGCAGTGTGCAGAGCGCGGCAAATTTATCAATCAGCTTCCCAAATTTGAAAGGGGCCTGCTGCGTGCCAACGATTTTGGTTATACCGAAATATTCGGGAAAAAGCAGGGCGGGATATATTTCCGCTGCCGATATGCCGCCACTGCCAGATTTTGCGACGAATTTTGTGCCGGGCTTTGATTGTTTTACCCGCTGGCGGGTGATGATAAACCTGCGTTCACAGAAAAGCTGCTCCAGACAGCAGCGTCGGGCAAGGCCTGGTAATTGCCAGGCCTTTTCATCAGGCACTTTGGACTTTTATTGAAAGGTAATCAGTTCTTTGATCCGGCTGGCGAGCACGGGGTCGTCTGCTGCCATTGACAGATTGGCCATCAACCAGCCAATTTTGCTGCCGCAATCAAAACGGCGGCCATTAAAATTGAGAGCATGAAAAGGCTGCTCGCCGATCAGCTTGGCCATGGCGTCAGTCAGTTGGATTTCGCCGCCCGCACCAACTTTTTTGGCTGCCAGATGCTCCATCACTTCGGGCTGCAGGATATAACGCCCAACAACCGCTTCTGTTGAGGGGGCATCTTCAGGATGCGGCTTTTCAACAAGCCCTTTCAGTTTAATGAGCTTGCCACTGCGGGCACCCGGCGTAATGACGCCGTATTTGCTGGTATCTTCTCGCGGCACATCCATGGTGGCGACCATATTGCCGCCAACTTCATTGTAAGCAGCAACCATTTGTTTGAGGGTTCCAGGTTTGCCCTTGATGAGATCGTCGGGCAGGGCAACAGCAAAAGGATCGCCGTCAACAAAGTGGCGTGCGCACCAGATGGCATGGCCAAGCCCTCGGGGGCGCATTTGGCGCACATAGTTGATAGAGCCTTCCTCAAGGAGCATGGAACGTGAAATCTCAAGCGATTCTTCTTTGCCTTTTTCCTGCAGGATTTTCTCAAGCTCATACGCATGATCGAAATGGTCTTCCATCACTTGCTTGTTGCGGCCTGTAACCAGCATAATTTGGTCGATGCCAGCTTCAATGGCTTCTTCGACCGCATATTGGATAAGCGGTTTATCGAGAACTGGCAGCATTTCCTTGGGGATCGCTTTGGTCGCGGGCAAAAAGCGTGTGCCAAGGCCCGCCACCGGAAAAACAATTTTTTTAATAGGCTTGAACAAAACTGATACTCCCCCTCAGGTGCACTTTCGTTGCGCTTCGAATACGTGAAGGAACCAGGTTTTATTTTGTCAGTTCACCCAAATATTGGCGCGTTAGTATTTTGCCTTCTTCTACCGCTGGCTGATCAAAGGCGTCAACACCCATCAGGTGTGCGGTGATCACTGTTTCAAGCATGAAAGAGACAAAAAGGCCACCCAAATTTTTCTCTGACAATTCATCAATAACAATTTCCCGTACTGTACGGCCTTTGCCGCGCAAGGTATCCTGCGTTGCACGCGACTGGCAGGTCACCATATCGCCGATGGTGCGGCCCGCCATATAATCAAGGCCATAAGCCGCAGCTTCGTCTGCATCAATGCGCGGGCCTTTATCATAGCTGGGGATTGTTACAATTGTGCAAAATTTGTCGTTGGGGCCGTCCAGGAAAAGCTGTAGTTGGCTGTGCTGGTCGACGGGACCAACGGCTCGGATCGGCGTGGTGCCCACCCCGTTTTTTCCGAGGCTTTCTGCCCAAAGTTGGCCGTGCCAGCGGGTGAAGGCTCTGAGGCTTTCGGCATAAGGCATTACCAGAACCTGCGTAACCCCCTTATGATCATGCAGTGTTTGCGTTAAGGCGGCACCGATAACAGCGGCAGCCGTATGCGGATCAGCAGCGATTGCTGCACATACTTCTTCGCAGCCGTCGCGGAAGGCTTTAACAGAGAGGCCCGAGACAGCAACCGGCAGCATGCCAACATTAGTGAGCACGCTGAAGCGGCCACCCACGTCTGTCGGATGGTCCAACACTGGGCTTCCAAGTTTTTCAGCATAAGTGCGCATGGGGCGCTCGCCGGGTTCGGTCACAAACGAAAAATGGTCGGCCATGGGGGTTTTGGATCCGGATGCCTCAAGCCATTGGCGGCAGGCAAGCAACTGCGCCAGTGTTTCGCCAGTGGTGCCGGATTTGGAGATTGCGAGCACGTGGCTTTCTTTTGGATCAAGCGACTTGAAAAGCAGGTCCATCTCAAACGGATCGAGGCTGTCGGGTGTATGGATATTGGTGCCGCGTCCATCCGTGAAGCGGGCAAGGGCGATCGCAGCCTGCGCACCAAGGCTTGAGCCGCCAGTTCCCAAAACAATCAGTTCCTTGAAGTTCGCTGTGATATGGTCGGCCATTTCATGGATCGGGCCTATGTCCGGCCCGTCAGAGGCTTGGTGCGCGAACGGGAGAAACCCTTCCGCTGCAAGCTTTTCCGTATGGGCGACGGCCTTTTCGAGATTGGCGGCAAAGGCTTTGGTGAGGCCAAGTTCTGCAAGTTGGGTTTTAAATGGTGTTGGTCCAAACGAATAACTAAACATAATACGCCTCAAATTCCTTGATTACAGCCAATGACAACGTTGGTATTCACGTTGCTGCATTCTGCTTTGCAAGTTCTTCCTCATTTTGGGGGCTTTTGCAATCCTAAGAATCATTAATTTTATGACTCTTTGGCGTAATAAAATACCAATATAAGCCTTTATTTGAATATTTAATTTCAGTGTAATGATTGGGCCAAGCCCAGCATGAATGATTATTTTTCAGTTTCTTGAGAGGGCTTGCTGGCTGTGATGAATGGCGGGGCAATCTGGCAGGGACAGCTCTAGGCGCGTTTCTCTGCCCGAAACCACAGATTGAAAGCCCACTTTTCGCCTGCTTCCACAGGCATGCCCGCGTGCAGGCTCAAGGGGTGGCGTTTGGTTTCTCCCGGCAGACAGTTGTGAAATACGACAAGCTTTCCAGCTTCGGCAGGCACAGTTAGCTTGAGCTTGGGGAAATTCGTACCGCCGCCCTTCTGCGGTGTATTCAGGTATCCGAGCACCGTAATTAAACGCTGGCCGCCATTTTTCATGGTACGCTTTCCACCTTCTGTCCTTGGGTCGAATGCATCGAAGTGTGATTTGTACTGTGCGCCGACGCCGTAGTGGATCAACTGGAAACTTTCAGCATAAGCGAGCGGCAGACCAACCAGAGCCGCGATACGAGCCGATAGCTGTTTGGTGCAGCCGTCAGTATTATGTTTGATCCACGAAAGCGAATTGGTGCGGCCCTTTGAGACTACGCCGCTTTCGGGGCCAGAGACTTCTGCGCGTTCCATGCCCCCTTCTTGCGCGCGGGAAATCATATGGCTGCATTCTGTCCGTGAGACAAAATTGTCGATGGTGTAAACCCTTGGTTCAAGGCTAAGGTCAATGATGGCGCGTTTCATTCAGTAGTATCCAGGCCTGTCAAAAGTTGTCTTTTTAAAATAGCGATTTAACGCCGTACCTATAATGTGCCAGCATGCTTTTCGAGCCGCAAGGGCTGCCTTGATTGTGGCTCGAAAAACCTGGGGGAGGGCACATTGCTGAAACGCTATCTGGAAACCGTGAGCAGAACGCGGATGTTGTGGGTCACCTTTATCCTGATGAACCTGACGACATTTGGGTTATTTAAAAACTTACCCAACCTTGAGGGGCTGCTGGTGGATTTGCAATTTTCCTACAGCCACAAACAGTTGATGCTGATCCTCACCGAGATAGGCGAAAAGGGCCGTGCCACTTACTTGTGGGCCAACTTGGTCGATATGATTTTCCCCGTGTTTTACGGCAGTTTTTTTGCTGGCTTCCTTTACCGTTTCAGAAGCCGGGAGGGATTGTGGCTGCTGGCGCTTGTTCCAATCCTGCTGGCTTTTGTGGATTGGGGTGAAAATATCCAAATCCGCGCCATGTTGCAGGCCTTTCCTGACATAAGTGAGGCGCAAACACGAACCGCGAGCCTCTTCACTAGCACCAAACAGGTGCTCGTTAATATCACGCTCGGTTTGTTTACGCTTGTTGGTGTTTTTGCTCTGATCGGAAAGTACCGCAATAACGCTGAATAATATCAATCAGCGCCTCTGACCTCCTCCCCACATTTGGGGCAGGCATCGGAGATATTGCTCAGATCCGGATGGGGGCCACCGAAAATACGCTTCCAGAAACTGTTACTTTTGAGGTGGGGTTCAGGGATTTTTTTTATCCACCAAAGTGTGTTGCAACACCCGCACTTAATCGAGAGTGAGTAGAAGCCAACTGGCATTGTAACGAGAAGAAACCACCAGTTAAATGTCTGTGCAATAAATTCGCTGTCATTATCCTGAATCATTAAAAGGGCGAGTATGCTGGCGGCAAATATGCACCATGAAATGTATACCCGCTTTTTCATGTTGGCCTGCTTATGCATCCACACTTTTCATGCCCCAGCAGCAAAAAACACGGTGGGGGGTATGGAGCGGCTCTTCGGGGTATTTATCGGCTAAAAGGGCAGTGAGTTCGGCTTTGAACGCCTCGCGTGCACCGGGCTCCAGGGCGGCAATCCCAGCGCTGGCCTCAATTCGGTGCACCCAGGCGTCCCTTGTGTATACGGCGGGTTCGTCGTAGCTGAAGCTCTGGATGCCAACAAACCCTGCTTCGGCCAAGTCCCTCAGCCACAGGGGATAGACACCGTTACCCCGAGCCGCCAACCAGTTCGGCGCGTGCTTTACGATCAGATCCTCGGTTGCCTCTACCATATTTTGGCCGTAGGCCATCCAGTCATAGTGGCACATCACCAGATGCCCGCCGGGCTTCAGGATGCGGTGGGCTTCGTTTGCCGCAGCCGTGCGGTCAAACCAGTGCCAGCACTGACCTGCAGTTACGAGGTCCTGACTTTTGTTTGCCACACCTGTGGCTTCAGCACGCGCTTCGCGAAATTCGGTTGCTAAGCCGGTGTCTGCGGCCAGTTCGCGCGCTGCTTCAAGCATCGCTGTGTCAATATCAAGCCCAACAGATTGCAGCCCCATCATGCTGGTGCTGCGCGCTAGCGTGCCGGTGCCGGATCCAAGGTCAATATGCTGCATTCCGGCCTTCAGGAGCCCTTCAACTGCAAGGCGCGCATACATGCTGGCAGGGAACCCGAGCCTGTGCTGCGCATAGCTTTTTGCCGTGCGGCCAAACTGGGGTTCTGCTGTCGGTTTTGTGTCGCCTTTCCACATATATGAATGCTCCTGTAAATTGCCCTTTTCTGACCTTTAGCACAACATTTGGGAGTTTGTCGCCAACGGAAACCCACCGCTGGTGGCTTGGATACTGCGGATGCGTCAAAAATTCGGGTGACAGACTCTACCGATTCGCCTAGAATCTTGCCAGATCAAGAAAAAGACGCTTTCGGGGAGTTAATGATGGCGAATTTGATGAAAGGAGCGCTGGTTTCAGCCCTGCTTTTGGTTGGTGGCCTTGAGGCCACGGCACAGGATGCGGCAGCTTATGATGGCACAGGCGTAAAACCGCCTAAAGAACTGCTTCTGAAAGAAGGCCGAACCATCGGTGATATTCGCCTGCCTAAAGGCGCTGGTGTTAATGCCAAAAAATCGGTGATTCTTGGCGGCGGTGCCAACAGTTTTGGTAAGATTTTTTCAAGTGTGAGAGCTGATAGTGATAAAGTGGCGAGGTTTTTCCTCGACACCATGCCGGGCGACGGCTGGGAATTGATCAGTGAGTTCCAGTCAGATGATATTACCTTTGTGTATCAAAAACCCACGCGGGTGGTGATTATTCTGATCGAACGCAGTAAGCGCACAACCGACATGCGCATAACCCTGACACCGCGAAGCTAAAGCACGGGCCAAAGGGCTCAAATGAAATTTTGAAGAAGCGGCTTTTGTGGGCCGCTTTTTTATTTCTCTGCTTTCAGTTCATTCATTTCGCTGCGCAGGCTTTTAAGTTCTGCCATAATCGCTTTGAAATGGACTTCGCCGTGTTCATCGATTTCTTCGTGCGCTGCTTTTTGCATGCTGTTTACTATGATTGCCACAAACAGGTTCAATACAGCGAAAGTCGTGAAGATGATGAAAGGCACAAATACCGCCCAGGCATATGGGAACTGCTCCATAACCGGACGTACAATGCCCATCGACCAACTTTCGAGTATCATGATCTGAAAGAGACTATATAGCGACTTGCCCATTGTACCGAACCATTCGGGAAAGGCCTCTCCAAACAGCGATGTACTCATCACTGAGAAGACGTAAAAAATTAGCCCCATGATGGTAATTACCGAGCCCATTGCCGGAATACTATTCAAAAGCGCCTGAATTACATTCCGCATCGTCGGGATGGTTGATACCAGCCGAAATGCCCGTAGCACCCTGAGCGCCCGGAGCACTGAAATACCGTCGCTCGTCGGCACAAGTGCGGTGCCAATGATAATGAAATCAAACACATTCCAGGGGTTTTTGAAAAAGCTCAAACGGTAAGCCACCAGCTTAAGCGAAAGCTCGATCACAAAAATCACCAGTGCGGTCTGGTCAAGCGCATTGAGGAGCCCTGCACCATCAGGCCATCCGAGGTTTGCATGCCCAAGACAACCGCATTGATAACAATCACGGTAATGATGCCGTACTGGAACCGCTGCGATTCCAAAAAAGTCTTTAGTTTTTCCATGAGTAGCTTTGAATTGCTGCCTGTGTTATTTTTTTTTCTTAGCCTTTTCAGTGGCTTTTTTTTCGCGGAATTTGGTGGCGTAGCCAGTGATTTCGCGTTGCTTGCCGCGAGCGAGCGCGAGCGCGTCTGCGTCCACATCCTTTGTCATCACGCTGCCTGCGCCGACGATGGCACCATCACCGACCTTAACGGGAGCCACAAGGGCTGAATTCGAGCCAATGAAAGCGCCTGCACCGATCTCGGTTTTATACTTGAGGAAGCCATCATAATTACAAGTGATGGTGCCTGCGCCGATGTTGGCAGCTTCGCCAATCGTTGCATCCCCAATATAGGAGAGGTGGCTGATTTTGGCACCTTTATGGATGTCGGCTTTTTTAACTTCTACAAAATTGCCGATTTTAGCGCCTGTACCAATCTCGGTGCCGGGCCTCAGCCGCGCGAAGGGTCCAACGACGGCATCGGCGTGTATCACTGTGCCTTCAATGTGACTGTATGCTTTGATGGTCACGCCGCTTTCAACGCGCACGCCAGGGCCAAAAAACACGCCGGGTTCAATGGTCACATCTGGGGCAACCTCTGTGTCATGGCTGAAATATACGGTAGAGGGGTCTGTCATGGTTACGCCGCCTTCCAGCGCTTGTTTGCGCCAGCGTTCCTGCTGTGCGGCCTCGGCGCGTGCCAGGTCTTCGCGGGAATTGATTCCCATCACATCCTCCTCTGCCGCTTCGACAACCACCACTTTCATGCTGTCTTTGCGTGCCAGCGCTACAAGATCAGTGAGATAATATTCTTCTGCGGCGTTATCGCTCCTGAGTTCAGCCAACCAGTCGCGCGCTTTATCACCCGCCAGTACCATCATGCCCGAATTGCAGAGCTTGATCGCACGTTCTTCGCTGCTTGCATCTTTATATTCAACGATCCGTTCCAGCGAACCATCACCGCCTGTTACCAGGCGGCCGTATCTGGCTGGGTCTTCAGGTGTGAAGCCCAACACAACAATGCCAGTATTTTCAGTCCGCATTGCTATAAGCATATCAGCCATGGTGTGCTCAGGAATGAACGGTGTGTCGCCAAACAAGATAATCACATCGCCCGCAAAACCACCCATGGCGTCAAGCGCGACTTTGGCCGCGTGACCTGTGCCAAGTTGTTTCGTTTGTGTAACAAACTGAGCTTCTGGGTAAGCTGCGTACAATTGCTCTTTGCCTGCCCCCACTACGAGAATGGTTTGCTCGGCCTTTAGCTGTGTGACGGTATCCAATAGATAGCCAACCATCGCTTTGCCACCCACCGGGTGCAAAACTTTATGCAGATCAGACTTCATGCGGGTGCCTTTGCCTGCGGCCAGGATGATTGCTGCGAGCGGGGTATGGGGCATTAATAAACTCTCTATTGGCATCTGCTTTGGTCCGGACGGAGCATAGCCTGCGCTGTGCCCACTCTAAAAGTCTTTTATCGATAAATTATGACGCTAAATTGTCGCTTGGGCGCTCAGGGCTGCGGTAGCCTGAGACCATCTTGTCTGCATCGACAGCTTGCCAACTGGGTTTATTGCCACGCTCGGCTGCACGCCTATCAAGGCGGTGCCAGTTCCAATGCATGATTTTATGTTTGAGCGTGAGCACAAAGCCAAGCGGTAGTCCAGGCCACGGGCTGAAAGGGTTATGGCGGCTGTAAGCCCACAGTTCTAACCGGGATGCATTTTCCCCTGCCTGGCCGCGTCCGTGAAAACCATTGGTATTGGCGATCACCAGTGTGCCCGCCTTGGCTGTAATGCCCCTGGGATTTGGCAGGTCCATTTCCCTGAGGGCATTATCGTCTGCGCGTAGTGAACCTTTTTCCGAATATTTGTCATTCATGTCTGCTGCATATACGGAGCGTTTATATTCCCACTTCAGGCGCTTCCAGGTGAGCCGGTTCGATCCGGGCACATAGGTAAAGGGGCCTTTGGCCTCAGTTACGTCCTCAAGAAAAAGCCAGGCTTTCATCGAAGGGTGAAAAGTATCTGAGTGCATGTTTTTTTGTGGGTCAGCTCCGGCAGTGCGAAAACCATTATGGATGCGCTGGGCATACAGGACCGAGTGGCTCCATTTGCCGCCGCAGTAGGCCAGATAACGCCGCAACTTACTGCCGGTTGCGGTCTTGTCGGCAATGGGCATCATGCTATTGCAAGGGCCATCAAGCAGGATGCGCTGGGTGGCGGTGTCGCCCTGAACCATTTCCCGTGCTTTGCCATTGTAAGCAGTGATTTCTTTCCTGATATGCTGAATAGTATCGGCGTCGATAAAATCTTCGATCAGGATAAAGCCATTCCGGTGAAAAGCGTTACGAACCAGACGCGGCATTAAAGGCGAGAGACAAAGCCAGCGGAAGTGTGACGATAAGTGCGCCAACAAGACACGAAGTACATGCAGCCCGAGCCGGTTTAATAAAGGCGAACCAATCACAGGGTTGTCGCGAAAGGACTTTGCTTGACTGCCAAGTGCCAACACCCAAATCGGCCACATATAGAGTTTTTTCATATTCGCCATGTCATTCCAATATGGCCGTGTATTTAAATTGGCTAACATCTTATTTTGCCACAAAAAATCATCGGCAGGACAGTTTCAAGGAAGGCTTTTTTGCTTAAATGCGTTTTCTGTTTTGGGCAAAGTATATGTTTCTGTGTAGGGCTGTGGCCTATATCAGGAGGGCCTAAGCACTATCTGCCCCCCGGACTGTATTATAGGCTAGGGATTGCCGCAAGTTTAACGCCATCCTCCAAATCACCGAGCGGACCCAAAGCGAGCCTTCTGTAATGGTAGGCTTATATAACAGAAAGCTTCAGTTTGGCCCGGTTTGCAGGCAGCACGAACCCGAAAACCCGACACCAGCTTTCGCACCGCTATCAATCTCGCTGTGCCCTGATCACCTCAACATAAATGCCCGCAGGGCCTGAATTGCGAAGCGTATATTCTGTCGGTGCTATTGCTTGTCATATGCCTTGATAAAGTCGCGGATATCCTTCAGGAACTTGATCCGGCTGGGTTCGTGTACATACATCATGTGGCCCGCTTCATAATATGTGTAATGCACACGGTCTTTGACGATATCCATCTCTGCCAATGCGTTTTCAGCGCCGAAAAAAGGTGTTGCAAAGTCATAGTAGCCTGACGTCAACAGCACATGCATATCCTTGTTGCGGCGCATGGCTTTGCCGAGATAGGGGACCACATTGATAAAACGTCCGCCGTTTGGTGTGCCGTTCTTGCCCCAGATATTCCAATTCCATTTCCAGCGGCTTTCAGAGCGCGCAGAAGTATTGTAGCGGCGGTTATGCAGCTTCACCCCCATAAAGTTGCGGATATGGTCGTTGATCGCCACAGTAAAGGCATTGCCTGCAGAAAAGATAAAAGGATCGGCCTCAAAAAATTCACCAGCGGCTTCAGCCTCTTCACCCAGGTAGCGGCTGTCTATGCGGCCCACGACCTTACCTTCATCGCGCATAAGCTCTTTAAAGAAACGATATACATGGATGCGCATATTGGTGGCCTTCAAATAGCTTTTCTTTAGGCCCGTATAGGCGTGTAATTTATCAATAAGTTGGCTTTCTTCTTCTGCTGTTAGCCGGTTTCCTTTGATAAGCGCCTGCGCATATTCACCGGCTGCGAAATTGCGCACTTCTTGCAGAAAGGCTTCAAGGTTTTCGGGTTTGCGCGGAAGCTGGTTATGATACCAGGCGGTAGCAGCGTAAGTAGGCAGGAACGATACATAACTCATGATGCCGCCGTCCTGGATGCGACTATTTTGATAATCGAGTACAGCGCTGATCAGCATAACGCCGTTAAGGCCGATATTATGTTTGTTGGTAAGTTCGTCTGCCAGCACAGAGGCGCGCACGGTGCCATAGCTTTCGCCCGCCACAAACTTGGGGCTGTTCCAACGATTATTGTTGGCGGTCCACTGGCTGATAAACTCGGCCACAGATTTGGCATCTTCCAGTACCCCCCAATGATTACGGGGGTCTTCGGTGTCAAGTGCACGGCTTAGGCCCGTGCCGACAGGATCGATGAAAACAAGGTCGGTAACATCAAGGATTGTTTCAGGGTTGTCGATAATAGTATAGGGCGGTGCACCGTCGTCGGCTGGGTCGGACGGGATTACGATGCGCTTTGGGCCAAAGACACCCATATGCAGCCACATGGAAGCCGAGCCCGGCCCCCCGTTAAAAACAAAGGTTACAGGGCGTGTCCGGGGGTCTTCCACGCTCTCTTTGATATATTGGTAAGTGAAAAAGGTTGCGGCGGCTTTGCCGTCTTTCTTGAAGATGAAGGTATCACCGGCAATGGTTTTATAGTCGATAGCCACACCGTCAAAACGCCCGGATTTTTCGGTTTCAAAAACCGCAGGTTTGGTGATGCGTGGATTGTCGTAAGTTTTATCCTTGTTGCCGGCTTGTGCACCGAGGCTGAACCCCGCGCCGATAAGTGCTGCAATGATAAGATGCCGCATGATGTGTCCCTCCCGTTTATTCTGATTTACCAGTAGCTTGGAACTACGGCTTGGGGAAGTAAAGAATGCTTGATCGCCAGGTGGATTGGCGAGTTTGGTTCGGTGTGAGCCGTCACGGGGGGAGGCACAGTACAAGCAAGTTCTTGTGCAGTCGTTCGCTGGAATCCAGAACAATGGGGCCTGCGCACGTGCTAGCGGTTGCCGACGAGCGTTCGCCGTTCGCTTGTTACAAGCGTGGTAAGGAAGTTTACAACGCTTTCCATATGCGCGTGCGCGCGCAAATCTTCGTGCACTGTTAGCCACAGTTCGCGCATCACCGATATTTCACGAGGCAGTACGGTGGTGAGTGCCTTCATGCGATCTGCGACAAAGCAGGGCAAAAGGGCGATGCCGAGACCCGTTTCGGCTGCGTGAGCCTGGCCAGTTACGCTGGTGGTTCGGAAAATCACATGTGGATCGCTGATAGCTTTGTCGAGCATTTGCAGTTCGGGGATAGGCAACAGGTCGTCAACATACCAGATAAAGTGATGCTGCTTGAGATCACCGAGGCGCACAATCGGTGGGTGCTTTTGCAAGTAGGCTGGTGCGGCGTACAAGCGAAGCCGGTAATCGCCAAGCTTTTCACTAACCACACGTCCATGTGCGGGGCGTGCGAGGGTGATCGCGGCATCTGCCTCGCGTTTTGAAAGTGACATCAGGCGTGTCTCTGCCACAAGTTCCAGATTGATGCCGGGGTGGCGGTCATGAAAACTGGTGCAGTTACGCGCAAGGAATTGGCTGCCGAACGCTTCGGGTGTTGCGAGGCGGACTGTGCCAACCGGGCCGGAAGACGCGGGCGTGACCTCATCCAAAAGCGCGAGCGAATTGGCTTCCATTTTTTCGGCATATGAGAGAAGGCGACGACCTTCTTCGGAGAGGGAATAAGCACGGTTTTCGCGATTGAACAGTTTGATGCCGAGTTTGTCTTCAAGAGCGGCAATGCGTCGGGCGACGGTCGTATGGTCAACACCGAGCCGCATCGCCGCCGCCGACAGTTTGCCGCGCCGCGCAAGCTCCAGAAAATAACGAAGATCATTCCAGTCAAACATAAACGATGTTTAGCCGGTGAAAGGCCCTGCGGCAAGCGCCACGGGGAAAAGGGTGTTAAGGAAGAATTTGGCCTACTGCGCCCCGAAGTGCTGTGCCGGCTATTGTGCCGAGCTGAGAACCCAGCTTTCCCACCTTTTCTTCTATTTCTTTGATTTTTTCACTCAGGGTGGCCGCATCTTCGGCAAGTTTTTTAGCCTTTGCCTCCAAGGCTTTGTCTTTTGCTTTATATTTAGTTGCTGCGGCCTTGAGGTCACCGGCTATCTCTGTGATGGATGCGCTCATCGTTGTTAGGTCTGTTACACCATCGTTAAAATCTGCTAACGCCTCGTCGATGCCGGGCTTGGCTTTTGCGGCAAAATCGATTTCGCTAAACTTGGTAAGCCGTGCTTCAAGATAGCTTTCATAATCCCTCATCACGTTATCGATTTCCACATCAATATTGCGGCCGGCGATTTGCACAGCAGTATTAAAATTTGCAGGCAGATCCTGCATCATTGGGGCGCTCATATCGAGCTTGGGGCGGCGTGATTCGGTCATTTTTCAGTGCTCCTACCAAGCGGTGTCTTATTGAATGGCCTCAGCCGATTGAGGATCAAGGCTAGTTGCGCGTTCTTCGATCTTGCGTTCCATATCGGCAAGGGCTTTTTCAAGAATGGCTTTGCCCTCGTCGAGCCCCGATTGAGCGGCCGAACTTAGGATGTCAGGTAGCGCGCTCATAATGGCATTTGCGCTTTGCTTTGGCCCTTGGATAAGGTCGTCAGCAAGGCTGCGGGCAGTCTCTGCTGCACCCTTGATGGTGACCGGCTCGGCAGAACCGCTAAAAGTTGCTTTCATGAAGCTTTGTGTGCCGCCTTTGGTGAAGGCCTTCAGATAAAGAAGGGCCTGGTCAAAATAGGCTTTGTAGCCTTCGCCAGCGCTTTTAACGGCTTTGGCATAGTCTTTCATGCCCGCGTAGCCGATAGCTTCCAGCGTGTCGACTTTCGTTTCACTGAAGGTCGTGTTGTCAATCTGGTCGACACCAATTTTGATGATATCTGAAATCAGCTTTTTATGTTTTGCGGCGGCGTCTTGAAATTTCTGAACATAGAGCGCTTTATTGGCAGCAAGCTGGTCGTCAATTTCATCCCGCGCTTCCAGTTCCATGGCGTAATATATGGAAAGCGCCCGGTGATAACGGGACCGGGCTGCCGCTGCGCTGAACTGGCTGCGGTAGTCTGCGGTGCCGGCTGCTTTCGCGGCAGCATTAGCGGCTGTTGCCTGGGTTTGAAAGGTATTCACAAAAATTTTAATCGGGTCGAGCTCATCATATACCTTTTTTAAGGCTGCCTCGCGCGTTTCTTCTTCTTTTTTAGCTAATTGGGCGTAAAATTTAAGAACTTCAGCGTCAACTTCGGCATTGGTTGTAGCCTCAATTAGCGCTAATTTTCCCTTTGCTTCCGCTTTAATTTTTTCAAAATAAACATCTTCCAGTGTTTTGTAATTTGTCCCGAGATTGTTATGGGAAACGATCAACTGTTTTTCATATGTTTCAGCCGCCGTGACTGCCTCGACAGCCGCGTCGCTGGCAGCAACCATGCTGCTTGCCACATTTTTGGCTTCTTGCCGTCCTGCGCAGGCAGATAGGGTGATGAGACAGACCGTTAGTAGCCCGGTGCGAAGCACTGGCAGCACGTTTTGAATGCGAGGGCGTGTGATTTGATTGGAGTTGCTCATCGTTTCTGCCTCTTGTCTGTGGTGCCATAGTGTCAGTAGTTGGAGCGTGCGGTTAGTTGCGGCGCATCGTATCCATGAACACGCTCTCCATGGAGGATTTGGCGATGCTGCTGGCGCGCTGACGAACATCTTTCAAGCTTTTGGGTTTCGTGCTGTATAAAATGCGGCCATCTGAATATTGTGCGCGGTAGCGTGCAGCAAGCGCAGCTTCCTCAGCGAGTCGTTTTTTGGAAAAGGACATGCCGCCAAGAACGGCTTTAATGCCACGCTTCACGATGCGAACAACACGCTCGTTACCGAAGCCCAGCGCAAAGGAAAGGACCAGGAAATAAGGTAAGTTGACAACCAAAATGCCGCTTTCAGTAAAGCCGGCAGCAAACATGGCAATCACCACGATCGCTAGGATTGGTGCATAAAGAATTTGCGGGAATACAGTCATGTAGGTGCCGGGGTCATAGTTGACTTTTTGATCGTCTGGCAAAAGCCGGTCTTCTTGCATGGCTTTTTGCACACCCAACAGCGAGTTAATCAGCACGCCAATCACTGTCCAGGCCACAAGCTCCCATATCCAGCCCATGCCTTCATGATAAAGCCACTGAAAGCTCAGTTCAGGCCGCAAGAAGGGCAGGGTCTGGTAAATTTCATAGAACTCGGCTTCTTCGGCGTCGATATGAAACTGAATGCTCTCGATTGTATTCAATAGGTCTCGGGTCCGGGTAATGCAGAATTCTACTTCTAAAGCACGTTCCTTAAGCGCAAGCTGGTTGCTAAATAGCCTTTCGGACGGGGTGTATTTGGCTTGCTGGCATTCAGACACAGAGCTTTTACCGTAATGATTTAGGACTTCTACAAACCAGTTATTGATAAGATAAAGATCTATTCTCTTCGCATCCTCTAAGGTTGGGTCACTATCCTCGCCTCGCGAGTTAGTTAATATATGCGGTGGAAAACTTTCCGAGCCGTAGCTCCGCGCGGAGGTTCTTGCCAACTTAATAAGGGATTGTCGGCTCCTGAGTATATTTTCGCGGCGTGGCTCAACCTTTTCAATGATTGTCGTTTGTGTTCGGCTGATTTGTTCCTGCGCTAAATATTTCCGCATGTTTTCGTAACGCATTTGTACATCAAGCGGGCGGTTAGACCCAAGAAAAACGGGGCCATATAAGAGCCAGTCGGGTTTTGTTCTTTTCAGAGATACCTTCTTGATGAGGGCGTTTGACGCTGGAGTGGTATTTGTTGCCGTAGCGGCCGTATTTTTCGAAGCCGGGCTCTCTTTTTCGTCGCAAGCCGCCATGGTGCCATCGCTATTTGTTTTTCCGCAGTTCCATGGATATATGGTGGTTTCACCGCTCAGGGCGGAAAAAGCATGCCAGCCAACATAAATGACAACCCAGAGCAGGATTTTGACTTTCAGATAATTTACCGCGCGGTAGGGATTGGCAAAGTGCTTTTCAAGCAAAGTAGTGCAGGTTATTTTTTGCCAGAAACTCAGCTTGCTCCATTCGTCAGTTGGCCTGGCAGCGGGGGGCTGCATATCCGTTGACATGTCGAGCAGAGGTCTTTTGGTCTTTTCGTTTGGCGCAGAAGTATCCGACATTTTCTTCCCCCAACGGTGATGGCCGCTGTGTGCAGCGTAAAGGCATAAATACAATTATTGAGGATAAAAAGCAACCATAACTACCCTGTAGTTGCATCACAACTTCAGGGTCTTTTCGGCTTACAGTAAAAGAGGAAAATTTATTTTAAGAGGCGAAGTATATTTGTGTAAAAATGCACATTATATAATGCAATATCTCTTGATGACATGCAATATTGCACGCTGTAGTCTCCGCCGTAACTTGGGTGGAGAAAGCGGCCCCCCGCCATATTTGGCGCACTCCTTTTAGGCCGCACTATCATTTTGGAGACTACGCTATGTATGAGCGTCATCATTTTATTGCCGGCGAAGCAGTTGAAGGCACGTCTGGCCGCTTCGGTCCTATTTTCAATCCGTCCACGGGCGAGCAGCAGGGCCAAGTAGCTCTGGCGTCTAAAGGGGAAGTGGAAACTGCTATTGCTGCTGCTGAAGCTGCGTTCCCGGCATGGTCGGCCACTTCAGTTGTGAAGCGGGCGCGTGTTGTTCAGAACCTCGTGCATGTGCTCTATAGGCGCAAAGACGAGCTTGCTGAAGCGCTTGCGTCTGAGCATGGCAAGGTATTTTCTGATGCGCAGGGCGATGTGCAGCGCGGCCTTGAGGTTGCGGAATTCGCACAAGGTATTCCGCACCTTATTAAAGGCGAGTTTAGCGATAATGTATCTACTGGTATTGATATGTACTCGATGCGCAAGCCTTTGGGTGTGGTTGCGGGCATTACGCCGTTTAACTTTCCGGCGATGATCCCACTGTGGATGAGCTGCATGGCGATTGCCTGTGGTAATACATACGTGTTGAAACCATCTGAAAAAGACCCAACGGTGCCAATGCTGATCGCAGAATGCTGGAAAGAAGCAGGCCTGCCTGACGGTGTGTTTAATGTGGTGAACGGCGACAAAGAGGCCGTTGATACGGTTTGTACCGATCCACGCGTGAAAGCTGTGTCCTTTGTGGGTTCAACACCGATCGCACAGTATGTATATGCAACCTCAACAGCACACGGCAAACGCTGTCAGGCGATGGGCGGTGCCAAGAACCATATGATTATTATGCCTGACGCTGACCTGGATCAGGTGGCTGATGCACTTGTGGGCGCAGCGTATGGTTCTGCAGGGGAACGCTGCATGGCGATCTCGGTTGCTGTATGTGTGGGCGATGAAGTGGCGGATAAGCTGGTTACTATGCTGAAGCCACGAGTTGAAGCATTGAAGATTGGCCATTCAATGGATGGTGAAGCAGAAATGGGGCCTTTGGTAACCGCTGATCATATGGCAAAGGTGAAAGGCTATCTTGATCTTGCGGAGCAGGAAGGTGCCACTGTTGTTGTTGATGGCCGGGGTTTCAAAAACGGTCAGCCGGGCTATGAGAACGGTTATTTCCTTGGGGGTTCGTTGTTTGACAATGTGACACCAGAGATGCGGACCTACAAAGAAGAGATATTTGGTCCGACGCTGCAAATTATGCGCACCAAAAACTTCGACGAGGCGGTTGAACTGCCTTCCATCCACGAGTTTGGTAATGGTACGTCGATCTATACCCGCGACGGCGACGCAGCCCGCGCGTATGTGAACCGGGTTGAAGTTGGTATGGTTGGTGTCAATGTGCCAATTCCTGTGCCGCTGGCTTTCCACACCTTCGGGGGCTGGAAAAACTCTGCCTTTGGCGACATCAACCAGCACGGTATGGAAGGCGTTCGCTTCTATACCAAAACCAAGACGGTTACGTCGCGCTGGCCAACAGGTATTCGCTCTGGCGCAGAGTTTGTAATTCCAACGCTGAACAGCTAAATTATTGGCCCCGGTGACATACTCTCGCCGGGGCCAACTGTTTTGGGGGCAGAAGACAAGAATAATGTAGGGTTTTCAACGCCTTCAAGACCATCCAGGAAGCAGCTAGTGGTTGTTTTCTTAAAATCATGCGGGGAGATGATTCTCATGAAACTAAAAAAACTACTGTTGGGCGCAGTAGCGGTATCGGTTCTTGCGGCGTGTGAGCCTCAAACCACTACCAACACGACAGCAACACCAGCTATTTCCACAGACAATACACCGGCACTCGATATTCAGTTCGAAATTCCTTATGAGGAATTCGAGCTTGATAACGGTCTGCGCGTTATCGTGCACGAAGATCGCAAAGCGCCGATTGTATCTGTGGGTGTCTGGTATCATGTTGGCTCTAAAGATGAACCAGAAGGCAAGACTGGTTTTGCGCACCTGTTTGAGCACCTGATGTTCAACGGCAGCGAAAACTACGACGACGAATTTTTCAAACCATTTGAAGCCGTGGGCGCAACCGCAATGAACGGCACCACCTGGTTTGACCGCACAAATTATTTTGAGAATGTTCCGACACCAGCGCTTGATATGGCGCTCTGGATGGAATCTGACCGTATGGGCCACCTACTTGGCGCTGTAACCGAAGACAAGCTCAAAGAGCAAATCGGCGTGGTACAGAACGAAAAGCGCCAGGGTGATAACGCGCCGTACGGACTGGGTGAGTATAGGAAGCTTGAGGGTATGTTCCCGGTAGGCCACCCGTACCGCCATTCAACTATCGGTTCCCTTGAGGACTTGTCGAATGCATCGCTTGATGATGTGAAAGGCTGGTTTCAGCAGTATTACGGCGCAGCGAACACAGTGATTGTGCTTGCAGGCGATATCAATACTGCAACGGCCAAGCCATTGATGGAAAAATACTTCGGTCATATCGGCGCAGGCCCGGCCCTCAAGCAGCACAAAGCCTGGGTGCCAACACGTACTAATGATACCCTTGAAGAGATGGTCGATCCCAAGGCACCACAGGTGCAGATCAGTCGTAACTGGACTGTTGCCCCGCGGAACGATATGGACGCGACCTACCTTACGCTTGCCAGCGATCTGCTCGGCGGGGGTAAAAACTCTCGTCTCTATCAGGCGCTTGTATACAAAAGCCAGTTGGCGACAAGTGTTTCGGTGAGCATGCAGCCCTTCGAACTGGCGAGCATGTTTGAAGTGTCTGTGATGCTTAAAAAGGGTGCGGACGAAAAAGAAGTAGAACGCCTGATGAACGAGGAAATAGAAAAATTCCTCAAGGAAGGCCCAACTGCGGAAGAATTGAAGCGCTCTAAAACCAGCATTCTCGCAGGTCGTATTCGTGGTCTTGAGGCCATTGGCGGCTTTGGTGGTAAGGGTACTGCACTGGCGCGCTCTGCACTATATGCTGGTGATACTGGTTTTTATGCCAAAACCGTTGACTGGATGAACCGCGCCAGCGCGGCTGACGTTACGGCTGCTGCAGATAAGTGGCTTAGCCAGGGCTATTACCAACTGACAACGCGGCCCGAACCTAAGTATGCAACAACAGAAGCAGTGGTTGACCGCTCTACTGGTTTGCCAGATACGGGTACGCTACCTGACCTCACTTTCCCGGAGATTAACGAAGCAACCCTCGCTAACGGCATGAAGGTTGTTGTTGCCAATCGCCCTACAGTGCCGGTTGTAACCATGGCTATGCAGTTTGATGCAGGCTACGCGGCAGATGCTGGGCGTCCGCTTGGCACGTCAAGTTTTGCGTTGTCGATGATGGATGAAGGCACAGCAACGCGCTCAGCGCTTGAGATCGCGGCGGAACTGGAAGGACTGGGCGCTACGCTTAGTACTGGATCTAACCTTGATATGAGCACGGTGCAAATGTCAGCGCTCAAGTCAAACCTTAAGGGTAGTCTTACGGTTGCCGCTGATGTGGTTCGTAACCCGGCCTTTGACCAGGAAGAGTTAAACCGCCTGCGCCAGCGTTGGATTGCGGGTATCGGTCAGGAAAAAGCCCAGCCAGTTCAGCTTGCACTCAGGACGTTACCAGGCCTTCTGTACGGTGAGGATCACTCGTACGGCATGCCGTACACGGGTTCAGGTACTGAGGCCTCCATCACGGCGATGACACGTGATGATTTGGTGAAATTCCACACTGACTGGATCCGCCCTGATAACGCAACCATCTTCATGGTGGGCGACATCACAATCGAAGAAGCAACAGCGGCGCTTGAAAGCACCTTTGGTGACTGGAAAACACCGGCGTCAGCCGTGCCAGCCAAGAATATCGCTGAAGTGGTTATGCCTGAAAAAGGCCGTGTGATCATTATGGACAAGCCGGGTTCACCGCAGTCTTTAATCCTTGCAGGCCATTTGTTCCCTTCTACTGGCGACGCAGAGTACCTGACGCACGAAATGGCGAACAATATCCTTGGGGGTGAATTCACCGCGCGTGTGAATATGAACTTGCGGGAAGACAAAGGTTGGGCGTACGGCGCTTACACCTTCACGCTGGATGCACGTGGTCAACGTATGTGGCTTGTTTATGCGCCTGTGCAAACGGATAAAACCAAAGAGTCGATCCAGGAACTAGGTAAAGAGTTTGCCGGATATTTGGGGGATAAGCCTGCAACGGCTGCGGAACTCTCGCGTTTGGTGGTGAAAAACACCAGCGAACTGCCGGGCCGTTTTGAAACGGCACGTGCCGTTCTTGGCAGCCTTCTGTCGAATAACCGCTTTGGCCGCGGCAATGATTATGTGCCAAGCCTGAAGAGCCAGTATGAAGCGCTGAATATTGACGCGATTAAAGCGGCGGCTCAGCAGCATATCCAGCCTGAAAAACTGGTTTGGCTGATCGTAGGTGACCGTGCGCAGATCGAAGCGGGCATCAAAGAGCTTGATCTCGGCGAAGTTGAAGTTTGGGATGCAAACGGCAACAAAGTTGAGTAACTGACTATTGCGGGCGGAGTTTAGGCTCCGCCCGTATCTAGCCTGTTGTTGGGCCAGCAGGGCAGGGTCGAAAGGCCTCAAGTATTGGGTTTCGAAACAAGGGTTTTGCCCCATCAGGGCAGCCGATAACCACCAAAGGGGTTGAACCTTGGATTTCTCGCTTAACGAAGATCAACGCGCCATTCAGGATATGGCACGTAGCTTTACGGCTGACATGATTACACCGCATGCGGAGGCATGGGACGAACAAAAAAAATGGCCCGCCGATGTTGCAAAAGCTGCGGGTGAGCTGGGTTTTGGTTGCATTTATGTGTCCGAGGAAGCTGGTGGCTGCGCGCTTAGTCGCGTTGAAAGTGTGCTGATATTTGAGCAATTGGCGCAAGGTTGTCCATCAACCGCCGCGATGATCTCGATCCATAATATGGCGACATGGATGATCGACAAGTTCGGAAACGAGGACCAGCGCGAGCGTTTTGTTGGCGGCCTGGCACCACTTGAGAAAATGGCAAGCTATTGCCTCACCGAGCCGGGCGCAGGTTCTGACGCTGCAGCCCTGAAAACCAAAGCCGTTAGGGAGGGCGACGAGTATGTGCTGAACGGGGCCAAGGCTTTCATTTCGGGCGGCGGCACCAGTGATGTTTATGTGGTGATGGCACGCACCAGCGATGACGGCGCACGCGGCATTAGTTGTTTTGTGGTTGAAAAAGGTACACCCGGCCTGTCATTCGGCGCGCAGGAGAAAAAGCTGGGCTGGCACAGCCAGCCAACGTCGTCCGTGATGTTTGATGATTGCCGTATTCCTGCGGCGAACCTTGTGGGAGCCGAGGGCCAGGGCTTCAAGATTGCAATGATGGGTCTTGACGGTGGGCGTCTCAACATAGGGGCTTGCTCGATCGGCGGTGCGCAGCGCGCGCTGGATGAGAGCATTACTTACACCAAAGACCGCAAGCAGTTTGGTCGTGCTATCGCCGATTTCCAGGCGACTCAGTTCAAACTCGCGGATATGGCAACCGAACTTGAGGCCGCACGTCTGATGTTGTATTCGGCAGCACAGAAGGTCTCGATGGGCATGCCGGGGGCTGCTGCTGCGGCTGCGATGGCAAAACGTTTCGCTACCGATACGGGTTTTACCGTAACTAATGATGCACTCCAACTGCATGGGGGGTATGGGTATCTGCAGGATTATCCGATTGAACGCATTCTCAGGGACCTGCGTGTGCACCAAATTCTTGAAGGTACTAATGAAATCATGCGCGTGGTGGTTAGCCGCGATCTGTTGAAGGATTAAGCCATGACCGAAGTAACGACACCAGAAGCAGAAGTGGTTTTTGAAAAACGCGGCAATATCGGGCTGATTACGCTGAACCGGCCCAAAGCACTAAACAGCCTTACGCACGGCATGTGCGTTGAGATCAAAGCCATGCTCGATGAATGGAAGGTTATGCCTTCCGTACAGGCGGTTGTTGTGATTGGTGCGGGCGAAAAGGCCTTTTGTGCAGGCGGCGATGTGGTGAAGGTTTCCAAATCTGTTCAGGCGGGTACGCGTGAGTGGCGGGATTTCTTCCACGACGAATATCTGATGAATATCGCCATCGCGGAATTCCCTAAACCCTACGTGAGCCTTGTTGATGGCATTACCATGGGCGGCGGTGTTGGTGTGTCGATCCCTGGTGATTTCTGGGTCGCGACAGAAAAAACCATGTTCGCCATGCCGGAAACCGGGCTTGGCCTGATCCCGGATGTTGGCGGCGGCTGGTTCTTGCCCAGACTTCCCGGTGAAACAGGAATGTACCTCGCATTAACGGGCGCGCGCATGAAAGCGCCTGATCTGTATGCGCTTGGGATCGCAAGCCATGTAGTCAATTCGCTTGATGTTAATCCGATTGTTAAGGCGCTCGCAGAGACTGAAATCAAATGCGAAGATTGTGTGCGTGTGGTTCTGGACAAGTTCCACAAAGACCCGGACCCCGCACCGATGGCTGAGGTTTTTGAGGAAATTGACGGTGCCTTTGCGGGCGTGCGTGTTGATGAGATCATGCATATGCTTGAGGTCGATGAGAGCGAGTGGGCGCAGAAGCAATTTAAGATTCTTTGTACCAAGTCGCCGACCAGCCTAAAGGTTACTTTCGAACAGTTGCGGCGCGGCATGGCGATAGATACCTTCCGCGACAATATGCGCATGGAATTCCGGGTTGTAAGCCACCTGATGGAGGGTAAGGATTTCCACGAAGGCGTACGCGCGATCCTGCTGGATAAAGACAATGCACCCGTTTGGAATCCCAACAGCCTAGACCGCGTATCAGAAGAAGATGTAGTCGCCCATTTCGCCCCCTTGGGGGACGATGAGTTGGCGGTTGATTAGGAAAGTTAGTGGTGAGTTTGCAGAAGCAATATCAATTTGAAACCCCTGCGCATTTTGAGAAATGTTGCCACGAAGCCAAAGGCTGGCTTCAAGGAGAGCTGTCTTATGGTGGCTTCTGCTATCAAATTAATTTTTACGATAAAACGCTTTTGAACCAAGAAGTTAAGGGCGCACTAAACAGTGATGTTTTTTGCTGATGAAAATCTGGTCGCCGCGGAAAGAGTTTCAAGAACTGACCTTGAGGTGGCGGTAGCAGAGGTTGTTGCCAATTCTGAACTAAACAAATTCAAGCCAAATGAAGAAAAATAAAGGGACCACAATCATGACAACAATTGCATTTATCGGACTTGGGCATATGGGCCTGCCTATGGCCAAGAACCTTTTGGATGCCAAGCTGATGGTGCGCGGCTTTGATTTGTCGTCAGAAGCACTTGACGACTTTGCCGCTGCTGGCGGCGCTGGTTTCTTGAATGTAGCAAAAGCTGTAAACGGCGCAGATGTGGTAATTACCATGCTGCCGAACGCAAAAATCGTTGAAAGCGTTTACGGTGAAGTAATGGGTGCCGTGAAAGCTGGTGCGCTGTTTATTGATAGCTCTACCATCGATGTGGCGACGGCGCGCAAAGTGGCAGGCGCTGCGGCGGACGCTGGTTTTGCAATGGTCGACGCGCCGGTCTCGGGCGGCGTTGGCGGCGCTGCGGCAGGCACGCTTGCCTTCATGGTTGGCGGCACGGAAGATGCCTTCAAGCGCGCTGAGCCTGTTCTGGAACCAATGGGGGCAAAAATTGTACACTGCGGTCAGTCGGGCAACGGGCAAGCAGCGAAAGCTTGCAACAATATGTTGCTTGCAATCTCGATGATTGGTGTCTCTGAGGCGTTTAATTTGGGCCGTTCGCTCGGCCTTGATGATCAGACTTTCTTCGATGTGGCGTCAAATGCGTCTGGCCAGTGCTGGTCGCTTACGAGCTATTGCCCGGCACCAGGGCCGGTCGAGACAGCACCGTCCAATAATGATTATCTGCCAGGTTTCGCCACAGCCTTGATGTTGAAGGACCTGGGTATTGCGATGGATGCGGCCAAAGATACGGGTGCTAATACACCGCTTGGTGCCATGAGCCGCGATATTTATGCGGCGATGGACGCAGCAGGGAATGGCGGCGTGGACTTTTCAGGGGTGATTAAACACCTCACTGATGACTTGTAACCCGTATAGCTGCATAGAGCGATTACCCTTGGGGGCGTTCACCAGGGGCTCTGCCCGAGCGAGCCGGGGGCCGCCAGCCGAAAATTGATCGTTTTTCCGGGTTATGGGGCTTTATACAGGCTAAGGAATGATACAAAAACCCTTCACTAGAACTGGTTACTTAAGCAAAAACGGAGCACCCATCATCGGGCGCTCCGTTTTCCTTAGGGACTGTCTTTTAGGGGATACCTAAAGGGAGCCAAATTTTTGGGCGTGTCCTTCTCTTGGATACGCCTCTTAGATACGCGCTTGTGCCGCTTGTGCCGCAGAGCTGTTTGACGACATTATCTGGCCTGGCGTTATATGCTGGCCTGCCGCACCGTACCGGATAACCGCTTGCGTGCGGTTGGAAACGCCGAGCACTTTGAAAATCGCGTGCATATGCGCCTTCACAGTGCCTTCCGCAATAGTAAGACGCGCGGCAATTTCTTTGTTGGGAAGGCCGTCTGCGGCCATCGCTAGGATTTGCTTTTGGCGGTACGAAAGGCGGTTCAGGTCAACCGCGGCATCGTTAGACCCAAGGTTTTCCTGGAAGCGCGAAAATTCGTTCTGCAGGCTTGCGTCCAACTGTGGGCGCGAAGGCTGCGGAGCTACCGCATTTTGTGGCAAGCGGAGTGCGCGGCGCAGGCTTGTAACCATCATATTCACGCTTGTACTGCGTGCGATGGTGATTGTGCCGAGCCAGCGGCTTGTCGCTTCGTGTGGTTGATTGGTGATCGTAACAATCACAATACCGGGATAGAGGCGGCGAACCAGCTTCACCCAATCTTCGCCTTCATGCTTCAGGCTGGATGGGTGCAATACCACAAGCGACAGGTCGGTGTGGGTTGCGGTCTTCGCCAGAAATTCATGTTCGGATCCGGCTTCAAAAATTTCGGTGAAATTGCCTGCTACGGCAACTACTTCTTTAAGGGATAGACGGAACAGTTCTTCGCCGTCAACAATAAGGGCTTTCATAATTTATCCTCGCTCACTAGGCACTTGTTTCATTAGATTTCGCTGCTGTTATTTGTCGTTTTTTTAGGTTCGTTTTTAGGGTTCTCCGTTGAACCCTGGAACATGGAAGCTTATTTTTCCGCTTCCTTGGTCTTACCTTAACCTAAGGTTCACGAAACCTTTGTTCAATGCGACAAGCCGAGTTTTTCTTGCGCCAAAAAGAAAACTTGTGCGACGAACCGAGTGAAGGTGCGACGAACCGAGTGTGAAAATGGTTCTTGACCACCAAATGCGCCCATCGTAAGCCAAAAGGGAAAGGGCCGGGATCATTCGATACCAGCTATATAAACCGGATTAAACCGAACTAAACCGGAGATATAATGACAATAGCCCCCCAAAACATGCCTGACTGGAAGGCATGCGAAGCCGCGCTCGCGCGCATCGACGAACGTCAATCTGAAATGGTCGAAACTGTGCAGGCCTGGTCGCGGGTCAATAGTGGCAGCGCCAATATGGCTGGCCTCAAAAAAATGGAAACTTTGATCCTGGAGGCCTTTTCGTCACTCGACGCCGAACAGGAGCTGATCCAACTCGTGGATGGTGAAAAGGTGAATGAGGCTGGCGAGATCGTGCCCATCAAAAACGGCTGTACGATTCGACTGTTCAAACGCCCTGAGGCGAACCGGAAAGTACTAATGACGGGCCACACTGACACGGTGTTTGCCGTCGATCATTCGTTTCAGGAGCCGATCTGGTTAGATGATAATACCCTGAATGGCCCCGGTGTTGCTGATATGAAGGGCGGCATTCTTGTTATGCTGAATGCTTTGAAAGCATTCGAAGAGACACCGCTCGCTAAATCTGTGGGCTGGGAAATTCTTCTGTCGCCGGATGAAGAAACCGGCTCCTTGGCGTCGGCAGCTATTCTTGCGGAGCGTGCCAAAACAGCCGATATAGGCATGACTTACGAACCGGCACTTGCAGACGGTACGCTTGCGGGCGCGCGCAAAGGCAGTGGTAATTATACGCTGATCGTACGCGGCAAAGCAGCGCATGCAGGCCGCGAGTTCCACAGTGGCCGTAACGCCGTTGTAAAACTGGCAGAATTGGTTGGTGAATTGGCAGCGCTGACGGATGGCCGACCCGAACTGACAGTGAACCCTGCTGTTGTGGACGGCGGCGTGGCCCCCAATGTGGTGCCTGATCTCGCGGTGTGCCGTTTCAATGTGCGCCTCAAGGAACCGGAGGACGCTATCTGGTTTGAGGAACAGATCAATGCCATCGCAGCGCGCAGTAATAAAGCCGATGGTTTTGAGGTGCAAATTCACGGGGGCATCAACCGACCGCCCAAAGCACTTTCAGCAGCAAACCTGAAATTAATGGACGCAATCAAGGCCTGCGGGCTGGAACTTGGTATCGATATCAATTATGTTCCCACAGGCGGTTGCTGTGAAGGAAACAATCTGGCAGCAGCCGGTTTACCAAATGTAGACACGCTCGGTGTGCGAGGGGGAATGATCCACTCCGCCGACGAGTTTGTCATTGTGAATAGTTTTTCAGAAAGGGCCAAACTCTCTGCCCTTATTCTGATGGCCTTTGCTTCGGGTCAATTTGACCATGTGGTGAAAGCCAAAGCCCTATAAGGCTTTAAGGCAACCGGGGCCCTTTCATGTTGCCCGGACGCTAGAATCAGTGAGCTTGTAGAGATACGCACTGGTTCCCAAAAGTAGAGGAAAAATCACATGTTTGTGGTTCGACCAGCACGATTGAACGATCTTGATGGGTTGATGGCGCTTGCTCAAAAAACAGGAACTGGCTTAACAACATTGCCAGCGCACAAGCCCGCTCTCCAACAAAAAATTGAAGACTCGATTAAAGCTTTTTCCACTAACGGCGAAGGCACTGAGAAACTCAATTACCTATTTATTCTTGAAGACCTGTCTGACGGTACAATTTGCGGCACAAGCGCGCTGATTGTGGGCATTGGTCTCGACAAGCCTTTTTACAGCTATCGCATATTGCATCAAACGCAGCTTTCAAATGAGCCGAAGATGCGTGTGGATACGGAATTGTTGCAGCTTTCCAACGACTTTGTCGGAGCGGCAGAAGTAGCAACCTTGTTCCTTGATCCTGAGTACCGGCACAGCAAACTTGGCAAGCTGCTTTCAAAAGCGCGCTATATGTTGATGGCCGCTCATCCTGAGCGCTTCCCCGACACGGTTATCTCCGAGCTACGTGGCTGGGTTGACGAAAATAACCAGTCTCCCTTCTGGGAAGCAATTGGCCGCCATTTCTTTGGTATGGATTTCGTTACAGCAGATGAAATCAATGGTCGTGGCAATAGCCAGTTTATCTCTGACCTGATGCCGAAATTCCCGATTTATACAGCGCTTCTGCCTGAAGAAGCGCGCGCAGTGATTGGCCGCCCGCATGACGGGGCCGTGCCAGCGAAGAAGCTTCTGGAGGCCGAAGGATTCCGTTTCTCTGGCGCTGTGGACATCTTTGATGGTGGCCCGGAAATGGAAGTACACAAGCGTGGTATTTGGACAACCCGCAAGAGCCAGGAAGGTGTACTTGGCGGTACGGTTGAAGGCGAGGGGCATGACCCGATGCATTTGGTGGCCAATCATGCGCTCGATAATTTCCGCGTGGTGCTCACTAACGTGGTGGAAGGCGCGAGTGGATTGTGGTTGCCAAAAGAGGCAGCGGATGCACTCGGCGCAGGCACAGGCGATACGGTGCGCTATGCCCCGGTTGAACGCTCGAAAAACGACTTGGAAGACCACACTCACGTTAGCGTAGGGGAGTAAGCATCATGACACTTTTTATTGATGGTAGCTGGCTTGCTGGCGCAGGCCAGGAATTTCATTCGCATGACCCATCTTCTGACGCGCTTTTGTGGAGCGGGAAGGAAGCAACTGCTGAGCAGGTCGAAGCCGCAGTTGAAGCTGCGGCTACAGCATTTGATAGTTGGGCATTAACCCCGTTTGATGATCGTATTGCCATTATCCGACGCTACGGTGAATTACTGAACGAACGTAAAGCGGAAATGGCGGAACTGGTTGCCAAAGAAGCGGGCAAAGCCCTGTGGGATGCAACCGGCGAAGCAACCGCGATGGCGAACAAGATCGAAATCTCGCTGAAGGCCTTTGACGAGCGCACGGGCACGCGGGAAGCCGTGAACGGCGTGATCAAATCACGTCTTACGCACCGCCCGCATGGTGTGATGGCAGTTTTTGGGCCCTATAATTTTCCGGGGCACCTGCCGAACGGCCATATCGTTCCGGCCCTGATTGCGGGCAATACTATTGTGTTCAAGCCGTCTGAGATCACACCTGCGGTGGCTGAACTGATGGTGCGTATCTGGCAAGAAGCTGGATTGCCGAAAGGCGTTTTGAACCTGGTGCAGGGTGGCCGTGATACTGGCGCCGCGTTAGTTGCCTGCGAAGGCATAGACGGCCTTTTGTTTACAGGCAGCGCGCAAACGGGCCTTGCGATTTCTAAGCAGCTTATCGAGCGGCCGCAGGTTATTCAGGCCCTTGAGATGGGCGGCAATAATCCGCTGATCGTGCACGACGCGGAAGATCATCAGGCAGCAGCGGTACTAACTGTTTTGTCAGCATTTGTAAGTTCTGGCCAGCGCTGTACCTGTGCGCGCCGTTTGATCGTTCCTGAAGGCGTTGAAGGCGACCAATTCATTGAAACCCTATTGAGGGTGATGGGGAAAATCACTGTTGGGTCATGGAATGATGAAATTCCGCCCTTTATGGGGCCGGTTGTTAGTAAACGTGCGGCTGATATGGTGCTGAAAGCACAGCGGGATCTGATGGCAGCGGGCGCAGTTGCGCTTAAGGAAGTGCACCGGCTGGGCCGCGGCAACGCCTTTCTTGCACCGGGATTACTGGATGTAACCAATGTTGTGGACAAATCTGACGAAGAAGTATTTGGCCCTATGCTGCAGTTAACTCGTGTCGCGGACTTTGAAGCAGCGATCAAGGAAGCCAATAACACCAAATACGGCCTTGCGTCCGGTTTGATCTCAGATTCGCGCGAACTGTATGAAAGCTTTTATCCTCGTGCGCGGGCAGGCATCGTGAACTGGAACCAGCAACTTACAGGCGCGGCGTCAACCGCTCCGTTTGGGGGGATTGGCTGGTCTGGAAACCATCGTCCGAGCGCCTATTATGCTGCCGATTATTGCTCCTTTGCAGTTGCCAGCATGGAGCAGGCAGAAGGCAAGGTTGCAGTAGCTGCCATGCCCGTTGGCCTTGATGTTGAGGGAGATGCATGATGGCCGAAAATACTTGGCAGGAAATTAATTTCGACGGCCTGGTAGGCCCGGTTCACAATTATGCAGGCCTTTCTTACGGGAACGTGGCGTCGGCGTCTAACAAGGGGAATGTAGCAAATCCATTGGAAGGTGTGTTGCAGGGGCTTGAGAAAGCACAGCACCTTAGAAGCCTTGGTATGACCCAAGGGGTATTGCCGCCCCATGACCGACCGCACCTTTCGACGCTGAGGGAGCACGGCTTTACGGGCAGTGACGCTGAAATCCTTACCTCTGCCTGGAAAGCCAATCCGGCTTTGATCCGCAATGTTACGTCGGCTGCAACCATGTGGACGGCAAATGCGGCGACTGTATCGCCGAGTGCCGATACGGCAGATGGGCGCACCCATTTTACCCCTGCTAATCTGGCGGCCATGTATCACCGTTCGATAGAAGCACCTACAACAGGGCGCGTTCTTAAGGCGATGTTCCCGGAAGGGGACCGTTTTGCGCACCACCGGGAGCTTGCAGGCGGTACACATATGGGCGACGAGGGGGCGGCAAACCATAACCGCTTCTGTGCCGATTACGGTGAGGAAGGTGTAGCACTTTATGTTTACGGGCGCGGTGCGTTCGAAAATGCATCTGATCTCATATTCCCTGGACGCCAGACCAAAGAAGCAAGCCAAGCGATTGCGCGCCAGCATGGGACGGCGGATGAAAAAACGCTGTTTGTGCGCCAAAATCCTGCTGCAATTAACGCAGGGGCATTCCATAACGACGTAGTGGCCGTTTGCAACAAGAATGCCCTTTTCTACCATGAAAAGGCGTTCGAAAACCCACGTCAGCTTGAGAACGATATCCAGAAAGCTATGGGCGATACGGAGATGCGGTTTGTTGAAGTGCCGGACGCCAAGGTGGCGCTAAAGGACGCCGTGAAATCTTACCTCTTCAATAGCCAACTGATCAGCGCGCCAGTCGATGATGGCATGCGGTTGATCCTGCCGATCGAAGTTGAGGAAACGCCGAGCACTAAAGCCTATGTGGAGGAACTGCTTGCCTCGGGCGGGCCGATCGTGGCAGCGGATTATCTTGATGTACGCCAGAGCATGCGTAATGGCGGCGGCCCTGCGTGCCTTCGCCTTCGTGTTGCGCTTTCACCGGAAGAACGTGCCGCCATGGGTGCCAACAGCATCCTTGATAATGCCTTGGTAGGGACGCTTCAAGTATGGGCCAGGAAGCATTACCGGGACCGTGTGATGCCGGAAGACCTTGGTGACCCATCATTGATGGAAGAATGTTTTGCAGCACTGGATGAGCTAACGCAGATTCTGGAGCTTGGCAGCGTTTACGACTTCCAGCGTTAGAGGTGAATTCAGAGAAGGCTGAGCCAAGTGTAATTTGGCTCAGCTATTTTTGCAGGTTAGTTACGCCTGCGCCAGTGTTCAAAGGTCGCCTTGGCGGCTTCGTTGATGAGAAAATCACAAGTGCTAGCGCTACGCAAACGCTTGTCGGCACCTTCTGCGTGCACTCACTGTATGCGGTTGTTGTAAGGGAAGGGGCTTTAATATCTGGGGAATGTATGTTGCTTTAGCGGGCTTTGGTTTAGCGGCAGAATAACGGTAAGCCGCCGCCAATATCGACAACCGTTTGGCTCATCAGGGCAGATGCACTGTAGATATTCTCTGAATCTTCCTCTTCTGGTGCCTCCCGGTCAGTAATTGCAACAACACCGAGCAGGTATAGAACCTTATTTTGGTAATCCAAAAGCGGGAGGTGGATGGTATTGAAATGCGCATGGTTGCCTTTGGTGTTTTTGGTACGGCGAACAACTTTCCCCGCACAAGGCTGGCTTACGACCGCCCCGTAATAGCGATATTCAAGAGGAAGTTGATCGGCTGGGAACTGTGCCATCACATTTTGCCCATCGACTTTATTGCCAAGAAAATCGCTGATAGCTGTGCCGGCGTTCACAACAGAAAGCACTCCTTCGTCGAGATATGAAAGAAGGAAACAATACTTGCGGATATTTGGTGGGAGGGCATCAAGGTCAAGCTCAAAGCGTTTGGGGCATAGCTCGCCTTCTTCACGCGGCAACGAAAGCCATAGCTCAAGTATTGCCTTCGCTGCGTCGCTGATAAAAAGGTCTTCGATTATTCCAATACGCATGCCAATTTTGTCCCAAACAAGGAACTTCCCTCACGCACATTTTTGGCAGGCAAAAGTAAATAAACTGTAAGTATTTCTTAGGCTATTTCGATGTTAACGCCGCGCGCCATAGTGGTTTCCAGATGGTCTGGGCAACCAGCACCGATGTCAATGTAGCTAATGTCAAGGTTGCGGGATGCTGTCATGGCAGCCCCACGGTAATCGGTGAAGTGTTTTGGCAGCGGATAAACTTTGGCAATGCCAACAAAATGAACAGCTTCGCCCAAAGTGTTCAACATTGGAAGTTGAAGTGTGCGCACCATATAAGCTGTGCCTCTTGAACCTCGCACCGGGCGCTCGACAATGCCTGCACAGGGGAACTCCGCCAAATTGAGATAATATCTGTGGTAGGCGCGGGTAAATTCAGGTGGAAAAACTTCCAGAATATTCTGGCCGGTAATATCAATTCCCAAAAATTGCTCAATGCTGGTCCCCGCAACGCGTGCCAGGATTTCGCCGCTCTTTAGCCTTTCGTACAAAACTACCGATTTCAGGTGTTTGCGCAGTTTCATCGGAGAAAAGTCTGCCTTGGTGGGGCAGATAGCACCGTTTCGGCGCGGCAACGATAACCACAAGTTTGTCAGCGCGGTTGCTTCGTCGCAAAATTTTAGGGCGTCCGACTGGCTACTCATTACCTAAACGGCTGTACTCTGTTACAATCATCAAAACAATTTCCGGGTCAAAAGTCACCGAAGCACCGGGAATATGAAACAAAATCACGAACTAGGCAACAACTCGTTACTAGACCGTTATCCACCAATCCCTATTTTAAGGAATAAGGAGAGAATGGATGCTAATCAAAAATAATAAGAGCTGGATGGAACGGGAAAGTGCGGTAACGCCTGAAGGTTTGTATCAAAGCCGCCGCAGCTTCCTGAAGGGAGCTGGGGCCATCGGTGCTGGTGCTGCGCTTGCAGGAGTTGGCCTTTCGGCAGATGCCTTTGCGCAGAAGGAGCGGGTGTTGATGCCGCTTCAGCACAGCAAAACGGCATTCGACCCCAAAGAGGCTCTGACCCCCGAAGCCGCAGTGACCAACTATAATAATTATTATGAATTTGGTACGGGCAAAGGCGATCCAGCCGCCAATGCCTGGCACCTTGAACCCAAGCCTTGGTCGGTGAAGGTGGACGGCCTTGTGGAAAAGGCCGCTACTTATGCTTTTGAAGATCTGGTTGACCTCACATCTTTGGAAGAGCGCATTTACCGGCTTCGCTGTGTTGAGGCATGGTCGATGGTGGTGCCTTGGATTGGCGTGCCGCTTTCTTCCATTTTGAATAAAGTGGGTGTGGGTTCTGGTGCTAAATATGTTGCGTTTGAAACGTTGGCTGACCGCAAGCAGATGCCTGGTATCCGGCGCCGTGTGCTTGATTGGCCTTATGTGGAAGGCCTTACACTCGCGGAAGCTTTGAACCCACTAACCTTGGTTGCTGTTGGCCTATATGGTAAAGAGATCCCAAACCAGAACGGCGCGCCCTTAAGGCTCGTGGTGCCGTGGAAATACGGGTACAAGTCGATCAAGTCGATTGTGCGTATCAAGCTAATGGACCGAGAGCCTCCGACAAGCTGGAACAAGTCTGCCCCCAATGAATACGGGTTTTACTCGAATGTTAACCCGGAAGTGGAACACCCGCGCTGGAGCCAAGCGAGCGAGCGCCGTATCGGGGAATTTGGCCGCCGCAAGACTCTAATGTTCAACGGTTACGGTGAGGAAGTGGCACATTTGTATGCAGGCATGGATCTGAAGGCCAATTATTGATGATACGGTTATCGTTGCTACTTACGACAGCACAACTCAGGCGTTACGGAAAGCCGGTTGTCTTTCTGGCGGGACTGCTGCCCGCGATTTGGTTGACCTATAACTGGTATCTGGTGTTTGGATATCAGCCGAACGGGCTTGGTTTTAATCCGCAGGAAGCTTCTAACCGTTTTACTGGCGACTGGGCGATGCGAATACTTATGGTCACGCTTGCACTGTCACCGGCTTCGAAATTGATGAAATCGCCCAAACCGATTTTGTTCCGGCGCATGATTGGTAATTTTGCTTTTTTTTATGCCTGCCTGCATATTACCAGCTATGTGTGGCTCGATATGTTGTTTAACTGGCCTGAACTTTGGAAGGACATGTTGAAGCGACTGTATATTACTGTTGGCATGACAAGTTTTCTGCTTCTCGTGCCGCTTGCGGTAACAAGCACCAAGGGCTGGATCAAGTGCATGGGTGCAAAATCCTGGCAGCGGCTGCACCGGCTGGTTTATGTTATTGGCCCGCTGGTGATCCTGCATTTTATCATGATGCGCAAAGGCTTCCAGTTGGAACCGCTGATTTACGGCGCAATCCTTCTCGTGTTGTTGTCCTTCCGCCTGCAACGTTTGGTTCGGTATTTAGGGTCCAGATACGGGCTTTCGGTTCAGGGCAGTAGGCGGTGATATAATATTTGGCGCATCAGGGAATTCGTTTGGCCACCATATAGTTGGATCGCATGGTCATCACGGTTTCGCCCTTTTGGTTGGTGATGACATAGGTGCCTTTGAGAAAGCCGATGTTGGGCCGGGAAGCGCTGTTGCGCTTGGCGTCAACCGTGGCCTTCACGCTGAGTGTGTCCCCCGCCATTACCGGGCGTTTCCACTCGATACCATCAATGCCGGGTGAGCCCATGCTCGCCATCCCGATAGCATGCATGTGATCAACCAGCATGCGCATTAGCATCGCGCAGGTGTGCCAACCGCTCGCGCACAACCCACCAAAAACCGAATTTTGGGCGGCCTCTTCATCCAGATGGAATGGTTGCGGATCATATTTTTCCGCGAAGTCGATAATCTCTTCTTTGCTGACGTAGTAGGTGCCGAACTCACTTACATTACCAACACTGATATCCTCGAAATAAACTTTATACATGGCAAGGTCCTCTTTCAGGAGAAACTGGTGTTGGTGGTCCTCAAGTCAAGGCGGCGGTTTGGTAGATTTTGGACGAGTTGCGAAAATGCGCCTAAGAACCGTGGATTTGTGCGGGTTACGGCAGTAGTGCTGCCCATTTTCTGGCCCTGATCTTGAATGGCAAAAGGCATGTGTTTGAGTAACAGTGAAGGATTTGAGTATGACGCATTCAGTTTTGGCCATAGTAACAGCAGCCTTGTGCCTATTGACCACTTTTCCCTCTCAGTCTAGTCCCCAGCGTATTGAAGCAACTTATAATTTTGTCTGGAAAGGCATGCTTGTTTCTACGGCGGAAACTGTCGCGGAGATGGACGAAGCAAGCTACAGCCTTGATGTGGAAATGCGGATGCGTGGGCTGGCGAAATTGTTTGTCGGTGGCGGAAAAACCATTTTCTCGGCGCACGGTCTCGTGGGGGAGGATGGTAGCATCCAGCCGCGATGGTATCAAAGTAGCGGCAAGTGGAAAGGTAATCCTTATAAAGAAAGTCTCACGTATGATGCGCAGGGAAATCTCACTGGGTTTGTAAAAGATTGGCCTGAAAAATGGCGGGAAGAAAACCGCCGCAAGCCAGTGCCTTCAGCTTTGCAGAACGGGCACGACCCAGCGTCACTGCTTGTGGCGCTGATCCGGCATCCCTTACCCATTTCAACGCTGGCCAGAGGGGCTGCTTCTTCCAGCTTCCAGGTGTTTGACGGCGATACAGTGATCAATTGGCGTGTTGGCTGCAAAGACACACCCGTAATAGTGAAAAAGTCCAGGCACTCAGACGCTACAGGGGAGGCCTATGAATGTACGCTCAAATCGCAGTTGATCGCAGGCGAACGCATCCTTACGCCAAAACAAAAGGCCAAGGAGGAGAAAAAGCAACGTAAGGCGGCCCGTAAAAGGAAAAGCAAAAGGAAAAGCAAAAAACAGTATGACGGCCCTGTGAAAGTTTGGATGCAGAAAGTGGCAAGCGGCGCTTATTGGCTGCCCGTACGCGCCTTAGTGCCCTCAAAGAAAGGTACTGTGCGCGTTTATCTTAAAGAATTGGCGCTAAACGAAATGCCTGCAGCATCTTCAGTGTCGAATACTGCGTCGCGCTAGAAACCTAAGCAAACAGGCCTAGATACCTAAATGGACAATCAGTTTATTTCTGTTTAATATATTTTTTATTTTTGAACAGGTTGTTTGTTTGGTCATGAAATCTGAGATGTTGTCGAGTGATGACCACAAGAAAACCAAGGTTCCGGTGAAGAAACCGTGAATTGACATTCCGTCAGGTCGTGCCAAAATCGCGACGCAAAATACTCGGGGAGAGGGCAATTGCATAAAATTTTGAAGGGTGCCGTAGCGGCGTCATTGGTGGCGTTGAGCGTGGGGGCTGTAAATGCGTCTGACGTGAAGGTAATTCACGCGGGCGAGCTGCTCGCTGTGCCTGGCGAGGCACCAAAGAAAAACCAGACGATCGTGATTGAGGGTGGCCGAGTCAAAGAGGTGCGTGACGGTTTTGTTGCGGCAAGCGAATTCGGTGAGGATGCTGAACGTGTCGATTTGTCGAACAGCTTTGTAATGCCGGGACTGATGGATATGCATGTGCATATACAGGGCGAACTGTCCCCAACACGCTTCAGGGATACGCTGCAGCTTTCAAATGCCGACAATGGCATGAAAAGCGTGATGTTTGCGAATAAAACGCTGATGGCTGGCTTTACAACTGTGCGCGACCTTGGTGCTGAACCCACACATATGTATGCGCTTCGGGATGCCTCGGCCAAAGGCTGGATCGACGCACCGCGCATTGTGGCTTCAGGCGGTGTGGCAGCGACGGGCGGCCACGGGGACGTGGACGGTATGCGTCACGATCTTCTGGAGAAATACACCTCCAAGACTATCTGTGATGGGCCATATGATTGTCGCCGTGCAGTACGCCAGGCGATTAAGTTTGGTGCCGACGTGATAAAAATTACCGCAACGGGCGGGGTACTCTCGGACACCAATACCGGCACCGGCCAGCAGATGACGGATGATGAACTGAAAGAAATCATGGAAACCGCGCACGGACTGGGCCGGAAAGTAGCGGCCCATGCGCACTCTGCAGGTGGCATTAATGCAGCGCTTCGGGCAGGAGTGGATAGCATTGAGCACGGTTCTTATACAGATAAAGAATCGATCAAGCTCTTTAAGAAAACCGGGGCTTATCTGGTGCCGACACTGCTGGCGGGCGATACGGTTGTCAAGATGGCCAAGGGCAGCGATTTTATGTCGCCAGCAATCAAAGCCAAGGCAATCCGAGTGGGTGGCGATATGATGTCGCATTTTACAGCGGCCTACCATGCAGGTGTTAAAATTGCTTATGGCACGGATAGCGGCGTGTCGCGCCACGGTACAAACGCCGAGGAAGCAATCTTGATGGAAAAAGGCGGCATGACGCCTATGGATGTGCTGAAATCGGCCACTGTAAATGCGGCTGACCTGATCGGCATGTCGGATAGTCTGGGTACGATCGAGGCGGGTAAATTTGCGGATATTATAGCGACAAACGGCAATGCACTTGGGGACCTTAAAGAGCTTCTAGATGTGGATTTTGTGATGAAAGACGGCAAAGTCTATAAAAATAAATAGGATGATGGCCCGTTATTCAGCGGGCTTTCACTTTGGCTACCTGTACTGAGTTTTTGGTAGCAACGCCCACCCAGGAATTGCTCAGTGGAGGGCCAAGTCACGATTGGGGAGTTGACGCTCTGTTCATTCAGGGCACCATTTGGATAGGCACTAGCGAGTGGTTGGCTGAAGATATGTATGTTCGTGACAGCAGAACGTTGATGGGCGGCGCGGCGCTAATTTTGGCGGGTGCTATCCTTACGTCTATGCTGCAACTCTATTTTGCGGGCGAATCTTCTGGTGATGGCATTGTTCAATCCCGGTGGTGGTGGGAGATCGTCATGAACCTGGAGGTTCTGGCGTTGGCGCTGATGTGGTTTTGTTATGTTGATCGGGTCACTGACAGCGAGGGTAGTAAAAAGCGGGTGATGTGGTTTCGCATGATCCTTGGTTTGGTGATCGTTTTACTGCCTTTTTGGGTGGCACTCCTGAGTGCGTATCTAGACTGGTTTGGAGTAAGGCCCTCGCTTGACATAATAAAACTGCTTATTTTCGTGATGCTTTTTTTCTGGGCGGTGGCTGTTTTTATCCCGCGTATGATGATCCTGGCTGCACGACCTGAAGAATACAAAGAGGCCACTTTCCTTTCGCTGATGAAGCCAAAACGTTGGTACAGCCCTTTTCCCACCTATGTAGTGGCAGTGCTGTGGGTATACGAAATTTTCAACGGCGGTACGCTGCACTATCAATATAGTCCGCTTTTTCTCTATCTTCAGGGCGCAGTGCCTTACATCGAGCGCGGTCTGCGGTTGGAACGTACGTCAAGTCTCAATCATTAACGCCAGTCGAGTTGACAAGGCCTTGCGCGCAACCTAATGTGTAACTATACGGTTACATATTAGGTTGGCTAAAATGGAACAAGGCGTTGACATATTTTCTGCGATTGCAGACCCAACCCGCAGGCGCATTATTCAGATGTTGGCAGCGAATGACCTGATGGCAGGTGAGGTTGCGGTGCGGGTTGGCAGTATGTCGCGCCCTGCGGTGGTAAAGCATCTTAATATCCTAAGAGATGCAGGTATCATCTTTACCGAGCGACGCGGGCGCACCCGCGTGAACAGGTTAAATGTTATAGCCCTAGATGAAGTGGCAAATTGGGCTGCAGAGATAGGTGGGTTCTGGGATGGCCGCCTTACGGCACTCAAGGATGCGGTGGAAGCCGATTTCAAAAAGGACTGATCCATGCAGGATATCGTAAAGACAATTACTATTGAGGCACCCATATCCCATGTATGGGCTTACTTAAGCGATCAGGATAAATTCGAAAAATGGATGCTAAGCATGTCGGGTGCGCCGGTACTTGGTGAAACGTTTTATTTTCGAATGACACCAGCGGCGGGCAGCGACTGGGACGGTGAAATAAAATGCAGTGTCATCAAGATGGAGGCCCCGAACTTCCTTGAATTTACCTGGAGCCACAATCAACTTGATTTTGCAGAAACCAAGGTCGCTATCAGCCTGGTAGCGGTGGGTGATAGTACAGATGTTACGCTGGTACATAGCGGCTGGGATGCGATAGCTGACAAGCAGGTTCGTGCGGCGCAGCACGCCGACCACAACGATGGGTGGGATATCCATTTGGGCGTTTGGCAGGAAGTGGCAACCGATAGGTCAGATAAGGGCTGGATGGAGCGCGGCGTCGAATGTTGAGGTTGACTGTTTAAGCCAGCGCCACACGGTTTCTACCTGCCTGCTTCGCACGGTAGAGCGCGTTATCAGCTTCCTGCATCAGGTCTTTTAGGCGAGGGGCTGGGCTATCGGCTTCCCATACTTTAAGGCCAAAGGACGATGTCATGGGCACAGTAGTTCCCTCAAGGGCAATCGGGTGCTTGGCGATTTTGGCACGTAGCCGTTCTGCTATATGTTCGGCTGTTGTCAGGTTGCTATCGGGCAGAAAGATTGCAAACTCTTCGCCGCCCACACGCCCTACAACATCTCGATTTCGAAGTGCTTTTGAAATGCGCTGCGAAAAACTTCTGAGGGCCAAATCCCCTGCCGCATGCCCGTGTAAATCATTGATTTTTTTAAAGAAATCAATATCAGCGATAACGACGGCAAAATGCTGTTTCTTCTTTATACAAGCCTCTAACATTGGCCGCACCGTGTCCATAAAGCCGCGCCGGTTGAAAAGTTTGGTGAGTGGGTCGCGTTCGGCCAGCGTTTTAAGCTCATCCTGGGTGTTTTTCCAGTCGCTTACGTCGGCGGCGCACATCATGATCGCATCATCCGACATGCGGCGTGCAACAAGATCAACTACTTTGTCCATGCGGGTTCTGACATCGCGTGTGGCCAATTCTGTGACATCTGAGTTTACAACCTGCGCCAATAGTTCCGACATAGCGCGCGGTACATAATCATTAGCTTCGGGGCTGGCCTGAAACAGAAGCCGCATTGCACTGTTCACGGTTATGGGCTCCCCGGTTTCGGAGAAAATGGCGATGCCCGTTGGGATGGTTTCCAGAATGCTGTCGAGCGAGATTTCCAGATGCCGCAGGGACGAAAGCAGGCTTTCGTTGGTGCGCACCGCGGTGCTGACGTCATAAAGCATACTCAAGATTGCAGGCTGGCCGTCTTCCCAGGTGATACGTTCATCAGTGACATCCAGCCAGACTTCCTGGCCGTTGCAGGCGATATTAGTGACCCTGTTCCGCTCGGGCTTGATATAGTTACGCTCGATCGCGGTCCAGCGGGCGGAGATTTCGCGTTGGCGGCGCCTTGGGATATGGACACTCAGGTCCCCCTTTTCCTGCATATCCCCAGCGTTTCGATAGCCAAGAATACGGGCAACTTTTTGATTATTATAGAGAATATCAAAGCCGCGGTGAACAGTTACGCCCATGAAGCTGTCTTCAAACAGCCCGCGCATTGTGTCCTTTGAAACTTTATGTCCGACAAGCGTATTCATAAAGGTGCGACCCAGTTAACGAAAGATTTACCATAGCGCCAAGGAGTTAAAAAAACGTTCAGTGCGCGGTATGGATCAGCAGGGCTTGAAAATTGATAAAAAATAACCATCTATAGTTGTGTTAATCAATCATTAAGAGCGTAAAATGAAAATCGTTTTTAGAACCGGCGACTATCCAGATTTCCTTATTTTCCGAAGCCTTTTGGCGCAGGCGGGGCTTCATGTGCATTCCGGTAATGCAGAATCATATACTGCGATGTCTACTCTAGGGCCGACTGACGGTTATCATCTTTGGGTGCCAGATGACGAATTTGAAGATGCAGTGAAGCTTTTGTCAGACACAAATGCTGGTGGTGGGGATGTGTTTGTGGGTGCATAGGGCTAATCGACTTTATCGTAGAGCGTGATTTTATACACGGCCTTAGTTTTACCTAGTGTTAGGGTAGCTTTTTATAGGCCGTGGTTGGAGGCAAGTTCAGCGCACCCTACTATGCTGCCTTACTCTGTGCCAACATTAGGGACAGTATGGTAATTCTATTTAAGACAAGTGATTTTGGGGCGGCGTTGGTCTGTAGGGCGAAACTTGAGCAGGCAGGTTTCCTGGTTCACATGGATAATTTTAATGGGGGATGCACCGAGCCGTATCTGGGTATGACAGGCTACCACTTGTGGGTTCCTCTGTCGGGCTGAGGAAGGTCAGGCCAAAGCTGTCTTGTCGGAGTACCTCGCCCCCCATGAAGAGGTGAAGCGATTGAAGAGTGCCCAAATTGCAGAAACGATATTGTAATACGTTATCGCTCGATTTGGTGGCTTATTGTTTTTGTTTGTGGGCCTGCCTTTGGCGGCTCCGCCTGGCAACTTGGGGCGATGTCAGCAGTGCGACACTCGCTATAAAGAAAAAGGCCCTGCGCTGACAGGGCTTCAGAAGATATATATCTTCTACACGGTGACTTTTGTGAGTGCGACGCTCTATGGCACGCCAGCCTTTTGCTGGAGATTTTGCTGGGTTTGGCTGCCCTTGGGCGTAATGATTACAGGGGGTGGCTAATTTGCGAAACGGAAGTGTAATACGTCGCCGTCGACGACAACATATTCCTTACCCTCAAGCCGCATCTTGCCTGCGTCTTTGGCACCTTGCTCACCGCCGTTGCTGACATAATCGTCATATGCTGTGGTCTCAGCGCGGATAAAACCTTTTTCAAAGTCCGTATGGATCACGCCTGCTGCCTGCGGGGCCTTGGTGCCCGTGGTGATGGTCCAGGCGCGCGCTTCTTTGGGGCCAACCGTGAAATAGGTTACAAGATGCAAGAGATCATAGCCCGCGCGGATTACGCGGGCGAGGCCTGTCTGGCCCAGGCCCAGGCTTTCGAGAAATTCGCCTTTTTCTTCGTCATCATCCAATTGGGCGATCTCTGCTTCCACAGCCGCTGAGATTACTACGCAGCCAGCACCTGCTTCTGCGGCCATTTTCTCGACAGCTTTCGAGAAGTCATTGCCGCTTGCGGCATTATCCTCGTCGACATTGCAGATGTACAGGATCGGTTTTGCGGTTAAGAGCTGCATTTCCTTAAAGGCTTTGGCCTCATCTTCATTAGCCACTTCGACAAGGCGAGCGGGTTTGCCTTCCTTCAAAAGTGGGATGATTTTGTCAATCATCGCCATTGTCACAATTGCTTCCTTGTCACCGCCGCGCACTTTTCGGCCCAAACCGTGGATGCGCCCTTCTAAACTGTCAAGGTCGGCGAGCATAAGCTCCATTTCGATTGTCTCAGCGTCTGACACAGGGTCAACTTTGCCGTCCACATGGGTGATGTCGTCGTCTTCAAAGCAGCGCAGCACGTGGCAGATAGCATCCGTTTCGCGGATGTTGGCAAGGAATTGGTTGCCTAATCCTTCGCCCTTAGATGCGCCGCGTACCAAGCCTGCAATATCCACAAACGACAACTGAGTTGGGATGATTTCTTTCGAGCCTGCGAGTTCCGCGAGCTTGAAAAGCCGATTGTCAGGCACAGGCACCTGGCCGACATTGGGTTCGATGGTGCAGAAAGGATAGTTCTCAGCCGCCGCGCTTGCGGTGTTGGTGAGCGCGTTGAAAAGCGTTGATTTGCCAACGTTCGGCAGGCCGACGATACCACACTTGAAACCCATTAGTTGTCTCCGAATTTAGGGTAATAAGGCACTTTGCATTGTGCCTGACCTTATCTAGTCGCCTTAACTCAAGTACCCATTATAAAATGCAAGGGCGCTTTTTTCGTTTTCGACGTGCCCGCTCTATAAATATCAGCAAGAAGTGTCAATTAGATTCGTGCTTATCGCCTTGTCTCATCGGCAACAAAGCGCACGAGGGCATCGTAACTGGGTTTGGCCAGTGTTTTCGTGACTGCCTCGGATTCAAGATCTTTACCTAACGCAGCTATAAGGACATCAGTAGAGACCCTTGTTGATTCATCGAACCCGTTTCTTAAGCCTTTAACATACCTTAGTCGTAGCCCATCCAGCAGAAGGTTGTCTGGCAAGCGCAGATGTGGTCGCTGTGGGCAAGAGGCAAGCCAAGCAGTAAAATCAGGATGAAGGAGGCGTTCCCACTGATTAAAATAACAATCCATCGCTGAAGGCCGTCCAATAGCAAGATAATCGCTAACCACTTCCAGGTTAGGGTCGTGATCGTCAACGATTATCTCGTCTGTAGAGAGGTTGTAGTTCTCTAGAATGCCAGCGAGGTTATGTTTCCCAGTATCTATAAGGCAGTCAGGTCTAAGAAAGACTTTATAATCATAACTAACGCTATTTTCTGCGGCATACCTAAAGGCTAATTGGTTTCCAAGCCAGCGCGCATAGAGCATCTTGAACATCACAACAGGGTCTGCATGAAGAATTTTTAGCCAAGAGTATTTTGAGGCGAGGTCATTTGCCTGTTTTGTAAACTGCAGCATGCAGTTTTGCTCTTGTTTCACAGCAACCAAGCGGGCACCAAATGCCTCTTTGAGGATGTCAGCGTTGACCGGCGCTATCAGGGTGCTGCGGAAGTTTGGAAGGCTCTCCATTAGCGCGTCTGGATTGATGTTGTTCTTGATCAGGAAATGACAGAAAGTATCGGGAAATGTCCTGAATAAGTGCGGGTGCGATTCCGGTGAAATCGTGATGCGGCGAAAACCTGATTTTTCCCAGGTTTGGAGGAATACATCTGAGTCCGTACCTTCTAGAAAGTGCTGGATACTTTTACTGGCGTCTTTCCAGCCGCGTATCTGGCCAGCTACTATGACAGCGATTTTTGGCTGTTTTCTGGTGATTTTTCGCAGGTTTGATATACGGCCTACACCGGCAAAAGCCAACTGACCGCTTTGCAAACCAGCGTCGCACACTTTCATGAAATCTTGACGGGCTATCAAGCTATCTGCATGTAGAAATATGCGGTTGAGTGAGAAAATTTGGGCAGCTTCCTTGGATGTAAAAGATGCACCTTGTTTAATTAAAACCCTAAGTAAATCAGTAACATGAAGACATGCCCTAGACATTTTTTCTGGAAGACTTACGCTTGCAGAGTATGTGGGCAGCAATATATTGCAGCATTTGAAAAGACGAAAAAGTAACCTCTTCCCTTCAGCAATATTTATTGGCTCACTCTTGAGGTGCTGTAGCTGTTCTTCAAGAACATCAAAAGCCTTTTTGAAGTCTCCTCTTGCGATCAGTTTTTCCATCAAGGCGGTTTGGTTGCCCGAGTTTTTTTTCAAGTTCATGAATTGGCTCAACTAATCAATTTTCGGGCATAATACGCGTAGATGCGTCGATCTGGCGGGTGAACTCATGAATGTTTGGCCATACACCTAGGTCTTTTAAGCTGACATTTTTACGTTGAATCGACCGTGTCATCATTTCCAAAAGTGGTCTGCCAGTTTCCTTAGTAAAACCAAAAGTGGTCCAGAATGCGTTGAAATCACGGGAATCTGTCAGGGCCGGTTTGTCACAGAAAGTTACCACCGAGTCAGCTTCAACCTTGACTGCACCCAAGGCAACTAAGCGTTCGCGGTCTGCTTCAGGTAAAAGGCCAAAGCATACACCTGAATTGCTTAGAAGGTTGTTGAAAGTTGCTAGAATGGGTAGGTGTGGTAGTCCAACAAGGTAAGAATCTGGAAGGAATACAATATTTTTTTCACCAAATTCTTGCTCGGCAGAGAGAATGCTGCCTGCCCATTCGAAATTGTTTTCATCGAAAAATATGAATTTGATGTAAAATTTATGTCGCCATTTGGACAAATATTCGACCAGCGACCCTTTTTCAGGGCTCAATATAACTACGACTTCCTTGATAAGGTGTGCATCCCGTTCCAGACGATTGAAGGTGAAGTCAATCAGCGCAGTTTTTCGGATACTAGGTGCATTTCCTTGGGGTACGGAAGCCCTAAACGCGTTCCCTTTCCTGCGCAAGGCAAGATAACTGTTAGGCCAGACAATATGAAAACCCCTCCCGTTGTTTAATCGTGCTGCATAAGCGGGGACAGTATAGGCATGTCAGGACAAAGTGAAAGTGTGGTTCTGGTGGTTAGTTGGTTTTTTTTAGGGCCTTTAGCATCGCGGCGAGCGGCCCTTCTTTCACTTGTTCATGCTTTAACGGCTTTTTCTCATTGGTTGCTGTTTTTGGTGCCGTTGCCTTGGCAGCTTTAAGGGAGGCCTCTGTTTTGGCATCCGGTTTGTTTGGTTTGTTGTTTTTGCCTGTGGAGGGACGCTGAGGGCTAAGCGTGAGTGCGATCTGGCTCAGGAAACGCGGGGTATCGCCGTCCGCCAAATAACTTGCCTCACGAGCGACCGAGTCCAGAATTTTCCCCAGTTCAGGCTGTTCGGCTTTGGCAAAATCACCCAGCACATGGCCATGCACGCGGGATTTGTCGCCCGGGTGGCTGATACCAAGGCGAACGCGCGTGAAGTCAGCGCCTATATGATTTATCATCGAGCGAATGCCGTTATGGCCTGCTGCGCCGCCGCCCATCTTGACCTTTACTTTTCCAAAGGCGAGATCCAGTTCGTCATAAAATACAAATATGTCGGCGGGGGTCAGTTTATAGAAGCGCATGGCCTCACCGACACTGCGACCACTTTCATTCATGAAAGTTTGGGGCTTAACGATGATGACTTTCTCACCGCCCAGGCATCCCTCGTGGGTGAGGGCTTGCCAGCGCTTTTTTGCGGGCAAAAAATTATGGCGGCGAACAATCTCGTCCACCGCCATAAATCCAACATTGTGACGGTTGTTTTCATACTTGCTGCCTGGGTTGCCTAATCCGACAAATAGCAGCATGGAAAACCCCTTCACCAGCCAATGGACACCGTGGGTGCCCAGTAGGCTTTATTCTTCAGTTGCTTCAGCTTCGCCTTCAGCTTCGCCTTCGTCTTCGTCGGTGCCCGCGCTAGCAGACTTGAGGCCAGAAGGAGCAACAATCGCGCAGATCGTAAAGTCACGGTCAGTGATTGTTGCTGTAACGCCTTTTGGCAGTGTTACGTCTGAGATCTTCACAGCCTCGTTGAGATCGAGGCCTGCAACAGAAACTTCGATATGTTCAGGGATTGAATCCGCAGGAACATTGAGTTCGATATCATGACGAGTGTGGTTGATCACACCGCCGCGCTTCAGACCCTCTGATTCGTCTTCGCCAGTTACTTTCACTGGTACAGCCATAACAACTGTTGCGCCTTTGCCAAGGCGAAGGAAATCGATGTGCATTGGGACATCAGAAACAGGGTGCAGTTGCAGATCACGAGGAAGAACTGTGGTCTTTTTCTTGCCAACCTGAATATCAAATGTGTGAGACATGAAGCCGCCGCGGTTCAGCAGGCGAATAACTTCGTTCTTTGGAATCTGAACTGCTTCTGGTTCTTTGTTGTCGCCGTAGATTACTGCTGGTACTTGACCCGCACGACGTGCTGCACGGGAGGCTCCCTTGCCAATCCGGTCACGTGCCGTCGCTTCGATTGTGATAGCTTTAGCCATTCACTTTCTCCAAACTAAAATCAGTAGCCAGCCAACCTGACCACCGACCGCCACTTCCTCCAGGGATGCAAGGGCGGGTTCCTCGCGCAGGCGTTCCCACACGAGTCGGGCCGCGATGTACCGCGAATCCCTCAAAAATGCAAGAGAATTGCTAGTATGTGCGCTATTCCCGCAGATTGGAGCCATTGGTGCCAGTGGCTACCTGAATGAGTTTATGAAGATAGTCTCTGGCTGCGGCAAGCAAGACTTTGCGCCAGCGGTTAGTGTCAGCAGGGTACGTTGACAGGCCTTCGAGTTGACAGGCCTTCGAGTTGACAGGCCTTCGAGTTGATTGACATTCATTTGACGGTTGGCCAGCTAGGGTTCCCCAAAAATAACCTGAGAGATGAAGATAGTTGTGTCTGGCAGCTTCCGATAACTCAGGATTCGCAGCGGGGAATCATCATGACTCAAACTAACTTGATAACAGCGCCAGCAAGCCACAATCCACGCACGTTGGGCTTTTCAGCGCTCACGGATTTGTTGATGATATTGGGAACACTGGTTGCGGTTAAACAATCGGTGTTGCTTGTCTCGTATCTTTTTGCAGGGCCTGCATCAACTTTCACTTCAATGCTTGTTGCGACCTATCTACTGCGTCGCCGCGGTCTTACATGGGCTGACCTGGGCCTTCGCAGGCCCGATGGCTGGCTCAAGACAGTTGGTTTTATGGCGCTCACCTTTGTTGCTTTTGCGCTGGCAGCAGGGACAATGGACGCAGTAGCCAGTTTGTATTTTCAAGATGTGGGAGCAAGCGGTCGCTTTGACTATGTTTCCGGAAATTTATGGGGATACCTTGGTACAATGGTCTTGGTATGGACCCACGCGGCGTTCTTTGAAGAGCTGTTATTTCGTGCCTTTATCATCAACCGGGCAAGCACCTTTTTAGGTGGTGGTATACGTTCAGACCTTCTGGCGGCAGTTTTCTCGGCAGTTTTCTTTGGATATCGGCATTATTATTATCAGGGCATGCACGGGGCTTTAACAACAGGGGCTATTGGGCTCGTGTTTGCGCTTCTGTATATTTGGTTCGGGCACCGCAATATTTGGCCGTTAGTGCTTACCCACGGCATCGCCAATTCGATTGCAATGACTTTTCGATTCTTGGGTGTGAAAAGCGACTAGTCAGTTAGAATAGGCTCGTGCAAAGGCCGTGGTTAAAGTGCAATCATAGCCTGTCATTTTAGTGTGAGAATTCAATTTCGGTCATGATGCCAATTTGGTTCATCCCATGTTAAGGTGATACTATATAACCTTAACATTTCACATGGGAGGTCGAATAATGGTGAGAACTTTACCCTGTCTTGGAGCCATACTTATTGCAGTGGTTGGTTTTGCGGTTGGCCCTGTAGCAGTAAATGCTGCGGAGATTGACGTGTCTGTGACTTTTGCTGAGAAGTTGAAGGTGCATGTTGATCGCCTGAACGTGTTGGAGAAGAAGCGCGAAATTTATTTCCGCAAGCACCGGGGCGAACGCAGGCACGGTCCGCCGCCGAGGCTCGCGCGGTCACGTTATGGCAAAATTGAATATGGGGTTGAACGCCTTATCCCAGATGTCAAAGATTTTTCCATCGAAAACGTCATTCGGCGTGCTGTTCAAAGAAATCTCGGTTTGATGGAATTGAAGAACACACCAGTACGTGTGACGGTCCATATTAAAGAAATGGTAATTCAGAATTCTCCACTTGCGCGACTTAGCTCGTTTAATACCTATATGAAAGGCAAAGTGGAGCTGTTTGATAGCAAAGGCATGAGCCTGGGTGCAGTTGATATCACACGGAATCTCTTCAATAACCGATCTGTTGATCGTTACTATAATGGGCCAGAGTATGCTTTTTTGGCAGAGTCTGCCATGGTACGAACGGCACCGATTGCGTTGGAGTTTGTCGAAAAAGCACTTGAGCGACTTTATAAAAACAAAGATGTGCCAGGGGTTATTTTCATTTCCTGAAGTGACGGCCAACAAGAAAAGCCCCGACCAGATGGTCGGGGCTTTTTCTATTCTGTAGTAGGCGCTGACTTAGTCAAACAAACTCGATACGCTTGTTTCGTGCGCGATGCGGTTCATCGCTTCAGCGAGAAGCGGTGCCACTGTTGCTACCCGGATTTTAGGGTTGGCGTTTACGCCGTCTGTCGGGCGGATACTGTCAGTGATGACCAATTCGTCCATGCCACTAGCTGCAATGCGTTCAAGGGCTGGGCCTGAAAGTACGCCGTGCGCCACATAGGCTGATACTGATTTGGCACCCGCGTTCAACAGCGCCTGCGACGCGTTGCAGAGCGTTCCGGCGCTGTCAACGATATCATCGACGAGGATACAGTCAGTACCGGCAACTTCACCCACAATATGCATTACTTCGGAAACGCCTGCACGTTCGCGGCGTTTATCAATGATGGCAATCGGTGCGTCCATGCGTTTCGCATAGGCCCGTGCGCGTACCACGCCGCCAACGTCTGGCGAAACGATTGTGGTTTCACGGCCTGCGTATTTTTCCTTCATATCCCGTACAAGAACCGGCATCGCATAAAGATTGTCGGTTGGGATATCGAAGAAGCCCTGAATTTGACCTGCGTGCAGATCAATTGTCAGCACCCGGTCAGCACCTGCGGTGGTGATCAGATTCGCAACCAGCTTTGCCGAGATCGGTGTGCGTGGCCCAGGCTTCCTATCCTGGCGTGCGTAACCAAAATAAGGAATAACAGCCGTGATGCGGCGGGCAGAGGCCCGACGCAGCGCGTCGATGGCAACAAGAAGTTCCATCATATGGTCATTGCAGGGGAAATTCGTAGGTTGGACAAGGAACACATCCTCACCGCGTACATTCTCATGAATTTCTACAAAAACTTCCTGATCGGAAAAACGTTTGATCGCCGCTTTCGCAAGCGGAATATTCAAATAGGCAGCAATTGCTTCTGCCAATTCCGGGTTTGAATTCCCGGTTAGAATCTTCATGCCCATCAATGGCCTCCAAGGTGATGAAGATTGAACTCTGTGCGGACCTTTATCAGCGTCAGAGGGTGCTGTAAAGCCAGACTAGTTATTTCTTGCTCAGGCAGATTAAAATCCTCTTAAGCTATGTGAATATTTCTCGATTTTTTTCATCCACGCAGCATGATTGCGGATAGCTGCCGCCCATAGTCTGGTTCTGAAGCGTGAGTCGCGCGCCGGTACGAAAAATGGTTTTCGCTGGCATACGTGTCGATGTCGGCGTTCCAGATACTGCTTACTTGCAAGTGATTCAGGCGGTCTTCGATGAAGGAAGGTAAGTCAAATTGTTGGTGCCGGTCGTCGGTGCCGGCTGTGAAAAAGCGGGCGAATGAAAGGTCTTTGTCGGTAAAAGCTTGTTGAAATTCTGTACCAACCTCATAGCTGTTTTGGTGAATTGTAGGGCCAATAGCGGCATAAATATCTTTTCGGTGTGCGCCAAGGCCTTCCATAGCGGTTAGCGTTTTTCCCAAAACGCCGTTCAGTGCGCCTTTCCAGCCTGCATGCGCAGCACCAATGACACCGGCTTTGGTGTCGACGAACAGTACCGGCGTACAGTCAGCAGTTAGTATGCCAAGGATCAGGCCTGGTGTATTGGTAATTATCGCGTCCGCTTTTGGCCGGTCTTCGCCCCAATCACTATCCGCAACAACTACTTGGTTGCTGTGGATCTGGTAACAGGAAAGCACGGGCGTATCCCTGCGGCCTGAGATATGTGTCGCAGCGATTCGGCGGTTTTCCGCGACACAGGCAGGATCATCATTTGAACCAGGCCCGCAGTTGAGGCTTTGATAAAGCCCGCGCGACACACCGCCCCGCCGACTAAAGAAACCGTGCGGTACATCGTGGAATGCCGGACTGTGTGTTATGTGCTGCATACATGCATCTAGCCAATTTATAGAGGGCAATGCACGAAAAAAGAATGGGATATATAATAGGGGAGGCTTGCTTGGTTTTTCTGGTAGAAGCCAGCGTTTGATCCCTGGCCTGCGGATTGCTGCGTAAAAAGGGTTTGGCTACCATCTGGTGAGATATCGGCGGCAAAATCTTTCCTCAGGCCTTCTTGTGCGCTGTTTGCAGCGGCACATAGGGCTGTTGAGTTGCCCTAATTGAAATATTTTTTTTCTTTCTTCTCGCGTCTGTACTGCGGAAATAGCCACATGCGAAGAAATATAATAAGCGCAGATTTGCCCGTCAGCGGTAGCGTTCGCTGAACTGGACAAAAAAGAAGCCGGGGTGATCCGGCTTCTGAACAATGGAAAAACGTGGTTAGGCGTCAAGCCATTCACGGTAACGCTTGGCATCCTTGCGTTGCTTCATTTGACTTCGTATCAAGTTAAGAAATGGTCCCAACATTGGATTAGGACGCTTACCGGCGGCAATGCGGTGCATCTGGCTTTTGGCCCATGCCATTTCGGCCATACTGGACAGCGCTGCAACAGGCAGTTTGATCGTTTTCAGTTCGATACCATCAATTTTGTTCGATAGCAGATCTGCGGCGACTAGGGCGCTGTGGGAAAAGGGTTTGCCCATGCCGATCATATCCAGCGCCCCTTCTGAGAGGGCGGTCTCCATACCGACTTTGCTGCGGAAGCCACCTGTTACCATCAGTGGCATGGTAGAAAAACTTCTTACTCTCTGAGCAAAGTCCAGAAAATAGGCTTCGCGTGATTTGGTGCTTTCTCGTTTAGGTTCATCGCCTGTGGCCCCCGTCATCGCGGGCGCTTCATAGGTGCCACCAGAGATCTCCAGCAAGTCTATTTTCTTGCTGTTGAGCATTTTTATAACCGCTTCCGCGTCTTTTTCGGAGAAACCACCGCGCTGGAAATCCGCGCTATTGAGCTTGATGCCAACACCAAACGTTTCACCAACGTTGGCGCGAACAGCCTGAACTACTTCAATTAAAAGGCGCGCACGATTTTCGATACTGCCACCCCACCTGTCGGTACGTTTGTTGCTGTGGGGTGACAGGAACTGGCTGATCAGATACCCGTGCGCACCGTGGATTTCCACGCCGTCGAAGCCGGCTTTTTCCATCACAGTTGCAGTAGTTGCAAAGCGCTTGATGATATCCAGAATTTCTTCTTCCGTGAGCGCACGCGGCACAGAAAACATGCCTTTGGCCCCTTTGATTTCAACAGGGATGGCAGATGGGGCTACAGGTTCATCATTCACCATCGCAAACACCTGACGGCCTGGATGGCTGATTTGTGCCCAGATCTGGCTGCCACCCGATTTGCCCGCCGCTGCCCAAGCTTTCAGTCCTGCCATATTGCTTTCGTCTTCAACGATTACATTATTTGGGCCGGTAAGCGCCGTGCGGTCAATCATCACATTGCCGGTGATCAAGAGGCCCGCACCGCCCTTAGCCCAGTTTTTATAGAGCGCAATCAATGCGTCGCTGGGGCCGTGATTTGTGTCGCAGAGGCTTTCTTCCATGGCTGCCTTGCCGATCCTGTTCATCAGAGTGGTGCCATTTTGCAGGGCAAGGGCATCAGCGAGCTTTGGCGCAGCGTTTGACATAAGGATTCCTCTCTCATTATTAATTCCGACCGGATGGTATGTATTGTGTAGGCTTGGGCTTGTCAAGATACCGACCATGCGGTAGGAATGAAAAAATGATGAAAGCGATGGTCCTATGAGCAAAAGTGGCTGGAAAAAATTACCTGAAGAAGAGCGGGTAGCCTCGATCCTTGAGGCAGCCGGATGTTGCTTTATGGAAAAAGGCTATCATAGTGCCAGCATGCAGGATGTGGCGAATGCTGCGGGCCTAACTAAGGGCGGGCTCTATCATCATTTTTCCAGCAAAGAAGCGATCCGGGATGCGCTGTTGACCCAGTTCCTGGATATTGACCGTATGGGGCTGACGGCGCTGGTGGCTGAAAAGTGCCCTGCGGACGAAAGGCTTGTTCGTGCTGGGAAACTTTTATTGGAGGGACTGGCCACTAAATACGGTTCAGCTCCACGCTTTATGGCCGAAGCTGTTGCTTGCAGCGGCGCGGTTGACGCCGTTACCAACTTTTATGGTGCGTTGGAAGCTCTGCTTTTGCGGTTGTTTGATGAAGCCCAGAAAGCCGGTTTGATTACTTCTGAAAAACCTGCAGCTACATTCGCGATGCTCTATATTTCAGTGCTTGACGGTGTGCAAATCCGAAGAGACATCACTGCGAAAACTCCTACAGAAAATCCCCTTACGAGTTTTATTGAAACCTTGAAAATATGATAACTGGATAAAGGAAGCGATGCCCCCAGCCGGCGGCACCGCAGTTTTACTGTTACTTGGTGTTATTCTCAGGCAGGCACCAGTTTGGCGGTTCTTTGCCTCGGGGGTCTGCCGGGTGTGGAAATAGGATGAAATCGCTAAAAGGTCTCACTACGGGTTTGTTTTCCATCAGCCGTAATGCAGCTTGAAGGTCTGCAAGAGACCTTGTTGGTAATTCGATCAATCTTTCACCCACACGTACCCTATCATTACCACCGAAGGATTTGCCCGCTTTCAGAGATAGCTCTATGTGTGCGCCCAATATGGCGCGAATTTCATTGGTCTTTGCAAAGGTGGCTACGCGACTAATTGAAGTACGGTATTCATCTAATTGGCCGCACTGGAAATATAGACGGCCCGGATACAGGCTGTCGCCGCTAAACAGAAGCTTGCTTTGGCGGTCATATACCATGACATGGGATGGATGGTGGCCCGGTGTGGGAATGATGTCGAGTGTGCGTTCGCCCAGTTTATACTCGGCTTTGCCATCAGGCCATTCCTTCAGCCCAAAAAAGCTAGCCACATCTTCCGGGGAATGACCCACGACCGTCGTATTGCTACGGTCTGTAAAAGCTTCGTCACCGCCAACATGGTCGCCGTGCCCATGCGTATGCATGACGATCAAGTCGATTTTTGCTTTGCTTTTGGCTTTGAGCCAACGCTTGACTTGGTTGTCCACTTTTTCGCGCAGGTTCACACCAGCGACACCCGTATCGATAAGCAAAGCCTTTTCTTCACCGAATAACAAATACATGAAGGGGGCTTCAAAGGTTGTGTGCAGCGACTGACGCAGCGCGAATGTGTTGGCATCGATCGGCTGTAGTTGGAGATCTGGCTCGGTGTCCTGTAGGCCGCTATTCCAGCGATCTGCGAAAATGTCAGATGGTGGTTGATCGACTATCTGTGGGGGTTCTGTGCAGCCCGATAATGTGGCTGCGCATAACAATGCACTAACTGCTGTGAATATATGTTTCATTATTGCTCTTCCTTAGTCTGCCGTGTTTGATTGTTTTTATGTTGTTGGTGAATTTGGGGCCGAAATGCGGTCAAGAATTGGTCTCTGTTTAAGCGCGGAAATTGCAGCGTGCGCCGCACTGGTTAGATCAGTGCCAATGTCTTGTTGAAGTTCGGCAAGCGCATTGTTGGCTTCACTGAGACTTTGCTGCAGTAGCTTAAATTCAGCATGGCCTTTTTTCGAGAGCAAGAGCACCTTGCGGCGGCGGTCATTTGGGTCCTCTTTGCGTTGAATGATGCCCAGCTTGAGCAGCAGTTCAATGCGCTGTGTCACTAGTTGATGTGGTTGGCCCAGTTCTTTGGCAATGTCGGCAGCAGATATCATTGTTCGTTCAGCGATCAATAAAATTGTTGAGACAGCACGCGAAGGAAAACTGACGCCAGTAGCCGCCAGCATGGCATTGCCTTGGTGTACTATCAGCTCGACTAACCTTTCCAAAAGGTTTCCAAGGAAGGCGTCGCGCAAGCTGTGTTTGTCAATAAAAGGTGATTGGTTCATGGGGTTACCTATTTATACAATTAATTGCACAATTTATTGTATAAATAGGTATGAAAGTCAAATCTCATTAAGGGTGTTGATGATTTTCGATTAGAAACCCGGTGGTGCCGGTAGCTTTGGGTCCTGCAGGGCAAGTACCTTGAAAAGCGTGCCCATCTCGTCAGAGGCGGTCAACCGCTTCAGCTCTGATAAAATTCGTTGTTGGCCTTTGGCATCAGTATAGGTCGCAAGCTGCTGTGCACGTTCGCCGATGCCGAGCGACATCAAAAACGGGCCTTGCGCGGCAGCGCCAGATGTGGAAGCGCCTTTGCTGGCTGCAGCCGCGGCAAGTTGGTCGAACGCTACGTGGCTCGTTAGGTCGGCGGTGCCCGGAGCTTTAAGTGGGTCGCAGTATTTGTGGTCTTTCAGTGCCTGAAAACTGTCGCCAACGGCACTTTTCCGGTAGCCATAATCGATAATGATCGCTGCACCACCTTGTTCAAAGAGCCGTTCGGCAATATCACCGGCAACCGAAATGCCCGCCGGGCAGACCTCTAGGATGCTGCCATCCGGATTGTCATGCAATGCCGGGTTGGTCAGCGCGAACATTGGCCCTGCTGAAGCAAGTACTATATTTAAATTGCTGTCCTTGGCATGAACACGGCGCTCGCACCAGCGGCCTTCAAATCGTTCAAACTGGTGGATAGGTAGTGCGTCGAAAAATTCGTTGGCTACCAGTAAGGTCGGTCCGTCCGGCACGGTTGAGAGATCATCGTGCCAGTGCGCATTTGGTACTTTTTCAGCCTGCACTGCGCGTAGTTGTTCACTGGCCTCAATGAAGTGAACCGTTAGTGCGTCGTGAAAGCCGGGCACGGGTTCTGTAGCGCGGAGAAGGTCTTCCATCAAAGTGCCACGGCCAGGACCAAGTTCGACAAGTTGAACACCATCAGGTTTGTCCATTTTATACCAGCGGTCCGCGAGCCATAGGCCCAGCATCTCGCCGAACATCTGGCTCACTTCGGGCGCTGTAATAAAGTCCCCCTTGCTGCCAAAAACCTGCTTGGTGGTATAATATCCGTGTGTTGGGTGCATCAGGCATTCGGCCATATAGTCTGCAATCGTGATCGGCCCTGTGGCTTCAATACGTTTGGCCAATATGTCTTTGAGCGGCGCCATGACTGCTTATTTGCCTTTTGCTTTTAGTTCTGCCCTGTGCCGAAGGCCTTTGGATATCAGCCAGGCTGCAAGCAGGAACATGGGAACCGAGAGCATCTGCCCGCGCGAGAGCCCAAGCGCATTCAGATCAATATGAGCATCAGGCTGGCGTACGTTTTCTACAAGTATTCGTACAAGACCATAGCCTGCGATAAAGAGGCCAGCGAGCACCCCAGGCATGTCTTTAGCCACGCGGGTTTTGTGATAAAGGAACTGGAGAATGATAAAGAGAAGGATACCTTCACCCACGGCTTCATACAGTTGGCTGGCATGGCGCGGTGCCTGTAATGGATCGGCAGGAAATATCATGCCGTACCAAGCGTCAGGCGCTGTTGTGCGGCCCCAAAGTTCACCGTTGATGAAGTTGGCAAGACGGCCTGTTAAAAGACCAATCGGGCTTACAATTGCAACCACATCGGAAACCCGCATCAGGTCAAGCTTATGTTTCCTTACATAGAATATAACGGCGAGCACAACACCTGCAAACCCGCCGTGGAAGGACATGCCTCCGTCCCATAGCCTGACGATCCTTATTGGATCATCCAGGAACCATCCCAGTTTGTCATAAAACAGCACATAACCAATGCGACCACCAAGGATAATGCCAAACAACGCCCAGGTGATGAAATCGTCGATATGCTCTGCGGACATGGCGGCACCGGGCTTTTTTGTGAGCCTGCGGATATACCACCAGGCAAAAATAATCCCGGTCAAATAGGCCATACTGTACCAGCGCAGCGCCAGCGGCCCAATAGTCAACCCGAAAACCGAGAAGGCCTTTATCTCGAAGATCACAGGGTCGATCTGTGGAAATATCAGTGTACCTGTGGCAAGTAGATCGAGCATTCAAATGTCCCTTGATATGTTTGCGCCATCATGCGGGGTGGCGGCTTACTGTCAAGCCTGAGAATGGCAATTTGGCAATTGCCTTAAGGTTCGCTGTAAAAATGTTATAATCATAACCTTGACGCGGGGGATGCAGACATGGTCGCAGTTGACTGGCAACATGGAGATTTTTTTGGGACAATCGGTGCTGGCCGGACCAAACTGTGGAGCACGCACAGCAAAGACAACTTCCTTGACCACGGGCACGGTAAGTTTCTGATTGATGCGCAAGGCATCCATTTTCACCGTATGCACGGTAGCGAAACCTTCATTCCTTTTACGCTTATCGAACAATTGGAACTTACAAAGCGCCATGGCAGCAAATACACGGTGGGAGACTTCATTACCAAGGTGACGTGGCGTTACGAAGGAAAGCTTTTTGAAAGCGGATTCGTTTTCGCCAAAGACGACGCCCAAAATGCAGCCTACTTGCAGCAGATTATTGCAGCCTCACCAAGGCTATGCCGAGGATAGCCGGAACCAAAGCACATGCGGCATAACGCCCATTGCATTTCCTTGTGCTTTACCCCATATGAGGGGCTTGGGTCACAAAGCTGGTAAAAGGCGGATAACATGCAGACTAGTAACAAATTCATGGATGATATGGCAAAACTGGCAACAGGTGCCATGGGTGCCGCGCACAGCGTAAAAGGTGAATTTGAAGGCATGTATCAGGCGTGGCTCGACAAACAGCTCGCAGGCATGGATTTGGTGTCTCGGGAAGAGTTTGATGTGGTTCGTGAAATGGCCGAAAAAGCTCGTAGCGAAAACGAGGACCTGCGCGCGGAAATTGAGCTTTTGAAGAAAGAACTCACCAAATAAGTAGCCGCTTTTTGCTTGAAACTGCAAAAAAACATTTCCAGATTTATCGCTTCAGGAACAGGGCATAACGGGCTGAAAATACGTCTGAATTTGACGTATTAGAACCCTACTTCAAGCAAGTTTTCCACAGATAATTTTATGGCAGGTAGAATATTTTCTTGCCAGCGACTCATCATGCTGGCACCCTATATCTAGTGTTAATTCAGTAGTAGGGAGCCAGATTTCGTGTTTCTGGTTAAGCAGCACTAAGACACTGACCGGAGAAACCATTCTGCCGGATCTATGTTCGGCGGGAGCATCTCAAGGGGAAGCGGGATGACTACACTCAGTACCGGGCATTCGGAAGTTCAAAGCATCAACCCAGTTGACATGGCCGAGGAATTGGCTGGAGCAAATGATTGGGCCGTAGAACGCCAAGGCGACGATGAACTCACTATGTTCATTTCCGGGCAATATACTGACATGCAGTTTCGTGTCTTTTGGCGAGAAGACTTCAAAACACTACAATTCGCCTGCTTGTTTGACCTGAAGGTGCCCGAAGGGCGCAAAAGCGATATCTACCAGACGATCGGCATGATTAACGAACGCATGTGGATCGGTCATTTTGAATATTGGGCTGAAGAGAATGCGCTTTTATACCGCCATGCAAGCCTCGCCAACGACCCGCTTTTGGGGGCGATCGGCGAAGACCATATGGTGACCATGGTTGAAACAGCGCTTGGGGAGTGTGAACGCTTTTATCCGGTCTTCCAATTCGTAATGTGGGGGGGGCAATCACCGGCGGAGGCGATCGAAGCTGCGATGCTTGAATGTGCAGGCAGTGCATAGGCTGAGTATTGAGTAGTAAATTGTTGCGAGTGAATTTTGCTGTCGCTCACCTTGTGGGCAAAGCTTGAAGATAGGAACAGGTCGGGCTATGCTCAACCTGTTCTTTTTTTGCCGAGCGACACAGAATTGTCGTTTCTTATCTGTAGGTTAGCATTATGAAAGACGCTTTCTCCCCTGAAAAGCCCCTTGTGCTTGTTGGTTGTGGCCACATGGGCCATGCGATGGCCGTCGGTTGGTTGAAAGCCGGGCTTGATCCTGCGGCACTGCATGTGGTTGATCCGCACGCCGCTGCTGGGGCTGTGCCGCCATTATCTGAAGTCCATTTGCACGGAGCACTGGAGCAGCTTGAACGCGGCCTGATGCCGCGCGCGATAATCCTTGCGGTAAAACCACAGATTATTGATGGCGTACTGCCGCTTTTAGCGCCCTTAGTTTCAAGCGAAACGCTGGTGGTCTCTATTGCTGCGGGCGTAACGCTGGATCAGATGGCACGCGGTATTGATGCTGAGGCAGTTTTGGTACGCGCAATGCCAAACACGCCTGCGGCTGTTGGCGCGGGAATAAGCGGGCTGACTGCGGGGGACGATATTTCTGAAGGCCATAAAGAACTGGCGCGCGTACTTTTAACAGCGATGGGTCCGACAGTGTGGCTCGAACATGAAGATATGATGAATGCGGTCACCGCCGTTTCCGGCAGTGGCCCAGCGTATGTTTTTCACCTTGTTGAATGTATGGCAGCAGCCGGCACCCGGGAGGGCTTGCCTGAGGATATTGCAATGCAGCTTGCGCGCCAAACCGTTATTGGCGCGGCACGTCTGATGGATGTGGAAGAAGGTGTTAGTGCAGCGGACCTGCGCCGTCGTGTGACCAGCCCTGGTGGCACTACGGCAGCGGCCCTTGCTGTCTTGATGCATGAAGGTGCTATGCCCGCCCTCATGCTTGATGCGGTTAAAGCAGCTCGCATGAAGGGCGAAGAACTCGCCGGTTAAGCGCCATATTGCCCGGCACTTTCCGTTCCTGCAGGCTATGGGTTCGGCTTAGGATTTATTGGTTAATAGGACGAAAATGCCAAGTGCCCCGCGTTACGGTGCTTCAAAGGAATGCCAGTATTTGGCAGGGATTTTGTTTATTCGGTCACTATTCAAGGGGTTGGGCAGCGAGATCACTTTGCGGCGGTATTTTGCGGCGAGCGCTAGCGATTTGCTGATGGCGGGATCGCTGTTGAATATGCGCATAAATTCACCGTTTTCGTAAATTCGCTTGAGACCCTGTTCAATGATGTTGGCGCGAGTTTCGTCTTCTGGTGCTACATAGAAAAAATGATCATATGGATAATAGATCATGACCGTGTTTTCGGTTGCGACCGCTTCTTTTAACTTGGTTTCTGCATAGCGTTTCAGTTCGGCATGAACTTCATTCATACCACGTGGGAAGGCGATAAAACGATTACGCGCAAGCATCTGCCACAGGTTTTCCACCGAGCCGGTTTTCACATTAAATCCAGCAGCGCGCAAAATGGTTGTGTCGGGCCAACTGGTTCCTGAACCGACAGTAATGCGCTGGGTCAGGCCTTCCAATGTTTCAATCCCCTGGAACAGATGTTGGCTTTGTGGCCTGATAACAAACACCCTGTAGCCGAGCAGTCCACGCGATAACGGAATATCAATTTGGCGCATCAGGTTCTCGCGCTCGGTACTGTGCCCGGTATAGAGAACGTTGATACCTTCTCTGTGATCCAGTAGCGAGCGCAGGACCCGGCTCTGCGCTACGGGTATCTTCGATGTGCTGAGCCTATGGTCGCCGTCAGCAGCTTCCAGCGCGGCGCGTAGTAATATAGCAAAATACTGATCGTCTTCGTCATAAAGCGGGAGTGAAAAATCCTCCCCTTCGGCTTTTGGGCTCAACGCCAGCGGCACGGCGATCAAGAGGGCCAGGAAAAAGAAAGCGCAAAGCGTCACTTGGGTAGCTAAGTGTTTCAATACTCACCTTTGTCCAGTGGTAGCAGGCCATTGCCTGCTGGTACACTTGGTCTCTGATTATCAGGGCAGACTCAATAGTAGTTTTGATGAAAAGAATTCAAACATGTCTGGGGGTGGATTGTATAGCATTTTATCTGATTTGGTGTGATCAGCGGGGGCCATGCCATAGCATTTTTTTAGCCGGACCATGTTTTATGCAGTGCAAAAAAATAAGCCCCGGAAAACCGAGGCTTAGGGAGGTCTATCCCCATAGGTTCAGGTTGGCGAGGGGGGTCATCAACCTGAGTAGTAAGGGGCGGTCCCGAGGGGGAAGTGGGGGGAGGGGGAGGAACCTCGGGACCGACCTATATGACGAAATTTCGTCAAAATTTGTTAACGCCTTTTGTTACTCTGTACAGGTGAACACTGCGGTGTCTGGGAGGGACGTTGCTGTGTTCGTCGGCGTTGAAATGTATATAGGTACGGCCTGTTAAATAGAAAACCCATTATTGCGTCGTACCAGCCATGCATTTTATGCATGGCTTGCAAAGGTTAACCAATTATTAAACGCAGTGCTGTGGTGCAGCATAAAAATGGTACAGCATTTCTGATTAAAAAAGGTATGATTGCCAAAGACTTAAAGGGGGACCCTCATGAAAATAGGTAAAATTACTACGGCTCTTTTTCTTTCGACAGCGATGTCATTTGAGGTGTCCTGCGCTTTTGAGCTACCCGAAAAAAATAGTTTAATGGCACGTATTTTGAAGGCAACCGACGAGCGTGACCATGAAAATATTGTGTTTGAAGAGGCGGTAAAAGCCGGAAAATACGAATCTCTGGCTTATTTGGGGCAAATAGGCGGCGATGCTTGCGAGAAACTTGTGCCCTATTTGAGAGGCGAAAACCAGGAAGCCAAGCGCTGGGCGGTAAAAGGCGCCATGCTGTGCCACGATGATAAGCTCTCGCCGCATTTGACGGCGCAGTTAGCTGACGCAGAACACAAAAGCTTGTGGTCTTCTGCACTTGGGTTTTCCGGAGGTGATGGTTCCGCCGCTATAATTGCGGCTTCTCTGAAATTGGCTGATAGCAATCAGGCACAGTTGGATACGCTTTTTGGGCTTGTACAATCGGTTGCTTATAGCCGTACATCAGCCGCCGATATTCCTGGACTGGATTTAAAAAGGATATTGGAACAAGTCGTTGCGGGCGGTGATGTTGGTTATGCAGCCGCTTATGTGTTAGCGCGCTTGCAAAACCTGCCGGACATGCTCCCCTTTGCCGATTTTGAGCCGGTACTTGCAGCCATGCTTTCCAACAATACCAACGACTTAACGGGGGCAGAGCTTGAGACAGCCCGTTTGTTGACACGTGTTGCACGGGAATATGGTGATGATGCGTTGCAGTTGTTACTTGCTGCATCGGAAGCAGACCAAATAATGATCCGACATGAGGCGGTTCGATCTTTTGGACATTTGAAAGACGCAACTTCAAAAGCGTTTATATTGAAGCTTGCTAACAGCGACGAAACGGCCTCTTTGGTGCGCCACTTAGCTGTGGACGCCATTGGCCAGCGTAGCATGGCCGACCCGTCGCTGCTGGACTTGTTACACCAATATATCAGCGACGACGACCGCTGGGTGGCGACAACCGCGCTCAGGTGGCTGGGGCAGCGTGATGCTGTAGCTGCGAATGAGGTGGCGGCAGAATGGCTTGCAGGCAATGATTATTATTTGGCATTCCAGGCGCTGATCGCGCTCACAGGGTCTGATGATGGGAAAACAATCCTGAAAGCCTATGCGGACGCCAATCCAAAAACTGTTCGTGGTTACGAAGCTGCTGTAGCGTTGGACCCCTCGATTGAGGCGGTAGTTAAACCACGAAAAACACCAAACTTTAGTACTGTTGCAGCTTATGCGAACCGGGAATTAGTGTTGGAGACAACACGCGGCAAGGTATGTATCGCAGTAACTGGCGATGCACCTTACGCGGCTGCCAACTTCCTGCAACTGGCCGATGTGGGTAAAATGGACGGCATGCTGTGGCACAGGGTGATCCCAAATTTTGTCACGCAAGCTGGTCAGATTGAAGATACAGACATCAATAACTGGGGTAGTATCCGGGAAGAATGGGGCGGCGAGCACCGTATTGGCACTGTTGGTGTGGCAACTGCCGGGCGGGATACAGGGACCGTGCAGTTCTTTGTTAACACAGGCTATAACCTGCACCTCAACAATCGTTATACGGTGTTCGGTAAGGTCTACGGCGGGATGGACGTGATATACAAGCTGCAGGAAGGCGATGTAATTAAACGCGCCTATACGGCAAAAGCGCCAAGCGCAAATTGTAAGTAACTAAAGGCAAACCACCCGTTATTAGCTTGTTAATATGCGCAATCTAAAATGGGTGCATGTTTGTGTTGAAGGTGAAAACTTGGTACTTGTACGGTTTATTTCCATTGTTTGGGTGCTTCTAGCGGCAGTGCCTGCTGCAGCTTCTCAGGAAATTCACCCTTTGCGTGTCTGTATGGAAGCGAGTTTTTGGGCACCGCATACCTTTACCATTAGCGACAGGCCCGCCGGGGTACATGTGGGCCTGCTTGAAAAGGCCGCGGATAAAACGAACCACCAACTTGAAATCGTTAGATTGCCCTGGAAGCGCTGCTTCAAGCGTGCCTGGGAGGGAAGTGTTGACGCTATCTTGTCTTCTTCTTATTCGGACGAACGCTCGGTTTTTTTACACTTTCCCGATGATGCTGCGACGGCCCTGAAATCCCGGTTTCGTGTAACTCAGGGTGATGAAGTTGTGATCCTTCGGTCCGACACTTCTTTTGAGTGGGATGGCGCTTTGGGCAGCTTGCCGTCGCCCATTGGATCGAAAGTTGGATATCGCATCACCAGTGAGATGAAGAAAATGGGTATTCTGGTTGCGACAACGACAAACGATAAAAAGCTTTTTACGATGTTGGTTTCAAGGCGTGCCCATTCGCTCATTGCGCCCCGCGGTCTTGCTGAATTTTATGTCGATCTGCCGGAGTTTAAAGGTCAGATCAAAATCCTGGACCGCACCGTTTCCTCAATCCCGTATTATCTGGCGATTGCTAAATCCGGCAGGTTGACAGCAAGGGATGCTAAAGCCTTGTGGCAAGCGATTGTAGAGGTGCGCGAGAATAGCGAAAGTTATGCTCTGATCTGGAAACGTACGGCTGAAGCTATGAAACAATGTCTCGCCAACAAAGCCATTTGCCGGTAGCGGCCCAACCTTAATATCTTTAGAGAATTTTGCTCTCTGCCCGAATTTGGCGAACCATAAAGTCACGGAATAATGCCACTCGTAACGATCCCCGCAGTTCCGGTGGGTAACAATAATAGCTGTTGAAAGGCTGGCCCTCGATGTTGGGGAACACGCGTACCAGTTTCTGACGACTGTGCACCAGATAGTCGGGCAGAACCGCGAGCCCCATGCCGGCTTCTACGGCGTGCAGGATGCCATACAGGTTATTCACCTGTAGTCGCGGGATACGTTTTTTTGAGGGGTTTCCTACGTCCAGAAGCCAATTAAGACCACGGATTGTTGGTGCGTTACTGGCACCAAAGGTGATCAGGTCGTGTTCATCCAGATCCATTGGTGTGACCGGCAGCCCCTTACGATCCAGATACTCGGGGCTTGCGTAAATATGAGCGTGGAATGTAGCGAGTGGCCGTTGTATCAGATCGGCCTGCTCAGGTTCATGCAGCCTGATAGCCACGTGGGCCTCACCAGCCGCCAGGTCGAGATCGTTGTCATCGAGGATGACCTGTAAATCGATATCCGGATATTCCGCCATAAATTGCTCAAGGTGAGGTGTGAGCCAAACGGCCCCGAATGTTACCATTGTAGTAACGCGCAACAAGCCTGAAGGCCGTTCTTTCGATTCCATCAGGCTGCGCTCGGTTTCGTCGATCCGGTGCACTACTTCGCGTGCAGTGTTATATAGTTCCTGGCCTTCCTGGGTCAGTACAAGCCCGCGCGCATGTCGTGTGAACAGGGATACTTTCAGACTTTCTTCCAGCGCACGAATTTGGCGGCTGACGGCTGACTGGCTGCAATTCAGCCGCGCACCGGCATTGGTGAAGCTGCCCGCTTCAGCAACAGTATGAAATATGCGCAGTCTGTCCCAGTCCATGTGGGCCTCCTTTGTTGGAACGGACTATTTCATGGGGGCGCGCCGTGCGCAAGCCCTGCGGTTTTTGCATGGCTTTTCTTTTAAGGTATGCGGCACATCTAATTGTTGCTGTAAGCCTTTGTTTTCCATACTATCTGTAGGTCAGTTTTTGAGGCATATGGCAATGAGTAACAAAGACATCCTGGAACATGCATCGGCTTATTTTAAACTGCATTATCCAAACTTGATGGCGGAATCTATCATCTCATTTTTGGTGCTGATCGACTTGGGCGACGGAGCGACGGTAGGCGATGTTGCGCGCGGTATTGGTATGACAGAGCCTCAATGTTACCATTTTATCGCGCAGCTCAATACAGGCAGCGGCGCAGGGCTGGTTAGCCTGGAAAATACGGGCGATGGCAAGAACCATGTGCACCTAACTGGGCTAGGGGAGGCCGCTAAACAGGCTGTGCTCGCTGCATTTGCTTAGTATGCTATTCATCCTCAAACGGCTTTTCAGGCAATTTGATGCCAAATCGGCGGGCAAGGGCAGCAAGCCTTTTCCGGTATAATGCAGCCAGAAATGCAGCAGTAAGGCCGACAATATATTTCCAAACTGAAAGAACGCCTTGCCATGTGATATCCCATAATTCTGCCAAATGGTTCTTCAGGAGTTGTTGTTTATTCACTGTGACCATAACCTCAAGCACTGTTGCTTCACGCGGCGTTGGCGTACCGCTGCAGTCATCGGATGCATACAGGTTGACATCCGCGCCTACTCTGTAGGTGCCTGCCTGGTTTGGGGCCATGGAAAAACGAACGGTTGTGCCTGCGCGGTCCAATAAAAAGCAGGTGCTTTTACCGGGTTCAAATATAAACCCGTTTGACCAGGGGTTAACCGTGGCGCTTTGTTGGCCTGTTGCCACGATTTCTGCTGTATCGTGCGCCATGCTTTGTGTGAGAGCAGGAGCGGTGCCTTGCTCGCCGATCCAAACTTTCATTTCGCCCGCTGTGCCAGGCAGTGAAATTTCGCGTGTCGCTTCCAATAGTACCTCGTAAAAATCAAAAGGCAGCGGTGTTTCGAATTCCACAGAAGCTGGCCCTCGGTTGTTTTCGGGTTGAGAGCTGTTGTCTGAGGGAGGGGGCGCTATGGGAACTGGCGTTACTGTTGGTTCATCCGGTTCTTGGCCGGGATCGTATGCCTGCTGGGCTTCTTCGCTGTCTGGATAGCGGACTTGCTGTTCTTCAGTTACGATCACCGACTGATAGCTTGGGATCAGAAGAAAAATTAATAAAATTAGGATGCCGATGATCGTCAATAGTAGAAAAGTAAAGCCTTTACGCATGTCACACTTCCCCTTGGTGGTAACCGTGCACTTCCCTTGTAATGAGTGATGGTACAACCTTTAAGGGTTTAAGCAAAGGGGCATGTAATAGATACAGTACGCGCCAACAGGCCAGAGGGTAGCCAGATATATACCGTAAAAAAAAGCCCCAGTACCATAAGGTTTGGGGCTTTTTAAAAGTAGATACGTTCAAACTGTATCTGTGTTTTTCCCGGTCAACAGTTAGCTGCGCTCATGCTCTAGTTCCGCGATATATTTTTCCGCTTCGAGTGCGGCCATACAGCCCATGCCAGCCGCTGTTACCGCCTGGCGGTAAACCTTGTCGGTTACGTCGCCTGCAGCGTAAACACCGGGGATGTCCGTCTGTGTGCTGTCAGGCTTTTTGAACAGATAGCCTTCTTCGTCCATTGGCAACTGGCCTTTGAATAGCTCGGTTGAAGGTGTGTGGCCGATCGCAATAAACACGCCGTGCACAGATACTTCTTCAATATTGCCTGTCTTAACATTCTTGAGTTTCGCGCCCGTTACGCCAAGGGGGTCTTCTGTCCCGACGACTTCATCAAGAACTGTATCCCACTTTACTTCGATGTTTTCGGTTTTGAACAGGCGATCACGGAGGATTTTTTCGGCGCGGAACTCGTCGCGGCGGTGCACGATTGTCACCTTGGAGCAGATGTTGGAAAGATACAGCGCCTCTTCAACGGCGGTATTGCCGCCGCCGATTACCACAACTTCCTTGCCGCGGTAGAAGAAGCCATCGCATGTTGCGCACGCTGATACACCGTAGCCATTGAATTTTTCTTCGGACGGTAGGCCAAGCCATCTGGCTTGCGCACCTGTCGCAATCACGATGGTATCGGCTGTGTATACAGTGCCGCTATCGCCCACTGCACGCTTTGGTACGGCTTTCAGGTCCACTTCCGTGATCAGGTCATAGAGGATTTCTGTACCCACATTCTCGGCCTGCTGGCGCATGGCTTCCATCAACTCTGGCCCTTGAACGGCCTCGGCAAAGCCAGGGTAATTCTCAACATCCGTGGTGATGGTCAACTGGCCGCCAGCCTGCATGCCGGTAACGATCGTAGGCTTAAGGCTTGCGCGGGCCGCATAGATTGCCGCGGTATAACCTGCGGGGCCTGACCCGATGATCAACATGTTGCTGTGTTTGGCATCACTCATGAAAACTTCCTTATAGTCTGGATTGGGGCCGCCAATCTTTCGGCTACCCAAATATATCGATTGGCTTTCTACATAAGGCGTGCGTGGGCAAATGCCAACGCCAAAGGCACACATTTACGATGGATTGTTTCGATTGCTTTGATCGATTTTTTGGCAAGTATCTGTCAACATCCTTTCAGCACGCATGGAGCCAGATGCCGCAGGTGATTTACTTGTCTTTGAAAATAATGAGGGCATCCGGGGAACGAATATAACTGGCCGAGCTTTCTTTGCCCCATTTTCCGTCCATCTTAGCTTTGAAGGTGGCTTGCATCTTTCCGTCTGTATCAATGGAATATACGGAAAGCGTTTCACTTGGCCCGGATAAGGCTCCGCGGATGAACTCGTGGATATGCAGTTTTCCGTCTTGCGGTGTGATCACGGCGTCCGCGTAATATCCGGCGTTATTCACATAGCGGTAGATGATTTTTTGTTGTTGGGCGTCCCAACCAATCAGACTTTCACCGTAATAGGAGCCTTGGTTTACGCTGTGAGTAATCCTCATGATTTTGCCGCCAAAAGCCCACTGCCATTTCATTGCCTGCTCAAAATAGTCAGCGCCCCCAATAGAACCGCCAGTGGTTTTCCATGTGCCGGCATAGGGCATCAGCGGCTTAAGTTGTTCAATAGGCTCCACCGCTTTAGTGGAACTGCTGAAAAGCAAAACAAAAATAAGGGCTGATATCAGGCGCATGAGGCTCTCCTTTAAGCGGGTGAAACATAAGCATAAGCGGTGTTCGGGAGTGTGCCAATATAATCTGCCTTATTTGGTCACAGTTTCGGCAGCAAATTGCCGTGCCGATAGCCCTAACTGAGCAGGTATTTGCTTTTGCATTAATCTCACATTAAGATATGTTATAGTATAACTATTATTAATTCGAATTGCCATATTCCCGCACTCAAACCCGGTTCATCCGGTGTTACGCACATTGGAGGCAGTGATGACATTCATACAGAAAAATAAGATTGGTTTTATCCAAAGAGCAATGGTGAGTGCGGTGGCACTCCTTGCGGTTGCCGCCTGTGTGGGTTCGCAGGATGCAGAGCAAAAGGAAGTGTCGCCTGAAATTGATCCTGCGGAGCCTATTGCCGCCACAGGCGGTGCTGAAACGACCAACGGTTTTAAGTCGACAATTCAAGGCGATGAAAAACAGCGGCTTATAGCTGTCTATCCCCGCGTCGAAGACAAGGATTACGCTTCAGAAATTCTAACCCCCATGCCGAGCATACAGCTTCCTCCTGCGAAGATGGCAAGGCCGTTAACGCAACAGTTTATTCAGGAGGCAAAAAGTAGTGGACCCAGCGGTCGGACGGCCGTGGTGTCAGGGGCACCGCGAGAGAAATATGCACACTATGATAAAAATCCGGTCAATTCCGTGCGTGAGGACCCGGTTTCTACTTTCTCTATTGATGTGGACACGGGTTCTTATTCGTTGGTGAGAAATCGGCTCAACCAAGGCAGTTTGCCGCATCCAGATGCGGTTCGCGCCGAAGAGCTTATCAATTACTTTAGCTATGATTACCGCCAGCCCAAGAAAGATGTTCCCTTTTCTGTAACAACCGATGCGCTTGTTACGCCCTGGAACAAAAACACTTATCTGCTCCGCGTGGGGCTGCAGGGCAAAAAGATTATCGAAGAAAAGCGCCCGTCGGCGAATTTGGTTTTTCTTGTGGATGTATCAGGGTCGATGCGTGCGCCCGATAAGCTGCCGCTTCTTGTGAAATCACTCCAGTTTATGGCGGGTCAACTCAGGGACGACGACACGATCTCGGTCGTGGTTTATGCCGGCGCTGCCGGGATCGTGCTTGATGTAGCCAAGGGAACGGAAACTGCAAAAATCAGAAATGCACTGGCAGGCTTGCAAGCAGGAGGGTCCACAGCAGGCGGTGCTGGTATCCGCCTGGCTTACGCGAAAGCAAAAGAGGCCTTCATTGAAGGAGGTATTAATCGAATTCTGATTGCGACTGATGGTGACTTTAACGTGGGAGTATCAAGCGTTGATGAACTTAAGGCCATCATTGAAGCGAATCGTGAGAGCGGTGTGTCGCTCACCACGCTTGGTTTCGGGGACGGCAATTATAATGATTATTTGATGGAGCAGATCGCTGATGTGGGGAACGGTAATTATGCCTATGTAGATAATTTTCGCGAGGCCCAAAAGGTGTTGGGTGACCAATTGTCCGCTACGCTGCATACGATTGCCAAAGATGTTAAAATTCAGGTGGAATTTAACCCGGCGCTTGTCGCGGAATACCGTTTAATTGGGTACGAAAACCGAACGCTCGCGGACGAAGATTTTGCCAATGACAAAGTGGACGCGGGTGAGATTGGCGCGGGGCACAGTGTGACAGCGCTTTATGAAATCGCACTTGTGGGAGGTAAAGGATTACGGTTGCCTGCAAAACGTTACGAAGGTGAAATGAAATTAAATCCGGCCAAAACGGATGAGCTTGCTTATGTAAAGTTGCGTTACAAAGCACCTGATGAAAGCACAAGCCAGCTTGTTAGCCATGTTGTACCCAAGACAATTTTGAAAAAGCGGGAGTTGGTACCAGATTTGGTACATGCAGCGGCTGTTGCTGCTTACGGTCAGTTGCTCGCTGATAGCAAATATATGGGTGACTTTAGCTTCAAGGATATTTTGGCATTGGTACAACGCGGCAACGCACCAACCGAGCAAAGCCGAGCCGAATTTGCCGAACTGGTTGAAAGTGCAGCTATATTGAAAGAGCTTAATACTGCAGGCAGGTAAACCCCGAGAGTTGTTCGTCTGAGGCGTTTTCAAGGGAACTTGCTGCAGTGATGGCTGGGTGTTAGGCTCAGCCATCTTTTTTGAGGGGGAAATCTCGTGAAGCTTTTTTGGTGCCCGCAAACCCGTGCCGCCCGTGCGCTTTGGATGATTGAGGAGCTGGGCATTGATTATGAACTGGTAAAAACCGACATTCGCGCCGAAGAAGATCCCGCGCGTTCAGAACTGCTGACAGCAAGCCCTATGGGCAAGGTGCCCGCGATTATCGACGGGGATGTGCGCATGTCAGAAAGCGCTGCAATCTGCCTTTATCTGGCAGATAAATATGCAACAGGACGGTTGGCACCAGCAATAGATGCACCAGAGCGCGGGACCTATCTATACTGGATGCTTTATGTGCCCGCAGTAGTGGAACCTGCAATGGCAGAGAAATTCTCTGGCATGGAGCCCAACAAACACTCGCATGGTTGGGGAGACTACGCTTCGATGATTGAAACGCTTGAGAAAGGCCTTGGGAGTAAGGATTGGCTTGTTGGAAACAGCTTCAGTGCTGCCGATGTGATGGTTGGCTCTACCTGCTATTTCCTGAAGAAATTTGGTATTTTGCCGGATAACTCGGATTTGCGTGCCTATGTGGATCGCTGTGTTGAAAGGCCAGCATATGCCAAGGCGATAAAGATAGACGAAGCGGGCTAGGCGACTAACCAAATATCATTTCCCACATAAGGGACAGGCCGGTTTTAAAGATGGTGGGCTTAAAACCCCTTGTATCGGCAGGTTTCCCTTTGACCCAGGTGCCAAGGATTTCAAGCGACAGTAAGTCTTCGTCTTTTGTTTCCAATGGGTTGCCTGACAATAAGAGCAGGTCTGCAGATTTGCCCGCTTTCAATGAGCCAGTTTCATCTTCCAGCCCCAGTTGCCATGCGGGGTTGATAGTCATAGCCTCTAAGGCTTCCTGCGGGCTTAGTCGTTCGTGAGGACCGATCACTGTGCCCGTGACGCGACTTTTGCGGGCACGCAGTGTTTGCATCACCCTGAGTGCACCGATGGGTGTCGCGGGGTTGTCTGTGTGCACTGTAACTCGGTGCCCGGCCTTAAGTGCTGTCCCAATCGGCATATAGCGGGCGGTGCGTTTGTGCCCGACCAAATCCGGGAGCGCATGCCCATAAAAGTAAAGATGGTCGGCAAAAAAGCTGGTGGTGAGGCCAAGCAATTTGGCTCGCTTCAATTGCTCAGCGCTAATCAGGGCGTTATGTTCGAGCCTGTGGCGGTGATCGGGGCGCGGTGATTCGGCCAGGACACGCTCAGCGACATCCAATACGCGCCGGACCGCGCGCTCCCCTTGTGCATGTACGGCGATCTGGTATCCGAGTATGTGATAACGCCTGTAGGCGGCTTCAAACTCATCGACGCCGTAGTTTAGGTTGCTCATATGTCCTGCTGCCAAATGCAAGCGCTTGCGCACCAATTCGCTGTCATTGTATGGCTCGGCAAAGGCAGCGCCACCTGCGAAAGGAGAGCCATCCATCCAGAATTTCACGCCAACGATGGCACCTGAAATGTTCGGATTTTCAGCGGCTGGTATGTTGCCGTTTTTTTCTAGCTGGGGCGGCAGTGCGTAAATAAGTGTGCGCACAGGTGTATCGATTTGGCGGGCAACATAACGCATGGAGGCAACGGGATTGTCCGTGCGACCAACAGGCCCCAGGATACCAACTGTTGTATAACCTGCTTTGGCATAGACGTTATATTGCCGGGCAAGCAGGAAATCTGCGGCGCTGGATGGCGGCGGTGGCAACGCCTCAAAAAGCACGGCGATTGCCGCAACTTCGCGCACAGTGCCCGTTAGCACGCCGTTTTCATTTTTAACAAATTCGGCACCGGGCGGATCTGGTGTGTGGGGCGTGATGCCTGCGGCTTCAAGGGCTGCGCTGTTGGCATAGGCATCATGCATCATCTGGGTGAGGATGATCAGCGGCTTGTTGGGCGACAGGGTATCAAGTTCCGCAAGTGTGGGTGGGGCCAGATCAGGCATCATGACCGGGTCCCAACCGTAAGCCACCGCCCAGCGATTGTCGGGGGTATTGGCAATGCCCTCCTTAAGGCGTTCCATAATCTCAGCACGGTTCTTGTTTGTGAAACCGCTTACATCGATGGTTTCGCCGAGCAATGCCGTCGCCAAAGGGTGCGTGTGCGGCTCAATCAACCCTGGCAGCAGGGTTTTGCCATCTAAGTGTATTTCCTCTGGGTTTCCAACGGCCGCAGACTTCACCTTGTCTAACGCACCAACGGCAAGAATACGGTCACCGCGCATCAAAAGTGCTTCTGCGGTTGGCGATTCTGGGTCCATGGTTAGGATGGTGCCACCGTAAAAAAGTGTCTCGGAAGCGGCGCTCGGTGGTTGCAGCCACCAGTAAAAAAGCAGGCTTGCGAAGGCCAAAGCTGTGAGAGCGATTTTGGTTTTTCTGTATGACCGGGCAAGCAATAGAAGTTCCTTCTTTCCGCTTTTACTAAAGTAGAATGGAATTGGCACTGAACAAGCGAGAAAAATTCGTCTGCAGGCGTTGCAGTTAGAAATATTTGCTGCAGAAGGCCTTTGGAATAGGCTGGGTCCGGATGAGCGTGCATATTTTAAATTTCTTTTGTTCAGATAATCAGTTTTGACGCTGAAAAACCAGACGATGAGCTTGCCGTGCGGGCGGAGCTTCGGTCGGCTATTTGAGGGCGTTTGGCCCTGATACTTGCTGCTGCGCGCGGGCATCCTAATAATAAGCTTAAAGTTGAGGGCTTGGCACGCGACCGATCTTTTATCGGAATGTGTGAGGGAAGGGATAAGTGCGGTTGGACTGGGCCTGAATTTGCACAGGAAATTATCTCTGCCGGAGGGTAAATTCAAGCATGGTGCCGTTGGCTTTGACCGCGCGCAGTGGAAAGCCGGGGGAGAGAATTTTGAGGCTATAGCTGACACAGTTGCCGAGATGTGAGTAAAAGCAAGTGCCTTGGGTGGTCACCCTGAGCGGGTGCCCTGACGGGCACCGAATAACTGCGGCAAAAGGCACACGACCTTGTTTGGAAATTGCGGATTTTGGCAGCTTCTGTTAGGAAGCTTGTTAGAAAAATAGCTAAAAACCACTATAGAACAAAAGTTTATAAATTATGTCTCTGAAAGAAATGGCTATGGAAGCACCAGCGGCAATCATAAGTGGGTAACCGTTAGACGCGATGTTTGTTTTTGATGTGCGAGCCGCATCGCCGGCAATAAAGTTTGCCCATTAGCGCTTTTGCATACCTGATGGGACCCAAGGGTATAATTTCCCCGCAGGGCACACATCGTCGTCGTGGTTTATGGATCATGAAAGTCACATAGAAAGATACGAGCAGAGCGATAAGAATATACACAGGCAGGCCCGGCGCCAGCACCAATAAGGTTGGTGAAAGCACAAGAAACAGAAAGACCCCCAGGTAACTTTCTTTGATAGTCATATGGCGCGATAGCTTTAAAAGTTAACAGTTATGGTTGTATTTTCACATGTAATAGCAGCAGTTATGCTTTTTCATGTGAAAAAGGGTATATACAGATAGGATTAAAAAAACATCAAAAAAAGCATCCAATTTTCCGAAAATCTTCACAAGTTTGAGAGCGGCTATGAGTACGCAGAGTGTTGAATTAGGTTGTTAATAAAAAAATAGCTTCATTTCGAGTTTTGTTTTCTTTTACTGAGAGCTGTTTTGTGGTTCTCTTTTAACTTCAGTTTTGCCACTTAAGGTGATGTAAGGGGTTGATGCGGCACACTGAGATAAGCCCAAATAGCGCTGGGGGATACGGGCGGTATGGAATGACTTCTTTGCTACGATTACTGATTGTTTTGGTTGCCTGGGCACCTGCGCTTTCAGCCAACGAAGAGAAAAAGCTGTTACACATCTGCACAGATGTGAACTTTTGGGCACCTTATACGCTTGTTGTCGACGGCAAACCGGCAGGCATTCATGTGCAGATTACCGAGCGTGTCCTGAAGCAGTTGGATATCAATTTTCAGATCTCAGCCTGGCCTTGGAACCGATGTATCAACGGCGCACGAGCTGGAAATTATGATGCTGTTGTATCAGCGTCTTACACCGAAGAACGGGCACAGGACTTTTATTATCCACCCGATGCGGCACAAGCCACGCAGTCAGCATGGCGCGTAACCCAGGCTGAATATATGGTTGTTGTGCGCTCGCCGGATTATTTCGATTGGAACGGGGACAACAAAGCGCTGCCAATGCCAGTTGGCCTGCCGCTTGGCTATGCGCTGGTGAATGCCTTCCGTGAAAATGGTTTGCAGGTAATGACCGCCACCAAATACAGTGATCTGTTCAATATGCTGGACCGTGGGCGGATCAACTCGTTGGTAGTGCTGCGGCAAACCGCGGAAATGTATATTTCTGAAAAGCGCTTTGCCGACAGGTTGATGTTCCTGAAGCTGCCGCAGCGCTCAAAAAGCTATTTCCTGTTGGCGTCGAAACGTGGGAAAATCAACGAAGTGATGGCGCAAGAAATCTGGCAGGGCATTGCGGTTGTGCGCGAGGATAAGGCGCAGATGGCTGAAATTTCAGCAGCCGTGAAGGATCAACTGGAACGATGTTTCGATTTGCTAGGCCTTTGTAAATATTAAAGTATTGTGGCCTTTGGGCTGGTTCAGTTTTGCCTGTCGGCCATCTTGTCTGTCGGCCAACCTTATCTTTTGGGCAGTTTTGTCTTTTGGGCAGTCTGCTCTTGTGGAGGTGCCTGTGTTCCAAGCTTTTGGGGTAACAGCGCGAAGTTAGCCGGTATGCTATCTTCACAAAATATCTTCTCCGCATAACCTTGGATAAGGGGCTGAATATAAAGGGTCCTCTTTTTTCTGCTTGTTTTCGGCGGGTTATGGCCCTTAGGGAGGCTCTTTACTTGCTTCAGGAAATGATAACGCATGCGCTTTGCCCGTGCCGAAAATGGCATCCGGTTCAGAAAGTGTATCTTTTCCAGTTTGGTTTTCGCGGGCCATATGCTTTTATCCCCACAGGACCTCACCAGCGTCAGCCCAACAGTGGCAATATGGGTAAGGCAATGAAAGTAAGGGGATAACTGGGATGCACATGCTCAAAAAATTAGTGGCACTCGCCGCTGTGACACTGGTGGGACAAGGGGTGTCGGCGTCAGGGGGGGTATTTGAAACACTGAAAGCCCACTGCGGCAAGGCCTTCCAAGGCAAGGTTGTTCGCTATAATGACAGTGACGACGCTTGGCGAAAAGCCACTCTTGTCATGCATGTTCGGGACTGTTTCGAGGATGAAATCAGGGTGCCGCTCCATGTGGATGATGACCGCTCCAGAGTCTGGATCATCAGCAAAACTGCGGCTGGGTTGCGGCTCAAGCATGATCACAGGCATGAAAACGGCCACCCGGATGACGTGACCATGTACGGCGGTGACAGCGTTATACCCCGCGCTGGAAACAAGGGCCAGAACGCGACTTCGGTTGCGTTTCCTGTCGACGCGGAAACTATTAAAATATTTGAAGAAAACGGCCTTACGGCATCGGTTAGTAATGTGTGGTATCTTGGGACAACAGAAAGCAGCTTCAGTTACCGGCTAACCCGTGCAAATCGGGACTTTATGGTTACTTTTGACCTAACAAAAACTGTGCCATTGCCGCCTGCGGCCTGGGATAAAGTGGGACACTGACACGGATATGCTCCCAGAATATGAAAATAGCCTTGGTTTTCTGATCCAGGATGTGGCGCGCCTCATGCGCCTTGCGTTCGATCGGCGCATGAAAGATATCGGGCTTACGCGTGCCCAGTGGTTCGCGCTGATATCCCTAAGGCGGGCGGATGGGCAAACACAGCAGCATCTGGCCGACCAGATGGACATGAACCGTGCAGCGCTGTCCAAGCTTTTGTCGCGGCTTGAGGCCGGTGGTTGGATCAAGCGTGTTCCTGATGAAGAGGACAAACGTGCCAACCGCATTTATCTGGCCGATAAGTTTGATGATATTATGCCGGCAATGCAGTCGGAAGCCGAGCGTCTGATGGAAACGGCCTTTGGCCCATTTTCCGAGGCAGAGCGCGGTGCCCTTGCCGGTACATTATTGGCAACCAAAAAACATTTGCTCGGTGAGATAGGCGATAGCCGCACCTGATAGGGCGCTTGGTATCTTGGGCCGAACACGATGTTTGCCGAACTGTGAAACCGCGTTCAGTTCCCCGTGCTGATTACCCGTGCGCGCTTGTAGAAGGTGCCAAGTAATGACAGCGCTGAGGCTTGGTTGCGCCGCTGATTATGGTGCTTGCCTTATGCTCCACCCTCAGTCTCAAGCCCTTTGAAAAGTATCGTTGCTGTCGCTACGGGCTCTGCATCTGCCTGCTGCCAGGCGCGAGCGTGCGCAACGATGATATTCCGCCCAAATCTTACAATTTCGGCGGCAGCAAAACAGTCACCAGCAAATGTGCGTTTCAGATAATTGATGGAGGTTGAGAGCGGTGCCAAAAGGTCGGGCCTGCCCATCTTGTCGATGATAGTGCCCGCAGCAGCCATCTCCATAATGCTTGCCAGCATGCCGCCGTGGATGGTGCGGGCGAATGGGTCGCCGATGATCAATTCGCTGAAGGGCAGGTGGATCAACTGCAAGCCTTCCCGTTTCAATTGCTGGATGCCCATCCAGTTGGCATAGGGATGACCTGTCAGGGCTTCGTCAAACAGTGGGGTGGGCGCGGCACCAGAAATATCAAAAGCTGCCTCGATGGCTTTTTCCCGAGCTTTGCGGCCTTTTTCTTCTTTTTGCGGTTTGGCCTTGATAATGAACTTGGCGCTGGCTCGTGCCACCAAATCACCCGTGACGCTATCGTGGATGGTGCCGGTCACGAAGGCTGTGTTACCAGCGATAATGTCACACGCTGCATGGATCTCGGCATCAGAACCTGATGTCAGCATCGCCGGAAAATCTGTGGTGAGATCAACAGTTGCGATCGGCACGGCCTTCATGATTTTCCCAAAGACCGCCATGCCCAAAAGCGTATCCAGTGCAACGGTAAGCCAGGCAGGAGCCAATCCGCTATCGCGATTTTGGCGGAAATCGTCGAGCGCGGGCAATGTGGCGGTAACCGAACCGTCGTCCATCGCCATATCTTTGAAAGCAAGCGCGCTAAACAAGGAATGCCAAACCGCGCTCGGCGAAGACTGATCAATATAACTGGATAGAACCACGTGGGGTGCCTTTTACTCATGAACAAAATATATAGTGTTGTGTAGCATATGAATGTTTCCATGGAAACATTATTGTGATAGAGCAAGCGCAGTGCTAGTGGTACTCGGGAACCTCTCCATATGTCTGGAGTTTGTCAAAAGCCACCTTCCCAAAAGTCGGCGATGTGTGCCGCTAGCGCTGTTGCCTGTGGGGCATTGGTGCCGTTGCTTGCCTGTGGGTTAAGGCGTTGACAGCGACGGCGGTTTTCGGCGCGGTTGTGTCTGTTATGGCATTGGCGTGCCGAGGCTGGCCTCAAGAATATCGTACCAGTCGCGGCGGCTGAGCCTGACCTCAAGTGAAACGGCGCTCGCGGTGATCCTTGCGGGTGTCTGTGTCCCGATAATCGGAATGATACCCGCCGGGTGCGCCAAAAGGAACGCAAGCGCAACCGAGGTGCGGTCGGTGTTATTTTCCGCAGCGAGCCGGTCAAGCACCTTAAGCACCCGCTCCAGCCGCTTTTGCGTTGTTGCATCTTTGGCTTTCCCGGTGATCAACGCACCGCCTGCGACCGGAGACCAAGCAAAGGCCACCATGCCCAGTTCCTGGCACTGGTCAAGCGTGCCGTCGAACATGCTGCCAGGCTTTATGCAACTGATTTCGGGCTGGGTGGAAACAATGGGCACCGTGAGGTGTGCCTGAAGGGCGGCTGTTTGGCCCGGTGTGAAGTTGGAAACACCCACCGTGCGGACTTTGCCGCTTGTCGCCAGCCTGCCAAGTGCTTCTGCCGTTTCCGCGAACGGGGTGGTTAGGTCAGGCCGGTGAATTTGGTACAGATCAATCACATCGGTTTTAAGCCGCGAGAGCGACGCTTCGCAGGCGCTAATGATATAATCCTGTGTGCTATTATAAGGCAGGCCCGGCACGATGCCGCCTTTGGTTGCGAGCACGATTTCACCGCGCAGCACAGGGTGTGCTGCTATCACATCGCCGAGCAGGCTTTCCGCCGCACCAAAACCGTCCGGCCAGGTATCGGTATAAATATCTGCGGTATCAACCAGTGTCATGCCTGCGGCGAGCGCCGTTTCTATCTTTAATGTTGCCGCATCAACCCCCGTGCCCGCAAAACGCCAACAACCATACGCCAACGCCCCAATCGCAATATCACTGCCTTTGAGGGTATAGCCTTTTTGGATTGGTAAATATTCAGGTACATTAGACGGCACGGCGGTACTCCCTAGACTTCAGAAGCATCTCATAACCAAAACTGACAGCGCTGTCTATTTTTCCGCCATCAATTTGAATTTAACCATTGAAGCAAGGCCAGCGTTAATCAGGAAAACGATTGGGGAATCTATTATGAAATTAGATACCAGGGTTGAAAAGATAATTCCGGATGGAATTGATCCCAAGGAAACCTATTTGGACAAGGTTTAGGAAAGATTTGGGATGATCGTTTCAAAAATATATTTTTATCATGGTTCGTAGATGATCGAATTAAAGTAGCAGGTGGGTGTTTTTGAGACAAAAAAGGCCTCGGTGTTATCCGGGGCCTTTCTGTATTTTTATGTGGCGATTGCCACGAGTGGCTTAAAGCTCGCCAGCGTGCTTGCCTAAGTAATCGGCTACGCCAGCCGCATCGGCTTTCATGCCTTCGTCGCCTTTGTTCCAGCCAGCCGGGCAAACTTCGCCGTGCTCTTCGTGGAACTGCAGCGCTTCAACAAGGCGCACAAATTCGTCAACGTTGCGGCCAAGTGGCAGGAAGTTCACATACTGATGCCAAACCATGCCGTCTTTACCAATCAGGAACGTGCCGCGCAGGCTGATACCGTCTTGTTCAATCAACACGTCATAGTCGCGAGCGATCTGCTTGGTTTTGTCGGCCACCATCGGGAAATCAACAGGGCCAAGGCCACCTTCCTTGGTTGGTGTGTTGCGCCATGCTGCGTGCGTGTGCTCGCTGTCCACGGAAACCGCAACAACCTTTACGCCAAGCTCTTTGAACTTGTTCATGCGGTTGTGAAACGCAAGGATTTCAGATGGGCAAACAAATGTGAAATCCAGTGGGTAGAAGAAAACAAGGCCGTAATCATCGCCGATATATTCTTTAAGGTTGAAATCGCCCTTGATCGAGCCGTCTTCCATTACCGCTGCGGCGGTGAAATCTGGTGCTGGTTTACCTGCAAGAACAGCCATGCTGGCCTCCTATGTCGTTGATTTGAAAAATTACTAAACAGAATGTGACGCATGCGTGTTACCGGCCTGTAACAAGCCAGCCTACATCCGCCGTATGGGCACACTGTATGCTTTTTTTGATCAAAAGCAACGCTGGTAAGTTCGATTTTTGTAATCGATAAAAACGATTAGTTGCGGTGAAAATAAACACATTCATTGACAATCCTGGTGCGGGCTGTGGGGTAAATCAAGTTTCGTTTGGGTTCGTCAACTTTTGGCCCCTATAGTCGGCGTAAGTGGCGATGGCTGGTTTTAATACGGTTGAAGGGAAGCGGGTTTGGTGCTTGAAACCTTGGATATCATCTTAAGAAACGCTGCAACGGGCGTTTTTGCCTTTTTGGGTGTGTTGATCTTGAGGGACAATGGCTTCAAGGTGGGTGCAGTGTTGGGGGCTTTGTCGTCTTTCACTGCAGCGACATACACCATTTGCACACAGTCATGGTTTGATTGGAGCACGGTCAATTTTTTCTGGCTCGTGGCACCCTTCTGCATTTTGGGGCCTGTGCATATTTGGCTTTTCAGCCTGTCGCAGTTCCAGGATGATTTCCGCTTGCGGCCATACCATTTTGCGTTTGTGGCTTTGTATCTTTTTTTGCAGCAGCTTACCTTCGGCGCAACCGAGCCTACCTATTATGAAGGCGTCAGCATTTCGACCGTTAGTTATGCTTTGGTGCGCTTCTTCTTTATCGGGCATATGGTCTATGTGGCCTGGCATGGCCGCGCGGACGACCTTCTGGAGGCGCGGCGCAAATTTCGCGGCACTTATATTGTGCTGGTGAGCCTCATGACTTTTGTGATCTTTGTTGTTGAAACATTTTATACCTTTGAAGAACTGCAGCATCCACTGATCAGCTTCACCCAGGCGCTTTCGTTTTTTACCTTGGCTTTTGTGATATTCTGGCACGCCGGTAAAGTGCGTGATGGTATTCTTCTGGTGCAGCAGTCAACAAACGAGCGGCGCGAGAAAGCTGCGGCGCATAGCGCAGACCTTGATGGTGCAGACCAACATGATCTGCGGGCAATTGAAAAGCTGGTGGCTGGCGAGCGGCTGTTTCTTGAGCAAGGGCTGACCATTGCCAAGCTCTCTGTGGCCGCCAAACTGCCTGAGCACAGGCTACGCCGCCTGATCAACCAGCATATGGGGTACAGGAATTTTGCCGATTTCCTTAATCGCTACCGGATCGAGGAAGCCAAGCGCCTGCTCGCGAATGCCGAAAACCGCCATGTACAGGTGTTGGTGATTGCCATGGACCTGGGCTATGGCTCGCTGGGGCCATTCAATCGGGCCTTTAAGGCACGGACAGGTCAAACTCCCACCGAGTACAGGAAGCAGGCACTTTCGGACGCGGATATTACCGAATAAAGCCTCACTATTTTTGGAAATCCTTCGCCGATTTTGAAAAACGACTGCCAATTTCAAATGCGGCGAGCCACAATCACAATCTTGCCGCACACTGTTTTCATAAAGTATTACGACAGGGACGGAGGCGTAAAGTGGAAGATTTTTTTACGGTTTTGGCTGGCCGGTTGGTCGGCAGTTTTATTTTTGATTTTGGCCGTTATTTGTTTGCGGCGGGCGGCACATTTTTGCTGGTGTGGGTCTTGTTTAAAAAACCACTGGCGGGACGTAAGATCAGAAAGAAATCGCCGAAAACACGCCAGATGGTCGCGGAATTTCTGCATTCCATGAAAACCGTGACCGTATATGCGGTGGTGGGGATGCTCACTTTCTACGGTATAGAGGCTGGCTTGATGAGCTTCTATCTCGACATCGCCGAATATGGCACCATTTATTATATAGTTTCGATCATTGTGATGATTTTGGCGCATGATACCTATTTTTACTGGGCGCATTGGTTGATGCACAGGCCGGGCGCGATGAAATATATCCATGCACGCCATCATAAAAGTTTTAATCCCACTCCCTGGACCGCGTACAGTTTTGATGTTTTCGAGGCTGCAGTTCACGCAGCTTTTGTGCCTTTCTTCCTGTTGTTTCTGCCAATGCATCCGGGGGCTATTGCCTTTTTCCTGATGCATATGATTATCCGCAACGCGGTTGGTCACTCGGGGTATGAACTGTTCCCAAGAAGCTGGGCCACGCATCCTGTTTTCGGGGTTATTACCCTTGTGACGCACCATGATCTGCACCATGCGAACGGCCAATATAATATGGGCCTCTATTTTACCTGGTGGGACCGGATCATGGGGACCGAACATCCGGAATATCTGGTGCGGGCAACCGGAAACCCTGATGCGAAACGTCGCCCTGTGTTTCGCGGCAAAGAACGCACGGCCATATAGCCGGAATTATTGCCGGCAAGAAATTTCAAGAACGGGAGTAAAATTCCGTTTTTGCGCGAACTTTCTCTGAAAACCTGCGTTTAATATGCTGAATACTTTCCTTGCGGGGGCAGAGGTTGGCGGTATTCAGATTTGGATTGCCATCTATACAGCCTTTTGGGGGTGCCAAGCTGCCGCAGTTATCGCATTATATGGACTAATGGGTCTAGTAATTTAAAAATGATAACCTATATGTTGCGTCACAATAATGGCTTGCATGGCTAAGTAGGGACTAAATGCTTGAGCTGACTGATAATTTTTTCCGCTTCGGCGCTATTGTAAGCTGCTTGTTTGCGAGCGCTTTGGTGCTGCGTGATGCGGGCTGTAAACTGGCGGCCAAGCTCGCGGCCTTTTGTTGTATTTCGGCGGCGGCTTATCTGCTGGTCTCGTTACCGGGGCTAAGCGGTATGATCGGCTATGGCATGGTGCCTGTTATGCTTGTATGCCTGTTTGCACCAACGGCTGTGTGGGTTTTTGGTCTGTCGATGTTCGATGATCATTTCAAGCTTACCCGCCTCCATTATGCCGTGATCGCAAGTTTTTATGTTTTCGGGCTAGTGCAATTTGCCAATTATTATCAGACATTTGGACTTTTCCCCCTGTTGTCGCCGACGCGTATTCATTTTGATCTGCAGAATAGTGGCTGGTTCCCCTGGTTCATCAGCCTGATTATGTTGCTGATCAAGCTTGGCATGACAGCGCATATGCTGACAGTTGCCTGGAATGGTCGCCGTGACGACCTTGTGTTTAAGCGTCGGCGTTTTCGCGAGGTGTTTGTCGTTGGCGTGGCCTTTATTTCTGTTGGCATTGTGGCCACTGAAACCTGGTTGATGGGGTTCGCGCAGGATATTGCCTGGACGCTGCTGATCGCACAGTCAGCTTCTATTTTCCTCGTTGGCCTTTATATGCTGTGGCATATTACCAGCGTTGACGGTGCATGGCTTTTCGGTGAAGTCGAAACCATAGAGACATCTGTGCCGCGCCGCAGCGAAAGCGAAGACCGTCACGACCTTGAAACGCTTGATACACTGGCTGCAAGTGACAAGCTTCTGGAACCAAGCATGACGATCAGCCGACTGGCGGATATGGCTAGCATGCCAGAGCACCGCCTGCGCCGCCTTGTAAACCAGCATTTGGGCTATCGGAACTTTGCCGATTATCTAAATTTTCACCGGGTTGAAGCCGCCAAATCACGCCTCGCTGTAGTGGCAGACCGGCATGTGCCGGTGCTCACTGTTGCGATGGATTTGGGCTATGGCTCCCTTGGTCCGTTCAACCGTGCGTTCAAGGAACGTGCGGGTATGACCCCAACAGAGTTCAGGAAAAAAGCCCTAGCCGATTGTTAAAAACATTAGTCGATTTGTGAAAAAGCTATCCATTTTCAAAAACGACAGGAAACATCCCTAACATCCAAGCCATAAGGTTCCTAGATATACCGCAAGCTAAAAATTCGGCCCCCCAGTTTTTTGAGTTTGCCTATTTTTTTGAGTTTGAATGAATATATATATATGCGAGGAGAGACATAATGTCTGCATACATCACTTCCCCTACTACAGAGCTTCCCCTGCGCGGCGCGGCGACTGCAACTCGTTCTGGCCTAACTTCGATTTTCCGTCGTCGTGCCTCGCAGATCCTTCTTGCTGCGGCTGGTGCCAGCATGATGGCTGCACCGTCAATCGCTGAAGATGTTTATCCTGTTGAAGGTTACTGGTTGAATAAAGGCGGCGATGCAATCGTTGAGATTGCTCCGTGTACTGACAGCCACAAGCGTTTGTGTGGCACGCTTGTTTGGGCTGCTAACGCTGAAGCCGGTGAAATCGGTGCTCAGGTTATGAAAAGCTTCCGTCTTGACGGCAACAAAGCTGGCGACAAATGGGCAAAAGGCAAGATTAATCTGGCTGGTGCCAAAAAAGGCAAGCCAGGTAAGCTCGCGGTTAAAAACGACAAGCTGAAAGTCAGCATCTGTAAAGGTTCTACCTGCAAAGCAAAAACATGGTCACGCCCAAGCGCGACAATGACAGCACAAGCTGGCCTGACAGGCGCGTCCGACTAAGCTTCTGCTCGCATCTTTCAGGAAACGGCTCTGCCTCCCCCCAGGCAGGGCCGTTTTTTATGTAGTGTACCGGGCACCCTGGTTGGCTCAAAACCCTCAGGTGAGGGTATGTGCCCAAAGAAGGAGGCTCCACAAAAGGAGGCCCCAAAAGGAAGTCTGTGAAACCGCCTTTTTGCGAATTACTGAATTCGAGCCGCTTCAAGGCCGTGTAGCAGCAGAAAATCCTGCAGCGAGCCTTTGCCTACCAAATGGCCAGTGCCGACGGCGATAAAATAGGTGCCGGAACCGTCCATGATGGTTTTGATCTGGCGCGCCCAATCCTGATTGCGGTTGGTCAGTAGTGCCTCGTAAATTACCGGATCGTCCATTGCGTCCTGCAGCGTTTTGCCAACTTGGTCGGCGTTACCTGCAACCCAGTCTTTCACAAGGCTGTCCAACAGATCAGGCTGTTCCAGCATCTGAACAAGGCCGTCTTCCAGCATCTGGCTTGCTTTTTCTTGGCTGAGATTTACAAAAAACAACAGTTGCTGCTCAAATGTTTCCAGGAAGCTGATGGGCTTGTTGGCATCTTTTGCCGCCTCTGTGAGGATGTTCTCTACACCGGCTTTGGGGTCTGCACCCCTTGACTGTGCCTGCATACTGGCAAGCTGTAGGCCAACAAACCAGGGGCGCAGCGGTTCGAATTGCCGTTTTGTGTCCACAGCCTGTGCTTCAGACAGTCCAAAACTTTCGAGGACTTCAATAAGTTTCTGATTGCTTTCTTCGCTCAGGAGCGAACTGAGTGTGATACCCGCCGGGTTCATTGCATATTTCATCACCAACTTCTGGATTTCTGCTGGCGGCGTTTCCAGCGCGGGGGCTTCCAGAACAAGTGTTTCCGCTTTGTTAAAAGCCTCATTCACTATGTGTGAGTGCCAGGAAAGGGTGGGGTCGAGGATATGGATTGTACCAAATATCCATACTTCACTATCAGCGTCGGTTAATTTCCAGAGCGCGGGTGCAGGGGGTGCCTCCGCTTGCACAGGAACAGTCCAAAAACTGACAGCAACCAGTAAAGAGGCTGCCGCGGCTGCAAGTGCGTGTTTGAGTGACTGAGGAAAATGCATGAAATGCCTCCAAAAAGCTGCCGTATTCGTTAGTGGGCAGAAACCAAAGTAAGATGTTTCAATAGGTAATATCTCTAAATTTTATATTTCTAAATTTCAGGGGCAAGAATGTGCTGTGCATGAGCCGCGCTCTTGAGCTTTGCTTTAGCTGGTCCATTCCACATTAAAGCCTCCTGTTACGGTGATAACTTACAAACTATCTTTCTACAGCGCTGAATGAAACCTGAATAAGGTTTGTTTTTGGTTAGGGCTGATTGAAAAAAACACTGTGTAAAAATCAGAGGCCGCAAAAAGTTGTGTGCCTGAGGCTCTGCCTGCCAAAAAAATTGCCTTCGCTTGCCTGCCTGAAGTCGGCAAGAAAGCTATCTCGAAGGGGGGTGTTTTGGGATTTAGTTCAATTGTTCTTTCAAGGAACGCACGCATGCGGCAGCAATTTCGCCCTGTAAGCGCAGGTGAGGGTCACCGGCGTGTTTGCTGGCTTCCGTCAGACGTGCAAGCGCATCCTCAAGCAAGTTGAACGTAGCAGCGATATGCGCGGCGGTTTCCTTTGACGTGAGTGCGTCTGCGTTGAAAGGCTGCGCTGCAGGTTCGCTGGTAAGTTTATCTGCGGGCAATTCCTGCTGCGACGCGTCGGTATCCAGTGTTGCGTCGTCTGGTGCAGCGGGCGTCGAATTTCGGTGCCCTAATGCCTCGGCCAGCACATCTTTAATAACGGCAGCGGCGGCAGTTGCTAGCGGATCGTCGTCAGTGATAGCAGCCCTTGCTTCACCCTGATGCGGTTTTGCCTGGGTTGTTCCGCTGGGCTGTCCAGTTTTCCCGTTCTGGGCTGGTAGGTCTTGCTTTTCGGCTATGATATTGGCGGCAACGGCGTCAAGTGCCTGCTGTGTCGGCTTTAGAGCATCAACAGGCAACATCATTTCAACGCTTTCCGTGATAGCGGTTGTTTTTGTTTGTGCAGTTGGTTGGAAAATTGTTGCCTGATCGGAGAAGGATGCGGGCATTACCCGTAGCTGTGCCTGTGCCGCCGGGCGGGTCGTAAGTTCATCCAGAAATAGCGCGCTTCCGTCGTCTGCTTCAAGTGCGGGGATTTCCTCTGCAGCCGGGACTACTGGTGTCAGAACACCTTCATATCCTTCAAAAATACCGCCGCAGGAACTGAAAAACGGCGTGGCTTCCAAGGTCCAGTGCTGGTGCTTTTCTTCCATGTCTGAGAGGAATATTGGAGCGTCATGAATGCCAGAGCGGCGCTGGAAGGCGCGGGCAACAGGGTGCCCAAGCTTTGTATTGAGGGCCAATAAGTCGAGCATTGATGTGCCGATCGAGCTGAACTGCGTGCCAAGCAATTGCTCGCCCTGCGGAGATACCGACGTAATGAAGCCGTCTCTATCGCTGATCCAGGCCCAGCCGCCTGGCCCTGGGTCTTGCGCCTGCCGCTGCGTAAGCGGGGCTTCATCAGGAAAATTGGCAGCGAACGACTGGTCGTTGGTTTCTGTGCTACTTACCTGCTGTGTGGCCGGGGCAGCGTCCTTGTCTGTGCGGGCTTTAGGGTCGTTGTGGGGCACAGTTGTTTCAGTAGATATGTTGTTCGGCGCTTCAAGAAGCACTTCTTCGCCGGTAAGCTGGGAGCTTTTTTGTGTTTCCTGGTCTGCACGGAGATTTGTGCGGGGATCTGTGCGGGATGCGATTAAGTCTTCGTCAGTCCGCAAAATGCGGATTGTAGCCGAGGCACCTGTTGTGGAGCCAGCCGGGCGTTCTGGATGCAACGGTGTAACCGTTGCACTTTTTTGTGCCTGTTTCTGGCCCTGTTTCTGGCCCTGAGACCCCGGCTGTTCATGCGTTTCATGTTGGGCACGTTTTTGCGCTGCTTTTTCCGGGTCACCAATTGCGGTGGCAAGCGGTGCGGCAGGCTGTCTTTCTGTGAGTTTCTGGCTCAGCGCTTTTGTTTGGGTTATGCCAAGGTCGTCGCTCCAGAGTGCCAGTGTAGACTGGTGATCAAACGGCGGCGCGCTTGGTGCTGCGCGTGCAAGTGCGATCCAGATATTGGCAGAAAGGTCCTCGCGGCTGGCGATTACCTGATGGTGTTCGCGCCCTGTTTTACCAATTAGCTCGATCAGGTCTTCATCGTCAAAGGCGACTTGGGTCAGCAGGCTACTAACGAGGCTGGCTCTGTCCTGCGCGAGCCGGATCACAAGATCCATCGGTGGTTTTGACATGTTGGCAACCAGATCACACGCAGTGCGGCGGCCTTCAGCATTAACATGGGGGATAAGTGCCTGCAGCACATCAAGCAACTGGCCGCGGGTTGGGTTAATTTGGGGGGCTTTGCCGGTTAGGAACAGGTCAACCAGATTGCGAAACAGGGTCGCGCGGTCTTCGCCGTCGCGTTCCCGCGCATAGGCTACCAGCTCCTTTATCCTACTGTCCAGCGCATCCATTTCGAATGCTGACGCCTTGTTCACAACTGATACCCGCTCATTTAATTTGAATCGCCACGTGTGGCGGCAACCCAAAACAGCCGTCCCATGCCTGTTACTATGTAGTTTTTAAGTGGAGTGAAAATAGCTCCCGAATCACCCATGGATCATATAGTAGCAAAAACGAATCGAGAAGCTAGTGATGATTACCATTAGAAATAAAATTATCCTGATTTGGAACTTTATTTCCCAATTCGGCTTCTATAATATGCGAAAGCAACAAAAGCAGTTTTAAGGAGTTTCCCTATGGGGCGTGTCAAACTGGATGCAGTAGACCGAAAAATATTGTCGTGCCTGCAATCCGAAGGGCGAATTACAAACGTCGATCTTGCGCAGCGCGTAGGGATTACAGCACCGCCGTGCCTGCGCCGAGTGCGCGCACTTGAAGAAGAAGGATATATCAAAGGCTATCACGCTTACCTGGACCAGGAAGCGCTTGGCTATGGTTTGACGGTTTTTGCAATGGTTGGGTTGCACAGTCAGGCCGAGGCTGATCTGCAGGCATTTGAAAAGCAAGTGTCTAACTGGCCTATGGTGCGGGAATGTTTCATGTTGAACGGCGAGATTGATTTTATTCTCAAGGTCGTTGCGCACGATCTGGCTGCGTTCCAGCATTTTTTGACAGGAGAATTGACACCGGCGGCTAACGTGGCGAGCGTGAAGACCTCACTGACGATCCGCACATCAAAGCATGCACCGGGGGTGCCGCTGCCGGATATATCTTAGGGAAACCTGGACCGTAACAAGAAAAGGCTCGCTGGCGCGGGCCTTTTTTTATTTCACTTATGCCGGGGAAGTTGGTTTGGAAATACAGAAGGCACCTTAATTACGGGGCGTTTGTTGATGCGATGGTTGGATTGCGGTGCGGGCGATTGCGGGGTGCGTTTGTGGCTGTTTAGGCAAAAGAAAAGTGGCCGGGTATGCAAGGTGACCGATATGCAGGATGGTATGCATAGGATCAGCAGGCACAAAAAAGCCCGCCGATTAAGGCGGGCTTTCCAGTGTAATTCAGTAAGCTGATTTAGATAAATTCAACTTTTTCAACGTCATAGTAGCGTTCACCGCCTGGTGTTACTACGATTACCTCGTCTTCCGGCTTGCGGCCGATCAGCGCGCGTGCAATGGGGGACTGGTAGGAAATCTTGCCTGCTTTTACGTCGCCTTCGTCGACACCTACAATCTGGTACACAACTTCTTCGTCGTTTTCGTCGATCAGTGTAACCGTGGCGCCGAAGACGATGCGTTCGCCAGCCAGTGTCGTTGGGTCAATCACGTTGGCGCGGCTCAGCTTGCCTTCAAGTTCGCGGATGCGATCTTCAATATGGCCTTGCTGTTCCTTTGCTGCGTGATATTCCGCATTCTCGGAAAGATCGCCGTGCGCGCGCGCTTCTTCAATCGCTGCAACAACGGCAGGGCGTTCTACAGATTTTAAATTTTTCAACTCAGCCTGCAGCCTTTCATGGCCTTCGGCGAGCATGGGCACTTTTTCAGTCATGTGTCCCGTCCAACTCGTTAATTCTTGTCTTTCACTGCGGGCAAGCTTTACAACTCTTAACCGCAGTGGCCTCTAAAAAACAGCAGCGCCGACCCATAGGGCCGGCGCAACTGCCTAGTATGTAGCGAATATAGTAAAAAAAATCAAGAGAGTGCTGTAGCACACTTTTTTGTGGCCGCTTTTACAGGAGTTTGTTCGCCCTGCGCCTTAATGGGAACGGTGGGCGCGCGTTGCTCGTATCGGCTGCCGGTCGACCTGGATAGTGTCAGCGGTGCATCTGGCAAATACCATAATTTACTTGGCTTGGTTTGGGGGGTGCTCACGTTTACGTGTATCCGAGCCCCTTTTAATTGTAGTAAAATATGTTATTATGTTTCAAGATACGGGGTGGTTTTTGGAGAAAAATGAAGGAATTCCTTATGTTTTTGAAAAAAATTACTATTTTGGCTATTGCGGTGTTCGGGCTGAGCACGCTGCTTTCAGCAGCATCGTTACCGCCTGTGAAGCAGGCAGTTAACCCAAATAACCTTGTGAAAGTTGAATTTTCAGAGTCGTTCACCGACGACCTTGGTGCCATGGATACAAAAGTACGCAGCCAGTTGGGCCAGCCTGAAATGGACACAGTCAACTATCTGAAATATTTGGTGTCAGTCGGATATAAACATAAAACCGGCGAAGACCTGGCGACGCCCGTGGTGATCCAGATTAAAGGTATGCGGCCAGCCTGCGAGGTATTGGGCAATTCAGGCTATAATTGTTTTCCCCGTATCCAATATGAAATCAGTGTTTTGGATATGGATGGCCAGTTGCTGAAGAAAATACAGAAAAACAGCTCTGTCTTCCGCATGAAAAAAAAGCATTACCGCCAATATGGTTCAGCCAAAAACTTTACCAAAAAGGAACATGAAGGCCCATTACCGATGCTGTCTGTTGCAGGCGACGTTGTTGTCGAGCTGTTAAGCGAGGGGTCATATTAAGCTGAACATCAGCACATTTATTAATGCTGGAGAAAAAAGCATGAAGAAACGGACGTTGGTTGTTGGCCTGTTGTTGGCTGTAAATATGCCATTGGCGGTAAACGCAAAAGAAAGCCTGCATGAGCCGGAGTTGGTCGTAAGCTCGGAAAAAGTTACTGTAGAGTTTTCCGATTATCTGAATGCGCGTATGAAAGGGCTAGATATTAAAGTACAGCGCGCGCTCGACATTCCTAAAATCAAGACGGCACAATTTGTCGAAGCACTTGTACTTGAGGCGTACAAAAAGAAGACTGGCAATGACCTGGATATTCCAATCGCCATCAAAATACTACAGTTGCCGGACGGACGGCGCCCGCGCTATGAGCTTTCTATTCTAGATGAAGAGGGTGCGGTAACAGATTCTGTGGAGAAATATGTGGATCAACGGCGTGCGCGGAAAACACATTTCATTCGTTATGGTTTCAGGAGGAATTTTAGACCGCATCTGTCTGACTACGAGAAGTCACCTTTTCGCAACAGGCGGTTCCATTCTCTTACATATATAGCGGACGAGATTGTCCAGACCCTGAGCGAGGATATTTGATCCCGGTTGATTCTTAGGAAGTTTTAATAGGAAAGAGCCTGAGGCGGTTACCTCAGGCTCTTTACTTTGTTACCTCAAGCTCTTTCCTTTTTCGGACTGTACGCCGGTTTTAGGCGAAATCCTGCAGGCGTTTCACTTTCAGGTCCCCCGCCTTAAGGGCCTTAAGGGCCTGCACCGCAGCCTTGGATGCTGCCATGGTTGTAAAATAGGGCAACTTCATCGTGAGTGCCGTGTTTCTGAGCGCATAGCTGTCCTGGATCGCTTGCTTGCCTTCTGTTGTGTTGAACATGAGGTGGATTTCCTCGTTTTTCATTACATCCAGAACGTGAGGCCGCTGGCCCTCGGTTACCTTGAAGACGCTTTCCACATCCAATCCCTGGTTCTTGAGATAGTCTGCGGTGCCTGTTGTGGCGATCACACTGTATCCCATCGTGAGCAAGTTTTTGACCAGAGGCACAAGCGCATATTTGTCGCTGTCTTTCACAGAGACAAACACCTTGCCTTCCATCGGGAGATCAACACCTGCCGCGAGCTGGGATTTATAGAAGGCCATCGGGAAAGTCTTGTCGATACCCATCACTTCGCCGGTGGACTTCATCTCAGGCCCCAAAAGTACATCCACACCTGGAAACCTTGCCCAGGGAATCACGACTTCTTTCACGGAGACATGCTCGGTGATTGGATCCTTTAGCTCAAAGTTGGTGATTGGCTCGTCTGCCATCGCACGTGCGGCAATCGCGGCAACCGGGTATCCAACGGCTTTCGCTACAAAGGGGATGGTACGGCTGGCGCGCGGGTTTACTTCAATGAGATAAACTTCACCGTCCTTAACAGCAAACTGCACATTCATCAGGCCTTTCACGCCAAGTGCTGTCGCAAGAAGTTTCGCCTGGCGTTTCACTTCATTCACAATGCCAACAGGCAGGCTGTAGGGTGGCAGGGAGCAGGCGCTGTCACCCGAGTGAACGCCAGCTTCTTCAATGTGCTCCATAATGCCCGCGATATGGATATTGATACCATCCGAGAGGGTATCCACATCTACTTCGATCGCATCCTGCAGGAAGCTATCGATCAAAACAGGGCATTTCTCGCTGATCTCAAGCGACTTGTCTGACGACTGCGTTACTGTCTTGATATAATTTTCAAGGCCTGCTTCGTCGTGCACAATCTCCATCGCGCGGCCACCAAGCACATAGCTTGGGCGTGTTAGCACAGGGTAACCTACTTTTTCGGCAACCTGCTTGGCTTCGTCCAAACTGAAGGCAATGCCGTTTCGGGGCTGTTTAAGCTCAAGCTTCTCCACCAGTTCCTGAAAGCGCTCGCGGTCTTCTGCAAGATCAATGGCGTCCGGGCTTGTACCGAGGATCGGAATACCAGCGGCTTCAAGCGCGTGTGACAGCTTCAGTGGTGTCTGGCCACCAAACTGTACAATCACACCTTTAACTGTGCCATTTTTCTGTTCGGCGCGGATAATGTCGATTACATTCTCTGCCGTTAGTGGCTCGAAATACAGCCTGTCGGACGTATCATAATCGGTGGAAACCGTTTCCGGGTTGCAGTTGATCATGATGGTTTCATAACCGGCGTCCGACAGTGCAAAGCAGGCGTGGCAGCAGCAATAGTCAAACTCAATGCCTTGCCCGATCCGGTTCGGCCCGCCGCCAAGGATAACAACTTTCTCGCGCTCTGTGGGGTTGGCTTCACACTCGGCTGCTTCGCCTGCTGCGAATGTCTCGTACGTTGAATACATATAAGGTGTTTTGGCCTCAAACTCGGCAGCGCAGGTGTCGATGCGTTTGAAGCTTGGACGCACGCCTGCATTGTGGCGTGTTTCGCGTACAGCGATTTCTGTCAGGCCAACAAGCTCAGCGAGCCGCGCATCTGAAAAACCAAGCATTTTGAGCTTGCGAAGACCGCGCGGATCAGATGGCAGGCCGTTTTCCAAAATGGTTTTCTCAACATCTATAATGCGTTTGAACTGATCGAGGAACCAGGGATCAAAGTGGCTCACGCGCTGGATCGCATCCATGCCTGCACCTTCCCTGATCGCCTGCGCTATGCGCAGGAGGCGGTCGGGGCTTGCGCTGCCAAGGTCATTGAGGATCGGCTGATAGTTGCCTGATCCTGCTTCATAGCCGTCGAACTCAATCTCATTGAGGCCAGTGAGGCCGGTTTCCATTGAGCGCATGGCTTTCTGGAGAGACTCAGCGAAACAGCGGCCAACCGCCATCACCTCACCGACAGATTTCATCGCGGTTGAGAGAACGGCCTCAGTGCCCGCGAACTTCTCAAATGTGAAGCGCGGTACTTTGGTGACCACATAATCAATGGTTGGCTCAAAAGAAGCCGGTGTCACACCTGTGATATCATTAAGCAGTTCATCCAGCGTATAGCCAATGGCAAGTTTGGCGGCGATCTTGGCGATCGGGAAGCCTGTGGCCTTTGATGCCAGCGCTGATGACCGGCTCACGCGCGGGTTCATCTCGATAACGATCAAACGGCCAGTTTCAGGGTTCACCGCGAACTGCACGTTCGAGCCGCCGGTTTCTACGCCGATTTCGCGCAGTACAGCAATACTGGCGTTGCGCATGATCTGATATTCTTTGTCCGTGAGCGTGAGCGCGGGCGCTACGGTGATGCTGTCACCCGTGTGTACACCCATTGGGTCCACATTTTCGATCGAACAGATGATGATGCAATTGTCCGCCTTGTCGCGCACAACTTCCATCTCATATTCTTTCCAGCCAAGGATGCTTTCTTCAACGAGCACTTCGTTGGTTGGGGAGGCATCAAGGCCTTTGGTAACGATCTCGACAAATTCTTCTTTATTGTAGGCAACACCGCCGCCTGTGCCGCCGAGCGTGAAACTGGGCCGGATGATTGCGGGCAGGCCGGTGATTTCTTCCAGGATGACGAGGGCTTCGTCAACGGAATGTGCGGTGCGGCCACGGCAGGTCTCAAGGCCGATCTTTTCCATCGCCACATTAAAGCGGCTGCGGTCTTCGGCTTTGTCGATTGCGTCTTCTGACGCACCGATCAACTGCACGCCTTCGCGCTTTAAGAAACCGGACTGCGCGAGCGAAAGCGCGGTGTTGAGGGCTGTTTGGCCCCCCATCGTCGGCAGCACGGCGTCAGGCTTTTCCTTGAGAATGATCTTTTCAAGAACCGCCGGTGTGATGGGTTCAATATAGGTGGCGTCCGCAAGCTCAGGGTCTGTCATGATGCTGGCAGGGTTACTGTTCACCAGAATAACCCGGTAGCCTTCTTCCTTCAGCGCCTTGCAGGCCTGTGTGCCCGAATAATCAAATTCGCACGCCTGGCCGATAATAATAGGACCGGCGCCGATGATAAGGATACTCTCGATGTCAGTTCTTTTAGGCATTATGTGTCCTTATTCTAAGCGGCGGATTTATGGTTCTGGATCATATCCATAAACTGTTCGAACAGGTAGAAGCTGTCTTGCGGGCCGGGCGATGCTTCGGGGTGTTGTTGCACGCTGAAGATTGGTTTGTCGGTGTGCTGGATGCCGCAAACGGTTTTATCAAACAGCGAGACATGGCTGATTTTCACATCATCCGGCAGGCTGTCACCGTCAACGCTGAAGCCGTGGTTCATCGACGTGATTTCTACTTTATTAGAGCGTAGGTCTTTTACCGGGTGGTTCGCACCGCGGTGGCCCTGGTGCATTTTGTAAGTTTTGCCGCCGAACGCCAGTGCCAGCAATTGATGGCCAAGGCATATGCCAAAAATCGGCAGGCCGGTTTCGATCAATTTATGAATTACGGGCAGGGCATATTCGCCGGTGGCTGCCGGATCGCCCGGACCGTTCGAAAGGAAAATACCGTCTGGGCCTAAGGCCATGATCTCGTCAAAAGAAGCCGCCGCTGGCACAATGGTTACTTTGGCACCTGTTGCCGCGAGGCATCTGAGGATATTGTCCTTAGCGCCGTAATCAACAGCAACTACATGCGCCTTGGGTTCAGTAAGTTCACCGTATCCGTCTTTAATGGCCCAACGTGTGCCAGCCCATGCCCCTGTTGCGGCGCGGGTTACTTCTTTGGCAAGGTCCATGCCTTCAAGGCCCGGCCATTCATTTGCTTTGGCGATCAGGGCGGGAATATCGAACTCGCCCGCTTTACTGTGGGCGATCACACCGTTTGGTGCGCCGTTCTCGCGGATATAGCGTGTGAGTTTTCGTGTATCCACACCACAAATGCCGACAAGGTTCATACTTGCAGTCCACCCATCAAGGTGGCCCTCGGAGCGATAATTGGATGGGTCTGTTATATCCTCGCGCACAATAAGCCCGCGCGCCGCTGGTGTGCGGGCCTCCAAATCTTCTTTGTTCGTGCCCACATTGCCGATGTGTGGGAAAGTGAACGTGATGATCTGCCCCGCGTAGGATGGGTCTGTCAGGATTTCCTGGTAGCCGGTGATTGAGGTGTTGAAACACACTTCGCCAACTGTATCGCCTTCTCGTCCAAATCCGTACCCCCAGAAAACAGTGCCGTCGGCCAGCACGAGAGCGGCTGTAATATCATCGGCAGGCGGTGTTTTATTGGTAGCTTTGGGGGCGGAGTCGGTCATCGGCGTGCCTTCCTTTAGCGTTTCATACTGCAGTGATTCTAAAGTGTTTCACAGCAAGTCCCTTGCAAATCAAGGGATTAGCCGCTAGAACCCAGCGTCCCATAAGGGGGCTTGGCTGCGGCCAAATTGACGGGACAATAAGCAAAACACCCTTTGGGGTCAAGCAAAAGAAATTATTAAAAAATACAATAAAATCAAGGACTTAGGCATCGCAAACATCATTGCCTCATGGGGCGAGGTATACTACTATGGGTGTTTCCGACTCGCTTAATCAAAATTTAGGCAATCAGGGTTGTACAGGACATGTTACGAGAAGATCTCACGCAGGCAATGAAAGATGCAATGCGCGCGAAGGACAAGCAAAAGCTGTCGACGGTGCGCTTGGTACTGGCTGCGATCAAGGAAAATGATATTGCAGCGCGCGGCAGCGATGCTGCTGACGGCGACGACGATGCCAAGGTGATCGAGATTTTGACCAAGATGGTCAAGCAACGCCGCGACAGCATCAAGGCTTACGAAGAAGCAGGCCGCTGTGAACTAGCTGAACAGGAAAAAGGCGAGATCGCCATTATTGAAGAATTTCTGCCTGCGCAGATGTCTGGCGATGAAATCAAAGCAGCTTGCGAAGCTGTTGTTGCTGAACTTGGCGCTGAAGGGCTTAAGGATATTGGTCGCTGTATGGGTGCCCTTAAAGACAAGTATGCGGGCCAGATGGATTTTGCCAAAGCAAGTGTGACGATCAAGGGCCTGCTGAGCTAGTTCACGGTCCGCATGGGTAGGAAAAAAGGGGGCATGGCCCCCTTTTGTTTTTTCGGTGGGCGAGTGTGGCGGCAATCGCGCCTTTGGTGCGGGCAGCTAAGTGAAGGGCGCTGTTAGATGGCAGATAAAAACGGCGCTCCGTCATCTGGGCAGCTTTATCCAATTCCGTCTACTGATCGAGTTGTGTTTCTGAAAGAAGTTGTTTCTGGCGAGAATGTCTCGGTGGGCGACTATACTTATTATGATGACCCGAAAGCGCCTGAGAAATTCCAGCAGGAAAATATTCTCTATCATTTTGATTTTGTCGGCGACCGGCTGGAAATTGGGAAGTTTTGCGCACTGGCCAGTGGTACAACGTTCATAATGAATGGGGCTAACCACCGGCTTGACGGGCCATCCACATATCCGTTTCCAATTTTTGGCGGTGCCTGGGCAGATCATATGGGTCTGCTTTCGGATCTACCGTCAAAAGGCGATACAAACGTAGGGCACGATGTATGGTTTGGTTACCAGTCAACGATTATGCCGGGTGTTTCCATCGGACATGGAAGCATTGTTGCGAGCAAGGCGGTTGTGACAAAAGATGTGCCACCATTTGCTATTGTTGCAGGTAACCCTGCGCGTGTTGTTGGGATGCGATTCGATGATGAAACCATCAAGCGCTTGCTTGCCGTGGCCTGGTGGGATTGGCCGCTGGACCTGATTACTGAAAATGTAGCGGCAGTTATGTCTAAGGATGTATTTGCGCTTGAATTGGCTTTGGCTGCACACAGCGAGCCATAAACCCAGCGGCAGTGGGGTTCTTTGGGATTGCGGTTGAAATCCAAATTTGGGTATTGGCTGGCCCCGTACCAGAGAAGGCGAAATTTTTTGCCGATTTGGTAATGGCCGAGACAGCGCAACTGGGTAAAGAAGTAAGCGAGCTTTTTTCGCTTCAGGAAACGCCTTTTTTGAATTCCAGCGGTACAGAGAATTATCTATCTTATGGGATGGATAAGTTGCAGGTTATATATATAACGGACATATAGATTAGTGACTGGAACCTATGGCCCTTAGCCCGCAATTTTTGGATGAACTTAAGCATCGCTTCACGCTTTCGGACGTGATTGGGCGAACGGTCAAGCTTGTGCGTCGCGGTCGTGAAAGTACGGGGCTGTGCCCGTTCCATAATGAAAAATCGCCTTCCTTTACGGTGAATGATCAAAAAGGCTTTTATCACTGCTTTGGCTGCGGTGCGCATGGCAGTGTGATCGACTTTGTCATGAATACACAGGGCATGGAATTCATCGAAACCATAGAAGTGCTTGCTGGCGAAGTTGGCATGGAAGTGCCCAAACCGTCACGCGAACAAGTGGAGCGCGACAAGCAGCGCGCATCTTTGTCAGAAGTAATGGATTTGGTTTCCAACTGGTATCAGGCTCAGCTCAAAGGCCAGATCGGCGCAGCGGCGTTTGCTTATGTGAAAGGGCGGGGGCTTTCGGACGATACAATCGCCAAGTTTGGCCTTGGGTATGCACCTTCAAGCAGGTCTGCGCTCAAAGATGCGATGATGGCTAGGGATATTGGCGAAGACCAGTTGATTGAAACCGGCATGCTGATCAAACCCGAGGGCGGCGGCGCAAGCTATGACCGTTTCCGTGATAGGTTGATGTTCCCCATCACCGACAGGCAGGGGCGTACGATCGCCTTTGGCGGCAGGGCGCTTTCCAAAGACGTGAAAGCCAAATATCTAAACAGCCCTGAAACCGTACTCTTCCATAAGGGCGCGACCCTTTATAATTGGTCCAACGCCAGGGCAGCGAGTTACGACGCCGGGCAGGTGCTGGTGGTTGAGGGGTATATGGATGTTATCGCGCTGGCGCAGTTTGGCATCAATTATGCCGTCGCGCCCTTGGGTACAGCGCTCACCGAGGAACAGATCGGGCATTTATGGCATATGGCAGATGAACCAGTTTTATCGTTTGACGGTGATAACGCAGGTATGCGGGCGGCTGGTCGCGCGCTTGAGCGCGCGCTGCCAATGTTGCGACCGGGTAAATCGCTGAGGTTCGTTATGATGCCTGAAGGCGACGACCCGGATACGCTGGTGCAGCGGGAAGGACGCGGCGCTGTTGATGCGTTGATCGATAAAGCAGAGCCACTTGTGTCGATGCTTTGGAAGAATCTGACCGTTGGCACCGCGCACGATACACCCGAACGACGGGCAGGACTTGAAAAAACCGTTTTCGGCAAGCTTGCAGAGATTGCCGACGAGAATGTTAAAAAGCTTTATCAGAGTGAATTCCGTGACAGGCTGTTTCGGTTGTTTCGCGGTAACCGCTCGGGGGGCACCACACGACGCAGCAATTATGCCAATCAAGGTGGTTCCGGGTATGGCAGCCGCCGTCGGGGTCAGCCACCGGCAACGGGCCTTTTGTCGAAAACCCAGATCGGGTGTCGCCAGGGTATTGGGCCTGTGACCGACAAGCTTGAGAAACTGATTGTTATCACCCTGTTTCACCATCCCGAAATTTTGGTGAAACACGAAGAAATAGTGGCCGAGATGATTTTTACAGTTCCAGGGCTTGACGAAATAAGGGGTGCTCTATTAGGGAGAGCTTCTTCTGGCGAGCATCTTGAACGCGAGGCTATGGCTACCCACTTGGAGGCTTCGGGCCTTTCGGGCGGCATGCAAAAGTTGCTTGCGGAGAAGACATTGAAGGATGATTGGTTTGCATGGCCGGAGGCGGCACTATCGGACGCTTTGACAGGTTTTGAACATTTAGTGATGCGATTCCAACATATTACGGCAGCGAAGCGCGCTTTCGAGCAGGCTGAGCAGGAATATGCGGCTAATATGACGGATGAAAATCACGTGAGATTTGTGGCTGCACAGCAGGCCTACAGGGATTTGGAAGAAACCGAGGCGGATAAAGATGGTTATCGGCTCGAATCAGGACGGTTTTCTTTCAGTTAATATGGTATAGACTGCGATTCGTGCGATTTTGGCACGCATCTGGAGAGAATTTACATGGCAACTACTGCGAATCAGCAAACAGACAAGGCGGATGGCCGAGAAGAGTCGGGTGCCAGCCCACTATTGGATTCCACGGAAACCGCCGTCAAGAAAATGATCGCAAAGGCCAAAGAGCGTGGTTACATCTCGTATGACGATATGAACGCTGCTTTGCCTACCGAGGAAATGTCTTCTGAGAAGATCGAAGACATTATGACGATGCTGTCAGAAATGGGCATTAATGTCGTTGATGGGGACGAAGCGGAAGAGGCCGAAGGTGGGGCCTCTGAGGCGAGCCGCGAAAAAACGACAGGAAAAGAAAAAGAAGAATTCAAAGCTTCTGATAAAAAAGAAGCAAGTGATCGCACCGATGATCCGGTTCGCATGTACCTGCGGGAAATGGGGTCAGTCGAACTTCTATCGCGTGAAGGCGAAATTGCGATTGCAAAGCGGATTGAAGCTGGCCGTGCAACCATGATCCAGGGTTTGTGCATGAGTCCGCTGACTTTTAAAGCCATCGCGGGCTGGGCAGCGCGCCTCGAAAACGAAGAAATGCTTCTCAGGGATATTATCGATCTGGAGGCAACGCTTGGTAAGCAGCCAACGGCTAACGAGCTGGAAGACGAAAACGCTGGTGATGTATTGGCTGACGGTGCTGCTAAGCCTGCGAGCGAAGAAGAGGAAGAAGACGCCGAAAAAGATTCTGAAGAATCTGAAGGTTCGGAAGATTCTGAAAGCGCCGAAGGTGCTGAAGGCGTTGAGGGTGAAGAAGGTGCTGAAGCTGCCCCGCGGAAACGTGAAGAGGAAGAAGACGAAGAAGCGGCAATGTCGCTTTCGGCCATGGAAGAGCATCTGACACCAGAGACCGTCGAAAAATTCCAGAAGATAACGTCCACTTATAAAAAATACGCAAAGCTACAAGATACGCGTATGGCCGCTGCGGTTTCAGGGGAAGGCTTGCTAACGGCACAAGAACGCCGCTTCCGTAAGTTGGGTGACGAGCTGATTGAACTGGTTAGCTCTGTAAAATTCAACAACCTGCGTATTGAAGAACTTGTGGATGAGCTTTACGGCCTAAACAAGCGCTTGATGAGCCTTTCGGGGCGTATGCTTCGTCTTGCAGAATCCCACAAGGTTTCCCGTGCATCCTTTCTTGAAGAGTATCAAGGCAATGAGCTTGAGAACGACTGGAGCGAGCGCGTTGGCAAGTTGAAGGCTAAAGGGTGGGCGTCCTTCATTGAAGCAGACGGCCACGCGGTGAAGAATATTCGTGAGCAGGTTGCAGATGTGATGAACCGCACGGGCCTGCACGCAGACGAATTCCGGGTGATTGTACGTACCGTTCAAAAGGGTGAGAAAGAAGCCCGCATCGCCAAGAAAGAAATGGTGGAAGCCAACCTTCGTCTTGTGATCTCAATTGCAAAAAAATACACCAACCGTGGCCTGCAATTCCTTGATTTAATTCAGGAAGGTAATATCGGTTTGATGAAAGCGGTGGATAAGTTCGAATATCGTCGCGGTTATAAATTCTCGACTTACGCGACTTGGTGGATCCGTCAGGCAATCACCCGCTCGATTGCCGATCAGGCGCGCACCATCCGTATCCCGGTTCATATGATCGAAACGATCAATAAGCTTGTCCGTACAGGCCGCCAGATGCTGCATGAGATTGGCCGCGAAGCGACGCCGGAAGAACTGGCTGAGCGCCTCTCTATGCCGCTTGAAAAAGTGCGCAAGGTAATGAAAATTGCCAAGGAGCCAATCAGCCTTGAGACACCAATCGGCGATGAGGAAGACAGCCATCTGGGTGACTTTATCGAAGATAAAAACGCGATTCTGCCAGTGGATGCGGCGATCCAGTCGAACTTGCGCGAAACCACTACGCGGGTACTTGCAAGCTTGACACCGCGTGAGGAACGTGTGCTGCGCATGCGCTTTGGTATTGGTATGAACACCGACCATACGCTTGAAGAAGTTGGTCAGCAGTTCTCGGTAACACGGGAACGTATTCGCCAGATCGAAGCAAAAGCGCTCAGGAAGCTAAAGCATCCAAGCCGTTCGCGCCAGCTCAGAAGTTTCCTCGACACATAGTCGAGCCAGGAACAGAGCTGTATTTCTTGAAAATATTTAGAAGGAGCAGCCCTGTTGGGCTGCTCCTTTTTCTTAGCTGTTTGGCGGGGGTTCCCCTTAAAGCAAATGACAGCACGCAGGCGGTTTATGCCGCGCTTTCAGGGTATCCGCTGGAGCGAGATCATTATAACCGTCTGATGGTTGGAGTGCATGTAAACGGCGTCGGGCCGTTTCCATTCATTATAGATACGGGCGCGAGCCGCAGTATTGTATATCGGTCCCTTACGGCAATGATGCAGCTTGAAGCTGTCCCGAACAAGTCCCGCAATATCGTTACGGCAAATGGATATAGGCCGGCACTAATATACCCCATCGGCGATATTTATGCCCTAGGCAGAACGCTCAAACTCAAAGAAACCGTGGCGCTGCCTGATATTATTCATTCCACCGCCAAAGGCCTGATTGGTGTTGATTTACTTGCAGGACGCACGTTGTTTGTGAGGCCAGAGGCGGCGCTCGCGGTGCTGCAGGATAATAACAAAAATCTGGAAGGAGAAGGCTGGTCCTTTGTGCAGGGACGCCCCGTCGCTTACGGTTCTTTGGCGCTTGAAATTGATATGGGCGGCGTGACGATTCCTTTCATGGTGGACACGGGTGCTTCCGATACGGTGATCAATACGGCGGGCGCTGAAATACTGCTTCGATCTGCTACAGGAATTCGTACTGAGAAAGTTTCGGTTGTGGTGGCGCGTGGCCAAACCTTTGCTCGTGAACGCCTGATACTGTCAGAGTTTGTTCTTGGTAACCGAGCTTTTCAGAAGACCAACATCTATGTGGCAGACGTGCCAGTGTTCCGGCTATTGGGCGCTGCCAGAGTGCCCGCTGTTATTCTCGGGATGAACGTGCTCAACCAGCAGGATTTTGCGCTGGATTTCCAGAATTGGCGTTTATACCTCCGCTCGCAGACGAGAGCTGGAAAGCCTGGCTATCAATGAAATACTGAACTGGCCAGTAACACTGGTGCATTACCACATACACTTAAGGAAGCTGCACACCCTTTTTTGAACAAAGAAAGCGGTCTTTTTTGAACACAGAAAGCGGTCTTTTTTGAACACAGAAAAAGGACCGCCGGGTTATGCCTAACGGTCCTTTCTGTTATTTTCATCACAAGCAATCAGCCTGCTCAATGAGGCATAGTAAAAAATGGTCTGCCGTTAGCTATTTTCAAACAAGGATAGAACTGCTGCAGGCTGCTGGTTTGAAATCGACAATGATTGAACACCAAGCGCCTGGCGCACCTGGCCTGCCGTAAATTCGGCACTGGCGGCTGCTATATTTGCATCAACAAGGTTGCCGATACCTTCCTGAGTTTTAGCTTGCAGTGTTTCTGCAAAATCCTTGGTCTGCTGCAGTTGCTGCGAACCTGAGCCTATTTCGGCAATCGCACTGGTAACATTGTTGATCGAATCTTCAATGGCGCTTACAGCCGATTCCGCGTCTGCCGACGTGGTAATACCCTGGCTGGCAGAAAGTGTCACATTGGCACCGCCAAGCGACAGATCCTGCGCATTGATTGTAATATTGTCCTGACCATCGCTGCCGACAATCGCGGTGATATCATCCCCGCCAGATTTGACGGCGTTCAGGCCGTTGAAGCTTGCACTGTCAACAACGCTGGATATCTGGTCACGGAGGGCAGTGAAGTCATCGTTGAGAGCAAAGCGGCTTGCTTCATCAAGACCTGGGTCTGCAGCCTGCACGGCTTTTTCTTTGAGGTTAATCAGGAGATCAGATACCTGATCACCCGCCGCCAGTGCAACATCCGTTGAGGAAATCGCCCGGTCCAAAGACGCTTTCACACTGTTAAGGCCTGCAACATCGCTTTGCAAAATCTGCGAAATTGAAAGAATAGAGGCATTGTCACGCGCACTATTGACTGTCTTGCCCGTGGCAAGTTGGTTTTGTGTATTCGCGAGCGATTTCGAATTTGCCTGCAGGTTTCTAACGCCCAGCAAACTGCTGGCATTAGTATTGATAGAATCTACCATTTTTCAGCACCACTAACATCTGCACAAACGGACCCCTCCGTCTGTATAATTTTACCCACCCTCAGTATGCCACTAAATGGCAAAAAAATGAAGGGATAGTGCCAATTTCAATTATACGGTTGGGCTTAATTGCCGCCCAGTAGTTCCTGCCGGTAGGTAATGCTGCCATTTTGCATCGTCCACTCAGCGCTATTTAGGGCTTTGATGCCAGCGGTTGGGTTCGTGCGCATAAAGACAAGATCCGCCTCCAGGCCTTCGCGTATGCTGCCGGTGCGGCCTTCAATCTGTAGAATTTTGGCGTTACCGGACGTAGCCATTTTGATGACTTTCAGAGGGAATAGGCCGATCTGTTCATGCAGATGCATTTCATAGGGCAGCGCAGACCCAAAGATGATACTGGGTGTGCCGGCATCTGTGCCAATGCCAACAATGCCGCCAGCGTTAACGAGCGCCACAGTATTGCCGCGCAGGATCGGTAATTTAGCCTTTAACAGGTGCGACTCGTTCCACCAATCCCGCCAGTTCTCAGCCATCAGTTCCGAACCCATATTGTCATATAGGTTTTTGCCGTTGATGGCATGTGGGTCAAAGCCGCGCATGGCTTCGACAGCTTTGTTGACGTTTGAAATGGTTTCAAAAAGTGCCAGCGTAGAAATATAGCCGGTTTTCTTTTTCGCCAGCGTGCCTAGGGTTTCCTGGCTCAAAGCCTTGTCAACAGTGCCATGGATGATCACATCAACGCCTGCCTTAAGTGCTGTTTCTACGTCTTTTGCCTGAGAAGCATGCAGGAATAGGCGTCGGTTGTTTTCGTGCATCAGCGCGGCGGCTTGCTTTAACAGCAGCTCTGGAAACTGTGTCATTGGTGTTGAAGACAACCAGCTCATATCGTCCATCGATATTTTAATATTGTCGGCACTTGCTTCCAATTGACGCGTCGCGGTTATTTTAAGTTCCCGGTAGTCGCTTACGAACACGTCGCCCCAACCGCCCTGGATGCCAATGTTTTGGCCTGCTGCAAAAAATTCGGGGTAGCGCCGCGGGTTTTTCTGGAGCGCTTGGCGAACCGCCTTCAGAAGCGGTAGTTTAATATTGGGGTTATATACTGTGGTGATACCCCAATAAAAATTCCGGCGCAAAAGAGCGATTTTTTGCTGATGGGTGTTTTTCGCGAAACCGCCGGTGCTTAAATGCTGGTGCAGGTCCATCAGGCCGGGGATCAGATAGCCGCCCTCAAGGTCAATCACATCACAGCCCGCGCACAGCCCCTCGGATTTGTTAATCGAGGTGATGATACCGTCTTCAATCAGCATAAAATCGCTGGGCACCATTTCGTCCAAAGAGGGACTTAGGTAATGGAAATTCTTGAGAAGAAGGCGCTCACGCGGCTCGACAACTGGCTCCTGGATCGGCTCGGCAAAGGGTTCCTGGATCGGTTCTTTTATCTGTGCGTTTACGGTGCCTGCGCAGGCGAATAGAGCAGTGCTGAAAACCAGGGTACGGAGTGTTTGGCGCATCATCTTCTCCTGCATGCCTACATTGGGTAGCCAAAAATCAAGGCGGGTAGCCAAAAATCAAGGCGGGTAGTCAGAAATCATGACCGATTTTTGAGGTCCAAGTCAAAGCCTGGCCCGCCCCGATGGAGCGAGCCTGCTATTTTATCTGTGTTCAATAAAGGCCTTCACTCCGTCCCGAAGCGCGAGCACATCCATTTTGTCGCTGACCGAATAAGGTGTGTGGATCGACAGAACCGGCACACCAAAATCGATGGTATCGATATTGTAACGCGACAATTCGCGCCCAAGCGTGCCGCCGCCCGCTTTGCCCACTTTGTAGGTGGTGGTCTGCCACGGTACGTTTTTGCTGTCGAGCGCGGCGCGTGTCCAGGCGATAAACTCGCTGTTGGCGTCAAAGCCGCGGCCATACAGCTTGATATTGATGCCATGGCCAACCCTGGGGGCGTTGCCTGCCTCCCAGGCTCCGGGGCTTAGTGGGTTGATGCCTGCGTTTACATCAATTGACAAGGCCTTTGAGGCCCTGAGCGCCCGTGCGAGCAAGGGCTGACGGTATTTGTCACCCATCTCGGCGAACAGCAACTCGCCAATCAGATCCGTAAGGTATGAGGAAGATGCACCCGTGTTATTCACGTTGCCGCTTTCTTCATTGTCGGCAAATGTGATGATCGCAGTTTTGGGCGGTGTTGCAAGCATGGTTGCAGCCTTGAGACTACCAAAAGCCGCGAGCCTGTCATCTTGACCGTAAGCAGCAACAAGGCGGCGGTCAAAGCCCATATCGCGCGGTTTCATCGCAGGCACCAGAGATAGTTCTGCGGATACCAGATCGGCGGCTTCCACCTGATAGGTATGCTTCAAATACCTGAGGACCCAGTTGCTGGCGCTGTGCTCACCCTTTGGCCCGTGAGGACCCGCAGCGACAATCGGGTCCAGTTCTTCGTGTGCGATAACATCGCGTTGCTTACGGTTTCTAAATGAACGGTCTACATGCGGTGCCAGATCCGGGATCATAAATATCGGGTCGCTGTCCTTGAGCCCGATATTTACGTCTACAGTTGTGCCATCCTTTTTGTCGATACGGCCCACGATTGCCAGTGGCACATTGGTCCACTGGTAGGTTTTGATGCCGCCGTGGTAATTGGTTTGAAACAGTGCAAAGCCGGATTTCCCGTAAACCGGACGCCCCTTCAATTCAAGGCGCGGGCTGTCGATATGGCTCGCTACAATACGTACACCGCTTGCAATGGGGGCCTCGCCGCCGATGATCAGTGTCAGCGCACGGCCACGGTTGCTTTTATAGTAGCGCGTGCCAGCGCTTACGCGTGTTCCGGGTGTCCAGGCCTTGAAACCGGCAGCTTCCGCCTGGCGGATTGCTTCTTTAACCGTCAGCAGTTCGGTGCGCGCTGTATGCAGAAATGCCTTGTAGGCCTCGCCGTAATCGGTTGCCAGTTTTTGCGCGGCTTCGTTGCTTGCCTTCCAGCTATTCTCACAATTGCCCTGATTGCAGCCGTTGTCATCGTCTGCACTGTGGCTTGCGGCGGGGGCCGCGAGTATCGTCGCAGCCAGGAGTGCGGTGCGCATAAATGTTGAGCGCATAATTGTTCCCTTCCTGTGGTCCTGTCGTTTTGGGGCTTGCTCTTGGTGACCTGCCCAGCATGTGCCCCCTTCCTAGAGGCTCTTATCTGGCATTGCAAATTTTGGTATCTATGCCCATATCAACTTTAGCCTAAATGGAGGGAACCCCATGGGACTATGGGATATGATTGCGATGGTGACGCTTACGGTGTTCGTTGGTGGCATTATCTTCGAAAGAATGAAATCCAGGGAACGCATTGAACTGGCGCGGTTGCAGGGCAGCGGCAACGGGGATGAAAAATATGCAGCTTTGGAAGAGCGGGTGCGTGTGCTGGAGCGCCTCGTCACAGATAAAGCCGTGCGGCTCAAGGACGAAATTGACGCGCTGTAAAAACAACCAGCAGCAAAAATAAGAAGGCCAAAAAACGCCAACATGAAGAAACGCGAGGAATAAAACAATGTCCGGTACAACAATGGTGGTGGTGATCATTGCGATCATTATGTGTGCAGAAGCAATAAAACACTGGAGCAAGGCACGCGCCAAAGAAGCAGCAGCCAAAAATGCGGGCCTGAATGATGAGGCCGCGGCAAAAATAAAAGACCTGGAAGAACGTGTCCGCGTGCTGGAGCGCATCGCTACCGACAAGGGCACACGCCTGAAGGAAGAAATCGACGCGCTGTAAGGGCGCGAAATCCCCGAAAACCAGTGCGCGCATCTTTTTGTTGGCGCATATGCATTTTCCGCTGTTCAAGCCAAACAAGCTTTGCTAGGTAAGCGCACGTGGTAAGGGCCTGTAGCTCAGTTGGTTAGAGCCGACCGCTCATAACGGTCTGGTCGGGGGTTCGAGTCCCTCCGGGCCCACCACTACCTTTATAAGTCGTTGAATTTAAAGGTGTATTTTAATTTTTTACCTACCTGAACTACAGGGTAGGTAAAAAGATCAGTCTTTTTTCGGGTTGATCAAAGCAATTCCCGAACCCGCCAAAAGTCCTTTATCTGCTTCGGCCGTGTATATTGCAGCGGTGCGAACGCTATCCCCCAGGATCGCCGCGATTTCTTCCTCGGTCGCTCTTGCTTCCGCGAGCCTCCGTGCGATCGCCTTCCTTAGCCCATGACTGGACCTGTCCTTCAATCCTGCGTCGCGACACCATTTGCGCATTTTATTGCCGAACCCGTCGTTCGTGAACGGCTGCCCGTATCCCGTCAGCAAAAATTGCATTTGTCCGGCCGGAACGTGATCCAGTTCTTTTGCGAGTGCCGTATGGATCGGCACCGACACGGTGCGGCCGTTTTTGATTGCAGTGAAAGTCAAACGGCCGTTCTTCATATTCTGACGGCCGAGCTTGAGCATGTCGCCGCGCCTAGCGCCCGTATATAGCATGAGGGCGAAGGCAAGCCGTGCTTGTGATCCTGACGGGTGTTTTTCCTCGAACAGTTTGATATCGGCCTCGGTCCATGTCGGGAAACCGCCGCGTTTTACCCGAACCGGTTTGACGCCGTTTGTCGGGTTCGCCGTGCGCCACTCGAGCCGGATCGCGATCTCAAATAGCATTCGCAGCCGCTTCAACAGCTTGTTCGCCTGTGTCGGCGTGGAAGCCCGGTTCGTTAATATTTTTTCGATATGCTCGTGTTTGAAATCCGCGACGGCGGTGTTACCATATTTTTTGCGAAAAGCCTCGATAACGCACCTATAATCCCGCTGCGTATTATCCCGTAAGCCGGTGAAGGCATGGGACTGATAATAGTATTCGATCAGGGCGTTCATGGTGCCGGACTGCGCAACAGTGTGCTCGGGTCCGGTGTATTCAGTAGGGCGCTGCCCTTTGCGGCAAAGTGCGTATTCTAGTTCGAATTCTGTGCTGCCGACGGCGTGCTGAAAATTGTACGCAAAGTTACCCCGACGAAAACGCAGCCGCCACTTGCCCGGCCCTGCCGGTTCTTCATAAACATATTTAGGCAGTCCGCGACGTATTTTCGGCATCGACCAACGCGTCCAGGCTATCGACCCCCTCGGGTCTTTGGTTAATCACAGTGACTTTTTCGGCTTTACCATAAATTAGGCGAATTGTCCCGTCCCTCAAGATTTCGGTTCCGGTCACAGTCAGCCCGTTCGCTTGGGCAACAGCGATCGCCGTGTCCAAGTCCCGCTTTCTAAATGTAACCGCAGCGCCCATACTAACCGGCCTCTCGGATTTCGAGTTCAGCGTTCAGATCACATAGAAAATCTCTTGCTGCGATCGACGGGGTTAAGCCTTCGGCCCGTAATTGGCTGACTTGTGCAAACACATGTGGCTTGTCGTCCCAATCTGTCAGGTCGCGGATTTCAACGGCCAATATCATGCGATCGGCAGCCTTCACCGACGAGTGCATTTCATATGCAACACCCCACTTATCACAGATCGCTTTCCAGATTTTATCCTCGATCTCGGCAACCTGGGGCATTTTCCGCTTAATAGGTGTCGGTACGTCACCGAACCCGGACAATGCTTCCGGCGCATCGTGCAAGAGGGCTTGGAGGCGGTGTTCCGGTGCTACGGCGAACGCGACGAGCTTCGAATGCTCCGCGACGCTGTAAAAGCGTTTACAGGCACCGTTCCAACGGCGTGTTTGCCCGAGAATGTGCGCGAGGTCGACGGCGTCAATCTCGTCCGGGTTCGGGTCGAACGGGAAGAAATGCGCCGATGACGGCATTCTGATCGAGGGACCGCGATCACTGTTCATTAATCCTGTCATGTCACTTTCTCCGCTTCGGCTTTAAATTCCGGGTGCTGGCCTGCTATATGACGTTGCAAATTCTGGAAAGTGCGATTACAGCATGGACAAACCCCGGCCTTAATGCGGTTGCGCAGCCGGGTCGCCTGCCCTTTGTAGGCACTCGCTGACCGCTCCGCGCCTTCGCGCCAATTGCGTTGGCGCTCGATCTCGTCGTCTTTCTGCGCGACCCGCTGTTTTAGGCGGTCCCGCTCACGCCGAAGCTTGTCAGTTTCGCTTTCCCCGAAATGTAACTTGTGACCGTTGGGGCAGTAGAAGGTTTTGCCGTCCTGCCGTCTTTTGCTGAAATAGTGCGCCGGAGCCGAAAACTCGATCCCGCAGGAACAGCAAACTTGGTGCTCGCGATTGTTCACGATCTTGCCTCCATATCTGACTTGACCGCCCGTAAAAGTGCGGCCTGGGTAATGTCTTTCCGAGCAAGTGCGTCGAGAACCGTTTCGTCGATCGTGTTGCGCATTGCCAGGTGGTGGATAAAAACGGGTTTGGTTTGCCCTTGCCGGTGAAGTCGGGCGTTGAATTGCTGATAAAGCTCGAGGGACCACGTCAGGCCATACCAAACCGCAATATTGCCGCCCCTTTGTAGGTTCAGGCCGTGGCCCGCGCTCGCAGGGTGTGCGAGAAGGATTTCGATCTCGCCCGCATTCCAGCGGTCAATCGCGTCCGGCTCGTCGACGCAGATAGCGCGTTTAAACGCCTTGCGAATGCGCTCCCGCTCTGAGCGATAGGTGTAAGCGACGAGAACCGGTTGTCCGGCCGCTTCGTCGATGATCTCGGCGAGTGCGTCCATCTTCTCGTTGTGGACGATCGCGCTTTCACCGTCTTCGCCCGTGTAAACAGCACCGTTGCAAAATTGGAGAAGCTTATTCGACAGGGCGGCCGCGCTGAATGCTTCGACGTCAGCGTCTTCGAGTTCAAGCAGGAATTCCCGCTCTAACTCGCGGTACTGGCTGCGTGCGCCGGGCGGCAGATCGAGCCAAAGGGTGTTATCAATGCGTCGCGGCAACTTGAGGTAATCTTCTGCGTCGAGGCGGAGAACTATATCCTTGAGTTTGGCGTCGATCTTCTCTTTCGCGCCGTCGCGTAGCGTCCAGTTGTAGCCCATATAATCGGCCTCGAAATATTTCTGTTTATAAGCCGTCATGGTGCGCCCGAGCCGTTCGCCCTGATCGAGCAAATAAATCTGTGACCATAAATCGAGATAGCCGTTCGGGGCCGGGGTGCCTGTGAGTTCGACAAGGCGGTCGATATACTTACGAACCCGTTTGAGCGACTTGAACCGCTGCGCTTTTGGTGATTTGAAACTCGAACTTTCATCGATAATCACCGTGTCGTAAGGCCAATTATCTTTCCAAAAGTCGACAAGCCACGGGATCAATTCGCGGTTGATAATGTGGATATCTTCCCCGGAAAACGCTTGCCGTTTTCGGGCGTGAGGTGTTCCGAATAGCCCAACATGGCGCAAATCGCGTGTGTGTTCCCAAAGGGCGATTTCGTCGGGCCATGTCTTCTTTGCGACCCGAAGCGGGGCAACGATCAACGTTTTGCCGATTGTGAAGCCACGTAGCATGTCGACAAGGGCCGTCAGCGTCGACACGGTCTTGCCGAGCCCCATATCAACCCATAGGGCGCAGTAGGGCACGTCCTGGATAAACCGGGCGGCGCGGTCCTGATAGCCGTGCAAGCATTCACGCGAAAAGGCGTTTACCGGCTTCGATATCATCGATGACATGGACATTAAATCCCTGATCCTCTAGCTTTCTATGGGTTGCGAGTTGCAGTTTCGTCGGGCGTTTGCCCGGCGCTTTGAATTCGATAATGATTACTTTTTTGGCCTTAAAATAGAGCCGATCCGGCACGCCCCGGTTATTGGGTGACGACCATTTGTATGATCGCCAGCCGTTAGCGGTTGCGTGATCTGTGACCTTCCTCTCGATGTAGCTTTCCCTATGCAGCACGGCGGGCCTGAACTTTCTCTCCCAACTCGCGCCAAGTGATTTCTTTCGCGCCGTGTTGGACTGCTTGTTTTCGTTTCGATAGTGCGATATCGAAGTGTTCTCGCGGTGTGCCGGGGTATTGTATCCATTTGCGGGCCACCCCGATTTCGTCCGCCATTGCGAGCAATTCTTCGGTCGTATCTGCAATCATGTGGCACATAATCATGCGACCGAATTTCGCTTTCATATCGTCGACGTAAACAGCCATGACGGTTAATCCTTCTGATATCGGTTAGCGACAAAACCGGCAGCGGCGAGCGGGAAACCGTCCGCCCATTTCGGGCTTTGCCGTAGGAGGTTGCTTAGTGCGGTGTCGTTGAATTTGTCTTCGTCAGGGGCTTGGGTAACGACTTCGTCGTGGACCGTCAGCACGATCTCAAAACCCGCCTTGTCAATCGTCGGCATATTGTGGCCCATAACGTCGCGAGAAACGCTCTGACAGGCGTTTTCGACGATCTTGCCCCCGTAAGTGCCTTGACGGGTCCATTGCTTCGTAAGGCTGTCTATACCCATGTACGAGAGCGATCCGTCGTCGCTGACCTGCGGGTCGAAGTAGCAAAGGAAATTGCCACTTGGCAGGCGCACAAGCAAATAGCGAAAACCTTTGACCTTCACGCATTTGAATTTCAGGCGGCCGTCGTTCACGTTGAACGGCGTACGGGGCTTGGTGATCGCTGCAAGTGCTGCGTCTTTGCACATGCACCAAAGGTTCTTGATTGCCGGGTGCCGTTCGCGCCAAGCGAGTTTTACCGTCTCGCTTGCTATCCATTCAATATAATCGAGCCCCGCCGTATGTCCCCAACGGTCGAAATTCTCGATCGCCTGATCGACGAATTTACGGTCAAGGGACCGCTGGATTTCTTGCCAGTGGTCCGTCATGCGGACGCCGTACACCTTCGAGAAGGTCTGAAACGCACCGACGCCGCCCTCGTAGCCGAGTGCAAGTTCAGGCACCTTGCCCATGATGTTACGCTCGGTTTTGCTGATCGCGTCGGGCTTCTTACCGAGAAGGCTTCCGGCCGTCACGTTGTAAAGGTCGGGGCCTTCGCCCTGGTCGTAAGCACGGAAGGCGGCAAGTTTCCAGTTTTCGCGCGCAAGCCATGCGTTCGCCCGACCTTCGATGTTGGATAGGTCGGAAACTACAAGACGGCGACCCGGAGGCGCTATCACGACCCCGCGAAGCGCTGCGGAGCCATATGTCATAAGATCGTCGAACAAGAGGTCGTGACAGCCTGCTTTCAAGGCGTCGATATATTGTTCAATCGAGCGTTGCGACGGGAGGCCCCGCGATGGAAGGTTTTGCGGCTGGAACACTCGTCCGGCCCAACGGCGGGTACGGGCCGCGCCGTCAAATTGAAGCCCGCCGCGAAAATTGCCGTCGCTCGAAATAGCCGGTTTAAGAGTTGCATACTTGGCGGTGCTCGACTTGTTGGCGCTGATACTGATCTGCATGAGTTCGCGGCAAGCGGGATCGAGGCTATCGTCTTCGAGTAAAGCTTCGAAAGTTTTGGCGCGGGTGTTGGTTAGCTTGAGGCCGAACGTCTTGTTCAGGAACTTGCGGAACTGTTCGCGCTGCGTCGGCTTTTCGACCTTGCCTTCGGTCAATTCGATGAACCGGGCGGCGAGGATGGCTTTCTCGGTCACGGCGGCTTTCGCTCCGGCGGTAACGAGTTCCAAGTCGACACAGAAGCCCCGGTCGTTGATTTTCTGATCAAGATGGTAGAGATCGAGTTCCGCGCCCCGATAATTGAAATCGGGCAAGCGTTTGTCAACTTCACGCATCGCCTCGATATCGAGCCGAGCGTATTCCTTGAACCGCTCCCACTCTTCGGGGTGCGTGTGCCGGTCGTAGCGATCTGCCTTGTGATTGGAGGGCGCGGGCTTACAAAACCGGTTGATCAGTTTTTTGCCTTCGCCGAGTTTGACTTTATCCTGCGGCAGCCGAAGAATTCTACAAAGGGTGTCGAGTTTTCCGGGGAAGCCGTGCGCGAGAGCTTTAACCATTGTGCAACGCCATACGCGAGGATTACAGTCGACGATATTGGGCATAGAATAGCCAAAGACCGCCCGATCAAATGCGGCGTGGTGCGCAGTCATCATTCGGCCGTCGAAACCGTCCGTCGTGCGCAGGGTTTCGCCTAAGTCCCAAGGGATCGGCTCGCCCGAAGTACGATCCCATACTTTCGCCGGACCGTCGTCAATCGCATACGACACAAGCATGATCTCGGCATTTTCGGCGTAGGCGTGCGTGCCGACTGAAATGTCGATCTCTGAAAAGGTTTCTGTGTCGATGTAGAGCATAAAACTAGGCGGCCTTTTGACTTAGAAGTTGAACAGCCGCACCGCCCCATTGCTGCGCTATTGCGGCAGCCATACCGGGGAAGAACCTAGAACGACGGACGGCTCGATCTGGTCCGGGTGTTGCTAGGTGGATTTCTGCCCTCGCACTGAAACCGTCGAGCGATCCGGTAGGGATTAAGTTCGGCAGATTACGCAACCAGAAACATGTCCGTTTCTTCACATTGTCCGGTCCGCTCGGGTCGTCAGCGAATTGCCAAGGTTGAACCGACTGCGCGGCGGGCTTGAAATTCTTGATCAAAGCCTTAGCGTGTTTGTGCATCACCGGATTTTCAACAGCGATGCACGGTACGTCGGCGTTCCACATGTCAGAGAAGAAAGCCGCACCTTCTGTTAATTCTTCCCACATTTCAGGAAGTGAACGGCCTTCGGGTGGTTTAGTTAGCCAACGGACGCCGCTATTGCAAAGCCGAGTACAAGGCGGGTGCGCGACCATGAGTAAATCCCACTTTTCCATTCTAAGCACATTGCGCACGTCGTCTTGAATGTGGCGATTGGTTTGATCGTCAGCGGGAGCAAGATCACACGACCAGGCGTCGAAACCCTGTTCAATAAAAGCATTGCGAACAATGCCGCTGCGCTCGCACGCTACGAGCACTTTCAAATCGAACGGACGGCTCACTGGATTTCTCCGATCTTCGTCCATTTGACGCCGACCTGACGCTGGTCCCATTTGTAGGGAAGTGCACCCCACGGGTAGCACTGCGTTTGCCGAATGTCGCAAACGATTGTCCCGTCAGTGGTTTCGGCTGTCATAACCATGTGATATTGTCCCGTTTCGACCCAAGCGGTCGCAACACCGAAGGCCGCGTTAAAGCTTGAGAACAGGTTCGTTGCGCCTTCTTTCATCGCGTAAGCGAAGTCGTCGCAGTCGCCCTCAAGACCTCGGCCCCAAGTGTCGATAACGCCATCGTCTTTTACTGTGAATTTTGCGCGAGTGATCCGATGCAATTCTTGCAACATGCGGGTTGCTTCACCGGCTGGCAGGCGGCACATTTCCGGGCGCTCGTAACATAAGAAAACATATTGGCGCGGGGCAGCGATACTGGTTCCCGCAGGCATGAACGCGGCAGGATTTCCCGCGTCTACACCATATGGGTTAACGTGCCCGCAGGCGGCGAGTAAAAACAATGCTGTCGTGATCAGGTATTTCATTTTTCAGTTTCCTTGATCTGTGTTTTCAGCAAGTGAGGGTCGAGGTCTGTGCTATCTGGATAGCGGCCTCGCCATGTTCTTGATGACCTAAGTCCGGCCCCGCCCTCACTAACTCAAATCACTGTTAACCGACGCGCTGCCAGTCTTCGGCGAGCATGTCCGTCTGTGACGCGAGCCACGGCACGATTTGCCCTTCGGCGTCTTTCATGTCGATGTGTGGGCGGTATTGGACTTCGGTGCCCGCGCCCATGATTGACAACAGCGGTTCGCGGTTGACGGTGAAGTTGCTACCGCCCACGAGAAACACAAACATGCCTTTGCCGTTCCAGCCTTGACGAGCGTACCGCTTGCCCTGTTTTAGTCCGGCGATCACCTCGCCGAAGTTCAATCGTTCGTCCATCGGACTTCTCTTTCGATAATTAGATTTTAAAATTCACGCCGCCCCGTGGGAGGATTGGGGCCAATTACAGGGCGGCGTGCTCCCCCTGACAGCCGGGTTACGCTGCTAGGAAATCGTCCTCGTCGTCTTCTTCGACGCTGTCAAAACCTTCCATGGCTTCGTCAACAGGGACGTAAGACGTGTCGAGCGGTTCGCCGTCTCGGGCAAACTGGATCGAGACGAGTTCACAGTTCACGCGTTTGCCATACTGGTTGTCCTGACCCCAAAGGCGGACTTTGGCATTCACAAAACAACCCGCGTAAATCGCGTTGTCTTCTTCGCTCGTGACGACCGAACTGCCGTCCGTGTCGACGACGATCGGAGCCTTGCGGCTGTTCGTTGACAGGACTTCGTAACCGTCATATTCGGGACGGCCTTTGTCTTCACCGTTGCGCAGGCAAAGCTTGTCGCTTGGCAGTTTGCGGCCTTTGAACCGGTCTTTCTGAACGGCGGCGATCGCCTGTTTGATCGACTTGATCATTCGGTCGTGTTTTTCAGGCTCGAGCATAAGCACCGCGCCGCATTTGCCGGTTTCCCCGTTAATCACTGGTGGCGTGAACAGGTGTGGGAATGACACCCGAACGCCTTTGAGCATGATGAAATCAGTCATCGGTTTGGTTTCCTTCTTCGGTTTCCAGGTTTTCAAAACCGGCGGTCGGGTCGAATGTGAGAGCCGGTCGTTTATCCGCTGCGGGCGCGAGCGACGGTTTGCCTTCTGGCTTGATCGCGTGGTCCCGTAGGATCGGATGGTCTTTGCCCAAAAGCTTTTCAGTTTGTGCCGGGCTAATCAGTTTTTTGCTGAACATTTCAGCGACTTTGAGTTTTGCGCTCTTGAACCGCTTCTCGACGGCCTCAAGGTCGTCCCACTTGCGCAGGGCGCGGCCTTGAACGAGTTTGTATCCGGGTATGTCGCGACCGTTTTCGATCTCACTGTAAGCGTGCGCCTCGACAGCTTTGACAAAACTGGTCAAAAGTTTGAGTTGCGGCAGGATTTCGGCGATTTCGTTGTTTGACAACTTCTTCGGGTCGCGGACTTCGTCGAAACCTTCAAGGGCAACCGAGAACGTTAATTCCTGTAATGCGCGGCAAGTTGCTTGCGCTTTACACCACTGGCACTGTTTTTCGCCGGGTACGAACTCCGGGTCGTCGGTCGCGGTGTATTCAGCGCGTTCGCGGACATATTCAGCCCATTCGAGAAGGTCGATCTTGTTAGTTTCCCACTCGCTGACATGATCAAGCCGGGGCTGGTGAACAACAAGGCGCACACGGTCGATCTCAAACAGGAAATCGAACTCGTTAAGAGCGCCGAGCGCATACAACATGAGTTGCGGATTTTCTTCGGCATCGACACGGTTGCCTTTGCCGTATTTGAGGTCGATCACAGTGAGGCAACCGTCATGGATTGTGATCGCGTCGCTGGTGCCGAAACCGCCTTCAACCCAATCGCTATAATCGACCTTACGTTCGATATAGAGGCGGCCGGGCTGCGCCTGGACATAGGCGACATAGTCGTCGACGTAACCGGGCATATCGGGGTATTTGCCGTCAATCTCGTCAGCCATTACGCTGATCGCTTCCATGTCGCCACGGAGGATCGCTTCGGCCGCCGCGTGGGCTGTCGTGCCTTCTTCGGCGTAAACGGAAGTTGTGTCGGGGAGGCCCGCTTCCATTGAAGGGGCTGCGCTACACACGAGCCAGCGGTGCGCGCTTGAGGGTGATAGTTTTGCATGAACGCTCATGATGCAATCTCCATAGGGCCGTCGTTCGGGCAAAGGGGTGCGCCTACTTCGTCTAGCCATTTACGGGTTACGCGGACGTTGTATCCGCACTCGGGACACTCGGCTTTAATGAGCCGGGTCGATTGTTTCTTTAGCTGCGTGCCAGGTGTCAGTGCCGCGTGTGGGTAATCTCCGATCTCTTTAAGGATAGGTTCAACTGCCGAGATGAAATCCGGGCCTTCCGTGGTTGCCGTCATCTTCCCGACAAGGCCGATTTTGACGGCTAGGTCGCGAAACGGTTTTTTATGCCCTGCTTTAATGCCGACGATCGCGTGGATCATTTCGTGGGCAAGCACTCCGGCGACTTTCATCGGATCGTCCAGGTTTGGAGAGATCAAAATCTCATGCGTTTTGTCTGCCGAACAATCTGCGTCCCAACACTGCCCGATTACTCGCTTCGCCCGAGCGGTCCCCCCGCGTGAAGGCCAGCCGCAAGCAACCCGGTACGCAGGCATGGCACCGTCAAAGGCGAGAGTGTTTAAACGCTCTGCTAGAGCCTTTAACCATTCTTCGCGATTTTGTGCCTTGCCCGCCATGAGGATTACTCCGCCGCCTGAGGCTGTTCGTCAGCCGCAGGTTCTTCAGTAACATCGTGAAGCGCTGCAACGGCCGCGACGACGAGGGCTTCGTAAGAACTATTCTCGCCGTACTTTTCACAGATCGCCGTTTGCGCCTGTTCGAGCGTGCCGGTGAAACAGCCGAGCGAGATTTCAGGCTCGCCGTCTTTCCAGCCTGCAAAACCGATGCGTCGTTCCACACCAACGGGGCCGAACGAGATAATCGATTTTGCGCCCCACAGGTTTGCGTCCGTCAGGTTTGCGCCCCACAGGTTTGCGCCCCTCAGGTTTGCGCCCCACAGGTTTGCGTCCGTCAGGTTTGCGCCCCACAGGTTTGCGCCCCTCAGGTTTGCGCCCCTCAGGTTTGCGCCCCACAGGTTTGCGTCCGTCAGGTTTGCGTCCGTCAGGTTTGCGTCCGTCAGGTTTGCGTCCCACAGGTTTGCGCCCCTCAGGTTTGCGCCCCTCAGGTTTGCGTCCGTCAGGTTTGCGTCCGTCAGGTTTGCGTCCGTCAGGTTTGCGCCCCACAGGTTTGCGCCCCTCAGGTTTGCGTCCCTCAGGTTTGCGCCCCTCAGGTTTGCGCCCCACAGGTTTGCGCGTTCACCGCCCGAATTCTCGAGCCAAAGTTTGTGCGCCTCTAAAATTTCCGCGAGACGGCCTTTCGTAATGGGATCAGACATTGATTTTCCTCTCAAGCTATCTAGGGGTTAAAGGGGTCTAAGCGGCGATGCGCTGTTCGGCTGCGTGGACGACAACCGGGTATTTATCCACGGGAAGATCGCCGATCTTCTTCGCGCTGTAGGCGTCGAGGATTTCTTTCGCGGCGTCGCGCCCTTTGGCGTCAGATAGGCGGATCAGGGCGTCGCGTACCGTCTCGAGGCTCGGGCCTTCGTCAACGGTTTCCGCTTCGGGTTCCTCGGCGGGCTTTTCGGTTTTAGAGGCCGCTTTCTTCGCCTTCGGCTTTTTCTCAGCCGCCGATTTGATAGGTGTTACTGACGTGTCGCCCGTGATCTCAATCCGGGAGCCGAGAACAGCTTCGGTGTTTGCATTCAAGGCGGCGATTAGTTCGTCGATTTTTTTCTCAATCATCTTCCTGGGTATCCTTCTCAAGTTGTTCGATTTTCTTTTTGAGGGTGTCGAGTTCGTCTTCGAGGTCCGACGCATATTCGGACACTTGTTCGACCTCTTTTTTTGCTTCGGAAACATCGTCAGCGCGATGTGCGAAACGCTCGATCATTACGGCGCAAATCTCTTGCGCTTCTTCGGGTGCCGAAGTCCGGGCGTAGCTGATCAATTCGTCGTCAGTCATGCCGCGAAAGAAAGACCACTGTTTGAGGTTCAAGGCTGTCATTGGTAGGCGCTCCAAATTATGAGGCCGGAACCGACAAGCGTTGCTGATAGTGTCCAGAAACAAGCGTCAAGAATGAACGCGTGTCGGTCTGCGGGGTGCTTGTGCTTCCACCAGTTACGAAGGGCGATCAATGCCTTGCTCCCTCGTTTGCTTCGTTGCGGAGGGTGCCGAGCGTTGACTTGACGTCGCTTTCAACATCACCGAGGCCGTTCAGGTCAGGATCGACCCAACGCTTGTCGGCTTCTGAGATTGGGAGCGTGTCGGTATATTTGCGCAAGGTGGCGCGGAGTACCGCGAATGCGGCAGTGATTTCAATGTCGGCTTGCTCGAGTTCACGAAGCGCGACGACGGCGTTCTGACGCTCATGTAAAGCGATAGTTCTGGCGTCTTCTTGCAACATGTTTCGGGCTCCGGGTTCTGTTCTTTGCTTCGTTGCTTTGCACCTTTTCCCGTCCCTTGGTGGCTGTATGCGCCTGTTTAGGTTTGTGACGGGTGCGACAGGTCTGCGCTTATCGGCTCACTGTTGCGGTGTTATTTGTGTTATACACAGATTTATAAATTGTGTCAAACACAGATTTGTGTGCGAAGAATTTGTGTGAGGGATATTCACGCAAAAGAAAAGCGGCAGACCCGGAGAGCCGCCGCTGATAGAGATTATGATTTATTAGGTAGGGATGTTTGTTTAGAGATCGATCTCTACTTTTCGAACGACACCAACGATCGTGCAATTTCCGTTGATTTCGATGGCTTTATATGCGGGGTTCAACGGTTTCAGGTACCGTACAGGACCATCTACTACTAACTTTTTTAATGTCGCCTGGTTGGTTTCGTCTAGTAAAGCCACGACTATGCTTCCGTTATCTGCATGGCGATCAGGGTCCACTATCACTACTGAACCTTCCGGGATGCTTGGCGACCCGTAAGGGTTGACCATCGAGTCCCCCTCTACCCTAAGAGCAAAGGCTTTGGCGCTGACGATAGCTGTTGTGTCCCGCCATTCTACGACTTCGTTACTGTTTTCTGTAACCTGACCGATGTCCGTCCATTCGCCCGCCTTTACCCACGATATTAAGGGTACCCGCGCGTGAACAGAAGGCCCTATCTTTAAAAAATCGGGAACGAAACTTTTATCCTCACTATGGAGAAGTTGATCTACTTCATTTAAAGCGACGTCGTGTTCGCGGTCCGCGACGGCGTAGAGTAACGCCATCGGTACTTCTAGTATCACGGCTATTTGTCGTAACTTTTCCTCGGCTATGCCCTGTTCGCCTCTCTCAAAACGAGAAAGTCCGCCCGTATCATAACCGTCTATTTGATCGGCGACCTGCCCGAGTGTCATTTTTCGAAGTTTCCGAAAATGACGAACAGCCTCACCTATTGAACTTATCTTTAAATCTTTCATAGAGCGTAATATACGCAAAAATTGCGACTGACACAAAGTGTGTGACACAGAATTCATTGACAAAATATTGTGTGACACACATAATGCTCCCGCCAAACTGAAAGGTTTTCACGATGCTCAAACTAAATGAACTCCGCAAACAGCGAAAAATAACACTCGACCGCGTGGCCTCAGCCACGGGAATAGATGTTGGGAGCCTTTCTCGCATTGAAAGGGGCCAACAATTCCCGCGACCTTTAACCGCTGAAAAACTCGCAGCCTTTTACGGCGTAGCCGTTGGTGAACTGTACGACATGGTTCTGTCAACGGGCTCTTAGTTTTCACACTCACACCTTGCGCCGAGGGAGGCAACATTAACATGATGAAACACCAGATCGTTCCGCAAAAGCTTACGCACGTCAGGTTTCACGGTGCGTTTAGTCTTTTCGTTGGTCGGGGCCGCCGCTGGTCTTGCGCCGCCGTTGCCGAAGCTTCGGGCATTCCGAAACGTACAATCGAGAGCTATGCTTCGGGCGACAATCTGCCAAACCTTGCCAAATACCAAAGCCTATGCTCGGTACTCGGTCAGGCGTTCTTTGCTGCAACGGTTGAACATTTGCCTTTTGAGATCAGATCGAACGAACCCGGAGACATTGAGCCTAGCGAACTGTTGACCGAGATATTGTCGTTTGCGTCGCACCTGTCCCGGATGCTCGAGGATCACCGCCTTGATCACCGCGAGGAAGCCGAACTCAAGCGGATACTGCCGGTTCTGCGCGAGCGTATTACCCAGGCGGAAAACGCCCTAAAAACCGGAGAGGCGTAACGTGACAGGCTTTTTAAGCGAATACGGCGGTCGTTTACTGGATCGGGGGTATCAGATCATCCCGATAAGCCCCGGTGCCAAATACCCGAAGGGCCTGTCCGGTTGGGAAAATATCGAAGCGACACCGGCCGATTTGAAACGCTGGCTATCGAACGGCTATGCGTCCGGCGGCGTCGGTGTCCTGACGAAACACACCCCCGCGATTGATCTCGATATTCGAGACAAGGACGTCGTCTCGCAATTGATTACGTGGTGCAAAGATCGGTTCGGTGACACCGTCGAGCGGGTAGGGAACGCCCCGAAGACGCTTCTTGTGTACCGGACCGACGAACCCTTCCCGAAGATGGCGAGCCCCCTTTATGAAGACATGTTCGGGCAAGAGCACCGGATTGAAATCCTCGGCGATGGTCAACAGTTTGTCGCCTATGCAACGCACCCGGACACTAAAAAGCCCTATGCCTGGGTATCTGAGACCGACCTCGCATCCGTTGACGCCGACGACCTACCGACGCTCTCGATTGAAGACGCACGCGAACTGATCGACTATTTTGTCTCAATCATCCCGGACGACTGGACCGAGAAAGAACGCGCCGCCGCATCGAAACCGATTGATACGAGCCTCACAACGGCCGAGCGGGCGTTGCTCAATGCAAAACCGAAAGCGGATATCGGGGTCAAAGAGGTTCGGACCTGTCTCAAGGAAATCGAAGCCGACGACTATAACCAGTGGGTTAAAGTCGGAATGGCCCTATTTCACCAGTTTGACGGTGACAGCGAAGGTTTCGAGGTTTGGGACGAATGGTCCGCTGATAGCGACAAGTACGATCCTGACGCTTGCCGGAGCCGCTGGAACACGTTCCGCGCTAATTTGAGCCGTCACGAGCCTATCACCTTCGCGAGTGTGATCCGGTGGGCGAAAGACGCTTACAAGGAACGCAAAGCGACGGAAGCCCGCAAAGGTTTTCATTTCCTCCCGGCGACGAGTGTCCTTCGCAAACTAGGCCCGGTCAGTTGGCAAGTCGAGGGTTTGATCGAAGCAAATACAACGGGCGTCTTTTTCGGCGATCCGGGTTCTTATAAATCATTCCTTGCGATCGATATCGCCCTTCACTGCGCCTCTGGTAAGCCGTGGCACGGTTCCCCGGTAAAACAAGGCCCCGTAGCCTATATCGCAGGGGAGGGGCACAACGGGCTCGCGAGACGGGTTCAGGCGTGGTTTCAACATCACGACCTTGATCCCGGCGAAACCCCTGCGGTTTTTAGTAGTTCGGCCGCGCACCTCACCGACGAGAAATCCGTTGAAACGGTTGTCGAAGCCCTTGAGGCACAGTTTGGAGATCAGCCGCCCGCGCTTATCGTGATTGACACCCTGGCGCGTAACTTCGGCCCGGCGGACGAGAACAGCACAACCGATATGGGCCGGTTCATTGATAACGTGGACAGCCTTCTCCGCGCGAAATTCGGTTGTTGCGTCCTGATCGTACACCATACAGGCCATTCCAATAAGGACAGGGCTCGGGGAGCTTCACCGCTTCTCGGAGGCTCGGATTTTCAGTTCCGTATCGAGAAACCGAACGAAGGACTTGCGAAGGTCGTTTGTTGCAAGATGAAGGACGCCCCCGAACCCGCTGTAGCCTATTTTGAAGCCGAAGAAATTGCGATTGACTTGGACAACGACGAAACCGTTTCGAGCCTCATATTCAAGCGACCGGACCGTGAATTCGATCCCGTCGAAGAAGTGCCGCTCAAAGGCAAACAAAAGGCCCTTTTCGATCTAATCGCGCATGAAGAAGAAATCACCCGTGAAAAACTCCGCGAGGTAGCGATTGCGGAAGATATTTGCAAAGACGCGGCCGGTTTCCGCAGGCAATTGGGTACGCTCAAGGACAAAAACTTAATCGAGGAAGAAGACGATGTTATTCGCACAATTCCTATTTTTTAACATGGCGAACATAGGCGAACATTTTGCTTTTATCCGGCGAACATTTCAAAAATGTTCGCTTCGTAGAATGTTCGGCCTGAAACCCGCAGAAAACCGCGATAAACTGGCGAACATTTTCGAAATGTTCGCCGAACATTCGGCACAGGCGAGACGAACATTTTATCCCACACCCCTAAGGGGGTGGGAAAATGTACGGTCGAGCGCCCTCGGTTTCCGCTGTTTGGGGGTAGGGAGGCCACCCTTGGCAGGAAAAGCGGCTTTGGTAGGTCGGTTCAAATTTCCCGATCTCGATCAAAACCGGATTACAGAAAAAGGGGTACGGTATGTTTGATCGTCTCCCCGCCCGGATCGCTGACAAAATAATCGTCGTCTCGGATAGTGGCTGTTGGCATTGGCGACTGAATTGGACCTCGGGCAACGGTTACTCGAAATGCCGGTTCGAGGGTGCCACCTGGATGGTCCATCGGTTGATCTACACCTTGCTAGTCGACGAGATACCCGAGGGACGCGTTCTCGATCATCTGTGCCGCAACCGGGCGTGTTGCAATCCTGAACATTTGGAACCCGTGACGACTGCCGAGAATGTTCGACGCGGTGAAGCAATCTTATTTGAAGGGGAAAGCCGGTGCGTTTAAACGACGTCGAAATTGCACTCGTCGAAGCAACTTGGACATTGCGCCGATTGCCTGATCCTGAACGGGCGGTTCTTTATCGCTCAAACACCTATTGGCCTGAATACGGATACGACTACCCCGGCGCAGGCGATCCGAACGGACTTTACAAAAACGAACCGTCCAAGTTCTCGAGGCCGACGGCTACCGAGATAGACGACATGCAACCGGCTCTCGATCTTTTGCACCGACTGCCTGATCTGGACGATCGTCGTCTCGTGTTTTGGGCCGCGTGGCACCAATGCGGCGAACCGGGAGGTCGCGTTCCGTGGGCAAGGGTGCGCAGGGCGCTAAAGGTCGACTTGTCACGTTGGACGCTCAAGCGTCGGTATGTCGAAGCTCTCGATCGGATTGTAACTAACATTTCAACTTTGGAGAAAACCCATGTCTGAAAAACTGGACGCGGCGACAGTGATCGCCAAATTGGAAATGGCACGACAACAAAAAGGTGTGCGCCGGGATGCACTAGCCAAACAAACGGGGTATTCGGGAGGCACGCTCGCAAACATGGTTAAGCGCCCCGGTAGCGCAAAGTTATCGCTTATTACCGACGTTGCGGAAGCCCTCGGCGTTCAAGTAATCGTGGAAGTGAAACCTATTTAGTGGAAAAAGCACAATATTTTGTATATCTGCACAAAATATTGTGGGTGCTATTTTTCCTTGCACCCTCATGTGTCAATATTGGCCCAATTATTCATAAACTAGCGAAGTTCTGCCCGGATCGATTGTTCGACCGGGTTTTTTGCATTTTCGGGAAATCCAGTGGCTAACAAAACCAAACGCAGCGCAAAACGGGTTAAAATCATCCTTGACGCGCTCCGCGACGGCTCCCGCGTTGAAGACGCTGCGGCAGCGGCAGGCGTTGGCCGGACCACGTTGCACGATTGGCGGCGCGACGATGAAGACCTCGAGAAAGAGGTTCAAGCCGCGATGAAAGAAGGGTGCGAAGCCCTCGAGGACGAAGCCCTTCGCCGCGCAGTTCACGGCACAAAGAAGCCCGTAGGATTTCACCTCGGCGAACACGGCGGCACCTTCGTCGATGAATACAGTGACACGCTTTTGATGTTCATTCTCAAGGCGCGGAACCCTGAAAAATACCGCGAGAATGTGAAGCTAGAGCACACCGGCCCCGGAGGCGCAGCACTTGTCCCAGTTATCAACCTCACCGTTGGACCTGAAACTCCATCTTAAACAGCATACGGCCCTAACGTCTCCGGCGACGGAACTTCTTTACGGCGGCGCGGCAGGCGGCGGCAAAAGTCACTTGATGCGGGTTGCTTCGGTATTGTGGGCGTCCGAGATACCGGGCTTGCAAATCTATCTATTCAGGCGGCAGCGGCCGGACCTGATCAAGAACCATGTTGAAGGGCCGAACGGCTACCGCGAAATGCTCGCGCAGTGGGAAAATGACGGCCTCGTCAAGATTGTCGAAGACGAAATCCGCTTTTGGAACGGGTCGAAAATCTACCTTTGCCACTGCAAGGACGAAAAAGACCGGTTTAACTACCAGGGCGCAGAAATCCACGTCCTGCTAATCGACGAGCTAACGCACTTTACTGAAACCATGTACCGCTATTTGCGCGGTCGGGTTCGGATGGTCGGGATTAACCTTCCCGAGAAATATGCGGGTATGTTCCCGCGCATCATCGCAGGGACGAACCCCGGCGGGCGCGGTCACGTCTGGGTAAAACAATCGTTTGTTGATTTCGCCGCACCGATGGCGATCACGAAAACGCCCGATATCGAAGGCGGCATGTTACGGCAGTATATCCCCGCACTTCTCGAGGATAACCCCTCGATGGCGGAAAACGACCCACTATACGAGGCCCGACTTGCGGGGCTTGGATCGGCGGAACTTGTCAGGGCCATGCGTCACGGCGATTGGGACATTGTCGAGGGTGCGTTTTTCGACAATTGGACGTCTGATCTTGTGATCAAGCCGTTTGCGATCCCGAAACACTGGACCCGCTTCCGGTCGTTCGATTGGGGGAGCGCGAGGCCGTTTTCCTGCGGTTGGTGGGCTGTTGCAAGCGAACCGATCATGTCGAGCACCGGGATTATTCCCCGGGGTGCGATGATCCGTTACCGCGAATGGTACGGTGTCAAAAAAGACCCTGTGACCGGCATCGTGAAACCGAACGTCGGGCTCAAGATGAACGCGCAGCTTGTCGCTATCGGCATTAAAGCCCGCGAAAAGGGCGACAAAATTGCTTACGGCGTGGCGGACCCGGCGATCTTCTCGGAAGACGGCGGACCCTCGATCGCAAAGCGCATGAAAGAAAAAGGGATCAGTTGGAAGCGGGCAGACAATGCCCGTGTTGCCCGAGCGGGTGCAATGGGCGGTTGGGATCAACTGCGTGCCCGGATCGACGGCGAGGACGAAAGGCCAATGATCTATTGCTTTGATACTTGCCGCGACAGTATCCGCACCATACCGGCGCTTATGCACGACGAGGCGAGGGCCGAAGACCTGGACACAAACGCAGAAGATCACGCGGCTGACGAATGGCGATACGGCTGCATGAGCCGACCTTACGAGGCTCCGTCACCGGATGCGAAAACGAAACCGCGCAAAGATTATGACCTTGAAAATGAAGAATTGGACGATTGGCGAACCGCATGAGCGATGAAAGATTGACAAAATTGGTCGGCTGGTTCGAGAACGCCGAGGATGCAAGTCAGGACGCTCGTACTCTGTCCGAGCGTGACCGCGACTATTACGACGGCAAACAGTGGACTGACGACGAAATCGCGACCCTGCAAACCCGCAAACAGCCGATTGTTACCCGTAACCGGATTAAGCCGAAGGTTGACGCCTTATGCGGTCTTGAGCGGGCGCAGCGGACAGACCCGAAAGCGTGGCCCCGCAACCCGTCAGACGAAGCCGAGGCAACAGCCGCCGCGAAATCACTGCGTTTTGTCGCTGACAATGTGAAGTTTGACCGCTTACGGTCCCGCGCCTGGAAAGACCTACTTGTCGAAGGTATTGCGGCCGTTATTTTCTCGGTCAAAGTCCTAAAAAATGGCAAGAAAGAGATTGTTTGCGCCCGTATCGCTTGGGACCGCTTCTTTTACGACCCGGCGAGTTCAGACGAAGATTTCGAGGACGCGCTTTATCTCGGCGAAGTCCTTTGGATGGATTACGAGGACGCAAAAACCCGCTTTAAATCCGCTGAAAAAGCCCTGACTGATACCATGAATTCGGCCCCGACAGGTGACGACACCTACGAGGACAAGCCCAAGTTTAACCAGTGGGCCGACCGGAACCGTAAGCGTATTCGGATCGTTCGCATGTTTTACCGTGAGGGCGACCAGTGGCGCGAGGCTGTTTTCACTCAGTCCGGCGTGATTAGTGACAAAGAACTGATTTTCACGGACGAAAACGGCGAGAGCTTTCACCCTGTCGTTGCACGTTCGGCCTTCGTTGACCGCGATAACAATCGTTACGGCATGATGCGTCAATCGATTTCGCCGCAAGACGAGGTGAACAAGCGCGGTTCGAAACTGTTGCACCATTTGAGCGTGCGCCAAATCAGGATTGACCCGTCGGCGAAGCACCGGGCGGCGAAAATCCGTGCTGAACTCAAAAAGCCGGACGGCGTGATCGAAGCCGAGGCCGGGGATTTTGAAATCCTCGATCAAAGCGATTTTACAATCGGTCAGGCGCAGCTTTTACAGGAAGCGAAAGACGAAATCGATGCAACCGGCGTAAATCCGACGTTGCAAGGCAAAGCCGAAGGCGGATTGTCCGGCCGGGCTATCCAGGCACAGCAACAAGCCGGAATGCTCGAACTCGGTCCAATGCTCGAGGGCCGTCAAAGCTTCAACGAGCGGTGTTACCGCATCATGTGGAACCTGATCCGCCAGTTTTGGACCGAAGAACGGTGGGTTCGTGTGACAGACGCGCAGGGCAAACCGGAATTCGTTGGGCTTAACCGCCCGCTGACAAACCGCGAGCTATTGGAGCGTGAATTTGGCGAAGTGCCGCCCGAAGTTGATCTCATGCCAAACGCCGATAATCCGGCGATTGTGAACGGGCAGCCTGTTCTTGAAAATCGCCTCGCTGAATTGGATATCGATATTATCGTTGAAGACGGGGTCGACGTATCCACGTTGCAGGGCGAACAGTTCGACGCGCTCGTGAGTTCCGGCGTACTGAACGCCCTTGTCGCGGTCGATCCGCGCTTGGTGGTCGAGCTTATGCCGAACCTGCCGGACAAACAGCGCATTCTCGACCTTCTCGAAGGCGGAGACGATGAAAATGCGCAAGCACAGGCGCAACTCGGTCAAGCGGTTCAACAACTCGAACTCGCAAAAGCCGACGCCGACGTGAAAGAAACGGCCTCTAAAGCCGCGCTGAATATGGCGAAGGCACAGAAAGAGGCAATTACAGTTTAGAAACCGTTGCCTTTTGGCAGCGCGAAGGCGATCCGTTTGGATCGCCTTTTTTCGTTTCACCAGGAGCCGCCATCCTTTGAAGGGCGTTACAGGCCGCCGCTGATCGGGCGTAACTGAGAGAAAATCAATGACTGACGAAGTTGAAAAAACCGACCTTGACGAATTCCTTAATGGGGATGAAACACCTACGCCGGAGCCCGCGCCGGAGCCCGAAGCTGACGAAAAACCAGCCGAGGCAAGCAAAGACGATGACGCGGAAGGGGCTGACGATAAGCCCGATGAAACCCCCAAGGGCGATGAAGACAAAGACGATACGACGCCGGTATCGCGAGAGGAATTTGAGGGAGTTAAGAAGGCTTTGCTCGAGGAACGACGGAAACGTCAAGAACTCGAAAAAACGCCTGAACCCGCACCGGAACCGGAGCCACTACCCGACCCCGTAGAAGACCCTGACGGGTTTGCGGCGGCCGTTGAAGCCCGCGCAGAAGCGAAAGCCAATGCCAAGTTTCAGCAAGCCGAAGCTGACCGCGTCAACCAGTCTGAACAACGGGCACGGGCAGCGCACTCGGATTTCGACGAAGTAGCAAAAAACTTTTTCGAAGCGGCACAACTTAACCCCGCCCTAGCCGACGAAGTGCGTCAAGCACCCGATCCGGCTGAGAAAGCCTATGAAATCGGCAAGCGGATCGCGCAGATGAACGAGATCGGCGACCCCGAAGCTTACAAGGCGAAACTCAAGGCCGAAGCCTTAGCAGAATTGGAAGCGGAAAAAGCTGGAAAGCAGAAAGCCGACGAAGACGAAGCCCTCAAGGATCAACTTCCCGAAGACCTCACGGGTGTCGCGAGCGATGCTTCGCTCCGCTCTAAAAGCGGTGCGGGAGCAAAAGACGAAAGTCTCGACGATATCCTAAAGTAAACCCAATTTTAGGAGCCTAAAACAATGGCTGATACAACCATTGCAACAGCAAATCGCGTCAAACAGTGGGACAGTAATTTTTTCAAATCCTATGTTCGCGCGAACCGCTTCAAGAAGTACATGGGTACTTCGACAAATGCGATCATCCAGGTTATCGAAAACCTGACTAAACAGAAGGGCGACGCGATCACCGTGCCGCTTGTTGGTGCCCTCGATGACAGTGCGGGCGCGAACGACGGTTCTTCTGACCTGGTCGGCAACGAAAAAGCACTCCCCAACGACGGACACCAAATCACGGTTGCTGTTGTACGGGACGCTGTTGTTGTCAACATGGAAGAAGAACAGGCGTCGCCGGTTGATATCCGCAACGCGGGTAAAGATGCGCTCAAGACGCTTGCTATGCGCTATCTGCGCACGGCGATCACGAATGCACTGCATTCAATCGACGGCGTGAACTACGGTTCTGCGACCGAAGGCAACAAAGACACTTGGCTGACTAATAACAGCGACCGGGTTTTATTTGGTGCGGATATCGGTAATCAGGTGGGCGGCGACCACTCGGCATCGCTTCTGACTGTTGACGCGACGAATGATAAGCTGAACAAGGCGCTTGTTTCCAAAATCCGCCGTATGGCGCAGGAAGCAGACACCGCGAACAGCGACGGCATTCGTCCGCACAGCTACGGTGAAGATGAAGAAACCTTCATCCTGTTCGTTGGTTCTCGCGCTTTCCGCGATTTGAAAGCGGATATGAACACGGTTTTGACTGACGCTGAAAAACGCGGCAAGTCGAACCCGCTGTTCCGTGGCGGTATCGATCTCTATTGGGACGGTGTTGTTGTCCGCGAGATCAAGGAAATTCCAGTCCTTGCCGGTGTTGGCGCGGCTGCGGCCGATGTTGAGCCGATGTTTCTCTGTGGTGCGCAAGCGATTGGTGTCGCCTGGGCGAAACGCACGAAAACCACGCTCCGCAAAGAAGACGATTATGGCTTCAAACACGGCGTTGGTTTCTTCGAAATGCGCGGCGTCGAGAAAATCCAGTACGGCACGTCTACCCCGATCGACTGGGGTGTGGTGACGGGCTACGTTGCGGCTGCCGCTGACGCGTAATTTCCTCCCGAGCAACTAGAGCGGGGCTTCGGCCCCGTTTTCCTTTTAACAATTAACGGGGAAATCCCATGTCAGAGATCGACAAAGACCTCGTCGAAGCAATTGGATTGCTCGACCCGGAAGATAAATCTCACTTTACCGAGGGCGGTGAGCCTAGCTGCAATGCTCTTTCCGAACTTCTCGGCCGTAAAGTGTCGAAAGATGAACGCAACGCGGCGTTTGCTGCCTTTAAACAGGCTGTCGAAGCTCCTGAAACCGCTGACGATGACGATATGTTCGACATTCCGGCAAGCGGTCAGGAAGGTACGGACCCGGAGCCCGCTACGGTTCCCGAAACTGCGCCCGAACCAGAAGTGAAGCCTGAACCGAAGGCGAAAAAAGCCACTCCGAAAGCGAAAGAGCCGGAGGTTGAACCGCGAAGTGAAACTCGCGCTTTTACTTTCACGGGTTCTTATCTCAAAGACGGCTCGACGTCCTGCCGAGGCTATAAATTCGCCGAGGGCGAAGAAACGCACGTTCCACTAACGGACGAGAGTGCGATCCGCCTGTTTGATAATCACCCGCAGTTTGAGGGCTAAACCTTGGCTACTCGGCAAGAAATAATCGATGACGTTCTATTCGAAATGAACGTCATCGAAGCGGGCGACAGTTCTGACGTCACGTCAAGCAACGACGCCGGGAAAGTCATGGACCGTTATCACGCGCAGCTTGTCGACGAAGGGCATAACACTTGGGGCGCGGCGATAACGGATATGGACGATTACTATCTCGAGCATTTTATCAAGATCGTTGCGTCCAAATGTGCGCGACTGTTTGGCCTTCCGGCTGATCGCCGCGTTGAATTGAAACAGGAAGCGTTTCTCGCCGATCGTAAGCTTAAAGAACTTGCTCACGCAGACGATACGCTTGCCGGTTCAGAGATTGAGTATTTCTAATGGTTCGGAAGACAATCCCACTGTCGACGCAGTACAACAAGCGGGGCGATAACGCCAATGATGCGCTTGTGAACATGTACGCGGCACCCGCGCCCGAAGGACGGTCCGGGCTCGATATTTTTGGGATTTCCGGCACGAGAGAATTTTCCGATCTTGCAACCTATCCAGGGCGCGGCACCATCCGTATGGGCGGGCTCGTGTATGCTATCACAGGGCAATCGGCATATAAGGTTTCAAGTAACGGCGCAAAAACGGCGCTCGGTACTATTCCCGGCACAGGTCCGGTTCGTATGGCCCAAAACGGTACTCAGATCGCTTGCGTGAACGGTGCCGGGGATTGCTACATCATCACTGCGTCGAGTGTGACGCAGATAACCGACCCGGATTACTTGCCTGCGTCTGACGTTGCTTGGCTAGACGGGTATTTAATTTTCACTCGTAAAGACAGCGGAGAGTTTTTCTATTCGGGCGTTCAGGCACCGACAGAGTTTGACAGCCTCGATTTCGCGACTGCCGAAGGCGCACCGGATAATAACGTCGGCATAATCGTTGACAAGCGCGAAGCATTGATCGCTGGCACAGAAACAATCGAGGTTTGGCAGAATACGGGGGCACCGTTCGGGCGGGTTGGTGGCGCGTTCATCGAGCGCGGCGTCAAATCGCGAGACAGCATGAAGAAGCTCGATAACTCGGTCTTTTTCTTGGGGGATGATCTCGCGGTTTACCGCCTGAACGGATACACACCGCAAGAGATTTCGACCGACGTAATAAGTGGTTTGATTGAGCAATCGAACGCGCCGGAGAACGCTATCGGCGACGTTTGGCGCGAGAACGGACAACTGTTTTATTCACTAACGCTTGATAACTTCACCGGGATTTATAATCTTCGTACCGGTCGTTGGTCGGTTGCAAAGAGCTACGGCTTTAAAAACTGGCGTCGTCGTTTCGTGATCCGGGCATTCAATAGAAATCTGTGCCTGGACGCCAAAAACGGCAAGCTTTACGAAATGGACCGGAATTGTTTCCGCGAGGAGGATCAGCCGTTCATCGCTGAAATGGATTTCCCGTACGTCCATGCCGAAGATCGGTTCGTATTCGTGGACAAGTTCCGCATGATGATGGAAACCGGCGTCGGGAATGTTTCACAGGCTAACCCGGTCTTGATGATTTCACTATCGAAAGACGGGGGCCGGACCTTCGGCAACGAACGTCAATTGAATGTCGGACAGGTCGGGCAGCACCGAAAACGTGTTTACGCAAACCGGTTCGGTCGTATGCAAAGCGGCCTGTTCCGGGTTTCAATTTCTGATCCGGTAAAAAGGCAGTTTTGGGGCGCGGTATTGGAGGCTGACATTGGCGATTGATAGAACGTCGCGTGTCGCTATTCCTGCCCATTTCAGCGGCGGAACGATCCGCGCTTTATTGGATGAAATGAAACGCGCCATTGTTGGCGATGTTGGTGATACCGACACGGCCGTCACAGGCGCACAGGACGCCGCAGACACCGCGCAAGCGACTGCCTCAAGCGTTCAGACAGATTTGACCGCACACAAGGCGGTTGAAGCCGATGCGTCGACTTTGGGCCACGTGAATACCGCGTCCGCAGTACAGGACGTTGTAACAGGTGCAGTATCGCTACCGGCCGCCGCTCCTATTGCTTCGCTTGCCGAGAGCGTGTCGCAAATGGCATTGACCGCGACGGCGTCGGTTGTGTCGGCGAGCGGACAAGACCCGTCGGTTTCAGGCACAGCGGGCGCGGCGTACACGGCAACCGAACAGGGCATGATTAACGACTGTGCGTCGGCTTTGAATTCGCTGGACACGACCGGGCTCGCTTCGTCGATCAATACGCTGAAAACCGACGTGAATGCAGCGATCACTAAATACAACAGTTTGCACGATGCTACGAACAGCGCGTTCACGCAGATCGAAACAATAGTCACGAACCAAAATCAGATTTTGGAGCGTTTAAACAGCCTCATTGAAGGCATGAGAACCGCAGGACAGTTAGAAGAATGATCGTTACACCTTCAAAAGACGCCGAGTTTTTGAACTCGGTGATCAATGATCCTACGGTTCGCCCTAGCGTTTGGCCTGGAAACGGACCGCTCGACGCCAAGGCGCTACTCGACGCCGGGGCGGTGTTTTTACGTGCCGAACACGGAGGGTTTCTTTTAGAAGAAAAAGGACCGGGTCTGTTTGAAGTGCATACGGTCTTTCTACCCGAAGGGCGAGGATCGCACGCTCTTGAAGCTTGCCGCGACGGTATGTTTCATATGTTCACAACGACGCCTTGCGTTGAAGTAATTACACGAATTTCAAAAACCAATGTAGCAGCTAAAAGGCTCGCTCGCTCGGCAGGCATGAAACGGCTTTTCCAAGTTGAAGTCGGAAACTTCGGCGTCCCCGACGAAATTTATTCGATCCGGCTCGATGAATGGGCGTTTAAAGACCCTCGTTGCGTCAAAGCTGGCGAATGGTTTCATGGGCGTTTTGACCCGGATCACGAAGACGAACCGGATCATGATCGGTTTGTCGGTGCCACCGTCGAACAAATCAAAGGTGGTCAGGTTGACAAAGCACTGTTCTTTTACAATCGGTGGGCACTTATGGCGGGCTATGCGTCGATTTCACTTAAAAGCCGAGAACCTCTCGTTCTTGACATTGTTAGTCATACAGTCCGTTGGGACGGTGAAAATATGGAGGTAACACCATGCCGGTAGGTGCTGCAATTGGTGGCGGAGCTTTAATCGGCGGCGCTACTACCCTGATCGGGGCGGGACAACAGGCCGACGCTGCGCGAGACGCTTCACAAGTGCAGGCGCAATCGGCACAGCAACAAGTTAATGAAAGCCGCCGTCAGTTCGATTTGACACGCGACGACTTCTCGCAATTCAGGGAAACCGGAAGCGCGGCCGATAGTGCGCTTCGCTCACTGTTTGGCCTCGGTGATTTCGTGCCCGCGCAGTCAGCGCCTACCGGCCCGCAGATTTCAGGCAATGTGCCAAATTCTCTCGCGGATTTCCTCGGCCGTAATGGCGGGCGTATTCAGTTGCCGAACGGCGGTGTTGTTAATCTGCCTATAGGTGGAAATGTTGGCACACCCGCAGTTGCGTCGGCGGGTTCTGCCACGTCGACCGGCCCGCAAGGTTTGGACGTCTTTTTCGAAAGCCCAGGCTACCAATTCAATTTGAACGAGGGCTTGAAGACGATCGACCGGATCAACTCGGCCAACGGCACGCTTAACAGCGGTAATCGTTTGAAAGATGCTACGAAATTCACGTCAGGGCTTGCAAGCAACGAGTTCGGCAACTTCTTTAACCAATTGAATGCGCTTCGTACAGGCGGACAGGCTGCAACGACAAGCGGTGCAGCTTTGGGGGCGCAACTAACCGGTCAGATCAATAACGCTCTCGGCAACAGTGGTGCGGCTCGCGCTTCGGGCATTATCGGGGCAGGTAACGCGAACGCCTCGGCAATTCAAGGCGTAGGGCAGTCAATCGGGCAGGGTTTGTCACTCTTGCCGTTTTTGAACTCGACCAGTAGCGGTGGAAATCTCGCAGCAACAACACCGTCATTCGGTAATTTTCCGGCTCTTAATACGTCCGGCAGTGATTTGACACTTGGAGGCTTTTAATGACTGATTTTGCACTTGCGCGGTTTGTTCAAGCGCCAAACGGAGCCGAGGCGGTCAATCGCGGCCTCAATCAAGGGCTTTCAACCTTTCTGAATATGGAACAGGCGAAAGTTGCGCCCGAACTCAATCAGGAACGGCTAAAGTCGGCGAAGATCAATAACGAACTTGCGCCGTTTCTCGCTGGTGAACGGTTGCAAGGAGTACGCTTAAACAACGAATTGCGTGCCGCCCGGATCGATAGCCTGAACGGTGAAGAACGCGCCCGAGAGGAAGCGGCCGTTAAACAGGGCCTAGTGCGTGAAATCGACTTCGTGCTACGCGGCGGACCTGAAACCGAAAGACAGGCACGCTACGCTCAATCTTTGGGACGTGTGCGTCAAGTTATCCCCGGTTTGCAGCTTCCCGATAACTTTGACGATCAAACACGGCTTATTCTTGAGAAAGCGCGTGTTGATCTCGGCGGCGACGTGGTTGAACAGCCCGGACCGGTATCGTCAGTCGGTAAACAGAATTTAGACGTCGAGCGCGGGTTCGCAACAGCGGAAGAAATTGCGGCGTCTCGCAAGCCGAAACCGCCCGTTTCGATCGGTATCAATACAGGTAAACAGGGCGAAGAACTCGGCAAGCTGTTCGCGAGCCGTTTCGTCCAGTTGGCAGACGCTTCGCAAAACAGCGTGACGCAGGACGCACAACTCGACCGCTTGTCGGCGTTGGTGAAGAATACCCCGACCGGGTCGGTCATCGACGCGACGCACGGCCTTCGGGCATTTGCAAGCGGATTGGGCCTTGACCTTGGCGGCGATATCCCGTCCGAGGAAGCGATTAACCAGATCGGTACGACCTTCGTTCTCGATCAGATCGGAAAGACGAAAGGTGCGGTATCAGACAAAGAAACCGCCATGTTCGCACGGTCAGCGCCAGGCCTTGCCCGCACTACCGAGGGTAACCTGTTGATGATTTCATTCTTGAAAAAGATGAATGAGGCAGCCCGCCGCAACTACGGCCGGGCTGTCGAGTTTTATCGTCAATCGGGCGGCACTTGGGGACCGGAACAACAACTCGCGCTCACACAGTACCAGGAAGAAAACCCGGTATTTGACGACGTGGATATTGAACTATTGCAGGATTTTGCGGGGCAGTAATGGAAGAAACGCTCGAAGAAAAGAAACGCCGTCGATTGGCTGAATACGGTATTGCGACGCCGAGTGCGGAGGTACCGCAAACGCCTGTCGTAGCCGGTGCGCCTTCAATTGACGAACGAAAGCGTCAACGGCTTGCTGAATACGGCATTCCTGAAACGGTGACGCCTTTGTCGGCTCCTGCGCCCGATGATCGTAGTTTTATCGATAAGGTGGGCGATGCGGCTTCCGGTGCGGTTGATTTCGTAACAGGTCGTGACCGTGGCGGTAGCAGTGACATTCCTGAACTTGGCAATATTAGCGTCGGCGACGGAATTGTTTTTGATCGCCCCATTGACGCGGCGCTCGATGCGGTTGGGCTGAAAGATGCGCCTGACGCGAAAGTCTTCTCGCCTGCGCTCCGCATCGCGGGCGGCTTCGTAGCGACCCCGGACGAGAACGCCCGCGCGGATATTGTAAAGGCTGCGCTCCCGGGCACTGAATTCAAGCAAGACGAACACGGTAACACTATCGTGGTCTTGCCCGACGGCCGCGAGGCTTTCATGAATAAACCGGGTTTCAGTTTGCAGGATTTCAACGACATTGCGTCCTCGATCGTGAAATTCCTACCGGCTGCGCGCCTCGGTGGTACAGCGGCGAATGTTGGCACCCGAGCCGCTATCACAGGCACCGCGTCAGGCGCTACCAGTGTCGGCGAAGACTTGCTCGGTCAGGCGTTTGGTTCTGAACAGGAAATCGACGCCACGCGAGCGGGGTTGACTGCGTTACTCGGATCAGGTGCGGAATTTATAACACCTTTGGGACAACGTGCGATTTCGTTTTTCCGCTCAAAGCCCGCCCTGTTCCAAAGTAATACGCTGACCGCCGAAGGCCGTCAGGCGGTCGAAGCCCTCGGCTTTAATGCCGACGAGGTAACGGCCCGGCTTGCGCATTCCGTCGAGCGCACCGCGCGCACCGCAGTCGATCCTCGTGCCGCGAGAGCGGTTGCCGAGGCTGACAGTTTCGATTTCCCGCTGACACAGGGGCAGGCGACCGGCAATTTCAAACAGATCGCAACCGAGGAAGGTTTGCGTAGTTCCGGCAACAAAGGCGGTGATATTATTCGCGCTTTCGATGATCGGCAGAATGTTCGCGCCCTTGGTGTCGTTGACGATTTGCAAGGTGATCTCGTGACGGCGACAGGCCGGGCACCGGTTCGGTCCCAAGCGGAAGCCGGAGGCTTACTGCGTGAAGGTATCGAACGCGCTGAACGCTCACTCGGTCAACAGATCGACGCGGCTTATACGGCGGCGTCAGGTTTCGAGGCGCAGTTAAATAAGGACGCGATCAAACAGTTCAGCAAAGTAGCGGGCGACATACTCGAGCAAGAAGGCCGCGTTATCGACAAGGCATTGACGCCGAGCACCCTTCGGGTTTTGACCGACCTCAAAAACCTACCGAAGATCACTGACGCGAAAACCGGTGTGAACCTCAAGCGGATCGAGATCGTTCGTCGTCGTATCAATCAATGGATCGGGGCGGCTGCCAATCCGACGGACCGCTCGAATTCCATCCTCTTGAAAGGCCATTTAGACGGGTTTATCGACGATGCGTTCGACAATGCGCTACTCAGTGGCGACGAGGCCGCGCTAGGAGCCCTCAAGAACGCCCGGCAGCTTCGCCGCGAGTATGCAATGCAATTCGGCAAAGAAGGCGTCAGGGGGCGCGACGCAGGCCGTCAGACGGTGGCTAAAATCCTCGAGCAACAACCGACCGACGAAGGTGTGATCAATTACATCTTTGGTCGCTCGACCCTGTTCGGTAATCAGGACGCGGCCAAGTCGGTTACACATTTGAAAAACCTTCTCGGCGAGAGCAGCAGTGAATTCGCAGCCCTCAAGGAAGCCGCCTTTATGCGGTTTGCGAAAGCGTCGATCAAAAACGGGCAGTTTTCACCGCAAAAATTCGTATCTGCGATCGATAATTCGTTCGACAGTAACCCGACATTACTCAAGGAACTGTTTTCCCGTCAGGAACTTGCCGAACTCCGCCGGTTCCGAGGTGTGGTCAATCGCACTATTCCGCCGGTACGGGCTACAAACCGCAGCGGTACGGCTGGCGCAATCGAACGGTCAGTTCAGGACGGTTTGTCCAGGTTATCATCGATCATGGGCTTTACAGGCGATCCATTGACCGCGTTTGCAATTAAGTCAGCGAGCGGAAAGGTTGGAAGCGGTGCCGGAGCGGCGAGAGAAGCGGTTCGGGGTGCGCCTCAGATTTCAGCGCCTAGAGAAAGTACGGCTATTGCTGCGGCTATTGCTGCGCTTCGTCCCAATCAATCCAATGACCAGTAGCGATGCGGTGTCCGAATTGAATGCCGAAACCTAGAGCTAAAACAATGAGAAGGGGCGTCCATCCTCCGGCCTCATAAATGAACTGAAGCACGACCATAGTTAGGACTACTGCTAAAATCCGGGTCATTGACCGACCTTAATTGTGCGAGGGCATTCCGTTATGCCAGTGTCGAAATTAGGGTTATTGGAGAGTTCGCGTTTCTCGACGCTGAACCCTGCGAAATATTGGCAGGTAACATGGTTTCGGTCTTGGCGGTCCGAATAAACTAGCAAACCGTTCCCGGTATAAAAGAGAACTGTGCTGAACAGCACGAGGGCTGCAAATACGATAATGGGCCAAGGTTTTTCCATACCCGGCACAGTAACCCGACACCGTCAAAAACACAATATCCGGTCGCAGTGACCGAACGAAATTCAATCAAGCCGCCTCAAATGGGCGGCTTTTTCTATGAGGTGAACCAATGGCTAAACGCCTGATCCCGGCGCATATGCGCTTTGTTGACAGTGCGGGCGCTGCATTGAGCGGCGGTAAGCTCTATTTCTATAAGCGTGATACGTCTGACGCCAAAGATACCTTCTCGGACGAAGCACTCACATCGGCGTCAACGAACCCGGTTGTTTTGGATACGCAGGGCCGCCCTTCGGGAGACATTTGGGGTATCGGCGACTATAAAATGGTGCTGACAGCCTCGACCGGCACCCCCGCGAGCCCGATTGCTACATACAATCCCCTATCGGAACTTGTAAGGGCGGAAACGACGGTTTCAGCCGTTACAGAGTTGACCGCGATTGATGTGAGCACTCTGGAAGACGGGGCACTTGTTCGAGTGGCGGGCGGCGATGAACGGGACGGCGTTTTCTATTGGAATGGTTCGGCAACAGACACCGCCGACGGCGGTATTATGGTGCAACCTGACGCGGGCGGAACGGGACGTTGGCAGCGGCTTTATAACGGAAAAATAGCCGCCGAATGGTTTGGTTGTAAAGGCGATGCTGCAACGGATAACCTACTGACCCTACAAACCGCGATCGATACCGCAGCAGCGTTGCAAGTCGGATTGAAACTAGGGAGAGGAACTTTCCTTTCAAGCGGCAACTTAGTCCTGAAAAGCGGGGCGACGGTCGAGGGCGCAGGATACGGAACTGTGCTAAAGGCGTCCGGCCCCGATGTTCGTATGTTCCAGAATGAAAACCGTACAGGGCCGACGGTGACGGATGCTAATATTCAGGTGCGGAACCTACGCATCGACAATACCGCCTCCGGTTCAACTTCCGAATTTTCTCACTGTCTTGATCTTCGCTATATTCGTGATCTGACCGTTGAAAATGTATGGTGTCACAATGCAAAAGGTGACGGCGTCTATATCTTGTCGTGTGAGGGCTTTACAATACGAGATATCAAATGTGACGGTATCGAACGGCAAGGGGTCGCGGTAGTCGATGGCACTAATTTTGTAATTGAAAACATCCGCGCTCGCAATCACGCTAAAACGATTGTCGACTTGGAGCCCAACAGTGGTGATACCATTTCTAACGGCGTCGTTCGGGATGTTTATTCGGAAGACGGTTCCGAAACTCAAGGGGTAAACATCTGGAACGAAGGGACGCGCGGCGATATTTCTAATGTATTAATTCAAAATATATACGGCAAGAAATTCAAGTGTCGCGGGGTTCTCAATAGCACGGTATCAGATATTTTTGTCACTAGCGTCGCAGGCGATTACACACTGGAAATTTTCGACAACGGAAATATGCAATTCAATAATATTAATGTTCTCGGTAGTGCGATCGTCAATCAGAAAATCAAGATTTCTTCATGCAACCACTGTGTCTGGCGCGGCGTCAATGTCGAAGGCTCGGCAAGTGCTTCTTTTAGTTGCTTTGAACTACTGAGTAGCTCGCACATCACAATCTATGACCTACATATTTCGAACGCCGGAAACAACGGCATCTGGTGGCGAGATAGTGACTATTGCCGCTTCGTTAACCCCGTTATCGAGGATGATATCGCGAATGCGGTATATTTTGACGGCAATGCTGGGACTGGAAATTCATATTCCAGGGTTGAAGGCTTATTGACTGTTAACTCGACCCGCGCACTCCGGCTCGACGCCGGAACAAACGGTAAAATATACCTAGACGGTAACATCGAAGGCAGTACCGCGAAAGTATCCGCGTCCGGGTCATCAACGCACTTTATCGAACTCGGCATACTGGAGGGGTACAGCACTTATTACGGTTCAGCGACGGTTGACCCTGCCTCGGTCGCCGACGGTGCTGAACAAACTATTGAGATAACCGTAACAGGTGCCGCCCCCGGCGACTATGTGGAAGTGTGGCCCCCTTACGGCTTGGGAGGGCTGTCCATGTCGGCCGACGTCAACGGTTCTCACAATGTTCGAATTGTGCTCAGTAATCAGACCGGCGGGGCGACGGACCTTGGCTCCGGCGTTTGGCGTGCTCGGGTTACAAAATACTGGATTGAGGCGACTTAATCTCGGCACTCGTCTTAATAAAAATTAACCTAACGAAACACGAGGGGCGATTATGTCCGAACCGACAAATAAAGAATTGTTAGCGGTTATTACGGCCGACGCCGAAGCTCGCGCAGAATATCAACGGAATTCCGTCAGTTGGCGCGCGGAACACGACAAAAAGCACGAGAAGATCGAAGCGCGATTAGCTTCGGTCGAGAAGACTTTCGAGCAAGGAAAGGGCGCGGCTACTGTACTTATGAACCTTGGCAAGATTGTCGGGTTGATTGTGTTGATCACTGCCGCCATCGGTACGGCTCTTAAATCGATGAAAGGGGCCTAATCGTGACCTTTCGACGAATATTCCTTTTGGCAGTCGCCGTCTTCCTATCGGTGCTCGCCTGGACAGTCAAAGACCTCACTTCGGAACCCGCGAAAATCATCGCGGGTTCTGTTCTTTGGTGCCTGATTGTTGTGCTCATGTTGCCGAGTGAACGGTTCAACGTCTCGCAACTGATCACCGTCTTTAAAATGTGGAAGGGTGAAAAAGATGACAAGTAAATCCTATTCATTCGGGAAATCCTCGCTCCGTCGCCTCGGCGAATGTCACGGTGATTTACAACATGTTATGCGTCGGGTAATCCAGCGTCGCGACTGTTCGATCGTCTGCGGCTACCGTGGCGAAGCGGAGCAAAACAAAGCCTTTAAAGAAGGCAAGTCCAAGCTGAAATTTCCCGAGAGTAAGCATAATCAATCGCCCTCTCTCGCCGTAGATGTGATCCCTTGGCCTGAAAAGTGGGACAGCGAAAAAGCGTTCCTCGAATTACATGAGATCATCAAAGAGGAAGCTAAAGCGATAGGCGTCAAACTCCGGTGGGGTGGCGATTGGGACAGTGACGGCGACCGCAGCGATCAGCGCTTCGACGATATGCCCCATTATGAACTTGCAGGGGACGAATGATGCAAGTCCCCTGGCAAGTTGTCGCAATCCTGATCCTGTTACTCGGTTTCGTCGATTGGAGCCGATCAAATGCAATCGAGCGTGCTGCGGCGGCTGAAATCGCTGCGGCGGCTGAAAAATCGGCTCGGGAATACACCGAAAAAACTGCGGCAATGTCCCAATCATTCAACGATAAATTAGCGGAGAAAGATCGTGAACACACCCGGCAACTCGGCAATCGCGAAGCCGAGATCAATCAATTACGACTTACGGCTGACAGGCTCGCGCAAGTCGATCCGCTCGGCTTTGGCGATGATTACCATGTCCGTCTTGCTCGCGTCATGTGCCGCATTCAGGCAGGCACCGATCACAATTCCCGCGAAACCTGTGATAATGCTCCCGCCGAAGCCTATCTCGCCGACGTCGCCTTTACCATCACCGTTACAGCCGACAACGCCGAAATCTGGCGAGAACAATGCGAAGACGGAAATCGAGACTTCTGCGAGTGGTCGCTAACCGGCTTCACGCCACAAGTCGCCCTAACGCTTTTAACCTATATGGAAAGGGTCGACGGGTACGCTCTCGAACAAGGCGAACACATTGACGGGCTGCATGATCTAATCAAGTCGATTTCGTCGAATTCCGAGCCTAAAAATGGGGTAGGTAAAAACTGATAATTCCCTAATGATTTCAATGAGCGAAAAACTACTAGTAGGTAAAATAAGTCATTCAAATATAACAACTATGGCACTCCCTCCGGGCCCACCACTTTCCTTATTGTCGGTTTTCACAATAGTTGACTGGCGTTTTCAAGAAGTTGACCTGTGTTTTACAGCCCGCGATTTTCTGATATTCAAATCCAGCTTTGGTAGAACCCGTGTATGGCTGACACTGTGGTATGATTCTGCAAACAAAGAATAAATTTGCAATTTACTCGGCAAAATTGTTGAAACAACAACCGAACTAGTGTCAGGCGGCATTACTTGGGGATTATATTGATTAATTATCCGGTGATAAAGAAATTAGTAGTTTCTGGTACGACTTGTATTCGGTGGACCAGGAGAAAAGCGAGCTTCACCACGACTTCATTCCTGGTGTCAATGTCATATTGGGAATCAATGGCTTGGGCAAAACCACACTATTGAATATTTTGCTCAGATTATTGACCGGGCCCGTGGATATTACCTTTGGAAAGTCACTGGGTGGTGGAAAGCGTTCGTTTAAGGGAATTACTCGGGTCTGTTTGATGAAATAGGAATTGGCATGAAGAAAGTACTGTTTCTAATATTGTGTGTTCTCTGTGCAGTTCCAGCACATGGAGAAGAGTTCCTTGTTGAAGATATCGTATTCACAAGCCACGGCGTGCAACTGGAGGGATCGATCGTATTCCCCAATGCCGGCAATATTCATTCTGGCGTAGTTTTTGTCCACGGCTCGGGAAAGCAAGCGCGAAACTTACGTATCGCAAAGCGTTTTGCCGCAGAAGGTATTGCTGCCTTGGTCTATGATAAACGCGGAGCTGGCCATTCTGGCGGCGTGTATGAAGGTAACCAAAGTGTAAGCGGGCCCAATATCGCACTGCTTGCCGACGACGCAGTTGCTGCATTGAAAGCTTTGGGTGAGCAATCCGAAATGAAAGGTGTCCCGCTTGGCCTAACTGGAATCAGCCAAGCCGGATGGATCGTACCGTTGGCGGCAGAGAAAAGTGGTGCCGCGGATTTCATAGTGTTGTGGAGCGGCCCTGTTGCCAAGGTTAGTGAAGAAGACATTTACAGCAAATATACAGCTGATCGGGACGGTAAACAGGTCCCTAGTTTTGCAGCCGCGTTAGAAGCTCGTACCAGGCCTTATGTCTGGCCTGATTTTCTAGGCAAGGATACGGACCCTAGCGAAAATCTAGCCCGCCTTAATAGGCCTGGACTATGGGTGTTTGGCGGGCGGGACGGCAGCGTGCCTATAGATCTCTCTATTGAGCGCCTTAAGTCATTAATCAAGGCGGGTTACAAGTATGAATATGTGTTTTTTTCAGACTTGGGCCATAACAATATGAGCGAGACATTTGTAGTGGTAACAGATTGGATCAAGCGGCTACCAAAGTAGATCGAAATCCAATAAAGTGTTGCAAGTCAACCGCTGCTGAGTTACCGGCCGCTAACTCGCTGGCTTTGGCACTTGGCTTCCAATTTAAAAACTCAATGGGTTCCAGTTTAGGAAAATCGATGTCTACCATCAGAGTAGAGATGTAATTTCCGTGGGGAGCCATAAGCTCGCTATTCAGTATTTTTTCGTGCGCAAACGCAGCAGGTCGAAACATTTGGGTGAAAGGCGCTAATTCGCATGGAATTTCATTTTTTGGGGAGGCGGTGTTGGGGGGCGCTAATTATTCGGCGTCATAAACCGCATATATTTCTGTATATCAGTGGCAGGGCGGAAGGCAGCTTGCTCAAATGCCCCACAATTGAAAAACTGCCTTTTCCAAACATATAGGGGAAATAATCGCGAGCTTGCTTGTCGATGGTTACGCCGTAAACGGTTTGGCCCAGTCGCCGTGCCTCGCGTATTGCCATGCGCGTATCTTCTACGCCGTATCGCCCCTCATAATGATCCACATCATTGGGTTTTCCGTCTGTGATTACCAAAAGCAGCCGGTGCCTTGTTGGTTGCGTGTCCAATTCACTGCTAACATGCCTTAGCGCAGCACCAATGCGCGTATAGTGCCCTGGTTTCATCGCTGATACCTTGCGGTCAACCTTCTCGCTCATACGCTCTTCGAAGCCTTTGAGCGTGTTCACATAGACTTCTTCACGGCGCTTGCTGGTAAAGCTGTATAAGGCGAATTGATCCCCGCATGCATCCAGGCCGTGAGCCATTACCGCAAGCGTTTCTTTTTCTACATCAAGAACACGGTGATTTTCGATGTAGGCATCTGTTGAAAGAGAACAATCAATCAGGATAGCCACGCTAAGATCACGGGCCTGCTCTCTGGTGGTCATATAAATATTGTCGCTGCCACGTCCACAGGCTTTCATATCGCACTGCGCGCGGATAACAGCATCCATATCCAGCTCTGAACCGTCGACTTGCCGGTGTAATATCTCGCGTTTCGGGCGCAGTGCTTCAAATTGCCGGCGCACCCTTTTGATCATGCGCAGGCTTTCTTTGCTGTGGGCAACTGCGTCCTCTTCTTCCATGGCTTCGCGCGCGATTACATTGCAATAATCGTCGCGGTAGGCTTTTCGGTGGTAATCCCATTCTTTATACAAAATATCGCCAGAGATTGCCTCGTTTGAAACCGCGCCAGCAGCAAGGTCCAGTTCAACTTTGATCTTGGTCGCGGCGCGCTTTTTATTTGGCGTGAGAACAATTTCGTCTGCTTCTTCTGCTGCTTTCTTGGCATTTTCTTCGTCGTCATCCTCAACCGAACGTGCCAGATTTAACATTTCGGCCCATGTCATCAGTCCTTCAAAAGGATACAGAATTAACGGGTCGTCGCGGTCGGCTTCGTCAAAGGTCTCGCGGCGCGCTTTTTTTATGACATTGTCCAATTGTTCATCACCGGATTCCGGTGTGGCACCTGCCTCACCTTCGTCACTGGTGTATGCCTCAAGCGGTTTCGCCGGTGCAATCTCGCCCCATAGCGGCAAGGATAATGTAGGGCAGTAGCCTTTTGGTGCTTTTATATTTGCCGGAAGGGAATGGCCGTTGATCACATATTGATAAAATGGGTGCTCGTCCGGCATTTCACTTTTGCCGGCCAGTAGCTTGTGAATAAGGCTGTCAATTTCTTGCTCGGCAACGGGCAGTTTGCGGGGACCTCGCGCTAAAAGCATAGAAGACGCAAGGGTGTCATATCTCGCTGAAAACCCTTTAAAGAAACGAAGGGCACGCCGTGTCGTTAGATAGGACCGCCGAATAAAATGCAGGTCTTTAACCAGTAAGTCTTGCGTGCTGGCCTTCTCAAAGGGGGTGGAAGAGGCAAAAAAAACTGCCAACCAGATATATAGCTCTTTGTTCAGTTTCCTTTCGGGGAAGATATCAATTGTTTCAGGAAGCAGAATAAGCTCCGGGCTTGCCTGCGATATTGGGATGGCCTCTCTGGGCATGCCCAGGCGCTGCATAAAGCTGAGGCGGTGGTCTTGCAGTACTGGGGTTCTCGCCGCAAATTTCACTGCATTACGCCCGACCAGCGTGCGGAATAAAATAGGTAGAAATTGAGCCAGATCTACAAACCGAACGGCAGCATCTTGATATTGGGGATAACTGCTCCGGTCACCAACCATACGGTGCCATATGGTGCCAATTGTTTCTTCAGGCTCTAATAAATTGATCATGGTGAAACTCGTCTGGCAACTACCCGATGATAATCGAAACAGCTTCCACAAGCGCTTCCTTTACATCAGCCTCATCAGTAAGTGGCTCGATAAGCGCTGTTGAGATCGCTGCATCCAAAGGCATTCCATCTGCGATAAGGCAAGCACAATAGATCAGTAGGCGGGTTGAAACACCTTCTTCAAGGTCTTGGCCTTTCATGCTTCTGAAGCGCTGCGCCAATTGCACCAGCAGTTCACAGCGGTGTTTATCAAGGCCGCTTTCAGACTGGATGATCGCAATTTCTTGCTCGGCAGGAGGGAAGTCAAAATCAATGCCAATGAAACGTTGACGCGTACTAGGTTTCAGCCCTTTCAATATGCTTTGATATCCTGGATTATAGGACACCACGAGCATGAAGCCTGGTGCCGCTTCAATAAGCTCACCTGTGCGCTCAAGCGGCAAAATTCTGCGATCATCGGTAAGGGGGTGCAATACAACAGTGACATCTTTGCGTGCTTCAACCACTTCATCCAGATAGCATATTGCGCCTTCGCGTGCTGCGCGTGTTAAAGGACCATCAACCCAAACGGTTTCGCTGCCTTGCAAAAGGTATCGGCCTGTTAGGTCGGCTGCTGTCAAATCATCATGACAGGCAACGGTGTAGAGCTTGCGCCCAAGTTTTTCTGCCATATAGGAGACAAAACGTGTTTTGCCGCAGCCTGTAGGGCCTTTTAGCATCAAAGGCAGCGAGCGTTTGCTTGCCGCTTCGAATATGGCACATTCGTCTTTAATCGGGACATAAAAAGAAGGGGCATCACTGCCCCTCCCTTGATCGACGACAGCATGAACATGTGCTGTATTTTTTGCCATTCTCTTACTCCGAAGCGGTGAGGGACTTACGCTTTGCAAGCGCAAGGGAGTAGATAAATAGCAATGCTCCAAGCACCACGACCACTCCAGCCATTACACGCATCGTGAAGAATATTTGCAATTGTTCTTGCACGTACATGAAATTTTCGCCGTTAACGCGCTGCAGGTGAGTTTGAACAACACCGGCAAACGTTAGCACAAGTGTCATAAAGACCATGCCACCGCTCATCATCCAGAAGCTAACCATATTCATAACCTGACCATATGGCTTGCTTTTGCGCAGGTATGGGAAAGCATAGGTCATGATTGCCAAGTTTAGGCAAACATAAGCACCGTAGAAAGCGAGGTGACCATGAGCTGCGGTAATTTGTGTCCCGTGAGTATAATAGTTGATGGAAGACAAAGTATGCATGAAACCCCAAACACCGGCACCAAAGAAGGCCAGTACCGAACAACCGAGCGCCCACAATAGAGCAGCCTTGTTCGGGTGGTCGCGGCCACCTTTCCATACCATCATGAAGCTGAAGATGGTCATCGCGAGGAATGGTAATATTTCCAACGAAGAGAAGATATTTCCAACCCATTTCCAGTAACCGGGGGTTCCAATCCAGTAATAGTGGTGTCCTGTACCCAGTAAGCCTGTTACGAGCGCAAGTGCCACGATGATATAAACCCACTTTTCAACAACTTCGCGGTCGATACCTGTGAGCTTGATCATGAGGTAGCCAAGAATCGCCGCCATGATCAGTTCCCAAACGCCTTCCACCCATAGATGGACAACATACCACCAGTACATTTTGTCCAGCGCAAGGTTGGCTGGGTTGTAGAAGCTGAACAAGAAGAAGAGAGCAGCGCCCCAAAGGCCAAGAAGCAGGATATTTGTAATTGCTGTGCGCTTGCCTTTAAAGGCTGTCATGGTGACATTATACAAGAACATCAGTACCGAAATAACGATCAAAACCTTGATTGGTAGTGGCTGTTCCAGAAATTCGCGTCCTTCGTGGATTCCGAAAAGGTAACCCACAACGGCAGAAGCGCCAGCAATCAGGAAGATGAAGAACTGTACTTTGGCAAGTGCCGTACTGTGGAGTTCTGTTTCACATTCTTCAGGCACGATATAATAGGTTGCCCCCATGAACCCCATCAACAGCCAGACAATCAGCGTATTGGTGTGGATCATGCGAATGACATTGAAGGGAATAAGTTCGGCCAAGAAATTAGGCGCGATATAAACGGTTCCTGCCAGTAGTCCAACTGCCACTTGCGCTGCAAATAACAGCAACGCGCCTGCAAAGAAATACATAGCGACTTTTTGTGATTCAAATCTCATTATAAATCCTTTAATTTGCTATGCTTAACCGGCTTCATTCGGTGGCCAGTTTTGTGTGTCGATGCGGCTGACCCATTCGAAGAAATTAATGAGGTCATTCATTTCCTGATCCGTCAGATCATATTTGGGCATTTGGCGCCGGCCTTCGATCCCTGAGGGTTGGCTTTCAATCCAGGATTTGATGCCCTCTCTGGCACCTTCAGGATCTTCTTTGCCACCATAGCGAACCCACACGTTCCCTACTTCAGGTGCAAAATATGCGCCTTCTCCAAGGATTGTGTGGCAGTTGATGCAGGAATGCTTTTCCCAAACGTGTTTCCCGCGTGCCACTGACTCTGTCAGTGTGGACGCATCCGTCGATTCTTCGAGGATGTACAAATGGCTTTGCCCGGTTAACACGAAAAGCACTATCAGGAAGAACAACGAGCCCCCGTAAAATATATTACGCGCGGCCGATCGTGTGAATCTTTCAGTCATATCTGCTCCTGTGATTGTCTCAGCCAGGTAAAAATGCTTTTTCGGAGCTAACTATAGATGTATGAAAAATAGATATTTTGATTTGCATCAAGTAAATTCAAAAAATAACTAGATCCCCGAAAAGCAAAATTCTACAGGCCAATTTACGCCTGTTTATCTCCATTTTTAGAACCTGTAATCCAATGACAGGCCTGCTGTTCGAATTGCAGGTGCGGTGACCGCAAAATCCCTATTGAAGGTATATCTATTGCCTGTTCGAACCTGTGATGGGATGAAGTACGCATTCTGAAAATCGGGGTATCGAGTTACGACTTCTGGCGTCTTCTCTTTTGTTATATTATCCACCCACGCAGTTAGGGTCCAATTTCCCGAACGAATACCTGCCCGCAGGTTTGCCTTATTGGTGCTGCCTACCCAGGATAAATTGACAGCCTGAACATAACGCTTTGATTCGTATAAATAATCAGCGCGAATGAAGCCCGTGATATCATTCGCAACTTCTTTTTCATATGTAATGGTATAGCTGATTTGATGACGCGGTGTTTGCGGCAAATTATTGCCTTTAACCTGACCGCTAATATCTACAGTATCAATGACAAAATACCGATCAGCTTCACCGTCTCCGTCTGTATCTAAACCAGGCCGAGTTGCATCAAGAACGACACCCTCGGGCAACAGGCTCGGCTCAAGGCTTGTATCGCCATCAGGAAAAATAAGAGTAGCGAGCGCCTGGCCTGTGTACCAACCATTTGTGTCATTCAGGTCACGCCAATTTTCGTCGACATAATCTTTGAAAACTGCGTCGCTATAGGCGTATGCGACATGCATGTTAAGCCCCTGTGAGACCTCAAAACTTGCGTCCAGCTCGAACCCTTTCACTTTAGATTTGCCAGCGTTGGTAATGAAAGTGACAGTTGTTTGACGTGTTGAACCAGCCTTAAGTAAGGCATCCGACTGGGTTAGCTGCTGCGCGCTCCAGTCCAGATAAAATAGTGATGCATTTATAGTGAAAGTATCGTCGGCGCTGGCTTTGATACCGGCTTCATAAGACCAAACACTGGATTCATCATAGGTGCCGCGACCCAAGCTGTTCCAATAGTTTCGATCATCAGCATCCAGAGCCAGTTCATAAAAATCGTCATTGAAGCCACCTGGTTTGTTGCCTTTTGCAATATTGGCGTAAACTGTCAGCGCGTCACTGGCTTTATAAGTTACAGCAAATCGTGGCAACCAAGCGTCATAACTTACATTGGCGGCACCATCGTAAAGTGCCCCTTCCAGGTGTTTTTGCTCCTCTTGATACCGCACTTCACCAGTGACAGTTAATTGGCTCCAAACATCATAATCAAAGGCTGCAAAAAGGGCTTTATTTTCTATGTAACTACCGTTTGAAAGTAGGGCGGTATCCTTATCAGCCAATGTCTGGCCATTGGACGGAATGAATGAAGTGTTCACTGTGTCACCAGTGTTGGAACGAAAATAATACCCCCCCGCCATCATGCGGAACGGTGTATCTCTTCTGCTAGCGAAGCGAATTTCTTCAGAGAAATAATTTTGACTGCCTTTTTCCCAAACTACCGAGCCTCCAGGGCTTATGGCCGGCAGTTCTGCCTGCGAATATTGAACGTTCGTATAACCAGTTAAGGAAGTGAAGGTTGCACCATTCCCCAATGTGTAGGTGATATCGGCAATCACATTTACGATATTCCTGTCTACGCTATCGAGACCGCCGTAGTCGCTATAATAGGTGTCAGGCTGTGAAATTTCTCCGCAATAATATCCGCGGCTGTGCCTGTCAGCGATATCCATGCCAAAGAAAGAAGCCACGATGTTGGGCCTAAAGCAGTTTGACTGGTTAGGAGAACTCCCTTCCTCGCGAGGGTCGCCGCCATTCCACATGGCAAAGGCATAGCCTTCATCTTTATCACGAGCCCAGCCACCATGTAGATAGATATTCAGATTATCAGTCGCTTGAATGTCTAATTTGCCGCCAATGCGCATGCTTTCCTGGCCGCCCAAGTCTTTTTCATTGGTTGCTGCATTTTCATATTGGCTTCCGCGCCGGTACATACGGGCATTGATTTCGGCGGATACAGTGTCGCCAATGGGTCCCGACACAAAAGCGTTGAAAGAAGCTAAGCCGTATAATCCTGCTGTAAACTCGGCGCGGCCTTCAATTTCATCTGAAGGGCGGCGTGTTACAAAATTAATTGCTCCTCCAAAAGCACCGCGACCGAACAAAGCAGATTGAGGGCCACGCACAACCTCAACGCGGCTTAAATTACTCAGGTCAAAAGAAGAGATCGGGCCTGCAATATATACACCGTCGATGAAATAACCGGCGTTTGCCTCCCCGAGAATGGATGACATGCCCCGTATTGCGGGGCGGTTGTTGCCTTCAGAGAATAAGCGGCCAAAACCTTCACGGTACGAAAATCCTGGCGTAAATAACGCGATATCCTGCAAGTCAACGATGCCCGAATCTGCAATTTCTTTCTCATCAAAGGCGGTTACAGCGACAGGCGAAAGTGACGCATTTTCCTTACGTTTACGCGCCGTAACGATAATTTCTTCCATGTTGGATGGCATGCCATTTAACTCGGTTTCACCATTTGGTACAGCATTGGCTGCTGAGCCAACGGACCCGGCGGCCATTAAGGAACTACAACCCAATAATATGGCTTTTAAGGTAACATCTCTCATGGCCATGCCTCTTCTTGTATGCCTGGTTCAGGGCTGGTTTAGTTTGATGATTTTCACCAAAAACCAGTCCCTGAACCAATCTTGGCTAGAAATCTCATTTAGTCGTTTTGGTTATTTCGGGTTGATTACTGTGCCGTAGCGTTAATCTCAGCGTCTGGGTTATCAAAACCGACCTTGTAGCCAAGAGATACATGGTGGAAGCGTGAGCTACTGTGGTCATCATGTACGGCGAAGCCAAAGTTATACAGTTTTGTCAGATCAAAGCTTACGTCCCCTTCTTTGTCTGAGGTCAGTTTGCGTTTCATCACCACAGACCATCGGCCATTTTTCAGTATGGCTTCGAATTCAGGGATCAAACCGCCATGCATTGTGCGGTCTGCCAGAACTTGTCCGTTTTCAACGGCCTTGGTTCCTGATGAATACCGAACAAGATCCATAAAGATGCCCCCGCTTTGTGCCCCGGCAATCGCATCAGCATCCTTCAGCTTGTCCCAACCGCCAAGCTTCTTGCCGCGCCGGCCTTTAACTTCAAGTTTTGACCGGCTCTCTTTCAGGTATTTGCTGATCGCTTGACCATCAAAAGTATCTATGCGGTCACTAAATCCTGTCGCTGCAATTTGATCCACTGACGGAGCATGAGGCATATTTTTGGCATCGTGGTGACATGTGCCCCAGCACCCTGCGCGATCAGAATACTCAACACGGTCGTCAGAAAACATCATCGCCAGCTTCATGGGGTTTTCGGGGTCCATTTTGCCGCCCTCGACAAAAGGAACCGGAACATGTGCTGTATCTTCCCATGAGAAACGTAGATAGAGGTTTTCCGTGTCATGCGTGGCTTCCACGGTTACCGGGATGCTGCCGCGCTTGCCCGGGATTGGACTATCTTCGGCTTTTTCGCCAGAGACAATCTTGGCACCCATGTCAGCGGTTTCTTTGTCGTGACAAACCACACACCGTTCGCCGCCTTTATCAAAAGGCCTTGAACCGCCGTGGAATTTGCCATTCAGAACCCATTCAATGGAGGTTTGTCCGGGGTAAAAGATTGTGATTTCACGTGCGCTGGCCTTATTCCAATCCACGTCAATGGAAGATGTTGATCCAGTACTTGCATCATCGCCGTCTTTTCTGGCAGCCAGCGCTTCTTCGATTGCGGATGTTATGCGTGCTGTTTCGGCAGCCTTGGCTGCTGTTTTTGCTGCTAGGGCCGCTTCAGCTTCGCTTTCTTCCTTTGCAGTAATCCGCTCAAGGCCATCAATGAAAATCTGAGGTACTTCCCGAATGAACGCTGGATTTGGTGTTTCTAATTCTTCAAGCTCTTCGTCGCTCAATTTGTGGCGTACAGGGGTGTGAGCGATGCCCTTGTGACAATCAATACAGGTTTGGCCCGTTTTAAAGGCGTTCAAATGTTGAGTGCGTGCGCGGGGTCTCTGAAATTCCGGGTTCATGCTTTCAAAGTTATGACAGTTACGGCATTCGCGAGAATCCGTCTCTTTCATACTTTTCCACACACGTTTGGCCATTGTCAGACGGTGTTCATTGAACTTCTCAGGTGTATCAACCGTACCTATAACTTTGTGGTAGAGCTCGTTACTCGCTTGTATTTTGCGGACCATTTTGTGGCCCCATGGATCTGGGACATGGCAATCCGGGCAACCAGCTCGAACGCCTGTGCGGTTCGAATAGTGTATTGTTGGCTTATATTCTTCATAAACATTATTCTTCATCTCGTGGCAGCCAATGCAAAAGTCCATAGTATTTGTGGCTTCCATTGCGGTGTTAAAGCCGCCCCAGAATATTATGCCCACAATAAAAAATGAGAATGCCCCAACAATAGTAGTCCCAAGGAAAAATCTCTTGGATGTTAGGGTCTCTTTTGTAAAAAACTTCCGCAACATGGCATGTAGCTCCCGCAAAATTCTGTTAAAAAGCGGGCGAGATTTTCCTGCCCGCTTTTCACATTCTGTGCATTCAATTGTTTAGGTGATGTGGTTCATACGGTTATAAACATTGAATTTTCCGGTTGGTGTGGTCAGCCCTTTAATCCGCTTGATCTCTTTAAGAGTTTTAGCGTCATAAACTACGATCTCACCAACTGGCTTGTTCGCGTCCTTACGGTTCCAGACAGATACCCAAACCTCAGTGCCGGCAGCGTTGAACTCCATATGCAGAGCCACTTTACCTTCTTCTTCGGTCACGCGGATTGTCTCCGCAATTTCGCGGGTTTTCTTATCAATAACCTGGACTGATTGTTGTACTTCAGGATCTGGGTGCTTCAACTGGTCCGCCCAAACATAATCGCTTTTTGGGTGGGTTCTGATAAAGGCACCAGCGCCATCAGTTTCAACTTCGTAGCACATCTTCCAAGCTTGATCGGGGTTGCCTTCTGGGTCATTGCCCCAAACTGATACCTTGCCTTCACCTAGGTGAGTTGTGCCACCAACAGGACCACACTTTGGATCAACCCAGTTCGCGCCCGGGCCAGGGTGTGGAATTGCAGCAGTAGAAATGATTTTCTCCAGCTTGCGTGTCTTGGTATCAACCACGACCATCTTGTTTGACGCATTTGCGGCAATCTGGAAATAACGACCCGTTTTGTCAAAGAAACCGTCATGCAGGAACTTGGCAGTGTCCATGGTGTCAATACGCAGATTTTGGATGTCGCTATAGTCTACCTGCCACATCTGCCCTAGTTCTTTAACAGCCACAAGGAACGTAGGTTCGTTAGGCGTTGTGTAAATCGCGGCAACGCGTGCTTCATTTACATAGTCACCGTCTACATTCACACCGCGCGTTGAAACCACCTTAAGAGGCTCCATCGTTTTAGCGTCAAGGATAACGAAGTGAGGAGGCCAGTAACCACCGCCGATAACATATTTTCCGTCGCCTGATACAGCAACATCACGGGCGTCATATGCCATCTGGGTTTCTGCAACCAACATTTTGTCAGGTGATTGCCACAGGTCAATCTTGGTCATTTTACCGTCACGACCTTGCGTGTACCAGAAACGGCCAACAGCATCTTCAGGATGCTCTGTATTATGATGTTCCGTTCCCTTGATCACGTGCACGGCATAGCCGGTATCGATATGGGTCACAATTTCGTGGGTGTCACCATCGATAATCGCTACTTTGCCTGCATCGCGCTCGATCACGATGAAGAAGTTCTGCCAATTCCGGCTATGCATCGGTTTGGTTGGGTAATCTTCCGGTGCAACAAAAACTTTATGCCTTTCTTTCATCAAGGAAAGTGGCATTTCCGGAGGCATTGGAGGTTCCATCTGAATGTAAGTGGCAAGCATTGAGATTTCTTCTTTTGAGAAGATATCATCAAAATTGTTCATGCCACCTTCAGTGCCATACGTCAGGATTTGCTCAAGGCGTGCTTGTCCAAGCTTCCTCGTTTGCTCAGGCTCCAGGCTTTTACCTGTCGCACCTACACGAAGTACACCATGGCACCCGGCGCAACGCTGGAAATACATTGATTTTGCTTTTTCGAAATCGGCTGCTGATAGTTGAGGCTCTTCCCCGAACGCAGCACCCGTCAGACCCGTTGCTAGCATCCCTATCGTCATACCTAGGGCAGAAATACGAGATATCACAGATTTCATGTTCCATCCTTTCCAGATTAGAAACCTCGACTTACGAATTTGGGCATGCCTTCAGGGCTGAAGAAACGTCAACGTTTCTCCAAGCGAAACAACCCCAGAGTCGCTTCTAAGTTTCAGTGCTAATTTTTCTTAGGGCTATGAGGTCTACGCGTACTCTTCTCTATTGGCCCTGTCGATTCTATAGCTCACGCTGCCCAGGGAGGATTTGATCTCAGTCAATAGGGCATTCAGCCCCAATCATTGTTGGAATTTTTATGATTAGACCGCTTTCCACCAAGTAATTTACTGCTTGTTGAAGGGGCATTGTCACCCGGAGCAGCCGGTCAAACTCAGCGGCCCATGCATGCTTTATGGTCAAGACTAATGGTCAAGACTATATTTTGACTGTTAAGCGGCAAGCGTTCGCGCTGTGCCTTTCAGCGGTTAGAGCGAAATTATCGCCTGTGCAGTTCCGTGTGCAGCCCGGACTGTCTCTGCGGTGGTCGCCTACCGTCCCATCACCGCCCAATCCTTCCGTTCTTTCACAAAACAAGTGAATCATGGCAGAGCAGCATTTACGAGGGGTTTTCAACGAAATAGAACCAAAGCAGGCAGTTCGGCGCGTTCATTCATGCATTTCGAATCTTGACTATGCAGAGCTTGTGACGCCGGTCACGCCCGCGAGGCCAAGAAAGGGTTATATTGGGGGCGTAGTGAGTGAGGAGCGCACGAACTACTTCTTACACAAGCTAGCAGGCTGGCTTTCCAGGGGATTTAAAATATATACTAATAATTGTATTTTTATCCAATAAAGAGTATTCATGTCTTTCTAAGAGTAATCAGTATTTGTAAAGTAGTATTGGGGCAAACTTCCAAATATGGATTTCATATCATGAAAAATTATACTTCCGCTTTGATCAGCGTTTGCATGGCTGGTTTCATCATGACCGGCGCTGCATCTGCTCAAACGCAATTACCATCAAATCCGTCGAAAACAGACTGTTCCCTCTCGTCAACAGATTGGCAGCAGTGGATTCAGGGCGAAATGGATGGAAAATGGACATTCAAGCCAGCGAACAGCATCGGGTTCCCGCCACTCGAAAATACCAAATGTGATTTCTATAAATGGTCATCCCAAATGTTCCTCTGGATGATGTCTCCCGCCAGCGGCGAATATGGCAGCGGGTCTTTCGTATTTGATTCGAGTGTTTTCTTTGACGTGTCCCCTGCTGATTCCAGGGGCAACCGCCGTCTGATCGCCAACTCGCAGCCTAACAGTTTCGGCCTCCGTAGCGCCAAGTTCGAGGACCCAAGCGGCGCCATGATTATCGGTGAAACCGGCCAGGCCGGCGGCGGCGATGTTCTGGTCTCCCAGCCTGCGACTGGCGCGTCGTCAAACAGTTCGCTTGTCTATTACGGGGTGCATGTAAATGATGTGTACGCCTACTTCCTTGAAGGCCAGAAGAAAGGTGTTTTCAAGCCAGACACCAGCCATCCTGACTCTAAATTTCCATCCGACTTTCCGGTCTGGCCGTCTGAGCTTCAGCAAGTTGTAAATTATGCAAAAACCCAAGGTGCCAATCTACCGAATGCCGAAGCCCTGACCATGGAATTCAAAACTAGCTGGGTAGATGCCGAAACTCTGACCAACCCGAATGAGCATCTGCTTATCAATGCAACAGTGCCAAACTATGTGATGGTGCCGAATGCTGATAAATGGTCGGTTAGCACGATGCAGCCAACCATTGAAAAAAAACTGGCATTGTTGGGTGTGCATGTGGTCGGTACCGTGCAAGGCCACCCGGAAATGGTATGGGCCACATTCGAACACAAGAATAACGCACCAGACGTGACCTATATCTATGAAAACAACCAAGGCCAGAACCAGTCGGTTCGCGGCACTTCGGCGGGTAGCTGGATTTTCATGTCAACGAACGGCGACATGAACAATGCCAATGTGGCTCATGCCATGGACTGTAACACAAGCAGCCCGATCTTTGGTTGCGTGGCAGGTGATATCGTTGCTCAGAACAACTTCAAGATCAGCGCCAGTGATACCAATCGGGGAAACCCCTGGGGTAGTTTTGGTGATGACGCTTCCAATGATATTCCGAATAACAATGCCCAGATCATTTCGCTTAACAACGATGTTATCGGCTTCCTGCCAGCCAGCGATATGCGTCGCAACTATATTCTTAGCGGTGCTGTCTGGACAAAAGGGGGCGGTATTCCAGTCGAGTCGAAAGTTGACGGTAAATTCGTTATGTTGACACCACCACCAGAATCCGCCACGGAGGTTGGCTCGCTTCAGCTCGCTAACTCTACCATGGAAACCTACCATCAAGGAAAAACAGACTCGTCGCTGGGCTGCTTTTCCTGCCATAATCTGTTCAAAATGCCACCCACCGCGGCAAACCCGGACGGTGTGACGATCAGCCATATCTTCGACGGGATTGTGCCGATTGTGCCAAAATGGACTGTCGAGGAAAAATGATGCGGTGACCCGGTGGGTATTCCGCTGAGCATCCGCCCATACACAGAGACCATAAGTAAGACCGAAAAGCACCGGCCGCATTGGCCGGTGTTGTTCATTAGCCGGTAGTTTCCGGCGGGCCAGGCGATACCGCCTAGGCGGTATCGCCATTCAAGTTATCCAGCAATTTAGAGAAGCGAGGTATATGAAGGCAAGGAAGTTGCTTGATTTCCGGTCATACCGTGTAGCGAGCCTTCGAAACTGCTTTAGCTTGTCGAAGGTTCTTTCAACCAAATTATGCTTTTTATAGATGGTTTTGCCATAGTACCTTTGGTGGGTCCGGCTTTTTCGGGGTGGGGCCGTAAAGTTCACGGCAACGTTTGTGGTAACCGGCGCAAAACCACCAACCTGCTAATTAGGCCCAAAAGTGCTGACGGGGAACACGCTAGGGGTTTAATGTCGTCTGAATCTCCATTTTCGAGAATTTTTGGTTCAAGTTGTAGAATAAAGTCAAGGAGGCGAGATCGGATGGTAGTTGTAATCTGCAATATTTGTGATTTGGCTATTTTTCCTGAAAGCGTCGTACTCGTTACTCAAATCTAATTGAGCATGTTTAGATTTCCATGTGGGCGGAAATGCAAAATTTCTCATTGGAATCAAAGCTGGATTTCTGGTTTGTAGGAGAATTAAGCCATTGAAATTAATGAAAAGTGGCAGGCCTGCTTGGCCTGCTATGTCGTAAAGTAGCTATTCTCTCGCAGTATACGCTGGAATCAAACTTCAAGCGCAGTGCTCCATCATTATTAAGGGCCTCCAGCCGGGGGCTGACGGTAGACGGGAATGTGTGAATTCAGCGATTAGTATGCGCTTTCTAATTTTCTTCGGTAACCTGCAATCAAGATTAACGGTCGGACACAGGATTTGTCGAGAGCTACTGATTTCCCCGACCACCAGACACCTTGTGTGACTGGCATTTGCATTTAAGAGGAAAGTGATATGGCTATCATCGAAGAAATCAAAAACTCTACTGCGGTCCGCGTTTATCGTCAGGGTTGGCTCGCATGGCTTGGTGCCCACAAAGCGGCATTTGATCTGGCGCAGGACGGCGTTGGAAAATTGGTGAATGGTCGTCAACAGCTTATCGACGAACTGGTTGAAAAAGGCGAGTCTGTTGAGGAAATTGCCAAAGGCAACGTTGATAAAGTTCGTGACTTTGTTGAGCCACGTTTCACCGACGTGAGTGAAAAAGTATCTACTGTGACTGGTAAGGTCTTCAACCGCACGCAGGAAGTGACAACAGACCCCCTTGCTGAACTGAGCGCAGATGTTGCCAAGCTGGCAAAAACAGTGAGCGGCCTTAGCCGTAAAGTAAACTCGTTCTCTAAGCCTGCACCAAAGAAAGCAGCGCCTAAGAAAACTGCTACGAAAACAGCGCCTAAAGCAGCGCCTAAAGCAGGACAGACTGCTACAGATACTAAAGCCGCCGCTTAACAATAGTATCTTCAGGTACTGGGGCCGACAATTCACACCTCCCCCCCCCCTTTTGGTGAATTGTCGGCCTTGCTGCTTTGACATTTCCTGAAACGGACCCAATACTCACCTTGTACGCCTGTCCGACCAAGTTCCAGTCGGCTGATCTTGAAGATAATTTCACGCTGCCCCGGTTTCACGCGTTTATGGGAACCTTTTGGGAACAGCGTTAGAATCGGGAAGTTGGCATGACTAAATCTAAAAAAGATATCGGCAAGACCGCGGCTGAAACGACAACGGCCTTTAACCCTATCGTTGGGGTTCATAGGTCCGAGCTTGTAAAATCCCTTGGCGTTGTACTGAAAGAAGCCGCTTTAAACCCTATGAATTTTGGTCAGCATTTCCTGAATTACGGAAAGGATATGGTGGATGTTGTTCGCGGCACGTCTGAGTATACGCCGCATGGGAAAGACCGGCGCTTTAAGGACCCCACTTGGGCTTTTAACCCGATTTACCGGCGTGGCATGCAGTCGTGGATGGCAATGAAAGCGAATGTGAATAATTGGCTCAGCGAAGCAAATTTGGAAGAACTCGATAGAGCGCGTGCTCACTTTATTCTGGATGTCGTGACAGACTCGCTCGCACCGACAAATTCCTTGCTTGGCAATCCAGCCGCAATGAAACGCTTGTATGAGAGCGGCGGCATGTCTGTGATTGCAGGCCTAAAGAACGCCTACAATGATATGGTGAATGGTATTGGAATTCCGTCCCAGGTTGATGCCAGGCCCTTTAAAGTTGGCGAAAATCTGGCGACGACACCTGGGCAGGTGGTTTTCAGAAATGATGTTCTTGAGGTGCTTCAATATACACCCACAACCGACAAGGTGCATAAAATACCTTTGCTGGTGATCCCGCCTCAAATCAATAAATACTACGCCTCTGATCTCACGCCGGAAAAAAGCCTGTTCCGTTTTATGTTGTCACAGGGCATTCAGTTATTTGCGATCAGTTGGCGCAACCCTGGTATCGAGCAATCCGATTGGGATCTTGAAACATACATCAATGCGGCGATCGAAGCGACGGATGCCGTAATGAAAGTGACACGGTCCAAAAAACTGAATGTTTCTGGAGCCTGCTCCGGCGGTATTACGGTTGCAACCTTATTAAGTCATCTTGCCGCAATAGGCGATGACAGGGTGAATTGCTCCACCTTCCAGGTCTGTGTGTTGGATCCGCGACAAGAGGATAGCGAAGTGGGCGCGCTTGTCTCGAACGAGACGATAGAACTGGCGCGCGCGCGGTCACGTTCGAAGGGTATTCTGGCAGGCGATGATTTGTCGCGCACTTTTGCCTGGATGCGCCCCAATGATCTGATTTGGAATTATGTAGTGAATAATTATCTGCTCGGCGACAATCCGCCTGCGTTCGATATATTATTCTGGAATAACGATACAACGAACCTGCCCGCCGCGCTGCATTCTGATTTTCTGGATAGTTATCTAAGCGCACCGTTTGCCAATCCGGGCACCGTAGATTTTATGGAGCACCCCCTGGATTTGGGCCAGATAGACCACGATAGCTTTATCGTTGCCGGTTTTACCGATCATATAACCCCGTGGCGGGCATGCTTCAGAACAACCAAGCTGCTGGGTGGCAACAATGAATTTTATGTCTCCAACAGCGGACATATTCAGTCATTGTTGAACCCGCCGGGCAATCCCAAGGCTAAATATTATCATAATGACTTAACCGCAGGCGGAACTGCTGAGGACTGGATCGGCGGTGCTGAGCTCAGGGATGGGTCGTGGTGGACACCATGGGCAGAATGGCTGAAGAACAGGTCAGGGGATATGAAAGCGGCACCTAAGTCGCTGGGGAATGCAAAACACAAGCCACTTGCACCAGCACCGGGAGAGTATGTTTTTGGTTAACCGGGATGTCGACCTAGCTTAGTGTAGAAGAGTAGGGTGCCACGAATAAATGCCGGATCGTCAAGAGGTTGCACTGTTAAGCGTGGTAATTTGGGAAGCGTGGTAATTAGGAAGGGATCGTGAATGGCGCGAGTAATGCCTGAAATACATATGATTACTGTGGGCAGGCAAAGCCTGCGCACTGCCGTTTGGCGCAATGGTGGTGACGCTCGTCCAATATTGTTCTTTAACGGCATTGGTGCAAACCTGGAAATGGTGGCACCACTTGGCGAAATGCTTGAAGGCCGTTCGGATCTCATCCTGTTTGATATGCCCGGGATCGGTGGCTCATCTACGCCGCGCATGCCTTACAGGCCCCGAACAGTTGGAAAATGGGCTGCTGCCATTCTTGATAAGCTTGAATACAGTGATGTTGACGTTATGGGTGTTTCGTGGGGCGGCGGTGCGGCTCAGCAGTTTGCGCGGGACTACCCGGACCGGGCGCGCTCGCTGGTGCTGCTAGCAACAAGTGCAGGCATGTTGATGGTGCCAGGGAATTTGAGCGCGATCCGTCGCATGGCACACCCGAAACGTTATATTGACCCAGATTATATGATGAAGAATTTTGAAACCTTGTACGGGGATGTGGCTGATGACCACGCAGAAGACCACAAAAACCGTATTCAAGCCCCGACAGTTCGCGGTTATCTGTACCAGTTGACCGCAATGGCTGGCTGGACCAGCCTTCATTTTTTGCCATTCTTGAAACAGCCAACACTGGTTATGTCAGGGGACCGCGATCATATTGTGCCACTGGCGAACGCACGCATTCTCAAAAAAGCCATTCCTAAATCAGATTTGCGTATAGTTAAGGGCGGCGGGCATCTTTTTGTGGTGTCGCGAGCCAAGCAAGTTATCCCTGTGATTACCAGATTTCTGGATGACCATGCTGATGATTACCTGAAGGCAGCGGCCAACTGACCGCTGGCACGTGCCAATTTTTGATAGATGCTCAAGGTATCGGTGAAAGGAGACTGTCATGTCGGATAAGCCGAAAAAAGACAAAGAGATTGCCCGTAAGATCTGGCTTGCGGGTATCGGAGCTTATGGCCGCGCTTTTAGTGACGCTCAGGAAGCCTATTCTAAAGTAGGCAAGGAAACTGCCAAAGTTTTTGAGGACCTTGTTCATAAAGGTGAAGGTCTCGAAGACAAGGTCACCGCCGCAGCAAAACAGTATGTTCCGGCGGTTGCCGAAAAACACAGGGCGACGGTTGAAGACAGAATGGAGCGTATGAAAGCGGCACTTGGTTTTGCGGAGACAGCCAGCGATCAGCAGGACCGTATTGAGACACTCGAAGGTAGGCTGGATGCAATTGATGGCAAGTTGGATGAGCTTCTGGCCGCGGTAAAGGCACTCGGCATGCAGCCGAAAGCTAAACGGTCAACTGCTACAAAGAAAAAGGTTTAGCCACCGCAAAGGGCATCAGCGTGTCAAGAAACCGGATGAAGCAATAAGGTTTTATCAATGAAAACCAAAGACAGGATTTTACAATATAGCCTGCAGCTCTTTAATGAAGAGGGTGAGCAGTCCGTAACGCCTGTTGATATTGCCAATGTACTTGAGATCAGCCCCGGTAATCTTTATTATCATTTTAAAGGAAAAGACCCAATCATTCGCCAGTTGTTTCTGGACTTTGAAGAAGAGTTCAAAATGGTTTTGAGGGCACCTGTCGAGAAGCCGCTAGATCTCGCTGATAACTGGATTTATTTTTATATCCTCTTTGAAGAGGTCGCCGATTTTCGGTTTTTTTATCGTAATATGCAGGCTCTTCTTGAGCGCTACAGCGACCTGGAACGTCGCTTCCGGGCTTTAATGTTGGTCAAAATCCAAACCATGGCGTCGATTATATCTGGCTTGGAAAAAGTGGGTTTCATTAAAATATCGGCCATTGAAGCCGAACAGATGGCTGAGCGGTTTGCGTTGCAACTGACTTACTGGCCAACTTATCAATCTTTGATGGATAAACAAGCTTCGCTGCCAGCATCTATCCATAAAGGTGTGTTTGGTATCATCAGCCAACTGGCACCTTTTGTTACGGATGGTTCCGGCGAATTTTTATCTTTGCTGACTGAGTTCCGCGACAAGATGCTGAAAGCGGCAAAAGCCAAATAGCGCCAGGGCCTATTTGACGCCAGATAATGGCAGTGCCATGATGGCACGAACTGGGTGCTTCTGGGAGGGACACCGGGATTGTGAGGGAGAAGTATGTGTTGAAGAGTAAGTCTAAAGTAAAAGCGCCTTCTATGTTGTTAGTGGCGATGGAAAGCCGCGCAATGTTTGAATTCGGAGCCTACATGGCGACGGCACCATTTTTACGGCGTGCGCCTAAAGGCGATGGGCATCCGGTTTTGGTGTTGCCGGGCCTTGCAGCCAGCGATTTCTCAACCAAACCGCTCAGGTCGTATCTGCAAAAGCAGGGCTATCAGCCGCACGCATGGGAACTGGGTCGCAACATGGGGCTGCGGGACGGCATTTTGGAGGGGATGCTCAATCGGCTTGATACAATCTTTGACACCAATGCCGAGAAAGTAAGTGTGATTGGTTGGAGCCTGGGGGGTATTTTCGCGCGGGAGCTTGCGAAACTCCGTCCAGATAGTGTTCGTTCAGTTATTTCTCTTGGTAGCCCGCATTCAGGTGACCCAAAAGCGTCCAACGCGTGGCGTTTCTATGAATATGTGGCAGGCCATTCGGTTGAGGAGCCGCCGATTGAAACGATGTTGCATAAAGCGCCGCCGGTGCCGACAACGTCAATCTATAGCAAAACCGATGGCATCGTTGCCTGGCAAAACTGCCACCAAAGCAAGCCTGTTAGCGCCAAGAAAGCAAAACAAACAGAAAATATTATTGTTGAGGGTAGCCACTGTGGACTAGGCGTTAACCCAAGCGTGCTTTACGCGATTGCTGACCGTTTGGCCCAGCCTGAAAATAGATGGCGGCCTTTTGTGAATGTAGGCACACGGAAGTTGTTTTTCAAAACGCCCGGGTTTGGTGCGGAACCGGCGGTTTAAGGTATTTCTATGGTTTCAGTTGTAGGGCACTGACCGCCAGTTTATGCGGAAGATGGCGGAACGGTAACGATAGTGATTTCGACTTTAGGGCGATGTTTCTAATTTTTCCTGCGAGTGTGCAGGCAGAAATTGAAACGCGCCGAAGCGCATAGCACACGATAGGGAAAATTATGCAAAAACTCTCCGGAATGGACGCCACTTTTCTCTATATGGAAACCGACGAAACACCGATGCACATATCAAGCTTACTGGTATGTGAGCCCGCCAAAAAAGGTGAAAACCCATATGAGGCGCTGAAGGCGCAGATTGCTTCACGGCTGCATGAGATTCCCTCTTTTCACCGTAAGCTAATGCATACGCCTTTTTATATTGACCATCCTGTGTGGGTCACCGCCGAAGCCGTAGACTTGGACTATCATATTAAACATGCCCGTTTGCCCGAGTCCGGTAATGTGGAACAATTGAATATGCTTATCCAAGGGCTTCATTCACTCCGCCTCGACCGCGACCGCCCGCTTTGGCAATTTTATATTATTGAAGGTGTTGAAGACGCTGAGTTTGGTCTGCCAAAAGGAAGCTTCGCTATATATACCAAAGGCCATCATGCCTGCCTTGATGGCGGAGCAGGCATTTCGGCGATGGATATTCTTTCGGACCGAGAGCCGATACCACGCCCACCGCTGCCAAAGAGCCAAATACGATTATACTCGGAAAAACCAGGCTTCTTCGAATTGCTGGGCAGCGCATACGGAAAGTTTCTTCAGCAGCAAGTTGATCTGGTGGCCGCCTTACCTGCGCTGTCCATGGCGATGGGCAAGCTGGCTAAATCGATCCTGAGCGATAGCCGGGGCGCGCTGAAAAACCTGAGGCCCGCACCAAAAACACGCTTCAACGTTCGCATCCAAAAACAGCGCGCTTACGGTGCGCAAACATTGAATTTAAAAGAAGTGATCGGCGTTGCCAAGGCAACAAAAACAACGTTGAACGATGTGGTGCTGGCGATTTGTGGGGGCGCCCTGCGTCGGTATTTGGATGGGCACGGCGAATTGCCTGATCGGTCGCTGGTTGCCGCTGTACCTGTTTCGCTCCGCGAACTAGGTGATACCAGTAATACCAATCAGGTTGCGTCAATGAACTGCGATGTTGCCAGCCATATTTCTGATCCAATCAAGCGGTTACAGGCAGTGAATGACGGTAGTAACGAGGCCAAGAAGCATCTTGCCGCGATCAAGGATGTATTTCCTACGGATTATTCTTTTTTTGGCGCGCCGATAGCGGTTTCAGCAATGGCCCAGATGGCAAGCCAGACAGATATTGTTAATTATTTGCCTGCACCCATGAATGTTGCGATTTCAAATGTTCCAGGGCCGCGCCGCCATATGTATTTTGCTGGTAGTAAAGTGCGCACCTATTTCCCGGTTTCAATTCCAATGCATGGCTGCGCCCTCAATATTACGCTTCAAAGTTATGTCGACAGGCTGGATTTTGGTTTGGTTGCCTGCAAGCGGGCGGTGCCTGATGTTCAGGATATTGCTAACTTTATCGTTGAAGAGTTTGCCTCTTTAAAGGCTGCCGCATCGGGCGCTGCGGAAAAAAAGTAACCATCTCGGCATCCATAAATGGCCAGACTTTGTGAAAACGCAGCCTGGATATTGTTGGTATGGACTTTGGCCGTCTGACCACCTTGCCGGCGAGCAATAGTATGGGGTCGAGCCCACTTTGTTGCGTTGCGGAACATTTTTGCGCCTTTGCGATTATGTATGTATAGGAAGTGCTCTCTGAACTGGTACAATGGAGAGAACCACGGAAGATTATATTCCGTGTCTCAGGTGTTTCAGGCCAAGTTTTCTGTGCGGCTGCCGGGCAGAAAATTTTGTAGCCTATGCCTTTTTACCTATGTCTTGAGGCATAAACTTTAGGTTGAAAAAAATACATCAATGCGGTGGGGCATATGCCTTTCTGCGCCGCGCTGGTTGTTTGCTTTAGGTGGCAAAACGGCTTCATTCACCTGTAAAATTGGCCACTTTCTCGCTGGAAATAAAAGGACGGAAGGGGCTGGGGTGCGTTTCGATTGTATTTTCCGTACTTCAGGTAATTGTTGGGTATTAGTCTTTGTTACTGGAAATTACAGCAATATGATGCTGGACATGCCCGCTTAGGAGGCAATATGGTTCCTGAAGAGAGCAAGTGTCGATGTAATGATGGAATGCGTGTTGTTGCGATGGTACGAGTAAATTTTGTGTTGGGCCCCGCCGTTATTTTTTGGGCACTAACTGCGAGGAATTTTGATGATGCGAGGATATTTGCAAGAGCGAGACAGCGATGCATGCCTGAGTATATCAACTTTTAGTAGCAAGCAGGGTTTGCGTTCTCGTGTCTAGTGATGCCAAAAAAATATTGCTTGAAACCTATATGGCAAAGCGTGTTGAGTTGCGCCGCTTTCTCTTATCGCATTTCAAGGACGTAAACAGAGCTGATGATGTTCTGCAGGAAATTTACCTGAAAATTCAACGTACAGAATTGAATGCGCCTATTGAAAACCGGATGGCGTTTTTGTTTAGGATGGCCAACAACTTGGCGCTGGATCACCGCAAAAAAATCAAGCGGAACCAGCAAAGAGATCACAGATGGCACGAAGAAACGGGCCATTTCCTTGGTGGTGAGCCAGTGGTTGACGTACCTGATGCTGATGCACGCATAGACGCGCATGCTAAAATTACAAAGATCGTTCAACTTGTCAGACAATTACCGCCGCAGTGTGCCAAGGTTTTTGTTGCTCATAAACTGGAAGGTTTGAGCCATGCAGAAGTCGCAGAGAAATTGAAGATATCAAGAAGTACTGTCGAGAAACATATGGGCAAGGCGCTTCGGTACATAGCGCAGCATCTGGAAGAATAAATATGCTCGGTTCCCAAGCTTTCCGGTTATTTTGCCTGACATATAGCGGCGTTGCTGTTGATGCGGCGTCATATAGGTACGATGCCTTCACAAACTACATGTTGATGAGTGCCGGTTCGAAAGAAAACAGATGGTAAGCAAGCAGATGCCAGAGGTTTCAGAAGAAACCAGATTTAAGGAAGCCCATCTTTGGCATGTGCGGCTTAGCAGCGATCATGCCACGGATCAGGATTGGATTGCTTTTGCAGCTTGGCTTGAGGAGGATGACGGGAATAGCGATGTTTATCACAGGGTTGCCGATCTGGCCGATTTTGTCGCGGATCACCGAGATGCCTGCAATGATGAATGGCGAACTGGTGAGGAAACTGTATCCAATGTGGCCGGTGTAGCTAACTTGCGGCCATCTAACGCCCGGCCACGGAGTGGGAGGAAATACTTGGCTGGGTTCGTTGCTGTGGCGGCGACCTTCCTTTTCGTGATGGCAGGAATACCTTATTTTTTCTCAGAGCCTCCAAGCGCACAGGAATATAGTGCAGGATACGCGAGCCCCCGCCTTGTAACATTGCAGGATGGCAGCAAGATACACCTGAATGTGAATAGCAAAATAGAAGTTTTCTTTGACGATAAGGAGAGACGAATAAATCTGTCTTATGGGGAAGTATTGTTTGATGTTGTAAAGGATCCAGGCAGGCCGTTTTCAGTTGAGGCTGGCGATAGCCGCATACAGGTGTTGGGCACCGCCTTTAACGTTCTGCGACACAATGGTGAAATGATAGTGACAGTTTCCCACGGTGTTGTGGATGTCAGCGCAAATGTCAGCGAGCCTAGTACACGGCCTTTCACCCGGCAGCGCTTAACGGCAGGGGAACAACTTCGACATCGTGAAGGCAGTTTGCAGGCAGACGTATTGAACATAGACATAAATGCCGCTTTGGCGTGGCGTGAAGGGCGGCTTGTGTATGATGAAGCTACACTTCAGGAAGTTGCTGATGATCTGAATAGGTACTTTCCAACGCCGATCAAACTGGATGAACGCGTTCTGGCTTACAGTTTTTCGGGCACATTGAAAACAGATGACCTAAATACAATCCTTTTGCTGTTGGAGGATAGTGTGCCTGTAAAGGTCACTCGTACAGGTGCCCGTATTGTCATCAGCCCTCAATAAGGGCCTATGGGTAACTGCAGTATGTTTGGTAATCTGGGAACGTTTAAAAATATTGCCCTGTTGGGGCTGTTAATGGTCAGCCACGAAGCGCTTTTTTCAGGAGCGACATGGGCTGCCAGCAAAGCAGCTCGAACGGCGAAATTTGAAATAGAGAGAATTCCGCTATCTGCGGCGCTGCTACAGTTTGCAGATGAGGCAGATATTTCGATCAGTATGCCACCGATATCGTTCAGGGATGGCAAAGTGCAAACGCTTAAAGGGCGCTACACCATCCAGGAGGGCCTAAAAACCCTGTTAGCGGGCACAAACTTCACCTACAAAATTGTGTCCAATAACGCTGTGCGCATATATCGGCGGTCCAAAAGGGATACGAAGAAAGCAGCCACAGAGCTTTTTGAGCCTGTAGGGTCAGCAATCCCCTTGATGAGTGAGATCATTGTATCCGCCACCAGACGACCTGATTATTTGCAGAAAATACCCTATGCAGCTACCGCAATAAAGTCTCGTCATGATAGCGGCGCGAGCCGCAGCGATGGCCATGCGACAATTGCAAAGGCGGCCGGAATCGTTGCAACCCGCCGGGGCGACGGCCAGAACAAACTGATTATACGCGGCATGTCTGACGGGGCTTTTGTTGGTCGGCTTCAATCTCTTGTTGCCACCTATTTGGATTATTCACGTATTACTTACAGTGCTCCAGACCCTGATTTGGCGCTCATTGATATTGACCGCGTTGAGATTTTGCGTGGCCCACAAAGTACACTATATGGCTCTGGTGCTTTGACGGGGCTGTACCGTGTTGTGACGAGAGAGCCGTCTTTGGAAGAAACAAATTTTGCAGTTTCCTCGTCGCTTTCGTTCACTCAGTACGGCGAACCCTCAAAAGGTGTAGCAGCCCTGTTTAACATGCCGTTGGTCGGCGAAAAAATGGCCGTCAGGGCTGTTGCCAGTTATCGAAAAAATGGCGGCTATATTGATGATGTACGTCTACAGGCAGAAAATATCAACAGTGTGGAGCATACCAATGGGCGTTTGTCGTTTGTGCTGGAACCGTCCTCTGAATGGCGCTTAAAATTAGGTGCTACATACAGGGTGATTGAAAGCGCCGACAGCAATTATTACTCTACTGCAGAGGGTTGGCTACAAAGAGCCAATTACTTAGCCGAACCGCGGAGGGATGCGCTATTCCAAGCGGTGGCCACCTTCGAAACAACGTTTGGTGATGGTATTGATTTGGTTTCTTCAACTACCTGGATGAAGCGAGATATTTCCAGTTTTTTTGATGCGTCAGTGGCTGTCCCTTTGCTATTTGAATTGCCACTGACAGAAACTCTTTTCTCATCAGAGCGGAGCATCCGTACTTTTATCAATGAAACACACCTTTCCTCGCGAGCAGGGGCACGTACTGAATGGATGCTCGGAAGTTTTGTATCCTGGAGAGATGATTATATTGATACTGAACTTACAATACCCATAGAGAATACAAATTTTCCAGCCTTTGGACCCAACGGAAGAGTTGACGAAGAGCAATTGAAGGATGATTTAACAGAAACAGCCCTTTTTGGTGAACTAACCCAGTATTTGTTCCGGGACATTTCCATCACAGCCGGCTTGCGCTGGTTCGAATATAACGACGCTTACAAATCAAGCCAGAGCTTAGGACAGCCTGAACTGACTGTCGAATTCTTCGGTGCTCGCCAACAATCGGGTTTGGTTCCCAAAATACTATTGTCCTGGTACGTTAATGATGATCATTTGTTGTATACACAGGCTTCCCAGGGCTATCGTCTCGGGGGCATTAATTTACCGGGGTTTTGGTGGATTGATAGCACCTTTGGAGGCACCAATAGTGTCAACAGTGATTTGGATACTTTTGATTCTGATGAGCTTACGAATTATGAGTTGGGCTGGAAGGCGACATTGCTGGACGATAGCCTGGTCCTGAATGCCACAGCCTTTTATGCTGATTGGAGAAATATTCAGGCTTGGGAGAAACCCGAAAGCGTCCTTCCCGTAATCAGGAATGTTGGTGACGCTCATATTTTTGGCCTTGAATTTGACGCTGCATACCAGCCAAATGACGCCTTGCAATTACAAGCGAATTTTTCCTGGAACAAATCCAAGATAACCAGAGCGGCAAAAGAATCTATTGTCGTAGTGGGGGATAAGTTGCCGGGGGCTGCTGAGCTTTCGGCCCATGTTTCTGCCAGACAAGAATTTGATTTTGCAGGCGAGAAGCTCGCGCTGACTGTGGACTATAGCTACACAGAAAGTTCAGATCTCCTTTTTGGGCAGCAAAATGCCCAAGTTATCGACGACTTTCATCTGGTAAACCTGAGCCTGTCGGCCCGGCCCGGCCTCCTCACACTCACACTTTTTGTCGACAATCTTTTGGCAAGCCGGGCAAGCGTATTCGCCGCATCCAACCCCTTTGGGCTTCTTGAACCACAGGGAAATGCCAACCTTGGTCAGCAGGTCACACCTGCACGCCCGCGTACTTTTGGCATTTCGGCCAGTTGGCGCTATTGATCAACGCATACCCTAGATACCTATTCTAAAAAACCACATGCAGGAGTAGCGGTGATGTTTCTCCGGTGGCGTCCTTTAAACAGAGGGCGGTTTTCATGCCTTCCTTTGAACTGTTTTTATGATGGGGTTCTTCTGTGCAATTATTACATCAATGTTTATATTTACTAATGATTTCGGCAATGATGCTTATAGCCGATATCGCGAATGCTGAAGCAACAAAGCAATCTTTTGATGGGTTTTATGCTGGCATTGAAACTGGGGCATCTTTTGGGCAAAAAGGCCGTTACGATGATGCCGCTCAGTTTTATGTTGGCGGGCTGGCTGGATACCGCAATCAAACTCCTTCAAACTTGGTTTACGGGGTGGAAGGCACCTTTGGCAAAACCGACAGTCCCGTTGGTTTTGGTGCTCCGGTGAACGATACGGTGAGGGATTTAGGCCCTGATTTTCAGGGAGAAAATGTTCCATTCATTCTAGATAATAAATATGAATGGTCACTTGCTGCACTGACCGGAAAAGCCTTTGGTGCCGAAAATGAAAACCTTATTTTTGTTAAAGCGGGTCTAGCCGCGAATCGCAGAAAGGTGTTGGATTTTTATACATGCAGAGCGGAAGCTTGTTTATTTGTGATCAGCTTTGAGCTGCTTGAGAAAACACACTATAATCTGCTTGTTGGTGCCGGTTACGAAAGGCAGATCAAGGACGGTATTCGTATGCGTTTTTCGTTTGATTATATCGCGCCATCAGACCTCAACGACATCAACTTTAAAGATGCAGATAAGATTGATCTCATCAATACCAAATTTTCCCTGATTTATCAGTTTTAATGTCTCTTTCGGTTCGGCGAAACCTGATTGCTCGATACAGTCGAAGGTGTTTGGAAACCGAGTTGTCAGTGGGTAGCTCTTCCTTGGTCAATCGCCGTGATCGAATTGGCCGGTGTGTTTTATTATGGCGGCGCACCGGCCACCTCATTAGTTATTTCCAAATAGGCTCTGTTTCAGGCGCAGCTTTAATGCGCCGTGATCATAGCTGAATGCTTTTAAAAGCTTGGTCAGGGCATTAAATGCAAGGCGCATACCTTGTTGCCAGATGGGTCGCGCAGATACGCCAAATACATTTTTTTGCCGCCGCCTTCACGAATGCCGGGCGGGTCCTCAATTGCAGTACCGCCGTGCGCCAAACCTGCAGCGTGCCATGCATCGATTGTCTCAGGGTTGTCTGCGGAAAAGCCTATGGTACTGCCGTTGCCGCAAGAAGCGGGTGCCTCGTCGATTGGTTTGCTGAGCGAAAAAACACCGGATTTTTCATAATAGAAGCAGCGCCCTTTATCATCGATAATTCCAGGCCTGTGCCCAAGGACCTCCAGTATCGCGTCGTAAAATTTTTTTGACTCTCCAATATCGTTCGCACCAAGCATAATATGGCTAAACATATCTAAATCCCTCTCTTCCCTGGAATGCATCTGAACCTTTCATTAGCTAATGCCAAACATCTCTGGGTCAATAGCTGTTCTGCAATGTGTGCCGCCCAACATGCGCAATGCCAAGTGATACAAGCATTGCACGGGAGCAGGACAAGGTGCCTTGCGTAATGATCAGGTTGTGTGTTTATTGAATAACAATCTGCAGGAAATAGTGCAGATTTTCGCGTTTTTTTGGGGGAACGAGAAAATGTTAGCTGCAAATTATGTTTCTGTAGCGTTTCGCCGTGTCACTAAAACCTGGCGTTATACGGCGATTAATGTTTTTGGTCTGGCGCTTGGGCTCACCATATTTTTGTTTGTCACTACGTTTGCGCATTTTGAACGCACCTACGACAGCTTCTTCGGCAATGCCGACCGCATTTTTGTACCCCATTATGATTTTGGACCAAAGGCCTCGTGGGGCGGACGTCACAGTGTTTCCACTAGACCGGCGCTGGCACCTTACTTCAAGGAACTGACAGCCGTTGAAGCTGTGGCTACGGTTGGTACGTTCCAGGCAGTGGCCGATATTGGGCAAGGACGAAAATTCACCGAAGTGGTGCGTTCTGTTGGTTCTAACTTTTTCACCGTGTTTGGCTTTGATTTCCTGAGTGGCAGTCCAGATAGCTTGTGGCAGGACACTGGTGCAATTCTGCTAAGCAGCCGTCTTGCCGATAAATACTTTCGTGGAACCAGTGCGCTCGGGCGGACAATCACTATTGACGGCAAAGCCAGCTTTCGTGTCACAGGGGTTTTCAAAGACCTGCCTCATAATAGTCATTTCACATCTTCCTGGAACCCTGCTCAACTTATTGGGTTTGATTTCGTGATTTCCAAGGCAGCGCTCCACTTGCTAGAGAAAAGGGAGCGTGCGCAGGAGTGGCAGCCTGTTCACGCATTTAACACCACGTATCTGCAAATTAAACGCGGAGTGAACACGAACGAACTGACTTTAGGTTTGGAGCGTATTGCCAAGACCCATTTACAACCGGACCTTCTTGTGCTGGACCATTGGGGCTATGAGCCTCAAGAAGATGAGATTTCCATCAAGTTGCGGCCAATCACTGGCATGAACATGCACTTGTGGGAAGTATTAAACATACCAGGTCCTTTCCTTGCTGAGCTTCTTGGCTTTCTGGTTTTGGTTGCTGCCGTGATGAACTATACAGGCCTTGCTATTGCGCAAGTCATTGGGCGCAGTAAAGAAGTTGCAATCCGTAAAACGTTGGGGGCAAGCAGAAGCAATTTGTTTTTCCAATTTATGGCCGAGTCTTTTATTATCGTGCTCATTGCCGGGTTGTTGGCCACGGCGGCGCTGGAGATTTTGCTACCATTTAGTGGAGAATTGATAGGCCGGAACCTGACGCTTGATATCTATGATGAATCAGCGCAGTTCAGGTTCTTTGCGGGCACTCTTCTGTTAACAAGCTTTGCCGCGGGAGCATATCCCGGCCTGATCCTGGCCCGGATGCAAGTTACAAGTGTCTTTTCGGGTTCGCTATTCAAGGGCAGTCGCAGAAAGAAACTGCGCAATTTTATGTTGGCGCTGCAATTTGCACTGACTGCTATTTTCTTGGCCTGTATTGCTGTGATGATTCTGCAGTTCAAGAAGGCCTGGGTCGGAACCGATGCGTTTGATGTAGATAATATCGTGCTCATGCGATCAAATGACCTGGACATTCTAGCCCGAGCAAACGCACTCAAGAATGAACTTCGGCAAACTGGTGTGGTCAAAGACGTATCAATAACAAGCACGTTACCTTTCAGGAATTCGCATCGACAAAAATTTGTTGCATCAGGCAATCCTGTTGCGCCGGTATGGGCAAGTTATAAACGAATTGATGCAGCGTATTTTAAAATTTTCAACTTGAAATTACTGGCGGGCCGATCGCTGACCGAAAAGCAGGACAAGGTGCTGCGAAACGAAGCAGGCGAAGCGCTTCAGGGCAATGCTGTAATCACTGAATCAATGGCCAAGCTGCTCGGTTGGCAAGGTCCATTGGAAGCAATTGATCAATCAATCTCTTCTCTCGGTGCACCGAAAGTGGCCAATATGGATTTTACGATAGTCGGTGTGGTGAAAGATTTAGCCGTGGACGACCCCACCATTGATTTCCCGCCAATTGTTTATGCAATCCAGGAAGCTCCCTACGCTCGGGTTGTAGCAACTATCAGGCACGACGCTAAGCAAACTAGGGTGCGGGCGGATTTGAGAGAAGCGTGGCTCCGCGTTTTTGGCGAAACTGACCAAAGGCTTGATGTGTTTTATCTGAAGGAGTGGTATCACCGCGGAAAGCAGGCTTTGCGGGCGCTCCTTTCGGGCTTCGTGGCTATTGCTTTGGCTGCGCTTGGGCTTTCTGTTGTCGGATTGTTTGGCTTTGCGGCTTTTCTGGCTGAAACTCGATCCGTCGAAATGAGTATCCGTAAGGTATATGGTGCCTCAAAGCGAGATATTGTGGGGCTTATGCTGTGGCAATTTATCAGGCCTGCCTTTGTTGGCGCGCTGGTGGGTGTCATGCTTGCTTACGGTGCGGTTCAACAGACATTACAGGCTTTTAGCAGCCGCGAGCTTTTAGATTTCCTACCTTTTTTTACGGTTGTTGTGATCTTGGTGCTGATGGCCTTGGGCATAACGTTTGCGCACGCCCTTCGTGTTGCGCGAGTGTCCCCGATTGCACATTTGCGCCGCGATTAAGCGGTATGTGCGCGGCGGAAGAACATCATATAAGCCGCAGGAACGAAGAACAGTGTCATCACCGAGGCAAACGCCAGTCCGAACATCATCACGGCAGCCAAGGGTGCCCATAAAACACCGCCAAAGAAATAAAGCGGTGCCAGTCCCACAACGGTTGTAATTGAAGTGAGCAGGATTGGCCGCAAGCGTTTCATGCCAGCGGTCTGGATTGCGTCCACAATAGCCTTGTCCTTCATTTCAATATCGATCTGGTCTACCAGAACAATCGCATTGTTGATAATAATGCCAGCAAGGCTGATCAATCCAAGCATCGCGAAAAAAGACATAGGCTCGCCCGTGACAATAAGGCCGATAGGCACCCCCACAAGTGCAAGTGGCACGGTCATGAAAATCACAAGGCTCCGTCGAAGCGAATTGAATTGATAAACAACCGCAAGGATCATCAGCAGAAAAGCAAACGGCAGCCCATTACCAAGCTTGCCGTATATTTCCTTGGCATCTTCAATCTCGCCGCCGATTTTTATGCGGAAACCGCCGGAAAGATCCAGGGTGTTAAGATCCTCTTTGATATAAGCATAAAGTGCGTCGGCGGTCATTGTTTCGCTTTTGCCGGTGATAGTGATAGTGCGCACTTGGTCTTTTCGCCTGATTTGGGAATGTTCGAGCTGCGGCCTTAAAACCGCTAATTGTTCAAGCGGGGTTAATTCCGTGCCCTGGCCGCCCGGCAGAATAATGTTCAAAAGGTCGCCTATGCTGTTGCGGTCCCGCTCTGTGGAGCGCAGCGTGATCGGGATCGTACGGTCTGCATCGCGAAATTCAGATATCTTGAAACCATCGAAATAAGCGCTCAGGGTCTGTGCCATATCTTTCGAGCTCATATTGAGACGCCTGGCTTTATCCTGATCAATATCGATCACAAATTTGATCAGTTTTTCTCCCCAATCATGTTGGTTTTCGAGTATGCCGGGGACTTTGGCAAACATCTGTTCCACCTTGCGGCCCATGCTTAGAAGCCGTTCAAGGTCAGGTCCTGAAATTTCGACGTTCACCTGGCCAGATTCGCTCGCGCCCATTGATAGGCGTTTGATTGTAAAGCGGCCTTCTGGCTGGTTTTCAAAAAGATGCTGTTTCGCTCGTCTTGCGAAGCGTATTGCTTCATCTGCGGAATGGGTGTTGACGAGGAAAAAGGCTGTAGCTGGATCGGGGTCCTCGGGGTTGAGGCTTAGGTAAAACCGTGGCCCCCCAGAACCAACGTATAGAATATGGTCTTTGACTTCCGGATTGACCCTGGCGTCTGAGATCCAGTTGGAAACCTGTTTTGCCACTTGTTCAGTGCCAGAGATATGGGCACCTTTCGGCAAATCCATATAGATCAAAATCTCGCCGCGGTCACTTGCCGGGAACATTTCATTTGGTACGGTCGAGAATAGCTGAACGGTGCCAAAAATAATTATGTAGCTGATCGCGATCACGAGGGCCGCCCTATTGATAATGGGTGGCAGCCAGCGCCCGTACCAGCGCGCCAGTATGGTCTCTGCGCCTGCCTCTTTCTCCGTTTGCGCAGGGCTGCGTCGTTTGAGGAATTTTGCCGCGATTAATGGCAGGAAATACATGGCCGATATCCATGAACCAACCAGTGTTAGGGCAACAACAGCACCGAGTGAGAAGGCGTATTCACCTTCCGAGCCCTCAAGCATGAAAAAGGGGGTGAAGGCAAAAATGGTGGTTAGCGATGAAACAAGAAGGGGCATGGCAAATTGTTTACCTGAGGCGGCAGAGGCATCGCGGCGTGAGGAGCCTTCGTCGATGCGCCTGAGAATGTCCTCGACAATTACCACGCCATTATCCACAAGCAGCCCCAGCGAAATAATCACCGCTGCGATCGAAACCTGTTCAAGCGCAATATCCAAAAGGCTCATGCCAAGCAGGCTGAACATTACGGCAAATGGTACAATCGATGAGATAACCAAACCTGAGCGCACGCCAAGAAAGGCCAGCACCACCAATAATACAACAAGGAAAGTTTGTGCCACATTCGAAAGCGCGTCATTGACAGCGCGCGAAACATCATTGGGCTGAAAAGTGGCGAAGTTAAATTCATACCCGATCGGCTGTGCATTTTCGAAGGCTGTCACCTTCGCCAAAATGTCACGGCCAACATTTTGTACATCAAAGCTTGGCTGCATCTGCACCGATATCACAAGAGCTGGGCGGCGGTTGTAGAAAACAGGCTCTTCTTTGGGGGACACAAAACCGCGGCGCACTTTCACGATGTCATTCAATCGGGCAAATTCTCCGCTTTCGGAAACCTGTGTCAGCATATTTTCGATTTCAGATATGCTTTTGAAGTCTCCGCTTGCTTCCAAAAGGATTGACGTACCCTCTGCATTCAGTTCGCCAGCGGGCAGGATGATGTTTTGGGCCTGCAGGTCTTCGATCAGTGTATTTACCTGAGCGCCGATTGCGCCAAAACGCCGTGTATCAAGCTCAAGCCAGATGCGTTCATCTTGCACACCTGAAAGCTCAACCTTGGAGACACCCTCAACCGTATAAAGCTGTCGCTGCAGGTCCTTCGCTGTTGTTTCCATTTCCCGGTAGGTGAAACCCTCGGCTGTCATGGCGATGGTTGCAATGGCAACATCACCGAAATCTGTATTCACATACGGGCCGTAGGTGCCTTCCGGAAGGTCGCGCTCGATATCGCTCATCTTGTCTCGCAACTCTTGCCACACCGGGTCGAGCTCGCTGATTTCATCCTTAAGGTTCACATAAGTGCGCATACTGCCAGTCTTGAGGACGGTACTGATCTCATCAACTTCTTTGATTTCTCGGATCTTGCGCTCGATTTTTTCTGCAATCAGATTTTCGACGCGCTCAGGTGTCATGCCTGGATAGCGCGCGTCGACAATCGCAGTACGGATAATAATCTCAGGGTCTTCCCGCTTGGGAAAATCAATATACAGCAGCGCCCCGGAGATAACGAGAGCGACCATCAGCAACAGCGTGAAGCGACTGCGGGTTAAGCCAAGTTCGGTGAGAGAGCTCATCGCAGCGTCCCTTTCTTCACTGGTTATCTGGCAGACGGCGTACCTTCTGCCCATCGCGCAGATAAGAAACACCAGCAGCGGCAAGCAGGTCCCCTTCCTTAAGTCCACCCACAACGATGATTAAATTCTCCTGGATGCCCGCGGTAAGCACTTCGCGCTTTTGAACGGTAGATGTTGCGGGGTCGAAGACATAGACTTGCGCGCTGCCATCCATCGAACGGATCGAGCGGCCTTCTTGCAGCGTAACGGAATCTTCCAGCGAGAAGCACTGAATGGGCACCAGAAAGCCTTTATCGCCTTCAAGAAGCCTTACATTCAAAGCAACGTCGGCGGACATGCCGGCCTTCAGTCCAGGCAAGTCCTCCTCAAGTGCAACAACAACAGGAAAAGCGGAGACCTGCCCAGCACGTGAGCCCAGCTCTTTGATACGGCCCTGCAAAAGCGCGCTATTGAGGTCCGTGATTTCAACGCGGGCCTTGTCTCCCAGTTTCAGGTCGTTGATCACGGTGGCGGGGACGGTAAATTCGGCTTCAAAGGCATTTTCGCTATAGAGCGACAAGACGGTCTGGCCCGCCGCGACATTCGAGAAAGATTTAGCATCAATTTTCGAGATAATGCCATCGAAAGGCGCTTTCAGGACTGCTTTTTCAAGCTTCTCCGCTGCGATGGCGAGCTGCTGGCGCGCTTGATTTTCTTGGGATTCAGCGCCTTTGAAATTGGTTTCTGAGGTGTCATAGGCAGCCTGCGTTACGTTGCCGGTTTCGAGAAGTTGCGACTTGCGTGAAAAATCTGTGCGGGCGTTATTGAGTGTTGCTTCTGCTTGTTCCAGCGCGGCCTGCGCCCTTTGTTGCTCAAGTCTGAGTGTTGTTTCGTTGATCGCCATAAGCCTGTCGCCAGCACCGACCTTGCTGCCAACTTCGAGGGCTACTTCCTCAAGCTGCCCCGATATCTCAAAAGACAATGGTGTTTCGTCCGCAGGCTGGACAAGGCTGGGGAAGCGCCGCTCCATATTTTGGGCCTGTGCCGATACTTCGAATACACGTAACCCCCTGATCGGCGCTGCATCTTCCGTTTTCTCTGCTTCGCCGCAGGCGGTGAGCATAAACACTGCGGCAACTAAACTGGAGATTTGGAAGACACGTGAAATAGTGTTGAGCATAATTAACAGGCCTTTTTCTCGGTAAGGGGGACCTAACAGGAATATAGCAGCATGCATGCGCAAGTCGAACTTTGACAGGAATAAAGGTGGGAAGCAGGTCAGTCGCTGCCACTTATTTCCTGAAATATGAGATGGTTGCTTTGGCGTTATTAGGTGATCACTCTGGCGTTATAGGTCGATCACAAGGGGGGCGGCAGCGTCGTCGTTGGGCACCGCACAGCATAGCAGGACTTCGTTTTGACGAATCTCAAAAACTGGCGGCACTTCATAAGCGACGGTGCCTTGTTTGAGTTTTGCGAGGCAACTGCCGCAAGAACCTGATCGGCATGAAAAAGGTGCATCTATGCCCGCTTTTTCCGCGGCCTCTAGCAATGTTTCGCTGCCTGTGTTCCAGATCAAGGCCTTGTTGCTTCTTGAAAAGACTATTGGAACATCGGGCTTGGGTAGTGCCTGTTTTGCTGCACGGCGCTTCACTGTTGACGGCCCGAAGCTCTCGAAATGGATGTGGTTGTCGTTTACGCCGTGTTGCAACAGCCAGTCATAGGTTGGTTGCATAAAGCCCGCGGGGCCGCAGATATAATAATGGGCTTTCTTCGGCAGATTTTGGGTTGATAGCCACGCAGGGTCCAGGTGACCAGCACTATTATCAAAGGCACCCTGAAATTTTGTTTCGTTACTGAAACGAAGCTTAAGGTGAAAGCCTTTTTTCTCAAGCGCCCAGCGGTGCAGGTCTGCAAGGAAAGGCGTGTTTTCCTGGGTGCGAGCACCGTGTAGAAAGTGAATGGCACCCCGTCGTTTGGAGGCTAGAAGGCTTTCCGCCATGGCAATCATAGGCGTGATCCCGATCCCGGCGGAAAGGAATACGTTCGGTAAAGCGGGGTTGTTCTGCAGCACAAAGTGCCCGGCGGGTGCCCGTGAAAAAAGGATATCGCCTGCTTTCAGTTTGCTGTGAAAATAGTTGGAGACTACCCCGACAGGGTCTCGTTTCACGGTAATGCGGAATGTCGCATTGCCGGGGGCGGCAGAGAGTGTGTAATTGCGACGGTGAAGTTTGCTGCCGATAGTGACTTCGATTGGCAGATGTTGTCCGGGTTTGTAATGGCTTAACTCTGCGGTTTTGGGTCGAAAATAGAGGCTTTTTGTGTCTGGTGTGTCATCAATTGTGCCAACGAGTGTGAGCGCTTGAAGGCCATCTGTTTTCCGCTCAGGGCTTGCTAGCCGCGCTGTCCAGCCATTTTGGGTTGGCAGGTAGGGCGACATGTCGGCACCGCTCCATATGTAGGGTATTGCGGCAAAATGGCGGATGATTTTCTGCGGTGTGATTCTCACATAGCGCTGTGCACCCGGGTATTCATAAGGGCTGTTATCGGGCCATATGATTTCGGCGCTGCCCGAAAGTTGCAGGGTATCTCCGCTTTCGAAATCAATAAACAGAAGCCCTGCCAAAGGGTTAGTATGAATATTTCCAAGCGTATTAAAATGGTTGTTGCCGCTGAAGTCTGGAAACAGAAGCGAACCGTCCTCAAGGACTTTAACAAAGCCAGGCTGGCCACCGCGGTGGGACATGTCCACGCCGTGGCGTGGGCTTTTTCCTAATCTGCCGCTCGCGGAGGCGATAAAAAATGTGTCGGCTTTTGTGACAAAACGTGTGTCACTGGCTGACAGGCTACCGCGCTGCTCGCTGGCTCTTTTTTCACTGTTTTTTTGGCTTCTAGCCTCAATCTCGCGGCTTTGGATATACTGCGGGCAGTTGCCAAAGGATTGTGTCACTGAAACCAGGAACCCTGTCTCACTGATTTTTGAGACACGTCCGTTCACCCGGTTGCGCCGTCTAGTATGGAATTGAAGGCCGACCATACCCACTTCCTGTCCTTTTTTGAGGGCGGTGTGAAGCGGGTCGCTTTGACGGGGAAAACCTGTGACAGAAAGCGTGAGGGGATCGGGCGAGGCAATAAAACCAGGTTCGCCCCACAGTATAGAAGCCCAGGGCAGGCCATGATCATCCTCGGTCGCCATGAAAAAGTACGGAAGAGCTTCATAAAACTCACGGTGTTGCTCTGGCATATAGGGCCGGATCACCTGAGGCGCATAACTCGCAACTGCCTCTTTGACACCTAGTTTGTCCTGAATGGCAAGTTCGCCGCCGTGAAATGGGGTGACTTTGGTTTGCATGAGAGCTCTCCCAGTTCGACTGTGGCAGCAATTTCACAAGAGCTGCCACAGGATGGATGAAAGTTAGAGGGCAACAGATCAGGCGGCTGCGGCAACTTTGGTTTTTTGCATGGGTACAAATCCCTCAAGCGCTTCGATGCGGGTGATCCAGTTGAGGATGTTGTGGTAAGCATCCAGCGCCACATGGCCTTCAGGCGCGTGCGCAGTGTAGCTATAGATGGCTACATCAGCGAAAGTTGGACGGTCTGCCACAAGATAGCTTTTGCCAGCCAGAAAGTTATCCAGGTCCGTAAGGAAAGCATGAGCCTTCGCGACGGTTTCGGCCTTGTCGAACCCAGCACCAAACAGGGTAATCAGGCGTGCGGCACCAGGGCCCTGTGCGAGGGCGGTGGAAGCGGCCACAAACCATTTCTCGATGGTTGCAGCATTTTCAGCATCTTCTGGTAGCCAGGTGCCGTTGTCGTATTTTTTGGCGAGGTAGGTGAGGATCGCCGTGCTTTCGCTCACGACGATATCGCCGTCAGTAAGAACGGGCACTTTGCCAGCAGGGTTCAATTTCTTGAACCAGTCGCTGCGCTGCTCGCCGTTTGCCAAGTCCACATCAATGATCTCGGCATTAAGCCCAAGAAGAGAAAGCGCCAGCCGGATACGGTGTGCGTGGCCAGATAACGGGAAGCTATAAAGTTTGAGTTTTGTTTCAGTCATTGTTTTTCCTCGAATAATGCGTGACCAGGGATTTTTGCAGATGTACTGATCGGTACATGTAAGGTGTACAAATCAGTACATGTTGTCAATGGTATACTGTGGCATCAATAGAGTTTGGGAGGCGGCATCTTGTTAACACATTGGTTTTAATACATAAAAATATGGCTTTTTTTTCTTGAAACCAAATGATACTGTACCGATCTGTACAGCATGTAAGAAGGAATCGAGTAATGAGTGCGTCAAAGCGCGATGAGTTGGTGCAAAAAGCACTGAAGGTTTTCTACCGAGAAGGCTTCCATGCCACCGGGATGGACAAACTTGTCGCCGAAACCAAAATTTCCAAAACATCCATGTACAAGCATTTTCGCACCAAAGAAGATTTAATTCTGGCGACACTTCGGCTCAGAGACGAGCAGTTCCGCAACAATTTTGTCCGACGCGTGGAAGAGCTGGCGACCGCGCCAAAAGACAAACTGCTGGCGGCTTTTGATGCGCTCGGCGAATGGTTTGCTGAAGAAAGCTTTAAAAGCTGCATGTTCATCAAGGCCTCGTCCGAGTATCAGGATAAAAAACATCCGATCCATGCTACGGCGGCGGAGCATAAGCGCCTGCTCGCGGATTATTTTGAAAACCTGGCAAAAGAGGCCGGGCTTAAAAATGCGGAGAACTTGTCACGCCAGCTCCTGTTGTTGATCGAGGGTGCCATTGTAATTGCGCATCTGCACGGTGCCGAAAATGCCGCAGGCGACGCAAAAGCTGCCGCAACTGTCCTGCTTGCTGCTGCTCACTAAACTCCTCCGGTAGTTACACGCCAGCATCGGTGGCATAACGGCAGTTATGCGAACCACAATTCTCAGCTACGGTGGTTTGCTTGCTGGTATTGTTGAAAGTGTTTAACTTGTGCTTGTGCATCAAATGCACACCAAGAATGTGCAAACGGTATGGGCACCGTGCTTTTGAGGCCGAAAATCCCACCCTACAGAGTTATTGCAGGCGCTGATCACCATAACGGGGCGAGGCCAGAAGATAAAATCGGCAGGAATGTGATTTTTACGGCGAAGGCCGCGACGGGCAAAGGCGTATGATAGTTGCCGTCAGGCCTCGGCGGGTGCCCTGTGCGAGAATGGCCTAAAGGACTGTTCGGCTATGGTGGGCTTCTTTGGTGGCATAGCTGAATCGCTCGATGGTCTTTTGGTCTTCATCAAGCGCGAGGGCCGCCGCCATGCGGCCAACCTCGGGGCCGTGTTTGAAACCATGACCAGAACCCGCGCCCAGTAAAATAATATTCTTATGGTCAGGGTGCCGGTCGATCAGAAAGTCCCCGTTTGAACTGTTCGTATATTGACAGACACGCTCGCCGATGAAGGGCGCATCCTTTAAAGTAGGGAAGCGCCGGGCCATATAGCTGCGTAGTAGCTCCAGTGTTTCTTCGCTGGTGCGCCTGTTGCCGGTCTCGGGGTTAAAGGTTTCGCCGTGTTGGTCACGGGCGATTTTGAAACCACGGCCCTCGATGTCTGGAAAGCCATAATAAAGGTCCCCTTCGTTGAAGTCGGCCCAGCCGGGCAGGGAGCCAAATCCAAATTGACTGCTTCCAGAAGGCGGAGCCACAAAAGCCACTTCCTGACGAGTGACAAAAAGCCGGTCCTTGGTGAGTGCGGGCAGTAAGGTGCGCATCCAGGGGCCGCAGGCATAAATAATATGGCTTGCGCTTTCTGTGCGCCCACCAATCATAAGGCTGTGGCCGTCTGTATTTGGGGGCGCTGCCTGCGCCTGCCGGTAAGTGCCGCCAGCGGCGACAAAATCAGTTACCAGATGCTGCACGCCGCGCCGCGCCATCAGCGCACCGAATTTCACTTCATAAAGGCCAAACTCAACACCTTCAAAATCAAATTGCGGGAATCCTTTTCTGAGCGCTTTGTTATCAAGCAGTTCAAGTGGCAGCTTTAGTTTTTTGTGCGTTTCGATTGAATGGCGGGCATAATCGACCATGCTTTGGAAAAAAAATAATACACCTGTCTGGTGAAACAGCGGCAGTTGCGCTTTGTCGGAAAGCGTCTTCCATGCGGTAAGTGAAGCATTCGACATTTTGGTGTAGACGGCGTCTGCACCGTAACTGGAGCGGATCATGCGTGTTTCGCCACCCGAAGACGCACGCACGTTCGCGGGGCCGCGCGCATCAACGAGCAGTGTTTTTTTGCCAGCTTTCTGCAGGTGGTGGGCTGTCCAGGAACCAAAAACACCGGCACCAACCACAATGGCATCCCAACTTCTTGACATGCTTTGCATGGTTGCCGCTGAACGCGTACCAGCCGCAATGCCGGTTGCGGCCATACCAGCAAGTAAGCTACGCCGTGTGGGTTTGATGGGTGTCATGATTGTTCCCCCTGCTAAGCCGCCAAAGGTGTTAGCCTTTTGCGGCGATCTTGAGGCAAACGAACTAATCGGTAAACTGGCCAGTTCCGTGCTTTATTGCCCAGTATTTTCCTTGCGGCTGTAGGTCACTCCGCCCAGCAGGGTTTCAAAAGGCTGTGTGCGCAGGTTAACAGCACGGCCATGGCTGATTGCCTCATTCAGTTCCATGCCTTCAAATTGGACGAGATAGGCAGTCCACATGTGGCTGGCACGGTAAGCGGACGCGCAGTGTACCAGTGCCTTGCCTTCTGCTGCTTTCATCGCCTTGCCGAAAGCAGCAAGAGCCTCCGAGCTGTAAGGGTGCTCGTTGTCGCCGACGGGGATATGAATATACGTAAGGCCAAGGGCTTTGGCAGTGGCTGCTTCATCGAAATCAACACTGTCTTCCATCTCGGAGGTGCGGCGGAAATTGATCACGGTGGTGACGCCCTCTGCCGCAAGGCGCTTGAGCCCTTCCTGGGTAGGTTGGCCTGAAACAAAGGCTTTGCCCGCGTCGGCAAGCACATTATGGAAGCCGGTGGCATCCAGTTTTTCAGGTAGTTTAACGTTGTCTGCGTTCGCAATCGCGGTGATCAGGCAGACAGAAAGTGCAGCAATCAAGAGTTTCATAGCATCCCTCCATAGGTGTTTGAGCACACTATACAGCCTCTGGTGCTGCTTGGAAGGGGGCTGCTAGGCTACTTGAGGCCGAGCCACTTTTTCTGCCAGCCTGGCAGGGCAAATGCGGCGCGGTGAATATCGGGGTTATAGTGATTCCCTTCATAGGCGCGCACAGGTTCCTTGAGGCTGAAACCATCACGGCTGTAGGCGAAAAACCCGAAGTCGGCGCCGGGATAAAGTGGCACTGAAGTGTGGTACATGTCCACATACGGCAGGAGCCGGTCCTTGAGCATGATGCTGACAAGATTTTCGCCGTCGCCCGATTCTTCCTGCAGGAAATGGCCACCATTTTTTGAAAGAAATATGCTGTCAGAATCGATTATCACGCCGGTGTCGGATACCAGTTCAACCAGCTCTTTGCAGAAGTTGTGGGTGAAGAGAGCCGCGGAAGGGCCTACAGGCTCAGTGAGGTCCAGGAGAATTACATCATATTTTTTACCGGCTAAGCGCTCACGGTGCACTAGATCTGCCGCATTTTCGATCACCAGATTGGCGCGGGGGTCCCTGTAATTGCCGTTCACACCAAGGTATTCTGCCGACAGTTCAACGACACGCCGGTCGATTTCAACCATGGTGATGTCGGTTACAAACGGATGCTTAAGTGCTTCCCGCAGCGCGCCACCTTCGCCGCCACCAATAATCAGAACAGAAGCGTTCTCTCGCTTGCGCCCCAGAAGCGGTACATGCATCGCCATCTCATGGTATATAAATTCGTCAGCCTCGCTCGCCTGGATATAACCGTCGAGCACAAGGATGCGGCCAAAAGCTTCATGATTATAAATCTCGATCAGTTGGAAATCGCTTTGTTCGCTGTGCAGCAGTTCCATCTTGAGGGATTGAGCGCAGCCAATGCCGTCATCGCGTTCACGCCACCAGGTGGCGCCTGTTTTCTCGGAAGAATATACCATGGTTAGAGGTCTTTACCGCGCAGCAGTTCCTGCACCTCGGTGCGTTCTGCTTCAAAGGTTTCTGTGAGGATATCAATGCAGAGCTCTGGCTTGGTGTCCCCGCACATGAAAACATCAAAAGCGGCATAACTATCGTCAGGCCAGGTATGTACGCTGATGTGGCTTTCAGCCAGCACGGCCACACCGCTGACACCGTTTGGATCAAACGGGTGCAGATGGATATGAAGGAGCGTGGCTCCCGATGCCTTGATGCAGCGGCGCAGTGCGGCTTCGATATACGCAAGGTCGTTGAGGCGTTTGGCACCGAACAGATCAATGATCAAATGCACACCCGAGTAGCGCACGCCGTCACGCACAACGGCGTAATCCTTGGGGGCTGTTTCTTTATCGACGGCGATTGGTACGATTGGGTTTGATCCTTCAGGCACAAGCTTGCTCCTGCATTAGGCGGCACAGTATAGCCGCAGCGCGCCCGCACTAACAGGCCGAAAGCAGGAAATCAAGCTTTGGGCTTAGTTTCTGCGGAGAGGGTAGAAAAAGTTAGACGGCAAGGTGGTGGGGTTTCACCTGCTATTTGGTTTGTTTGTTTACCGAAGTATTTTTCCTTTAAAAACATGCCGCAAGCCCCATGGCTTTGCGGTGCCTTTTCTTAATTTTAGAAAACATCATGTTTTGGATATGGCCTTGAGGGTATGGGGCGAATCGTATTGCATCTGGTGGTTTTTGCGTAATGTGTAAATTATCGGACGATGCGCGCTTCACTTTTGTGTCAGTTTAGGCTTGGGAAACAAAGCAGGGCTGGACCTATTCCTGAGGATGAATTAGGACCAAGAGAGACAAAATATGCGGGAAGGCGACTGGTTGTGTTGGGGTGGTTTCTAAGGGGGGCTTATGGGCAAACGTGAAATTTATACAGAAGTGCAGGGGCAAATCCTGGCTGTTCTTGATGGGGAGCCGAACGTAACAGCACAAATGGCGACGGTTAGCTGCTTATTGTCGCAGGCATTCCCCGAGACGTATTTTTGGACAGGTTTTTATGTAGTTGATCCCGAGAAACCATCAGAATTGGTCGTTGGGCCTTACCAGGGCACTTTGGGGTGCTTGCGCATCGCGTTTGGGCGCGGGGTTTGCGGCACGGCGGCGGCTGAGCGTGAAACCCAGATTGTGGAGGATGTGCATGCGCTGGCGAACCATATCGCCTGCGATAGCCGCAGCAACAGCGAAATTGTTGTGCCTGTTATTGATGCCGACGGTTCGCTATTGGCTGTTTTTGATGTGGATTCCACAGCATTGGCGGCTTTTGACGCCATTGATAAAGACTGCTTGGAAGAATTGATCAGTAAAGTGTTTAGTGGGGGGTAAGATGAAATATCTGCATACAATGGTCCGGGTGAAAGACCTGGACGCATCACTCGATTTTTACTGTGAAAAACTGGGATTGGTGGAACTTCACCGCAAGGAAGTGCCCGCCGGGCGCTTTACGCTGGTATTTCTCGCGGCACCCGGCGACGAGGAAGCGCAGGTCGAGCTAACCTATAATTGGGACTCGGAGGACTATTCCGAAGGGCGCAATTTTGGGCATTTGGCCTATGCTGTTGATAATATTTATGATATTTGTCAAAGGCTTAAAGATAAGGGTGTTATCATCAACCGGCCGCCGCGTGACGGCAAAATGGCTTTTGTTCGCAGCCCCGACAATATTTCGGTCGAATTGTTGCAGCGCGGAGAGGCCTTGGCTCCCGTCGAGCCATGGGCCTCGATGGAAAATACCGGAAAATGGTAAAATAGATTGGGCGTTGCTTTGCGTGTCGAAAGGGTGATCATGACAAGGTAAAGCAAAAAAAGTTGCTATGTTTACGAAAATAAAAGGGAAACATCTCTAGTATTAACGGAGTTTTTAGGGTTGATGCGCTCAATAGGATGTAAAGCAAGGGAAAACGCAGGGGCCATTTTTTGAAGCTTCATTGGTCGGATAGAATATCATTCAAACTTGCACGGACTGCCGTAATCATTGCATTTGTGGTTGGCTTGGTATTGTCTGCTGGGCAGGTTTATCTGGATTACAGGGAAGAAGGCGGCCTTCTTGACGAGAAGGTTGACAAGAGCCTTGCCGTTTCCCAGAAAGCGGCGACACGGGCGGTTCTTATCCTCGATTCTGATCTTGCGACCGAGGTAGTCTCGGGGCTGATGGAATATAATTATATTGCCGAGGCCGCCATCCTTGATGACCATGGCTCTGAGCTTGCGGGCAAGCGGCGTGACGGTGAAGAAGGCGTTATCAGCAGCAGCGTTGAATTTGCGCGCTATCTGATCAATGACCGAAGTGTCCACAACCGGGAACTTGAACTGCCCGATACGATGGCCGAGAGGCCGGGTAGCCTCAGGGTAGTGGTTGACAGGGCAATCGGATTACAACCCTTTTTCTCGCGAGCCGTAACAACCTTCATGTCGGGCCTGGTTCGCAACCTGCTTTTGGTTATGCTTTTGTATTTTGCTTTCCACCAGGGGCTTACCAAACCGCTTGGCCAAATTGTGGATAAAATTTCCGGCATTAATCCAGAGCATCCGCGCGAGCAGCGCATCAGCGTGCACCGTCGCCACAAAAACGACGAGCTTGGCCTTCTGGTGAGCCAGATGAACCTGTCGTTTGATGCGGTACAGGTGCTTCTTGATAACCTCAGGTCTACTAACAAGGCGCTCTCTTCGTCGGAAGAAACCCTCAGGAAACGATCCTGGGAGCTTGAACAGGAAGTCGAGCGAGCAAAGAAAACCTCTGTTGAGCTTATCATAACCAAAGAGCAGGCAGAGGCGGCGAACCGGGCGAAGAGTGTATTCCTTGCCAATGTAAGCCACGAGCTTAGAACGCCGCTCAATGCGATCATTGGGTTCTCAAGCATCATGGCCGACCAGATGTTTGGCCCGATCGGGCATGAGAAATACCGGGAATATCTGCAGGACATTCGGTCCTCCAGCGAGCATCTTTCAGACGTGCTTGGTGAGGTGCTTGATCTCGCGAAAATCGAGGCTGGCCAATTCAAGATGGAAGAAGAAGCCGTTAATATGGTCAACCTTTTCCAGGAAAGCCAGGCACTTATCAATGGGCAGGCAACACAGAAGGGCTTCAATATCGAGCTTGATGTGCCAGACGACCTGCCGCAAGTGAACGGTGACCGCTTACGGCTCAAGCAGTCAGTTCTCAATCTGTTGTCGAACGCTGTGAAGTTCACACCAGCAGGCCGAAGCAATGTGAAACTCAAATCCTGGGTGACCGAAAACCACGAACTGGCGATCCGCGTGACGGACAGTGGTATTGGCATTCCAAAAGAAGATCAGGAATTGGTCTTTTCGCCCTTTATGCGGGCCGCGTCAGCGCTTAGCCGCAGCCACGAAGGTACTGGACTTGGGCTGTCGCTTGTGAAGGTGTTTATCGACATGCACGGTGGTCGTATCGAGCTGGAAAGCGAAGTCGATATTGGCACTGTTTTCACTCTTTATTTCCCGCAGGACCGCATTCTGATGGCAGCCTGAGATTTGCCTATAGGGGCGACTTGAACCAATGTTATGCCGTGGCTACCACCAGTGATTTGGGGTAGCCTTTCTTTTTCAGGAGGGGGAGTTTCATGAAAAAAATCGCAGTAGCGGCAGCTTTGCTTTTATCATTTGGCGCAAGTGCCGCAGATGAGCAAACGCCGCAGCAGGTGGTAAACGGGCTGTTCGATGCCATGCGCCTTGGGAACGGCGCGGCGATAACGAAGTTGGTAGTGGAAGAAGCCCGGCTTGATCGGCTGAAGAAAGATGGCTCGCTCCATCAAGGCACGTTCACAGACTGGATCAACTGGGTGAACCAGCAGAAAGCAGGGGACGCGGACGAGCAAATATTCGGAGTGGAAACATTTCAGAAGTCGCCGCAGCTTGCTACTGTTTGGGCACCTTTCATTATCCACTATAAAGGGAAGCTTGTTGGCTGCGGCGTCAATCAGTTTACGCTCGCCAAATCAAACAAAGGATGGCGTATTCTGTATGGCATTGATATGCCGCACAGCGGCGATTGCGGCACTTACCGCAAACAGTTTGATTAAGGGCTGAAGATACGCTTGTCCATACAGGCATATAAGCATACCTTTAACCAGATGAGGGATGTGGTGAGTGGGGCGAACGCAGTAAAACGTTAGCAGCATTATAGAGGTCACATTTTAGCGTATGGAATATATATGGGTTGCAGTAGCATTTGCCTGTGGCTTTTTGGCCCGACAGATCAGTTTGCCTCCGCTTGTGGGTTATCTTGGGGCAGGCTTTGGCTTGCACGCTCTGGGCGTTGAACCTGATACGTCCTTCCAGGCTTTATCAGACCTGGGTATCACCCTGCTACTTTTTACGATCGGACTGCGGCTTAACATCCGTAACCTCCTTAAAACCGAAATATGGGCCGGTGCCAGCGTTCATATGATCGCCATTACAGTGATCACCACCTTCACCTGTCTGCTTTTTGCCTATCTTGGTGTAGAATATTTCGCTCTGCTGGATTGGCCTTCTGCCGCCTTAATTGGATTTGCGCTGAGTTTCAGCAGCACAGTATGTGCGGTAAAATTCCTCGAAGAAAACGGTGAAATTCGCACGCGCCATGGCCAGGTGGCGATCGGGATACTTATCATACAGGATATTGCTGCTGTTGCCTTTCTTGCCCTTGCGACTGACAAATCACCGTCCAGTTGGGCGCTTCTTTTATTGGGGCTGCCGCTGCTGCGCCCGGCCCTTTATGCCCTGATTGAACGTTGCGGGCACGGTGAAGTACTGACCCTGGTGGGTTTTTTTCTGGCTTATTCAGGTAGTGAATTATTCGAGTTTGCTGATCTTGAACCCCATGTGGGTGCATTGGCGCTTGCCACACTTATCAGTGGGCACACTAAAGCGGCGGAATTGGCAAAAGCACTTCTGAACTTCAAAGATCTGTTTCTTATCGGCTTTTTTCTCTCGATCGGTTTTACGGCACTGCCAACCATTGAAATGTTTTTAACCGCGGTGATCATTGCGGGTGGATTGTCGGCAAAGGCCGGTTTACTTTTCCTTTGGTTAGCCCGCCTTAAGCTCCGGGCTAGGACTGCATTTTTAACGACGTTGAGCCTGACCAACTACAGCGAGTTTGGCCTGATCGTTTGTGCTGTGGGGGTGTCGCGTGGTCTCTTGGAAAAAGAATGGCTTGTTATTGTGGCTTTGGCGGTTGCCGTATCGTTTGTGGTTGCTGGTGTTGCAAATGTTAGAACACATAGCCTCTTTAAACGCTGGAATAGGCAGATTAAAGGTTTCGAACGACCAGAACGGTTACCCGAAGATATGTTTGACCACCCGGACGGCGCGGCCATACTTGTTATTGGTATGGGGCGAGTTGGGACGGGTGCATATGAGGCACTCTTGGACTATGAACAAACAAATATTTGCGGGATCGATGTCGAACGAACACGCGTTGCCAAGCACCGTAGCGCTGGTCGAAAGGTCATTGCTGGTGATGCGGAAGACCCTGACTTTTGGGCACATATCAATCTGGATGCCGTAAACCTGATTATGTTCACTTTGCCGAACCACCCGGATACGCTGCAGGCCGTGAAAGAGGTTCACCGGGCTGGGTATAAGGGCAAAACTGCAGGGATCGCCCGCTATGAAGACGAAAAGAAAGACCTGTTATCAGCAGGGGTTGATGTGGTCTTTAACTTTTATTCCAATGCTGGCGCAGGTCTCACCGAGCACAGTATGCATTTGGCAGATTAGGGCATAAATGGAAGCGGATCGCTTTTTCCTGCGGCGGTTATGTTTATGCGGGTATATTTATATTGTATCTGATGCTTCGGCGTTTGTGTCGACAGTGAACAGCAGCGGTACAGTGCCTGGGTAATGCCCCTGCATTTCCCCCATAGACATCACTTTATTCAGCTTATTTAATGCCGGGGGTTATGCTTTTCAGTATCACACCGGCCTATATAGGAAAGCTGCACACCTGTCAGCAAACAGCCAGAATACCTGGTGACCATCACTCCTTTTGGCGGTGACAATCTCCAGGGTTATTCTTGGCCAGCCAATCAGCCAATCAGCCAATCAGCCAATCAGCAGCAAAGTTAGCGTTTAAGCAGCGTCAAGCGCCTGCGCCAGGTCGGCGATCAGGTCGTCCACATTTTCGACACCTACTGAAATGCGCAGCATGGATTCCGTGATTCCAAGGCGCATTTTAACGTCATCAGGCACATCGGCGTGGGTCATGGCGAATGGGTGCTCCATCAGGCTTTCGGTGCCGCCGAGGCTCACGGCAAGCTTGATGATTTGCAGCGCGTCCAGGACACGGAAGGCAGCCGCTTCGTCGCCTATCACATCAAAGGCGAAAGTTGCACCCGCCTCACCGTTGCACTGCTCCTGAAAGATTGTGTAACAAGGATCACCTTCTTCAAGGAACCCGAGATAATGCACTTTTTCCACCTTGGGGTGCTCATCCAGGTATTTGGCGATCTTTTGGGCATTCTCTGAAGCGGCCGTCATGCGCAACTTTAAGGTTTCCAGGGAGCGCATAATAAGCCAGCCAGTATGGGGGTCACACATGGTGCCAAGGATGGTGCGGAAGCCTGCAACCGGAGCCATAATGTCGGCGTTGCCAATGGCCGCACCCGCTACCACGTCGGAGTGTCCCGCTACATATTTTGTAAGCGAGTAAATGACAATATCGGCACCATGCTCCATAGGGTTCTGCCAAACAGGACCAAGGAAGGTATTATCGGTCATGATCACCGGGCGGTGGCCAGTTTCTTCGCCGAGCATGTCTGCTGCATCCCGGCAGGCATGCAGATCAACAAGGCCGTTTGTCGGGTTCGCGGGTGTCTCGGTATAGATAACCGCGATGCGTCCGAGCTTTTTCGCTTCTTCGATTGCGGGCGCAAGTGTTGCCTTGTCGCCGCCCGCTTCAAATTCAATGGCCTTTACACCAAACTCTGGCAGGATGTTGCGGATCAAAAACTCGGTGCCGCCATATATCGGCGCAGAATAGACAATCACATCGCCCGGACGAAGGTAAGCCCACAGACACGTTGAGATGGCTGCCATGCCGCTTGAGAAGGTAAGGCCCTTGTCGGCATCCTCCCACAGTGCCAAGCGGTCTTCCAACACTTCAAGATCCGGGTTGTTGATACGCGAATAAATAAGGCCCGGTTCTTCACCCTTGCGGGCTACCCTTTTGCCGTAAGCCAATTCGAAAAACTCTTTACCGTCTTGCGCACGCTCAAACACAAATGTGGATGTCATAAATACAGGCGGTTTTAGCGAGCCTTCCGAGAGCCTCGGATCATAACCGTACCCCATCATCTGGGTTTCAGGGCTTAGCCGGTGGTTGCCGATAAATTTTTTGCGGTAATCTTTGCGGGTATCAGTCATTGGCGACATTCCTTCGAGCGGCATTGGGGCTTGAATTATGTGCGGGCGAGTTTGTTTTTTGTATTTGCCGACATTAATTTTTGTGTTTTCGCGTCCTTTTTGGGGGAAATTGGTTTCGTGTGCAACTGTAAACTAGGGGCTGTTGTCGATTAATGGATTCCCTTAATATTCAGGCCTGCTGTGCGGTTTAACTGGCCAGCTTAAAAGGAGCGTCCAGCGAATAAGAAGTTGAATAAATACTGTTGGTGCCATAGGCATCAATCAAGAGAAAAAATGACCAGGCAGGTTCGCCTTTGGACATCTATTTATGCTTGATGCAACGAGATCATTGTTGAAACGCCTAGTTGGGCGCGAGCCGGAAGTGCTGAAGCAGTATGCAGCGGTTATGGCTGGCCGCCGCTCGGCCATGCTTGATGCCGAAAACCGTGTGAAGGAACTTGCTGATTTTGGCTCAGCGGCGGAAATGCTGTCGGCCTTGCAGGCCATCGAGGCCGAGGCCTGCGATGAATTTCGCTGGCCTTGGTATGCTTGGCGTTCGGTTGATATTGCCTTTCCGGCACTTCGGTTTCCGGCAACGGATAACCTTCTAGAGCAGGCACTGCTTGATGATATTTCCGCTGTACGGTGCGGGACACTCGATAAGTTGCAGCGGCACTTTGCCGAGCCGCAGCGGTTGCTCAAACAGGCAAAACAGCTTGCACCGGCATTCCAGGTTGAATTGCTGTTTTATGCCTTTATCGACAAACGCTGGATGGTGCTGAGCGATCTGTCTGCGTCATTGCTGGAAGCATGGCAAGCCGGACGGATTACATTGCATACCCGCATTGCCGAGATTGTTTTTGAATTACACCTGCGTGCTATTTTGCGAGCGGGCATGCCAACCTTTGTTAACAGGGCAACCGACTTGACCGATCAGTTGGATGCACTTGCAGCGAATGAAGGGCTGCTTCGGAAAATTGGGGTGGGATCAAATGCCGTCCGGTGCTTTCAGGCGGCGCGGCGCGCGTTTGATGGGGATATAAAAGGAGCCGTTGCCCTTTATGATGAAGCGAACCGGGCTGACGGTTTCCGCACCCCTATTTTCAACCCTGCGCAAACGCTTGTTCCCATTGAAGAAGCGGCTGCAGCATCTGATACTGAACTATCCGCCTGGTTTGCAGGCTATTCGCGGATCGAGCACCATTTCCGCCATCCGGGCGCAGACAAACACGCAGTATTGGTGGCAAGCGAGCAGCATTATTTTGACAAATATGCCGAGCTGTATGTTGAAGCCCTGAGCATGAGTAACCCAGGTACACTGGTGCACTTCCATCTGATCAGTATGAGCACTGACAAAAACGCACTGTTGGCTACATTGAGTGACTGGGAAGAAACCTATGGTTTGAAGCTGAATTGCTCGTTTGAAGAAAACCGGATCATGCGTGAAGCGACGCCCTTTACGAGCGGTGTCAGCGTGACCACGCGCTATATATATATGTTGGATTATCTGGAAGCCTACAGCGGCCTCACGCTGACCGATGTTGATGGGTGCCTGACGGCTTCCCTGGACGATGTTTCCGATTTCGGCGTGCACGACGCGTTGATCAGTAGCTGGATCTGGCGCAAGAATACCGGACGCTGGCGCTTGCCATGGGCTAATCTGGCGGGTGGCTATATCTCTTTCAGGTCAACCAAGCCCGGCAAACGTTTTGCCGGGCTGCTAAGGCGTTATCTCATAATTGTTACCAGAAACAATGTGCAGCGTGCGCGCCAGCTAGTGTATTCCGATCAGGCAGGGGTTTTTCTTGCGCTCCAATACGGGGTCAAACACTGGGGCCATTCGGTGGGCTTTATGCCGAAGAAAGGTTTCTCCCAAAGCTTTGAGCAGCGGTTGGAGTACCGTTCAGCCGGGAAAGCGCAGGCGATGCGAGAAAAACTTGAGGAACTGAAAAGCAAGAACGACTAGCTGCGCTAAATATAAAAGCGGACGCCATAAAGGGAAGCATGTGACAGCCACGAAAAATCCAAACGTCATTTTGCTGGCCTTGTCGCAGGCATGTTTTCTCGCAAGCTCAATGACGCTGGTGACATTCGCGGGACTGGCTGGCAAGCAGCTTGCCGCAGACCCAACCTATGCAACGGTAGCCCTTTCGCTCGCGGTGATGTCGACGGCACTGTCAACTGCTCCTATGTCGATGCTTATGCAGCGCAAGTCGAGGCGCTTTGGTTTTCGTCTTGGTGCAATTTTTGGTATTTTGGGCGGCTTGACGGCGTCGTTGGGTTTGCTGTTCGGGAATTTTTGGATCTTGTGCGGTGCGGCGGTTCTGATGGGGCCGTTTCAGGCCAGCGCACAATATTACCGCTTTGCTGCTGCTGAAAGTGTGCCCGCCGTAGAAGCGCCGCGCGCAATCTCTTTTGTATTGATTGGGGGACTGGTTGCCGCACTTTTCGCGCCGATGATTACAGGTTGGGCCAACCTGCAGTTTGGTCCTGACAGCTATATGGGGGCTTTCCTGTTTATTTCGGTGGTTGCCGCGCTGGTTTTGGTCCCGCTTAGCTTTTTGAAGCCACTGGACAAACCATTAACGATTGAACATGAGCAGCAAGCAGAGCTGCCCACCCGTCCGCTTCGTGCAATCATCAGAACACCACGCTTTTTGATTGCTGTACTGAATGCATCGCTTGGGTATGCCATGATGTCTTTTGTAATGACGGCAACACCGCTGGCCGTGCAAGCGTGTGGGTTTGGCAGTGACATCAGTTCGCGCGTTATCCAGGGGCATGTGATTGCTATGTTCCTGCCAAGCCTTTTTACAGGCCATTTGATCAACCGCTTTGGCATTATCCCGATCATGCTCACGGGGCACGCGCTTTTCGCGGCCGCTTTTGTGACAGCCCTTTCCGGGATCGAAGTTTGGCAGTTTTCGCTGGCACTCATTGCGCTTGGTGTTGGGTGGAACTTCTGCTTTGTTGGCGGCTCAACGCTCTTGACACAAGTGCATGCCGACAGCGAAAAAGGCAAGGTACAAGGGCTTAACGAATTTATTGTTTTTGGTTTGTCGGCGCTTGCCTCTTTTGCGGCGGGTGTGATCCTCAGTCGCTATGGCTGGGCGGTCGTCAATCAGGCTGCGTTTGTAATGCTTACGGTTGCTGCAGGGGCCACCTCGCTTTGGGGTGTATTGCAGCTAAATCGGCGCGCAGCGTCATAGAGCGCCATAGATAAGCGCCATAGAATGTCATGAAGTGACCTTGGGAGAGTTTTTATGTTGATCGTGCTTTCGCCAGCCAAGAAGCTGAACTTTGATAGTGAAAACCTGCGCGGAGATGCAGAAGTGCCGCGTCTTTTGAAGGAAACGCGCAAGCTGGTCAAAACCGCGAAAACCCTAAAGGCTGAAGACCTGAAGGCCATGATGGGCATTTCGGACAACCTGGCAGATTTGAACGTCAAGCGCTTTAAGGCCTTCAAAACGCCTTTCACCCCGGCAAATGCACGTCCGGCACTTGATGCGTTTCAGGGTGATGTGTATGTGGGGCTTGACGCTGCATCCTTGGATGCAGAAAGCCGGGCTTTTGCCAACGAGACTGTACGCATCCTTTCGGGCCTGTACGGTCTGTTGCGGCCTCTCGATCTGATGCAGGCCTACCGGCTTGAGATGGGCGTGAAATTCGCCAACGAGCGCGGTACAAACCTGTATCATTTCTGGGGGGATTTGATTGCCAGGGAATTGAACAAAGATATGAAAGATGATCCTGATCCGGTGCTTATTAATCTGGCGTCGGGCGAGTATTTTAAATCCATACAACAGAAAGCCCTGAAGGCGCGTGTGATCACGCCGGTCTTTCAGGAAGTGAAAGACGGACACGCCAAGGTGATTTCCTTCCTTGCAAAAAAGGCGCGTGGTTTGATGACACGCTATGTGCTCGATAACCGCCTTAGCGATCCTGAGGCCCTGAAAAATTTCGCTGAGGCGGGCTATCACTATAACCCAGATTTGTCGGGTGAGAGTAAATGGGTATTCCAGCGGCCTCAGCCATAAGGCTTTGCCAACGAGATAATTAACGCAAGGCCTTTAACGGCAAGGCCCTTAACTCTCGAATAGGCCTTGGGCTGCAAGTGGGTTTAAGCCACCACTTTTGACGGCATGAGGGTATGTGCATTGGGCAGATAGTGGAAAGTCTTTGCGCGTTCTTCAGTGTGTGCACTGCCGATCACGCTGCCCACGCTGCCCACGCTGCCCACGCTGCCCACGCTGCCCACGCTCTGCCCACTGCAAGGCAGTTGGCCGCGCTTCCTGAGCGCGCCTTCGAGGCCCAGTGCGCAATATGGCAAAACTGTTTCTCTGCCTTGTAAACATAAGTTGTTTCGACTCTTACCTGTTCGCATGTATAGTTCTTTACGTGCTTAGGAACACATTTTGCGGGGAGTTTTTCATGAAATTTAGGGTAAATGGCCGTGCGGTCGCCTATGAGGGTGACGGCGAAATGCCACTCCTTTGGTATCTGAGGGATATCGAAGGCATGACAGGGACAAAGTTTGGCTGTGGTGCCGGACTTTGCGGGGCGTGCACTGTGCATGTGGACGGTGTGGCAGTGCGATCCTGCCAGACGGTTATTGCGGACGTTGAAGGCGCTGAAGTGAAAACCATCGAAGGTTTGGCGAACGGCGACAAGTTGCACGCGTTGCAGCGGGCTTGGGAAGACAATAATGTACCGCAGTGCGGTTATTGTCAGGCAGGCCAGATTATGCAGGCAGCATCGCTGCTTGCTGAAAATCCTAGCCCGAGCGACGAAGAAATTGATGATGCCATGGAGGGCAATATTTGTCGCTGCGGTACTTATCAGCGCATCAAAGCGGCCATTCGTCAGGTAGCGGGAGGTACAGCATGAGCATCCATATGAAAAATATCTCACGCCGCGGCGTGCTGAAAGGCGCCGGGGCTGCGACGGGTATCGTGCTTGCTGCCCCCATGATCAGCAATTTTGTGATGGCCGAAGCCATGGGCGACGGCGGGCTAAAAAGCTCGGTTTACCTGACGATGGATTTGGACGGCACTGCGCATATCTATATCCACAGGGTGGAAATGGGGCAGGGCAGCCGCACGGGACTGCCGCAGGTGATTGCGGATGAGCTAGAGGCCGACTGGGACAGGCTGGTGTTTGAAGCCGCGTACGGTGATACCAAGTTCGGGGACCAGAACACTGACGGTTCCACCTCAATCCGAAAATATTATGATATTTTCCGGGCAGCAGGTGCGGCAACACGCATGATGCTTGAACAAGCGGCGGCAGCCGAGTGGGGCGTGACGGCAAGTGATGTTGAAGCCAAAGAGCACCGCATCTACAATAAAATTACGGGTGCTTCAGAGGATTATGCCAGGTTTGTTGCGGCGGCAGCCAAGCTTGAAGCGCCTGCTGCAGACAAGCTGAAGCTCAAAAGCAAAGCCAAGCGCACCTTCATTGGCAAGCCAAAAACAAATATCTACATGAAGGATATCGTTACCGGCAGCAGCCATTTCGGACAGGATACACGACGGGATAATATGTTGTTTGCCGTGGCGACGCGGCCTCCTGTGGTGGGCGGTAAGGTTACCGGCTTTGATAAAGCCGCAGCGATGGCGGTGAGCGGTGTTGTTGATGTGATTGAACTGCCTGCACTCACGCTTCCTGCTGCTTTCAAGCCGCTGGGTGGTGTCGCGGTGCTGGCTACCAATACATGGGCTGCCATGAAAGGGCGGGATGCCTTGAATGCCCAGTTCGAGGCGGGTGCAAATGCCAGCTATGACACAGAAGCGTTTGAGAAAACACTATGGCAGAATATCGATGGCAAAAGCACAACGCACCTGAAGCGCGGGGACTGTGATGCAGCGCTCGCAGCGGCGGATAAAAGCTATTCAGCCGACTATTTTGTGCCGCACCTTAACCACGCACCGATGGAACCACCTGCTGCTACGGCTGAGTGGGAGGGTGACAAACTCAAGATGTGGGTGTGCTGTCAGGACCCGCAGGCTGTGCAGGGCACAGTAGCGGAGGTTGTTGGCATGAAGCCGGAGGATATCCATGTGGAAGCCACGCTTCTTGGCGGTGCTTTTGGGCGCAAATCCAAGCCTGACTTTGCAGCCGAAGCGGCTGTTCTTGCGAAACATGTCGGGCGGCCTGTGAAGATGGTTTGGACGCGTGAAGATGATATGCGCCATGGCTACCTGCATACTATTGCCACGCAGCGCGTGCAGGCGAGCCTTATGGGCGGCAAGGTCAATGGTTGGAAGCACAAGGCAGCGTACCCTTCGATTGGTGGCACCTTCAACCCGGCAGCCAATGGACCGGGTGGCTTCGAACTCGGCCTCGGGCTTCTTGACTTGCCGTTCGAATGCGACAACCTGCAGGTTGATGCGGGGGAAGCCAAAGCCCATGTGCGTATTGGCTGGCTACGTTCTGTTGCTAATATCCAGCAGGCGTTTGCCATTGGATCCTTTGTGGATGAAATCGCTCACGGCGAAGGCAAAAACACCGCTGACCTGTGGATGGAACTGATAGGTGATGATCGTAAGATCAATCCGTCCCTGGATGTTGTGGGGCACGACCCTGCGGCCAAGAACAGCCCATCTTACAGCAACTACGGTGAAAGCCTTGAGCGGCACCCAATAGATACGGGTCGCCTCAAAGCAGTGCTGCGCAAGGTTGTAGACATGTCGGGTTACGGCAAAGATATGCCAAAAGGCAAAGGTATTGGTATTTGCGTACACCGCAGTTTTGTTAGCTATGTGGCGTCAGCCGTTGAAGTTGAGGTGACAGATAGTGGCGAACTGAAGATACTGCGCGCCTGGATGGCTGTTGATTGCGGTACTTATGTGAACCCGGATAGGGTAACAGCCCAGATGGAAGGTGCCGTGTTGTTTGGCATGTCGATCGCGCTTTACGGGGAGATTACCGCCAAGGATGGCGCGGTTGTTGAAGGCAATTTCGACAGTTATCCGCTCTGCCGCATGAGCGAAAGCCCTCATGTGGAAGTAGTGATCATGGAAAATGATCATGTACCAGGCGGTGTTGGTGAGCCGGGAGTGCCGCCAGTGGCACCTGCAATCACCAATGCAATCTTTGCCGCAACCGGGAAGCGTATCAGAAGGCTGCCGATCCGGGATCAGCTTTCTACTTAAGCGCAAACATTCCCAAAACAAAACCGGGACATTTGTCAACAGTTGGAGGCGGCCAGAAGGCCGCCTCCGACTTGTTTGGTATCTAAAGCTTAGAAGCGATAGCTTAGGCCAGCAGTGCCAATATAAGTGTCAAACTCATATGTTGTTAATCTCAGGCGGAAGCTCAGGCTGCTACCAAATGCGTGCTCATAGCCAGCGAAAGCCGCATAGGCATCACCTGTGTCTGAAAGCGATTCATATGATGCTTTCAGCAGTACATAGCCGCCGCCAAGGGAGAAAAGGTTACGGTTTTCCTCGCCAAATGCCCAACCGACGGAGCCCAATGCGGTCCAATGGTCAATATTGATGTCTTCAATGCTGGTTTGACCAAAGTTGCCTTCCACGCCGAAAACAAGATTTGAATCCGTTTGCTTGCGGAAGCCCAGGTTCAGACCGTAATAAAAGTCATCCGTGCCGTCATTGTCGCGAATATATCCTGCATCCGCGCCAACGTAGGCACCGTCAAAATGTTTGGTTGAATCCTGTGCTTGTACGGCACCTGCGCTGGAAAAAAGCGCTGCACCAACCATTGCTATCAGTAGTTTTTTCATATTGATCCCCAATAAAGTAATTTTAATACCAAGGGCTTATCTGTTAAATCTGACGCTGAATTCAATATAACATTAGTTGCAAACTCACCGCATTTTTCTCTCTGGTGCAAATGTGCAACTGGTTATAATGTCGACACGGCGATTGGTTTTGAAAACAGGTGGGGCTGCAATATTGCTTGCTGCGGCAGGCGGTGGCTGGTGGGGCGCAACACGCACCCCCACCAAAGCGCTGGAGCCTTGGGCAATGGCATCCAGGGGCTACGGTGATGTGCGCCTTGACGCGCTGGCCCATTCGGTCGGCAAATTACCATCGGACTTGGCTGTTTTCTGGAGTTGTTCCGTATGGCAGCGGCGGTAAAGGGCTACAAGGCGAATATTGATTTATTCCCGGACGGAGACCCGACGCCACGGCTTGATGACACGGCTTGATGACACGCGATACTGTAGGCGACCCCACCTCCATTTCTTTCGAGCAAGGCCTGAAAATGTATCATGATATACTACACACAGGGATGGGGTATGTGTGGATCGCTTCGTCTGGCAATAGCCGTGCAGACCAGATGCGGGCCGGTAAGGATTGGGTGCGGTTGAACTTACAGGCAGCCAAGCTGGGGTTGACCGTTCACCCGCTAAGCCAGGCATTACAGGAGCATGCAGAGATGGAAACACTTTACGGTGAGTTGCATAGGGTGCTCGGCGTTGCGGTGCCGTCCCGCGTGCAGATGTTTGCACGCATCGGTTATGGCCCGGCCCTGCCGCCCAGCCCCAGGTGGCCGCTGGTGTCAAAATTGGTGAAAGCATGAGTGAAAACAGCGAACAGCAAACTCTGGAACCGATTTCGGGCTTTTTTCTTGAGATTTCGATCATTGAACAGTTGGCACGCAAACGGCTTGAGCGTGTACTGCCCTACGGAATGAAAGAGCCACACTTTGGTGTGCTTCATCACATGCTTCGGCTGGAGAAAGAGGAAGAGAGCCCGGCTGCACTGGCAGCGGCCTTTCAGGTAACGCGGCCCATCCTGACCAACACCATCCAGCGCCTTGAGGCTAAGGGCTATGTAAGCGTTGCGGCCAACCCGAAGGATGGACGCGGCAAACTGGTACGCGTGACAGCAGCGGGGCGTGCGGCGAGGGAGAAGGCGCTCGTGGAAGTTGCCCCTCTTTTTGCGCGGTTTGTTGAGAACCTGGGGGTGGAACTGTTCTCCGGCACCATGCCTGCACTCAACAAGATCCGCAGTTATATGGATGAAAACCGGGACTGATTAAACCCCGGCTACATCCAGGCACCTTTATGATTTTCAATCTCATAGAGGATCTGATCCCGCCATGATTGTGCGTCCGCCAGCGGAATATAGGGCACTTCCAGTGTGAAGCCTGCGAGCTTGATCGTCAAAGAGGCGAGCCCTCGTTCACGCTGGCCGGGTGACTGCCATAGCTGCACAGTCTGCACTTTGTAAAAGGGGAAGATTGTCAGTTTATAGCCGATAAAACCGCTACGCACGATGCCGTGCTTGCCATCGGTCGCATAACCATAGCGTGCTCGTACCAACATGATGATCGGCGCAAGCAGGAAAGGCACCAAAAGAACCAAAAGGCCCAGCGGATTAAAAACAATTGTAAGTGCTGTCGCAGGGATTGCCGCGATCGGCAGCATGATCCACAAAACGATTTTACGGGTAAAGGCACGATCGATGGGCTTGAGCTGGTCCCTGGACCAGTCGAAATCCGGGTAAAGCTTCGCGGAGAAGTCTACGGAAAATACGTCGGTCACACTGGGGATCAAAAACTTACTATTGCTGGCTGCGCCCGGATAGCCGTTGTTGGACCGGGAAAAGCCTACTTGGCGCATCGTTAGATGAAATCGACCTAAGAGCCGTGCGGGCCAGGTTTGTTTGATCACCAGGCTCTGCACTTTGTTTTCGGGCAGGCTGGTTTCCTGGCGTTCGAATAGGCCCTTGGTGCGGTGAAAGCGCCCGTCGCTGCGGGTAAGGTGATAATTGTAATAGGTAACCACAGCACCCAGTGCTGATACCGCCAACAGCAGGAGTACGATGCTTATAAAAACACCAGATGCCATCAGGGCAGCGGTTAGCTTGCTTTGCGACGCCACGGTTTCGATGCCGTGCTTGAGATCGGCCAGAAAAAACCAATCGTCCCAATCAATCTGAGCTATGGCACCGGCGGTGATGCCAGCGAATACCCAGATGTTATTGTTGCTGAGGCCGTAGCGCACTAACTCAGAAGGCGGTTGGCGCAGTATTTCTTCGGTATCGCCTGCAAGCGCTTGGGTGTCGGTGTCGTTGTTTTCTTTTGCATCCTCGTTGGCGTTCAAGGGGCTTGCGGTGCGCTTTTCAAACACGACACTGCGGATTTCTTCCGCCAGAGAGCGCGGTATACCAGCGAGACTGACTTCCTCGCCCGACGAACCAGCGCTTTCAACGCCGAGAACAACAAGGTGAAAGGGCCGGAAATAAATTGGCTGTTTGAAGGCGATATTCTGAATGCGGCCATAGGTAAGTGACAGGCGTTTCCGCTTGAACACACCTTTTTGGATCAGGAATGTATCGCCAGAAAGCCGGAAGCGGAATTTGAAATAGCTCATCACCGCGCCCGACAATAACAGGATCACGACACCAACCAAGACAAGGCTGATGATAAACCAGCGGTTTTCACCCGCTGTCAGTATAACAGCACCGAGAGGCAGCAAGCCCTGCACGCCTTGCTTGATAAACTGCACAATAAACTTGACGATGAAATGGATAATCGCTGCAGGCGCGAGCCGCTGCCATTTGTCAGCCCCGGACTGCGTGCCCAGCAGCTCAGCCGAGATCATGTTGCTCGCCTTCCGATTTGGCCGCATCAACGCCTGCTTTTTCAAGCACATAGGCTTTGACCTTTGTTGCTACCCCAAAAGTGAGCGCTGGTATCTTCATATCCGCGCTGCCACCGCCTGCCGTGAAAAACTTAAGTGTCGTGAGCTTGAAAATGCGCTCCAAAGGGCCGCTTTCCATTTCTACATGCTGGATGCGATTGAAGGGCAGTGAAACCACCTTTCGCCAGATAAGGCCTGACATATAGTGGATGTCCTGTTCCCTAAGCGCATACCCGCGGGATTTGGCGACCGCTGGTGCCCAAACCAAAACGGATAACAGCACGGCGAAATAGGGTGTGATCGTCCACCATTTCAACAGGAACAATATCTCATTGCGCACAAAATAAATGATGATCAGGTTGGAGGCCGCAATTAAAATCCAACTCACCAACCACTCGATGATCATTGTGCGCGCGTAAGTGGGTGCCAAGCCTTCATAAGTCAAATGATTGGCTGTTGGCAGCGCCTGTGTTTCCACAGCCGCGTTAGTGAAAATTGCCTCGTTCATGAATTCCCCCGCATTATGTCCTCGGTCAGCCCTATAGTGTAGGTTACTATGACCTGTCTTTTTTATTCAATTGGCTATTTCATCTGTGCAACGGCCTATGCCGCTTGTCTCATTGTCCTATAGATGGGTATAAGGCTGCGAGTTCGCAAGTTTGGTTATAGTTAGGGCAACAATGGCACCGCCGATCCTGAGTTTACGTTCGATTGAATTGCATTGGGGCGCAGACCCCATCCTCGACAAGCTTGAAATGCATGTGGGGACCACGGACCGCCTGTGTTTGGTGGGGCGCAATGGCGCTGGTAAATCAACCTTGATGAAAGTAATTGCGGGCCTGATTGAGGCTGACAAGGGGGAGCGCTGGATACAGCCCGGTGCCAAGGTGGCTTATCTGCCACAGGAGCCGGACGCGAGCGGCTATGCAACACTTAGGGATTATATCATTGGCGGCCTGCCGGTGGATGAGCGTGACCAGACCTACCGCGCCGATGTTATAGTGGATGATCTTTCAATAAAAGCTGACGCGGACCCGATGACAGCTTCTGGCGGGGAACTTCGCCGTGCCGCACTTGCCCGCACACTGATCGGCGAGCCAGAGCTCTTGCTTCTGGACGAGCCGACCAACCATATGGATATCAATACCATCGAATGGCTGGAGGGCTATTTGAAAGCCTGGCGCGGTGCCATGGTGTTGATCAGCCACGACCGAACCTTCCTCAATAACCTCACAACCGCCTGCCTCTGGCTTGACCGTGGCCAGGTGCGCCGTATGGACGACCACTTCGAGAAGTTCGAAGCCTGGCAGGAAAAGGTTTATGAGGAGGAGCAGGAAGCGCTTAAGAAACTCGATAAATTCATCAAGGAAGAAACCCGCTGGTCGGTAGAAGGTATCAGTGCGCGCCGTACACGCAATATGGGGCGTATGCGCCGCCTGCAGGACCTGAGGAAAGATCGCCGCGATATTGTAAAAGCGACGGGCAATGTGTCGATTTCAATGGCGGGCGGCGAGAAATCCGGCAGCCGCGTGATCGAAGCCAAAGGTATCAGCAAAAGCTATGATGACCGCACGTTGTTTGAAGACTTTTCCACACGTATCGTGCGCGGCGACCGGATTGGTATTATTGGGCCAAACGGCGCTGGAAAATCGACACTCTTGAAGGTTCTTATGGGCGAGTTGGCCCCCGATACGGGCACAATTCAGCTTGGCACCAACCTTATGCCGCTTATGATTGATCAGAAGCGTGCCGACCTAAAAGATGACATGACGATCATGGATGTCTTGACGGGCGGCAAGGGCGAGTGGATGCATATTGGCGACGAGACCAAGCATATCATGACCTACCTGAAGGACTTTCTATTTGATCCCAGTGTGGCCCACACACCTGTTTCCGCGCTTTCGGGCGGGGAACGCAACAGGCTGTTGATTGCTGCCAATTTTGCGAAGACATCGAACCTGCTGGTGCTGGATGAGCCGACAAACGACCTGGATATGGATACGCTTGATCTGTTGCAGGAAGTGCTGGCCGATTATAAAGGAACGATCCTGCTTGTGTCGCACGACCGGGATTTTCTTGACCGTGTTGTGAGCAGTTCGGTCGTCCTTGAAGGCGATGGCAGCATTACCGAGTATGCAGGCGGTTACAGTGACTATATAACCCAGCGCAAGCAGTCAGCGCCTGTGGTGTCCAAAGAACCTGCAAAGCAGAAAAGCAAGGTTGTGTCTATTGGCGCATCACCGAAGAAGAAAGCCAAAAAGCTATCCTACAAGGACCAGCGGGAACTTGATACCCTGCCGGCTGAGGTGGAAAGTATGACAATGCGGCTCAGCCAGATGGAGGCGGAGCTTTCGGACCCGGCACTCTATGCCGTAAATCCGGCAAAATTTGATGCTCTTTCGAAAGAGATCGAAGCAACACGCGATGCGTTGGATGAAAAAGAGCTTCGCTGGCTTGAGCTAGAGGAATTGGCCGAGAGCCTTAAGGATAAAGCCTGATTGGGATTGGCCGGATAGGGGGCATATGGCGCGGTTTGTTTCAGAATTTTGGTGGTTTGGTCTGAAGCAGGCCTGGGCTTGCATGTTTGGTGGCTTGCTGCTGGCGGGGATTTTTGTTACGGGCCTTTGGTATCCAGAGGGGGCAGCTCTTGCGCGTTATGATTTACTGTTTCTCTATGCGCTTGCGATCCAGGGGGCACTTCTGGCATTTAAGCTGGAAACATGGGAAGAGGCCAGGGTCATTCTTTTGTTCCATATCGTCGGGACGGTAATGGAACTTTTTAAAACTCATGTAGGTTCCTGGGCTTATCCAGAAGAAAATCTGGTTCGAATCATGGGCGTACCACTGTTTTCTGGTTTTATGTATTCAGCGGTGGGCAGTTATCTTGCGCGGGTTTGGCGCGGGTTTGATTTCCGTTTCGACTTTTATCCACCCGTCCATTGGACGGTGGTTCTGGGCGTTGCCATATATATTAATTTTTTCAGCCATCATTATATGTGGGATATCCGGCTTGGGCTGTTTGCCGCAACTGCCCTTATTTTCTACCGCACCTGGATCTATTATTCGGTGCGGCAGGGGCGCTACAGGATGCCGGTTTTGCTGGCGATGATGCTGGGCGCTTTTTTTATCTGGATCGCCGAAAATATCGCTACATTCGGCGGTATATGGCTCTATCCAGAGCAGACTTTCGGTTGGCAGCCGGTGCCTTTTAACAAGCTTGGGGCCTGGTTTCTGCTGATGATCATCAGCGGCGTGCTGTTAACCTTCGTACAGAAACCAGAAGCTGAACCAGAAGCTGAACCAGAAGCTGAACCAGAAGCCGGGAAAGCTTAATTGGCAAAGCCGATCATATCGCCGAAATGTACGGTGAATACAAGCGTCACAATTGCAAAGGCAAACAGCTTCACAAGAAGCGGTGTTACAAATTTAACCCATTGAACATAAGGGATTTTCCCAAGTGCCAGTGTGCCAACAACCAAAGCACTTGTTGGCACCACCATATTGGTTAGCCCGTCCCCGAACTGGTAAGCAAGTACCGCCGTTTGCTGGGAAACCCCCGTGAGTTCCGCGAGCGGTGACATGATCGGCATGGTTACAAAAGCCTGGCCGCTGCCGGATGGGATAAAGAAGTTGGTGATTGTCTGGACCGCAAGCATGCCAACTGCCGATATTTCGGCCCCCGTGCCCTCAAGCAAGGAGGCGATGGCATTGATGATGGTATCGATGATCATGCCGTCGGACAGCACTACCTCAATCGTCCGGGCAAAACCGATCAACAGAGCGGCAGCGGTCATTTCCGCAGCGCCTTTAATGTAAATTTTGGATGCCTCGTTGGCTTCCATTCGAGAGATGATTGCGGTGAATAAACCAATGGCGAGGAAAATGGTATTCAGCTCACCAATATACCAGCCTTTGGTCTGCGCCCCCCAGACAAATACCAGGATACCACCGATAAAAGCGGAAAGGATCAAACCGCGTTGCCAAGTGAAGCGCACATCGTGCGGTAGGTCGAAGCCTTTCGAATAATCCACATGGGCTACAAGGCTTTTGCTGGGGTCGGCTTTAATCTTGCGCGCATAGCTAAAAATATGCTGAAAAGTAATCATCAGCATCAAGACAAAAATTACCATACGGAAACCAAGGCCGGATGTTGCTGGCAGACCAGCGATGTTCTGTGCGATCAAAAGGCCAAATGGATTAGTGCCTGCTGTGGCCCAGCCAACACCGTAACTACCCCATAGAATACCCATAGCAACAATGCTGTCGAGCTTCATGGCAAGGCACATGGTCACCAAAATGGGGATCAGGGGCATATATTCTTCGCCCATGCCGATCGAAAAAGCACCAAGCCCAAAGAGTAAAAGCGTGCCGCCAATCAAAATGCCGGGGCTGCCGTCAAAGGCGCGCACAGCGCGGAATAACAAGGCGTCGATTGCGCCCGAGGCACGCAGAAGGGCAATAACGCCGCCAACCAAAAAGACAAGAAAAACAATATCTTGCGCGGCTTCAAGCCCGCGCGGGATGGCAGATAGGAAGTGCCAGGCATCAAGAACTGGCGCTTCTTCAGCGGCGTGGTAGGTGCCCGGCACCACCATTTCTCGGGCTTCGTTGAAAGGGGCGGGGGTGCGGTCGAACACACCGGCGGGCACAATATACGACAAAAGTTGCGCCACAAAAATAAGTGAAAAAATCAAAACGAGCGAGTCCGGGAACCTGCTCTTTTTTGTTGTTTCAACGGATGTCATTCTTCCCTCCCCGCGGTGCCTCCAGATGTGTGCGGGCACCTGATAGCCCAATATTTTTGCCCATCTTGGGCCTTACGCTTAATGAATTTCTGCGTGAAGTAAAGCGTCTAGTTGTTGAATATTTCTCATGATAATAGTCTGTGTGCCACTGTTTGTGCTATCGTGTGTGCCCCTTAGCGAACATAGCTGGCACCATTGACATCAAACGTCGCGCCGGTTGCGTGGTCGACCAAACCCGACAGTAGAAAGGCGACCATATTGCCGATTTCCTCTGGCGGCGCGGCGTCACCCATCGGAATTTCCCGGAGCATATGTTCGTTACCCGGTTCGTAAGCCACTGAAGCCATATCTGTTTTTACCCAACCAGGCGCAATCAGGTAGGCATAAATGCCGTTGCCAGCAAACCCACGCGCGATGGTGCGCATCATCGAAACCAGCGCGCCTTTGCTCGCGGCATAATGCATCATATCGGTGCTGTCGCCCCTGAAGGCTGCGCGGCTTGTGATTGTGACGATGCGGCCCTTCGTTGCCTCGATTTCAAAATGATTGATTGCCGCTTTTGACAAATCCGCGACCGCCTGCACATTGACGGCCATGACCTGCGCCCAGTCGTTGTGCCATTTGTCTTCCCCCACGGTATGCGGGGTTGAAGGCATGATGCCAGCGTTATTAACGATGCCATTGATGCGACCTTTGAATGCCAGCGCTTCCTCAAAAAGCCGGAAGCCCGCGCCGCTTTCGCTCAGGTCTCTGCGTACGGCCAGAACCCGCTCAGGGCCATATTCTTCTGCCAGGCCAGATAGTGCGCCACTTTTTGTGACATAACTCCCTATTATGTTTGCTCCAGAGCTTAAGAGAATGCGGGCGATTGCTGCACCAATGCCGCGCGAAGCGCCTGTGACGATGAAGGTCTCTCCGTCGAATTTGATCATCTGCCGCTGCCTATTTGGGGGTTACTGCTTTATTTTTTGTCTCTGGCTCAAACCGGACAGGCTGTCCGTTCGGGTGTACTCTAAAAACCATCGCTTCGGCGGGTTCCGTCGTAAGGTTCACTGCCAGATGAACGGCACGTGCCGGAATAACGATTACCATACCGGCGGAAAGAATTTTGTCTTCTTCCCCTTCGATACGCATGATCGCTGATCCCTTGATTATGGCAAGGAATTCTTCGTTCAGGTGATAATGCGCTGCTATCTCGGATTTAGGTGGAATGGTTACGCGTTCAACAAGTGCTTTATGGCCGGCAACACCTGTGATCTGGGAGTTGATCAGTGGCTGAACCTTCAGCTTGGTAGGCTCTTTACCAGATGCTGTTGCGGCGGTGGTTAGTAACAGAGCAAATAGTATCCCTGACAAAAATAAACGCATTTCCAAACTTCCTTTTGTCCCTGAACCTTGATTTGTGATCCGATTTTATTTGAGCCTTTTGACATTAACGAATAGCGTCTGTCCGTCCAAGGAAATCACAATAAGGAAACCGTCCGATTACCCAGCTTACGATAAAACCAGAGACCAACCCACAGAATTATTGGGACCTTTTGTTGCTTGCCGACCCGTCAAAGGCGGTGGTTGAAAGCTATCTAGCAGACGGCAAATTTTACATTGCGGAATGGGATGGCATAGTGGTGGGTGTGTATGTGTTGTTGCCGGTCAAGGACACACTTTGGGAACTAAAGAATATAGCGGTTTCAGAGGAATGGCAGGGTAAAGGCGTGGGCAAGGCACTGCTTGCTGCGGCCATCAAAAGCGCTAGGGGTGAGGGGGCGGCCACGCTTGAGGTCGGCACCGGCAATTCAAGCCTTGATCAACTCGCCTTTTACCAAAAGGCAGGGTTCAGGATGGTCAGGATCGTAAAGAATTTCTTCACGCTTAATTACGACGACCCTATCATTGAAGGCGGCATACAGTGCCGCGATATGGTGGTCCTGACGCTGGACCTGAAGGAACCCAAGGCATGATAAAGCAGCTGTGGGCAGGCGTTTTTTTCGCAGGCAGCTTGACGACTGCCGTGCAGGCCGATAGCTGCGTGCCACCGTTGCCGGTGCCGCACGCCAATAATGCAGTGGCGGCCATGGATATGGATGGCAAGCGCCGTCTGTTCAGCTTTGCGGGGCTGAAAGCAGGTAAAGCATGGCGCGACACGTCAAAAGAAGCCTTTATGTTTGTGGAAGGCGACGCTGACTGGCAACGCCTGCCGGACTTGCCTGTTGCGCTCGGGCGTTTAGCGGCAACTGCGGAGGCCGTCGCCGGGAAAATCTATTATTTCGGTGGATACACGGTGGCTGAGGACGGGGCTGAGAAATCGACACCGGAGAATTTTGCCTTTGACACCGGAAACAACGCTTACAGTCGTATTGCCGATATGCCGGTGCCTACAGATGACGCGGTGAGCTTTGTCTACAAAGACCGCTATATTTATTTGGTTTCGGGCTGGCACGATATAGGCAATATCCGCGACGTGCAGGTTTACGACACTGTGGAAGACCGCTGGTTCAAGGCAACTGATTACCCAGGCTCGCCCGTTTTTGGCCATGCGGGCGGCATCGTCGGCAACCGTTTTGTGATCGCAGACGGTGTGGCCGTTGTTGGCAGAGACGCGGAAGGCCGTCGTCAGTTTGATACCGTAAACGAAGGCTGGATGGGTACTATCGACCCTGAAGACCCTGCGAAAATCACCTACCGCCGCCTGCCGCAATTGCCGGGCAGGGGGCATTACCGAATGGGCGGCGAAGGCGACGCCGCGAAGAACCGTGTCTTGTTCGTAGGCGGCACACCTAACGCTTATAATTACAGCGGCATCGGCTATAACGGCGAGCCAGCAGAGCCGAAGAAACATGTTTTTGCCTGGTCTTTCGGCCAGAACCGCTGGGTCGCGCTGCGCGACAAGCCCACAGCCAGTATGGATCACCGCGGTCTGATGAAATGGGGCGAAAACTGGATTACTGTCGGTGGCTTGTTTGACGGGCAGAAAGTGGCTGGTAGGGTTGCCTTGGTTTTTAGGGGAAAGTCTTGTGATTAAAAGATGGTTGGAACGACGGGCCATAAAAAAAGTGGGCATGTTGCAAAGCCAGCTACAGCAGCGGTTTGGTATTTGCACTTAAATTATGGCAAAGGTCAGTTGGATACCTGTATCAAAGCTGCAGGTTTTCCACAGCAGTTCGCCCACTTGGTATATGCCAGGTATATGGACGAGCATGATTTTGAGGGCCTTCCCGTTAACGAGAGAAATGGGTGCAATTATAGGCAACTTCACACCCTGGTGGTGGGCGGTATCGTAGCGCATGCGGCGAGCGTGAATGAGCCGTCAATGGGAAAACGCAGTGCTGTGGCAAGCCAATCCGCCTCTTCAGACGGCTTTGGCCACCATGGCGGCGGTGGTGAAGGCGGTGATTGTGGTGGTGATTAGCATAGTCTCAGATTTGCGGCACACCTGATTATGCTGTTGCCGGTCTATTGCAGTCCCCAGCCCTTCAGCGCGGCCCTTGCTTCGCAGGTCAATTGCGGCGTCCTATTTTCCGGTTTCAGGGTTGGTCCCAGCCTCTGAAGAAGGCTTAAGTGTTTTGAGGAAACCGATCAGTGTTTCCCGGTCTTCCTTCTTTCTCAGCCCCATGAATGCATAGTGGATGCCGCGTTCCAGCCAGGATTTATTTTCGACAAAAAAGGCCTTTAGGTTGGCTTCGTTCCAGACACCGCCGCGTTTTTCAAGATATTCGCTATAGTGGAAATCAGGGAAAGACGCGACGGGGCGTCCATAAACGCCGTAGAGGTTAGGGCCTACTTCGGCAGGTGCGCCTTCGCTGTAGCTGTGGCAGGCTTTGCATGGACGAAATAACTCTTCGGCACTTGTTTTGGTTTCTTCCGTCCCATTAACCTCGATCACCATATTGGGATTTTCTTCACTGTATAAGGGGCGCTCTCTGTCGGGGTTCAGTATGACAGGCACCGTTGCCTCTGCGAGCCACTCAATAAGTTTAGCGCGCGCTGGCGCGCTTTCGATGCCTCTGAAATACATTTTTGTACCGGGCTGTGCATGGTTTGGGCGCTGTAAAAAAGTGTCCAGTCTTGCTTTTGTCCAGACGCCTTCTTCTGTGCGCAAGCTATAGCTATATTCAAAACCCGGCCATGTGGCAATTTCGCGCCCGATGATGCCTGTCAGGGGCGGTGCGTTCCGGTGCTGGCCTTCGGCCATAATCGTATGGCAATTTGCGCACAGGATAAAACTCTGTGGGGGCACTGCAAGTGCACCTGTATCTTCGGCCCACCCAATCTGGATCGGTATTAACCATAATAAGCAACTGGCAACAATTGATGGTAGTTTCGGCATAGTTCCCCTGACCGGCCCCCTTTCTTGCCGCTAGTATAATCGTGCAAGGATTGGGCGGCAATTGATATGCGTCAACCATTGTCTTTGTGCTTTCAAGCGTTTGAATTCCTGTCCTCAAACAAAGAAACACGAAAAGTGCCAGGCAGTTCCCGCGCACTGTGAGCATTTAACGCGATTATCTGCCGCCTTTGACAGTGTTTAGGGGCATTGCTGCCTTGTGGGTGCTGGTTGCGGAAGCCAGTTTGGACCAAAAGAACTAGACACTTGGCCTTTATTTTTGACCTGAAAAAACGCTGAGCTTGAGAATCCTGCCGTGATGTATCCCGTGCGGCACCGTATGGTCGTCCCGGCAAAAATTGCTTCAAACCCCACAGAGCCTTCGGGGCCAGAAGGTTGGTTTACTTCGAAAACACTGAATGCCGCTATTGTAGACACATTCAGAGTGTTGCGGCCAAAATGGATTGTGACATCAGTAAGCGGCTTATCCTGCATATTTGCCAGGCGCAGGCGGTTGTTATGGCCTTCGGTAATGTTATGGTGGATTAGTATAAATGATAACCAGAATGCCAATATCAGCCAGCCACCGATACAGAATAGGGTTTTTAAAGCCTTCATCACTGTCTAAAGCCCTACGTCCCAGCAGTCTTTTACTGTCACGTTGTCGATCCACTTATTGTCCCAGCGTTGCTTTTTTTCTTCGGTGGGCAGGTTTTTGGGGCTTGCGGGTTCGGTTGCGGGGAAGGCCTTCAGGTCGAGCATGGCGCGCTTGTTGACAGCCCCTTTTCTGTGGTCGTTTATATCGCAGGTCACAGCGGGCACCACGCCGCAGCGCTGGCAGATCCAGAAGCGTGCGCTCTCGCTGCCTTGGCTATAAAGGTTGATGGCGGCTTCATTCTGGATTTCAATCTCCAAATGCGCTTTCGGGGTTGAAACCCATTCGGCACCGTGGGCAGTGCAAAAATTGCAGTCGCAGGCGCGCGGTGTCATCTTGGTTGCTGGTACGTCGGTTGTTATGCGCACGGTGATGTTACCGCAGTAACAGCTACCCTCAAGAGTTCCCATAAACCTTGTCCCTTATCAAAATCATTGAATCAAAATCACTGAATCAAAATTACTGGCGCGAAAGTCGCGGCCAACCCGCTTCTGCACCCGACCAGCCACGGGAGTATGCTTATTGGCTGGTCGGGTGAAGAAGCGGGCCGAAGCAGTCTTAAATTCCTTCCATAGACCTTACCGGGGCAAGCCTAAGCGCTCAAGCGCAATATTTAACACGGTCTGGCCTATATTTGCCCTGTTCAAGCGCTGTTTTCCCCGCTAAGAAAGAGGCCAAATGCGGGTGCCTAGTGGATTCAGGGTGCTTCTCGCCATCAGTAGCTTAAAAGACTAACGGGAAAAGGTAACCATGGCTGGTCACAGTAAATTTAAAAACATTATGTACCGCAAAGGCGCGCAGGATAAAAAACGCTCCAAAATGTTCTCCAAATTCAGCCGGGAGATCACGGTAGCCGCGAAAATGGGTGGCTCGGATTTGGAAAGTAACCCGCGCCTGAGGCTTGCTGTTGCGACAGCCCGCGCGCAGTCTATGCCAAAAGACAATATTGTGCGGGCTATTGCCAAAGCAGAGGGCGGCGACGCGGAAAATTACGAAGAAATGCGCTATGAGGGCTACGGCCCAGGCGGCGTTGGTGTGATCGTGGAAACGCTGACCGATAACCGCAATCGCACGGCGTCTGACGTGCGGACAATTTTTGCCAAGGCTGGCGGAAATCTCGGTGAAAGCGGTTCTGTTGGCTTTATGTTCGACCGTGTAGGCGAGATTGAGTATCCTGCAGACACGGCTGACGCTGACAGCATGTTCGAGGCTGGCCTTGAAGCTGGTGCTGATGAAGTGGAAAGCGATGATGACGGCCATGTGATTTATACTGAAGGCGATGACTTGCACGCTGTTGTAACCGCCCTTACCGAGGCGCTCGGTCAGGAGCCAGCCAGCGCGAAGCTGATCTTCAAGCCAAAAGAGCCCATGGTGGTCGACAAAGACGGCGCTGAAAAAATGATGCGCCTGATTGATACGCTTGAAGATAATGATGATGTGCAGACTGTTTTTGGTAACTATGACATTCCTGCAGATATTCTTGAGGCGCTTGCTGAGGCTGGCTAGGTAGCTCCCTCCGCAGGGGAGTGCGTTCAGGCTGGGGAGGCCAAATGCGATTATTGGGGCTTGATCCAGGACTGCAAAAAACCGGCTGGGGTATCGTGGAAACACGCGGAACCCGGCTTACCCACATCGCCAACGGCACCGTAAAATCAGACCAGAAAAAATCGCTCGCTGAACGGCTCGTGGAGTTGCACGATGGTCTTACTGCGGTGATCTCTGAGTGGCGGCCGCAAAGCTGTGCGGTTGAAGAAACCTTCGTTAACAAAAATCCAACCAGCACGCTGAAGCTTGGGCAGGCGCGCGGCATTGCACTTTTAGTGCCGTCGATGGCGGGGCTTTCAGTTGCGGAATATACACCGAACCATGTAAAAAAATCGGTCGTGGGGGTGGGGCACGCGGGCAAGGAACAGGTTGATGCTATGGTGAGGGTCCTGTTGCCGGGCATACAGATAAATGGGCCGGATGCGGCGGATGCACTTGCAGTTGCCATCTGTCACGCGCATCATGTGGCCACATTGCAAAACCTCGGGGGAATCCGCTAGTGATAGCCAAATTAAAAGGTATAGTTGATGCCGTCGGCGAAGACTGGGCCATCATTGATGTGAACGGCGTTGGGTATCTGGTACACGCCTCTCGCCGCACGCTTGGCAACTTGTCTTCCATAGGCGAGGCGGTGTCCCTGCATATCGAAACAGTTGTGCGGGAAGATGCAATCACCCTGTTTGGTTTTGTGGATGTTGTCGAACGCGATATGTACCGCCTTCTTACCAGCGTGCAGGGTGTGGGTGCAAAGGTTGGTCTTGCGATCCTGTCGACGCTTACCCCTAACGAACTGCAGAATGCTATTGCCACGCAGGATAAAGTGGCTGTTGCGCGTACCAAAGGTGTGGGGCCAAAGGTTGCGACACGTATTGTTACCGAGCTAAAAGACAAAGTCACAGGGCTTGTCTTCAAGCCGCAAGGCTCGACTGCCACAACAGGCGGTGCGCCGGGTGCTGTGGACGGCGGTGTGGTTGAAGATGCGATTTCAGCGCTTGTGAATTTGGGGTATAAGCCAACCGAAGCGCACGGCGCGATCGCCCAGGCTGCAAACGAACTCGGTGAAGGTGCGGATGTTGGTGCGCTGGTGCCAGCGGCCCTGAAGAAACTGAGTAAATTTTGATGAGTGACGCCCCTGAAAGACTGATTGAAACCACAGAGAGCGGCGGCGATGTAATTGATGCTGGCCTGCGCCCGCAGTCGTTGTCGGAATTTATTGGCCAGCAGCAGGCGCGGGGAAACCTGCAGGTGTTTATTGAAGCGGCGCGTGGTCGCGGTGAAGCGATGGACCATGTGCTTTTTTATGGGCCTCCGGGGCTTGGTAAAACCACACTGGCGCAAATTGTTGCCCGCGAACTTGGTGTGAACTTCAGGGCTACGTCAGGGCCGGTGATCTCTAAGGCGGGTGACCTGGCAGCACTTCTTACAAACCTGCAGGAACGTGACGTTCTTTTTATCGACGAGATACACAGGCTCAATCCGGCGGTTGAAGAGGTGTTGTATCCTGCGATGGAGGATTTTCAGCTTGATCTGATTATTGGTGAAGGGCCTGCCGCGCGTTCGGTGAAGATTGATCTGCCGCAGTTTACACTGGTGGGTGCGACAACGCGCTCCGGCCTGATCACCAAGCCGCTGCGGGATCGTTTCGGTATCCCAACGAGGCTTGAGTTTTATAAGGTTGAGGAGCTTACAGAAGTGGTTCGCCGGGGCGCGCGCTTACTGGAATTGCCAATGACGGAAGACGGCGCGCGCGAAGTGGCTGCGCGGTCTCGTGGCACGCCGCGTGTGGCTGGGCGCTTAATGCGCCGTGTGCGTGATTTCGCAGTGGTCGGCGAAACCGAGATGGTTGATGCCAAAGCGGCAGACGCTGCGCTGACACGGTTGGAGGTTGATAATCTCGGGCTTGATACCATGGACCGGCGCTATATGCACTGTATTGGCGTGACCTATTCGGGCGGGCCTGTTGGTGTTGAAACACTGGCGGCAGCGCTTTCTGAACCAAGGGACGCGATCGAGGATATTATAGAACCTTACCTGATGCAGGTAGGGCTGGTGCAGCGCACGCCGAGGGGGCGCATGCTCTCGCCGGACGGCTGGAAGCATATTGGCCTCACGCCGCCCAAAATGAAAGAAGGCCAGGGCAATAACCAGATGGATCTACTCGGAGGCGGTAAATGACTGTGATCTCACCAGGGGGAGCCTGGAAAGGCGGCGTGTTCCATTTTCCGATCCGCACATATTATGAAGATACCGACGTGGGCGGCATGGTTTACCATGGCCGTTATGTCAGCTTTTTCGAACGTGTGCGCTCTGAAAGCATACGCGGCAGCGCGGCGGACGTGGATTTCCTGTTTGATATTCCAGAAGAAGAAGGCGGGCCGCTTACTTATGTGGTTTCGAAGTTGAACCTTCGTTATCACCGCCAGTCAAAAGTAAACGATCTGTTGATTGGCCATAGTATGGTCACAAAGGTAAGGGCTGCTGCAATAGAAGTGCGCCAGTGGATCACCCGTGACAACGCGCTTGTAGCGGAAGCGGATGTGCTGGTGGCGATCGTTGGAAATGATGGCCGCCCTAGGCGCTGGCATCCGGCGGCGCAGCAGTGCTGGAAGAATTGGTTGGCTGAAGCGAAAGCTGCCGGCCATCTGGACTAACGAGTTTTAAGAAGCCCCGAACCGGGGTTGGGAGAGTTTGATGCAGAACCAAGCCGTAGAAGCGGTTGAACTGGGCGGCAGTGTGCCTGATTTTTCGATCATTGGTATGTTCCTGCAGGCTGATTTCGTGGTGCAAACGGTGATGATCATGCTGCTGACAGCGTCTGTGTGGGGCTGGTCGATCATTTTCAATACCCAAAGCCGGGTTAGGGAAGCACGCGGAAAAGCAGATGGTTTTGAAGAGGTTTTCTGGTCCGGCAACAGCCTTGATGAGCTGTACAACAGCATCCGCAAAACACCAGACCACCCGATGGCCGCGGTGTTCGTGGCGGCGATGCGCGAATGGCAGCGTAGCCTTGGGTCTTCCAGCGCAACTGGTGTCGATAAGGTAACCGTACAGGACCGTATTACAAAAGTAATGCATGTAACGACAGGTCGTGAGATGGATCGGCTGGAGGGGCAGGTTGGCTATCTGGCAACCATTGGGTCAGCAGCACCGTTTGTTGGGCTGTTTGGTACGGTTTGGGGTATTATGAACAGCTTCAAGTCGATTGCGCTGGCGTCTGATACATCGCTCGCGACGGTGGCACCTGGCATTGCCGAGGCACTCCTGGCAACAGCGCTGGGCCTTGTGGCGGCAATTCCGGCGGTGATTGCTTACAACAAACTCTCGACCGACCTTGGTCGCTATGCGAGCCGTGTTGAAGGGTTTGCAGACGAGTTCGCTGCGATCCTTTCACGGCAGCTTGACGAGCGGGGCCACTGATGGGGGCCTCGGTTACAGGCGGGGACCGCAAAGGCGGCGGACGGCGCGGGCGCTACCGTCCGATGGCGGAAATCAATGTGACGCCCTTTGTGGATGTGATGTTGGTGTTGTTGGTGGTTTTCATGGTGGCAGCACCCTTGTTGAGCGCAGGTGTGCAGGTGGATTTACCTAAGGCGCAGGCCCAGCCATTGCCGCAGGACAGCAAGCCGCTTGAGATTAGTATCAATCATGAAGGTGCCATATTTATTGTCGAGACTGAAATAAGCCTTGAGGAGCTGGTGCCGCGCCTGACAGCGATTGCAGGCAATAACAAGGATACTCGCATTTATGTGCGCGGCGATACCCGGCTGGATTATGGCAAGGTGATGCAGGTGATTGGCGCGATCAACGCGGGCGGCTTCAAAAAAGTGGCCTTGGTTGCGGATCAGAATTAACAGCACCCCTGCCATTTGGGGAATTCGGAGCTGAAGGTAAGCGTGTCGAAAGAGTTGCTGAAAAATATTGTGGGCTGGATGATGTCGTTGTCGCTGCATGTTGGCGTGGTGCTGGCGGCGTGGTACGGCCTGCCGTATCTGACACGCCCCCAGATCACACCGCCACCGTCGATCGCGATCGAGTTTGTGGCGATTGCCGCTAGAACTCAGCAAGCAGCGCCCAAGGAAGAGGCTGAGCAGGAAGCGGCGGAGGAAAAGCCAAAGCCTAAATATGCAGCGGCCGAACAACCGGCGGCAACGGCGGATGACGTTGTACCGTTGCCCACGAAAGCCGAGCCAAAAAAGGCTGAGCCTGCACCCAAGCCGAAACCTAAGCCCAAGCCACAAGTTTCCCAGGTTAGAAAATTGGCGCAAAGTATTCGCCCGCGTGCCAAGCCAAGGGCACCGTCGCGGCTTAAACTGAACCGAATTAGCTCTTTGATCGATCGCTCGATAAAAGAAGAGCAAGAGCAGGAAAAGCTCGACAAAAAGAAACAAGACGAGAAAAAGAAAAATGAGCCTGAAAAGAAGAAACCAAGCGTATTTTCAGGTGCGCGCGGGACTATTGCTACAGCAACAATTCGAGATGCCCTGAGCCAAAAACTGGCAGGTTGTTGGTCTTTCCCAAGTGGGGCTAAAGGCGTGGACAAAATGCAGGTGCGAGTACTTATTCATTTGCGTGCCGATGGTTCATTATTGCGGCAGCCAGAGATTGTTGGCGGCGGTAGGAACGCAGAAGGCTTCTACCGGGTTTTCGTTGAAAGTGCGCGCCGGGCCGTTATCGGTTGCGCGCCTTATTCGGATGTAGCAAAAACACTGTTTGAAATGGGCGAAAGCTCAATCGATTTTAATTTTAACGGCGCGGAATTCGCCGGGGGATAACAGGTAATGGGAATGATGTTCCTTCGTAGACTTTCGGCCTTCCTGATGGTTGTGATCGTTGGTGCTGTGGCAGCAAATGCCCAGCTTCGTGTAGACGTGACGCGGGGCACTGTGGAACCCGTGCCAATCGCCGTGCCCGAGTTTGTGCCGGTGGTTGATGTGGAAACATCGACTGGCCAGCTTTCTGATATCGGCGCAAGCATTTCGCAAGTTATCGTTTCAAACCTTGTCTCAACCGGACTGTTCCGGGAGATTGATCCGAACGCCTATATTGAAAAAATCACGGCTGCTCCGACGCGCCCCAATTTTGCTTCCTGGCGGCCTTTGGCAGCGCAGGGGCTGGTGACAGGACGTTTGGAGATCAAGCCTGACGGCAACCTGCGCGTGGAATTTCGTCTGTGGGATGTTGTTCAGGAGATTCAGATGGAAGGCGTTGGGTATAATACGCCGATTTCCAACTGGCGCCGCATTGCGCACGTGATTTCTGATCGCATTTATTCGCGCCTCACGGGGGAAGAAGGTTATTTTGATACACGGATTGTGTATATCGCCGAACAAGGCGAACCACAGGACCGAAAAAAACGCCTCGCGATTATGGATCAGGATGGGGCCAACCAACAGCTTCTGACAGATGGTAGTTATCTGGTGTTGACACCGCGCTTCAGCCCGAACCGGCAGGAAATTACCTTTCTGAGCTATTTCAACGACCAGCCGCGTGTTTACCTGTTCAATATCCTGTCAAACCGCTTCGAGGTGTTGGGGGATTTCCCCAACATGACCTTCGCTCCGCGCTTTTCGCCTGACGGTAACAAGGTGATCATGTCGCTCGCTGACGAAGGCAATTCGGATGTCTATGTGATGGATTTGCGAACGCGCAAGGTAACGCGCCTGACAGACGATCCGGGCATCGATACTTCACCCAGCTATTCGCCCGACGGCAGCAAAATCGTTTTCAACTCGGATCGAGGCGGCAGCCAGCAGTTATATGTGATGGATGCGGACGGATCGAACGTCCATCGGATTTCGTTTGGCAATGGCCGTTACGCAACGCCTGTTTGGTCGCCGCGCGGTGACTTGATCGCTTTCACCAAAATCGGCGAAAGCAAGTTCCGCATCGGTGTGATGCGACCTGACGGAAAGGGCGAACGCTTGTTGACGGACGCTTACCAGGATGAAGGCCCGACATGGTCGCCCAATGGCCGGGTTTTGATGTATTTCCGTACAACGCGCTATGTGAACGGACAGGGCGGCAAGCCAAGCCTTTGGTCGGTTGACCTTACTGGTTATAACGAGCATCAGGTGGCCACGCCGTTTGACGCCAGTGACCCCGCATGGTCACCGCCGTTGCCGGTGACAACCAAAGGGCGGTAAAATATGCCTTTTGGGGTTTGTGTGCAGGAACAGGTGAAGCTTCTTGAAGAAGGAAAGGTGCTTGAGGCGCTGGACCGTTTTCTTGATAAAGACGGCGTGATGTATTCGAACAGCGTCCTGTTCGCGCAAGGTTTCCTGCGCTGCCGCCAAATGCAGGAGCCGTTTTTGGCGGCGGCATCCAATGCCCGCGCAGAGATTGCTGACGTTTACATAGATCCCGCCAATCAATTGTGTGTTTTCAGGAACCTTACCAAGTTTGATGGCCCTGATGGAGTAGGGCGCCAAATCAACGGTATCCATATCCAGAAATGGCAAAATGAGCGTATCAGGTGTGAATGGTACTATAACGGCGAAGCTATGCAGGCGTTGTTGGCGCTGGGCGTCATGCAAAATCCCATCGTTGGCTGTGTGCCATCAAATCACTGAAAATAGCCGGTAGAAGGCCGCTTCTTGCTTGAAACATAGCCCCCTGCCTAGGTTCGGGGTGCTCTCTCTTAACTGGACTGTGAATTATAACAGCTTCCCTGGTGCAAGCTATTTACTAGGCCCTGACCCTAACCGCCCGAAGAATGCATTTTTACCGGATACCGGCATTAAATGGCGCTGTAAAAGGGATACAGGCTGTGAAAGGGATACAGAAAGACCGCTCCGTTGCCTGAAGGTTAAGATACCAGCCCGTGCAAACATTGATGCCAGTGGCCAAAACTGGGCCTGCACCGCACCTTATGAAAAGGGCTCAGAAAAATGTACTATACCCGGCTGGGTCATGATGTTGGTTCAAATTATAATGGCTTATATTACCGGAACGCCGATGATGCCTTCATGGAAATATTGGAAAGCGAGATAAAGCGCTAGGGCGATCACCACGATCACCACATCTTTCGCAAATGGTACTTTGTCGCGCTTGATCCATTCGCCGTCCCTCAGGTTGCTGGCGAACATTGCGAGCAGTGAAAAGGCAACCATGCCACCAAACAGGAGAAGCGAACGGTTTTCGCCGTTTGAAAGCAGGTGCCCTATACCCCAAAACGCGACTCCGGTCAGTTGTGGATGCCGAAGTAGTCGACGGATATTGGTAGGGGCGTTGCTGGCGATAAAAAGGATAAAGCCTACGAGCACAAACAGCGCTGTGACATGCTTGCCCCAATACGGCGTATCGTAAACTGTGATAATCGCTGCGGCCTTCCAGCCCATCACCATCATTACAAAACTGCCGAGCGAAGCAAGGGCGAATAACCCCTTGTAGGGTTTTTCACCGACAAGTTTTACAGCGCCTGCGCGCACATTTTGGCCCCAGAACGGGATCATGTGCAAAACAGAAAATGAAACCAGCCCCAACAGTAGTAATGTCATCTTTATTCCCCCGAATAATGTGGCTTTACTCAAAACTGCTCTAGCAACTAAGGGTGCAAGGGTGGCAATAGAAAAAGCCCGCGTCAAGCAGCGCGGGCCAAATAACGGCTATTCAGTGCTGTGGGGCGGGTCGATTAAGCCTCAAGCGCGGGCACACCGAACGTTTTGTCAGCACGGCACAGGAACCAGGGGTTGAGGAATGTGGTCAGGTCTTTGGCGTAGGTGAGCGCCGCGCCGCCCGCCACTTCCACATGGCCGCCTGCTGCCAGCAGTACCGCGTGCGCGGCGGCAGTATCCCATTCGCAGGTTGGACCAAGGCGCGGGTAAAGATCCGCTTCGCCAGTCGCCAAGAGGCAGAGCTTGAGGCTGGAGCCGATTGAGACATTCTCCGCGCCGGGAAAATGCTCTAGGTAGGCTTCAAGTTCGGGTGAACGGTGCGATTTACTGGCCACGATCACCAGATTTTCGGGGTCGGCTGTGCGACATTTAATCTTGCGCTTATCTGTGAGGGCACCGTTCTTTACGTCTGCCGCCCAGGCACCAGAGCCGCTAATGCCCCAATACATAGTGCCGGTTGCTGGCGCATATACAAAGCCCATTACCGGCATACCGTTTTGGATCAGGCCAATGTTGACGGTGAAATCATTGCCCTTTTTTATGAACTCTTTAGTGCCGTCCAAAGGGTCAACGAGCCAGAAAGTGCCCCCTGAGATGTCAGGGCACATGCCTTCCGATTTGGCTTCTTCGCCGACAACGGGAATATCGGGTGCTAATTCGATCAGGGCTGCTGTGATTATTTCCTCGCCGCGGCGGTCAGCCTCGGTAACCGGCGACTGATCGGTTTTGCCAAAGACTTCGAAATCTGAGTGATACACTTCCATCACTATATCGCCCGCCCTAAGCATTGTGTCCAGGATCGGTGCAGCAAGATTGCCAAACTCTACAGTCATAAGATGTCCAATAAAATTACGTTTAAATCGTTTAGTGACTTGGCCCGGCAGCAAACCTTGGATACAGTCAAGAAAAGTGAAAGCTGGAAGGTGTGCTTATAAAGCACATTATGAAGGGGCTGTCACAAAGAAAACTCTATGGAATTGAGGGAAAAATCCTGAGCTCCGGGGGCTTTGAGGCAGCGATAAGAGGAGGAACCAGCATGCCCGATTTGGATTTTGCCGCTTTGTTATGCTCAAGGCTGTGCCACGACCTTGTGAGCCCGGTGGGTGCGATCAACAACGGCCTCGAAATCCTTGAAGAGGAAAAAGATCTTTCCATGCGGGATGCGGTGGTGGACCTGATCACCAAGTCAACCCATCAAACTGCCAACAAATTGCAGTTTTTCCGGCTTGCCTTCGGGGCGGCTGGCGGGTTTTCGGCGCAGCTTGATATGCGTGAGGCAGAAAAGGCCGTATCGGCCCTGCTGGATGGTAGCCGCGTAACGCTTGATTGGCATGTCAGCGAAGCCAGTGGTTCCAAAAGTCTCGTAAAGCTTTTGTTGAATGTTTGTCTTGTTACCTCCGAAGCGCTTATTCGCGGCGGCACGTTGACCGTCAAGCTTAATGATATCGGCGGGCAGCTTGCTTTGTTGGTGGAGGCTGAAGGTCAGCGCATAATCCTGCAAGACGTTGTAAAAGCAGGTCTATTGGGCGATGTTGACGAAGATTATCTGGAACCACGTAACGCACCAGCCTATCTAGCGGCTTGTGTTGCAAAAGAATTGGGCTCTGCTTTATCAGTAGAACAAACTGGTGAAACCAACTTAATTATAAAAGCTGTAATCAATTCAACGAATTAATTCACCAAGAATGAGTAATGTTTTACACGTTCTTAACTCTTTTTGGCCAATGTTCAGAATGTGGCGATGTGCATCCATACGCCTCATGCTGTGAAATTTGATACTTCCTCGCAGGGACGACTAAAATGGACGATCTATTAAATGAATTCCTGACAGAAACAGGTGAAAGTATTGACGTCGTTGACGTTGAGCTCGTTAAACTGGAGCAGGATCCAAACAACAAAGAAGTTTTGGACAATATTTTCCGCCTTGTGCATACGATCAAAGGGACCTGTGGTTTCCTTGGTTTGCCTCGGCTTGAGTCAGTGGCGCACTCGGCAGAAAATGTGCTTGGTAAATTCCGGGACGGGGACCTGCAGGTTACCGAAGATTCTGTCACAGTAATTCTTGAAAGCCTTGACCGCATTAAGGAAATTCTTGCTGGTTTGGAAGCAACCGAAGAAGAGCCAGACGGCGATGATACGGATTTGATTGCAAGGCTTGATGCGATTGCGGAAGGTGCCGGCGCGCCGGCAGCTCCCGAGCCTGAGCCAGATGTGGTGGACGGCGAGATTATCGATCCGGGTTTGGGGCGTTCTCTGAAGCCTGGTGAAGTTTCGCTTGAAGAGCTTGAGGCTGTGTTTAATGCAGCACCTGGTCCGGAAGCCGGTGGCGCTGAGCCTGAGGCGCCGTCCGCGTCCGAGGAACCTGCAGCGGCGGCGCAAGCTGCTGGAGAGGGAGGATCCCTGTTCGACCGCATCGGTGGTGAAGACACCATCGCAGTTGCGGCGCATTTGATCGCCTCGCGTCTTTCGAACCACTCCGACCTCGCTAAATTCTTTGAAGGCACCTCCGCTGACCAGCGGAAAGCCAAGTTCATGGGTATGATGCTCGCGATCTTTAAGGATAACCTGGATGCTGCCGATAATGTGGGTCGCCAACTGGTTAGCGTAAGCGGTTTTGGTGAAGGCCAGTTCGACAAACTTCTTGTTGTGGTCAAGGACTCGCTTACCGAGTGTCAGGTGCCACCAGATACGGTTGATGAAGCTGTCATGAGCTTTGAGCTTGTCCGTGAAGCGGTGATTACTGCTTCTAAGGTTGTTGCTCAGGCTACGACGAAGAAAGGCAAAGCAAAGGGTGCTAGCCCGGCTGGCTCTCAAGCGGGAGGGGCAACAGAACAGCGCCGGACAACTCAGTCGATTCGTGTAAGTGTGGATCTCCTTGAGGACTTGATGAATATGGTCTCGGAGTTGGTGCTGACCCGAAACCAGTTGCTGCAGATTACGCGCAACATTGAGAATTCCGAGCTGGCGGTTCCGCTTCAGCGCCTGAGCCAGTGCACAACCGAGTTGCAGGAAAATGTGATGAAAACGCGCATGCAGCCTATTGGCAATGCATGGGCGAAGCTGCCACGGATTGTACGCGACCTGACGGTTGATCTTGATAAGAAAATCGAACTTGAGATGCTGGGCGCGGATACCGAACTTGACCGACAGGTTTTGGAACTGATCAAAGACCCGCTTACTCATATGGTCAGGAATTCTGCTGACCACGGCATTGAGACCCCGGCCGAGCGTATGGCGACAGGTAAATCTGAAGCGGGGACTATTGTTCTCAATGCCTACCATGAGGGGGGGCACATCATTATTGAGATCAAGGATGATGGCCGCGGTATTTCGGCAAGCAAACTTGCTCCGAAGATTGTAGAAAAAGGGCTCGCGACCGAAATCGAAATCGAAGATATGACGGACGCGCAGGTTCAGAAATTTATTTTCCATCCGGGTTTTTCCACAGCCGAGAAGGTTACCAGCGTGTCTGGCCGCGGCGTGGGCATGGATGTGGTGCGGTCCAACATCGAGAAAATCGGTGGCACCATTGATATGGTTTCAATTGAAGGTAAAGGCAGCTCCTTCTCGATCAAGATTCCGCTCACACTTGCGATTGTTGCAGGCCTGATCGTCAAAGCGCAGGAAGAGCGCTATGCGATCCCGCAGATCAGCGTTCTGGAACTGGTGCGGGCGTCTGAAAATAGCGAGCATAAGATCGAGCACATTAAAGATAGTCCGGTTTTACGCCTCAGGAATCGCTTGTTGCCGCTTGTGTATCTCAATGAGATTCTCGGATTTATGAGCCGCGAGGAAATCGATGCGCGCGCCAATCCTGATGATTTCATTGTGGTTGCTCAGGTAGGCCCCTTCACTTTTGGTATTGTTGTTGATCAGGTATTCGACACCGAAGAGATTGTTGTGAAACCTGTAGCACCAATCCTGAAGGAGCTGGAAGTATACTCCGGTAATACCATCCTTGGGGACGGTAGTGTGATCATGATCCTTGACCCGAACGGAATCGCGGCGCTTGCCAACTCGGGTGTCAGTGATCATGAAACGGATGAAGCCGAAGAACAGGAACAGGCGCGCAAAGCTTTGGGCGACGATAAAGAAAGTATGCTGGTATTCACGGCGGGCGACAAAAATCCGAAGGCGGTTCCGCTTGCACTTGTTGCACGGCTTGAAGAAATAGACACTTCCAACGTGGAGACTTCTGACGGACGCAATATGGTGCAATATCGTGGCTCGTTGATGCCACTAATCCTTGCTGATCCTGAAATGAAACTTAAGGAAGATGGTCGCCAGCCGGTGCTTGTTTTCACAGACCGTGAATATACGATGGGCCTGGCAGTTGATGAGATCAAGGATATCGTGGAAGACGAAGTCCATATCAAGCTGGCCTCTGACAGGGCTGGTGTGGTCGGTTCCGGGGTTATTAACGAAAAAGCCACACAGGTTATTGATGTAACCCACTTTTTGGGCCTTGCCTTCCCGGATTGGCTCAATAGCGGTGATGCTACCGACAGCTCGGCCCCGACATCAGGGGCGCATATTCTGTTGGTCGATGACAGCGATTTCTTCTGCAATATGTTGCGGCCGGTGCTGACAGTTGCAGGATATGAGGTGGTGACGGTATCCAGTGCTGCTGCGGCGCTCACACTTATGGAAGACGGTCACGGTTTTGACCTGATTATCTCTGATATCGAGATGCCGGAAATGAATGGCTTTGAGTTTGCGCAGGCAGTGAAGGCCAGCGACCGCTGGGCAGATGTTCCGCTTGTGGCTTTGTCAGCGCTTGCGACCGAACGTGATATTAACCGCGGCCATGAAGCGGGCTTTGATGATTATATTGCCAAGTTCGATAAAGAGACTTTATTGCGCAGCTTGTCGCAGCAGTTGAAGATTAAAGGAGATGCGGCATGAATGATCTTGTTGTCCGCGATGACCTGAGTGTTGTGACGACTGGTTCGCAGGATTTTGTCACGATCAAGCTGGCTGGGCAAACACTCGGAATTCCAGTGCTGGCGGTGCATGATGTTCTAAACGCCCAGCAGATCACGAAAATACCACTTTCTCCTGACTGGGTGTCTGGCGTCCTTAATCTTCGCGGGCGCATTGTTACGGCCATTGATTTGCGTCGTCGCCTTGATTTGCCGCCGCTTGAAGACGATAAAAAAAGCATGTCTGTCGTTGTTGAGCACGGTGAAGAACCTTACAGCCTCCAGATTGATACAGTCGGGGAGGTATTATCACTGGACGACCAGCTTTTTGAGCGCAATCCAGTAACCTTAGATCCGCGCTGGCGCGATGTAAGCCGCGGTATCTACCGTTTAGAGGGTGAATTGTTGCCGATACTTGATGTCGATCGACTTCTCGCCTTTGAAAGTAATGGGAAAGCTGCATAATAGAGGCTAGCAGCAAATCCAGCAGAGGCCTGTGCCCTTATTATAGGGTTGAATTGGGAGATACCAGCAAATGAAACTATGTCTTGTCGTTGATGACTCGAAAGTGATCCGAAAGGTCGCAAGGCGTATTCTGGAAGAGCTGAACTTTGATATCGAAGAGGCTGTGGATGGTCAGGATGCGCTTGATGCCTGCGAACGCAATATGCCTGACGTTGTTTTGCTCGATTGGAATATGCCTGTGATGGACGGCCTTGAATTTTTGAAGGCTGTTCGTTCGCGGGAAGATTTTGAGCAGCCAATTGTTGTTTTCTGTACGACAGAGAATGATATGGCGCACATTCGCACTGCGATCGAAGCTGGCGCAAATGAATATATTATGAAGCCTTTCGACCGTGAAATCATTGAGGCGAAGTTTTCTCAAGTAGGCATAATGTAATTGGATTTTTTGAGTGATCTCAACTGTGACCGAATCAAAAAATGATACAAAGCAGGGCGGACCTTTCAGGGTTATGGTTGTTGATGATAGCGCCATTATCCGTGGATTTCTGTGCCGCTATTTGTCGGAAGACCCTGATATTGAGGTCGTGACCACAGCCAACAATGGGCAGGTTGCTTTGCGCCAACTCGATAAATATGACATTGAAGTTGTCGTTTTGGATATTGAAATGCCCGTGATGGACGGTATGACGGCACTGCCGCAGATGGTTTCACAAGTGCCTGATCTAAAGGTTGTGATGGCATCCACGTTGACACGCAAAAATGCTGAAATCAGCCTGCGTGCGCTGCAGATGGGCGCGATGGATTATGTGCCAAAGCCTGAGACAGCGCGTAGCGTTAACGCCAATATCGATTTTCGCCGTGAACTTGTTGATAAAGTGAAGGCTTGGGCCTCGCGGCGTCGCAAGAAACGCAGTGAAGAATTACCCAAGGGTTTGCAAAGTGCAGGCATGGTCGGTGCCACGCCGGCGACAGCAGGACGCGCACGCACAGCAACTCCGGGTTTTACCCGGCCTTCAAGGCCTGCAACGCCAGGATTCGCGGCCCCAGGAACGCGACCCGTGGCGAAGCCCGCCGCAGTTTCAGCCCGGCGCGCAGAGCCGATGCCAGAGGATGAGGCCATCCCTACAGGTGTGCCGCGGCAGGAAAATATCAAACTTCGAAAAGGTTCGTTCCGAAAGCCAAAGATATTGGTTGTAGGTTCGTCGACGGGTGGACCGCAGGCGCTGATGAATTTTTTCAAGGGTTTCAAGCGGGCACCTAATGTACCGATCTTGATTACCCAACATATGCCGGCAACCTTTACGGCGATCCTTGCGGACCATCTGGGGCAGACAACAGGCTGGCCAGCTCAGGAAGCACGTGATGGCATGATACCAGCCCCTGGCCAGATTTATGTGGCACCGGGCGGCAAGCATATGGAAGTGACTGATGCGGAGGACACCGTTAAAATAAGGCTGACGGATGACCCACCGGAGAATTTCTGTAAACCCGCCGTGGACCCCTTGTTCCGTAGCGTAACACGGATTTACGGCGAAAATGTTCTGGCTGTTGTCTTGACAGGTATGGGGCATGATGGATTAAAAGGCGCACGCGAGCTCACCCGTGCGGGTGGTACTGTGCTTGCGCAGGATGAAGCGTCCAGCGTTGTCTGGGGTATGCCAGGCGCGGTTTCAACGGCAGGACTTTGCACCGAAGTATTGCCAATAGATGAGTTGGGCGAAGCAACCGCTAAGCGGATGCAAGGAGGCATCGGGTGAAAACGGAAGATTTTGATTTCCTCGCAGGAATGCTGAAAGAGCGGTCAGGCTTGATGCTGACGCCTGATAAAGTGTATCTGCTTGAAAGCCGGTTGACGCCGCTCGCGCGAAAGCGCGGTCTGGATACGCTTGACGCGTTGGTGCAGAAGCTGCGCATGCGCGGTGATCAGCCGCTTTTGCGTGATGTTACGGAAGCAATGACCACAAACGAGTCTTTCTTCTTCCGGGACAATACGCCGTTTGATTTATTTAAAAATCATGTGATGCCTGGAATGGAAAAGGCTCGTTCGGGCCAGAAACGTTTGCGTATTTGGTGTGCAGCCTCTTCCACGGGACAGGAGCCTTATTCGCTCGCGATTTTGCTTAGGGAACAGTGGCACAAATGGAAGGACTGGCGCGTCGAGATCGTCGGTACTGATATTTGCACCCAGGTTCTTGAAAAAGCAAAAGCCGGTTCATACAGCCAGTTTGAAGTGCAGCGGGGTCTGCCTATCCAACTGCTTATTAAATATTTCAAGCAGGAAGGTGATATCTGGCGCCTTAACGACGATATCCGAGACATGGTGACCTACCGGCCGTTCAATCTTCTGGATAACTTCGCGGGACTTGGTTCTTTTGATGTTATTTATTGCCGCAACGTGTTGATTTATTTTGACCAGCCAACCAAATCGGCCGTGTTGGACCGTATGGCGCGGGTACTGGCGAAAGACGGCACGCTGTTTCTCGGGGCGGCCGAGACAGTCCTTGGTATTACGGATGCCTTCCGTCCGGTTCGCGGCCAGCGCGGTATGTATGTGCCAACGGGTGGCAAAGCAGAAGAACTGATGGGCCTATAGATCAAGATACGGTGCTGGACCAATAGTTCCTGACAATATCCCTTGAACAAAAAGAGCGGCTCGCAGGCCGCTCTTTTTTTAAGGTGTAGCAGGTGTGCTTAACTTGCAGCGGCCTCTTCTTCGTCGATTGGATTCCTGAGTACATACCCACGCCCCCAAACGGTTTCGATATAATTATCGCCTTCGGACGCAGCAGCCAGTTTTTTTCTGAGCTTACAGATAAACACATCAATGATCTTAAGCTCGGGCTCATCAATGCCACCGTACAGATGGTTCAGGAACATCTCTTTGGTGAGTGTGCTGCCTTTCCTTAAGGAAAGAAGTTCCAGCATTGCATATTCCTTGCCGGTAAGATGCACGCGCTGCTTAGCGACCTCGACAGTTTTTGTGTCAAGGTTAACGGCAAGCTTTCCGGTTTTGATAATCGACTGTGAGTGGCCCTTCGAGCGACGTACAATCGCATGGATACGTGCAATCAACTCTTCTTTATGGAATGGTTTGGTCAGATAATCGTCTGCGCCAAAGCCAAGGCCTTTAACCTTATTTTCCATTTCTGTAAGGCCAGACAATATCAGGATCGGCGTATTAACCTTTGCCGTCCTGAGTTTTTTCAGAACGTCATAGCCGTGCATGTCTGGTAGATTAAGATCTAAAAGAATAATATCATAGTCATAGAGCTTGCCAAGGTCCAAGCCTTCCTCGCCGAGGTCGGTGCTATAGACATTGAAACCCTCAGAATTCAGCATCAGTTCGATGCTGCGGGTCATTGTAGGATCGTCTTCAATAAGAAGAACACGCATATTCTTGTCCCCTACTGGTTCTAGGTAGAATTTCGCTGTGGCCTCGAACAAAGCCGCTGACACACTGTTGGATTAACTAAAAAAACCAACAAGAACGCGTGCTAATAAGGTTAATGTTAACGAAGGTTAACGGATTGTCCAAGAAAAATCCTCAAATTGTGATGTGGTTTTATTAAAATAGTTAATTGCGTTTGACGGCACCCGTTTGAGCTTTTACCAATCCTTAAAGCGATTGAGGCAGTATAGGCGTTAACTAATGACGGGTTGGGTGGTTATCGTAGCGTCATGGTGTTCTAGTTTGAGGGCAGGGTGCGTAGTTTAATTCAGGAAATTGATCGGGTTAGAACCGAGCGTCGTTATGGGCGCGTGGCTGGTGTGCGTGGCCTGCTGGTCGAAGTTTCGGGCATCGGCCAGCACATTTCTATTGGGTCAAGGCTTGAAGTTGAAGCGCGTGACTATCGCCGCGTTCCTATCGAAATTGTCGGATTTCGGCACGATACCGCGCTGGCCATGCCGTTTGAAGCACTTGAGGGCGTTGGTGTTGGCTGCAAAGCGATCCTCACGCAGACCGACCCTGTTGTATTTCCGTCAAGCGGCTGGCTTGGCCGGGTGGTGAATGCGCTCGGTGAACCAATTGATGGCAAGGGACCAATTCACCATGGTGTGAAACCGAAGTTGCTGCGCTCTGGCCCGCCACCAGCCCATAACCGCCAGCGTGTGGGAACAAAAGTGGACTTGGGCGTGCGTGCGCTTAACACCTTTATCAGTTGCTGCCGCGGTCAGCGCATGGGTATTTTTTCGGGCTCGGGTGTTGGTAAATCAGTGTTGCTGTCGATGGTGGCGCGCCATTCTACTGCAGATATCAGCGTGATTGGCCTGATCGGTGAGCGGGGACGCGAAGTACAGGAATTTATCGAAGATGACTTGGGTGAGGATGGCCTCGCTAAATCCGTTGTTGTTGTGGCAACGTCGGACGAATCTGCCTTGATGCGCCGTCAGGCTGCTTACCTTACCATGACACTTGCGGAATATTTCCGCGACGAAGGTTCAGAAGTTATGTGTCTGATGGATAGCGTGACACGTTTCGCGATGGCCCAGCGTGAGATCGGTCTTGCGGGCGGCGAACCACCCACCAGCAAAGGCTATACACCAACGGTTTTCACTGAGCTGCCACGCTTGCTGGAGCGCGCAGGCCCTGGCCCGCGAGGTGCGGGCAATGTAACCGGGCTGTTCACCGTTCTGGTGGAAGGGGATGACCATAACGAACCAGTCGCAGATGCAGTACGTGGTATACTTGATGGCCACATTGTGATGGAACGCGCGATCGCAGAGCGTGGCCGTTTTCCGGCAATCAATGTGCTTAAATCCATTTCACGGACGATGCCGCGCTGCAATAGCGAAGACGAAAACCTCCTGGTGCGGGAAGCCAAGCGCTATATGTCGACTTATTCTGATATGGAAGAAATGATCCGGCTTGGCGCTTACCGGGCAGGCAGCAACCCGGATGTAGATGCGGCTGTTGCCTATAATCCACATTTTGAAGAATTTCTTGGCCAGTGGAAAGATGATAAAACGCTGCTTACGGAAGGTTACCAGCGCTTGCGGCAAATCCTTGAAATGGGTCCTTCTGCTGATGTGATTTCTGGAACAGGGGGCTAGGGTACTGAATGGCCAGGCTTGATAATATCATCAGACTAAGGAAGTGGGAGCTCGACGAACTGCGCCGGGTACTTGCCGATTTAATAGGCGAGCGGGCCGCCTTGGCCCACCAGCTTGAGATTATTGAAGAGGAAATCGCCGAACAATCCCGCAGCGCATCAATTGAAGTTTTCTCGACAACTGTGGGCGCATATATGGGGGGGGTAAAAAAACGCTGCGATGGAATCACTGCCCAGATAGCCGCCAAGGAAGAAGAAATCACCGAGCAGCAGGACAAGGTTGCGGAGGGCTTTCGTGAGTTGAAGACCTTTGAAATTGCTCATGATCAGGAAATGCAGCGCCTCAAAAAAGCCGAGGATAAAGCCGAGCAGGCCATGTTTGACGAACTTGGAACACAAGATCATGCGCGGAGGGACGCTGTTACCGAATCCGAGTATCTGAACATGCGTCGTTAGCGTGTGCCGCATCGATTGCTGTTAAAAATTCCTTTCCCCTAAGCCCTTAATTCTGTTAATCGTTTTTGGGTAAAGGGAGGTTCGCGATGGATACTAAAACCATGATTCCTGAGGGTAAGACGCTTGAAGAAATTCAGGCTCTGGACCAGGCTCACCATATGCATCCGTTCACGGCGGCACAGGCGATACGGGACGCGCCTCCTTTTGTGGTGGACAGTGCCGACGGCGCTTATATTACCGGCCAGGGCATTCGGCTCCTTGATATGATGGCGGGGCTAGGCTGCGTTAACGTGGGCTATGGGCGAAAGGAACTGGCCGAAACGGCGCAAAAGGCGATGGAATCGCTTTGTTACTACCACAGTTTTTCAGCGGTCTCGAACCCAACTGCCGCAGCACTGGCTGGACGTCTGGCCGAGTTGGCTCCAGACGGCATGAACAAGGTTTTCTTTGCTAATTCTGGTTCGGAAGCCAACGAAACCGTATTGAAACTGATTAATTTCTATTGGCGCAAAAAAGGCCAGCCGAAGAAGCGTATTATGATTACTCGCGACTATGCCTATCATGGCAGCACGATCGCGACGACGGCCCTAAACGGCAACCCTGCGATGCTGGAACCTTTTGGTATCCAGGATGATAACATTGTGCGTGTGGGTTCGCCTTTCTGGTATCGCCACGGCGGTGACCTGACCCCGGAAGAGTTTGGCCGCAAGACGGCGGCGGACCTTGAGGCCAAGATCCTTGAGTTGGGTCCCGAGAATGTTGCGGCCATGTTTATTGAACCTGTGCAAGGCACAATGGGCGCTATTATTCCACCTGATGGTTATTTACAGGAAGTTGAACGTATCTGCCGTGCGCATGAGATACTTATCGTTGCTGATGAGGTGGTCACCGGATTGGGGCGTACAGGCCATTGGTTTGCCCAGGAAACCTTTGGCTTTAGCGCAGATATTATGACGCTTGCGAAAGGCCTGTCATCAGGCTACCTGCCTATTTCGGCGGTGCTGGTACATGACGCGGTTGCTGAAGTGCTGGAAGAAGGCAAGGAGGTTTTCCAGCATGGCTATACCACGTCGGCGCATCCGGTTGCCGCTGCTGTAGCCCTCAGAAACATTGATCTTCTGGAGCAAGAAGGCCTGGTTACGAAAATACATGACGATCTTGGCCCCTATTTCCTGAACAAGCTGAAAGAGCTGGAACAGAGCCCATTGGTTGGCGAGGTGCGGGCAAGTGGCCTGTTCGCAGGCATTGAATTTGCCAAGGATAAAGTAACGCGAGAGCAATATCCGGTGGAACTGGGTATTTGCGATCATGTTGGGCAGGCGGCCTTGATGCGCGGTTTAATCGTGCGGCCCTGCGGCAACGTGCTTGTACTGTGCCCGCCCTTTATCGTGAACCACGCTGAAATTGACTTTACGGTGGATGTGCTACAACAGTCGATTGACGAGGTGTATACTGCCATACATGCGGTTTAATTCACGCTTTTGCGGGTGCTTTTCTGTGTTGTACAACCATTAACAGGTTGCCGCTGAGCATAAGTGCAACGCCGGTGGCTGCGAATCCGGTCCATATATATCCCTCAAAAACAGAAGAGATAATGAGCGCGACCAGCGGTGTCATCACCGCTATGTAACCCGCGCGCGCAACACCTATTTCAGCCAAGAGCCACAAAAGCAAAGAAAAGGCGATTACTGTTCCAAATACCGAAAGGTGAAATAGGGCAAGATAATACTCGGGCCGTGGGTCCAGGCTCGGTGCTTCCCCGCTCATTAAGGCAAACAAGAGATTGCAGAGTGTACCGTAGCCCATGCTCCAGGTATTGAACGGTAGGATCGGGATCGATTTTGCGGTTTTGGTGCCAGCGATGGTGTTGCCCCAAGAGGCGATTAGGGTGGAAATAAGGCAGACCAGCAGGCCGAAGGCTGTGGTGTCGCTTAAGTTAAGTGCTTGAATTTCAGGTTTGAATACCAGAGCCAGCCCCAGTACTCCAAGGAGTGCAGCCAGGATTGTTTCTTTTTGAATAGGTGTGTTCAGAAAAACTCGTGCATTGACGATATTGAGAAAGGTCAATAGCGAGAAAGTCACCGCTACAAGCCCCGATGTCAGATATTCTGTGCCCCAATAAACCAGCACATAGTTTCCCGAGAATAAAAACAGCCCCAAGCCCAACATATGAATATGTTCGCGCCCCGAGAAGCGCATATTAACCCGTTTGAAGCGGCACCAGCCGAGCATAATCACCGCAGCAATAGCGTAGCGATATACAAGCGACCATTCTTTGGCCACGTAACCGAGCTGCCACTCAATAGCATACCAAGTGGACCCCCAGATCAGGACACAAGCAGCAAAAGCCAAAGCAATACGCATAAGGACTCCAATAGGGGGGCTGAACGGTGATAGGATTGTTGACTGAGGTAACAGGTTTTTGGGTGGGGTCAACAGGCAATCATGCAGCCAACTGTTTTTGCAGGATGGCTTCCACGTCAACAGGGAAAGTATCGCTCTCGCGGAACCTGAGTGCGCCGTTAAAGCCGTTGGCGGCGAGGGCGGCGGCGAATAAGTCGCCGGTATCCTGTATGAGCGCGCCAGGCAGGGTTTTGTTGCTCCAGAGCGTCAGATCAAAGCGGTTGCTGCGTACAAGGCCATCCAGTTGGATGGGGCCGAGCATCGAAAACTGAACTTCGATAATGAAACGCTGGTCTTTCTCCCCGTTGTCTGGGGTGCCGCCGCCGTCATGTTCTCCGTCGGGGTCTACGGTATTTTGCTGGCTAAAGAGCGCTGCGAGCATAGGCATATCAGGTGCCCGCGTATCAAAAGGCAATAGCATGGAACGCCACTCGCTCGCCGTTTCTGTGCCCGCATTAAAAAGCCTGCCAAGTTCATCTTTCAGCATGTTGAGCAGGCCGCTGTTTTGGGAACCAATCGCTTGCTCGGCTTTCGCGCCAAGCCAGCTTGAGGGATTGCCGCCTTTCAAGGCCGCCATCAGGAACATCATGCTGTTCAACAGTTTGGGGCCGCCTTGTGCTGAGCGCGCGTTAAGGGCGGTCGCTGCAGCGGGCACGCCGCTTTGCACCAGCGCATATGCCTGTTCGAAGCTTGGCCAACTGCTAGCACCAATGGTGGCTGTTGCTGCAGCGTCAGCGCCAGCAGAAAGAATGGGGGCCGTGCTTGCAATTTTAGTGGGCAGAATAACGACTGTGTCGCCGATACTTGGACGGGCAGCCGCAGCGAGTGTCGTGGTAAGGGTGCCGAAAGGCGTGTCAATCTTGAGGTCGCTCTTTGGGCCGTCACCTGTCAGGAAGGCGCGCAATGTGTGCACAGCGTCAACTGTCGTTAAGATATGGCTCTGGCCCGTATTCGCGGCCATCGCAGCCTGCTGGCTGGGGGGGGCAAACTGGATTTGGACTTGCCTGCCCCCTTGTGTGCCGGGCGAGGTAAGGCGAGCACCAAAACTTGGCACTTGTGCTTTTGGCTCAGAGGCGGCGGCGATTGCCTCTTTTGGCGCAGTTTCTATCTGGCTGACCCGGATCATTTCGCCGGCTAGTGTGTCGGCGGCCTTTTGCGGCAAGACAAAAGTACCCTGGTTCGTTTCAACACGGGCGAGAGCCTCATTTCCGAGAACCTGCGCGCTAAAGGGAAGGTTGCGAGCCTCACCTGGAGATAGCGGTTGAACCGATCGCACTTCAGCGACTTCTGCGGGTGTTACCTGGCTTATACTCGGGTCCATCAGTTGAATTTGCGCTTGGATGCCTGCGATTGATACTGCTGTGATGGGCGGACCCAATCCCGCCGCAGATGTTGTGCCTGGGGCCTGAGCCGCCGTTGCCATCTGTGCGGCGGTGGGGCTGGCTGTTTGCCCTGGTATCGCAGTCGTTGCCATAGAGATGCCGGGCGAAGATGCCGGGGCGCTTGTTGCTGCCTGAACAGGCTGAGCAAGCTTGGTCGTGGAAGCCGATACAGGCTCCGTGAGCGGCGAGGGCTGGATAATATGGGTGCTTGTAGCTAGTGGTGCGAACGGGTTTACTGGCGCGTCGGTAGGGCCTTGTGCCTGGGACGTTTGCTGAGCCGAGAATATGGCTGCGCTGGTTTGCGGCGTCGATACCTGTGGAGAGCCGGGCGGCGGCGAAGCTGCCTGGGGTACGGATGGTGCGCCAGTGCGTGTTGTTATGGACGGCGCAGCAGGTGTACTTTGCTGTGCAGCTATCAGGGTTGCCAGGTCGCTGCTGTTTGATTTGACCAGCGGGTCAGGGTTGTCTGCAACACCGGAACTATTGGGGTTTACTTCAAAGGAGGTAGTGCTGCGCGCCATAACTTTGGCAAGCGCTTCAGTTTCTGTCGGCAACTTGGGGGCCCGAGCCGTTGATACGGCTGAAGCGCTCTGTGACATCGAGGGCCTATACGCACCCTCCAACTTGTCGGTGGGTGGCGCATCAGGGAGCCCTTCGGCTGAACTGCCCGTCGGTGCATGGACGGCAATCACAATCAATGACAGCCGTATCGGCGGGTCAATGATCCGTTGGTTGTGGCGTAGTAGGTCAGCGGCTACTTGCTTGCCGGTTTCTTTAACTTGCAGGATAACATCGTCACCCGGCCTCAGCCCCGCATCAGGCCTAAGCGCAAAGGTGGCGGTTTCTGTGACGATGATCGGACGCCCTTCAGAATCAATTTCCCGAACTTGTTCTTTGAGCTGCTCGTCGACCTTCAGATGTGCTGCTGAGGCCGAGATGGAAACTGCAGGGTCGCGGACTTGTACATGTTCGCGTTGCTCGCTTTTGGATTTGTTCTCACCGCTGTCATCCGTGGCTTGACGCGGCGTCTGGTTCGGATCCTTGGAAGATCTCGCAAGTCTATCGGTGCCGTGCGAAGCAGCAGAAACAGGTTTTGGTATCGGTGGGCCGGCTATGTCGCTCATCGGTAGCCCTTGTCGTTATTCAGCGCCGTTGTTCAGCGCTGGATCAAGCTTTCTGCAAGGGCTTTCACGTCAGATGCCGCCACTGATTGCGGATGCCGGGTCATGATAGGCACCTGCGAGCGGATCGCGTCAACGACCTTACTGTCGCTTCTTATGATACCGGCAAGTGGTGGGGAAATCTTTAAAAATCCTTCGCAGGCTCTTTTGATCGCCTCGTAGGCCTTTTCGCCTTCTTTGCGGGTGGCCACATTATTGACGACAATAGAGATTTTTGCTTTGGGATTGCGCATCACCGTTAGCTTGATAAAAGCATAAGCATCTGTCAGCGAAGTCGGGTCTGCTGTCATCACGACGAGGATGCTGCCACTATGGTTTGAAAGCGTGGTAACCGCAGGATCAATGCCCGCCGCCATATCAAGCAGCAAATGATCATAGCGCGCTGCAGTTCGTGTCAGGTTGTTTCTTAGTGCATTCAGTGTTTGCTGGGATAAGGCCCCCAACGCGCCTGAGCCGGACTTGCCGGGCAAGACATCAAAGCTGGTGCCGTCTTTGTCTTTGTAAGGGTAAACGATGTCAGGGAAGATGCATTCGCCTGAGATTACATGGCCTAAGTCCTTCTCAGGGATAATGCCAAGCTGGATATCGACGTTGGCAAGGCCGAGGTCTCCATCAAACAGTGCGGTTTTCTGGCCTGCGTGCGAAAGCGCGTGCGTCAGCGTAACCGACAGCCAGGTTTTGCCCACACCGCCTTTGCCTGAGGCAACTGTGATCAAACGCTTTTCAAGCATTGCCAGTTCGTCTGCTTTGCTTTGATCTGTCATGCTATACATCCATCCGTGAAGAGGTTTTCTTGCCGCTCTGCAGGGCCGTGAAAAGTCGAGAAAAGGCAATTGGTGTGGCGGTTTCAAGGCCGTCAGCTACAAACGGACTACGGCTGATAGCGGCCAGAGACAGGAACCCGGGCCGTGCAGCCATCACGATGCCAGCGTAGCGCCTGGCTGCGTCAAGGCGTGTGGCTATGAAACGCTGGCAGCCCATTTTAGCGAAGACACCGGCTATTTCCTGTGCGTCCAAGGGGTCGAGCCCGGCGGGCATCACAAGGACGGGCTCGGCGTCGACCTTCTGAATGAATTTCAATAGCTCCTCAAGCTCATGCATATCAAAGGCATTGGTGCCGGGGCTGTCGATGATTGTCAGGCAATTGTGGTTCTTGCGGCTGTTGATAACGGCGGCCAGCTCACCAGGGGTATCGGCTGTTGAAACGGTTTGCTTCATCAACTGGGCAAAATGATCAAGCTGCTGAATGCCTGCCGCTTTTACCGTATCCGTTGAAATTAAATGCACACCGCGTTCATGCAAGAGCGCATCGGCAGTAAGCTTGGCGGCGCAGATGGTTTTACCAGCACCCGGTGGCCCTACCAGCATGATCGGCCGTTGGTGCGCATCTGTGAGCGGGCTGAACCGGATTGTAGTCTCCAGAGCGCTGCCGATTGCTTCAGAGAGGCTGCCTGCATTCACTGCAGTTGCTGATTGTTCCAGGTGTCCTGCGGTCTCAAAGGGCAGCCCATGATGGTTGAGTACTGCGCGAATATCAGCGGTATCAAAATCGGCAATCTTCGGAATAGCGTGCGAGGCTTCATAGCCCAACGGAGTTTGGGCTGGAATAGGTGCGGTCTCTGGTGTCGGAGGCGTCGCGCCAGCTTCAAGGGCAGCCGTAATGCGTACACCGGCCTTGCCTTCGTCAGACTGGATGATGATTGCGTCGGCCCCCAATTCGGCGCGGACCATGTCCATCGCTTCTATCATTGTTCTGGCATTGAAGGTTTTAAGCCGCATGGCGTGTATCAGTCCCTAGTTCGACAGGTGCCTGTCTATCTAACTTTATCAGGTTTGTCCTGCTTTTATATCTGCCCAAGTGTGCGGATTTTAGCCTGCGGGTGTATTTCATTCTGGCTCATGATTGTCGTTGCCGGGCGGAACCGTTCTATGATTGAGCGCACATAAGGGCGCACCAGTGGGCTGGTCAACAAGACAGGGGCCTCCCCGCGTTCGGCCTGTTGGTCATAAACGATGCGTACGGCGTTGATGAATTCCTGCAGGCGGGTAGGGGCCATTGCGAGTTGCTTTTCTTCGCCTGCGCCGACAAGGCATTCGGCAAAGGCTTGCTCCCACTCTGGTGACAAGGTTATTAGCGGCACCAGGCCTTCGTGGTTTGCGTAAGCTGAGCATAACTGGCGCGCCAGACGAGTTCGCACATGTTCGGTAATCGAAACGATATTTTGTGTGAAGCCGGTTGCTTCTGCTATGCCTTCGAGAATAGTGGCCAGATCACGGATTGAAATACGTTCAACCAGAAGTGTCTGTAGAACACGCTGCACCCCTGACGTTGTAATCTGGCTCGGTACAATATCGGTAATAAGTTTTTGATGTTCGCCGGGAATTTCTTCCAGAAGTTTCTGGGTTTCAGCGTACGATAGCAGATCAGACATATTGTCTTTAATAACCTCGGTGAGGTGTGTGGTAATCACTGTCGCGGCGTCGACAACCGTATAGCCCCGGAAGTTAGCCTCTTCGCGTGATGAAGCGTCCACCCAGGTGGCTGGTAGGCCGAAGGCGGGCTCGGTGGTTGCCTCTCCGGGGATTTGTACGGGCTGACCTTCTGGGTCCATCACCAAAAGCATGCCCGGACGGATATCGCCACGGCCTACTTCGGTTTCTTTTACCCGCAGCACATAACTGTTTGCAGGCAATTGCATATTGTCGAGAATACGCACACTTGGCATCACAAAACCCATTTCGCCGGCCAGTTGGCGCCTAAGTGCTTTGATCTGATCTGTAAGGCGGAAGCCGCTGTCATCATTGATTAGCGTTAAAAGGCCGTACCCCAATTCCAGGCGCAATTGATCAATTGCGAGGGCTGCCGAAATCGGTTCTTCAGCAGGGGGGGCTTCTTCGGTTGCAGCAAGGGCGGTTTGTGCTTCGGCAACTGCTCGTTGGTCGGCTCGTTGGCTTAAGCTATAGGCCGAGAAAGCGAGAATAGCACCAAACAAGGCAAACGGGATGAAGGGCAAACCTGGCATAATGCCCATGGTTAGCAGAAGCCCACTTGCTACGCCCAGGCTTCGTGGCTGGCTGCTTAACTGACCAAACAGCGCTTTGTCGGTTTTTTCACTAAGCCCTGCTTTGGTAACAAGCATACCCGCAGCAGTGGAAACGATAAGCGCTGGAATTTGTGATACGAGCCCGTCACCAACTGTCAGCAATGTATAGCGACTGCCTGCTTCGGCAAACGACAGGTCGTTGATGACAACGCCGATGACGATACCTCCGACGACATTGATAATAGTGATCAAAAGGCCGGCCACTGCGTCACCGCGAACAAATTTTGCGGCACCGTCCATAGCACCAAAGAATGTGCTTTCGTCTTCAAGGTCTTTCCGGCGTTTGACTGCCTCGTCCTCGTTGATAAGTCCGGACGACATATCGGCGTCGATCGCCATCTGCTTGCCTGGCATCGCGTCCAAGCTGAAGCGTGCAGCAACTTCGGCGATGCGCCCCGAACCCTTGGTAATAACAACGAAGTTCACGATCACGAGAATCGAAAAAATGATAATCCCGATTACAACCTGACCGCCCATCAGGAAATCCCCGAAAGCCTGGATCACCTTACCCGCGGCGTCGGGGCCTGTGTGCCCTTCGGATAAAATCAATCGCGTTGAGGCAAGGTTCAGGGATAATCGCAGCATGGTTGCTACAAGAAGCACTGTTGGAAAACTATTGAATTGAAGCGGCTTTTCGATGAAAAGCACGGTCATCAATACCATCACCGAAAACGTAATGGATGCCGCGAGCATAATATCCAGAAGCCAACTGGGCATTGGCATGATCAGCATCAATAGGATGGTGACCATGCCCAGTGCAAAGGCAATGTCTGAGCTCTTTAAGCTATTGGAGAGGCTGCTAAAGGGGCTTGTGCCGCCTTCTGCCTTCTCTTGGTTTCCAGATGCTGTGTCGCTCATGGTTTTTACTTAAGCTCGCTGTGGTGACTGAACACTAAAAGTAGAATGCAGCAAGGGTTAAATTGGGGCACGACTGCCGGTATCACCAGGCTGTGGTACAGATACACCGTCTGCGTTATATTGATTGAGTTTGTTCCGGAGTGTCCTTATTGAAATGCCAAGAATGTTAGCGGCATGTGTTCTGTTGCCAAGGCAGTGCTTGAGCGTATCTATAATCAGCTCGCGCTCCACTTCAGCAACGGTTTTCCCCACAAGTTGCACAGGGCTTTCGCTGTCGCTGTTTTCACCTGCGTATGCTGGTGCTGTTGTATCCTCTATGCGCCCAGCTTCGGAAACCGGGGTCGTCCCCGTCAGGTTGCCGCTTCCATCCGGTAACAGCACCGCGGCTGGGGAGATTTCTTCACCCGTGGCTAAAAGGACCGCACGGTGAATCGCATTTTCAAGTTCCCGCACATTGCCCGGCCAAGTGTGGGCCATAAGCATATTCATGGCGTCTTTGCTGACTGTTCGCTCAGGCATATGGTTGATTTCAGCATATTTAGACGCAAAGTGGGTCGCCAGAATCTGAATATCAGCCGGACGTTCCTTAAGCGGAGGAACACGTAAATTCACAACATTCAGCCGGAAGAAAAGATCTTCTCGGAAATCGCCAGCTTTCACAGCTTCCTGCAGGTTTCGGTTTGAAGTAGCGATAATTCGGATATTCACATTAACAGGTTTTGAACCGCCAACACGGTCAATTTGGCGTTCCTGAACAGCGCGCAGCAGCTTGGCTTGCAGACGCACGTCCATTTCGGAAATCTCATCAAGCAATAACGTACCGCCGTCTGCCTCTTCAAATTTACCAATTCTGCGGGCAATAGCGCCGGTGAAGGCTCCTTTTTCATGGCCAAAAAGTTCGGATTCCAGAAGGTTTTCCGGAATGGCCGCACAGTTTACAGCAACAAAAGGTTTGTTGGCGCGGCGGCTTTTCTGATGAACAAAACGCGCCATCACTTCTTTACCCGTACCGGACTCGCCAGTTACCAAAATGCTGGCCTCAGAAGGGGCAACCTGTTCGGCGAGGGCAGCGACATTTTTCATGATAGGGTCGCGGTAAATGAAGGGCTGGCTATCTTCTGCAACAGCTTCCAGAACCGCAGCAATCAGTTCCGCGTCAGGCGGCAGCGGAATATATTCCTTTGCACCGCTCCTCACCGCTGCAGCGGCGATCTTTGGATCGGTTCCTATGCCGCAAGCGATCACCGGGATGGAAAAATGCTCCGCGCGCAGGCGGGGGATCAGGGCGGGAATATCCTGTGAGACTTCAACCATCAGCAGGTCTGCGCCGCGGCTTCTGAGGATGCCAAGCGCACTATCGGTATCAGGCGCGTGCGTAACTTTGGCTCCGCGTTCCATCGCGATCTGGCTTGCGGCCCCCAATTGGCCTTCTAGTGCGCCTATAATCAGCAATCGCATTGTTTCGTCTCCGTAATGTTCACCTGCAAGCGTTTCATCATTCTGTCATCTTCCTATTTTTTGAAGAAAGTGATGCGCTTGGCGGGTGGTAAAATCGTGTTCAACAGCATTTCAAGCCGCCGCGGATTTTCGCTGCGCCGGATTGAGGTAGCCCCCATCGAATAAAGGTTGTTCACAAGAGCTTCTTCGCTGGTGCAATGCTCTGTTTTGGCGGCGAGCGGAATGAATACCAAGTGAGCCATAACCGCGCCGTAAAATGTTGTCAGCAGCGCAACCCCCATTGCCGGCCCCATATCGGCTGGATTGTCCAGGTTGCCCAGCATGCGTACAAGCCCGATCAGGGTGCCAATAAGGCCCATTGCCGGAGCCACATCGCCTGCACGGCGAAGAAAATCAACAGCGCGCATATGGCGTGCGGACGCAGTGCTGGCTTCACGCCGCATGATCTGCTCGATCTCGTCTGACTGGGCACCGTCAACGACCAATTGAAGCGCCTGCATTAGGAAAGGCGTGTCCTTCAGTTTGGGAAGGAGCCTCTCTAACATCATCACGTCATTATGTTTTCTGGCTTCCACTGCTATTTTCATTACCTTAAGGGCTTCGTCACTTGGATCTTGCTGTCCGTGGCGCAGCAAGGTCCAAATATTGGCGGGCAGGGTAAGCATTTCCTGAAACCTGAAGCTGATTGCCGTGACGGCAAACGTGCCAAAAATAACGATCAGGATTCCCTGCAAGTTTATGAATGCCCGAGGAGACCCCCCCAGGAAAATCGCTCCGGCAACCAGCAAAAAGGCCGTCAACATGCCAAATACTGTGCTCATAAGCCGTTCGTCCTCCCCGCGTCGTTTCTAGACGTTTGATTGTCCATCGATCTTGATGATCTCGGTCATGGTTACACCCAGGTGGTCCTCCACCAACACGACCTCGCCGCGTGCAACCAGTCGGTTGTTCACATAGATATCGATCGCTTCGCCGACCTTCCTGTCAAGCTCGACAACCGCACCTGGTGCCAGCTTTAAAAGCTGATTTACTTCGAGCGAAGATTTGCCGAGAACCGCCTGTACCCTCACAGGTACATCAAAAACGGGCTCCAATTCGGGCGCAGTGCGAACCTGGCCTTCCTCTTTGGCCGCAAGTTCAGAGGCTGCACTGTCCCCTCCGTTAGAGAGGTCCTGGAGCCCCAGGTCTGGGTTAGTATCGTCTTGATTGGCCATTCAATCTTCCTTGGTCTGTATCAGTCAGCGGTTGCCGCATCATCGGTGCTCGCCGCTTCTTCCCCCGTTAGGTCTTCTGCTGCCTCACTACCCAGCATCACGAATCGGTGTACGGCGCTTTCAATTTCTTTTTGGATGTCACCGTAGCGGCGTTCCGTACCACCGTCGGGCCATTCCACGCGGCAATCCTGTGCCCCGAAAGTCTGCTCACCGATAAGGACAATATCGCCCGGGAAATTGGTCGCGACTTTCATGTCCTGAATGCGTTCATTGATAGCATCTGCCATGCTGTCGGAAACTCTGACCACGAGCCGTGGTTCTTTCGAGGCAGTCACCATGCAATCTTCGATCAAAGCTTCTATTTCATGGAGCGGATGACTGCGCATCAAAGCCGGAGCCAGTTTTGCGGAAACCGCGTAAGCGAGCTGTACCATTTCCTGTTTGAGCGCAGCTTCTAACTGCGCCTGTTGTGAAAAAAGCGCGTGTGCGGCTTGAGCAATCTGGTTCAGGGTTTCCTGGGTCTGGGCTTCGATTTCATGCAGGACTTGCGAGCGGCCTTCCTCAAGGCCCTGGATACGCGCATTATTAGCGCTCTCCTGGCCCTCTTGCTGCACGCGCTCGATCTCAAGATCATAGCGGCTTTTTGCCCCTCCATCGAAAGCCTGGTCAAAGGTATATTTTATTGGTTCTGCCATATGCATCAGTTTGATCTTAGTAGATCAATTCATCCTCACCTTTGTTGTCAGAAAGAAGGATTTCCCCGGCTTCAGCAAGGTCTTTCGCTTTGTTGACCATATCCATCTGGGCTTCGTCTACATCGCGTAAGCGCACGGGCCCCATAGCTTCCATATCCTCGCGCAGAATTTTTGCTGCCCGCTCAGACATATTGGAGAAGAAGAGATCGCGCAGTGTATCGGACGCACCTTTCATTGCCAGGGCGAGCTTGTCTTTGTCCACGTTCCTCAAGAGTGTCTGCACACCGCTTGGGTCCAGGTTTGCCAGATCTTCAAAAGTGAACATCAGGGCGCGGATGCGCTCGGCTGAATCCCTGTTGCGATCTTCCAGAGCAGCAAGGAAGCGGGATTCCGCACTTCTGTCGAGGAAGTTGAAAATCTCGGCGATGGTTTCATGGCTATCCTGCCTGCTGGTGCGTGCAAGGTTATTCATAAATTCAACACGCAGTGTTTGTTCCACCTTGTCGAGGATATCTTTTTGCACAGATTCCATCCTCAGCATGCGCATGATGACCTCCATTGAGAAGTCTTCAGGCAATACGGACAGAACGCGCGCTGCGTGTTCGGCTTTAATCTTTTGCAGCACCACAGCAACCGTTTGTGGATATTCATTCTTCAGGTAGCTCGCGAGGACCATTTCGTTCACGTTACCAAGTTTGTCCCACATGGTACGCCCGGCAGGCCCCCGGATTTCATCCATGATCTGCTGCACACGGTCACCCGGCAGCATCTTGCCCAGAAGGCGTTCAGTGCTTTCAAAGGAACCGTTGAGATTGCCAACGGTGGAAACTTTTCCCGCGAACTCGACAAATATTTCTTCAACAGAGCCTGCGTTAACAGAGCCGAGGTTCGACATATGTTGCGACAGTTCTTTGACCTCATCGTCTGACAGCATTTCCCAGATCAGTCGGCCAGACTCCTCACCGATCGCAAGCATGAATGCTGCGGCCTTTTGTGAGCCGATCATTTTAGTCAGTTCAAGTCCTGTTTCAGGCATAATGCTTACTCACACTAGTCGGCATAAAGCCATGTCCTGACAATTGCGACAGATTCTTCAGGGTTAGATCTAATAATTTCGGCAACCTTTTTGATGGCGCTTTCCTGAATCCGGCCTTCTACCTGTGCCACATCGATTTTGGTGTCGGTCCGCATCTGTCCCGGCACTAACGCACCGGATTCTCTGGCAGCCATAACGGCTGCTGCGGCGTTTTCATCGCCCGCAGCGGCGGCGGCCATTATTTCTGCGCTTAATGGAGCGCCAGGTGCTGCAATGGCGGGTGTATCAGGTGTTTTGTCTTCAAGCGCCGGATCAGACGGTGGAGGTGCGTCTGGGATGGCGTCGATCACTTTGGCGACAATGGGCCGTACAATAAGCAAAAGCATCAATACGCCGATCAAGCCCGTGCTACCGTATTTGGCGATGGCAATTACATCCGTCCGGTTCAGGCCGATAATCTGGAAGGGGTCTTCCACAGGTTCAATCGGTGTTGGATCCACAAAACGCATCTGGGCAACTGTCACATTAGTTTCGGGCACAGGCACCAGATTGCCGTTGGCATCCTCAACTGGAGGCAGAGAGGTCATGACCAATTGTTTGATCTGGTCGATTTCGGCTTGGTCGCGCGGCGTTGGCGTCCCCACCGTTGCGCCGGTTGCATCCAGCGTGCGCTGGTGGTCGACCAATACCGAAACCCGTACCTGGGTCACACGTCCGGGTTCCTGCACGGTGACAGTTTCGGTTTTAGAGTTTTCGAAGTTGGTCACTTCCCGTGTCTTCGAGCTGTCTGATGTATTGTCTGGTTGCTGGCCTGGAAGTGCGCCTGGGATATTATTGGCAACCGTAGCCTGCCCACCTGGCAGTGGCTCCTCCGATATTTCTTCGGTCGCTTCCGACGATAATACGACTTGTCCGTCAGGGTCGAAGGTTGTTTGGCTGCGCGTTGTGCGGTTCATATCCATTGAGATGGACACTTCAGCGCGCACCATGCCACGCCCAACAACACTGCCAATCATGTCTTCGATTTTATTCCGGTAGATACGCTCTTTTGAAAGGCGGGCTTCTTCAAGATCAGAGAAAGTGGAAAACTCGGATTCACCTGCACCGTCCGCGAGCAAGCGGCCATTTGTATCCGTGATGGTGATACGATCAGCAGACAGGCCGGGTACTGCTGAAGCAACCAGTGCCTGGATCGCCTGTGCCTGACTGGCACCTATAGCGCCGGATGTTTGCAGTAGGATAGAGGCAGAAGGGCTGCTTTCTTCACGCTGGAATGGCCGACGCTCGGGCATTACCACATGTACACGTGCCTCGGAGACAGAGCGAATCGATTTAATCGTGCGTGTGAGCTCGCCCTCAATCGCACGTACATAGTTTACATTCAATTCAAAGCTGGTGCGCCCAAAACTGCTTTCGCCGTCGAAAACTTCCTTGCCGATCACTCCGCCCGACAGCCCTTCGTTCGCGAATCTGAGCCTAAGTTCGTCCACGCGGTCGCTTGGCACACGGATAACGGTGCCTGTAGCGTTGGTTTCCATCGGAATATTTTCAGAGGCCAACTGTTCAGAAATGTTGGCGGCGGCAGACGGGTCCAGGTCCGTATAAAGGGTTGCCATCGAGGAGGTGTTGACCTGATTGAAGATCACCACGAAGAAAAACACGACACCGGCGAGTACTGATGCCATTGCGATCAAGCGGCCGGTGCCCATGTTTTTGATAAATTGTAATAGTCCGTCCAAAACCCACCTCGGTTTTACTCGGCTTAATGAAGACGCCTGTTACCTGATCTGACATCAGATAAATTATCCCCAAGCCCCAATTGCTACTTATGCCCAAAATACTGCTTCGAAAGTAAATAGATAGTTAAATCTAGGCAAATTTTGCCTATATTTGTAAAGTAAATTCTTTAAGCGGTGGCCTAATCAGCAAAAAATTCTTGATTTGGGCCTGTATCAAGCCCAAAGGACTGCTTCGTTCTTTCAATACAGCGGCGACATTTTTACGGGTTCACTTTTTGTCTATATCTGTGCGGCCTGTTTGTACCTGAAAGCGACAGACAATAGCTGTTAAACGTAAAAGGGAATTAAAACAAAAGCCATCCAGGTGGGCCAGGCAAGCCGACAGGCATGCCACCTGGACGTAGGAGGCTGTTGTTAAGCAGAGCTTACATCCCTGTATTTTTTTATGCGTGTGGCCCGGAGCCCAGGTAATCCGTTTTCATTGATAGCCTGTTGCCAGGACAGAAATTCTTCTACGGAAAGCGAATAGCGCTTACAGGCTTCCTCAAGAGTAAGAAGGCCGCCCTGTACAGCGGCGACGACTTCGGCTTTGCGCCGAATGACCCAGCGCTGCGTGTTGGCGCTTGGTAAATCCGCGAGTGTCAGCGGCCTGCCGGTCGGGCCGATAACTTGGCCGTTTATTGATGATGTTTGTCGTGTCTGTTGCATAGTCTTAATACCCAGCCCATTACAATCGGCTACATCGAAGTATATGCAATGGCCTTTAAAAAAGGCCTAATGGGTTAGGTTAATGTATATTAATATCTTATTTTTTATGAGCAGCAGAGGCGGGGGTGCTCTCACGAAAATAGCGAGCAAATTGATAACGGCTAAAACCGGACGACCGCTTGGTCGCCCGGCTTCAAGCTAGGAGAAGCTTACTTACTTAAAGTCTGGTCAGTTCCTCAAGGATCTGGTCAGACGTTGTGATGATTCGGGTTGAAGCAGAGAAAGCTCGCTGTACTTTGATCAGTTCAGAGAATTCATTCGCCAAATCAACCGTAGACTGTTCAAGCGCGTTAGGGGCAATTGTGCCCGCGCCGTCACCGCCAGCTTCATTGAAAACCACGTCACCAGAATCGTCGGATGCGCCGTAAGCGTTGCCTTGACGACGCTGCAGGCCGTCAGGGTTGTCGAAGGTTGCAACCGGCAGTTTGAAAACCTTGAGGGAAAGGCCGTTATCGAACAAGGCAGATACAATGCCATCCTCGTCGATAGAAATGCCGTTCACATTTTCATATTTAGCGCCGTCTACAGCAGATGACAAAAGCGAAGATGAACTGTCAAACTGGGTAAAACCATCTGTGCCATTGTCTGAACCAATGCCGAAAACAACAGCCGCCTGATCGACGGTAACAGCGTCAGCACCAGAAGTGACAACGGTGGCATAGTCGAAGTTTACGGCACCGTCAGGAACAGTAACCGCTGTGTCGGCTTCATCGAACATTGTAGTGCTGCCATAGTCAATCGTGCCATCGGAATTGAATGCCAACTCACCATAGGCAATCATGCCATTCCCTGCAGTTGACAAATTTAGCTGACTAGGATCATCGAAGTAATATTCGTAGCTCCAGGTGTTTGCGCCAGTTTTTGCGGCTGCCATAACCACTGTGTGTTCCCGGCCTAGCGAGTCGAAAATCTGCACGTTGGTTTCGAAATCGGGTGTGACACTTCCACTGGCAAGGTCTTCAGGATTGGTATAAGCGCCGCTAATAGGCGTACTTGCCTGAAGGTTAATGCGTGTATCAATTCTGGACGTCGCCTCAGAAAAGCCGCTAAGGCCAGTAATGCGGATTGGTTCCAGATTGGCCGTTTCCTGCTTGTTAACAGAAAGGGTGCCGTCGCTTTCCAAATCCCAGCCTAACAAGTATAGGCCCGCAGTGTTTTTCAAAAAGCCTTCATCATCCTGTGTGAATGCGCCAGAACGTGTATATAAAAGCTCGCCATTAGTTGCTTGTGCGTCATCCGCTTTGCGGACAGCAAAGAAGCCCGCACCGTCAACGGCCAAGTCGGTCGAAGAACTGGAAGATTGCAAGAGGCCCTGCTTGGAAACCAGGGTTTCTGCGAAAGCGCGTACGCCGCCAGGCGAGTAGCTACTGCTGTTACCTGTTTCGGTAACGAGCGTTGAGAACCGTGATCGGGTTTCTTTATAACCGACCGTATTTACGTTTGTAATATTATCGGCGATCACGCCTACTGACTCTGTGAAAGCCTGTAGTCCTGATACGCCTGCTGCCAATGCAGTGAATGCCATTTTACTTCTCCTAGTACTCTTTGTTTAGCATCGTCATTTCACTGTGGCGTTCTGCTGGTGTGTCTTTCCCCCATGTGGGGGCGTTTCACTAAGGCCGGGCACTTCGGTCCAGCCGTGCAATCGGTTAACGATCCCCGTAAACCAATTGCAAAATACTTGTTTGGCCAACTGTGTTTGGCCCGATCGTGAATATGGGCTCTAGGCCAGTTGTATCCACGGCTGTGATGGTTTCCTGAACGGCAATTCCTGGGGTAAGGGTATCGCCTGCGTCGTCAACCGCGCTAATTTCAAGGCTATAATTTCCAGGCTCCATCAGGATTCCGTCATTGTTATAGCCATCCCAATTGAACTCATGAACACCCAAGCCTGTATTGCCCGTTTTTTCATAAACCGTGCTACCTGCTTCATTCACGACGCGCAGTACAAGCGATTCTGTTGCGTCATTGTTGGAATACTGCCAACTAATGCCGTCCGTCGTGTGGTCACCGGCTGGGGCTTCGATTAACGCTTCATTACCAAGGTAGGCGGCAACACTGCCCACATTATTGAGGCGCGATAGATCGGCCAGTATTTCCAGGTTTTGGTTGGTTTGGATTTGTTGCTCAACGGCTGTGAATGACACCAACTGGTTAGTGAATTCGGCACTGTCCATCGGGTCCATCGGATCCTGGTTCTGAAGCTGTGTCGTCAGCAGGACCAGGAAATCATCGAAATCCTCGGCAAGCTTTTTGCCATCTGCTGCTGCTGCGCTGGTGCCGCCAAACAATGCTGTTGAAGATACGTCCATCTGACTTCCTTACACCCTTACGTCAAGGCCGGTGTCCGGCGAAACGCGTGAGAGAATTTCTGCTAGTGTAGCCAGGTCTGTAAGGTTGTCTGGCTCGCTGAACTCATTGTCAGTGGCATTCTGCTGGTCGGTCTGGCCGTCTTCAATTTGTTCCTTGAGGCGGTCCTGCTGCATGGCGTCCGCAAATGATTTTCCTGCCGATTGGCCGTCCCCGGTATCAAGGTTAAAGCATACTCCGTCTTGCGCCACCTTATGGCCGCCAGCTTCTAGCGCGCGCTCCATGCCGCGTACCTCACGCTGTAACAACTCAAGCGTTTCAGGGCGCTCGACAAGAAACTGGGCACTCACTCGGCCTGCGTCGGTAAAGGACATTTTTACACGCACATTGCCAAGTTCCGCAGGATTCAGCCGCATGTTGAATTCATTTGAGCCGTTTTTGACGGCTTTACTCACTTGCAGACTCATCTGTTTGGTGATCTGGCCACTGAGAGCCGGGGAGGGTTTGCCACCCATCAGCCCCATGCTCTGCATAAAGCTTGGCTCACCGCGAAGGCCGGTCAGGCCCCCGGCCACCGCCTCAGCGGACACAGCAATTTCCGGTAATCCAGCAGGTCGCTCCGGGGTCCAGGTAAGCGGTATACTAACCCGGTTCGCTGCTGTTTGTTGAACCTGCCGAGGGTCGATAGGCCCTGTTGTTTGTGTGCTGTATGTTTCGCTCGGCGACGACACGGGAGTGCTGGGGGTACTGCTGGCTTTTGCGATACCTGTATCTTTGCCTGCAGTCACAGGTTTGATGACTGTGGTTGCTGCGCTGGCTTGGCTTGCTGCCTGCGCTGATTGTGAATTGTTTGATTGACCTTGTGCGGCTTGTGCAGCAGCCTGTCGTTTGCCGTTTTTCGCAATTTGTTCGGCAGCTTTTTGGTTTTGTTGGACCAAATGTCCTTCAGCGGCTCTTTCGTCAGCTTTTACCTGCGCAGCCTGTTCTGCGGCTTTGGACGCAGCAAAAGTTTCCGAGGCGGTTTTGTTTAGGGACGGCGTGAGCGCTTCGTTGCCAGGCTTGGAGGTGGAAGCGCCCGGTGTATCTGCTGCTGGTGCTTGGCTAGCCAGCTCTGCATTACTGAGAGGCTGTGTCGTTGGCACCGTAACTTTTGGCTCGGCTGCGGCCTGCAGTGCTGCGGCCACAGGGGCTGTCGCCACATTTTGCACAGTTTCTGCCACGGGCACCGCTGCCGCTACAGTGTTTTGTGCCGAAGAAGCTAGTGTTCCTGGCACCAACGTTCCGGGTGCCATTAATTCTGGCGCACCTTGAACAGCGGGGCCAGTTGCTGCTGCCACAACTGAAGAAGCCGCATTGGTGGCCGCTAATCCGCTACTGAGTTCCGGCACGATTAAAGCTTCAAGCTGGGCAATCGGTAGCAAGCGCACAGACTGCGTACCATCAGGAGAGCCGCCGTTTGCAGCAAACAAAAATAGATCATTGCCAGCAGGCGAAGGAACCGTACTTTCTGCATTAAGCGGTTGCAGTTGACCGCTCTCAATCAGAGCCGAAAGCTCAACACCGGAAAGCTGGACAAGCTGCAGTCCGGGAATTCCCTCAGCGTAAGGCTGGAATTCCGTATCGAACATTTTAGCGTCTTGCGATCCGAAGGCGTTTGGATCAATGAAAGCTGGTGCGCCTGTTTCGGTAAGAGTTGTGGTTGGTGTGATAAAGCCGCCCTGCAGCTCGCCCGAAAATTCTGCGGCAAGACCATCAATGCCAGTGGCATCACCAGTGGCATCATAAGCCGCCAGCGTAGGGTTTTGCGCCAAACGCCATGGGCTATCAGCACCGAATACTGCTGCTTCGCTATTCTGGAGCGCGGCGGTAAACTGATTTGTATATTCTAAAGCGTTGCTTTCTGCTGCCGCTGACGTACCGAACATAGCAGTTACTGATTGGGCCGAAGTAGCTCCAAAAGTCTGCGTTGTTTGCTCAATTGCGGTCATTTCATCTACCAAAATTATCCACTCGTCAGGGAGTGGAGGTTGCTGTTGGCCAGTTAATAAGCAAAGGGCGGGCCAGTTTTGTGCTATGCTGCCAAGCGGTTGGAAATGCTGAGGTCTGGCTAATTGTTTATCTTTTGCTAACCAAATCAAGAAGGCAGGGCACTGCTTTTGCCGGGCAACTTTGGGGAGTGCGGGAAAAATTGCACACCACCAGGATATGGGCGGGAAAAGCGTGGAAATACTTGCCCTTCCGAGCGTTCACGCTTATATGCAGCGCCGAGTAGTACAATGATGACCATTGTGGTAGGAAATGCCGTTGTACTGTAGTGGCCAGATCAGGTGATAAAAGATGACCGAGACATTGAACAGCTTAGGATTGAAAGGCAAGCCCAAAGATACCCGGGTTGTTGTTGCAATGTCAGGCGGTGTTGACAGCAGTGTGGCGGCGGCTCTTCTTAAGGAAGAGGGCTATGATGTGGTCGGCATTACGCTGCAGCTTTATGATCACGGTGTTGCCATTCAGAAGAAAGGTAGCTGCTGCGCGGGACAGGATATTCACGATGCACGTCGTGTCTCTGAGGCGCTTGGTATTCCACATTATGTGCTGGATTATGAAAGCCGCTTCAAAGAACAGGTGATGGAAGATTTCGCCGATAGCTACATTAAAGGCGAAACGCCAATCCCTTGCGTACGCTGCAATCAAACAGTGAAATTCAAAGATCTGTTAGATACCGCTCGTGACCTGGGCGCTGACTGTATGGCGACAGGCCATTATGTGCAGCGTATAATCGGCGAAGGCGGCAAGGCGCATTTGGTACGTGGTGTGGATAGCGGTAAGGACCAAAGCTACTTCCTGTTTGCGACCAGCCAGGAACAGATTGATTTTTTACGGTTTCCGCTTGGTCATATGGACAAGGACGAAACCCGCGAGCAAGCAGAACGGATCGGCCTTAGTGTTGCGGATAAACCCGATAGCCAGGATATTTGCTTTGTACCCGAAGGCGGCTATGTGAGCGTGATTGAAAGGCTGCGTCCTGGTGCGATGGAGCCGGGCGACATCGTGGATGTTGACGGAAACATATTAGGCCAGCATGAAGGTATCGTAAAATATACGATCGGCCAGCGGCGCGGTATTGGCATCGGTGGTACGGCGGAACCGTTATATGTGGTCAAGCTTGATCCCAATAAAAAACAGGTGATTGTCGGCCCTAAAGAAGCGCTTGAAACTCGCGAAATTCGTGTCAAGGAAGTAAGCTGGATCGGCGAACATGTGCCGGTAGAAGGCATGCCGGTCGTGGCTAAAATCCGTTCAACACGACCAGGCGTGCCTGCAACCATTTTCCTGGAAGAGAACAGCCGAGCACGAGTGGTTCTGCATGAGGCAGAAGCAGGCGTGTCGCCAGGGCAGGCTGCGGTGTTTTATGACGGTAACAGGGTGCTTGGTGGTGGCTGGATTGAAAAAGCCATCAGCGCAGACCCAAGGCTCGCGGCGTAATTTCTTTGGGCTGTTAATAATCGCGGGGTTCAAACTTCAAGCGCAACACTCTGATCTTTAACGAAGGCCTCCAGCGGGGCTAGGAAGCCGAGGTGTTTTCGGGATGTTGTGTTGTGAGGCTTGTGTAGAATGTTACGCACCCCGCAAAAGGGTAAGTAGCGATGTTGGTTTTTGTCTGGTGGCAAAAAGCCTGACTGCAGCGACGGCACGCCGCGAAAGGATGTGGGCGGCGGCAGAACGTATCGACAAGAAGGGGGAACAGACCCTATTGGGCCGTTGCCTGAGTGAGAAGCCCTTCAGGAGCTTTGTCGGCTTGAACGCGTTCAAAGCGTGCTGTTTTTCCGAACATTGCCATACCCACATAGCCACGCATCTTCAGGATGTTACCTGCCTTTTCGAGCGACATTTTTGCGTCATAAGTTTTGCCGGAATCTGGGTCGTAAACCTTGCCGTTTTCCCAGCGGTTCTTTTTGGCGTTGTAGCTGAAACCCCACAGAAACTTTATGCCACCAAGTGGCCGGTTTCTTAATTTTGGGTCGGGGTTGTGTTTATCAGTTTTGGGGTCTTTGCCCCAAACAGTGATACCCTCAATGCCATTCTTGGTTAGCTGCAGCTTGAAAATACCGTCTTTTTCCTTATTCCAATAGTGGCCTTCATAGGCGGTTTTATCAGAAGCTGCGGCTGCAACTGTTAGACAAATGGCAAGCAGACACAGGCAAAAAGTGCGTATCATCAATGAGGCCCTCTAAGATAAACGATTTCGATAGAAGCATCTTATTCAGTGGAAGTATGGTGATTTTTCGGCGCGACGAGCCTCTTTTGCTTCATTCGGGCAATTTTCTGCACCAAAACTGCATCATATCCTCAAACAGGTCCGGGGTGTCGGCTTCTAACGTCTCCCAATTTTCCAGATTGACCATTGCTTTGTCGTCAGGAAAGCGAGCCTTGTAGGCGGCTGTCAGGTCACCACGCGGCACATCAAAACCTAGAAACTCAAGCCCTTGATCTTCCAGCAACGTCTTAAGCTGTAGGGGGGAATAGTGCACTTCATGTGCATTGAAAGCATAGTCGTGCAGGCCGCTCGCGGAATAAAATTCACGGCTCTGGACCACAGATTTTGCAGGATGGTTGTCCGGTAGGCCGCGTGTCAGTTCCCGGAAAGCCCGCAAACCTTCAAGCGTATCAGGGATGTTGTGCTCTTTAATAAGATTTCGCGCTGCGATCACATGACGACGCCCACGTTCGCTATAGAGCGCAAGAAAAAACAGCGTGTGGTTTTTTCCAAGCGCAACCAGGGCTGCAAGGCCCTGTTCCGGTGATTGCATATGATGCAAGACACCAGTGCAAACGATCAGGTCGAAGGAGGCGTCCCAGTCTTTGGTAACCAGAATGTCAGCCACCCCAAAATGCACGTTGGCGATGCCAAGCTCTTCTGTTTTGCGATTTGCGTAGGCCAGGCTATTGCTGCTTAAGTCTATAGCTAGCGTGTTCTTGGACACGAAACCCGCGCCCATATGCACCACTTGCTGTCCGGTGCCGCATCCGGCGAACAGAATGTCGACGGGTTCGTTCGGTAGGCGTGACCAATCATGGTGTGGGAAGCGGGTTTTCATATAGTCTGCCAGCGACGACGGCGTTTGTACTGATTTGGTGCTTTGCCAGCGCGGATAGGGGTGTGTTTCATACTGGGCGGCGATGTTTTTTGAAAACTCGGCCTCGATAGGCGTGAGTTGTGGCAAACGCTGTTTGATCAGCGCTTCATGGAAAGGCGCAATAAATTGGATCTTCCAGATAAGCTGGAGCCAACCGGGCCAGCGTGCCGATTGATCTTGCAGGTATTGCAGGTCTTCTGGATTGCTTTCCCTCAGTGTTTCAAAAAGTGGCCGGTAGCACGCTAAAATGGCCAACTCAAAAGGGTGGGAGGAACGAAGGTCTTCCAGGATCGTTTTTTCCAGCCCCGTTATTTTATCCACTTCGTCTTGTGATACGGCATAAATGAATTCGCTGTTGAAGGCCTGACTTGCTACGGCCGCCAATGCGACAGGAAACTTGTCCAGGAAAAAGGATGTGCTGGATGTATCAGCGAGCCATTCACCCAGATAATGTTTGCGGAGCGCACAAAGAAGCCGTTCCAGGCGCAGTGAACTGGCAGTTGCTTTGGTGCAAACCAGCAGGAACAACTGATCTTCCAGCAGGGCGGTGATTTCAATTTGCTCAGGCGCTTTTTCGATAGTACCGGGCTGGGTTTTGTCCAGCCATTCGATCATTTTTTCAACCGAGACATTTTCGTCCAGTTGACTGGCGAGTTGCGGCGCAAGCGATTGAGCATTATGGCCGTTCTCCAGGACAGCATCCGCGAGCGCATCCGTAACCTGTCTCGGGATCGTAAAGCCACTGGTTTGTCCCAGTATGTCGATGAAGTGAGCTTGTATATCAATATTCGAGGGGTTGAGCATGAAAGCCTCAAGAAAAGATGCGAGGCACTCCTTGTAATCCCCCTCACACCGGGCCTTTTTCCCCTGAGCAAGAAGATTTAGTGAAAGTTCTTCGGCACCCTCGGGTAACTGAACTGGCATAACTGGCTTTTCCCTCAATTTGAATTGGCGATACGCTAACAACTCGGGGCGGGTTCAGCAAGGAAAGCTGGATCTGGTGTGCCGTTTGGATTTTTGAATGAGAGCGAGGGGGAACATGGGATAAAAAAGGTTCACCACGGTATTTCGCGATGAACCCAAGAGGCTGATGCCCCTTTCTTTTTATATTGCTTTGTTGGCCTTATTCCGCGGCCTGCACTTGAGCCGGTTGGTGGAACTTTTTCATGAGCCGATCGCGGGCTGACGGTTTGATGTAAGCCTTGGTAAGGTCACCGCCCATTTGCTCAGCCACGCGCTTGTCCATTATCCAGTACCACAGGGGCGGCGTCCAGGCGGCCATAAACATGGTGAAATAGCCAGCGGGGAGCTGCGGGGACGTATCAAAGTGTCTGAGGCACTGATAGGGGCGCTCTGCATGTGCATGATGGTCGCTGTGACGCTGCAAGTGGAACATCAGGATGTTGGAAATGATATGGTTTGCGTTCCAGCTATGGTGAGGCTGAACGCGTTCATATCTTCCGTCATCCCGTTTCGGACGCATCAGCCCGTAATGTTCTATATAGTTGGCGCTTGAGAGCATCAGGTTCGACAAGAGTGCGCCACCCAGCAAATAAGGCACAACGATCAGCCCGAAATAGGCGGTCAGCGCGCTGTAGAATGCGATTGTGATTAAAGAATTCAGCAGGACTTCGTTTTCAAGACTGAAAGCTGATTTGCCCTTGCGTCCCAAGCGGGTTGTTTCGATTTTCCAGGCACGTTTGAACCCACCGGGTAATTCGTGCAAGACAAAAGCGTAAAAGCTTTCGCCCATCATGGCGGTGGCGGTGTCTTCAGGGGTTGCTACTTGCACATGGTGACCGAGGTTATGCTCGATCCTGAAGTGTCCCATGCCGCAGAGGCATAAAAGATAGCGCGCCACATTGATAGATGTTCTGTCGCGGCGGTGCCCTACCTCGTGTGCTGTATTGAGTGCACCAGCCCCCATCAGACCGTTAGCGACAAGCGTTGCGATATAGCCATTAAGGCTCAGGGGTTCTGTCGCGACAAACCAGGCACCGAAAATCCAGGTGAAATACGAAACGGGCAGTGCTGAAAAAGCAGCCCACCGATAAAAGGGGTCGTCCCTCAGCATAGGGATTGCTTCACGCGGCGGATTTGAACTGTCCTCGCCGAATAAAATTTCTATGAGAGGCACCAGTCCGTAAAAGAAAATGGGAGATGCCCACAGCCAGATTTCATAGCCTGTGCGCATATACATCAGGATCGCCCCAATGGGGATGCATGCCAATACAGTTGCCAGCGGCCAAAGCCACTTCTTCTTGTCACGGTACGGGGTTGCCGCCTCGCTCATAATCACTCTCCGCTGTCATTCCACTACAGAATTATTCCCAGCTTTATCAAGAAGGTTGTTGATAGTTTTGTCAATAAATAAATGATAAAAAGATCAATAAGGAATTGAGCTTGTGGTTTACCTTTAAAACCAGTTAAAAAAGATGAGTAATGACAATAGGATAGAGTGTGGCAAAAACGACTGTTAGAAAACGTCTCAGCCCCGAGGAGCGCAGGAAGCAACTTTTGGAAGCGGCGATTGATTTGTTCGCGGAAAAAGGACTCGGGGAGGCTAAGCACGCCGATATTGCACGCCGGGTTGGTATTTCTACAGCGGCGATCTTCGTATATTTCCCGACACGCGAAGCGCTGCTTGCGGGTGTTGTGGACGAAATTGGCCGCTTTTTCCTTGCATTATTTGACGATATTGAGCCGCAAAAGGGCGGTGCGCCTGAGATATTGAAGCACCTGGCAGGGAAGGCGCTGTCGATTGAAGAAAGCCACCCCAACTATGTGCGTGTATGGCTTGGCTGGAGTACTCGCTTTGACGATGAAATGCGTGGCCGGTATTTGTCTTTTCAAGACAAGGTGTTGAGTAAGCTGAGCGAAGTATTGTGGGCGTGTGAAGATAATATCTCAAAAGAAAACCGGGACGACGCCCGTATACTTTTGTCTGCAAGCCAGGCGCTCTCGATGATGAAAATCGACGGCGAACCGGCAGATAAGCTCAAGCGGTTTACCGAACACACCATCGACGTGGTGCTTGCCTACAGCCGAAAAAAATAGCGGTTAATCCCATTCGATGGTGGGTTCGTGAATAACGGGGCAATTAAGTGTGTTGGCGATAAAGCACATTTTATTTGCCTTGGCGTGCGCTTCTTCGGCCTGGCGCAGGTTGGAATTGGCGGTAATCTTGACGCGCGGCCGCAGGATGATTTTGGTGAAGCGGCCACTGCCGTCTTTGTCTTCTTCCATGATGCCTTCGCTGTCATCTATATAGCTGCTGACGGTCACGCGGGAGACCGAACAGATATGTAAATACCAAAGCATATGGCAAGCTGAAACCGAGGCCACCAGCATATCTTCGGGATTGTGACGTGTTGGGTCACCTTGAAATGCCGGATCCGACGAACCGGCAACAGTAGGCTTGCCTTCGACGTTGACGTTATAAAGTCGTTCGTAGCTTTTATAGTTTTTGGTGCCTTCCTCGCCAGCGCCGGTCCAGGCAATTTGGGCGTTGTAACGGTGAGTCTTGTTGGCCATGGATTACATCTTTCTTCGGGAAGGAAAAATCATTGTACGTGGCATAAGCATACAATCAATTGTCGCAAATTCATGGTTGTAAAATATAAGGCGCTTAGGTGAAGAAACATAGGGTGTTTAGGCCAATGGGCGAGGTCCTGACTATGTGACATCCGCTGAGACCGGATGCTTGAAAATTCAAGGGCTTAAAGCAGCCGAGGGAAGGGAAATGGGGAATAGCTGCCACAGGACTGTCCATGACTTGTTGCTGTGGATGAATTTTTTGCATGTTTCAGAGTAAAAACCTTCTTGACGGGTGTGCGGTGCTCTTATATACCGGCGCAGCTTTCAGCGGCCGTGCATTTTGGTATCGAGTAACTGCAAACGCGTTGAAGCTTTTATATATGGCCGAGTAGCTCAGCTGGTTAGAGCAGCGGAATCATAATCCGCGTGTCGGGGGTTCAAGTCCCTCCTCGGCTACCAAATTTAAGCCCTGCGACCCCTGTGGTCGCGGGGTTTTTTATTTCCTAAAACCCGGTAGCTGGCTGGGGGGATGTGCGAATCCAGCAATCCAGCTATTCTGGTCTTTTTAGGGTGGCAGTATTGCCCGAGAGGCAAATCATCTTTGATGGTTTTGTGGCTGTGTATTCGGATCAGCTATTGCTGGTGATGCAGGCCTTGGTGGCAGTAGCCAGGTTTGTCGGATACTGCTGAACAGTTTAACATTTTGTCGAAGGATTTGAAGTGTGATAACCGACGGCATTTAGGCCGGTTTTGTGAGCTTTAGCCAAGTCATCGATTTTGAAGGGGGAGCTGCGTGGACTGTCTCTTTGACCGTAAAGCCCGCCGCGACCACCTGCTCTCTTATTTCTTCGCTGCTTCGCATTCTGTAAACTTCATGCGGCAAACTTTGAAGCAGGCTTGTATCTTCGCCGGGCCTAAATCCTAGTACAAAGTCCCCGCCCGGAGCGATGACACGGAAAAATTCTGCGAGATAGTCTTCAAGCGGATGCAGAAAATAAACCGTATGCATACTGAGAATTTTATCAAAATGGCCATTGTCGAACGGCAAAGAGGGGCCGTTTGACTGCCGTACTTGAACATGCCCCGAACGGATAAGGCGTTTGTTACGGGCAGATGCCTCGCGCAGCATTGTTGCAGAATAATCGACGCCGGTTATTTCTGCTGTCGGTGCGATACGGTGCAGCGCCGCGAGCCAGCGGCCGTGGCCACAGCCAAAATCCATTATACGCTGAGCAGTTTTCACCTCAAGCAATTGGATTGCCCTGCGATTTTCCTGCGCTGTATCATAGGCCATAATCTTCGAAACTACCCGCCCTATAATCCCCCGTGCGTAGCAGGCATGCTCTGCGATAAAAAGTGGTTTTGCCATTTAATCCTATTCCCATTAGTCAGCGCCAAACAGGTTGGTATGCTTACATTTTTCCTGCATTGCTTTCTCATTTATGGAAGTTGCTGATCTAAATCCGGCTTTTTTTGAAATCGGCGTATGTTTTTTGAAATCGGCCATGCTTTTCAATTTTCGGTTAGGCCAAGGATGCTTGCCTTGTGTCTGCCATGAAAGCTTCATAGGCTCGCGCAGATCAAAAAGGAGGAAAGCGTGGCAACTATTTTTGCTCATGCGCTAGTGCCGCTGGCGGCGCGGGCCATCTCTGGTAACCAGGCTATCTCTCAGCGCCTGCTGTGGCTGGCGATTATTGCAACGATGGTGCCGGACGCCGATGTAATATCCTTCCAGATCGGGATAGCCTATTCTGATATTTTGGGCCACCGGGGCTTCACCCATTCAATTTTATTTGCTGCTTGCGTCGCAGGGCTGGCAGCCCAGTTCGCGCCGTCACTGAAAAGTACAGCGAAGACGGTCTTTGCTCTGGTTTTTATTGCTGTGCTCTCGCACCCATTTTTGGATGCTTTCACGAATGGCGGCCTTGGTGTTGCGCTTTTATGGCCGGTAACCGACGCGCGATTTTTCATGCCTTGGCAACCGATTGAGGTGTCGCCTATTGGCATTCGTGGATTTTTAACCGGGCGCGGGCTTGACGTTCTTGTTTCTGAATTCTTCTGGGTTCTACTACCCCTTGTAACTGTGACGGGTGCGGCAAAGCTGTTTTTTAAGGAACGTAATAAAGGCTGATAAATTGACCTATGTAACCGCTGCATTCGCCGCTGGTGTTGTGTTGCTGTTTAGGCGCTGATTAGCGCGGGGATAGGCTGGACCAACCATGACAGACAGTGTGATTTCAGGGGGGTACACTGGTTACTTGGCTTTATGTTGCTAACAGGGCCTGCACGGCCAGTGTTCCCGGCGCAGCACCCTTAATCGCTCTTGCGGTGTTTGGCCGGCGCATGCTGCACTGTTCCTTGAATATTATGGTGCTTTAAGCACAGTTTGGCCGGTTAACTGGGAACGAGGCTGGGCTGGGATCAAGCTTCAGGTGCAACCCGCAACGGCTATGTTGGGAACGCAATAACAAAACATGACCAGTTAGGCGGTGACGGGGCTTTGGCAGTGGTTCAAAATCTGCTATAATTCTGCTTGCCCTCCTGTTACATGCCCGCAGAAGGACTCTGTTTTTCAAATCAACAGCGGAGTCTTGAAATGAGTATTGCCCCTACCATTAAAAATTATCTACGCGAAACTGGCATTGAATATGATTTGGTGCCGCATACACCGGCTTATACAGCAAGCAGAACCGCACAATCTGCGCACATTAGCGGGGACCTGCTGGCCAAAGGCGTTTTATTAAACACTGACAACGGCTATATGATGGCGGTAGTGCCCGCATCCCATAAGGTTGATCTCTCTGGACTTAGCCACACGATGAAAGAACGGCTTGGGCTTGCCAGTGAAAATGAAATCGACATGATTTTTGATGACTGCGACCCAGGAGCGACCCCTCCTTGTGCATCAGCATATGCGATGCGGGTTATTGTGGACACCAGCCTTGATCATCTGGACGATCTTTACATGGAAAGTGGAGACCATGAGAATCTGATCCATGTTAAGAAGGATGCTTTCGCAAAATTGATGGCAGAAGCCCAACATGCGGGGATTATAAGGTCCCATTAAGTTGGTAAAGCTGCTATAGCAGCGACAGGTGCGCTGATAACAAGGGCGCTGTAATCAGAAGGCAGTTTACTGCCCCACCAGGAGGAAAAGCGCACAGCATGGGAGCACTGGCAAAGAAAATACGGCCCTATAGTTTGGTCGAGGAAGTGTTGCACGCTGGTACACACGGTGTAGGGGCCGTGATGGCGGTGGTTGCGCTTGTTTTTCTGCTGCTCAAAGCCGAAGGGCAAGGAGCAGCAGCAATTATCGGGGTCAGCATATATGCCGGTTGTATGATCCTTATGTACCTTTGCTCAACGCTGTATCACAGCGCCTTCAAAAGCAAGTTACAGCCCTTTTTGAAGATGCTGGATCATGCATCGATCTATTTCAAGATTGCTGGAAGTTATACGCCATTTGCGCTTATCAGCCTTCCTGCCAGTACCGGGGTTTGGGTTATGGTGGGCGCTTGGAGCGCGGCGTTCGCAGGAACTGCCTTCAAGTTGGTTGCTTATCTGAAGCAGTCCGGGAAGCGGTTTAACTGGGTGTCGTTGGCGATGTATTTGGGCATGGGTTGGGCAGGCATTTTGATGATTATGCCGCTCGCGGAAGTGCTGCCGTCAGATGCGATTTTCTGGCTACTTGCCGGCGGTGCTTGCTATACGGTAGGGGCTGTGTTTTATGCGATCAAATCGGTGGCATATTTTCATACTGTTTGGCACCTTTTTGTGCTGGCAGGCAGTGCCTGCCATTTTGTCGCAATCTATTGCTATGTGGTGTAACAGCCGCCTTTTTTCAATAAATCCAGATTGCTTGGCCTGTTTGCGCGGTATTCCAGCGTAAAAACACTTCCTGAACGATCACACTATTGTCGGCCATGGTCACCAAACAATAGAGTGGCTCTGGCAGCCCATGCTTGACACTTCCAAAGTGTCGGTGTGAAAAGCGCGCATTAAAAGGATGAAAAGTAGCCGTGATCCAAAAGTCGCGCATCGTTGAAACAAATCAAAAAGGGCCGCACGAGCGGCTCCAGGCAACAGTGCACAAACATCTGGTGCATGCCTTCAAGCGGCCAATCGCTGACCACACACGGGATGCTTTTTCTGCGGTTCAACAGGTGCTGAGTACCGTAAACAGGCCTCTGATTTTTGACGGTTGCTGCGGCGTGGGCGACAGTAGCCGCATTTTGGCCCGCCGGTTTCCTGGTTGCTGGGTTGTCGGGGTCGATAAATCAGCGCACCGCCTTAGCAAGGAACGCGAAGGAACTGATCCTGAAAATCTTATTTTGGTGCGCGCTGATCTGAATGATTTTTACCGCTTGGCGGCAGAGGCCGGATGGCACTCGGAGCGACATTATATCCTGTACCCCAATCCGTGGCCCAAAGCGGCGCACTTGGGACGGCGCTGGCACGGAGCGCCGGTATTCCCGGATATGCTAAGGCTGGGGGGCAGGCTGGAATTGCGCTCCAATTGGAAACTTTATCTTGAAGAGTTTCAGATCGCACTCAATATCGCCGGCCACGAGAGCAAACTAACAGCTTTTGAACCTGACGAGTTTATCACACCGTTCGAGAAGAAATACCACGCAAGCGGCCAGCCGCTTTGGAAGTTGTTGAGTGCTCTTTAACCCCAGCCGATGCCCGTGGGCAGTTGGTAGTCACTATATTCTAGATGAAGAATACGTCGGTGGTTGTCGCTTCTGCTTTTGTTTGAGCTGTGAAACAGCAATGGGCGCATCAGCAAGGCGTCGCCAGCGGTGGCAGCACAGTCTCTTGCTGTGCCCTTTTGGGCGAGTTGAAGAATTTGGGTTTGTTTCAAGGCCCCAGGTTTGTGTGAGCCAGAGATGACACGCAGGCATCCATTCTCCGCTGACGTATCGTTCAGGTGGAGACGCAGTGTGATCATGTTTTCAAGCAGGCTGGTTGGTGGTTGCGCATGATGAATGCCAGCCTTTTGCGACCAATGTTGCCAGCCTTGGTTTTCGAACCTGTCTGAAACCGCAACTGTTTGGTCCTGGTGCCATGCAACGGGCCAGTTTTGGTCCCTGTTTTTATCAAACAGTATCGCTCTAACAAGTTTGGGTGTTTCATCCATAAATAAAGAAGCAGCCATGAGAAGTTTGTCACTGTGCGCCAGCTTTGCAATCTCGGGGACTATCTGGTCGGCACGGCGGATGCCCCCGCGAATGGAACGAATTCTTGATCTTTGTATTGCTTCAACAAGCGTGGAAATTTCTGCGGTATTCAAGAATGACCGGATGAAGGAAAAGCCGGATAGCGCGACTTCGTCCTGCCATTGTTTTTCGGTAACTGTACCGGGGTGTTGTGTCATGCGGGAACGTTGCCAGTTGTTGCTGGCAAGGACAAGCCAAAGATACGGCAAGCCGAACATCGGCGTGTACATAGTTCACGTTTAGGGGAAGGAAGTGGGGCTTTCGGCGCGTACCAGCAAGTGGTGGATCCAGTCGACAAGGGAAGCGGAGTGCGGCTGGGCTCCTGTGTGTGAGGGCGCTTAGCAACGCGCCGAAAGCAAAATGACCCTATGCCCGTCTGAGGTTTGGTAACTTGATAAAGGTCAAAAAAAATAACGTAATCGTATTTTTTTGATTTTTTTCCTGAAAAGTCGCCAGAGCAGGGGCTTCGTGCTACCTAATAATCAGAGTGACCGATTATGAATTGAGCAGTATTTATGGTGGCAATCAACAAAAGGGCAGTGAGTCCCGAGCAGAAAGCCCTAAGGCGCACGCAGATTTTAGCGGCTGCTGCTGAGATGTTCGCTGCGCAACCCTATGAAGCCGTTAACCTGACTGCGCTTGCGCAAACAGTGGGGATTACTAAACCGGCACTCTACAGGTATTTCCGAGGTAAAGAAGTTTTGTTTCTTGCGTTGTTTGTCCAGGAATTGGGTAAACTGAAGCAAGGCTTTTCAGGGTTTGGCCACTCGGAAGACATGGGGGCAGCAATTGCGCGGGTTTTTGCTGAACACCCTTTGTACTGTCGTTTGTCGGCTATCCTGCATACCGTGCTTGAACGCGACCTAACCTATGATGAAGCGCTTGAGTTCAAGCGTACGTTGCGGTCAGAAGTGATGGAAATAGGGCAGGTGCTTGCGGTTGCGCTTGGCACTGCTAACACAGAGCTTGTGTTTGATAAAACGGTGCAGGTTCAACACGCCTTGATTGGTGCCTGGCACATGACCCATCCGGTGGGCGCAGTAAAAGAAGTGCTTGAGCGCGACGATATGGCAATTTTCAGCCAGGATTTTGAAACCTCTCTCGCAAAGCATTTAAGGGCAATCCTGCGCCTTTGATTTGCAGGCTTGGAGAAAAATTCATTTTTTCCCTTGCCGCAGGACCAAAATGATTTACTTCGTATACGAAATAGATATTTTGGATTCGAGGTAAATGGCTGATCCCAGGCTTTTTCATTTGTTGCACTTGAGCCACCGGGCGGTTTTCCGCGCTGCCGATCGGGCGCTGACGAAACGCTTTGGTATCACGGCGGCACAGCAGGCAGCGCTGATGTTTCTGGCGGAAAATGAAGGCGCAAGTATGAGTGCACTTGCAAATGCCGTCAGCCTTAAGCCAGCCGCCACCAGTGGTCTTGTTGACCGAATGGAAAAAAATGGATTTCTCCAGCGTCGTGCAGCCCCAAAGGATGGTCGTTCGTTCGAACTGTATCTCAATCCGGCAGGGAGGCAGATTGTCAGTGACAGCAAGTCGTTAATCGAGGAAAGCAACAGGCTGTTGCTGGATGGTTTTGACGCAAAAACCCGAAAAACAATTTCGGAGTTTTTACAAATAATTACCGAGCGCGCTGACGCGCTTCAGGATCAGAATAAAATGGAAAGTAAAGGATAAACCCCATGAGCGATCATATTCTTATCAGCACCGAAAAACGTGTGCTGACCATCACTTTCAACCGGCCAGAGAAGAAGAATGCGCTGACGCATGCCATGTATGCGACGATGGCAAAAGCCATCAAGGACGCCGAAAGCGACGATAATGTGCGTGCAATCCTGTTCACGGGTAATGGGGATGCTTTTACTGCGGGTAATGACCTGATTGATTTCCAGCAGGCAGGCGGTCTTACAGGTGATATGCCGGTGCAGCATTTCCTTGAAGCGCTGGGGACTACGGACAAGCCTGTTGTTGCCGCAGTGAACGGTGTTGGGGTGGGCATTGGCCTGACAATGTTGCTGCACAGTGATCTGGTTTATATGTCTGAACATGCAGAAATTCAGGCTCCTTTTGTGGATTTGGCTCTTGTGCCGGAATTTGCCTCTTCGTTGTTGTTACCTGCCCGCATTGGCCATGCCAAGGCTGCTGAAATTTTCATGCTTGGTAAGCGCGTGAGCGCCGAGGAGGCTTGTCAGCTCGGTATTGCAAACGGGGTTTGTGCTCCAGATGAGCTTCTTGCGGTGGCGGGCAAAGCGGCGGCCAAACTTGCCAGAAAAGCACCGCGCTCACTGCAGATGACCAAGCGTTTGATGCGCGGTGACAAAGAAATGCTTGCTGAACGCATGAAGCAGGAAAGTGTATATTTTGGGGAACAGTTGCAGTCGGCTGAAGTAGCAGAAGCGATCACTGCCTTCCTGCAGAAGCGGGCACCGGACTTCGGCTGATAGGCGTCGTCCCTTGCAAATTCGCGCTGAATGGCCACCTTTTAGGGGTGGCCATTTTTTGAGGAGGGGACCATGCCAGAAGGTGATCAGCAATCGGGCGGCGAAAACAACGACGCCAAACGTAAAAATATGGGGCTCGGTATGGGCATTGGTATTGCGATTGGGGCCGGAATTGGTGCTGCTATCGACAATCTCGCTATTGGTATCGCAGTCGGTGTTGCTCTCGGTGCGGGGCTTGGGCAGGTGTATGCCAGAAACGACAAGGGTAACGGCTAACGCAATATCCTAAGCATTCTCCGTTAGTTTTTCCGGCACCGTTTGACGCAGTTCGAACTTTTTCACTTTGCCCGTCGCGTTGCGGGGTAGGGCTTCCATCAGAACCAAATGACTGGGGTGCTTGAATTTAGCGAGTGTTTTGGCACAGTGGCCCTGGATTTGTGCCAATGTTTGTGAGTGTCCGTCTTTCAGTACGACCACGGCACAGCCGGTCTCGCCCCAACGCTCATCGGCTATGCCGATAACAGCAACTTCGATAATGGTATCTAATTCACTGAGACAGGCTTCAACCTCAGCGGGATACACATTCTCTCCGCCTGAGATATACATGTCCTTCGCACGGTCTTCGATGGTGATATAGCCCTCGCTATCACGCCGTGCGATGTCGCCAGAGAGGAACCAGCCGTCTTTAAATGCCGATTTGTTGGCCTCAGGGTTGTTCCAATATCCAGGTGTGATCGTGGGGCCGCGCATCCAGATTTCACCAGGTTCACCGGGCGCAGCTTCTTTACCGTTCGCGGCGACAATCCGCATTTCTGTAAACATAAGTGCTTTGCCGGATGTGCCAATTTTGCGTGGCACATCTTCTTTGGGGCAGACGCAATTTGACGCCACGGATTCTGTCATGCCGTAACCGTCCTGTACCTTCAGGCCTTTGGCGCACCACCATTCAATAAGTTCCTTGGGAACGCTCGCGCCGCCAGCCAGCGCGGTGGTTATGCGAGAAAAGTCGGTCGTTTCCACTTTTGGATGCAGCCGCATGGCATTATACATGGCAGGCACACCGATTGTATGGGTGATGCCCAGCTCAGGGTTGTCGATCACGTCGAGCGTGGCACCCGGCTCGAAGGAACGCATTACTACCGTAGTGGCCCCGAACCACAGTGCGGGCAGACTGGAAATGTTTAAGCCACCTACATGGAACAATGGCATGATCGACAGCCAAACAGCATCCGCCGTGGTGCGGATCGGGCTCACCCCGTTTACGGCGGAATAAAACACCATGCCGTGGGTAATGATTACCCCCTTGGGACGGCCTGTGGTGCCGGAGGAATACATCAGCATGCACTGATCGTCCATTGTCTGTGATATACGTGCTGTTATGGCGGCAGAAGTAGCTACAGAAGCAATAGCGGCTTCCATGTCAGAGCGGCCACCCATCCCATCCATGCCAATAAAATGTTTGGTTTTTATCAGCGGTTTCAACTCCGTAATCACCGCTTCAAACTCATGGTCATAAATCAGCACGTCGGCACCGGCATCATTGACAATAAAATCCAGTTCCTTGGCGGTAAGGCGGAAATTCAGTGCCAGCGAAATGCCTCCAATGCGCCAAGTCGCAAAAATAATATCGAGAATATCAGCGGAGTTAAGCGCGATAAAACCAACGCGGTCACCGGGTTTGATGCCGAGTGATTGTAAATGTGCGGCTAGTCTGCCGACGCGCAGGTGCATTTCCTTGTATGTCTGGCGGCGACCACTGGCGAGATCAATTGTCGCAGTTTTAGCCGGACTGGCAACTGCGTGATGGGCGATCCAGTCTATTACTGCTGGTGCCGTGTGAATTGTCATGTGGCTTGCCTCCCCAAGAAACCGCATTGCGTGAAGATATTTAAATATTTATAGGCCGCTTTATAAGTTCGGCAACTCTTGTGGCCGCAGGGTTATGCCTGAGTAAGCTGTGCTTGTTCGTTCTGGGTGTTATTTTAAATAGTTCTTTCTTTAAAAAATATCTATTGTTTCATGCTCCTTTGAAGGATTGGTGTGATGGCTGAAAATCAGTTGCAGCTCAGTTACTGGAAAAGCCCTGAGGCTTGCTTGATCATTATGGCAGGCGCTGCGCCCTTTGCTTTTGCTATCTGGATGGCGCTACTCAATAATTTTACCCACGAAGTTGCAGGCTTTACCGGAACGGAAATTGGCGTTTTGCAGAGCGTGCGGGAAATCCCGGGTTTTTTGGCCTTCACTGCAATTTTTTTGTTATTGCTGCTGCGCGAGCAGCTTTTTGCAATCCTCTCGCTGGCCCTTTTGGGATTAGGGGTTACTGCAACCGGATTTTTCCCCAGCGAATACGGCCTTTATTTTACAACCCTTATAATGTCTATCGGGTTTCATTATTTCGAGACGGTGCAAATGTCGCTCACGTTGCAGTGGCTTCCGAAGGCAACGGCACCGCGCGCGATGGGGCGTCAGATATCGGCAAAGTCTGTGGCCTCTATTCTCGCGTATGGTTTGCTTTGGTTATCACTTGAAGTTTTTGGTGTTTCATACGCTTGGCTTTATGCTGCGGGCGGCGGCATTACCGTTGCCTTAGCTGTATTCCTTTGGAGTTACTTTCCAAAGCTGGAAGGCGGTGAACCACAGCATAAAAAAATCATTCTGCGAAAACGTTATTGGCTTTTTTACGCGCTGACTTTCATGGGGGGTGCCCGGCGTCAGATTTTTGTTGTTTTTGCCGGATTTCTGCTGGTTACCAAGTTTGGGTATTCGGCTGCCGAGATCAGCGGCCTTTATTTGCTGAACCACATCGCCACAACCTGGATCGCGCCAAAGCTCGGTGGGTTAATCAGCCGGTTCGGTGAGCGCAAGGCGTTGGTATTTGAATATGTTGGGCTTGTTATCGTATTTGTCGGATACGGCCTGACACAGGATGCTATGGTTGCAGCGGTTCTGTATGTGCTTGATCATTTATTCTTTTCGTTTGCGATCGCGCAGAAAAGCTATTTCCAAAAAATTGCAGACCCCAAAGATATTGCTGCGACCTCCAGTGTCAGCTTTTCGATCAATCATATTGCGGCGGTTATTATCCCCTGGGTATTCGGAATATTTTTGTGGTCACGCGATCCTTCGCTGGTTTTTTACGCTGGCGCGATCATGGCCTTTGTATCGCTTTTACTTTCTTTGAATGTGCCGCGATCACCCTCATGTGGCAATGAGGTAGCGTTTCGATCACGGGGGCAGACACAGCCCGCTGAATGATAACCATGCCCGCAAATATGCTTAAGGTTTGTTAAGGCTTCTTCGTTAGGCTGTGAATTGTCGCCCGTTCATGGCCGAATTGATTGAGGAGCTTATTTTATGTCCCCTGAAGACGTAGAAAAATTACAATTTTCTTTTGGACAGATGGTGCCGAAGAAAGATCAGATAGCCGCAATATTTTACCATCGGCTTTTTGAGGTAGCACCAGGCGTTAAGCCTCTTTTTAAGGATCCTATCGACGAGCAAGGCCAAAAGCTTGTTTTGGCGCTGAAACAGATTATCCTTTCTTTGAAACAGCCCAACGAGTTGGGAGATTTTCTATCTAAACTTGCCAAGCGTCATGTGGATTACGGCGCAGAGCCCGCGCATTATGAAGTGGTGGGGGGTGTCCTGTTGCAGACGTTTGAAGAGGTGATGGGCGATCAGTTCACCCCTGAATTGAAGGCATTATGGGGGGCTGCATATGGTGTTGTTGCTGACGCGATGATCAAGGCTGCTGGTGAAAAATAGCGAGCTACAATCGGGTTTCCCTGTGGCCAGGTGATACAGGTGATCAATCGTCCCAGATACTGAATCAATCAGCCCAGATATTAGCCAAATATTAGCCAAGTCTTGGAAAGACGAGATCGTCTGCTATACCCTATGCAGCGGAGGGCATGGATATATGGAAGAAACACGTTTGGAGCAACAGCTCGCTTTTGTGGAAAAGCATAGTTGGGCGGACGCCGACCTGTTTCCGTTGCCATCCGATGCTTCCAAACGCACTTATACGCGCCTGACCAGAGGCAGCGAAAGCCGTATGCTGATGGATGCGCCGGTGGAAAGCGAAAAGCTGCCAGAATATTTGCAAATCCGTGGACATTTAGAAAAGCTTGGCCTGCGCGTGCCTGAAATTTTCGCGGCTGATACAGTTGCGGGGCTGGCTCTGATCGAAGATTTCGGTAACGATACATTCACAAAATTACTGGAGGAAAACACCCCGGAAGAGGTGCTCTATATGCGGGCCGTTGAGGTGCTGGTGCAACTGCACCGGGAGCGAAAAGCAGCGGTGCAAGTGAAGGTGCCGCCTTATGATATGGCGTTGATGTTGGAAGAAGTTGGACGTTTCCTTTTATGGTTTGTGCCTGCGGTACGGGGCAAAAAGGTGAGCAGCGCAGAAGAAGAGGCTTTCTTCAAGGCCTGGCGTTCGGTTCTTGCACAAGTTTCCCTTGACCGATCCTCTTTTGTTTTTCGTGATTTCCATGTCGACAACCTAATGATCATTAAAGGCGACGAAGGGCTGCAGGGCTGCGGGCTGCTCGACTTTCAAGACGCGCTGATTGGGCCAGCAGCCTATGATATGGTTTCGCTCTTGGAAGATGCACGCCGTGATGTTACTTCGCAAACACGCGAGGCTGTTTTGGCATATTATTTTGATGCTTGCCCTGAGGTCGATCGCCGTGCTTTCCTTAAAGAAATGGCCGTGCTTGGTGCACAGCGCCACACAAAAGTGGCAGGCTTGTTTGTGCGCCTCAGCGTGCAAGACGGTAAGAACCTGTATTTGAAACACTTGCCACGGGTTGTAAGCTTGATGAACAAAGCGCTGGCAGCCCCTCAGCTTTTGGGGGTCAGGGCCGTCATTCTTGGCCTCGTGCCTGATTTTGAAGAAATCTCTTTTACTGAAGAGTTTATGGGGTCAATGCAAAGGGCTTGATGTGAGATTTTTTTATTTTTGATCTGCGTCAATTTACCAGAAGATATGTTTCTTATTATAACGCTCATAAATTGCCTGAGCTGTAACTTGTTTTGTTGAAGCGTCAGGTGGAAAGCGTGTGCACTTATAAGATTAAGGCTAAGTCACCTATATTTAGGATAATGGCTTACGGGTGGGGTTGAGTGCTCATAATATATGTAAGTGAAGCTCGTGTGAGGTGAAGATGGATAATCTTGACGTTGTTCGGGCAAAAGTGGTTCGTTTGCTGCTTTTGTTCCTTTGGGCGCATGTGCCCGCTGTTTTTTTACATGGCTGGTGGGCTAATAGCGAGAATACGCAGGCAATTGCAGCCGGTGTCTTCGTCCTGTCGCTGCTGGCTACGTTGGCTCAGAAATTTCTTTCTCCGCCGCGTATGGGGCGCATTGTACTCGCTATGGCGATGACATTGACGGCTGGTGGGTTGGTTGCCCTTTATGAGGGGCATGCCTGGCAAAAAGATGTGCATTTGTATTTTGCAACTGTGATTGCACTTTTATCGGCAACATTCTGCTGGCGAACACTGGCGGTTTCATTCGGCACGACAGTTTTATATTTCCTGATTGTGAACATTGTTGCTCCGCAGTGGCTGTATGGTGGGGCTGGTGATCTTTTGGAAGTTGGTTTTGAGCTTATTGCCTTTGGTGTGTTAGCTGCAGGTTTGCTCTGGATGAGCCACCAAGTCCAAAATCTATTCGATCGGGTGCATGCGGAACAGGAACATGCCAAAGCAGAAACTGCAAAGGCACTTGAGGCAGGCGCAGTTGCGGAAAATGCGGCCAAAGAGGCGGCAATGGCAGCGGAAGCGGCGACTACCGCCAAGGATGAAGCCAATACGCTGAGGCAGGAACAAGCTGCGCATGAAGCACAGTTGGCCTCAGAAAAAAAGGCTATGCTTGAAGGGTTGGCTACCGAGTTCGAAGGGTCGGTTCAGCAGATAGTTGGGGATGTATCAGCGATGATGCACGAAATGAAAGCTATCGCGACAGATCTGCAGGCCCGAGCGCAGTCAGGTATTAACAGTGCAGAAAATATTTCGGTCGCAACAGAGAATGCCTCGGACAATGTTGAGAATGTATCTGGCGCTGCCTCTGAACTTGCGGGCTCAACATCGGAAATTGCCCAGCAGATTGATCAGACCAATCAATTAACAACAAATGCCGTGAGCGAGGCTGCTGGTGTAACTGATCGTATCAGCAAGCTGTCTGAACGGGCCAACGAAATTGGCTCTGTTGTTGCCCTGATTACCGAGATTGCAGAGCAGACCAACCTTCTTGCCCTTAATGCAACAATCGAGGCTGCACGGGCAGGCGATGTGGGTAAAGGTTTTGCTGTTGTGGCCTCAGAGGTTAAGAGCTTGGCTGGGCAGTCTGCCAGGGCAGCAGAAGGCATCCACGAACGTATCGGTGCGGTTCAGGGTGCTACGAGTGACGCGGTAGAAGGCATGGAGGCAATTAGTGATATGGTCTCCAGTATCAATATAGGTGCCACAGCAATCGCAGCGGCTGTGGAAGAGCAGGATGCCGCCACACGGGATATTGCGGGATCAGTTCAGCAGGCATCTTCCGAAACACGGGCGGCGGCGGATAATGCCAAAGCAGCGGAAGAGGCCGCGCGGCAATCTGAGCATGCAACGGTAAGTGTGCTGGCCGCCATTGATAAGCTTGAAGTGCTTGCCGATAATCTCAGCGGGCAAACAGATGCTTTTCTTGTGCAGGTACGTTCTGGTGCCTAAGGGCTTCTAGCTGCTGAATTCGGTGAAAAGATTATCATATCTTTTCACCATATCTTCGATGTTGTATGCCGTTTTGGCCTTTTCCTGATTGGCAGCCCCGATCCGGTTGGCGACATCTGGTGCATTCAGGAGTGCAGACAGGTTGGCCGCGAGTGTTTTGGCATCGCGGCCAACGATATAGTCTTTGTTAGGGTCTGAGACCATATGGGCTATGTCGCCGACATTCGTACTGACAACGGGTAGACCTGCTGTCATTGCCTCAATAACAGAAAGTGGCATTTGCTCTGTGTCTGAAGATAGGGCAAAAATATCGAAAACCGGCAGTACATGCTCAGGATGCGGCAGACCCCCGGTGAAGATTACCTGATTTTTTTTGCAGACACGTTCAGCCAGCATCTTAAGGGCAGGCATGCCAATGCCTTCGCCGACAATAACAAGCTGTATATCCGCGTGCTTATCCTCGACTGCGCTAAAGGCCTCAATAAGGCGTCCAATATTCTTTTCAGGGCGCAGGCCGGCAATCGTGCCAATGGTGCTTTGGCCGCTTTTGACGCCAAGTGAACGAACAAAGTCCTCATTGGCGGGGCAGATGAAACGATCAATATCAATGCCGTTAGGAATAAACCGTAGATTTTTGCCGCGGATGCCCCAGTTGGCTTTCACCTGCTTTTTGAGTGTTTCTGATGGCACGACAACAGCTTTGCAACTTTTGTAAGCAAACGAGCGCATCAACCGCCGGGCTTTGATCTCGCCCTCAAGCTCGTCTTCGGTAAAGCCATCCTGAATATGGATCATGGGGCAGATGGGAAAAAATTTATTTGCCAGAGCCCATTCGGTGGCCCCCCAATTGTAGGTAACGAGCAGATCAGGCTTTCTTTCTTTCAGCAATTTCCTGCAGGCGATGATAGCCGCAAGAGTATTGCCTTTTGGTACTAACTGCGCGCCGCCTTCGGGCGCTTCAACGCCCTCCACCAGCTTTAGTGTGTCATAGGCGCTGTCCATAGCATAGACACTGTGTATAAAGCCTGCTTTGCTGCGTTCAATATAATCGACGAAGCGGCGCTGTGGCCCACCAACAGCAAGTGTCGAGAAAATATGAAGGATGCGTTTGGGCGCTTCTGGCAAGGTCGTTAGCTTTCGTTCGAACTGCGAGCGTGAATTTTAATGGCTTGGTCGTAAAAGTCTTTAGGGTTTGAAACGGGTGTCCAGCCCAGAGCCGCTTTGGCATCACTACAATCAAAACGCGCAAACATTGCGCGGGATTTGAAATCCCTGATGCTGTGCAGGGATTGTTTTTTGCCTGCAACCTTTTTGATCAAAACCTTCAAATTCTCGACGACCGTAATATAGCGCGGACTTTGTGCATGATAAGTAAACGGCCTGCCGGTTGCTTTCTGCAGCGCGTCGAAATATTCGAGCGCAGTCAACGTCACGTCGCCGCAAAGATTATAGCATTCGCCGCCAATGCCCTTCGTCTGCATCGCTGCGATTATCGCATCTGCGACATCACAGGCCAAAACAAAAGGCAAAGCAACGGTGCCGTCGCTCCAACCCAGGCAGTGTTGATCATTGTTGAATACACCAAGCCCGCTATGGGCTGCAGGCGTACCCTTGCCGACAACGATACCTGGCCGCAGGATCACGACTTCGGGCCCCTCCTCTTTGCCAAGCTCAAGCATGCGCAAGTCCGTATAGGCCTTGGCGCGGGCATAATCCGCCCGCTTTTCGGGCTGCTGGTCTGGTGGTGTGTCGCCGGTGATCGTATCGGATGTGTTGCCAAGGTACAGCCCTGCAATCGAACCAATATGAATCAAGCGCTCGACACCTGAATCCTTGCAGGCTGTGAACACGGCTTCAGCGCTGCCCAGCATTGCTTTGAGGATTGCTTCAGCATCCGCGCCGCCGCCGCCGTGCGCCAGGTTGATAACCTTTTTAGTCCCCTTTATTGCACCTGTAGCAGCTTCCGAACTGCGCATATCGGCCGAAACGAGGTCTATGTTGTCATGGCTGAAAATGGCAGGGAGGTTCCTGAGGTTACGGGCCACGACGCGAAGGGTCATGCCGCGGTTGACACATTTTTCAACCACATATCGGCCAATAAAGCCGGTGCCGCCTAATATAACAGCGTCCACCACTTCCCTTGGAGGCCGTTTTTCATGGGCGCTTGAGGGTATGCTTGACGGTACGGCTTCGGCCATTGTTGCGCTCGCTTTGAGGCAGGCATCAATAAGGCCTTTGGCAAACGGGAAATTCGCACGCAGTGGGCTGGTGCCGGCAAGACCTTCGTGAAAATTGGCGATGCTGCCAGCCATGCCCAGATAAAAGCTGTCGCAGCGTGTGCCGATCCCAATCATTGATTTTGCATAATCAAGGAAGTTTTCTTTACTTTGTTTGGCTGTTTGCTTGGCGTTTTTGCGGCCGGTAATAAAATAATCCGATGCTTCAAGCCATTTGCTGCGGCCATCAACGATCATACGATTGTTAATCATGTCGGCGGTGGCAACGCCGTCGCTGCAGAGCGCACTGAGTGTCCAGAGCGGGTAGGTTGCGCCGACGCTGTAATGCAACTGCGCCCCTGAGTTATTGTCCGCTGCGAGATTCATCAATGTAGTTGGGAACAGCAGGGTATCGTCAGCGATTTCCAACGGGGCACCAACCATGGTCTGTACCTCGGTGAACGTTCCCAGCAGATACTGTATTTGCGCTAGTGGATGCACAGCTTGTTCCAGAAGAATATTGATCGGCTTCGCGAACATCCAATGCCCAAATTGCCCGCTTTCCAATTGCCTGAGCGGCGCGGCATAGTGGCACTGTACGGATTGTATTGTGCCGATTGCACCGCTTTTGACAGTGGCGACAAGCTTTTCGAAAGCAGGGTGGAACAAGGAATTCTGGTTTACGCCGAGCTGTGCTTTTGACTGGCCACAGGCTTTTTCCAAAAGGGCCAGATCATCTGCCGAGGTTCCAACTGGTTTTTCGACGAAGGTTGGTATGCCTGCATTCAGAAACAGGGCGGCAAGCGCGGCGTGGCTGTCAGGCGGTGTTGTAATGTGCACCGCATCCACCATCCCGCTTTCAGACAGGGCTTCCGCTGAGGTGTAAATATTGTTCGTACCCCATTTTTTTGCAAAGACAGCGGCGCTGGGGCCCCTTACGTCTGCAACGGCTGTAATCGTTAGTTCTGGATTGTTTGCAATGGCCTCTGCGTGCGTTTCGGCGATCACGCCCGAGCCAACAATGCCAATTTTTGTTTGCGCCATTTACCCCGCTCACACGTTATGGGACCGAGTTCACAGTTGTAAGGCCTGTTCGGTTTTATGCAAGGTTCATATAGAGCTAGTGGCTCATAAAGATCGGCAGGTCGCTGTTGGCCACCAGATAACGAGTCACTCCACCAAGGATCATCTCTCGCCAACGGCTGTGGGAATAGGCCCCCACGATTACCATGTCCGCCTTCTCCTTGTGTGCGGCTTCAAGTATCTGCTCGCCGACAGGGCGGCCATCAGCAGGCTTTTTGTGTATAACACAAGTGACCCCGTGATCGTGCAGATACTCCGAAACATCTTCAAGGCCGGGCCGGTCGGGGTCAGCCTCGCCGATTTGCAGCAGCGTGACTTTTTCAGCGCTCCATAATAACGGGAGCGCGGCACCAACGGCGCGCGCACCTTCGGCGCGGCCATTCCAGGCGACCATGATATGGCGACCTGGGGCTTCGGTGCTTTCCTCTGGCACCATCAAAACGGGACGTCCCGATCGGTAAATCAGGTCATGAAAAATTTCCTGGCTATCGCCCAAATTTGCACTGGGTTTGCTGCAAATGGCCAGATCGGCTGTACGCGCGCGTCTGCCAACATGATCAGTGATCTGGCCCGAAACAACACGCCATTGTGCATTGGCACCGTCGGCTTTTTTTGTCGCATCTGCCATGCGGATACCCGATTGTTCCATGCCGGTTGAAAAATGCTTGAAGGCTTTTTTCGCTTGTGCCTTACCTTCTTTGTCAGCGGCGTCACACAGATCCTGGATCATATCTGCAGTCAAGCCTTCGCCCATGAACGGGATCGCCGAACGTGGGTCGGGGCGTATGAATAAGCCATTAAGGGTTGCTCTGAACTGAAAGGCAAGCAAGCCTGCCACGCGGGTGACATTGTCATGGGCGACTTGTAGGGTCAGAGGTAACAAGATTGATTTCACATCTTCCTCCCTTGATAAGCTCGCTACTGCGAGCAAAATATTGCAACCACAGGGTCATAATTATATGAAACAAGTGTAATTGTTTCTTTGACATAGGTTAAGGTAGTTACCAGCTTAAACTCTGGTTCATCGGCTGTTCAGCGTCAGCTTGAGAAAGTATAGTTCATGAAGCGAACTTTGCGAAATTTGGTGTTTTCAGTATTTGCGGTGTCGTTGACAGCGGTGGCGATCCCTTTAGGGGAGGCTGAGGCAACTGCGGTCTATACAGCGAGCCGCGACGAGCATGACGATGCCTTGCAGGCGATCAAACGCGGTGAGATCATGTCTTTCTCACAGATTAAACGGTCGGTCGAAAGTCGGCTTGGTGGGCGCGTTGTGGATATCAAGCTGCGGCGTACCAACCGGGGCTGGCAGTATTTCCTGCGGGTGAGTCGCCAGGACGGGCGAGTGGTTGCCGCTGTTGTCGACGGGAAAACCGCGCGTATTTTAAGTACGCGCTAAGCAGGATTGGGGAGCCAGATAATGCGCATTTTGGTTGTAGAAGATGATGAAAGCCTGGCGGGGCAAATCCAGCAAAGCTTGCTTGATGCTGGTTACGCCGTTGATGTTGCAAATGATGGGGAAGATGGTCATTTCCTAGGGGATACAGAACCCTATGATGCCGTGATCCTGGATCTTGGTTTGCCGATAATGGATGGTCGCAGTATCCTTAAGAAATGGCGTTCTGATGGCAAGAAAATGCCGGTCCTTGTCCTGACTGCACGGGATAGCTGGACGGACAAAGTGGAAGGCTTGGACGCTGGCGCAGACGATTATCTGACGAAGCCATTCATTGTGGAAGAACTTTTGGCGCGGCTTAGGGCGCTTATTCGTCGTTCGGCTGGGCAAACCAGTCCGCAATTGGAGTGCGGGCCGGTTCTGCTGGATACTCGTAACGGGCGTGTAACGGTTGCTGGGCGAGCTATCAAACTGACGGCACAGGAATTTAAACTGCTGTCCTATCTGATGCACCATGAAGGCAAGGTGATTTCCCGGACCGAGCTCACGGAACATATTTATGATCAGGATTTCGACCGGGATAGCAATACTATTGAAGTGTTTGTGAACCGCATCCGCAAGAAGCTGGATGCGACGGTTATCCATACAGTACGTGGCCTTGGTTATCGGCTGGAGTGGAACGAGGCCGCTGAGTGACGGGCACCCTGAAGCATTTTTTCGGCACGCTAACGGGCCGTCTTTTAAAGTCCGCCGTTTTGTGGTCTTTGGCGGCGCTCGCTGTAGGTGGCTTTATCCTGTCGTTGGTTTTTCGAACCTATGTACTCACAGATGTGGACAAGCGGCTCAGTATGCTGATTGACAGCATGGTTGGTGTGGCTGAAATCTCTCCCGATAATATTCTCCGCTTCTCGCGGCCTCTTTCCGATCAGCGCTTTATGACGCCAGAATCCGGTCAATATTGGCAGATCAGCGAGGAAGACCAGGAGCCTTTTCGCTCACGCTCCCTGTGGGATTTTGAGCTAACCCCCGATGTTGGGCACCGGGCTTTTTCGCTAAAATTCTATGAAGTGCCGGGGCCAGGTGGGCAAACTCTCAGGGTTGCCGAACGGGACATCATCCTGCCATCGTCGGATCGCATCTTCCATTTCCAGGTGGCAACGGATATGGCCGAAGTGTATGACGCCATCGCCGAGTTCAACTGGCTACTTATCAGCGCCTTGGGGCTGATCATGCTTACGGTAACGATGGCGCTTGTCCTGCAGGTAAGTTACGGCCTCAGGCCGTTACGGCGTTTGGGGCGCAGCTTGTCGGGTGTGCGGGCGGGCAAAGAAAGCCGGATCGAAGGCGACTGGCCGCAAGATCTGCAGCCGCTTGCACAAGAGATTAATGCACTTATTGAACAGAACGAGCAGTTGGTTGAGCGGGCACGCACCCATGTAGGTAATTTGGCACACGCCTTGAAAACGCCGCTGAGTGTGATCCAGAATGATGTGGAAGATGCAAACGACGAACGCGGCAAGCGCATTCGTACGCAAACGCGCTTGATCCGGGAGCATGTTGATCATCACTTGAAACGCGCGCGCATTGCGGGCGGCGGCTCGGGCAAAGGGCTGCCAATCAAAGAGCGGCTTGAGAAAATTATCAATGCAGTGGCTGTGACAACCCATGATAAAGGCGTGCATTATGATCTTTCCTGCCCTGCCGATTGCCGCTTTGATGGAGAAAAAGAGGATTTCGACGAGGTGCTGGGCAACCTGATTGATAACGCCGGTAAATGGGCGACAAGCAGTGTCGTGGTTGAGGCGGTGCGATTGAACGACAACCCGCGTAGGCCATTCATGGAAATTCGGGTGTCAGACGATGGCCCCGGTGTACCCGCTGAGGAAATCAATACGCTCTTTGAACGAGGCAAGCGTCTTGATGAGCGTGTGCCAGGAACGGGGCTAGGCCTTGCGATTGTACGCGATATTGTTGAAATGTATGGTGGGCAGGCCCGTCTTGCTCATGCACCCTCGGGCGGCCTGATGGCGATTTTAAGATTGCCCGCGAAATAATCATGCCGCGAAAAGCGGGGTTTTCTCGAAATATTGTTTGAGCTGTTCAGCGAACTGTTGGTAGGCGGTGTTTGACTTTTGGATAAACCCGGCCACCTGGCTGTCAAAAATTGCCATGCGCTTGACCCAGTCGCCTGATTCAGAGAAGACAAAGATAATCACATCTTTGGTGCAGGGGTCATTTTTTACCTCGGCCAGAAATTTATGCCCATCCATCATTGGCATATCAAAATCCAGCAAGACAATTATTGGCTTTCCATAGTAGGGCGCTTTCGGGTCCTGTAGCATTGCAACAGCTTCGTTGCATCGGCTAACGCGTGTCACGCTATTGTTGATGGTGGATTGCCTAAGCGCCCATTCCAAACCGATCTCGTCAAGGTCGCTTTCTTCGATGATTATAATCGGTACATTCTTGTGGTTTTGCATTTCAAACCCGTTCGTATGCTTAGCCACGATCCCAATACGTGCTGGCCTCAATCCGAAAAAATGAAGAGCAATAAACAGGCCGGTTTATGTTACGTATTTTACCTTAAGGCCCGCATACGCGAATGTGAGCCAGCCGCCCATCAGGGCCAGGCCGCCAAGCGGCGTGATCCAGTGATACATGCCAAGGCTGCCGGGGCCTAACACTGCGCGCCAATAAAGACTGAAGGAAAAACACACTATGCCGACGAGGAAGAAAATTGCGGCACGTGAGCCCCAGCGTGCTGGTGTTTTGTCCTCTTTTGCCCAGCGCACCAACAGGGCACAGGCAATAAGCGCAAACGTGTGGATAAAATGAAAGCTGTAAGCTGTTTGGAATAAGCTCATATCATCGGCGTCGATCGGCAACGCGTGTGAACCCATTGCCGCAAGTGCTGTCGCCGTGAAGCCGCTTAGGCCCGCGAGGCTTATGATCGTGGATACTTTCATAAGCCCCTAAATAGGTGCAGCTTTATGCAGGTACAAGCTCAGACTTGATAAGATCCGCACATTTTTCCGCGATCATGATAGTCGGGGCGTTGGTATTGCCGCCAATAAGGCGCGGCATCACCGATGCATCCACGACGCGCAGCCCTTCCAAACCGATCACTTTCAGGTCTGGACCCACCACGTTGTTTTTATTGTCGATCTGGCCCATCGAACAAGTGCCTACAGGGTGATAAATGGTTTCGGCCTTGTCACGGATAACTGCATCCGTGCCAGCATCATCTTCCACATCAATGCCGTGCCATGGGTCTTTTTCCTTGGTGATAAATTTGGCAAGTGCAGGCTGGCGGTACATACGTCGGATGATTTTGCAACCTTCACGCATGATGCGCAGGTCCTCGTCAAAATCCAGATAACGCGGGTTAATTTTCGCGGGTGTCGTTGGATCGCATGACGCAAGTGAGATAGTGCCGCGACTATGAGGCCTAAGCTGGCAAACATGGACGCCAAAACCGTGCTCATGCGGGTCCGCCAGGCCGTGCGACATGTCGGCCATCGCCAGCATGATGTGGAATTGGATATCTGGTCGCTCAAGCGCTTTGTCGGTTTTAAGGAAAGCACCCACTGGGGTCACGCAATCAGACATTACACCAGGTTTTTTTAGTGCCCACTTTATCAATTCCATGATACCGCGATCAGGGCGTTTGTACCGTAAGAATGAGATAGGGTCTTTGAGGTGTGCGCTGAGTAAAAGATCGAGATGGTCCTGCATGTTTTTGCCGACGCCGATCAGCTCATGCATTACGGGCAGGCCAACGGCCTGAATATCATTAGGGTCACCGATGCCAGAGAGTTGCAAGAGTTGCGGGCTGTTGATGGCACCCCCTGAGAGAATCACTTCACGACCAGCGTGCCATGTCTCTAGCTTGCCGCCGCGTTTCACTTCAATGCCGGTGGCTTTCTTGCCGCTTAAAAGCACACGCGTTGCCTGGGCATCCGTTAATATCGTCAGGTTTTCGCGGTCTTTAGCCATATTTAAATAGGTGCGCGCTGTGCTTTGGCGTCGGCCTTGTTTAATCGTTTGGTCGTACCAGCCTACGCCTTCTTGCTGAGGGCCATTAAAATCGTCGGTATAGGGAAGGCCCAGCCCGGCGGCAGCTTCCAGAAAGGCATCGTTTAGGGGATGATGGGATGTGTGCTCCTCTACAAGAAGCGGCCCCTTGCTGCTGTGCAATTCGTCATCATGTCTGGTGCTGCCTTCAGCTTTTTTGAAGTAGGGCAGGCACTCGTCGAAGGTCCAGCCCTTGCAGCCCAACTGTGCCCATTCATCATAGTCACGTTGATGGCCGCGAATATAAATCATGCCGTTGATGGCGCTGGAGCCACCGAGCACTTTGCCGCGTGGCCAGAAGAGCTTGCGGTCGTTCAGTTGTTTCTGAGGCTCGGTCCAATAATTCCAATTCATCTTGTTGGGTTTGACCACCTCGCTGATCATTGCGGGTACGGTGATCTTGATCGAATTATCCTTGCCGCCGGCTTCCAGAAGCAAAACACTGACATTGCTGTTTTCCGTTAGCCTTGCAGCGAGTGCACAACCAGCAGAGCCAGCACCCACGATGATATAATCGAATTTTTTCAAGCCCATTTAGTCTATCGCTTTCAATGTGATTGGCAGCCCGTCTAGTGGTTTGATAAGCGGCATAATCTGGAACTCTGTTCTATATCCGTCAGGTAAGTCAATTTCATAGTGTGGCAACAGATGGGCCATGATCACCTTCATCTGCATATAAGCGAAATGCAGCCCCAAACACATATGAGCACCGCCGCCAAAGGGCACCCAGGCATATCGGTGCCGTGTTCTGGCACCGCCTTCAGCGGAAAACCGCATCGGGTCAAAGGTGGTTGGATCGTCCCAAACCTCTGGGTCTCTGTGCACTGCAACGGTGCTAATCCCGATAATGGTGCCTTTTGGAATGCGGTGCCCGCCGAACGTCACTTCGCGGACTGTTTCGCGCGGCATAGCCGGGACGGGTGGGTTTATTCGCAGCGCTTCTTTGAAGGCATATTCGGTGAGCGTGAGCTTGGTCAAAAGCTCGTAAGGTAAACGGCCATCGTTCAGGCCGAGGTCTTTGATCTCGTCTCTGAGCTTCGCTTGCCACTCCCTGTGGCGGCCAAGTTCATAAACAAGCGTAGTGACAGAGCTGGTGATCGTATCGTGAGCCGCCATCCAGAGAAAAATCATATGGTCGATGATTTCCTGATCCGTGAAGCGGTTGCCTTCGTCGTCCTGCGCCTGGCATAGCTGGGTAAAAATATCCGTTAAGGTGCTTTCACGGCGTTCAGGGATCAGTTTCGTCAGAAAATCGATCATAAATTTTCGGCCCTGCACGCCTTTGTGCATCAAGGTGCCTGGGATTGGAACACGCACCACGCCCATTGCGGCGGCGACCATATCGGTAAGCGCCTTGTTGACCTGCTTACTGTCTTTACCAGGGTCCAGGCCAAGGAAAACTGTGGTCGCCATGTCGAGCGAGAGCTTTTTGATAGCCGGATAAAACTCAAATTTAGTTTCTTTGCCCCAGTTGGCGATGCGCTCAGGCATGGCGTCGTTCAGGCGTTCCAGATATCCTTTCATCGGGCCGGTTTTGAACGCCGCGGCCATAATATGCCGGTGGGCTTTGTGTTCGTCGAAGTCCATTAACATCAACCCGCGGGGGAACAGCCGTTCCAGATAAGGCCCCCAGCCCTTTTCGCTTGAAAAATTACGGGCTTTATCCATCAAAAGGAACTCGTTTGCGTCCGGGCCGTGGATGCTTACGGTATCCTTGAAAAAGCTGTTGCTACGATAGACAGGTCCGTAAGTGTCTCGCATGCGTTTGCCAAAAGCCTCAGGGTCTTTCAGCATTGTTAGCGTATGGCCGATGATCGGCAGGCCGCGTTCGCCAGGGATGTCTTCAAGGCGGGCTGGGCCTAATTCGATGTCGGCTTCTGTTGATGCAGTCATGATCCCCCCGGATAGATAAATAGGTGCAGCAAACTATAGGGAACTAATTAACCCAGGAAATGACTATAGGGTGCCTTGGGCACCTGTCAAACACCTGGCGCAACTTATTGACTTAATTATCAGTAAGGCCGTATCCGCCGCCGCCTGGCGTTTCGATAGTGATAGATTCGTCTGTTTCCAGTAAGGTGCCGTCAGATGCTGCAAGTTCCTGGATCATTCCATTATTTCTTTGCACATAGGTGCGCCCCGGTGTGCCGCTGCTCCCGCCCGCAAGGCCAGGTGGACCGCTTAGGCGGTGGTTCGAGAGAATGGAAACTTCCATTGGCTCAAAGAACCGGATGGTTCTTCTGGCACCGTTGCCGCCGTGGTAGAGACCTGTACCGCCACTATCCGCACGGATGCCGAATTCTTCCAACAGCACTGGATAACGCCATTCCAGCACTTCTGGATCAGTAAGGCGGCTGTTGGTCATATGGGATTGAATCGCATCAGTGCCGTCAAAGCCGGGACCAGCGCCCGTACCACCGGCGATGGTCTCATAATATTGGTGTGCTGCGTTGCCAAAGGTGAGGTTATTCATCGTGCCTTGGCTTGCTGCAAGGGCACCAGTTGCCAGAAATAGTGCGTTAGTGACGGCTTGGCTTGTTTCCACATTACCGGCAACAACTGCGGCGGGCGGCTTTGGATTCAGCATTGAGTTTTCAGGTACAATCAAATTGATAGGCTTGAGACATCCGGCATTCAAGGGAATGTCGGCTTGTGTCAGCGTTCGAAATACATACAAAACAGCGGCCTTGGTTACCGCGAGGGGAGCGTTGAAATTATTGGCCTGCATTTCGCTTGTGCCTGTGAAATCCACCGTCGCTGTACGGTTGTTGCTATCGGGCGTGATGGCCACCTTGACGATGCCGCCGCAGTCCACCGGGTAAGTGAATGAACCGGCCTCCAGTCTATCGATTACTTGGCGTACGGCTTCTTCGGCATTGTCTTGCACATGGCCCATATAGCTGCGCACGGTTTCCGCGCCAAAATGGGTGACCAGCTTGATTACTTGTTCTGATCCACGCTTGTTTGCAGCAACCTGTGCCTTGAGATCAGCAATATTCTGACCGGGATTGCGCGCGGGGTAGGAGGCACTGGAAAGTGCTTCCCGCACAGAGGCTTCGTTGAAAATGCCTTCAGATACCAGCTCAAAATTTGTGAAACGAACGCCTTCTTCTTCAATGGTTTTAGAATTTGAAGGCATCGAACCAGGGCTTATGCCGCCAATATCTGCGTGGTGACCACGTGATGCTACAAAGAAAGAAGGGGTAGTTTCATCTTCAATGAATACGGGTGAAATCACCGTAATGTCAGGCAAGTGGGTGCCGCCAGCATAGGGATCATTCACCATATAAACGTTGCCCGGCTTTATGCGGCCACTGCGGACTTTACGGACGGCGATAACGCTTTCCCCCATGCTTCCCAGGTGCACAGGCATATGGGGGGCGTTGGCGATCAGACTGCCGTTCTGATCGAACACAGCGCAGGAGAAATCAAGCCGTTCTTTCACATTCACTGAATGGGCGGTTTTCGCGAGCACACCGCCCATTTCTTCCGCAACCGACATAAATAGATTGTTGAAAATTTCCAGCATGATTGGGTCGGGCTTGGTGTTGCTGGCGTGCTGGCGTTTTGCTGTGCGGCGGCGCAGTAGCTTGAGCGTATCATTTTCCATCAGCACCGCTTCCCAACCGGGTTCCACCATTGTGGTGCCGCCGTTTTCAAGGATAATGGCTGGCCCGCTGAGCGTATGCCCTGGCTGCAACGTTTCTTTTTTATAGATAGCAGTACCAACAGCCTCGCCGGCAAGATGCAACGAACGCTCAGTCAGAGCGTGGGGTGTTGTGCCCGTAGCGGTGAGGGCAAGGCCGGATACAGGCGAGCGATTGTTTGCCTCGACTTCAAGTGATTGCACGATGATTGGCGTATCTTTTTCAGTGAAGCCAAATTGTTGCATATGGGCTACCTCAAAAGCCGCTTGCATGCTTGCTGGCGTGCTGTAACTGACTGCTAGCGCGGTGTCGCTGCCTTTATATTTCAGGTGGGCGCGTACATGACTGATTTGCTTTGAAACAGGAACGCCTTGTTTTGCAAGGCGCTTTTCGGCCCGTTCTTTTAACTGGGCACTTGTTGTCGCGAGCGTGATGGTATCGTCTAGTGCGCATTCGGTTGCTTTGTCAGCGACGGCGCTCATGGCGGCGAGGCCCATGCCGAGCGCTGAAAGAACGCCAGAAAAAGGTGGGACAATGACTGTGTCAATGCCAAGCGCCTCGGCGACAAGGCAAGCGTGCTGCCCGCCCGCGCCGCCAAAAGACAGAAGCGCATGGTGTTTGATATCGTGGCCGCGCTCCACCGAGACTTTCTTGATTGCGCGCGCCATATGCTCGACGGCCACAGCGATAAAGCCCTCAGCGATGGTCGCCAGGCTTGGCCTGTCGCCGGTTTCCTTCTGAATTTGGTTGGCAATTGCCTCAAAGCCCTTCTGTGTCGCCCCTGTATCCAATGGCATATCCCCATTCGGACCAAAAACCGCCGGGAACAAGTCAGGCTGCAATTTCCCTAAAAGCACGTTGCAGTCGGTTATCGTAATAGGACCGCCGCGTCCGTAGGCGGCGGGGCCTGGGTCTGCGCCTGCAGATTCTGGGCCTACCAAAAAGCGGCCTTGCGCAAAGCGGCAGGCCGAACCGCCGCCCGCCGCGACTGTGTGTATATCCATCATCGGTACGGTCATGCGCACACCCGCGACGACGGTATCAAACACCCGCTCATACTCGCCAGCATAGTGGCTGACATCGGTGGAGGTGCCCCCCATATCGAAACCGATAATATGCTCGACACCTGCACGTTTGGCGGTTTCAGCAGCGCCGACGATGCCACCCGCCGGGCCTGATAGAACGGCGTCCTTGCCCTCAAAGGCGCTGGCCTCAGCCAGGCCGCCGTTTGATTGCATGAAGTAAAGAGGCGTATCGCCCACGGCATCGCGCATTTGGCTGACATAACGCCGCAGGATCGGGGACAGATAAGCGTCTGCGACGGTTGTGTCACCGCGTGAGACAAACTTCATCAGCGGACTGACCTTATGGCTCACAGAAATCTGTTTAAAACCAATGCTTTGCGCTATTTTGGCTATTTCTTCTTCGTGTGACATGTAGCGGTAGCCATGGACAAAACAAATGGCACAACTTTTCAGGCCCTTTTTGTAGGCTGACTTAAGCTTCTGGACGGCGTCTTTCTCATCGAGGTTGCACTCGACCGTACCGTCGGCCCGGATACGCTCTTTGACCTCAATTACATGTTCATAAATTGGTTTTGGGCGCGACGGCGCGAGCGCGAACAGGTCGCTCCTATGCTGTTGTCCGATCAATAGCGCGTCTTTGAAGCCTTTGGTCACAACCAGCAAGGTTGCTTCACCCTCACGCTCCAATAGCGCATTTGTCGCAACGGTGGTGCCCATTTTTATGGCTGCCACCCGGCTACTCGGAAAAGGTGCATCTGTGCTGAGGCCCATAATCTCCCGCATGGCAAAAACGGCGGCGTCTTTGTAGCGCTCTGGGTGCTCGGACAGATATTTGTGATTGGTAAGCGCGCCGTCCGGATGGCAGGCAACAACATCGGTGAAAGTGCCACCGCGGTCGATCCAGAACTGCCATTTATTGGTCATGTTTTCCACCAAATACACAGTATTCTGCGGTTAAAAGAATTTACAGGCGTTTGCATGCTTTGAATTGCGGCCAATGATTTCAATGGGCTAATGCATGTAAGTTGACATAGTGTTTACACAACTAGCAATTTGTAAAGAGGATGGGTAGTTTGAAATAGTTTATAGGGTGCCTCTGGTTTGTGAGGTGCCGTGTGCTTGCTTTTTAGTTTGCCGGTGAAAATCTTTTGTTGTGTGGGTAGGGTGTCCTGTATTGGTTGCCTCTTTGAAAAGGGCCAGAGCAACATGAAATCCTTGCGTATTGAGATTGTAACTCGGGCTGAACGCAATCAGGCGCTATCGCTTGCGAATGACGCCATAGGCGCTGTGGAAGGGTGGATTGTTAGCCACCAATTGTTTTCCAATATGTCGGCGACACTTATTTTCGAGCTACCGGCCACTAACTGCGAGAAGCTTTTGGCACGATTGCGTGATGCGGGTTTCAAGCCGACTTTGAAGGATGATTATCCTGCGGGCCAAAAAGGTGACGTGCGTGGTAATCTGGTTTTTACTTTCATCCATGATGAACCCGATATGAAGCGCGCTGTGCCAGCTTTTGGTTGAAGCCACCACTGTATATTCAGGCGGGTATGACAATACAGGCTACGATTAAAATATACCGCTATTTGTAGAGCCGTAATCTTACACAAAAGGGCATCCCCTAGCGGTTTTCACGCTGCTTAAAACTTGAGGGGAGTAGAATGAAATATTTTACATAGTTGCTGATTGCGCGGCGCGCTGCCGATTTTGGTGGAAACATATTTATGGCCACGGGTTTATGAATATTTTCTCTATATTTTTAGCCTCTATCAGTGCCCCATTGTTCCACCATTTTTAGAGCGTATGGTGCCTTAAAAAACTCGTATTGAAGATTCTTCAAAGTATTAAGGACCCATCCTTTGGATATTTGATCTGGCAAAACAATATCCCTGATCAGCTCTTTGCCTTTAGCAAATTCCTCTGGTGTGATCATCTCTTCAAAAATTGGTTCAAACCGCAAATAATTATCCATTGAACGACCTCTAGACCAATCAAATTTGTCAGGTAATTCTTCCATCAGCACTCTGTACATATTTTCCATACTTTCGGACGCTTTTACAAACGCTTCGGCTGCCCTGCCACCAAACTCCCTGTATTCACGCTGCCTATCATTGGCGGCATCCCTGTCAAAGTTCAGCACGGCACCATCATATTTCTCCAAGGCTTCGCGCATCGCATTTACTGTGTCTGCGGCCTCAAGAACATTGTTACAGAATGGCAGAAAACTTTGATCAATTTGGGGGTCACCGCTTAATTGGGAGAATTCACGTTTTATCCATTGCGTCTTTTCTTTATATTGATCACTCGGAGGGTCCACTGACAGGATATAATCTGCGGCAGACCCAATCGCACATACAACTCCTGCAACCGCCAGAACAGGAATAGCGGCTCCCCAAGTCATCAGTCCCAATGCTGCGGCAAGAGTAAGGCCTGAACGTGTACCGGCATCATTTTTACTTTTTTCTTTTGCCTTGTCTGTAATAACAAAATCTACCGAACTCACGGATGATCCGGAAATCACTTTCAGGATTGCCGAATATCTTCCTGTTGCAGCCGGATATTCTGCCGTTCCATCAGGTCTCCAAAGCCAAACAGCCGAATTCGAAGGGGGAACTATGGTGCTTTTCTTTTTCCTCAACCCGGAAAATTTAATCATTTCTGGAGTGGCAATCATTTCTCCGTTACGGGCTATCGCGACAGCCTCGCTCTTCGGCAGTGCGATCTTTTTGCGTATGGTGTAAAGCGATAGCTCTACAGGTTGATACAATGCGTATTCTTGTTCATCCGAAGTAAAATGCATATAGCCCTCCCGTAAATCGCGCTGGTTTAATTGAATAATTACTCTTTTTACGAGTAAAGTCCAGCGAGCGTAAAGTGCCTCCCGATGGGAGTTTTAGGTTTTGGGGCTTTTAAAAGCGCAGGGAACTCACTCCTGGCACAGCAGGAAAGTGAATCTTACTGATATGATTATCAATAAAACTTTACATTTTAATGTAAGTGATTAATAAAGTATTCAAAGGGGTCAAATCCAGTGCGTGAGGGGAAGTAAGGTGGATGATCAGCAAAGCGGCTTAGCTGAAGCCTCAAGTGCGCGGAAGCAGGCAGACCACGTGGCAGGTGCTGTGATTGCGATCATTGGTGCAGGTTTCTCGGGCATGTGCATGGCGATCAAGCTCAGGGAAGCAGGTTTCCAGAATATTACGCTTTATGAAAAAGCCGACAATGTTGGCGGTACATGGCGCGATAACAGTTATCCTGGTGTGGCTTGCGACGTGCCGTCTCATCTGTATAGCTATTCGTTTGAACCCAAGGCTGACTGGTCTTTACTGTTTTCGCCGGGCGGAGAAATTCAGGAATACTGTGAGCATGTGGCTCACAAATATGGCCTGCTCAAGCAAACCAAGTTTGGCAAAGAATTAATTAAATCACACCATAGCGATGGTGGCTGGGATCTGACGTTTGCTGATGGCTCGACGGAGCGTGCTGATTTTCTTGTGAGCTGCATTGGGGGACTGCATGTGCCGAGCTACCCCGATATCGAAGGGTATCAGGATTTCAAAGGTGCAAGCTTCCATTCTGCCAAATGGGATCATGATCATGACCTTACCGGCAAGCGCGTGGCGGTCGTGGGTTCAGCGGCGAGTGCGTTGCAGTTGATCCCCGAAATTGCCGACAAGGTCGCTTCTCTTGATATGTATCAGCGTACAGCGAACTGGGTGATGCCCCGCGCCGAAACACCTTACAGTGAGAACCAGAAAAAATGGTTCAAGCGCTTGCCTCTTTTGGCAAAACTGCACCGGCTGATGATTTATCTGGTATTTGAAAGTCGTATCCCGCTGTTCCGTGGTTCTACGTTCTTTGGAGAACGGGCCAGGCGTATGGCGGTTAAGCACCTTGAAAGCCAGGTCGACGATCCGGAATTGCGTGCCAAATTAACACCTGACTATCCGGTTGGTTGCAAGCGCATCCTGGCGTCCGACAGTTTTTATCCGGCGCTCCAGCAGGACAATGTTTCCGTCATTACCAGCGGTATTGCACGCATTACCGAAGATGCCATTATCGCAGCAGACGGCGCTGAACGACCCGTCGATACCATCATTTATGCAACTGGCTTCAAGCCGTTTACCATGCTTGCCGAGCAAGAGATCACGGGGGAGGGCGGCTTGACCATGCAGGAATATTTGAAGGATGGTATCCGGGCCTACCGCACGGTGATGGTGCCGGGTTTTCCCAATTATTTCATGCTGACGGGGCCAAACAGCGGGCTTGGGCATAATTCGATCATCCTGATCATCGAAGCCCAGACGAAATATATCATCAAAGCGATCAAAGAAACACTGAAGCGCGGTGCCCGCAGTATCGATGCCAAAAAAAGCGTATCGGACGCCTACAATGCCCAGTTACAGGAGCAGCTTAAGCACACAGTTTGGCACGGCCAGTGCAAAAGCTGGTATAAGGATGAAAAGGGTCGCATTTTCACACTGTGGCCCAAAGGCACGATAAATTTCCGGCGCTCAATAAAGAAGCTGAAGCCGGAAGAGTTTCACTTTAAATAAAAGGCAGACCTGCCTTTAGGCTAGTCGCCGAGCGAGGTGATCATTTCGTTGAAGCGTGTACGCATATCGGTGCGCATGCCAGTGCAGAACCGCTTTTGGCCAAAGTCGGTTAGCAGGGCGTCAAACAGGCCGCGGCGACGGCCGATTTCAAACATCAAAACGGTGGTCGAAATATCGCCGATCAGCGCCATGCGTTCTTCAACCGTTTGCTTGCGGGCGAGCTCGGTAAGGCGTGGTGCGATCGGTGATTTCCCTGCGAGCATGGCAATTCTGAAGGTGATGTCTGCAGCAATTTGATTAAGTGACTGGCTGTCGATTTGATCGTCCGCGCAGATTTGGTCGAATGCCATCACCTGTGAGGCATCTTCAATCAAACGGATTTTACTGTTTTCGCGGTTGCTCATAATATATTTGAGGTGTTGGGCCGCGAGCGTGCGGGTAAGCTCGGCGCGGCGCAGCATATAATTCATTGACCGTGCGATCTGCTGTTGTTCTGCGCTTGGGGGGCTGTCTTGAGTGGCGCTCGTTGGTGGAGCTTCCTGCGCGGGGGCGGCAAAGCTGATAGAAGCGGTAGCTGTGATAAGGAGGAAAAGACGTTTTAGGGGGTGTGCAGAAAAATACATAACAGGCCCGAGTTTGATTTTCAGTTTGTTATTCTTTATCACCCTTTGGATAGTTTTATAGCCTCGAAAATGAGGAATTCGTCGTTGGAGGCCCGATTTGCCTGAGATTTATGTGGATGCCGATGCTTGCCCAGTGAAAGAAGAAATTCTGAAAGTGGCCTACCGGCATGATATGGTGGTGCACCTTGTAAGCAACCAGTGGCTACGCATGCCTGTTGGTCCGAAAATCAACAAAGTAGTTGTGACGGACGGTTTTGATGCAGCCGATGACTGGATTGCGGAAAAAGCCAGAAAGGGCGATATCTGTATCACGAGTGACATACTTCTTGCCGGTCGCTGCCTTGAGAATGGTGCCACGGTTCTGGGATCGACGGGCAAACCTTTTACGGCTGATAATATTGGTATGGCGATCGCGATGCGAGAACTTAAATCACAGTTGCGGGATATGGGGGAAGATAAAGGCTATAACGCCAAATTCACCGGACGCGACAAATCCAATTTCTTGAATGCGCTTGAGGTTTGTGTCCAAAAAGCCTTGCGCGAGGCCCGTTAGACGGACCCCGCGCTACTCCCCTGAGCAATCTCGTGCTCTGATTAGGCTTTGATATCCAGTAGTAATCCTTTGTTAGGCCCTGCTGTTGCAGGTCCCGCTACCTTAACCTTGCTCTCGGGAACAGAATTCAAATCCAGCTTGACCTTTGAAGCACCATCAGATGCCTCACGGGCAAAATTCCCTGGTTGAAATACGGTGCTTGCTCCGGAAGAAATGCCGTCAATCATATACGCTCTCACTCACCCTGATGATTGTTTCCCAATGTTTGGAGTATCATAGTACGGAAGGTTCAAAGGGATGTGAATAGATAGCTAAAATTTTAATGAAAAAAGACCAAGCGGTGTCATTTACACTAAGCCAAAGTTCCGTAGAGGGCGCTTGCGGAGCTTGTTATGGTCCCTGCGGGTTAGGTATACTTGCAGGCTTGAGGAAGGGTCGGCGAGTCCTGTGAAAAGGATGTGCTTTATGAGATTTTCGCGAAGGATGCTTGCGGCTACGTTATTTGTGTTTTTGGCGCAGGTGCCGCAGGTGGCTGCTGAAGAGATTAAGCTGGTCAACACCAGTAAGCATATGATGGTGTCCTCCGCCCTGCAGGAGCAGGTGAATATCGCAGTATCGGTCCCGTTTGGCTATGCTCAGTCTAAGTCCAGTTTTCCGCTTTTGATCACCTTGGACGGGGATGTTTCGTTTGGTATGGCAAGTGAGATCCCACGGCTGATGTCATTAGAGGGCAGCATGCCGCCGGTTATTGTTGCAAGCGTGATGTATGGTGATTTCCGTACCTGGATCACCAAACGACAGCGTGATTATCACTCGAAAGACGGCGGGGCAGGTAAATATCTCAAGGCCTTGAAAACTGAAATTTTGCCGTACCTCAAGGAAAATTACCGCGTGAAAGAAAGCGATATCACGCTTTACGGCCATTCGTCAGGCGGGTGGTTCGCGCTGTTCACTGCCATCAAAGAGCCTGGTTTGTTTCAGCGTGTGCTGGCAAGCAGCCCGTCTGTGGAAGAAGAGCTTGGCTGGGCAGATGCGATCCAGAATGGAGGCAAGGGTGCAGCACCCATTACGCCAAAAGTCTATGTTTCGGTTGGCGGCCTTGAGACAAAAACCGATGCGGCCCTGCAGTCTGTCGTGACGGCGCTCCAGAAACGCAGCAAAGAGGGACGTTTCCGGTTCGAGCGTTTTGTAGACATGCCGCATATGGCGGTGATGGGTCTTGCTTATGCAAGCGGGATGAAATGGCTGTTTTCATGAAAGTAGCTGAGGCAGCCTTTGGGGCTACCTCTGAATTTTGGGGCTAGGCTGGCTAGGCCGCCAGCAACGCCAATGCTATCATCCCCATGCCGACAACAGACGCGAACCAAAGAAGAGGTCTGATAACCGGCAACCCGGCCAGATACACGCCAGCGTGGGCTAAGCGGCAATAGAAGAATATTTGAGCACCAAGCGCGACGCGATCGCTTTCGATTTTCACAAGTTCCGCGATTAAAACAAGAACCGCGAAAATGATCATATTTTCACGCATGTTGGCATTCAGGCGATTGGCGCGCTTCATGAAAATAGAGGGTTCTGGCAAGGCGTCGCGCGCGCCTGCCTGTGCCATTGCTCCGTTTCGGCGGATAGCCGCACCTGCGGGTATCAGTATTAACAGGAACATCAGGATGCTACTGTACAGCAGCATGGTAAGCGGTGTGCTAAGCATGGTTTGTCCTCCCTTTTTCTCTCTCAGGAATAAGGATAGGGCGGTATATGACGCTGGCAATCCAGTCTAAGAGACTGAGTGTATTTTACTTTTAGTATGAAGGTTAATTGTCCGGCAGCCACGTCTGCAGGAATTGCACACTGTTTTTGCCCATAACCCTGGTAATTTCCGCTTTGGTCACGCCTATGTCCAAGAGCGCCTGGGTGATCTGTGGTAAGGCGTCAGCGGAGATTGCTTCTACGCTGCCGTCCCAATCAGAACCGAGTGCGATATGGTCGGCACCGACAAGCTCAATGCCGTATTTGATCGCGCCAGCAATACCTGTGGGGGTAGGGTCGCAGACAGCACCTTGCCACATACCAACGGCGATCAGGCCGCCTTTCTTCGCAATTGATTTCATCAGATCGTCGTTGAAGTTCCTGGGGCTATCACAGTGGCCCTTAAAACCCGTGTGGGACACTACCTGCGGCCGGGTACTAAGAGCAGTAACTTCGGCAGCCATGGTCTCAGACGCGTGCGCCAGGTCGATGATGATGCCGAGTTCATCAAAACGTTTGACAGCCGCGCGGCCAAAGTCCGTAAGGCCTTTTTTGCTGATACCGTGCAAAGACCCACCAAGTGCATTGTCAAAGAAATGAGTAAGCCCCATCATTCGGTATCCAGCCACAAACATGCGGTCGATATTGGCGAGAGCGCCTTCTAATGGGTGCGAGCCTTCAGATCCCAACAGAACGGCAAGGCTGTGGTGGTCCTGTCCCATATGGGCCGTCAGATCTGCTTTGCTTTTGATAAATGTCAGGCTGCCTTCTGAGCGCGCCACGGCCCTGTCCAGCTTTTCAGCCTGATACAGTGCCCGCTCCAGAAGGCTGTTCCATGTGCGCAGGGGCCAGCCCTGAGCAACGGCCAGCATAGTGATATTATCCCGCGCGCCTGTGGCATTCTCTTTGTAATTCTGCCCAGCAGGCGATTTGGTAACAGTGGTGAGCATCTGTATATTCATGCCGCCTTTCTCTAGGCGCGGCAGATCAACCTGCCCATAATCAGCTTGCTCAAGGATGTCGCGTTTCCAAAGAAGCGTATCTGCGTGCCAGTCCATCACAACCAGCCGGTCATGCAGGGCCTGCGCGTCAGCGCCGACGGGAAGCGCCTCATAAACGAGGTTTTTGTTGAGGGATTTTTCGATCAGTGGCGGTGCGATCAATCGGAAGGCAATGAAAAGAAGAATAAAAACCGCCAACAGAATAATCAGAAATTTTTTCACCGATTTCGCCATGATTTCCCCCTGATGCCGATCTTGCAACTTTAACTAATTCCCTATGGAGAGAATAGTGCATTGGCCCTATGCGGCAAGCTTTTGGGGGGAGGTTGGGGTAACTTCTAGGTGGCTGTAGGGAATTGGGAGGCAAGCTGCGCTCATGGCAGGAAAGGGCATAAATAAAAAGGTGCGGGAAGCGTCTTGGGAGACTGCCACTTCCCGCAAAGGGTCAACGCATTCTTTAAAGGTGGGCTGTGTTTTGCACCGCCGTGATCAAGAAAGAGGAAAGGCCTGGATGGTTTTGCCTTTCGCAGGATTACCAGAGTTCAGGATTACCGGAGTTCTAAATTGTTAGAGCTCGGGATTATCAGAGTTCTGGGTGTCTTTCTGCTCTTCGACCTTGCGTTCTTTTTGCTTTTTTTCTTCAATGATACGCAGTTCAGTACGTTTCTTGCGGTGTTCTAGCTGGCGCATTAGTTCGACTTTGCTGCGCTCTAGCTGGCGGACCACATCACTCAGTTCCCGTTCAAGCCCTTTGCCAGCGTGGCTCATTTCGCGCTTTACGTTGCGGATTTCACGCTCGATCTGGCGAACGGCCTGTTTTTCGGCGCGGGCTACTTCACGCTCGACCTGACGCTCCATGTTGCGCTGGTTGCGCATCACGTTACGCATTTCACGCTGTTTGGCGCGCAGTACGCGGGAATGTGCCCGAATAGCCTCGCGGGAAATGTCACTGTCGGGATTTTCAAACCCGCGCATCAGTTCGGCTTGCTCCATTTCCAACTCGGCCATTTCCTCTGCCAATTCAGACATGGCTTCGGTGAATTCGCTTGCAAATTCGCCTGCAAATTCAATGGCGAAATCCTCACCGAACGCAAAACTGTTACCATCGTTGCCGGGGAAGACCAGCCCTCTGGCGTCAGGCTGGTTTTTCATGCCTTCCATAGTTTTCGCCAGTTTGTCCGAGACTTTTTTGTTCTTTTTCGGCACTTCGCTTTGAATGTGACGCAAGGCATGGGCGCGCTCGAAGCTGCTATCTATTTTTGAAGCAACCTCGATCGCTTTCAGCCAGTTTTTCTCGTTCATTTTGGCTTCAGTGATAATGGCCGATAGAAGAATGCGGCGCTCAAAGGCGGAATCTATTGAGGCAGCGGCATCAAGTACTTTAGAGACAACCGCGTCAGAGCGATCATACTCGTCGGCAAATGCACTCAAAAGAATGCGCTTCTCGAAATTGCTATCGATACTTTTGATCGCCATATCAAGGATGCGCTGCACGTTTTTGTTGCTAAGTCTGGTTTCGCCCAAAGCAGCGGTTAGCAAAAGGCGCAACTCAAAGTCACTGTCGATGCTTTCAGCTATATCAATTACCATGCCTGTGGTTTTATCGTTGAGCTTTATTTCTGATACGAAGTGTGTCACCAGAAGGCGTTTTTCGAAGTCGCTATCGAATGACTTTGCTACTTTCAGCACCTTCGGCAGCATCTTGTCGCTCACGTTTTCTTCTTCGAGCATCACAGAGAGCGTCAGGCGTTTCTCGAAGTCGCTTTTGAACTGTGCTGTGATATCAATAACCTGGCTGATTTCCTTGCTGCTCAGCTTGGCTTGGTCCATCAGTTCCGTTAAGTAGATGCGCTTGGCAAAATCACGTTTGAAGCCTGATACTTCCTTGAGTACGCCTTTGACTTTGCTTTTCTTGAGTATACGCGCAACACGCTGTTCGGCACCAAAACCGGCTTCGATCAGCAGGCGAACCGATGCTTTGAGCCATTTTTTACCGTCGGCATCAAGTGGTTTTTCTTTACCGTCGACTTTGTAGGTGGTGGTGCGCTTGCCGTCTGCCACTTTAAACTTGATTGAACGGCGGGTGTCGTCACCACGGGTTTTAATGCGCAGATAACCTTCGTCGTCTTCTGGTTCGATGAAGGTATCGCCTTCGACAATCTTGAAGCTGCCTTCCCATTTCACTGAAATGCGGTTGTCACCGTCTGACCAGTTCATGTTGCCGCTATTATCGTGGCGGTTGATCACATGATAATTACCATGAGGGTGAGCTGCTGCAGATTCTGCATTTGCTACTGCTACTGCGGTTGTATTTGCTTCTGCCACTGCGGTTGCATAAGCGGTGGCAAACGGTGCCTCTTTTGTGCTGGTTGCAGGCACTTCAGGTGCTTGCGGGGATACGGCGGCAAAAGGTGCTACCCGCGGGATTGATGTCACTTTGGTGTTGCGTGCAGCCGTTGGTGCTGTTGCAATGTCAGCGATCACAGGAGTGTCGATATCGTTACCCATGGAGCCTTCGGCCGTCATGGCACCTGCAAACTCTATGCTTGGCAGTCCAAGGCTAAGGCCGATAACTCCCACACCGAGCGCAGACTTGGCGAATGTGCCCGCCGTTTTGAACGGTACGGACTGAGCGTGAATAAGGCGCTCGACCCTTTGTCTTAGGATGGACTTGTTACCAGCCATTGCTAATCCCCATTGTATCTGTCGTGTTTCATGTATTTTTGTGGCGCAGGTGAATAGTGCGTTCGCAACTGCCCGGCTATCGGCGGCCTGATTGGCGGCCCATTCGTCAGCGGCAAGTTCTGCGATATCTGTCAGCCGTTTGCGCGCTATTATAAAAAGCGGCTGAAAGAAGAAAATTCTTGAAAGCATTTGCAGCGCCATCAGCATCATCGGGTCCTTGCGGACCATATGACCAAGTTCATGCGCCAAAAGGCTTTTGAATTCGGTTTCGGGCATATCGTCAAAGGCCCATTCAGGCAGACAAATTTCTTTGCCTGGCAGGCAAACCGGACTTTTGATGGCCGACGAGCGGCTAAGGTATGGCACGTGGCGGATATCTGCTTTTGCGCATACCGCACGCAGCACTTGGTTCGGGCGGCTTTCGGCCTCAACCCGCTGACGGCTACCAAGGTTCCTTACGGCGTCGCGGTAACTGACCATCAGAGCACCGACTGTCAGTAGCGCAAGTGCGGCCCAGCCAATGGCTGCCAGATCTTTGGTGCGGAGGTCCGCCGCCGAATACCAGAATGGATTATTTTCTATAGGCTCGCTGTCGTACTCGGGTCCTGTGAATTGAGCTGTGTCTGCATTCTTGGTATTGGCAACGGGTTCAAAATCAAGCGTGACACGAGGGTCACCATTTTCATTCTCCACCACGGTAATGCGGGAAGATTTGTTGCCGTTGGCGAAGCTGAATTGCTGGCCATCTCCGTCAACAGTTTCGGTTGTCAGTTTGGTATTATCTTTGTTTTCTCCGAGGCGGGCCTGCGCGGCTTCGATCGCGCGCTTGGCATCCATAAGGGCGGCGCTGCTGTTGCTATCAACGGTAATCGTCAACGGTTCAGGTTTTTGGGTGCGCTCGGGTGCCAAGTCGCTTAGTGGCCGGTTTTCATTCAGGCCGTCAATCAGGGCAGCAGTTCTATTGTCTTCAATCACCCATTTGGCCGATACAAGGTCAGCGATGGGTAGGATGGCCACAAAAGACCCCACGATTGCCAGTTTCCAGGCCAACTCTGCCAGATCAGGTGTATTGATCAGGCGCGCTTTTTCCATCAGCCACACAGTACCCATCAGCACCGTGCTGGCGATCATAAATTTGATAAACAGGGAAACAAAAGGGATGTCAGACAAAAGCTCAAGCATGGTCATCTTCTCCCTTGAGCAGGGCCTCGATCTCCCCCAATTCGTTTTCAGCGATATCGCCTTCCTTCACGAGGTGCGCCAGCAATGCTTTACTGTCGCCCTTAAAAAGGGTTGAAACCAGTGAGGATACCATCGAGCGCTTTACGTCGCCTTCACTGATCAGTGTTTTGAAAACACGTTCTCGTCCTCTTGGGGAAGAAGAAAGCACGCCGCGCTTTTCAAGCCGTGTCAATATCGTGCCGATTGTGGTGTGCGCCAAACCCAGCCCAGAAAGATGCTGCTGCACGTCACGTGCGGAGCCTTCGCTGAGTGCCCAGAGCGCCTGTACGATCTGATATTGCTGGTCACTGAGTTTGATGTTCGCTGCCATTTTTTGTCTCTGGATTGATATTTCTACTACATTTGTAGGAGATAGTTACTACAGTTGTAGTATAAGGGCAATTTGTTTTTCAAGAAATATTAAAATACAGTAAGAACAATGGGTTATTGTTTTTTGTCTTCGTGCTTGTTTGTTTTTTTCTTTAGCAGTGCGGGGTGGTGCTGGGGATTCGCTCTGATTTAACAGGCCGGGGACCGCAGTTTAAATGCAGGGACATACAGGGCTTGCAAACTGCAATAATTACAATAAGGTACTGCACCAGGGGGCGGGGACCAATTTAAGGATTGCTCGTGGCGTTAGACTTATCAACGCTATCCTTTGCGGTATTACTTGTGATGGCATTGTCATCGCTGTCTTTGACTGCGTATTGGCTTGCAAATCGCAAGATAAGTGGCCTGCGGGAAGTGGCCGTGGGCCTGATCGCTTTTTCTGTTGGGCATTGTATCCTTTTTGACAGTGGTGCGGCAAATAACTCTGCACTTATCCTGTTTGCTCAGGCCTTGATCCTAACGGGACACCTGTGGGTGTGGCTTGGTATCTCAGATTTTTGGCAAATCAGGCAGCGTCAGCTTGTGTTGCTGGCGGGTGCTTTGGTGTCTGTTGCGGTTATCTCGGTGACATATCAGGCAATATCCGGATATTCTTTGTCGGATCGTGCTCTGACTATGTCTCTTTTCGTGGCCGCGATTTCTATGGGTATCATTCGCACGCTTGTGCAGGCTCTTGGCGGTAGACTTGGTTTTTATAAGGGTATAATTCGCCGCACTACCGTGGGCGTAGGGCTTGCAGCCGGGCTTTTTATTATGCACGCGCTGTTTTTCCTGTATATCGCCTTGGTGGCCGAGGGTGTGGACGGCGTTATAGCAGCACACCTGGAAGCGCTTGTTTTTTCGATGATCCTTGCGCTCGTGGTGATTATCATGACCGCAGAGCATTTGCAGGCTGAGCTGCGCATTCAGGAAATGATGGACCCGCTCACTCGTGCGCTCAATCGCAGGGCATTCCTTGAAGTGATGAAAGCCGTGCTTGCGCGGGCGCGCAGGCTCGCGGAACCCGTATCGCTGGTGATGGTTGATATCAATAAGTTTAAGCAGGTTAACCTGGCTCATGGCCGGGTAACAGGTGATTTGGCGCTGGCCGAGTTTGCTGCTCAGGTGATGGAAGACAGACGCAGCCAGGATGTTTTCTGCCGTTTTGGGGGTGAGGAGTTTGTGCTGATGCTGCCAGGCACCCCCGAAGAGGGTGCTGATCTGGTAGCCGCGCGTATCAAGGCCCGTATCGAGAAAACTTCGATTAATCCGTCAGGAACCCCCATCAAGCTAACGATTAGCATGGGCGTTGTGACAGCGCGCGGCGACGATCTGGATGCGGACGGTATGCTCGATATGGTCGATAGGCGTATGCATCACGCGCAAAAACTTTTGTTCCAGACAATAGAAACGGCGGGATAACCCACCGCTAACTAAGTAATCGACAAACTGCATATCACAGGCTAAAGCCGCTCGACCTCGAAGCAACCAATAGAATAGCTGGCCCCAAACGAGCAAATCATGCCCAGATCACCGGGTTTGAAGTCGCTTTTATGCATATGGAACGCGATCATACAGCCTGCGCCTGCGGTGTTGGCATATTCGTCCAGAATAATTGGGGCATCTTCCTGATTGGGGTCGCGACCCAACAATTTTTTGGTGGCGAAAACATTCATATTGATGTTGGCTTGGTGCAGCCAGAAACGCTTGAAGTCTTCGACGGATTTACCGCTTTCGTTCAGATGTTCACGAACCAAGTCGATTACCATTGGTAAAAGCTCGCGGAAAACCGTGCGCCCATGCTGGATAAAGCGCTGGCTTGGATCGTTAATTTTGTCTCGTTCAATTAAAACCCGTGTGCCGAAGCCACCCTGGATATTGGTTGAAAATTCGGTCAGTAGCTTACGGCTGTTGATACGAAAGGGGGCGCTGGATTTGGTTTCGCCTTCGCGTTCCAACACCATGGCAACAGCCGCGTCACCAAAAATAAAATGTCCATCGCGCTCTTCATAGTTCATCAGCGGCGACAGATATTCAGCAGTCACCACAAGCGCTTTGTTGGCCATGCCTGATTTTATGGCGTCGGTCGCGGTTGACATGCCAAATGTGGCACTTGAACACGCCATAGACATATCGAAGGCAAAGCCTTTGGCACCGATCATTTGTTGCAGCTCGGTCGCCATTGAAGGGACAAAGCGTTCCCAGACCGAGGCACTGATAACAACCATGTCGATCTCTTCGCCTGTAAGGCCTGCTTCTTCAAGTGCCCCCTTCGCGGCTTCATAGGCCATCTTCACCTGAGCCGGGCAGCCCATACTGGTTTCCGGGGCAAGTTTTGAGAGATACGGGTACATACGCCCCACTTCCGTGGGGCCTTTCCCTTCCATCAGATAACGGTTTTTAACACCCGAGGCCTTTTCGATAAAAGCAGCAGATGAAAGCTCGCGTTTTTGCAGTTCGCCAGCCTCAATGGCGGCGGCATTTTCCCGGTTCCAGTTTTCTGTGTGCTCGTTATAACTATCGACAAGCATTGCGTTGGAAATGGCGTCAGGCGGCGTGAAGACGCCGGTGCCTGAAAGTACTACACCCTCCATTTTTGTCCCCTATTTTAGGTTCTTATAGTTTTTCAACCATCAGACTGCCGATGGAATAGCCCGCGCCAAACGAGCAGATCAGGCCTTTTTCGCCCGGCTTCATATCGGCCCGGTTTTCGTGGAAGGCAACTACAGAGCCTGCGCCCGCAGTGTTGCCGTATTCGTCAAGCACAGTTGGTGCTTCATTATAGCTCGGTTCGCGGCCCAAGAGCTTTTTGGCGGCAAACATATTCATGTTGATATTGGCTTGGTGCAGCCACATGCGAGACAGGTCACTCACGTTCATATCATTATCATCGAGCTGCTCGTTGATAAAGCTGGTAACAAGCGGCAACAATTCCTTGAAGACCTTGCGGCCTTCCTGCTCGAAGAACATATCCTGGCGCAGCATACTACCGTCATCAAGGCGTGTCATTGGGCCGTACTGCGAGCGGATGTTGTTGGAATATTGCGTACTGGCTTTGGTGTCTGTCACTTTCCAGAGGTCTTCGCCTTTTGCGAGGTCTGCCCGTTCAAGTACAACGGCGGTCGCGATATCCCCAAAGATAAAATGGCTGTCACGATCACGGAAGTTGATCATGGTTGAGAAAATCTCGGGGTTGATCATTAAAACACGGTCGGCCATGCCACACTTGATGGCGTTGATGCCGCTGATAAGGCCATAAGTGGCACTGGAACAGGCCATCACCATGTCAAGCGCCGAACCTTTGGTGCCCAAGTGGTGCTGTACCTCGATACCAATTGCGGGGAAAGAACGCTGCATTACCGCTGACGAGCAAACAAGATAGTCGATGTCTTCGCCCTGAAGGCCTGCTTGCTTGAGCGCCATTTTGCCGGCTTCAATACCCATATGTGCCTGCAGGCACGGGTTTTCGGTGTCGCCGTGGCCGCCCTCAGGCATTTTTGACATCATACGGTTAAGGTCCATCACGCCTTCCACATCAACCAGATGGCGCGCTTTGATACCCGAAGCTTTTTCGATAAAGGCGGCACTTGAATGTTGTTTAGGTGCCAGCAGGCCAGCTTCGATGTCAGCCTTATGCTCAGCATTATATAGGTCGACATGCTCGTTGAAGGCCGCAACAAGTTCTTCGTTTGTGATCTTGTTTGGCGGCACATAGAGACCTGTGCCGGAAATTACTACATCAACCATGCTTAGCGCTTCCTCTAAAACTCGGCAGCTAACTTGTGTGTCAGCCTTGTTACACGTGGCGCACAGATATACTGTCTTTTAAGGCTTGCGCCAACAGTTCATTCGGGTCATGGCAGCTATGCGTAAAATGCCTTAGTTTTCTGTAGGATAGCCTCTGAGCCTGTGATAGGAATTTCCTATGTCGATCTGGGGAAAAATAATTGGCGGTGCCGCAGGGATGGCACTGGGTGGCCCAATTGGTGCACTGATAGGCCTCTCGGTTGGTCACGCAGTGGATGCTGGCGTGCAAACCGCTACAGCAGACCCCGAGAAAACCCGGCATATTACTTTTACAATTGGGGTGATTGCGCTTTCGGCTAAAATGGCCAAGGCTGATGGCCGTGTGACGCGCGAGGAAGTGGCCGCTTTCAAGCAGGTGTTCCATGTGCCGCCTTCTGAAATGAAAAACGTTGGCCGTGTTTTTGATATGGCGCGTCAGCACACGGCGGGCTTCGATGCTTATGCCAAACAAATTGCTGAGCTGATGCGCGACAACCGCGGTATGCTCGCCGACCTGTTGGAGGCTCTGTTCTTCATCGCCAAGTCCGACGGGCATGTGCATCCGAACGAACTGAATTTTATCCGGGCTGTTGCCAAGATTTTTGGCTACAGCAAGCAGCAGATAGAGCAACTTGTTTACCGCCAGGTGGGTGCCGACCCTGATTGTCCGTATGGTGTTTTGGGTGTGGAGCCCGTAATCGGGGATGCCGAGCTTAGGAAGCACTACCGCAATCTAGTGCGCGAAAATCACCCCGATCGGTTGATTGCTGAGGGCGTGCCCAATGATTTGATCGCGGTTGCCACACGGCGTGCGGCTGAAATCAATGCGGCTTATGACAAGATTGTCGCTGACCGAACCAAGGCCTCCTGAGTGAAGAAGCACGACATAGTGTTTGCTGTTTTTATAGCCTTCGTTTGGGGCCTGAATTTTCTGGCGGTTAAATGGGCCGTGGACGATTTTCCACCGATGCTTGCGAACACTATACGGTTTATTACTGTTGTGGCGGTGCTTTTCCCTTTTCTTCGCATTGTTCCAGGCCGTATGAAACCACTTTTGATGGCAGCCTTCATGTTAGGCGTTGCGCATTTTGGCATGGTGTTCTGGGGTATGGCGCTGTCGGGCGGTGTGGGTGCGGTTGCCATCGCATCGCAGTTGGTTGTGCCCTTTTCTACCATTCTCGCGATCATTATCTTGAATGAAACGGTAGGCTGGAAGCGTATCGGAGGGATAGCTCTTAGTTTTGTTGGAGTGATGGTTCTTGGTTTTGATCCTATTGTTTTTAATCACTGGCCGGGCCTGGTTGTTATAATTATCGGTGCTTTTTGTTACTCATTGTCTGCCGTGATGATGCGCCAACTCAGGGATGTGCGCGCGGTAACTGTGCAGGCCTGGGTTGGTGTTGCCGGTGTTTTGGGTTCGCTGGCCATTTCGCTGTTGTTTGAAAGCGGGCAGATGGAGGCGATCCAAGGCGCAAAGCCAATCGCCTGGGCGGGCGTTGTCTATAGCGGCATCGCGTCATCCGTGATTGGCCACGGCGGGGCCAATTATCTGTTCCGGAAGTATGAAATTTCGGTGGTATCTCCGTATTTTCTTAGTGTGCCATTGTTTGCAGTGACGGGTGCTGTTGTTATTCTGGAAGAAAGCATTTCGACCAAAATGATGGTTGGCGGCCTTTTAACGATTTTCGGCATTTTGATTGTAACACTTCGCAATAATGCCCGAGCTAAAACCGCAGCAACCTAACAGGGGCAAGACAGAAAAGATGCAGCCTATTCGTGATCATAGCTCGCCAAACTGGAATGATCGCCCTGAGGGGGCAAGCATTGATACAGTGGTACTGCATTATACCGGAATGAAAAGCTGTGCGGGGGCGCTTGCCCGTCTGTGCGACCCGGCAGCGCAGGTTTCAGCTCATTATCTTATCGATGAAGATGGCAGCCTGTTTCAACTTGTGGCAGAACAGCACAGGGCTTGGCACGCAGGTGTTTCCCGGTGGCAGGGGCGGGATAACCTTAATCATCATTCCATCGGAATTGAACTGGTGAATCCAGGGCATGAGTTTGGCTATCGGCCATTCCCGGAAGCGCAAATCCACAGTTTACTGCAATTGCTTGCCGGAATTCAGGAACGGCACCTGATACCCCGTGCGAATTTTGTTGGTCACAGCGATATTGCGCCTGAGCGAAAAAGCGACCCTGGGGAGCTGTTTCCCTGGGCATTGCTTGCGGAAAAAGGGTACGGGATCTATTCTTGGCTAAATGCTTGTGATACAACGGTTATTCTTCAGAAAGGCAACCAAGGTGAAGAAGTAAATAAGCTTAATCAACAATTAGGTGTCGTTGGATATCATGGTTTTGACTATGATACATTTGGGGGAGGCACTGAACGGGTAATCAAAGCTTTTCAAACGCACTGGCGACCCGCAGCAGTAACCGGCATATTTGACAAGGGAACCGCAATGGTTCTCAATGAAATTGCCAGAACGATTTTAGTAGGGGACTTCTGAATGAAGAAGCTAAGTATCGCAATTACTCTATTTGCTCTTAGTTCAACTGCAATTTGTACAACGGCTTCCGGACAGACGCCGGTGACATCAGATCACCGACCAAATGAGCATACGATGATTTGCCTTGAAGCGCCGACAAGGGATTGTGCCTTCAAAGCAGCGCTTCAAACCGTCATCGCGGAGGAGTTCGGCATCGAACGGGCTAAGGTTCTGATTGGTGTAGCGCGTTCGATGATCGCAACAGGACAGGCGGATAAGGCTAAGCAAACTCTTATGCTGGCGCTTGATGAAGCCCGTTCTGTGCGTCTTAGTTTGGTGACTCAGGAAAAGATCACAGAAATTGCGCCCTTGCTGGCGCGTGCAGGTGATGTTGCTGGCGCGCTGGCGCTTGCTCAGGAACTGCAAAATGACAGCATCAAAGATTTGGTACTCTATAGAATCGCTGATGAAGCCGCTTCGCTTGGTTCGATAGCGGATGCGCGGGTGGCGCTACGTCAAACGCAGAACCAAACTCGGGCATTCTGGCGTGAGCTTAGTTTATTAACACGGGCCGCGCGCGAGTCGCTTGTGGGCATTGATGTGGCAGCGCTGGAAGCAAAGGTGCGCGCTGCTGAGCGTGTTGACGTGAAATACCGCGGTTTGATCCAGTTGGCGGTCCTTGCTGACCGCATGGGGCGGCCCGGCGATCGTAATGCGTTGATCAGCGAAGCAGACGAGATGTTTTCTAGCCTGATCGGTATTCACCCGCGCGCTAATGCCACTGCGGAACGTGTGCGCTTTATGTTTGATGCTGGTATGGATGAGGCTTTTGTAGAGGCCAGCTATGCGCTTGCTATCTTGCACGGGGACCGACTGCGTGGCAATGAACCGCTTTCCAACTTTGCAGACAAGATCGGTGTCGTTGAAGCCGGGACAGGGAACCTTGAAAGTGCGCTCGCGCGGTTGGACTATTTCGACAATATTGACGAGCAAGCTAAATATGTTGCCTCACTGAGCGGTGGCCGTGACAACAGCATTCTTGCGGCACAGGTACGTGAGTTACTGGTTGATATTACCCAGGTTGACGGTGCTTATGAACGCGACCTGATCCGCTTGACCCTTCTTGAGGGCGCGTTGATGAACCAGGATTTATTCCTTGTTCGCCAGATTGTTGAAGTCATTGAAGATGATGACAATCAAGCATATGCGCTTGCGCTAATGGCACCGCTTTTAGATTAAAAAATATAGTATAAATCAAAAAAGGTCAGCCTGTTGGGCTGGCCTTTTTGTTGAATCATATGCGGGCTTAGCCTTTTGCGACCTCGGCAGCGTGGGCCTGCGCACCTTCACCGGGCGTTGTTACCGGCCGCATCCGTGTGAGCCAGATAAAAGCGGCTGGTGCAAAATAAAAACTTACGATCATCGACAGGAAGGCACCACCCGCGATCGCCACAGCGAATGGTGGCCAGAAAGGGCCGCCTGCCAGTATGAGAGGCATAAAGCCGCCAACCGTTGTGATGGTGGTTGAAACAATATGCCGTCCTGTGCTCATTACGCCTTTTACAACCGCATCAGCATCACCCGCCCGCGCTGCAGCGTTTCCGCGCAGTTCAGAGAGGATTACAATCGCTGCGTTGATAGCAAGCCCCACAAGGCCCATCAGGCCAAAAATCACCACAAAACTGAGCGGATAATCAAAGAACCATAAGGAAAAGAGGCCAAGCCCCGCCGCCTGAACCGCAGCGGCGAAGGTTACGAACGCCATACGGAAGCTGTTGAAGGTCAAAACCATTGCCAGAAGCATCAGCACCACAAGCATGCCCGCAGTGCCAAACAACTGGCCTACCGCTTCGTCGCGTTCTTCGCTTTCGCCGCCAAACTCGATCCGGTAACCGGGCGGCACCGTCAGGCCTTCTTCCGCTATGGCCCGTTGGATGGCTTTCAGCGGCACATCCGGGAGTACACCAAATTCAAGAAATGCCTGCACTTTATTGATACGTTCACCGTCACGGTGGGCGATGCCACCGACCTTGGTGGTTAGCTTTACATCGGCAACGGCAGATATGGGCACGTCAGCATACGAGCGATCGCTCTCTAGCGCGCTGAAGCCGCCGATCAGGCTCATATTTGCAATCGAGTCTATGCCGCTTCGGTTCGCACGGTTGGCGATCAGGCGAACCGGCACCTGCTGTGTCTGCTCGATCACATAAGAAACGACGGTGCCTGTGGTGAGTGCCTGCAATTGCTGCTCAATCTGACTGAGCGTGAGGCCTGTTACCGAGACATCATCTTCCCGCGCTTCAACCGAAATCATAGGGCGGCCAGCTTTCAGTGTATTTCTGGTATAGGTTACATCCGGTATACGGCTGATGATGCTTCTAAGGTCGTCACCGATGCTTTCAAGTACAGCCAGATCAGGGCCGATCACACGAGCTTCAATCGGGGCCGGGATAGGCGGCCCGCTGCCAAGTTCGCGCACCAGGATCATAGCCTCTGGCAGCTTTTCCGTGAGTTCTGCCTGAAGGCGCGGCACAAGCTGTGGCACCAGTTCATAATAGTCCACATTTATCAGGGCTTCAGCGACACTAACCACCCCATCGTTAGACGCCATCATGCTATAATAAAACTTTGCCGGGCGTGTGCCGATAAACCAATGCGCACTGTTGATGTCGTCTTCTTGCTTCAGTTCACTTTGAATAAATTCTACGGCGCGGCGGGTCTCTTCGATTGAGGCCTGGCCGGGCATGAAAATCTGCACCCTGAACTGATTGCGATCGCTCGTTGGAAAAAATTGCTCGGTAAGTTGGCCTGCAAGCACAAAGCCGAACAAGGGAATGCCCATGGCGACGACCATCGACAGCACCGGGCGGCGCACGGACCATTCGAGGCTGCGCTTGAAGGGCGCAGAGAGCGCCTTACCTTCCATGCCATCGCGCCACCAGATGCGCTTAGGTGTTGCTTCTGCCTTTTTGGTGGGGTCCTTACCTTCGACAACACGGCCTGCAACCGCCGAGATTATCGTGAAGGCGATAATATAAGAAGCCACTAAGCTGCTGATCACCGCTGCCGGCACCCCCAAGAGGAAGTCGCCAGCGTTGCCCGGCATCAGGATTAGTGGCATGAAAGCGATAATCGTGGTCATGGTGCTGCCCAAAAGCGGCACCCACAGCTTGCGCACGGTTTTGGCAACGGCGATGGTACGGCGCTCGCCTTGCAGGCGCAGATGCTGGATTTCATCGGTGATCACGATGGCATTATCCACCATAATCCCCAGCGCAACAATAAGGCCTGTTACCAATACCTGCTGAATTCTAAGGCCCATCATATCGGTGATCGCTAATGCCGCCAACAGGGTCAGGGGCAGGATGGACGCAGACACCAAAGAGGCGCGCCACCCCAGAGAAACAAGCAAAACAGCAAGGACCACAAGCGCCCCCACCGCCAGATTACCCATCAAGCCATTCAGGCGTACATCAGCATATTCGCGTTGGTCGAAAATACGCTCCAGATGAATGCTGGAGGGTAGGGTTTCCTGTGCATTTGCGATCAGGTTGCCTACCTGATCGGACCACTGGTCAATACGCGAATCTTCAAACATGCGCGCTGCGACAACAACCCCGTAATGACCGTCAAGGTACGTCAGTTTGCTAACCGGGTCTTCGTAAGTGCGCTCTACTATCGCTACATCGCCGAGCCTGAGGCTGGCACCTGCATCGTCAAGTCCGATCGGTATTCGGCGAATGCGATCTATGCTGTCGAGGGCCCCTGCTACCTGCACCACCATTCGGTTAGTGTCGCTGGCAACAACGCCCGCCGAACCGCGTGCGTCAGAACCACGGATGCGGGCGGCAACGTCTGCGATGGTTAAGCCGTATGCCGCAAGTTGGGCATCGTCAACGCTGATGCGGATTTCTTCTTCCGGTAGCCCAAGAATATCGACAAAGTCAGTACCGGCGAGATTCCGAAGCCTGCTCTCAAGTTCCCGCGCATGGCGTCCGAGAATAGCGTAATTTATGGGCGAATCCGCATGCCATGTAAGTGCCAGAACCGCCGAATGCGCATAGATACGGGTATCGGAAAAGTCAGGGGCAGACGCGCCTTCAGGCAGGTCGGTCACTTCAGAGACTTTATCCCGCAACCGTGCAGTGATCGGCTTGGCGTCATTGATACGGTCTTCAAGTTCAACGGTGATCAGCGAGATGCCAGGACTGGAATTACTGCGTACCGATTTTACTTCCGGCACTTCGCGCATCTTGCGTTCAAGTTTTTCGGTAATTTCCGCCTCTACACGTTCAGCGTCGGCACCGCGGTAGAAGGTGGTTACCTGTATGACCCGGCTCTGCATGTGCGGATCTTCAAGCCGAGGCATCGTGAAAAAGCTGTTAAAGCCAGCGATCACGATTAAAAGAAGGAGTAGCCACACCACGCGCGGATGGTTGTAAAGGGAACCTTTCACCTGTAGCGCTCCTTAACTCTGGTCGCCAGCGGTGCCGCTGTTTAAGCGAACACGTTGGCCAGGGGCTAGGCGATCGATACCGTCCGATATTACTACATCGCCGTTCGAAAGCGTGCCAGTTACAAAGGCTCGGTCGGAATCCGAATAAAGGATCTGTACATTTTCGAAGCGCACGTGCGGGTCGCCGGTTTTAGTGACGACTTTATAAACCCGCCACAGGCCGCGTACGTCAGAAGACAGCGCGCGCAGTGGCAACCAGGCGCCGGTCGCTTCCTGCCAGTTTTGAACCACAGCACTCACCAATTCCCCGCGAGGGACCGAGCTCGCTGGAATGTCGAAAGTTACCATCATGGTGCGCGTGGAGCCCTCGATTACAGGCACCACAGATCGCACTGCTGCGCCAGTAATAAGCTTACGGTTACCGTTGCGTAGCTCAACCTCGGCTCCGTTTTTGACGGCTACAGCATGCTCTGGTGGCATGCCAATATGGGCCTCCATTCGGATATCTTCGGTTACTTCGAGAAGGGCCGTTCCACCGCCAACAACCGTACCTTCATCAAGCATGCGATCAGTAATGGTGCCGCCGAATGGCGCTTTTATACTGGACTTAGAAATATCTACTTCAAGCGTTTCAAGCGAGGCATCAAGACGCTTCAGGCGTGCCTTCAGGCTGATGGCGTTTGCTTCTGCTTCATCAAGGCGCTGCGCTGATGCATGGCCTTTCTTGAAAGTGTTTTGGGCACGGCCCAAAGTGCGTATCGCCAGATTGAGAGAGGCGGAAACCTCGTCGCGCTCTGCAAGTAGCTGGTTTTTGTTCGCTTTTAACCGCGATGTGTCTAGCTCGGCGAGCACCATGCCTGTGGTAACCTTGCTGCCCAAATCAACATTCACCGATTTGATCGTGCCCCCCATTTCAAACGCCATGCGGCTGGTGCGCCCTGCAACGGCGCGGCCAGTGAAAGATCGCTTGGCGAAATATCCGGGTACGATCTCAACAGTGGTGGTGCGAACCGGCAGGGCTCGCGACTGCATCTTCTGTGGTGGGGTCTGTGCTGTAAGACGCAGGGCCACAAAGCTTGTAAACAAGCATGCAACAAGAACAAAGCTGATCGCTTTGATCGTTTTTCCGCTGGGTAGTTGTAACTGCTTACTCATGGCTGTGTGACTCGGCTGATTGTTCTTGTTTGGGCGGCATATTTATTTCTTATTTAGGCGGTGCCGCCGCATTTTATTTTCTGAAGGTCTGATGACTTAGATGTGACCTTATGGCTTAGATGGAAGGGCCTGATCCTGTCGATTTTGAAAACGGGTAGCCTTTTGATAAATCAGCGAACGTTTTTAACAATCGGCCATCATTCCCTGGTTATATAGGTAAACTGGACTATGAAGTCCAGTAATTAATAGTAGCCCCGTTCCGTAAGGGAAATAGGGGGGGCGGCGACAGTTCCTTGCATATAGATACTTTAATGGGTATTTTTAGACTCATGAGTCTAAAAAACTACGAACAGACATGGCAGAATTTGATTTTTTGGGTTAACTAATAGTATGTCGTGCGGCAAGACGACTTAACGAAGGGCCAGATACGTGACGGACGCAGTGATGCAAAATGCTGAAGAAATCCAAAATGCTGAAAACCGTACGGTGCGTGGGCGCCCACGCGACGCCAGTAAAAATACTGCGATCGTAAATGCGGCGAGTCGATTGTTTCTGGAAAAAGGCTTTGACGGTGCGAGCATGGATGAAGTGGCCCGGCGTGCGGGTGTTTCAAAACAAACTGTCTATAGCCATTTTTCGTCGAAAGAGTTGCTATTCAGCGAATCTATTCACGCGGCTATCGCAAAATATTATCCGGATCTGGCGATTGAGAAGATCGAAGAGCACTCTCTGGAAGCCGACTTGCGTGCTGTGTGCGAAAATTATGCCCGTCTGTTGATGAGTGAAGATGCGATGGCCATGTTCAGGGTGTTGGTGGCGGCGGCGGCCAAAGGGCCTGCGCTTGCTCAGATTTTCTGGGAATCGGGTCCGCGGGACATGCATGAAAAGCTCGTTGAGTTTTTGCAGGTTTGGGTTGATAAGGGCGCGCTGATAATCAACGATACGGATAAAGCGGCGCACCGGCTGATTACGCTTCTTAAGGGCAAGGCGCATTTCATGCAGGCGATCGGGCTAATTTCCAGCGTGAGCGAAGAACAACTCCAGGAAAATGTCGATGAGGCGATGGAAGCTTTTCTAAGGCTTTACAAAGCCTAACAGGCGCGGCAAGCGCGCCGAAGAAAGCATCATTAACAGTGCGTGTTATTTCGCGCCTGTGCCGTCCTCAGATTCCATGCCTTTGCCTTTTTTCTCAACAGTCATGTGGCGCGCATTTGCGGTGTCGCCTTCCAGCGTTGAAGGTAGCGGTTCGATTTGATTTTCTGTTTCCGGGCCAAGCACTGTATCAAAAACAATCTCGTCATCTTTGCCCCCAAATATGCTGCAAGCAGGTAATAGAAGGATAGCGGTAAGGGCGATTATTTTTTTCATCATAGTAACTCTGGTTGGTCCAAAACGGGTTCAGTGGCTTCACTTAGCGGCGGACTTTGCCCGAATTGAGGCAGTAACGCAAGGTCAGAAACGCCAGCAGGCAGAGGGCGAAGTTTCCGGCAATCTGCAACATGCCCTTTTGTACTGTGAGTATGTTAGGTGTTTCTTCTGGCCCGTGCTCTCTTGCTGGTTTGGCCAGCGTTAGCTTGCTGGTTTGGCCCGTGCTCTCTTGCTGGTTTGGCCAGCGTTAGCTTGCTGGTTTGGCCCGTGCTCTCTTGCTGGTTTGGCCAGCGTTAGCTTGCTGGTTTGGATAGTACTTGACCGTGCGGCTCCCAAATGCTTGAGTGCGCGCGGTAGATGGCTGGATGGCCGCCGCCCTATAGCGGGTTCGCTTGGTATAGGGGGGAGGAAAGTCCGGGCTCCACGGAAATACGGTGCTGGTTAACGGCCAGCGAGGGCGACCTCAGGGAAAGTGCCACAGAAAGCAAACCGCCAGTTAACACTGGTAAGGATGAAAGGGTGCGGTAAGAGCGCACCGCGTCCCTGGTGACAGGGATGGCAGGGTAAACCCCACCGGGAGCAAGACCAATAGGGATGGTTGCTTTAAGTAGCAGGCGAATTTCCGCGCTGCTGTCCGGGTCGGTTGCTTGAGTGTCTTGGCAACAAGGCACCTAGAGGAATGGTCATCACTTGTCTGGTTTTTTGGATCAGGCGGGGACAGAACCCGGCTTACACGCCATCTGCCACTTTTCACCGGATTTTGAAACATCACAGGATGCAGTGCGCTCACAATAGGTTTACAGCGCCAAACAGGCCTTTCAATCTGCATGTTATTGAGTACAGTCAATCTCTTGCAGTTTTAGGGGGATGGCTATGTATCTGTTCAAGCAAGTTTTTTCTGTAGCGCTGGCACTTGTTTGTCTCACTGTGGGCAGCGTCGCTGCAGAGTATGCGGAGGCCATCAAGGGCCTTGAGAAAAAAGAAGGTCTAGCGACCATTTATGTGGATCACGACAAGGCTAAAGTTTTCCTGGAACTGAAAAAAGGCGAAAACCCCGGTGATTTGGGACGCTATATTTATGCGGCGTATCTGACGGCCGGCCTTGGTTCCAACCCGATGGGGCTTGACCGCAGCCTGCCGACAGGCAGCCGGATGCTTCATTTTCGCCGTGCTGGCGAACAGGTGATGGCGGTGATCGAGAATGATCGCTACCGCGCCAGCGCTGACAACCGTGCAGAAAAAAATGCCGTCAAGGCCAGCTTTGCAGAATCGATCATCTGGTCGACGAAAATTGAAGCAGAAGATGCAGGGGCTGTTCTGATTGATTTTTCGGGCTTTCTGGCGCGCGACATGGTGGGTGTCAGCCAGCGGCTCGCTGAGCGTAAGCAGGGCAGTTTCAAGCTTGATAGCAAGCGCTCCTATGTGGATACCCGCGAGGCGCACAGCTTTCCGATCAATATGGAGTTTGACGCCTATGTCACCTTTGCTGGCTCGAAGCCCGGCCCGGAGGTGGAGGCCACGACGCCTGTGCCGGGGGCTATAACGCTTATTGCGCACACCAGCCTGATGAAATTACCGGAAACGGGGTATGAAACCCGTAGCGATGATGAGCGTGCTGGCCTCATCAGTGTAAGCCATGTCGATATGTCGGCATCGCTTGCGGGGGATACTGTTGTTCGGCGTGCTCGCCGATTCAGGCTTGAAAAAGACGCGAGCGGCAAGGTGGCCAAACCAATCGTGTTTTATATCGATAACGCAGCCCCCGAGCCAATCCGCAGCGCTCTGCTGGACGGTGCGCGCTGGTGGGCAAGCGCTTTTGAAAAAGCCGGGTTTCCTGGCGGTTACAATGCTGAAATCCTGCCAGAGGGCGTACATCCACTGGATGCCCGTTACAATGTGGTGAACTGGGTACACAGGGCAACGCGCGGCTGGTCTTACGGCGCAGCGATCCACGATCCGCGCACAGGCGAAGTTCTAAGAGGCGTTGTGTTGTTGGGGTCCCTGAGGGTGCGTCAGGATATAAAAATTTTTGAAGCACTGTCTGGTGCGGGTAAAACCGGCACGGGTGCCGCTGACGATCCAATAGAACTTGCGCTCGCGCGTATTCGTCAGCTTTCTGCCCATGAGATCGGTCATTCGCTTGGCTTTGCTCATAATATGGGGGCCAGCACTTACGGTGGCCGGGCAAGTGTGATGGATTACCCTGCGCCCGACGTGCGGCTTGGTGATACTGGTGCCCTGGATTTTTCCGCCACATACGGGGTCGGTGTTGGAGCGTGGGACGATTGGACCGTACGTTTCCTTTACGGGGACTATGAAGGCCCGGAAAAAGCCGCGCAGGCCAAGCTGGTGGCGGCGGCAGATGCTGCGGGCCTTCTTTATGTGTCGGATGCGGATTCGCGCTCTGTTGGCTCAGGTCACGCAAAGGGCGCTTTGTGGGATACCGGCGAAGATGCGCTTGAAAGCCTTAAAAATACGCTTGCGGTACGGCGCAAAGCGCTTGATAATTTTGGTGCCCGAAACCTGAGGGGGGGAGAAGCCTACAAAGCGCTGCAGACTAAAATTGTACCGCTCTATCTCTATCACCGTTATCAGTTGCAGGCGGCGGCTAAATATTTGGGTGGCTATGAATTTAGCTACCGCACCAAAGGCGATGGCCGAAGTGTACCAACTGTTGTTGCACCTCCGAAACAATTTGCAGCCCTTACGGGTTTGTTGGAGACCGTTGCCCCAAAAACGCTGGATATAGATAATGCCGTGCTGGCCGATTTGGTGCCTCTGGGCGGCGCAAACGGCGACCTGCAATTTGACCGGGAGACCTTTGACGGCGCGGGGAGGCCGATGTTTGATCATACGGGTGCCGCTGCGGTCGCCGCTGACCTCACATTCGATGCATTATTGCATCCACGCCGCCTGCTGCGGCTTTATGAGCAAGGACTGCGCAGCACCGACCATGTTGGCCTGGCGGGCGTTTTGAAGCGGACTGTGAGCACTGTAGTGCGGATTCCGCGTGGGGAAAGTGAACGCCATACAGCGCTCCGCATGGTAACCGCCGAACGGCTGACCGAGAAACTGCTCACGTTAAAGGACCAGCCCGATTTGCCAATCAGTGTGCGCGCTGGCGTGCATGCGGCGATCGCAAATGTACGCGGATTGCTGGGTACTTACGACGATCAGGAGAAGCTTTTTGCGCGCGCACTGCGGCAGCGTATCGATAATGCGGCGGCGCGCGCTCGCACACCTGCGGTCAAGAATCCGGTAGGGCCTGATGTTCCGCCTGGCAGCCCGATCGGCGCGGGTGTGGGCGAAAGCTGCTGGCACTGTGATACAGGGTTTTAGCCTGCGGTGTAATGCGGCCTGCCAAGTATGTTTGATATGTGTGCATAAATGGCTTCACTTTGGCGCTGCTGGCTTACTGTGGGGTAGGCTGGCCGTAGACCTGTAGCCAGCAAGTAGGCACGGCATCCCCGGTGTTGTTTTAAAGCTCTTGTCTTCCTGTGCCGATATGCGGTGGTATCCACTTATGGTTTGAGAACAAAATTTACAGATTGTGTAAAACGCTCTGGAGAGAAATGAGTGGCAATTTCCTCCAAGCTGTCTCGCCGAACTTTTTCCCACAAACCTGTGTCAGTATAAAGTTCAACGCATTTCCGGCTGAAAATGGCGGGATCTAACGGCGATGCAATATAGGGCAGGAGGTTTTCGTCATGTGGTAATTGGTTGCCCAACAAATCGCTAATTACGGCGGGTAATCCAAGCGACATTGCCTGCAGCACCTTGTGCGGAATACCCGCGGCAATGCGTGTCGGTGCGGCAAATACGCGGTATTGCGATAAAAGGCTTGGCAAGTCATCCGTTGGGCCAATTATCTTGGCACGTTCAGCAACGATATCCGGAAATTCAACGGAAGGCTGAAGGTGCCCGGCGATATGAAATTCTGCATCAGGCAAAGCCATTTTAATTTTTGGCAATGCATACCGGCAAAACCAGTAAACCGTTGCCATATTAGGGCACTTGGTTACATGGAAAGCACCGAGAAAAAGAAAATGCTTTCTGTCTGATTGTTTTATATTTTGCTGAAACGTTGGAAAACTGCTGCTGACTTTAGAAACTTTTACGGCGGGGAGGGCGCGCTGCGCCAACTGTACCTCGAAGTCATTCACGCAGACAAGATTGTCAAAGCGGGAGGCTGATTTCAACTGTTCAAAAACCGTTTTGTTTACAATGCCCGAGTTTTTATGGTCATGGATATCAAGGTCACTCGGTAGGTAGCGAAGCTTTGTAAGGGCTTCTGTGTCTCCAACCAACAGAGTTTCAGGGTGGGTGGTTCTGAAATTCAATACAAGCTTTGCGGTTCTATCAATATTATGGGTTCTGGAAATCCAGATGGCCCGTATGGACCGGGCTGTATTGAGAAGCAGAGTTTTGAGCGGTGTTTCGTTTGAAAGATAAACCAAATGAACCCTACCTTCTGGCCACAATGGCAGGCAGTGAGTGTCTTGGCTTCGCCTTTCGCCAATCGCTACAATCACTTTAAAGCCGAGTTCAACAAGGGCCGTAATGACATCGCAGGCACGCCCGTGCCCAGCCCCATAACTGGGCACAGGCGCAAGGCCGTCCACAAATACGACAGTATCTTTTTTAACGGGTTTCAAAACCTGACCGCCACTTGGTTTGGTGGGTAAATGCTGAGGCGCACTATCTAATTCGAAATATCCTAAAGACGCAAATTTTAATCGGCTGCAAATGTGCGGCGGCAAAGGTCGCAGGCAGTTAATTGGCTGACGGCCCGATCCAAAATTTCCTCTCAAACCGACCTTGTAGCCAAATTGGGTGCGTAGCCAGCTTTTCCGAGATGGCAGTCGCTCTTTTCCGGAATAGCGGCCACTTTTCGGAATAGCTGCCACTTTTTCGAAATAGCAGAAAGGTAAATTCGCCCTTCTTGTGAACGTGGCTTCAGTGGAAACATAAGAAGAACAAACTAATATAAGTATTTGTTATATAAAGATAAAAAAATAATTTTTCTTAATATTTACGATAATACTTGCATCTATAAATCCCATGTTTTCCCATTGACCCACTATTATATACCATGGTATCCCATAAGGGTTCAGATGACGATCTGAATACTTGCTTACCGTTTGGCGGCGGATCGCAAGGGGGGAGAAAACGGGGACATAGGCAAGTGGCATTTTTCCTGTCCACATTTACGAATAAGGTCGATAAGAAGGGGCGTGTGTCTGTTCCTGCACCGTTTCGTACTGCTGTGTCCGAAAGTCATTTCCCTGGTGTTGTGGTTTACCGCCCTCTCAATTTGCCATGTATCGAAGGCGCGGATATCTCCTTTCTTGAGCAACTGTCTGATCGGCTCTACGGCGATTTTGGTCCCTTTGATCCTGATCAGATGTCAGTCGCCACTGCTATTCTTGCTGGTGCCAGCCAGCTTTCTTTCGATCCCGAGGGGCGCGTGATGCTGCCGGGGGAGCTTAAAGAGTTTGCCGGGATTGAGGGGCAGGCAACCTTCGTTGGTATTGGCCGTAAGTTTCAGATTTGGGATTCGGCTGCTTATTCGGTACACCGCGAGCAGCAGTTGGCTGTTGCGGCGGCCACGGCACCTAACCTGCCACCTTTCGGCGGGGGAGGGCAGTCATGACCCCGCGCGGTGCAGCTCAGGTCACTGCTGGTCAGCACATTCCGGTGCTCCTTAATGAAATTGTTACCGCAATCGAGCCTAAAGACGGTGAAGTCTATGTTGATGGCACTTTTGGTGCGGGTGGTTATACGCGGGCTGTATTGAATGCTGCTGACTGCAAGGTAATTGCGATTGACCGTGATCCTGACGCCATCAAGCGTGCGGAGGGGTTTGCTGAAGAATTTCCCGGGCGCTTCCAAATTTTGGAGGGCTGCTTTGGTGATATGAGTGCGCTGCTAACTGCGGCAGGTATTGATGTGGTTGACGGCGTGATGCTGGATATTGGTGTTTCTTCTTACCAGCTTGATGAAGCGGGGCGTGGTTTTTCCTTCCGGGAGGAGGGGCCGCTCGATATGCGTATGGCCCAGTCGGGTGAAAGCGCGGCTGATGTGGTGAACACATACGGCGAGACTGAACTCGCCGATATTATTTTTAGGCTTGGGGAAGAGCGCAAATCGCGCCGGATTGCAGCGGCAATTGTCAGGCAGCGCGAGGAAGCGCCGTTTACAACAACAAAAGAGCTTGCCGATCTTGTTGAAAAGGTAATTGGCCGTCCGCCCAGGAAAAAAGGGCAGAAGCAGGTGCATCCTGCGACACGTACGTTTCAGGCGCTTAGAATTCATGTGAATGACGAGCTTGGGGAGCTTCGTCGGGGCCTTGTGGGTGCGGAGGAAAAGCTTGGGGAAGGTGGGCGGCTGGTTGTGGTGGCCTTCCATTCTCTTGAGGACCGGATCGTTAAAAAGTTTATGGCTGAACGCGGTGGCCGTGTGCCAGCAGGCTCTCGGCATTTGCCTGGGCCTGCTGATGTGGGGCCATCGCCTTCATTTTATTTAAAGGTTAAGGGAGCGGTGAAGCCGGGCGATGCCGAGCTTGGGGAAAATATGAGAGCTCGTTCCGCCCGGCTCCGCGTTGCTGCACGGACTGCTGCCAAGGCATGGGGGGTGGTTGATGCGTAAATTTGTGACAACTTTCGCCGCTGTGACGGCTATGGCTGCCGGGGCTGCCGTGTTGCAGCTTAAGATGACAGTGCAGGAAAAGAATGAAGAAATCCGCGTGATCGCGCAGCAGATTCGCGATGACCGCGAGGCTATCCGTATCCTTGAGGCTGAGTGGGCTTATTTAACCACGCCGCGTACTTTGCAGGACCGTTCGGTTGAATTTCTGGCATTGATGCCGCCGCGTGCGAAGCAGGTTTTGCATGACCCCGTGGTGATCCCCTTTCGTCCACACGGTGTTGATGTGGATCATAAAGACGTGGGCACCATTATATTGCCCGCTGCCGAAAATGTGCCGCTCAAAAAAGCGCTCAAGAAAACGCGCCAGGCTGAAGGTGAAAGCCTGTGAGTGCGCATTCAACGCCAGTGGTTATGCAGCCGGTTCCGGTGTCTTTGGGTGGGGAAACCCGTCGTAGTGGCATTGAGTTGGCGCGCAATAGGCTGATTTTTGCAGTTCTTCTGTTTACGATAGCCTTTCTGGTGATGGTAGCGCGTACCATTGAGTTGGGCCTGAGCGTAGAAGCACCAAAGCGTGTGGTGCAAAGCCGGATTTCTGTGCCAGCGGTGAAGTTTGAGCGCGCGGATATTTTGGATCGCAACGGCGAAATTCTTGCAACAAGCCTTGCGACACCATCACTTTATGCAGATGCAAGCAAGGTGAAGGATCCGGTTGAGGCGGCGCGCAAACTGGTTTCTGTTTTGCCTGAGCTTTCTTACGCGGACCTGGAGGCCAAGCTTTCAAGCGGTAAGCGTTTTGTGTGGCTGAAGCGCAAGCTGTCACCGCGCCAGAAATGGGAAGTCAATGCGCTTGGTATTCCAGCCTTCCAATTCCGCCGTGAAGAAGAGCGACTTTATCCGCATGGCCGCCTTGCGGCCCATGTGCTTGGCTATGTTGATACAGATAACAACGGTCTGGGCGGTGTTGAGCATTTCTTTGATGAACGCTTGAATGATGCCGAGCTTGTTGGCGACGCGCTCGACTTGTCCCTTGATATTCGTGTGCAGTATGCGCTTGCGGATGAACTGGAAGCCGCGATGCGGGCTTATCAGGCAAAGGGTGCTGCGGGTTTGGTGATGGACGTGAATACGGGCGCTGTTTTGGGGATGGTGTCGTTGCCGGATTATGACCCGAATAATGTACGCGGTGTTTCCGATGCAGCCCGCTTTAACCGGGCGACAAAAGGCGTATATGAGCTGGGTTCAACTTTCAAGACTTTCACTTTCGCTGCGGCGCTTGACGAGGGGATTGTTGATTTTAATGACGGCTATGATGCGACTAAGCCACTAAAAATTAGTCGTTTTTTGATCCGGGATGATCACCCTAAAAAGCGGTATTTGACGGTGCCAGAGATTTTCACTTACTCGTCGAATATAGGCACGGCACAGATGGCGTTGGATCTCGGAGCAGAGCGCCAGCAGGAATTCTTGAGCGATTTGGGCTTAATGCAGCCCGCGAATATTGAGCTGACGGAGGTTGGTGCGCCCCTATTGCCCGCTAAATGGCGCAAAGTTTCGACTATGACAATTTCATACGGTCACGGCATGTCGGTGAGTCCGTTGCAACTGGCATCCGGCATTGCCTCAATGGTGAACGGCGGCCGTCTTCTTCCTGCCACTTTGGTTCATAATTCTGATAACTGGCAGCAGGGTAAACAGGTGATCGCAGCCGCGACGAGCCGCAAAATCCGTCAGCTTTTACGGTTGGCGGTAACCAAAGGAACTGGTGGCCGTGCGGATGCAACCGGCTACAGGGTTGGCGGCAAGACCGGCACAGCGGAAAAAGCCGTTGCAGGCGGCTATGACCGCAAGGCACTGATTAGTTCTTTTGTCGGTGTTTATCCGATGGATGACCCGCAATATGTGGTGTTTGCGCTTCTGGATGAACCGAAAGGCACCAAAGAGACCTTCGGTTATGCAGGCGGTGGCTGGGTGGCGGCACCTGTGGTTCGTAACGTGATTTTGCGTACAGCGCCCCTTTTGGGCGTGGCACCGAAAGTCGAGGATGAGGGGTTGTATAAAAACGTGGCCCTGATGATTGAAGAGTAAGCTTGATGGTTGAAAAGTAAGAAAGTGAAAGTAACACTTGCACAGTTGATGGGTGGTAACCGGGCAGACGGCGCGACAGAGATCGCCGGGCTGACGGTGGATAGCCGTGCGGTGCAGGCGGGTGACATGTTTGTGGCGCTGCCGGGGGCCAAATTCGATGGTCGTGCTTTCATCCCGGAAGCGATTAAAGCCGGAGCTTCTGCTGTTCTCACGACACCGGGTGTTGATGTGACGGCGGGCGTGTCAGTTGTGGAAGACAATAATCCGCGCCGTCGCTATGCTGATCTTGCTGCTCGCTTTTTTGAAACACAACCTTCGACCCAGGTGGCTGTAACAGGCACAAACGGCAAAACTTCTGTTGCGGATTTTACACGCCAGTTATGGCAGGCAATCGGGAAGGAAGCGGCAAGTATTGGCACGCTGGGTGTGCGTTCGGGTGCTGTTGAGCGGCCAGGCGGACTAACGACCCCGGATCCGATGGCGTTGCACGAAGCCTTGTGCGCATTGGCTGGTGCTGGTGTGACCCACACGGCGCTTGAGGCGTCAAGCCACGGGTTGGACCAATATCGTATGGACGGTGTGCGCTTTAAGGCTGCAGCCTTTACCAACCTGACGCGCGACCATCTGGATTACCACAAAAGCGAGCAGGGTTATTTTTACGCAAAAGCGCGGTTGTTTGGCGAACTGTTGAACCCAGGCGACGCAGCGGTGATCAACACCAATAGTGGCTGGGGAGCTGTTCTTGAGGATATAGCTTGGGGTCGCGGTTTGGTGCGGCTTTCGGTTGGGACAGGAAAAGACGTTGCACTGCAGCTATTGAAGCAGCAGGTTGAACCTACAGGTCAGTGTATTTCCTTCAGTTTTGAAGGGAAAAATTATGATGTTGCTTTGCCACTTGTAGGCGGGTTTCAGGCAGAAAATGCCCTTTTGGCAGCAGGCCTGGTGATTGCAACTGGTGGGGACGCCGACGCCGTGTTTGCGGCCCTTGAAAAGCTTGAAGGCGTGCCAGGACGCATGGAGTTGATAGGGGTCTCTGGCGCTGGTGGCGCAGTATTTGTGGACTATGCCCATACACCTGACGGCCTGGTAACTGTGTTAAATGCGGCACGTGCTCATAAACCAAACGCACTGCATGTTGTGTTTGGGTGTGGTGGTGACAGGGATGCGGGTAAGCGCCCGCAGATGGGGGCAATCGCTACTGAACTTGCCGATCATGTTTATGTAACGGACGATAACCCGCGCAGTGAAGACGCGGCGACAATCCGCAGTGAAATTATGGCAGCCACAACAGGCGTTATTGAAATTGGTGATCGCGGTGCGGCCATTGAAGCGGCTATTTCTAAACTACAAGCGGGGGATATGCTTGTAGTTGCGGGAAAAGGCCATGAGGAAGGGCAGCTTATCGGGGAGGATGTGCTGCCATTTTCTGACATTAAAACAGTTAAAAAAATCCTGGGTAAGACAATTTCCAGGGTGGGGGCTAAATGATGCGGATTGATGAGCCGGTTTGGACATCGGCGGAAATGGCAGCGGCGTGCGGCGCTATTACGGCGCGTCCCTGGTATGCGGACGGCCTTCAGGTCGATAGCCGCGAAATATTGCCGGGAGATTTGTTTGTCGCACTTAGGGGCGAAGCGACTGATGGGCATAATTTTGTGGCCGAAGCGTTTGACCGCGGTGCCGTTGCGGCAGTGGTTTCCGGCGACGTTGAAGGTGTTGATGCCGGTGATCAGCGCTTGGTGCAGGTGGTGGACACAACGGAGGGGCTGCAGCTTATGGCGCGACATGCGCGCGAGCGGGCACCCGCCCATGTAATCGGCGTGACGGGCAGTGCAGGTAAAACCAGTGTGGTTCAGGCGTTGAGGCAGGCGCTGGAGCGTGTAGCACCAACGCACGCCAGTATTAAAAGTTTCAATAACCATGTAGGCGTGCCGCTATCTTTGGCGCGTATGCCTCGGGAAACGCGCTATGGTATCTTTGAGATCGGGATGAGCGGCGCAGGCGAGATCGCGCGCGGCGCAGGCTCAGTACGGCCGGATATTGCTGTGATTACCACAGTGGGATCTGCACATGCAGCCAACTTCCGCGACGAAGCAGGTATTGCAAACGAAAAAGCGAGCCTGATCAGCGCACTCCCAAAAGGTGGCATGGCGATTATCGGGCTTGATAACCCGCACAGTGAGCGGCTTCTTGAGGAAGCGCGTGTCGCTGGCGCAATGGCTGTGTCGGTTTCTGTTCTGGATGATAACGCCGATGTGCGTCCGCTACGCATGACCGAGCATCACAATTGTACCTGCCTGACTGCCGATATTTTTGGAACGCCAGTAACGTATAAAATTGCTCAGCCAGGTCGGGAGTGGGTCTTGAATAGCCTGTTGGTGTTGGCTGCTGTCAAGGCTGCTGGTGCCGATTTGGGACAAGCCGCACTTGCGCTTGCAGCACTTGAGGCTGAGCCGGGGCGAGGCCGGGTGCATGCACTAACGCTTGCAGGCGGAAAAGCGACTCTTTTTGATGATAGCTATAATGCTAACCCATTGAGTTTAAAGGCGGCTCTGAGGCGGCTTTCTCTGGCACCTGTTCCCGTGGGAGGGAAGCGCATTGCTGTCCTTGCAGACATGCAGGAATTGGGGCACAAGAGCGAAGAAATCCACTTTTCGCTGATCAGCGATCTCAAGCGATTCAATGTGAGCAAAATCATTGCCTTTGGTGACCGTATGGCAGCCATCGGCAAAGAGGCCGGTATTCCGACCGAGCGCTGCTGGGGCAACCCGGGCGACGGTGCGGAGCCGCTGATGGCCATGTTGAAGCACGATGATGCCGTGATGGTGAAAGGGGCGAACAGTGCGGCGCTCTATAAATTGGTGCAGGGTATGTTGCAGATCAGCAAGGATGAAGCTGAGTTTCCAGTATCCCAGCGCCACCGAGTAGCGCGCTAGATAGATTGATAAGGAGTAGATAATGTTATTTTGGCTGGCAGAACAGGGCGGAGTTTTCAATCTCTTCCGTTATCTGACATTCAGGACTGGCGGTGCCGTCCTGACCGCCATGATTATCTGCTTCGTTTTTGGACCTCATATTATTCGCTGGCTCAAGTCTAAGCAGAAAAAGGGCCAACCGATCCGCGAGGACGGACCGCAGAGCCATATCATAGCAAAGGCCGGAACGCCGACAATGGGCGGTTTCATGATCCTGCTGGGGCTTGGCATCTCAACACTTCTGTGGGCCGACCTTAGCAACCCTTATGTGTGGGCAGTTCTGGCGGTAACACTTGGATTTGGCGCAATCGGATTTGTGGACGATTATCTCAAGGTGACACGGCGCTCTTCGGGAGGAGTGTCTGGTAAAGTGCGGCTTTTGCTGGAGTTCGCAATTGCAGGTGTAGTTTCTTGGTATCTTGCGGGTATGGACGGCACAGAGTTGTCGTTGCCATTTGCCAAAAACTTCCTGATCAATCTGGGCATTTTCTATGTGCCGTTTGTGATGTTGGTAATGGTTTGGGCTGGTAATGCCGTGAACCTTACGGATGGTTTGGACGGCCTTGCGATTGTGCCCGTCATTATCGCAGCAGCAGCTTTCGGCCTGATTTCCTATTTGGTTGGTAGTGTTGTCTACACAAATTATCTGGGAATTCCCTATGTGGCCGGAACAGGTGAACTTGCGGTGCTTTGCGGCGCGGTGATCGGCGCGGGTATTGGTTTTTTGTGGTTCAATGCGCCGCCGGCAATGGTTTTTATGGGCGATACCGGCTCGCTGGCGCTGGGCGGTATGCTCGGTGCTATAGCGGTGATCACCAAGCATGAAGTTGTGCTCGGTATTATCGGCGGGCTTTTCTGGCTTGAGACAATTAGCGTGATTGTTCAGGTGATCAGTTTCAAGCTCACTGGCAAACGTGTTTTCCGCATGGCACCTTTGCATCACCACTATGAAGAAAAAGGCTGGGCGGAGCCGACGATTGTTATCCGTTTTTGGATTATAGCACTGGTGCTGGCCATTATAGGCCTTGCGACCCTGAAGCTGAGGTAGTGATTAGATGATCACGGCGGGGGCATATAAAGGTAAAACTGTAGGCGTCTTCGGGCTCGCCCGGACAGGTATTGCCGCAGTGTACGCTTTGGCAGCATCCGGGGCAAAAGTGGCAGCTTGGGATGACAATGCGGAACGCCGTGCCGTTGTGCCCGAATATGCCGTAAACCTTTATACCGCTGATTTCACCAACCTGGATGCGCTTTTGTTGGCACCGGGCGTGCCGCTTACCCATCCAAAGCCGCACGCGCTTGTCACCAAAGCCTTAGAGGCCGGGGTGCCATTGGTAAGTGACTTGGATGTGTTTGAAGCCGCACGCGCTGGTATGGCACCATCTAAAACTGTTGCAATCACGGGGACCAACGGCAAATCGACAACAACATCGCTGGTTGGTCATATGGTTGATGTGTGTGGCGGCAAAGCTGCTGTGGGCGGTAATATTGGCACAGGTGTGCTGTCGCTTGAGCCACTTACCGAAAGCGGCGTGTATGTTTTTGAACTGTCCTCTTTCCAGCTTGATCTGACCGGCGATTTCCGCGCAGATGTGGCGGTGCTTTTGAATGTGTCTCCGGATCATTTGGAGCGTCATGGCACATTTGAGAATTACCTTGGGGCTAAAAAACACCTGTTTGCAATGCAGGGCAAAGACAGTGTCGCCGTTGTTGGTGTGGACGATGAAAGCGGTCGGGCCATAGCATCTGACTTCAGTGAACGTATCATTGCCATTTCTGCAGAAACTGAGCTTGATAAGGGTGTTTATATCTCTGGCGGCCTCCTGATAGACGCAATCGACGGGGAGGGACAGCCCGTTGGTGATATTCGTGCAGCCAAAGCGCTTCAGGGTGTCCATAACGGCCAGAATGCTGCTGCAACCTACGCCGTTGGGCGTAGTTTGGGCTATGCGCCTGCAGATATCTTTGATGCGCTCTTGAGTTTTCCAGGGCTGGAGCACCGCCAGGAAATCGCGGCCATGATTGATGGTGTTCGTTTTGTGAACGACAGCAAAGCCACCAATAGTGACGCGGCCGCGAGAGCGCTGTCGTCGTTTGATAATATTCACTGGATCGCTGGTGGTCGCACTAATGAAGCTTCGTTTGCGCATTTGGGCAACCGTCTTTCGAATGTCAAAGCATGTTATTTTATGGGGGAGGCCGCAGGTCAACTCGCCGGCGATTTGATGCCGCAGCATCTTACTATACATGAAACATTGGCGCAGGCATTTGCAGCAGCCGTGATGGCCGCATCACCCGGCGATACGGTTCTTTTGTCGCCAGCCTGCAAAGCCTTTGATCAATTTATCGATTTTGAAGAACGTGGCCATGCCTTTAAAAATATGGTCGCTGTAATCGCGGAGAGTGGCCGATGATAGCCCTTTCCCGCAACGATAATTCCGTTCTGTCCCGCTGGTGGTGGACCGTAGACCGCTGGATGCTGGTAATGATCCTGACGCTGATTGTGCTAGGCCTTTGGCTGGCAATGACCGCGAGTCCGGCTGTTGCTGAACGCCTCGGCTTGGACGCCATGCATTTTGTCAAGCGTCAAGGCATGTTCCTTGGGCTTGCACTTGCCGCTGTGCTGACGATCTCGATGATGTCCACTGCGTTTGTCCGGCGCATGGCGATCCTCGCGCTTCCGGCAACATTGCTACTTATCTGCGCGACACTGATGATCGGCCCGGAAATTAAGGGCGCAACGCGTTGGTTGCAAATTGGTAGTTTTACATTGCAGCCCAGTGAATTTATGAAGCCGTTTTTTGTGGTGACAACAGCCTGGGTTCTGTCTGCTGATATTGACGGGCAAAATATCCCCGCGAAACAGATTTCACTGGGACTTTATGCGATGGTAGCTGGTCTTTTGATCCTGCAGCCAGACTTTGGTCAGACAGTGCTGATAAGCACGGTTTGGTTCGCCCAGATGGCACTTGCCGGTTTGCCGATGATGTGGATCGGCCTTGCGATGGGGGTGGGCTTGTTGGGGCTTGGGCTTGGTTACGCGTTGCTTCCTCATGTGGCGAGCCGTATTGACCGTTTTATCAACCCCGCGAGCGGCGATACTTATCAAACCGACAAAGCAATGGAGGCTTTTGGCTCGGGCGGTATGTTTGGTAAAGGCCCCGGTGAGGGATCAGTGAAGCTTGGCCTGCCGGACGCGCACACAGACTATATTTTTGCGGTGATCGGCGAAGAGTTCGGGGCTGTTGCAGGCGTGATGCTTTTGATGCTGTTTGCTGGCATCGTCGTGCGCGGGTTGGCGCATCTCCTGAACGAAGAAAACCCATTCCGGCTTCTGGCGGCGGCGGGCCTCATTATGCAATTTGGGCTGCAGACGTTGATTAATGTTGGGGTAAATTTAGCGCTCTTGCCTTCAAAGGGTATGACCTTGCCATTTGTTTCTTATGGAGGATCCTCAATGCTGGCACTTGCGATTGGTATGGGTATGGTACTGGCGCTGACACGGCGTAATCGCTTTATTCAACCGCGGCTCGATCCTCTTGGATGGAGGGCTGCGGAATGATTAAGGCGCCTTACATTGTTCTTGCAGCAGGCGGTACTGGCGGGCACATGATGCCTGCGGAAGCCGTTGCAGATGTGCTCACGGCGGAAGGCTATGAAGTGGCGCTCGTCACTGACAGTCGCGGTGAAAAAATCAGCGATGTGATGACTGATATCGAGCATATTGTGCTCAGTGCCTCAAGCCATATGGGCGGCGGTTTTCTTGGAAAAATTAAATCAATTCTCAGTATTTTGACCAGTACCCTGCAGGTGAGGCGCATCATTAAAAACCGCAGACCCACGGTTATTGTTGGTTTTGGTGGCTATCCATCTCTTCCTGCTGTACTCGCGGCGCGCAGTATGGGCATTCCCTATATACTGCACGAGCAAAATGCCGTTCTGGGCCGCGTGAATCGTTTGATGGCCAAAAAGGCCGAACTTGTTGCGCTGAGCGTCGAGGCCACCCAGCGCGTGCCTGAGGGAACCAAGACGCTTGTTACCGGCAACCCGGTGCGCCAGTTGATAGCCAAGCTTGCCAATATCGCCTATGCCGTACCGCTTGGCTGGGGAGATATTCGTGTTTTTGTTTTGGGTGGTAGCCAGGGCGCACGTATTCTCTCTGATGTGGTGCCACAAGCTATCGCCGCACTGCCTGACGAAAGCCGGGAGCGGCTGGATATGGTGCACCAGGCTCGTCCCGAGGATTTGCAACGCGTACACCTTGCCTATGAAAAAGCTGGAGTGAAGGCCGATGTGAAGCCCTATTTTGACAATGTTGGTTCTGTCCTGCTTCGCACACAGCTTGTGATTTCCCGTTCGGGCGCTTCTACTCTCGCTGAGCTTACAGCCATGGGGCGCCCAGCCATTTTGGTGCCGCTTGCAATCGCTGCGGATGACCATCAATTAGCTAATGCTCGGATCGTGGCGGAAGCTGGCGGCGGAATCGTTATGACAGAGCCTGAGTTCACGCCTGAAGTGCTCACTGCAAAGCTAGATGAATTGTTTGAGGACATGGGTGATCTGAGAGACTGGTCCGATGGTATGCGTACAATTGCGCGCCTTGATGCTGCCCAAAACCTCTCCCACACTATTATTGAACTGTGTGACAGTGAAGGAGTAACAGCGTGAAGAGTATCCCGTTTGACATAGGAACGGTCCATTTTGTCGGCATTGGCGGCATTGGTATGTCAGGGATTGCTGAGGTGATGTACAACCTTGGTTACAGCGTTCAGGGCTCGGATATGAGTGATAATGCCAATGTGATACGTCTGCGTGGGCTTGGCATCAATGTTGCGGTTGGGCAGAAAGCCGAAAACCTTAAGGATGCCAGTGTGATTGTGGTGTCGACAGCTATTAAAGCCGATAACCCCGAAGTTGTTGAAGCCCGCAGCCGCAGCTTACCAGTTGTACGCCGAGCCGAAATGCTTGCGGAACTTATGCGCCTTAAGTGGTGTGTGTCAGTTGCCGGTACACACGGTAAAACCACGACTACATCAATGGTAGCGGCTGTGCTTGAAAAGGCTGGCATCGACCCCACTGTGATCAACGGCGGCATTATCAACAGTTACGGTACTAATGCGCGTTTGGGTGAGGGCGACTGGATGGTCGTTGAAGCGGACGAAAGCGACGGTACTTTTGTAAAGTTACCGGCCACGATTGCAGTTGTGACCAATCTGGACGCGGAACATCTGGATTTTTACGGCACGTTCGACGCTGAAAAAGAAGCGTTTCGCACTTTCCTTGAGCGTGTGCCCTTTTATGGGGCGGCGATTTTGTGCGTGGATCACCCTGAGGTGCAGGCGCTGATCAGCAATATCCAGCACAGGAAATTCGTAACTTATGGCATGTCGGCACAAGCAGATGTGCGTGCCGTGAATATTCAGCAGAGCGCGGGTACGGTTTCCTTCGATGTTGAGGTGCATAACAGAAAAGATGGCGGTGCCCGCACAATTGACGGTATCAGCTTACCGATGCCGGGTGATCATAACGTACAGAACGCATTGGCGGCGGTTGCGGTTGGGCTTGAAATGCATGTCTCGGATGACGTTTTACGAGCGGCTTTTGCTGGCTTTGGTGGTGTGAAGCGGCGCTTTACGAAAACAGGTGAGGCAGCGGGCATTACGGTTATCGATGATTACGGCCACCACCCGGTTGAGATAGCCAGCGTCTTGAAAGCGGCGCGTCAGTCGTTTGAGGGACAGGTGATCGCTGTGGTGCAGCCACATCGTTACACCCGCCTTCAGAGCTTGTTTGAGGATTTTTGTACCTGTTTCAATGATGCTGACACCGTGGTGGTGACGCCGGTATTTGAGGCAGGTGAAAGCCCGATCAAGGGTGCCGACCAAGCGAGCCTTATTGAGGGACTGCGCTCCCACGGGCACCGTCTTGTTGACATGGTTACCGGGCCAGAAAACCTGGCAGAGGTGGTTCTCAGGCACGCTAAGGCGGGCGATACTGTTGTTTGCCTTGGCGCAGGTTCTATCACCAAATGGGCAAATGACCTGCCCAATGAAATTGCAGCATTACAGGAGGGCGCTCATGACATCCGACATGACTAAATCAATCCTCGAACATTTACCGCACGTAAAAGGGCGTTTGGTAGAAAATGCCAATCTTGCGCGGCTTAGCTGGTTCCGGACTGGTGGGCCGGCCGAAATACTCTTTGAGCCGACAGACGAAGACGACCTGCAAAAATTCCTCCGTCATGTACCGGGGTGCGTATCGCTGACGATTATTGGTGTAGGCTCGAACATTCTTGTGCGCGACGGCGGCGTTGAAGGTGTTGTGATCCGCCTCGGGCGCGGCTTTGCTGAAACTGCCGTGCGCGGCGACGTGATGAAAACGGGCGCGGGTGCGATGGATATGCATGTCGCGAAAGCTGCGCTTAAAGCGGGTGTCACGGGGCTTGAATTTCTTGTGGGTGTTCCTGGCACGGTAGGCGGCGCACTGCGGATGAATGCTGGTGCTTACGGCAAGGAAATCAAAGATGTTCTCATGCATGCGCACGCGATGGATCGGTACGGCCATATTTTTGAATATCAGGTGGACGATATGGGCTATGAATACCGTACCTGCGGCATCGACCCGAATATGATTTTCCTGAGTGCCTGCTTCCATGTAAAAGACGGTGACCCGGTGGAAATCAAAGCACGCATGGATGAAATTTCAAGTGCGCGCCAGGAAAGCCAGCCGATTGGTTCGCAGACAGGCGGCAGCACTTTCAAAAATCCTGACGGGAAAAAAGCTTGGGAACTGATCGAAGCGGCTGGGTGCCGTGGGCTGCAGGTCGGGCAGGCGCAGATGTCGGAGAAGCACTGTAATTTTCTGATCAATCGTGGCGGGGCTACCGCCGCGGACATCGAAAATCTGGGCGAAGAGGTGCGTAAACGCGTGCATGCAGACAGTGGTATCCTGCTTGAATGGGAAATTCGTCGTATCGGACAGCCCGCGATGGAGCACGCGTAATGGCTGTTGCCCGTGAATATTGGTTAACAATTACGACGGTATTGGTGCTGGCGCTCACGACTAGTTTTCTCACTTTTGGCCAACCACTTGCGCAAAGCTGGGTTCAGGAAACAAGCCGCCAGGCAGGATTTGTGCTTTCAAACCTGTCCATATCCGGTACAGACCGTACGGCGCGCGAGGACGTGCTCGCGCTTCTTGATGTCGAGGCTGGTATTCCGTTGATGTCGGTGGACCTTGATGGCCTGCAAACGCGTATCGAGGCCTTGCCCTGGGTGCGCCGCGCAACAGTAACGCGTTTATTGCCAGGCGATATCAATATCGATATCGAAGAGCGAGTGCCCTTTGCTTTGTGGCAGCGCAATGGAAAACTACGCCTGATTGACCAGGACGGTGTTGTGATCACGCGCCACGGCCTTGCGGCCTTTTCTGCGCTCCCGATGATTGTAGGGGACGGTGCGCCGCAGTATATTAGCAACCTGTATGTAGCATTTGGAAAAGCGCCTGACTTGGCAGCTCGCGTTAAAACGATGGTTCGTGTTGGCGACCGGCGTTGGGATTTGCTTTTTGACAATGGAATTCGGGTCAAATTGCCGGACGACAGCGAAGTTAGCTACACAAGCCTGACTGCTTGGGAAAGATTTGTACGACTTGAGGCAAAACACCGTTTGCTTGCGCGCGAAGTCAGTGTAATTGACATGCGTATCGCCGACCGTTTGATTATGCGCGTGACGCCAGCCGGGCGGCGCATGATGGATGGTAAAGAGTGGGCAACATAGGTGTATTGAGTAAGATATGATGAACGCACAGATCAACGGACAGGAAAGGATGATCGCCGCACTTGATGTGGGATCAAGCAAGGTTGCCTGTCTGATTGCGCAGGCTGGCAGCAGTGGTCAGTATCTGGTGAAAGGCGTTGGAAACCGGGCAACGAACGGTGGTGTGTCGGGGGGGGCTGTTGTTGATATGGACCTGACCGAGCAGGCGATACGTGCTTCGGTGGACCAGGCCGAAAAAATGGCGGGCACTACGATCAGCGACGTGATCCTGAACTTTTCCGGCGGCGAACCCAAAAGCACAGTAATCGAAGTTGAAGTACCAATCGAGGGCCACGCTGTAACGCAGGCGGAGCTTGACGAAGCCATGCGGCAAGCCAAGGCTCGGATTGACGCTGACGAAGACGGGCTTTTGCATATATTCCCTGCGGCTTATGCTGTAGACGGTAACTTCGGCACCAAAGCGCCGGTTGGCATGTACGGCAAACTGCTGACGGTTGCTGTATTGGTGGTAACGGTGGCAGCGGGGCCGCTCCGTAACCTAGAGGCCTGTGTGCGCCGGGCGCACCTTAATGTTGGCTCTGTGGTGCTGGCACCTTATGCCTCTGGCCTTGCGTGCCTTGTGGACGATGAAGCCAAAATGGGTGCTGCGTGTATTGACCTTGGCGGGGGTACCACCGGGATTTCCATTTTTGCGCAGGGCGCGCTTGTTCACTCTGAAGTACTGTCGTTCGGCGGCGCGCAGGTAACCGAAGAGATAGCCCGCGAGCTGTTGACCCCCTTTGAGCAGGCCGAGCGACTAAAAACATTTAACGGTGCGGCGGTTGTTGATCCTGCGGATGTGCGGCTTGAAATCGAGGTGCCGCAGGTCGGCGAAAGCGGCAGTGACCGAATGGTGCGTATGCCACGAAGCCTTCTAACTGGTGTGATGCAGCGCGAAATGGAGTTGTTGTTTACAGCCATAGGCGAGCGTTTGGATGCCTCAGGCTTTTCGGGGGTTGCCGGAAAACGGGTTGTGCTCACTGGCGGAGTGGCGCAGTGTGAGGCTGTGCGGGATTTAGCGAGTAAAATATTGGGCCGGCAGGTCCGTATTGGGCGCCCGAAAGCGCTTGGTGGGTTACCTGTCGCGGCGCAGGCACCGAACTTTGCGGGCGCGGTTGGCCTGCTTGCGTTTGCGGCTAAAGAACCGCAACAGGCCTTTAATCAAAATAAAAAACAAGAAGAGCCCATCGGTGACGGCATGTTTGGCCGCATAAGCCAGTGGGTTAGGGACACTTTCTAATGGGCACCTGCCGATAGCTGGCTTTAGCTGGGCGGCAGGTTAGAAAAGATCAACGGAGGAATTGGACAATGTCTATCGAGTTTGGAAATACGGAGCTTACCGAGCTCACACCGCGTATCGCGGTTGTGGGCGTGGGTGGGGCTGGCTGTAACGCAGTCAATAATATGATTGAAGCACAGCTACAGGGGGTTGATTTTGTTGTTGCGAACACTGACGCCCAGTCGCTAGCTGCTTCTAGTGCGGATAACCGCCTTCAGCTTGGTGTGCAGATCACCCAAGGTCTCGGTGCTGGTGCGCAGCCAAAGGTAGGTGCGGCAGCGGCTGAAGAAGCGGTTGAAAGCATCGACGATATGCTCAACGGTTGCCATATGGCATTTGTGACCGCTGGAATGGGCGGCGGTACGGGGACAGGTGCTGCCCCGGTGATTGCCCGCCGCGCACGCGAAAAAGGCATTCTAACGGTTGGCGTGGTCACGAAGCCATTCCAGTTTGAGGGTGGCCGTCGCATGAAAATTGCGGATTCTGGCATCGGCGAGCTGGCACAGCACGTAGATACACTGATTATCATTCCGAACCAGAATTTATTCCGGGTTGCGGATGAGCGTACCACATTTGCAGACGCCTTCAATATGGCAGATGAAGTGCTGCATTCGGGTGTGCGCGGCATTACTGACCTGATGGTAATGCCCGGCCTCATTAACCTCGATTTTGCAGATGTGCGCACAGTGATGTCCGAAATGGGCAAAGCTATGATGGGCACAGGTGAAGCTGAAGGCGAGAGCCGTGCGCAGGACGCCGCTGCTGCGGCTATCTCTAATCCGCTTCTTGAAGAAGCCTCGCTTAAGGGTGCTAAAGGCGTAATCATCAATGTGACTGGTGGTATGGATATGACGCTTTATGAAGTTGATGAAGCCGTCAATATGGTGCGCGAACTGGCAGACGAAGACGCCCTTATCGTATTTGGTTCTGCCTTTAATCAGGAATTGGAAGGCAAGCTGCGTGTATCTGTTGTTGCAACGGGCATTGATGGCGGTGCATCCGCTATTGAAACTCCGCAACCTAAGCGCACTATTGTGGCTGAACCACGTGTAATGCCTGAACCTGAGACAAAAGCCGCTGAAGTTGTGGCCGAAAAAATTGTCGCTGAAACAGCCGCTTCTCCTGAAGGATCAGCAATTCCGGCTGCGCCTAAGGTTCAAGAGGCAGCGCCAACTGTTGAACCAATCCAAGAAGCCACCGCGACTATTGCAGAGGCTGGGCAAGCCAATGAGGAAGAGGTGCCGACGGAACCTTTAGAAATACCAATCGGTGCAACTGCAGATACTGCCGAACTGCCTCCCGTGTCGGATGAAGATGACCTTGAAGCCCGCGCGGTTGCGGCGCAGGGTGAAGGGACGTTTGTATCCGACGCACCCCTGATGCCAAAAGCCAGTGTGTCGCAGCCTGTAGCCCCAAGCCACAGCGCTTCCGTGGATAGCTATGCGAGTAGCCAAGAGGGTGAAGCAGTGCCCGAAATTAAAGAAGAGGCAGCACCAGAACCAGCGCCGAAGCGTTCTTTATTCCAGGTGATGACGGCGAGCCTTCGGAGTGCTGACCCTGCTCCTGCCGAGAAAGTGCAGAACCAGTCTGCGTCAAACGATTCTGGTGTAGCGCAAGAACCGGCTGCACCGTCCGTTGGCGGCGTTTCCATGGAAGACCGCCCGGCACCAAAGGCAGACAAGGACCAGCTTGAAATTCCAAGCTTCCTGCGTCGCCAACAAAACTAGAATTTTCATCCCCCGACCCTGTTGGGGGCAGCTACCCAATTTTTCCGAATAACTGCCGGGCTTTGTGCCCGGTATTTTTTTGTGGCATTCGCTTGTGGCGATTACGGTGGTGGTGGAATAGCCTCACCTGGGCCTGGTAGTGGTGGACCATTGTTAGGAATCGGGCTGGGTTGCGGCCCCGGTGCTGGCGTTGGTTGTGGAGCTTTGGCCAATTTTCACCTCCTCTATATTTGTGGCGAAATCTATGATGGGTATTAGTAGAATTACAATCGCGAAAGAGAACGTAATTAGAGCTCCTGCTCTCCAATATTCTAAAGTGGATAGATTTTCAGCGTATTGTTTTTGCTTGGCCATTATGGGGTCGGAGTTTGCGTATACCATTGTATGGTAGTTCACATCCGCAAGTTCTTTATACACAGCATCAGATCTATACATGTAAAAAACCGCAGCAAATATAGAAAGTGCTAAGAGAAGTAAGCTGCCAACTAGCCAATAGTTGTATTGCGCAAGGGCGTTGACGTTCAGTAGACCGTAAAAAATAGCGCCGCTGATAGTTGTTGCGAGCGTTATTAATTGCTGAACAAACTTGTTTGACGCTGTTTCCCTGTTGTTTTCAGAGTGCTGGCGCTGCTGCACAGCAAGCGCGTAGCGTGCAAACCTTTGCTCCTGACGCTTGTGTCGTTTTTCGTGCCAATTTAATTTTTGCAATTTTCCTCGGCCCCCAGAGAATATTGTATTCAATGGAGGGTATAATAAAACACGTAAAAGTAAAAGATTGAACGGCGGCTATTGCTGCCAGCGTTTCAGGGCTTCGTCGTCGCTTTCTTTGGCATCCACCCATTTGGCTTCACCGCCGACATCTTCTTTTTTCCAGAAAGGTGCTTTGGACTTGAGGAAGTCCATCAGGAATTCCGCGGCCTCGAAGGCGGCTTGCCGGTGTACGCTGGCGGTTATCACCAAAACGATATTGTCGCCGGGCTGGAGCTTGCCGTAGCGATGGATTACCGTGCAGCCCGCGAGCGGCCAGCGCTCTTGTGCTTCTTGGGCAATACGTGCCAGCTCGGCTTCCGTCATGCCTGGGTAATGCTCAAGCGTCATAGTTTTGAGGCAGCCGCCCACGTCGCGCACGGTGCCTGTGAAGGTTACGACCGCGCCAATCTCATGATTGTTTGCGCGCAGCGCTTCCACTTCTGTATTCAGGTTAAAATCTTCTGCTTGAACAGCAATGCGTACCATCTTAGCCCCCCGTAACGGGCGGGAAGAAAGCAACCTCGTCGCTGTTCGAGACAGGATGGTCGGGCTGCACATGTGTTTGGTTCACAGCGACCCTGAGCATCAACGTATTTTCAAAGGCAGTAGCATATTGGTCGCTGCGTGTGCGCATATGGGCGATCAGTTCCCGTACGGTTTCAATACCCTCAGGCAGTGCGTAGGTTTCTTCTGAAAGGCCAATAGATTCGCGCACACTTGCAAAATAAACTAGCTGCATGGCTACACCATATGTTTCAGCCCGGCGCGCAGATAGTCGATGCCGGTATACAGAGTTAGAACCGCAGCGATCCACAGAAGGCCGATGCCAAGTTCATTCGCCGGGACACCAAATTCGGGTGCGCCTTCTGACCATACAAGGCCACCGAGTGCCACCATTTGAACGGTGGTTTTCCATTTGGCAAGCATAGTGACAGGTACACTAACCTGAGCACCCGCAAGGAATTCCCTAAGGCCAGAGACCAACAACTCGCGGCACATGATGATGACAGCAGCAACCACATGGATACCATCCACCCAGCGCGCGTGTACCACCATGATAATGACGGCTCCGACCATCAGTTTGTCAGCTATGGGGTCCAGAAACTGGCCGATCATCGAAACAGTCTGTGTTGCCCGAGCCAGATAACCGTCAAAAAAATCGGTAATTCCAGCGAGTGTAAAAGTTACAAAGGCAATATGACTGCCCAGTGGCTGCTCCATGAAAAAGGAGGCAACCAGCACCGGGATCACCAGGATCCGGGACATGGTTAGTATGTTTGGCAGATTCCACATATAATCGTCTCAAGTTGCACCATCACGCTGCGACACAATAGTGAATCGTGGCGTCAGGTCAATCACTCGTGAAAATGATCGTAAATTTGCTGTGCGATGGTGCGGGAAATGCCCTCTACGCTTTCCAGATCGCGCACATCAGCGCCGATAACAGCTTTTGCCGATCCAAAATGATGCAAAAGTGCTTTTTTGCGTTTGGCCCCCACACCGGGCACGCCGTCGAGCGGTGATTTTTTGATGTCGCCCTTGCGCCGGGCGCGGTGGCTGCCGATTGCAAAGCGGTGAGCTTCATCCCGCAGTCTTTGTAAATAATACAGCACAGGGTCGGTGATTGGCATCATAAAGGTTTTGCGGCCCGGCATATGGAATTGTTCGCGTCCGGCGTTCCTGTCTGGCCCTTTCGAGATAGCGACAACCGTGACACCTGTGACACCCAGGCCGGTAAGCACCTCCATCACAGAGGAAAGCTGGCCCTTGCCGCCGTCGATCAACAGCACGTCAGGCCAGTGGCCGCGCTCTCTGTCGGCGTCTTCTTTCATCAACCGGCTGAAGCGGCGCTGCATTACCTCGCGCATCATGCCAAAATCATCGCCGGGCGTGAGTTCTTCTGATTTGATATTGAATTTGCGGTAGCTGTTTTTCATAAAGCCATCTGGCCCGGCAACCACCATGCCGCCCACTGCGTTGCTACCCTGGATATGGCTATTGTCATAGACTTCAATGCGCTTGGGCGGTTCCGGCATATCTAAGGCTTCAGCTACGCCTTTCAAAAGTTTGGCTTGGCTCGCGCTTTCTGCAAGACGGCGTTCCAGCGCTTCTCGGGCGTTGCGGCGCGCTTCCTTGATAACCTCAGCTTTCTTGCCGCGCTGGGGCACTGTAATTTCCACTTTGCGCTCCATACGCTCAGAAAGTGCGGCTGCAATCAACTGCTGGTCGGGCACCTTATGGGATATTAACACCAGTTTTGGCACCGGCTTGTTATCATAGAACTGGCCAAGAAAGGCGGCAAGCACGTCTTCGGGGCTGTCATCTTTATCATGCTTTGGAAAATAGGCATGGTGACCCCAATTCTGGCCTGCCCGGAAGAAAAACACCTGGATACCCACTTGCCCTGCAACGGTTTCCACCGCGATCACATCGGCTTCGTCGACGATGGCATTCACCATTGATTGGTGGCTTTGTACCTGCGTGAGTGCGTTGAGTCTGTCCCGGTACAGTGCCGCGACCTCATATTCCATGGCATCACTGGCTTGCTGCATGCTTTCCGCGAATTTCTTCTGAATCTCGGTCGATTTGCCTTCAAGAAAGGCGCGTGTCTCCGCGACCATGTCGTTGTATTCCTCTGTGCGTACTTTTCCAACACAAGGGCCAGAGCACCGTTTGATCTGGTAAAGCATACAAACGCGGCTGCGGGTCTCTAGGGTATTGTCGGTGCAGGATCTGAGCTGAAACACCTTTTGCAGGATATTGAGCGTGCGGTTTACGGAGCTAACGCTGGCGAAGGGGCCATAATATTGGCCTTTATCTTTGCGCTTGCCACGATGCTTGGTGATTTGCGGCCATTCATGGTCACGCAGTAAAATATAGGGAAAGGATTTATCGTCCTTCAGAAGCACATTATAAGGCGGTTTAAAGCGTTTGATTAGCGATGCTTCAAGAAGGAGCGCTTCTCCTTCCGTGCGTGTTGTTACAAAAATCATCGACGTGGTTGCCGATACCATACGCTGCAAACGGTGCGGCAGACGGTTTACCTGCGTATAAGAAATGATCCGTTTTTTAATGCTTTTGGCTTTACCCACATACAGAACATCTCCGTGTTTCGACAACATGCGATAAACACCCGGTGCGGTGGGTGCGGTTTTAACATATTCCCTGATAACAGAGACGCCAAATGACAGAGTGCTTTTGCTCACATGGGGGGCCTTTTCACTTAAGTGCTTTGTATTGTTGGCTTATCTGGACGAGAGAATCAATCTATAGCCCGAGTCAAATTTTTGTAAAAAAAGATTTCCACTAAACCTGTGGATAACTATGTGGGCAACTGCTGCTGATTTTCTGCAACATCGCTGTAACACTTGACTTTTTACGGATTGCCTATTTTTTAGGCACTTCTGCTAAGCCATTGATTCATATAGTGACAGTCTTAAGCAAGTATATAATTTTAGCAAAATAGATTTTGTTACATTGTGTAATCGTAACCATTGTGGCAGTCCGCGATTCGGTGTGCACAACTATTTAACCTTCGAGTTTGAAAGCGCGCGAAAAAACCAAATGTTACCAGTTTGTTAAGGGAGTTTGTGGCGTTCGATCTCAACGCCGACGCTTGCTGCACCTTCAACCGCTTCCAGCTTTTCAACCTTCACGCGAACGCCTATTACGCGCGGGTCACCAAGCGCCATATCGGCGATTTTTTCTGCAAGTGTTTCAACCAGGTTGATATGGCCAGTGCCGATGATTTTTTGAATATTGTTTACGATATCGTTGTAACAAACCACATTGCCGAGCTGATCATGGTGGGCGGTATCTTCCTGAACGGACAGATCCACATTGATGCGCACTTTCTGGTGCGTATCTTTTTCATGCTCCCAGACACCGATTTCGGCATCGACTACATAGTCACGGACAAAAATGTGCCGCACAGAACGGGTCGCATCTGCAAAAGGCAGATGATGGATATTCGCTGTACGGGTCATTTCATCGTGGGCCATTACTCAGTCCTCTAGAATGTCGGCGGTGCGCCACGCCAGATGCTGGCCACCGTCAAGCGCTACCATTTGCCCTGTCATTGATGGAGTCTCAAGTATAAAACGCACAGCCCGCGTAATTTCTTCAAGCGCTGGGCCGTCTCCCAGCGGTACAGCCGCGGCCTCATCAGCGAAATCCTGTTGTGATTGCCTTGTGTTAGCAAGCGTTGGTCCGGGGCCAATAGCGTTTACACGGATATGGGGGGCCAGTGCCTGCGCGGCAGTGCGTGTCGCGCTCCAGAGGCCAGCCTTGGCGGCTGTATAGGAAAAATACTGCGGATTAAGCTTCAGGACTCGCTGATCGATGATGTTGACCACGACAGCTTTTTTGTCGCTACCCAGGTTCTGGGCAAGGCTTTGCATCAACAATGTCGGTGCCAGCAGGTTTACCTTGTGGTGTAGGTTCCAGCTCTCGGCCGTAAGGTTGAACAAGTCATCTTTTTCAAAAACCGAGGCATTATTCACTAGAATGTCAATTGGGGTTCCGAGTGCATTTCCTGCTTTTGAGAGCAGGCCTGCGATTTCGTCTGTAACCAGAAGGTCCGCGCATACGGTTGTTGCAGTGCCTCCGGCTTTGATGATTTCCGTAACCACCGCCTCTGCTGCCTCTGCCGACCCGTGGTAATGGACGGCAACCTTATAACCCTTCGCTGCAAGATCAAGCGCGATGCTGCGGCCAATACGGTGGCCTGCACCTGTCACCAACGCTGCGCCGTAAGGGGTTTCAATCAAAAGTGCAGCCCCATTACAGCGGCGCTTTCATCGCTGTGCGCCAGATAAATCATATACCCGAGATAGAGACTGACCATGACGATGCCCGCCAGCTTGCCGACCTTCGACCGCATATGGCAGAAAGGGATCAACAGCATGGCGGAAGCCATCATCACCCAAAGGTCAACTTCAAGGAAACTGTCAGGTACAGGGATGTCGCCAACCATGGCAGTGATGCCCATAATACCAAGAAGGTTAAAGAGATTAGAGCCAATCACGTTTCCGACCGCCACATCGCAGTGGCCGCGTACGGCGGCAACAAGCGCGGTAACAAGTTCGGGTAGGCTGGTGCCAAGCGCCACGAGCGTCAGGCCGATAACCGCTTCTGAAACACCAAAACTCATGGCGATTTCAACAGAACCAACGACCAGCAGGTCGGCCCCGATGCCAAGGCCAACTAAGCCGCCCACAACCAGCGCGGCCGCTATGGCGTAACTATCAGGCTTTTCCTGCAGTCCTTCGACTTCTTCCATGGGTTCCATGTTGCAAGGCATGGCTTTGGCTCGCATACCTGAATATATCAGGAACAGAATCAGGAAAATGAACAGGATCATGCCTTCACGAGAACCAATCGTGCCGGTGAAAGCAAGGCTGATGAAGAGTGCACTGGCTACCAGCATAATCATCAGATTGCGGCCCAGGCGCGGCGCATCGCATGTCATGGGGGCGATGATGGCGGGCAGGCCGACCACTAAAAGAACATTTGCGATATTTGAACCGACGACGTTGCCGAGTGCGAGTGTGGGCGCATCCTTAAGAACGGCATCAATGCCGACAACCAGCTCAGGAGCTGACGTGCCGAACGCAACAACTGTTAGTCCAATGATCAGTTTTGAAATGCCGGCGCGCTGTGCAAGTGAAACGGCACCTCGTACCAAAAAGTCCCCGGCGAATACTAACAAAACCAAACCGGCGACAACTTGAATATAGGCCATACGGTAATCGCATCCTTAAATTCTCAGGCACCTCACAATGCCCGTTTCAGCTTATATAAGGGCTGAATCCCGAAATTGAAAGTCAGTAGCCGCGTTTCCTATTCAACATATTTTGTGCAGGCTTGCCCAGTTCCATTTGATTTATGTTGTCTATTATATAGTTAGCGGCAGTTTCGGTGCGTGTGATCGCGGCAATATGAGGGGTAATTATCACTTTCTCGTGTTGCCAGAGCGGATGTTTTGCCTCCAGGGGTTCTTTGGAAACCACATCAAGCGTAGCCCCTGATAAATGGTGGCTGTCAAGCGCGCCCTCAAGGGCGGCGAGGTCAATCAGGCTTCCGCGCCCTGCGTTGATTACAGAGGCCCCCTTGGGAAGCGCCGCGAGGTTCTCGGCACCTAAAAGGCCGATGGTGATATCCGTTTCCGGCAGTAGGCACACCAGGATATCCGTGCGAGCGAGGAATTCCTTGAGCATAGCTGGGCCGGTGAAATGGCTAATGCCTTCCTCAGCGGGTTTTGTGCGTGCCGACCATGCGGCGATATCATAACCAACAGGCTTCAAAGCGGCAGCGGCACTTTGGCCGAGCGCGCCGTAGCCCATGATACCAACCCGCACGCTGGAGGCCGCTTTTGAGGAAGCACGCCGCCAGACAGCGCGCCGTTGTTGTGCCAGGAAATTCGGCATATGCCTGTGATGCATCAATACAGTCATTAATACATACTCGGCCATGCCCTCCTTGAGGCCGTTATCCCCCATGCGGATGATAGGCAAGTGTTCAGGCACACTTGCGTCACAGGTGATATGGTCGATACCGGCACCGAGCGAAAAAACGGCCTTCAGGTTGGGGTACTCAGCTAAAAGACCTGCCTTAGGCTCCCAGACAACGGCGTAAGCTGGTCCGTCTTCGGGGGCACCCCAATCAGGATAGCCACGAAACTCAATCGCAGAATCCATTGCTTTCAGAGCTTTTTCCCAAGGCTCATGTGGAAATCCGTCCAGATAAAACAGGATGCGTGTCATTTGACAGGCACCGCGAGGGTATCATGGTGCCCAACGATCAGTTCGCGCAAGTGGAAGCTGATATCTGCGCGGTTCTTGAAACCTGCCTCAATCGCGGCTTGCTCTGCGGCCTCAGCGCTCGGTGGCCCGGCCTTGGCGAAGCTCTCCATGCTTTCATGAAATCCGATGGTGAAAATATCAATGTCGGAGCCGAAAGCCACCTCAAAGATGGCATTGGTTACCTGGCCGGTTTTGGCCAGATAGTCATTTTCGATCTTACGTTGGCGCAGCAAAGCGGCGTGTTTGGCGGCAGCCGCGTTGAACATTTCGATATGGAACATGCCAGCGTTTTGGGCATTTGCTTTCAAATGTTGCCAGCCGGTTTCTGACGACGCCTGAAAGCTTAGTTCAAAATCAACGAGAGCTTCCAGGTCACCCTCAAATGCGCCCACCGTGCTTTGGCAGCTATGGTTGCAGTGTTTTTCGCTGTGCTGGCCTAACAGCATCAGGTCCCAGTGATTGCCCTGGCTGTGGCGCATTAAAATGGGCGCTTCTTCACCCATGGCTTTCCAGTCAGTATTTTTAATCCGCTCCAGAAGGGCAGGGAAATTACCCGGTGCGGCGCGCAACTGGGTGACCCAATAATCGTCGGCACTCACGGTGGTTGGGCCAACTGTAAGCATTAAGGCCAAGAATAGTCTTTTCATGGGCTGCTCCTTATCTCAGTGGCCGAGCGTGGGCGGCACCGTGGAAGATGGCATTGAAGAAAATCTGGTTCAGGCCGTCCAGATAGGCCCGCACCGTTGGGTCCTGTGTAAAACCGATAACCATGCCGCGGCCCTTGGGTTCAACAACCACAAAAGGCTTGAAAGCGTATTGTTTGCGGTTTTCCTCCCACATGTGTCCGCTGGCGAGAATTTCCTCGGCATCCTTGAACCATACAACATTAGTGCCGTCCGAAAGCTTCATCGGGCTATAGATATCGCTGCCGCGGACAAGCACTTTCAGTTCGGCAGGCAGGCCCGCCGATAGCCAGTGATCCGGGTCAACAGCGGCGTTTGCCAGCACGCCCGGCACGCTGTCAGGCCGTTCGTTTTTAGGCTCAATTACGGCACGCATCTCGTCAGCAGAACTCAGGAGCTTGCCAGGTACACGGCCGTCCTCGCGCTTGGGGTCCTTTTGCTCGCGGTCTTTCACTTGTGCTTCCAGCGTAAGCGAAAGCAATCCCACCTTCTCGTCCGCCAGATAACGGGTGGCCGTGCCGGTGCTGATCAATACACCGCCTTTGCGCACCCAGTCTTCGATATTTTTGGCTCCTGCCTCCCCGAGCGTATTTTTGTAACTACCCCAAGTGGATGGCAGGACCAGCACCTGATAGCGCGCCAAATTGGCTCGGGTCAGGTGGCGAGTGCGGATGGCCGTGACCGGATAGCCAAACTGCCGTTCGATCACAAAGCGTGTATTGCCTGCCGAATATTGGCTGGTGGGTTCATCCCAGGCGATTGCCACTTTTGGGGCAATGATTTCATTCACAGCGCGGCTGCCGAAATCCATGCCGCTGTCGACCCAACTACTGTCCACGCCCACCACTTCGGCACCTGTTTCAGCCGCAAGGGCACCAAGCCTGGCACCAAGACCGCCAGTATTATCCGCCACGTCAAAGATTAGCGTGCCTGCTTTGTAAGGGCGGCCTTCATGGGTGAAGGGCTGGTCGATGACCTTAACCTGCAGCCCTTTCCTGAGGGCGGCGGTCAAAAGGCGGCTTGATGCCATGTCACCTGAAGGCGCAAGAAAGGCGACCGCTGCGTCTGGTGTGCTGACGCTGCCGTCGCCGTTTCTGTTTGGGGTCACACTAACGGCTTCTATTTTCACTGCTTTGCCGCAAATAGTCATGTCCACATTGAACATGATTGGCAGTGCCCAAGCGGTAACGTCATAAATATCATGGTCAATATTTTTCTGACGGCGGCGTTCCTGCTCTTTGACCCAGTCGGCATTCATATCCACCTGCGGATCTAAAAGCGTACGCACCATGCGTTTACGTGGCTGCGCCGCATCAACGATATAGGCACCAGCACCGTAACTGGTGCCGCAGGCCTTGAAGCCCGCAGTCGCCATGCTGACCTCTACACCTTGTTCAACCAATAGGCTGACAAGCTTCTTGTTGGCGGCTTTGTCACGGATGGCCGGGAAAATATAACTGCGGTTCTTTTTGTCCTTTTCTGCTTCCGCGATGGCACTGACCTGGAATTTGTAGAAATCATTCAACAACAGTTGGCGGTTTTTGGCAGTGGTTTCTGCAGTTGCCATTGAAGTGACGAAATGTTGCTTCACTGTTTGCCGATATTCGAGTTCTTTTCCGTCATAGCGTCGGTAAACAAGGCCGCGGGAGGATGCCTGTTCATAGGTCATGGCAATGGCACCGTAATAAGCGGGCCAACTGGCACCGTACCCAGGGTAAAAGGCATCAAAAATATCGCGGGTGAAATATTCATAACCAAATTTGTCGAACCATTTGGCGTTGTTTTTGCCGAACAGGAACAGGCTGGTGCGTTGATTTTCCGCAAGGTGGGGGTTGAAGGGTACTGCCTCGGGCGCGAAATAATAGCTCGAATTACCCCCCATCTCATGCAGGTCGACAAATACTAAGGGATACCATTCCTGCAGGGCTTTCACGTGTCCCTGGGTTTCAGGCTGGGTGAGCACGATCCAGTCCCGGTTCATATCGAACAGATAGTGGTTTGTGCGCCCAGACGGCCATGGTTCGTTATGTTCGGCAGAGATGGGGTCGCTGTCTGCCACCATGCCACGCGCTGTGCGAAAGCGGTGGATGAAGCGGTCACGCCCATCAGGGTTTTGCAGGGGCACGATAAAGGTGATGCTGTTCGCCATAATATCAGGTACTCGCGCATCGCCTTTGGAAGCCAAGAGGTGATAGGCAGTTTGTATCGCTGCATCGGTCGAAGAAATTTCATTCCCGTGTACACCGTAGGCAAGCCAGGTGGAGGCGGGCAGGGAGGCGGTGAGGCGGGCCGCCTCTGCGCTATCGGTCTTGCGAGGGTCCATTAGGGCCTGCATGCCTGCTTTGAAAGCATCAAGTTTGGCGATGTTTTCGGCACTTGATATCGCCACATAAATCAAACGGCGGCCTTCCCAGGTTTTGCCGTAGTCATAAAGTTTGATTCGGTCTGGGGCATGGGCGGCAAGTGTCTCGAAATAGCGTACCATGTCGTCGTGGGTGGTGATGTAGTCGCCTGACGGGTAACCCACAATCTTTTCAAGTGTTGGTACGCTGGCATCATAATTGGCACCGGGCCAATATTCGAACGAGTCGTCCGCATCTGCTGCAACTGCACCCCACAGAAGTGAGAATGCTGCGATCCATTTGATGAAAGTGCCCATTTTATCCCCCTTAAGGCATGATTTTATGCTTGTTATCAGATGTAGAGTGATAATTGGTGAAATACAGCTTGAAAAGGCCAGGGAATTCAATTATCCGTGCGCCCAACTAAAGGGTCGCACAAGATGTGTGAGTTTCCCTTGCATTTTGTTTTGGCTAGCACTATGTTGCGCGCCTGAATTCGATGGGTTCACCTGTTGGTGGGCCTGACAAGCAAGCCTTGCTGTACCAATTGGGAAGCCGGGGCGCGTGAAAAGGTAAAGAAAATGGCAGTTCCAAAGAGTAAGATCTCACCATCTCGCCGTGGTATGCGTCGTTCGCACGACAGCCTGAAAGCAGTAAACTTCCAGGAAGATACGCACACTGGTGAATACAAGCTGCGCCACCACATTGACCTGAAAACAGGCATGTACCGTGGTAAGCAGATCATTGAGCCTAAAGGCGACTACTAAGCCTTATTGGTTTCAAGACTGAATTTTAAAAACCGGCGCACCTTAGGGTTCGCCGGTTTTTATTTTGCCAAATGCTGTTTCCTTCGCGGTCAATTTGCTATGCTTTGACTTCAATTTTCACCTTTAGCCACACCCATAGCCATAGGGGTAGGGGGTATCATGACGATTCGAACCGGCCTTGCAGCATTATTTGTTTTTTTTCTAACCGCTTGCGTTACCACCAATACGGTGACTGGCAGATCCCAGTTTATCACTATACCTGCGAGCCAGGATGCGGCGCTTGGTCTGGAGGCCATGAAGCAGGTGAAAGAAACAGCACCCGTTCGCACCACTGGCCCTTTGGCGGCGCGAATTAAGCGCATCGGCATGCGCATTGCGCCCTATTCCGATAATCCCGATCTGGACTGGGAGTTTGTCATGATTGATGAACCCGTCCTGAATGCCTGGGCGCTACCTGGCGGTAAGGTGGCCGTTTACCGGAAAATGGTTGATAACCTAAATGATGAAGAGTTGGCGGCAGTGCTGGGGCACGAAATCGCGCATGCCGTGTTACGTCACGGCGCGGAACAGGTAAGTCGCGCGCAGGCACAGCAGCTTGCGATAGCAGGGCTTGGTGTCTTGGTGGCGAGCCAGAGCGAAGGCGAGCAAACGGCGCAGCTTGCAGTAGGACTTGGGACGTTGGCAGCGCAGGGCTTTGTTGCCTTGCCGCATAGTCGCAATATGGAGCTTGAGGCCGATCATGTTGGCACACTTTATATGGCCCGTGCAGGCTTTGACCCACGTGCCGCGATTCGGCTGTGGCAGAAAATGCGACGCCTCAAAGAAGGTGGTGGAAGCCAACCGACTTTTCTTTCCACTCATCCCTCAGACGGCAACCGTATCGCACGGCTTGAGGAACGCATGCCGGACTATATGGATGTCTATAATCAGCGCAGGCAATAGGGCCTGACTGGTTTAAAGAAGTTCCACAAGGGTTTGAGGGTGAGTGAAAGACATATGGCTGAAACAATTCAAATACGGGATGCAGTGCCTGCCGACTTCAAGACTGTGCTGCGTCTCAATCAGGCGTTTGTACATTTCCTGAGTCCGCTGGACCTAAACCTGCTCGCTGCACTTGGAGGGGAAGCCGCGTATTTCCGGGTGGCGGAAATGGACGGTGACGTGGTGGCTTTCCTTATCGCCCTCACACCGGGCGCAAGCTATGCCAGCCAGAATTATCTTTGGTTTGACACCAGGTTTGATGGGTTTGCTTACATTGACCGCATTGTGGTTGCAGAGCGCGCACAGGGTAATGCTGTTGGCGCGAGGCTTTATGATGATCTGGCGGCTTTTGCAAAAGGGCAGGGGCTGAAGCAGTTGACGTGCGAATATAATATCGAACCGATGAATGAAGGTTCGGCTATTTTTCATGATCGTTACGGTTTTAAGGAAGTGGGGCAGCAGGACCTGCCTGAACTACAGAAGTGCGTTTCAATGCAGGTCTATGCGCTTACAGAGTAACCCAAACTTAATCGGCTGAATAATCAAGTCCGATATCAACGGCGGGTGCCGACTGGGTGAGCCGCCCAACCGAGATATAATCCACCCCGGTTTCCGCAATTGCACGGATCGTATCCAAATTAACGCCGCCGGAGGCTTCGCAAGGTATGCGGTTATCGACAATCGCGCGCGCCTGCCGAAGCATAGCGGGCGGCATATTGTCGAGCAGCAGGCTGTCGGCACCCGCCGAAAGCGCCTCACGTACCTGTTCAAGCGTATCGCATTCAACTTGGATATCGTTGCGACCAGCAGTTTTGGCCCCTGCAACTGCTGCCTTAACCGATCCGGCAACAGCGATATGATTGTCCTTGATCATCACAGCGTCAAACAGCCCCATGCGGTGGTTTTTGGCACCGCCCATGGCTGTGGCATATTTGCCCAGCTTCCTAAGGCCCGGGATAGTTTTGCGGGTGTCAAGAAGGGTTGCATCTGTGCGGTTAATCCTGTCCACATAGCGCCGCGTGAGCGTGGCGATGCCAGAGAGATGCTGGACAATATTAAGCGCGGTCCGTTCCGCAGAAAGCAAAGCACGCGCAGTGCCAGAAACTTTAAGGATCACCGCGCCGGTCATTAGCCTGTCGCCGTCTTTGGCGATAAGTTCTAAAGTGCATTGTGGGTCAAGCCGTTTGAATATAGGCGTTACAAGCGGCAAGCCCGCCACCACCATATCTTCCCGCGCATTCATAGTTGCGCTGAGCACCGCCTCCTTAGGTATCACATATTCAGCGGTCACATCGCCGGTCGCGATGTCCTCTTCGAACGCCGTATCTATAAAAGCGTCGATTTCCACTTGTGAAAGAGGAAAATCCGTCACGGATGTTGCTCCCTTTGGTTACGCACTGATCGCGGAAACGTCTTTTGCCGGGCCTGCTGTAGGGCTCATTTCGAGCATTTTTCTGAGTGGCTTTTCGGCGGCGATGCGGGTTTCTTCGTCGAGCGTAATCTCAGGGCCTTCATTTTGCAGGCAGAGATACAGTTTTTCCATCGTATTGAGCGCCATATACGGGCATGTGTTGCAGCTACAATTGCCGTCTGCACCAGGCGCGCCGATAAAGGTTTTGCCCGGCGCGGCTTTTTCCATCTGGTGGATAATGCCGGGTTCTGTTGCCACGATAATGGTGTCGGCATCATTTTCGATCGAGAATTTGAGGATTGAGCTAGTGGAGCCAACATGGTCGGCGTGCTGTACGATGTTATCAGGGCATTCAGGGTGTGCGGCAACAGGGGCGTCAGGGTGTTTGGCCTTCAGTTTCACCAGTTCCTTTTCGCTGAACAGCTCGTGCACCATACAGGTGCCTTGCCACAAAAGCATATCGCGGCCGAGTTTTCTTGAAAGGAAACCGCCTAGGTGCCGGTCCGGCGCGAATATCACCTTTTGGTCTTCCGGGATTTGCTTAACGATATGTTCGGCGTTTGAACTTGTAACGATAATATCGGTGTGGGCCTTCACTGCTGCCGAGCAGTTGATATAGCTCAGCACCAAATGATCAGGGTGTGCTTTTACGAATTTTTCAAACTCGTCCGGCGGGCAGCTATCTTCCAAGCTGCAGCCTGCTTCCAGGTCAGGCAATACAACTTTTTTCTGTGGGCTCAGGATTTTGGCGACTTCAGCCATAAAACGTACACCACAAAAGACGATCATATCGGCGTCTGTTTCCGCGGCCTTGCGGGACAGATCGAGGCTGTCGCCAACAAAGTCGGCAATGTCCTGGATTTCACCTGCTTGATAATAATGGGCCAGGATAATGGCGTTTTTTTCTTCACGCAGGCGTTTGATCTCGGCCCCAATATCGAGAGTCGGATCTATGCTTGGGGTTGAAATCAAATTCATGTTCATCTCCTGACAAAGCACATTACTCAAAACGCCATATGCGCATTTGGCCGCATAGATACAAGGCAAAAGCCCGCAAAGCAATCAAGGATTTATTGGGCATCTGGCAGGCTATAGTTGCTCAACAACCGTGCTGGCCCATCACACATGACCCGTTTTTCATCAACAAGCGCGATCAAATGCCCAAGCACAGACCGTGCGGCAGCCGGGTGCAGGTGTTTGTTTACGTCTTTGTACATAACCGCGACCAGTTCTTCTATGGTGCTAAGGCCCAGGCCAAGATGCTTTAAAATCTGGCCTTCCCGCATCTTGCGGTGTGTTATTATTCCACGAACGAAAGGCACTGCATTTTTTACCCACGGGCCGTGGGTGGGCACCAGAATGTCGGGCTCAAGGTTCGCCACTTTTCGCAGGCTTTCGATATATTGGCGCACGTCGCCATCAGGTGGTGAAATTACGGTGGTGGCCCAGCCCATTATATGGTCGCCGACAAACAATGTATTTTCTTCCATTAAGTGAAAACACAAATGGTTTGCGGTGTGCCCTGGCGTGTGATGGGCGGTGATTGTCCAGTCGGGGCCGGTTATTTCGTCGCCGTCCTCGACAAGAATATCGGGCTTGTAGGACCAGTCGGCTCCAGCCTCAACTTCTTCGCCTTCCAGTCCGCCTTTGCGTCCGGCACCGTGCGGGCCAAAGCCATAAACGGGCGCGCCCGTTTTTTGCGAAAGTGTTGCCGCCATCGGAGAATGGTCGATATGGCTATGAGTAATCAGGATTTTGTTGATCTTGCGTCCGGCGGCGGCACGCAGGATAGCAACACCATGCTCGAAATTGTCCGGTCCCGGATCAATCACCGCGAGCCCGTCATGTGCGCCCACCAAATAGGTGCTGGTGCCAGTATAGGTGTAAGGGCTGGGGTTGTTGCATAAAATACGTGTGATCAGCGGGCTAAGTTCTTCCGCTTTGCCGTAGTTTGCCGTCAGATCCTGTTTGAAATCAAGCGCCATAAAGCCCCCAGTTTGCCCGGTGTTAGCTGTAGCAGTTTGGGTAAAAGGCAAACAAGAAGAATATAGGGATGCGCCTGAAAATATAGAAAACCGGCTTTGCTGCGGCGGATTGAGGTGGGGCAAAAATGCAGCAAAACCGGCTTCTAACTTTGGACCATTCAGTGGTAGCTGGATGGCCCTTAATTCGTTGATCCCGGGTCGGTGGCAGCCGGAGCACCGGGGTCGCTTCTATACTAGCAGGGGCTGTGCCAGTTTTGGTATGCTATATATTTCAATGACTTAGATGATTTTGTGTATGGCGGTGTTTCTGATTGATACAGATGTGTACCAAAATGAGACAGGCGGTTAGTTTCAATTTGATGCAATTTGGTGAAAGCCGTGTTTTTCCCAAACAGGGGCGGCCTCAGGGGATTGCAGGTAGGTTAAAAAAGCAACTGCATCGGCGTTTGTGCCTTTAATTAACGCTGCCTCGTATCGGATTGGCTCTGTCAAGTCCGTGGGCACCGTGTAGAGAATGCGCACCCGTGTGCTGACTGCCGCATCGCTTGCATATACAAAAGCCGGCAGTCCGCCGCGTTCAGTGAGCCTTAGCGCCTGGCGCACATTTTGGGCGTAGGCCACCTGATCTTTTAGTTGATCCCAAAGGCCGTTTTTTTGAAGGAAGGACTTTGCATAGGCCCCAGCGGGAGCCAATGCCGGGTCGGCTAATACGAGCCTGCGACCCTTGAGAAGGCGTCTGAAATCATCGCTGCTGGCATGAAAACTGGTTGGAGCCGCAGTGTTTTTGGGCGCTACCAGAACAAGCTGGTTCTCGGCAATATTGGCAAGCTTGGCGGCGTGCCCCGAGCGTACCAGCATGTTGCTCCACTGTGGGTTGGCGGAAATAAAGAGGCTCACTGGTGCACCAGCCTGGATTTGGCGCGCCATTGTGCCGCTTGCACCGAAAGACAAACGAGGGGCCGGGGCACCTGTTAGTGCATGCCAGCGGCGGGCCTGTTCGTCGAGGACGGTCGTAAGGCTTGCTGCTGCAAAGGCGATAACAGGCTCGCGTTCGTCCTCCGCGAACGGGGTGCCATCAGCCTGCAAGAAAAGCGCAAAAGCAACAACCAGACCAATAAATAGACGCATTCAAATCCCTATTTTCAACTGTTTCAGATGATTCTTTGCAGCATAAACATAGTTCGACGCCAGTTGAAGTGGGCATAAAGTAAACTGCCACAATAGGGGGGGCGACAATTTTCTTCGCAATTTTTGCACGTGCATTCTGTTTTGTCGCGCATATCCTGTTTTATAAAACCCTTACCATCCAGGCTGTTTGAACCGCTGCACGGCGGCGCAGTTTGGCAAATTTAACTGTTGCGGTTGCCGGGGCACCGGCACGGAGCAGCAAGGCAAAGAAGTATGAAAAGAGCAGCGTTCCCTCCGGTATTTGCATATATTTTATGCCTTTAGCCTTACGGGAAAACCGGAGCCTTAGGGAAAGCCGGGCGGTAGCCAACTCCTCAGGGCTATAATTCCAGAAGGCTATCCAGAAGGCTATCCAGAAGGCTATAATCTATAATCCCTGGGGGCTATAAAGAGTTAACGGCGGGACAAACACCCATCATCCCACGCAATATTCAGCCTTCAGGCCAAGAATACGAGGGTCATCACAATCAGTGAGAGCGGCCAGCCGTTCTTTCAGGAAAGCGATTTGTGCGTTATCGTCGATCAGTCCTGCTTCGCTTACAGGTGCGGTTGCCGGGTCAATCACTGCTATACCGTGCCCTTCAGGGTGGAACTTCTTCAGGAAAGCTTGGTTTTTGGCTTCAAAAACCTTGTGAATGCGCTCGAATTGTGCGGGTGTCAGTGTCAGGCGCAGTGGCGCATTCGGCACATTTGGCTGCAACAGGTCAAAAATGCTGTCGTCATGCACCGAGGTAAACATTTCTGGCCGCGTGTTCATAAACAGGAGAAGCCGTGCGTCGATGCTGATATTCTGGTTTGGCACCAGTTCCAGTCGGGTGAGATCAAGGCCTAACCGATACGCCAAATCATGCTGGATCGATCCGTTGTGCAGGAAAGCAGGCCCCGTAAAGCGCACATGCAGGCTGGCAAGCCCCACTTTATTACGCCACGGCGCGATATTCGACCAATAGTCTGGCTGCTCATTTATGAGCCGTTCGCCGATGAAAGCATCAAGCGACTGCCCTTTTTTCAGTGCCCATTGCCGCCACGCTGACAGCATGATTTCATCTTGGCGCCGAACATAATAGACAAGGTGAATATCAACCAGACCGCTAATTTCCATAAACAGCTTATGCCACTGCCATTCAAACAGGCATTCGGACGACAGGATAAGCTTGCTGTGTGTTTTGCTTGCTTCCGTAATCCAGCGACGAACGGGATCAATTGAGTGTGCCTTCTGCGCGGCCTGAAGGGTGTCAAGAGGGTTGCCTGGCGGTGCGCTTACTGTCGCAACCTGCAGCGCTGCAGTTGGCAGGGCAAACCCTTTGTCGTTCAGGTATATCCAGTTGCGAAACAAGAAGGCTTGCAGGGTTGTTGATCCGGCTTTGGGATGGCCGATATGAAGATAGAGGGCTGGTTTGCTCACGGCTCTAGTATTCTTTCATCGGTCATTTGTGGGGCTCCGTAATGCCAGATGGCCTTGCCCCCCCCCGCCATCTTTCTACTCTCTGCGAGGCCTTTATCGAAGCACACGTGCGTTGTTTAGAGGGTGCTTACAAAGGGATGCAAGGAAAAGATACTCTCAATTTACTGTGGTGAGGCATGCGGTGCAAATGACTTTTAGTACGGTTTCAACAAAGCATTTGGTGAACCGACGTCACTATACTAGGCTTCTCTTTCTTGCGGGGGAGGGAAGCTATGGCACCAGAGCATAAGCCTACGATGGGCTTTTGGCGTACATGGGGGCTATCCATTGGAATGATGGTGGGCTCAGGTGTTTTCATGCTGCCAACAGTGCTGGCACCCTACGGCAAGTTCGCACTTATGAGCTGGCTGATCACAGGCGGTGGCACGATCGCGATGGCCTTGTCGCTCGCTTTTATGGCGAAGCGCGTACCCAAAAGCGGTGGGCCATATGCCTATACAAAAGCGGGTTTTGGCGATTTTGCCGGTTTTCTGATGGCTTGGGGTTACTGGATTTCCATCTGGGTATCGGTGGCGGCTGTTACGGTCGCGTTTGTTGGTTATCTTGGCGAGTTTTTGCCCAGCCTTAAAAATTCGCCCAATTTAGCACTGGCTGCTGGTCTTGTCCTTATTTGGTCACTGGTGATCCTGAATTGCCGCAGTGTTAAAGGCTCAAGTTACCTGCAGTTGATAACCAGCCTTGCGAAGTTTTTACCGCTCCTGTTTCTTGCGCTCTTTGGTTTGGTGAATGTTGAAGCAGCAAACTACCAAAGCATGCTTGAACCCAAGGGTGGGCTTTCAGCCTTGTCGGCTTCCAGTGCTCTTGCGATGTGGGCCTTTATTGGCTTTGAAGTAGCAACCATTCCGGCGGGTGAAATTAAGGACCCCGCAAAAACAATCCCGCGCGCAACGATTGCCGGTGTGCTTGCGGTGACCGTCCTTTATATGGGGGTTACCGTAGCGGCTTTCGGGCTTTTGCCAGCGGAAGCGCTGATTGCTTCAACAGCGCCACTTGCGGATGCGGCGGCGGCACTTACAGGCACGCTTGGTGCCACTGTGGTGGCGGTTATCGCTCTTATTGCAACAGGGAGCGGCGTGAACGCAAACCTGTTTGTGGTGGGCCAAATGCCGATGGCGGCTGCACTGGACGGTCTGTTTCCGAAGGTTTTTGGCCGACTGAACACTGACGGCATTCCGGTGCCGGGGTTTTTAATTGGAGGTTCCCTGGCTTCCATTGCGCTCGCGCTGAATTTTGTGAACGGCCTGATCGCTGCCTTTGAATTTCTGATCCTGCTTGCGACTATCACTGCTTTGATGCCGGTGGCCTTTTCAACCGCTGCGGCCTGGCTTTATTCCCTGAAGGAACCCAATTACCCGCGCGGTGCGCGCATTCGCAGTGCCCTGGTGGCCTTTGTCGGATTTGGCTATGCAATATGGGCGATCGCAGGCTCGGGCAGGGACAGCGTATTTTGGGGCTTTTTGCTATTGATGATCGGCGTGCCTGTATACGTTTGGATTGTAGCGACAAGAGATGAGGGGGCATCATGAAGCTGGCGGGTTTTAACGAATATGGGTCGCTTCGAAAGGTGGCGGTGCGTACGCCGGAAGCGGCCTTTGTAAGGGATGAAAAGATTGGGAACGAGTGGCGACGACTGCGTTTTTATTCCGCGCCAGACTTTGCTGAAGCAGTGAAGGAACACACGGCTTTTGTTGAGGCAGTCGAGGCTGTGGGGGCTGATGTTATTAAGCTTGGGCCTGCGGGTGCGCTGACGCTCGACGCCATTTATACGCGTGATGCACTGCTTGTCAGCCCAGCGGGGCTGATTGTTTGTAACATGGGCCGCGTCGGACGGAACGGCGAACCTGCCGTGAATGCGGCAGAACTGGTACGCGCTGGTTTTACAGTTGCGGGGTGCATTGAAGCACCAGGCTCGGTTGAAGGCGGGGATCTTATCTGGCTAGACGAAAAAACGCTTGCAGTCGGCGAAGGGCCACGCACGAATGCCGAAGGCATCCTCCAGTTGCACCTGCTTTTGGGACCTGAGGTTGAGGTACATGCGGTGCCGTTGCCACTGCCCAATCACCCGGAAGATGTATTTCACCTGATGTCAATGATCAGCCCTCTTGATAAGGACCTTGCGCTTATTTACCGCCCGCTAATGCCGGACGGGTTTGTCAGTTGGCTTGAGGTGCGCGGTATGAAATTTGTTGAGGTACCTGAGGAGGAATTTGTCCCCATGGGCTGCAACGTTCTGGCGCTTGGCCCCAGGGATGTGTTGATGCTTGATAAGTTACCCGAAACCAAAGCCCGGCTTGAGGCCGCAGGCTGCAAGGTAACCACCTATAAAGGTGATGAAATCAGCCGCAAAGGTGAAGGTGGCCCGACGTGTTTAACGCGGCCATTGGTTCGGGGCTAGATAGACGATGGCGGTTCGACCTCAGAGAATTTGTGTAATGAGATCGCATTAATTCACACTTTTGAAAAAGCTCTCTTGGAGCGAAACACCGAGGCATTAGCCCAGGCATGCAAGGTTCCCGGCCATATCTGCGGCCTCTCGTAGTCGTGATTTAGATAAATCGCTGAAATTAGCTTAATCTGGCATGTACTAAGTGGCAGGCTGGGTAAAAGGGTGCCATGCCGTCTGTGATATGTTACGTTTATCTACAATGGGTTGTGGCAATGGCTGTCATCCAGCCCTTTCCTGGGAGCCGACTATGTCATTTACATCAGCCTTTGCCCTGTGCCTTCTTGCTGTAGGTTTAAACAGTGGCGCGCCCCAGCCGGATGCCGCGCGCATCTACACAGCGTCGACAGTGAGTTTGGTAAATGTATCAAACGTCACTGTGCAAACACGGGAAGTCGTTAAAGCCGGAAAAGAGAAAACCGACGAAGAGTTCCTTATCGAAGGCGATACATTGGATAATGTTCTTAGAGGCAGCTTGAGAGACGCCTTCAAAGCGTTTGAAGATGGGGACTTTGTTGAAGCCGAGCGGCTGGTATCGCCGCTGGCAACGCGGGAATATCTTCTGGTGCAACAACAACAACTGGTAGAGGTTGGGCTCGTTAAAATGCTGAAAGGGGGTAATATGAGGTTGCCTCTCAATAGAGTGTCCAGCTATGTCGCCAATGTTTGGGATGCCAAAAGCGAAACCCCGGAAAGTGCTTCCCGTGCAATGGCGCGTAGCCAGGGGTATGCCCTTCCGACAGCCAGGCTGGGAGCAGCAGCCTCAAAGTTGTATCTTTTGAAAGGCCTCGCCCAAGCCCAGCAGGGAAAAACTGCAGACGCAAAAAAGTCCTACAAAAGGGCGCTCCGGCTGCATACAAATAATGTTGATGCCCGCATAGAGTATGCGTTGCTGTCTCTGAGAGAAGGTGATTTGAGCACGTCAGCCAAGCAGCTAGAAAAATTAGACAAAATTTTCGGTGGAAAATGCTTTAATAATCGCTGTCGCTACGCACCAGAGAGCAAAAAACGCCACAGTCAAGTCAAGCTCGTTTACGCCAATATGGTTGCAGCCAGCACGCAGGAAAAGCAATCGCTCAGTGTTCCGACGGAGAATACGGCCAGCCAATAATAAGGCGCCCTTTATGGGGCAATCCGCGTGGGTTTGGTGACTGGAACTGCGTGTTCCTTCGTGTCTATTGTTGGGCGGACAGGGGTGTTATCGGCTATCTGTTCGAAGCCTGTTGGATGAGCCGGGTTCAAGGCGATGCTTTGCATTGGGTAGATCGCATTGAATAGTGAATCTAATAGTTTCCCGACAGGGTATGAATGCAGATACTGGAGTACCGAAGCGCTAAAGAGCTTAGACCGGGCCTGCTCAATGTTTCCCCAAGCCTTTTCGATGAGGCAACGGCTTAACTTTGAAAGCTGGAAAACCTGATTGCCGGATAAGCAGGAACACCATTGCGAAGGAAATGCCCTAGTAACTGCGTGAAATGCAAAAATCTACGATGCCCATCATGGCGTCTTTGGCGTCGCTGTCTTTGAAGATGGCGAGTGCGTCTTTGGCCATGGCACCATAGTGACGCGCACGTTCGATGGTGTCTCTTAGTGTGTCGTGCTTGCCGAGCAATTCAATGGCGTGCTCCAGGTCTCCATCTTCCTGCTTGAGGCTTTGCATCGTGCGTTTCCAGAACTGGCGTTCCTCGTCACTGCCGCGGCGGTAAGCGAGGATCACGGGCAGAGTGATTTTGCCTTCGCGGAAATCGTCCCCCACATCTTTGCCCATTGTTGCACGCTGAGACGAATAGTCGAGCGCATCGTCTACAAGTTGGAACGCAATGCCCAAATAGCGACCGTAAGCGTCCAGGGCGCTGCATACGTCTTCTTTGTCGCCGTCAACAACTCCCGCCACTTCGCAGGCCGCAGCAAACAAAACGGCTGTTTTTGCGGTGATTACCTGCAGGTATTTGTCTTCGCCGGTTGAAAGATCGTTGGCGATTGTCAGTTGCAGCACTTCGCCTTCGGTAATAACAGCCGACGTGTTCGACAAAATCTTGAGCACGCGGAGCGAGTCGCTTTCAACCATCAGTTCAAAAGCGCGACTGAAAAGAAAATCACCAACCAGTACAGTCGCCTGGTTGCCCCAGATAAGGTTGGCGGGTTTTTTGCCGCGACGAAGCTTGCTTTCATCCACCACATCATCATGCAGCAATGTTGCTGTGTGGATAAACTCTACCGCTGTTGCGAGGCCGATATGCTTATCACCCTTGTAGCCGACCAGCATTGCGGATGCGAGCGTTAGCATGGGCCGAAGCCGCTTTCCACCTGAGTTAATAAGGTGCCCGGCAAGCTCAGGGATCAGTGCAACAGGGCTGTCCATTCTGTTAAGGATTGTCTCATTCACAGCGTTCATGTCGTGGGCGACAAGCGCCTGCATGGTATTGATGGCAGATTGGTCAACCTGATTGTTTTTATGGTCTTCGATTGAGACAACGTTGCTGGACATGTGGGACCCCAATATCGTATTTGCGCGATATATTTATAATTTCGGGCGGACCATACTGCCGGCATGGCGGTAAATCAAGGCACAGGCGCGTGATGGCTAAATTGTGCGTCGATTGACCGCAGCAAAATTACCCGTACAATCATGGGGCTGTGTGGTGTGGTCGATGGGTGTTGAGCGAATGGCGTTTGCCGAGGATATGACAATTAAAGCAGGTGAAGACGTTACGGTTGATGACTTTTTGGGCGGCGCTGTGCGCTTGATGCAACCAAAAACAGGCTACCGCGTCTCCATGGATACGGTGATGCTGGCGGCGGCAGTTCCTGCACAGGCTGGGGAAACCGTTCTTGAGGGCGGCGTTGGTACAGCCGGCGCGGCGATTTGCCTGGCCCGGCGCGTGGAACGCGTTCAGGTTCGGGGGGTTGAGCTTCAGGAAGATATGCTGACGCTTGGCCAGCGCAATGTGGCATTTAACGGGCTCGGGGACCGTATCTTGCTTGAAAACGGTTGCATAACAGACCTTTCCGGCCCTCAAAGCGAATATGACCATGTGATGCTTAACCCCCCTTATTTGCCAGAAGGTAAGGCGATCCGCCCTCCGGCTGCAACCAAGGGTATTGCGCACATGGATACCAGCGCAACTTTGAAGGACTGGATGCGTTTTGCTGTGCACAAGGTAAAGCAAAAAGGCACGATCACGGTGATCATTCGTGCAGACCGGGTTGACGAAGCGATCGCGCATTTGCACCGGCGTGTGGGTGAAATGATGCTCATGCCCCTGTGGCCGCGCCTCGGCGTTCCCGCCAAGCGGGTGATTATTCAGGGACGCAAGGGCATGCACGGTGCGGCCCATATCCTGCCAGGGTTGGCGCTGCACGGTGAGATAGAAAGATATACACCAGACGCTAAGAAAATATTGTGGGACGGTGCCGCTTTGGACCTGAAAGCCTTTGCGTGTGGGCGGCAAAGCCGCTAATCAAGAGCATTAGAGCATTAGAGCATTAGAGCATTAGAGCATTAGAGAGCAGCGGATGCCGCAAGCCATAGGAAAATTCTTTTACGATCTGCGTCGCCGGTTTTTCGGCGAGCCGCCGCCACGTGTGGCGGTGTTGAAGCTTTACGGCGTGATCGCGCCGGGCGGACGCTTCCGGCAGAATATCTCCATGGCATCGGTGTCGAACCAGATCGAAATGGCTTTCTCGACGCCGGGTCTGTCGGCGGTGGCTTTGATGATCAATTCACCGGGCGGGTCGCCTGTGCAGGCAGCGATGATCTGCAAGCGCATCCGCGACCTGGCGTCTGAAAAGGATGTGCCGGTGCTGGCATTCGCTGAGGATTTGGCCGCCTCGGGCGGTTATATGCTGGCGCTTGCTGCAGACGAGATTTTCGCGAATGAAAGCTCGATCATTGGCAGTATAGGTGTTGTCTCCAGTGGTTTTGGCTTCAAGGAAGCGATCAAAAAGCTGGGCGTGGAGCGACGGTTGTACACGGCGGGTGAAAGCAAAGCCATGCTCGACGCGTTTCAGGACGAAAAATCCGAGGATGTGGAGCGCCTGAAGGAAATCCAGCATGAAATCCATGAGAATTTCAAAAAGCTGGTGCGTGATCGGCGCGGCAAGCGGCTTAAGGGACTGCGGGGCCGCATATTCTCTGGTGAAGTATTCACAGGCACTGAGGCCGTGAAAATGGGCCTTGTGGACGGTATTGGCGATGTGCGCATGATCCTGCGCGCGCGCTTCAGTAAAAAGGTGAAGTTGCGGACATATGCTGAACCCAAGCAGCGTTTGGGCGCGCTTCTGGGGCTTGGGGGCCGCGGTGAAAGTAAATTGGGGTCAATCGGGGATATGCCGCATGGGCTTTTGTCGGCGGTGGAAGAGCGTCTTTTCTGGAACAAATTTGGGCTGTAATTTGATGAGTGTATTACCTGTGGAGAAGACCTTGTGTCCCTAGACCCAAAGCCCCTTTCTGACAAACATAAAGCGCAACTTCAGGCCTATCGTGAAAGCATCGATAATATTGATGCGTCGCTGGTGTTTATGTTGGCGGAACGTTTTAAAATAACCAAGGCGGTTGGCTTTTATAAAAAAGAGCATGACCTGCCCCCCGCAGACCCAGGCCGCGAGAAAGACCAGGTAACACGCCTGCGCGATCTGGCGAAATCCGCGAATCTCGATCCCGAATTCAGCGAGAAATTCTTGCAGTTTGTGATTCGCGAGGTCATTCAGCATCACGAACGCATCCGCGAACGCGGCGCACTTTAACGAACCTAGGAAACTCTGATGACAATCGACGGTCCCGACCAGTTGGAAAAACTCAAGGAAATCGGTGCAATCTGCCGCGATGTGCTCGCCGCAATGGGGGCCATGGTCAGGCCCGGCATTACCCCGCGTGAGATTGACGAGATGGGCGGCAGGATGCTTGATGAGCGCGGTGCCAAATCCGCGCCGATGCTCGCGTATAATTTCCCCGGTTATACCTGCATTTCGGTGGGCGACGCTGTTGCGCACGGTATTCCGGGCGACATTCCGCTTGTTGAAGGTCAGCTCTGTAATATTGATGTGTCTGCGGAGAAAGACGACGTATTTGCCGACACAGGGGCGAGCTTTCCGGTGGGCAAAGTCTCAGCCGAGCTACAGCAATTGCTGAAAAGTACCAAGGATGCGCAGCGCAAAGCCATGTTTGCGGCGCGCGCAGGTCAACCAATTAATGTGGTAGGCAAAGCCGTTGAAAAAGAAGCCAAAAAGCAGGGGTACAAGATCATTGAGGGCCTGAACGGTCATGGTGTTGGTGGCTGGATTCACGAAGAACCCACCGTTCCCAACACCTATATGCCATCAGCGCGGACAAAGCTTGTAGAAGGACAGGTACTCACCATTGAGCCGTTCCTCACAACCAGAAGCCGCTACTATGTGGAAGATGCAGACGGTTGGACGCTCAGGCTTTCAGAAGGCGGTTTCGGTGCCCAGTTCGAGCATACATTCGTGGTCACAAAAGGTGCACCGATTGTGGTCACAGCATAAGGGCAAAATTCCAAAAAACCTTAGCTTGACCGGGCCTTTCGCGCCCGTTAGGTTGCAGCGCAATATTTCAGTTTCAAATTCGGATTTTACACGGTCATTATGACACAGAATTCCCAAGAAGGTTCTTCAGTGAAAGGCGCGATGCCCTTCCAGAAAATGATCCTCACGCTTCAGAATTACTGGGCGGATCACGGCTGCCTGATTTTGCAGCCCTACGATATGGAAATGGGCGCAGGTACGTTCCACCCGGCGACCACCTTGCGTGCGCTTGGCCCGGAAAGTTGGAAGGCCGCATATGTACAGCCCTGCCGCCGTCCGACCGATGGCCGCTACGGCGAAAATCCGAACCGCCTGCAGCATTACTACCAGTTTCAGGTAATCCTGAAGCCGTCACCAGAGAACATGCAGGCGCTTTACCTCGGCAGCCTGAAGGCCATCGGGATTGACACTAATCTGCATGATATCCGCTTTGTCGAAGATGACTGGGAAAGCCCAACGCTTGGCGCTTGGGGGCTTGGCTGGGAAATCTGGTGTGACGGCATGGAAGTCAGCCAATATACGTATTTTCAGCAGGTGGGTGGCCATGACTGCAAGCCTGTATCTGGCGAACTGACCTACGGCCTTGAGCGCCTGGCTATGTTCGTTCAGGGCGTTGATAACGTGTACGATCTCGATTTCAACGGTGCACCCGGAGAAGAAAATCGCACGTACGGCGACGTATTTCTTGAAAACGAAAAGCAGCAGTCGGCTTATAATTTCGAAATAGCAGACACTGACAAATTGTTCGAGGACTTCAAAAAGGCCCAAGCCCAGTGCGCCAAGCTTCTGGAAGCTGAGTTGCCACTGCCTGCTTACGAACAGTGTATCAAATCTTCGCATACCTTTAACTTGCTTGATGCACGCGGGGTCATTTCGGTAACGGAACGACAGGCCTATATTGGGCGGGTGCGCGACTTGGCGAAGGGTTGCTGTGATGCCTGGATCAAGAAAAACGGATGGGAGGTATAAGTCATGGCTGATCTCCTGATCGAACTTTTTTCGGAAGAAATTCCTGCGCGCATGCAGAAAAAAGCATCTGATGATCTCAAAAAGATGATCCTCACTGCGCTGAAGGCTGCGGGTCTTACGTTTGACGGTGCAGATGCTTACGCAACGCCGCGCCGCCTTGCGCTGAATGTCACGGGCGTACCAACTGCAACGCCTGATATTTCTGAAGAACGCCGCGGGCCATCAACAAGCGCGCCTGAAAAAGCGCTTGAAGGCTTTATGCGCGGCGCTGGCGTAACACGCGCCCAGCTTGAAGAGCGCGAAGAAAAGAAAGGCACTTTCTATTACGCCAAGATCGAAAAGCCGGGAAGGGCAGCCACAGAAGTAATCGCCGAGGCGGTTGAAGGCGCGGTTCGTAATTTTCCTTGGCCGAAGTCACAGCGCTGGGGCGCTGGCTCCTTGCGTTGGGTGCGTCCACTGCATTCAATATTGTGCCTGTTCGGCGGCGAGGCAATCCCGGTCGAGATTGATGATATCACGGCAGGTAATATAACACGCGGGCACCGCTTTATGGCCCCTGGTGCGTTTGAGGTTGCTGATTTTGCTGATTATAAGCAGAAACTTCTCGATCATAAGGTGATCCTTGACCCGGTACGCCGCGAAACACTGATTTTCGATACAGCGCAAACGCTTGCGGCCGCCGCGGGGCTTGAGTTGGTTGAAGACAGAGGCTTGCTTGCGGAAGTGGCAGGCCTTGTTGAATGGCCGGTGCCGATGATCGGTACATTTGACGCTAAATTCCTTGAAGTGCCTGAGGAAGTATTGATCCTGACGATGAAGAAGGATCAGAAATATTTTGTAACGCGCGACCCGGCGACCAGCCGCCTCTCGAACAAATTTATCTTCACGGCGAACCTGGAACCATCAGATGATGGCAGCGCGGTAACAGGCGGTAACGAACGTGTGCTTTCTGCGCGCCTTTCCGACGCAGAGTTCTTTTATCAGCAGGACCTTAAGGGCAAACTCGAAGATAATCTGCCGAAGCTTGCGGATATTGTGTTCCACAAAGACCTCGGCATGGTTTCCGAGCGCGTTGAGCGCATGAAAAAGCTGTCCCGCCATCTGGCCGAGTTTATTGACGGCTGTGACGCTGATGAAGCAGAGCGCGCCGCTGATCTTGCCAAATGCGATCTTGTCTCCGGCATGGTGAATGAATTCGCCAGCCTGCAAGGCACGATGGGCCGCTATTATGCATTGGAACAGGGCGAAAGCGCAGCGGTGGCGGATGCGATCCGCGATCATTATGCCCCCGCTGGCCCCGCTGATGTCTGCCCTTCGAGTCCGGTTTCTGTTGCAGTTGCGCTCGCAGAAAAACTCGACACCCTTGTAGGGTTCTTTGGTATTGACCAGAAGCCTACAGGCTCCAAAGATCCATTCGCCTTGCGTCGCTCTGCTCTTGGTGTGATCCGCCTGATTACGGAAAATGACGTGCGGCTTCGCCTGAGCACCCTTTTCGACGGTCATTTGCTTCTTATGCCTGGTGTGAACCTCGATCAGAAAAGTGTAACTACCGATCTGCTAGCTTTCTTTGGCGACCGCCTGAAGGTGCAGCAGCGCGATAAAGGCACGCGCCACGATTTGGTGGATGCGGTGTTCGCCAAGGGTGATGACGATCTGGTGCGTATCCTGAACCGCGTATCGGCGCTCAGTGCTTTCCTTGAAACCGATGACGGTGTGAACCTGCTCGCGGGTTACAAGCGTGCGGCGAATATCCTCAAGATCGAAGAAAAGAAAGACGACAAAGCGTATGATCAGCCGGTTGATATAACCCAGCTTGGTGCAGAAGAGGCTGCCGCGCTGGCCGGTGTGCTTGGCGGTGCCAAGGAAGCTGCTGAAAACGCACTTCTGGAAGAAGACTTTGAAAAAGCCATGGCGGCTCTATCTCATCTCAGAGCACCAATCGATGCTTTCTTCGATAAGGTGATCGTTAACGCTGATGATGCTACAGTGCGGGCCAACCGCCTTGCGCTTCTTAGTGAAATTCGTACGGCGGTTAACACCGTCGCAGATTTTAGCCTGATTGAAGGCTAACGCGCGGGGTTCAGACCCTGCGCAGCAAAAACCGGGGCCTGAATAAAAATATAGGCAGGCCCTAAAATCGCCCCAAGCGTGCGCTGCCTTTGGACAAAGCCGCGTCGCGATCTAGGACTGCTTTAAATGACCAAATGGGTTTACAGTTTTGGAGACGGTTCGGCTGATGGTCGGGCTGAAATGAAAAATCTTCTGGGCGGCAAGGGTGCGAACCTTGCTGAAATGGCATCCCTCGGATTGCCAGTTCCCCCAGGTCTTACGATTACCACAGAAGTCTGCACTTATTATTACGACTATAAGCACCAGTATCCTGCTGAACTGGAAGCCCAGGTTGATGCTGCCATCGCGGCCATTGAGAAAAGCGTAGGGGCCAACTTCGGTGATGCGGCCAATCCTTTGTTGGTGTCGGTGCGTTCAGGCGCGCGGGTTTCCATGCCCGGCATGATGGATACGGTTTTGAACCTGGGCCTGAACGACGAAACTGTTGAAGGCCTGGCGGAAAAAAGCGGTAACCCGCGCTTTGCCTGGGATAGCTATCGTCGTTTTATTCAGATGTATTCCGATGTGGTTCTGGGCGTCGATCATTATCATTTTGAAGAACTGATCGAATATCACAAAGAAGAAAAAGGCGTGCATCTGGATACTGATCTGGATGCCGACGACTGGAAAGAACTGGCGAAACAGTTTAAAGAAAAAACCTATCACGAGCTTGGCACGCATTTCCCACAGAATGTGAAAAACCAGTTATGGGGCGCGATAGGCGCAGTGTTTGGAAGCTGGCGCATCGAGCGCGCGAAGGTGTATCGCAAGCTGAATAATATCCCGGAAGAATGGGGTACTGCTGTAAATGTGCAGGCGATGGTATTTGGCAATATGGGCAATACGTCTGCTACAGGTGTTGCTTTCACGCGTGACCCATCCACTGGTGAAAACGAATTCTACGGCGAGTATCTGATCGACGCGCAGGGCGAGGATGTGGTGGCGGGTATCCGTACACCGCAGAACCTGACCAAACGGGCACGCGAAGTGGCAGGCAGTGATGCTCTGTCGATGGAAGAAAGCATGCCTGAGGTGTACGGCCAGTTGGCAACGGTTTTTGAAACGCTTGAAAAACACTACCGCGACATGCAGGACATTGAATTTACCGTGCAACACGGCAAATTATGGATGCTGCAAACGCGTTCGGGAAAACGCACCGCCAAGGCGGCTTTGAAGATCGCAGTTGAAATGGCGGCGGACGGGCTGATTGACGAAAAAACCGCAGTGCTGCGTGTTGAACCGGGAGCGCTGGACCAGCTTTTGCACCCGACACTTGACCCAGATGCCAAGCGCGATTTTTACGCCAAAGGCCTGCCTGCCTCGCCGGGCGCGGCTTCTGGCGCGGTGGTATTCGACAGCGACGAAGCCGAGGCGATGGCTAAGGAGGGCACAGACGTGATCCTTTGCCGGGCTGAGACCTCGCCTGAAGATATTCATGGTATGCACGCGGCAAAAGGTATTTTGACGGCGCGCGGTGGCATGACCAGTCATGCGGCCGTTGTGGCACGCGGCATGGGGCGCCCTTGTGTGTCTGGTGCCGGGCAGCTCAGGATCGACGCGCGTGCAGGTGTGATGACTTGTATGGGCAGGGATATCAAAAAAGGCGAGATCATTACGCTTGATGGTTCCACCGGCGAGGTGATGGTTGGCGCGGTAAAAACCCTGCAGCCTGAACTTTCGGGTGATTTTGCCACGCTGATGGGGTGGGCAGATAAGTACCGTACCCTGAAGGTGCGCACAAACGCCGACACGCCGCACGACACAGCTACTGCACGCGAGTTTGGTGCTGAGGGCATAGGCCTTTGCCGGACCGAGCATATGTTTTTTGAGGGCGAACGCATTGTAGCTGTACGCCAGATGATCCTTGCTGAGGATTTGGCAGGCCGCAGGCAGGCGCTTGCGAAGCTGCTGCCGATGCAGCGCAGTGATTTTGAAGAGATTTTCAAGATCATGTATGGCTTGCCGGTAACGATCCGCCTTCTTGATCCGCCGTTGCATGAATTTATGCCGCGTGAAGAGAATGAGTTTGAGGATGTGGCTGAGGCCATTGGCATTGATGTGGCCGTTGTGAAGCGCCGCGCGAGCGATCTGCATGAGTTCAATCCAATGCTTGGCCACAGGGGCTGCCGCCTTGGCATCACATACCCTGAGATCTATGAGATGCAGGCGCGGGCCATCTTTGAGGCCGCGCTTGCTGTGGAAGCCGAAACCGGCGATACAGTGGTGCCTGAGATTATGATCCCGCTGGTGGCGACCGAAAAAGAGCTGGCTTTGCTACGCGAACGTGTTGACGCCACGGCTGAAGAAGTGTTCCGGGAAAAAGGCAAGCGTGTTTCTTATATGGTCGGGACCATGATCGAGCTGCCGCGTGCTGCGTTGCAGGCGGCAAAAATCGCTAATGCGGCAGACTTTTTCTCTTTTGGTACCAATGATTTAACGCAGACAGCGATTGGAATCAGTCGAGACGACGCAGGGCGCTTCCTTGATGAGTATGTGAAGAAAGATATTTTCGCGCAGGACCCGTTTGTTTCCATTGATCAGGAGGGTGTGGGTGAGTTGGTGAAGTTGGGCGCAGAGCGTGGCCGGTCAACCAAAGCCGACCTGAAGCTTGGCATCTGCGGCGAGCACGGCGGCGATCCGGCGTCGGTTGAATTTTGCCATTCGGTGGACCTTGATTATGTAAGCTGCTCTCCGTTCAGGGTGCCAATCGCAAGGTTGGCCGCAGCGCAGGCAGCACTGAAAGACTAAAAAAAAGGCCTCGAAAGCGGGGCCTTTTTTCTGTCTGAAGCTGGGTTGCTAGTCCCTAGTTGCCTGTTGGCACAATATCATAGCTATAGGGGATATAGAGCGCCATTGTGGCGAGGCCCTGACGCTCCCACAATAGCGGGCTTTCCATGCCTTTCAGCAACACACGGTAATCTTCCCCGAAGGCTGCGGAGGCCGCTTTGGCGTCTGCTGCGATTTTGTGGATCAATTCCTTCCGGTATTTTTCGGGCCGAACGATGCTGAGGCCCAGTTTTCCTTCGGGCAATACTTCGGTGCGGCCTACTACTTTGGCACCTTTGATAAAGGCTTTGATCGACGCTGAAATATCGTTGGCACTAGCTTCTTGGTCCAAGGGGGCTTTCACAAGCAAATATGTCATGCTGGTATCGGGCTTGTGCCGGTGGCTCGATAAGGGCAGACGGTAGTTGTTTTCGGTTAGAGGTACAAAATAATCCTCGCCAGTGCCCAGCGAGAAGATTTTGCTGCCTTGCGCGTTTTCCAGCAGGTTTTTGATGGTTTGGTAAATTTCCTCACGGCGCAGGCCCGCTTTGCGGGTATCGCTGATGATGCGCACCTTTTGGATCATAAAATCGGCGCGTTTGGCGAGCGTTATGGCAGGAATAACATCCGGGCGGTATTCTTCCATGCGAGAACCTGTGACAATGACTTCTTCAAGCCCAGAACCATCGTCTTGTGCGTTGGTACTGCCAGTTATGATGCTGAAAAGGGTAATTGTTGAAATGAGAAATATACGCATGCGATCCCCCTAAATAGTGCCTGTGGTACAACCTATGGAACAAAAGGAACAATGCGGGTTAGGATTGAAGCCTGTCAATCAGAATTACGTTCCGATCTGTCGGTGTGCATTGTTCGGTCTTGTCACGTAGAATTCCTCGATGCAGCGAGGCCGCCCCACTACGCCATCGAATACATGATGAGGATAATCGTCGCCACTGTCAGGCCGAGGATGATCATGTTTTTTTTGTCATGATCCGTTTTAACTGACTGTTGGCGGTCCTTTTTCTTTTTGGTCATAAGCGACTCCCTTATTTGAAAAGCATCATATTTTTTGGCACTGTGCAAGTATTTGATGCGGGTCAAATGCGCCTGCTAGCTGTTGCGCAAATCGGTCGTCAGGGATGCGTTCTCTGTTTTCAAGAGACTGTCTTTATACTCAAGGCGTAGGTAAGCAAGGCCGTATCCGTTGATGGCAGTATGCACGGTGCCCGCGTTTTTGCCGGCCTCGTTTGTAATGATGTCACCCTCAGCGATGGGGCCGTTGGCTTTCACGGGCGTGAGCATTTTCTTTAAGGTCGTGCGGTGTTTCATCCGTGCGGTCAGTTCCTGGCCAATAAAACAGCCTTTGGTAAAGGAAACGCCGTTCAGCTTTTCAGCGGCTGTTTCAAGCCAGAAATATTTCTCTACCATTATATCGCGGCTGCTGTCCGGTACGCCGTGGCGGATACGGCGCTCTTCGTAGATTTCGTACGGAAGCGGCATAGCTTTGGGGCAAGGGTTGTTAACAGCGATTACACGAGTCTTTAAGGCTTTGTGGCGTGGATCAGCGTACGATATACCGTTTTGGGCTTCGCCATCCCACAGTGCCCAGATGTTCGCATCTTCTTCCGTTATCTCCACGTCGGCGCGCAGTTTGTACATCATCAGGCGCTGCATAAGTTGTGGTTTGCGCGCTGCTTCAATGTCCAAAAGTAAATCGTCCCCATCTGCGACGATAATCATATCAAACAGAAACTTGCCCTGAGGGGTCAAAAGCGCTGCATAAACTGCACCGTCCGCCACCTTCATCGCATCATTGGTTACAAGGCCATTGAGGAAGCTCATGTTTTCGCCGCCCGACAGGCGCAAAACGGCGCGGTTTTCAAGGTGGAGTATCTGTGCTGTCATGATCGGTCCTTATGCTTGCCGGGCTAGAGGCTTAAAATGGCTATTTTCATGCGGCTTTCAAGTTGTAAGTGCAGGCCAAGCCCGTTACAACTGCCGACAAGAATTTCTGCGAATTTATGATAGAGTAGATAGCATGAACGCGCCCAGTCCAGCGACAGTGAAAAGCCCCGAAACTGCAAGCCGTTTGGTGATTCGCCAGCCCGACGATTGGCATGTACATCTACGGGATGGGGCAATACTTGAAACTGTAGTGCCTTATACTGCACGGCAGTTTGCGCGCGCGATCGTGATGCCGAATCTGGTGCCACCCGTAACAACGGCTGCTGCTGCGGCGGCTTATCGGGGCCGTATTCAGGCGGCGATCCCCGAGGGCGTGAATTTCACGCCGCTGATAACCTGTTATCTAACCGATAATACCGAGCCTGCAGAAGTGGAGCGCGGTTTCACATCTGGCACTTTTACCGCCTGTAAACTTTACCCGGCTGGCGCGACGACCAACTCTGACCACGGTGTAACCGATATTAAAAACATCTATCCGGTGCTGGAGACCATGCAAAAAATAGGCATGCCTTTTCTGGTGCACGGTGAGGTAACAACAGATGATATCGACGTATTCGACCGTGAGGCAGTCTTTATCGAGCAGGTGCTGTCGCGGGTGATTGCCGACTTCCCGGCTCTCAAGGTGGTGTTCGAGCATATCACGACCAAGGATGCCGCAGATTTTGTGAAGGAAAACGGTACGAATATTGGGGCGACGATCACACCGCAGCACCTTGAATATAACCGCAATGCCATGCTGGTGGGCGGTATCAAGCCGCATTTCTACTGCCTGCCGATCATCAAGCGAGAATCGCATCGCCAGGCGCTGCGAAAGGTGGCTACGTCAGGGTCGCCCAAATTTTTCCTTGGTACAGACTCAGCGCCGCATACGATTGAAAATAAAGAAAGTGCCTGCGGCTGCGCGGGTATTTTTAACGCACCGCACGCGGTGGAAAGTTATGCCAAAATCTTTGAAGAAGAAGGCGCACTCGACAAGCTGGAGGCATTTGCCTCGCTGAATGGCCCCGCTTTTTACGGCTTGCCGGTAAATGAGCGCAAGATAGTGCTGGAGCGCAAAGACTGCATAGTGCCAGCTTCGCTCCCTGCACCGGGTACGAGCATTGTGCCGTTCCATGCAGGCGAGACACTTGCCTGGTCATTCGCCGGATTTGAAGACATCTAACCGGCGTGGTGGCTTGCTGATCCGGTGATGCTTTCCGTCACATATCTGCTTTGGGGGTTGCTTTTCGGGGTTCTGATTTCTGCACCTGTTGGGCCGATCAATATTCTTTGCATGCGGCGCGGGCTATTTGGCCGTGCAATTGACGGTTTCTATATTGGGCTTGGCTCTGCAGTGGGAGATGCTTTTTATGCGGCACTTGCGGCATTTGGTCTCAATGCCATCTATGTGCTGATCGAAAGCCATAACACGCTTCTGATGGTTTCAGGCGGACTGATTATGGCGACTTTCGCGGTTAGGATATGGCGCGAAAAACCGCAGCTCGACTGCACACCTCTGAAGGGAAAAGTTAAGCGCAGCGCCTTCGCCGCTTTTGTTCTCACGCTTACTAATCCGGGTGTGTTTGTGGGCTTCATCGGGTTATATACACTCGCAGGAATCGGTGACCTGGGAGCAGGGGAAACCAGGGCTTTCCACGATGCGGCAGCACTTACAGTTGGGGTATTTGTTGGGGCGGCACTTTGGTGGCTTGGGCTTGCGTTTGGGACGCGCGCCTTCAAGGAAAAGTTCAACGATCAACTCCTTGTGAAGATTAACCATGTTTCGGCAGCATTGATCGGCTTATTTGCGATTGCTTCGCTTGGGGGCGCGCTTCTTTCACGGTAATTCACGAAGCTTTGTTCCTTCTTCATCGAAATTTCGCGAATAAACAAGCATTTGGCAGCTTTTGAGCGCTTGATCCTTTCAGAATCGCGTTCTATAGTTGCCGCGAATAGAACTGCGTAAGTGCGAAATTTTCCAGCATGCGTAGTTGCGAGTTTGTATTTTCGGGGGAACCCATTCCGTTGGAGGGAGCAATAATGACGTCTGAGCGCCTGGGCAAAAATATCGCCTTACTTACCGCTGCAGCTTTTATCCTGGCAGCATGTAGCAAAACTGAAGAGCCTGCTCCTGTGGTTGAGCCGGTCCATGCTCCCGTTGAGTCTGTTGACGATGGTAAGCCGGATATGCCGGTGACGCCTGAGCTTACTGCTGAAGAAATTGAAGCCCGTGATTGGGGCGGTGATTCGCAGACAGGCCTTGATAAATATGCTGGTGCTGATCGTGTCTTCTTTGCATATGACAGTTCTGATCTGACCGATCATGCCCGCGCAACGCTTTCCAAGCAAGCTAAGTGGCTTGAGCATTACTCACGCGTTCGTGTTACGATCGAAGGTCACTGCGATGAGCGTGGCACGCGTGAATATAACCTCGCACTTGGTGATCGCCGCGCGACAGCCGTTAAAAATTATCTGGTTGCATTGGGTGTACCGGCAAGCCGTCTGAAGACAATCAGCTACGGCAAGGAACGCCCGGCTGAGCCAGGAAACTATAGCCAGAACCGCCGCGGGGTACTTGTCGTACAATAACCGCTAATTGGCGCTTAGGATATTCGGCCTCGTGCCCGGCAACGCCGGGGCGGGGCCGTCTTTTTATAACCGTATTTTTCTTTGATGCTGACTTGGAAGCACAAAAGTAAAAACAGGTATACGCCGGAGATACAGAATGCTCATGAAGAGCCTTTCCCTTGCAGCCGTTATCGGCCTTTTTTTTGGATTTGCGGCACCCGCCGCCGCACAGAACAGCAACGCCGTTAATAGCGCTAAAATCGAGGTTTTGGAGCGCCAGATCCGCATGCTCAGGGCGCGCCTTGGTATGAACCCGGCGGCACCAGAGGAAGGCGCTGGGGGTACATCAAGCGCCAATCCGCAACTGATCGCGAATTTGTCGGCGAAGATCGGCACGCTGGAAAGCCAGATTCGCAAACTGAATGGCCGCCTTGAAGAAATTGAATATCGCCAACGCCAAACTGCGGAAGAGATTGAGCTTTTGAGGAAAGAGCTGGATTTGCAGCGGCAGGAATTTGCTCGTGGTGCTACTGCGGTGCAGCCTTCCTCTGCCACTGAAGGTGCCATATCGCAGCCGGACATGTTGCCTGCGGCAGACGGTGGCCAAGCCCTTTCCCCTGTCGTGGGAGCTGAAGCTGAGGCCGAAGCCGTTACTGTGACCCTGCCAGAGGGCGACGCAGCGGCGCAGTTTGATTTTGCCTTTGCTTATGTGCGCAAAAATGATCTCACGCGCGGTCAGTTGGCGTTTGAGCAATTTATTGAAGCGAATGCGGGGGATAGCCGAATTGGCAATGCAAAATATTGGCTTGGCCGCATCCATCTGCAGGAAGGCCGTAACGCCAAAGCCGCACAATATTTGTTAGCGCTGATAGAAGAACACCCCAATCACGCTAAGCGCTCGGATGCGCTGGTGGATCTGGCAGACGTGCTCTTGAAGCTTGATAGTGCCGATGATGCCTGCAATGCGCTTGCGGAGTTCCGCCGTGTTGAAGAGAAAGCATCAGCGCGGCTTAAGGCTCGTGCTGGCCGTGTGGCCGCCGCCGCGCGCTGTGGTTAAGGCGGGCTTGTAGAGGGGGGCGTATGGCAGGCTTGACTGCAAATGATGTGCGCTGCGAGATCGCTGCCCTCGGCGTGCCGGAAAAGGGGCAAATCGCCGTTGCGGTGTCAGGCGGGGCCGATAGCCTTGCGCTTATGTTGCTTGCCCGCAAGCATTTTGATGTGATCGCCCTAACGGTGGACCACGGGCTACGGGCCGAAGCCGCTTCGGAAACAGCCATGGTGGCAGCCCTGTGTGCGAGTGCTGGCATCGCCCATGTAAGTTTGACATGGCACGGTGAAAAACCTGAAGGCAATATTCAGGCAGTAGCGCGTGAGGCGCGCTACAAGCTAATGGTTGATTGGTGCCTGGAGCACGGTATTGCTTATATCGCCACGGCGCATCATATGGATGATCAGGCCGAAACGCTATTGCTTCGGCTGGCGCGCGGTAGCGGTGTGTACGGCCTGGCGGGCATGGCACCAACACGGGAATTGGGCGGCGTGACACTTATCCGGCCGCTGCTTGCTGTTCCCAAAGCTGCGCTGACCTCTTATCTGCGGGCACATAAGGTTGACTGGATTGAGGATCCAAGCAATCTGTCGAGCAAGTTTGACCGCGTGAAAATACGTCGTCTGCTTGCCAATCCGCCCGTTGAAGGATTTAGGGCAGACCGGCTGGCTGGCACAGCTTCGCGTCTGCGTCGCAGCCGGGATGCGCTGGAGCATTATGAGGCATTGTGGCTTGGCCGGGCTGTTGAGCTATTCCCTGAAGGCTATGCCTATCTGAAGCGTGCCGAATTGTGCGGTGAACCCGAAGAAATACTGCTGCGCGGGCTTGCATCGCTGTGTCGGTTTGCTGGCAAGGGTGTGTATGTACCACGGATGGAAAAGTTATTGCGGCTGTTTGGAGAACTTCAGCGCGAGGATTTTCGCGGTCAAACACTTTACGGTGCGCAGTTTACACCAATTTCAGCAGATATAGTCCTTGTTTCGCGGGAACTGAGGGATTGTGAGCCCGAAACTATCGTTGAGGAAACATGTAGTTGGGATAATCGGTTTGAAATATGTGCAAAGGGTGATATTGCAGGGCTCAAAATTTTTGCGCTGGGTGAAGAAGGATGGCGACAGTTGAAAGCTTCGGCTTTCTACACGGAAGATATGCAGGTGCCTCGGTTAGCCGCGCTTACGCTTCCCGCCCTTTTTCGAGGTTCTGATTTGCAGGCGGTTCCCCATCTGGGATATACTGCAGGGAAGGGCCTGAGGCTCAAAGTGGCGCATAGAAGGACAATATTAACAAAAAAGTGAGCCTCCTAACCAAGGTTGCCCTTGCACCATAAGCGAAGACGCTTATCTCAAAGGGTAAGGCCAAAAGTAAAATGAGTAAGGCTTGCATCGTGCCCAAAAGGCGCACGGCAGCAATTGAAAGGCAGTATTGTGAATGGATTGACGCGAAATGCACTGGTATGGGGATTGATTATTATTCTCCTTGTTGTGCTTTTCCAGATGTTCCAGGGCGGTAACCAACGTGCGAGCGAAGTGAGTTACAGCCAGTTCCTGGAGCAAGTCGAGGCGGGTAAGGTCCGTACGGCTGAAATTACTGGGCAAGACATTATATTTGATGATGGCAGCGGGTTGCCGAAAAAGGCAGTGAAACCTGTTTTCCATCCTGATCTGTACCAGATTTTGCGAGATAACAATGTAGATTTCAAAGAGATCAAAGACGAGCCAAGCATGTTCTCTGGTCTCTTGTTCTCTATGCTGCCCTTCTTGTTGATTATTGGCATCTGGATTTTCTTCATGCGCCAGATGCAGGGCAAAGGCGGCGGCGGTGGTGCCATGGGTTTTGGTAAATCCAAGGCAAAGCTACTGACCGAGAAGCAGGGCCGGGTAACGTTTGAAGACGTGGCTGGCATTGAAGAAGCCAAAGAAGAACTTGAAGAAATCGTAGATTTCCTTAAAGACCCGCAAAAATTCCAGCGGGTTGGCGGTAAAATCCCTAAGGGTGCCTTGTTGGTTGGCCCTCCTGGTACTGGTAAAACACTGCTTGCCCGTGCAATTGCAGGCGAAGCCAATGTGCCCTTCTTCACGATCTCTGGTTCCGATTTTGTGGAAATGTTTGTTGGTGTGGGCGCAAGCCGTGTGCGTGATATGTTCGAGCAGGCAAAGAAAAACGCACCCTGCATCATCTTTATTGATGAGATCGACGCTGTGGGCAGGCACCGGGGTGCAGGCCTTGGCGGTGGTAACGACGAGCGCGAGCAGACCCTGAACCAGCTTCTGGTTGAGATGGATGGCTTTGAGGCCAATGAAGGCATTATCATTTTGGCGGCGACCAACCGTCCTGATGTTCTGGACCCTGCGCTCTTGCGACCGGGCCGCTTTGACCGCCAGGTTGTTGTTGGTAACCCGGACATTGATGGCCGTGAGAAGATTCTTGGTGTGCATATCAAGAAGGTGCCGCTGGCACCCGACGTTGATATCAACGTGATTGCGCGTGGAACGCCGGGCTTCTCGGGCGCTGATCTGATGAACTTGGTGAATGAAGCAGCGCTTCTGGCGGCACGCCGCGGTAAGAAGATTGTTGCCATGCGTGAGTTCGAAGACGCCAAAGACAAGGTCATGATGGGTGCTGAGCGCCGCTCGATGGTGATGACGGATGACGAGAAGAAACTGACCGCCTACCACGAAGGTGGCCATGCGCTCGTTTCTGTACATTGTAAAGCTTGTGATCCGATTCATAAGGCAACGATTATTCCGCGTGGCCGTGCACTTGGAATGGTGATGAGCCTACCTGAACGAGATGAGTACTCTCGCAGTCGGGAAAAAATGCATGATGATCTCGCCATGACCATGGGCGGGCGTGTAGCAGAAGAGTTGATCTTTGGTTATGACAAGGTGACCTCAGGTGCTTCAAGCGATATCCAGTATGCTACCAGTTTGGCCAGAAAGATGGTTACCCAGTGGGGCATGTCTGACAAGCTCGGGCCACTCCAGTATGCTGCAAATGAGCAAGAAGTATTTTTGGGGCATTCGGTTGCGAACAAGCAAAATGTCTCTGGAGCTACAGCAAAAGTGATCGACGAAGAGATCAGGTCTTTCGTGGATGGAGCGCATGAGCGTGCGACCAAAATTTTGACGGATCACAAAGACCAACTGGAAATCGTAGCACAGGCGCTTCTTGAATACGAAACTCTGACGGGCGACGAAATCCATGCTCTGATTAAGGGCGAGGAAATCCGGGTGAAGCCAAAAGGCTCTGACACCACGCCGAAGGTGCCACCAACGGCACCGAGCGCAGTGCCGACAACTGGTGTGCCGGGCACACCTCAGCCTGAGGGCTAAGACGGCGTGAGCGCCATAAAGCTAAGTGATTTGACCGACGGGGCGAGGGTTTACCTTGTACCCGTCGGTCCCGTTTTTGGGGATAAGCGGGCTGTCCCATTTGCTGGCACGGGTTTGCAGTTTGCAGGCTTTAGGGTGATGGCGCGTGAAAATGGCAGAATTCTCTATGATTCGCACCATTATCTCGCCGAAATTGAGGCCCTGAAACCAGCTTTAAGTGACCCAGTTGTGGCACAAATTACGACACAGTGTGACAATCTTTGTGCCATAAAATCGCCTATCCGCTTGCCGGGACTTGATAAAAAGCTGAATTTCACCAAGCCCCTTGTGATGGGCGTATTGAATGTCACGCCTGATAGCTTCTCGGACGGCGGCAAATATATTGAACCTGAATATGCGCTTACGCAGGCGCGCCGTATGATCGCCGAGGGTGCCGATATTATTGATATTGGCGGGGAAAGTACGCGCCCGGGCGCTGAACCTGTTTGGGAGGGCGAAGAGGCCAAGCGCGTTGTGCCTGTGATTGAGGCCTTGCAGTTGGATGGTGTTCCGCTCTCAATCGATACCCGCCACGCCTTTGTGATGGAAAAGGCGCTTGAGGCTGGTGCCCATATTATCAATGACGTGACCGCTCTTACTTACGATCCCGAAAGCATGCGTGTTGCCGCTCGCTGTGATGCCCCGGTAATCCTGATGCATTCACAGGGTGATCCACAGACGATGCAGGAAAATCCCCACTATAATCATGCACTTCTTGATGTTTATGATTATCTGGCTGAGCGTGTGGATGCCTGCATGGCGGCGGGTGTTAATAAAGCCCGGCTTATTCTTGACCCTGGCATTGGCTTCGGAAAGCGCATGGTACGGGATAACCTTGCCCTTATTAATGGCCTCGCTTTATTGCATACGCTTGGCTGCCCCCTGTTATTTGGTGCCTCGCGGAAAAGCTTTGTCGGTGCTGTGTCAGGAGAAGAAGAGGCGACTAAACGCTTGCCTGGCTCGCTTGCGGCGGCTATCAAATCAGTTGAGGTAGGGGCTCAGATCGTACGGGTTCATGATGTTGCAGAAACCAGGCAGGCACTTGCGATGACGCAGGGCTTCAGAGACGCCGCCATCATAGACGCCGCCCGCTAAAACGGCTATTATACCTGAAAAATCAAATGGATATGCTACGGGGCATGAATTTCAACCTGTAGGATAGGTAGGGAAAAAGCAGCCAATGGTGCGTAAATATTTTGGTACGGACGGTATTCGCGGAACGGTAAACAAGGGCTATATGCGCCCGAATGTTGCGCTGAGAGTTGGGCTTGCCGCTGGAAAGGTTTTTAAGCGTAGCGACAGACGCGGTGACCATGTACACCGCGTTGTGATCGGCAAGGATACCCGCCGGTCAGGCTATATGTTCGAACCTGCGCTTGCCGCTGGTTTTGTTGGTGCTGGAATGGACGTGATTATGACAGGCCCTATGCCGACGCCTGCGATCGCGATGCTTGTGAAGTCTTTACGTGCAGATTTGGGTGTGATGATCTCAGCCAGCCACAATCCGCATTATGACAACGGCATCAAGTTCTTTGGGCCTGACGGTTTCAAACTGACAGACGAACAAGAACTGGAAATCGAACATTATATTGATCACGGCAATGGCGATGTTTTGGTGCAGTCAGAAGCGCTTGGCGGGGCAACGCAATTGGAAAGTGCGCGGGGCCGCTACGTAGAATTTGCTAAAGCTACAGTGCCTGCTGGTGTGCGGTTTGAAGGCCTTAAAGTTGTTGTCGACTGTGCAAACGGCGCTGCTTATAAAGTGGCCCCCGATGTGTTGTGGGAACTTGGTGCAGACGTTGTCGCTATGGGGGTTTCTCCAAACGGCTATAATATCAATGATGGCTGCGGTTCGACACAGCCGGAAGCGATGTGTGAGCGTGTAGTGCAGACGGGCGCTAACCTTGGTATCGCGCTTGACGGCGACGCTGATCGCCTGATCCTGTGTGATGAAAAAGGTAAAATTATCGACGGTGACCAGATCATGGCGCTAATCGCGCGCAACTGGCACAAGCGTGGTATTTTGAAGGGCGGCGGCCTGGTGGCAACTGTTATGTCGAACCTGGGGCTTGAACGCCTGCTGCAAGGGGAAGGGCTTGCGCTTGAACGTACTCAGGTGGGGGACCGCTATGTGGTGGAACGGATGCGGAAAACCGGGATAAATGTAGGTGGGGAGCAGTCGGGCCATATTGTGCTCAGCGATTTCTGCACTACGGGGGATGGCCTAGTCTCTGCCTTGCAGGTCATCACGGAACTTATCCAGTCGGATGCCACGGCGTCAGAAGCCTGTAAGCAGTTTGAGCCTGTACCGCAAATTCTTAAGAATGTTCGGTATGATGGCGGTGATCCGTTAGCTGCTGAGAAAGTGCAGGCATCTATCAAAGATGCTGAGGCGAAACTTGATGGCTCCGGGCGTCTTGTTATCCGAAAATCCGGTACAGAGCCTGTTGTGCGGGTAATGGCAGAAGGTGACGATGCTGATCAGATCAACGCGCTGGTGGACGGAATTTGCAGCGAAATTGAGGTGGCCGCTTAATGGGGGCTGGCCCGCAAGGTCGTGTGCTCATTGTTGCTGGATCTGACCCATCGGGCGGCGCTGGCATTCAGGCCGATATCAAAACGGTAACGGCACTCGGAGGTTATGCCGCCGCTGCTATCACCGCACTTACGGTTCAGAATACACAGGGCGTTACGGATGTAATGCCGGTAGCTCCGTCATTTGTCGCGGACCAAATGACCGCAGTTTTAGACGATGTTGGTGCTGACGTTATCAAAAGCGGTATGCTGCATAGTGCCGCTTGCATTGAAATCATTGCCGATGTGATCATGAACAAGGCTGAGGTGCTGCCATTCGTGTTAGACCCCGTAATGGTTTCCACGTCCGGCCATGCGCTCTTGGAGGCAGATGCCGTGACTGCTCTGAAGAACCATCTGATCCCACGGGCCGCGGTGATTACCCCCAATATGGCAGAGGCCTCAGTATTGACACGCCTTGAAGTTAGCTCTCTCGCACAAATGGAACACGCGGGGCGAATGATCCTCGATATGGGAGCAAAGGCCGTGGTGATGAAAGGCGGGCATATGCAGGGGGACAAATTGACGGACCTTCTTGTTACTTTGGACAATGAACCGCTTGCCCTCAGCCACAGCAAAATAGCGACTAAGCATACGCACGGTACTGGTTGCACATTTGCAAGTGCTTTGGCGGCAAAACTTGCGCAGGGCACACCGCTTGAGCGTGCATTTGTTGCAGCACATGCCTTTGTGCAGCGTGCGATCGAATTGGCACCAGGCTTTGGCAAAGGCAATGGCCCGTTAGGGCATGCGGTAGCAGGAAAAAGCTGATGGATTTGGTATACCGAGAACGCGGCGAAGGCGAGCCGCTTCTTCTTATCCACGGCTTGTTTGGTTCGGCGGATAATCTGGGTGGCCTTGTACGGATTCTGGAAACAGATTACCGAACTATCTCGCTGGACCTAAGGAACCATGGCCGCAGCCCCCACGCTGAAGCGATGAATTATTCAGCGATGGCCGATGATGTTCGGGCTTTGATGGATCGGCTGGGATTAGAACGTGCGCATATTTTTGGTCACTCAATGGGCGGTAAAACCGCCATGCAATTGGCGCTTGATCATCCTGCACGGATTGACAAGCTGGTGATCGCTGATATTGCGCCGGTCACCTATGGAAATCATCATACTAAGATACTCGAAGGAATGAAGGCAGTTGCAGCCGCGGCACCAGTGTCGCGAAAGGGCGCTCAGGAAATTCTGGAACACTATGAAAGTGAAATGTCGATATTGAGCTTTCTACTTACCAACTGGCGACGAAGCGAGGATGGTATATGGGGTTGGCGTCTTAATTTGGACGCGATCGCCCGTAATTATGCCGATATTGCTGCAGGTAATAGCGGTAGCCCTTATACAGGCGAGGTGCTGTTTTTACGCGGCGGCAATTCGAATTATGTGCTCGCGGAGCACCGGGATCAGATACTAAATCTGTTCCCAAATGCGAGTGTACGCACCATAGAAGGTACTGGTCACTGGCTTCACGCGGAAAAACCGGATATGGTAGCCAGAGCTGTCACGCGCTTCTTGGGTGCATAAAAACGGCCAGACGGTTAGAATAATTAAGCTGGGGAGCTTAGGTCTTGAGTAAAATGAAGGGGGCGTTTTGCGGCGTTGTTTTGGCGGCAAGTGTCTCAGTTAATGCAGTATCCGCGTCGGATGAGACCGCAATCGCGGGCTTTGATAAGAAGTTTCAGGCGGCTATCAGTGAGCATAATGTGCCAGGTGCAGCTTTTGCCATTATCAAAGACGGTAAGGTCATTTCCGCCAAGGGGTACGGTACGCGGGCGCTTGGGGCAGATTTGCCCGTAACTGGTGATACGGTTTTTCGTCTGGCGTCTGTGTCCAAAACTTTCTCTGCTGAACTTGCTGCCATGATGGTCGCTGAAGGTAAATTCAACTTCGATGATAGGTTGTCTAAGTATGTGCCTGATTTTCGGCTCAAAACACCTGGCCATGCGGGGAAGCTGAAGATCAACCACATCTTGAGCCACACCACCGGCCTTACGCCAAATGCATATGACAATATGCTTGAGGACGGATGGGCGTTAACGAAGATTATACCGCGCTTCAAGCGGCTGAAACCTATGTGCGGACCTGGCTCTTGCTACGGGTATCAGAACATTGCTTACAGCTTTATTGAGCCTGTGATCGAGAAAGCAACGGGTGAGCGCTTTGAAAAACTGATGCAGGCACGTATCTTTCAGCCTCTTGGTATGAAAGACAGCAGCGTCGGGCTCGAAGGATATTTGTCGTCTGCCAACCGGGCCGAACCGCATGTACTCACGCGGAACGGTTGGTACAGAACCAGCGTTAAGGCAAATTATTACACTGTGGCACCAGCAGCCGGGGTGAATGCCAGCATCATGGATTTGGCAAAGTGGGTGCGCGCCCAGATGGGCCATAATGAGGAAGTGCTAAGCGCTGAATTGCTGCAGACCGTGACCGCAAAGCGCGTTCAGACCAAACGTGAAATGCGCAAGCGCATGTGGCGGCCACATCTGAAAGATGCTTATTATGGCTATGGTTGGCGCATCTATGAGATCGGCGGTGAAGATATTGTGATGCACGGCGGCGGAGTTTCTGGTTTCCGAAGCTTGGTCGGCTACAATAAAGAGCGTGGCATTGGTCATGTGATGCTGATGAACGCCGAGACCCGTACCATCGACAAGCTGGGTGCAGAATTTTGGGCCGCTGTGACAGCCGAACCTGCTCAAGCCGGAGGAGCAGATAGCGCGCGATGATCTTTCAGTTGTAATGTTTGGCGATTTTCGCGGTCAGTGGGATGGCGATGGCCATGATTGCGGCCAAAGCCGCCACAGGGATATAGAAATACAGGTTCTTGGGGTTTACGTCGGTTATCAATAACATGAAAGCGACGGCGATAAACATTGCGATCATAGAGGACATCCAGATCAAACTGTAAGCAATCCGTGCCCGGTGCCTTAGGTGGCGCAGGTGTGTTTCGGTTAATATCAAATCGTCCATATGTGTTTCATTGTTCACAAGCGACTCCACAGTTGGGTATGGATTTTGGAAACGCTACTGTATCTGTAATCGGCTTTCCAGTTTAAATACGGGTACTCGGGGATCATCTAGTCGTGCCCGTCGCCAGGGCCGTCGTGCCCGCCGCCTTTGCCGCTACGGCCACCGCCGCTACCGCCGCGCCCACCTTTGCTGTGGTCGCCACTTTCACCGCCGCCGCGCAGTTCGCGTACGGCGATCATGGCCTCCTGTTCGCTGATCACACAGTTTTTGTCTTTGTCGGCATGAAGGAAACTGCTGTTTGAAACTGCAACAAATTCATCCACATCAATAGTAGCCGAGGCATTTGTGTCTACGCGGTCCAGCGGAAAGAACATGAAGCTCTTGTCTTCAAATTTAGCATAGCGAAACTCACCGCTCGTAAGGTCACCGCTTTTATCTTCATCAAGCCGTTTGAACAGGCGTGAACGCTTTACGGCTACATCATCACAGGTTGCCTGACCATCTTCGTTATAATCCCAGCGCTCTACAAATTGTAGATAGATATGCTCCATGCGCTGTGGGTCCATCTGGTGCTGCTCTGGATGGTCATGTTTTTCATTTGAGGCGCAGGCGCTCACAAGTGCTGCGGCGCAACCTATTAGAACCAAAGACTTTATTTTCATGATAGCGTTTCACTTTCCTGCGTTTCCCGAGAAGGCGGAGGTTGGCCTCAATATGTCCATTAGCAGTGATACGGGTGTGCGTCATAAAAACTTTGATTTAATTTCAGATAAACTTGATTGACTCTGTCGCGGCTTTCTCTATTTTTCGTCCTCGGTACTTCCCCCGACTGGGAAGCTGCTGTCTGAGAGGTCGGCATCAACATTGGGACACGCCTCCCCAACGGGGCGCAACTAACTGGAAGGTTAGAGACATGACAAAGCCTATTACGGCACCGGCACGTCCAGAATTTAGTTCTGGCCCGTGTGCAAAACGTCCTGGTTGGACACAGGATGCTCTTCAAAACGCTCTGTTGGGGCGTTCTCACCGTTCGAAGCCTGGCAAAACCAAGCTTAAATACGCCATTGATAAAACCCGCGAAGTGCTGGGTGTGCCTGCTGACTACCGTATTGGTATTGTTGCGGCCTCAGATACGGGTGCTGTTGAAATGGCTCTTTGGTCGCTTTTGGGCGCTCGCGGCGTGGATATGTTGGCGTGGGAATCATTCGGCGCAGGCTGGGTAACCGATGTCGTGAAGCAGTTGAAGCTTGATGATGTACGCACCTTCACTGCCGACTATGGTGCACTGCCGAATTTAAATGACGTTGATACAGACCGCGATGTTGTATTCACCTGGAATGGTACAACGTCTGGTGTGAAGGTGCCAAACGCGGACTGGATCAAAGACACCCGCGAAGGCCTGACAATTTGTGATGCGACCTCGGCGGCATTTGCCATGGACCTTCCGTGGAACAAACTTGATGTAACAACCTATAGCTGGCAAAAAGTGTTGGGCGGTGAGGCTGCGCACGGCGTAATTATTCTCAGCCCACGCGCTGTTGAGCGGCTTGAAAGTTACACACCAGCGTGGCCGCTGCCAAAGATATTCCGCCTCACCAAAGGTGGCAAACTTATTGAGGGCATCTTCTCAGGCGCGACAATCAACACACCTTCTATGCTCTGTGTAGAAGATTATATCGACGCGCTTGAGTGGGCGGACAGCATTGGTGGCCTCAATGGCCTAATTGCTAAGTCTGAAGAGAATCTCAAGGTTCTGGCAGACTGGGCTGCCGCATCTTATTGGGCTGGTTTTCTGGCTGCGGACGAGGCGACAATATCCAACACATCTGTATGCTTGAAAGTAACTGACCCGTGGTTTACCGGGCTTGACGCTGATGCGCAGGCTGCAGTACCGAAAAAGCTCGCCAGCTTACTCGATGCTGAGGGTGTGGCCTATGATATAGGTGCCTACCGCGATGCGCCTCCGGGCCTGCGAATTTGGGCAGGTGCAACCGTCGATGCTTCAGATCTCAGGGCTCTCACGGAGTGGCTCGATTGGGCATACGCGACAGTTAAAGCCGAAGCCTCCGTTGTCGCTGCTTAAGCGATGCCAAATTCAAAGAGGCGGGGTGCTTTGTATATAGAGCCCGGCCTTTCCAATGACACAGATTTTATAGAGGAATGAGATTATGCCTAAGGTGCTGATTTCTGACAAAATGAGCCCACTTGCGGAGCAGACATTCAAAGAACGCGGTGTTGAAGTGGATTACAAGCCGGGGCTTTCTAAAGAAGAACTGATTGAAATCATCGGCGACTATGATGGTCTTGCGATCCGGTCTGCCACCAAAGTCACACCAAATGTTTTAAAAGCAGCCAAAAACCTCAAAGTTGTTGGTCGTGCAGGTATCGGTGTGGATAACGTGGACGTGCAAGCGGCTACGGGCAGTGGTGTTGTCGTGATGAATACGCCGTTTGGAAACTCAATCACCACAGCCGAGCATGCGGTTGCGATGATGATGGCGCTTGCGCGTCAGATCCCCGAAGCAAATGCCTCTACCCATCAGGGTAAGTGGGAGAAATCACGCTTCATGGGGATGGAACTTACGGGAAAAACGCTTGGCCTGATCGGTTGCGGCAACATCGGTTCCGTGGTTGCAGACCGTGCGCTTGGTCTTAAGATGAAAGTGATTGCGTTTGATCCTTATCTTGCGGTGGAGCGTGCGGCAGACCTTGGTATTATAAAAGTAGAATTGGATGAATTGTTCGATCGTGCTGATGTGATCAGCTTGCATACGCCACTCACTGATCAGACGCGCGCTATCGTTGGTGCTGACGCTTTTGCAAAGATGAAAGACGGTGTGCGCATAGTCAACTGTGCCCGTGGCGGACTTGTTGACGAAAAAGCGCTTCTGGATGCGCTGAACTCTGGCAAAGTAGCGGGTGCCGCCCTTGATGTGTTTGAGGTTGAGCCAGCGAAAGAAAGCCCGGTGTTTGGCCATGAGCATGTAATCTGTACGCCGCACCTGGGTGCTTCAACCAGTGAAGCGCAAGTGAATGTGGCATTGCAGGTGGCAGAACAGATGGCCGATTACTTGCTAACCGGCGGTGTGACCAATGCACTCAATATGCCGTCACTGAGCGCCGAAGAAGCGCCAAAACTAAAGCCTTATATGGTGCTCGCAGAGCAGATAGGCGGTTTTGCGGGCCAAATTACCGAGACAGGACTGAAGCGGGTTGTAATCGAGTACGAGGGCCATGTGGCAAGTCTTAACACCAACCCACTGACAGCGGTGGTGCTTGAAGGCCTGTTGTCGCCGTTGTTGAGCAGTGTCAATATGGTTAATGCGCCGGTTGTTGCGAAAGAGCGCAATATTCAGATCACCGAAGTGAAACATGACCGCGAAGGCGATTATCATACGTTGATCCGCTTGACGGTTGAAACTGACCGCGGCGAACGCTCGATTGCTGGTACATTGTTTGCCAACGAAGCGCCGCGCCTTGTGGATGTTGACGGTGTGCGTCTCGAAGCGGAACTTGCGCCGAATATGCTTTATGTAGTGAACGACGATAAGCCGGGCTTTATCGGTGCGCTTGGGTCACTTCTTGGCTACAATGGGGTGAATATCGCGACCTTCGCGCTAGGTCGCCGGATTGAGGGCAAAGAAGCGGTCGCATTAGTTGCTGTTGACCAACCACTTAAGGATATTGTGCTTGACCAAGTGGCGGCGCTTGCGCATGTACGTCAGGCAAAGCGTCTGTCCTTCATGGGCTAGGCGCTAACCTAATCACTGAGAGGGAGCGACCCAATGAATGGGCCTTCAAAAAAAATGGCGGGCAGTGCGTATGCCCGTCAGGCGTTATTGCCCGAAGGATTCAGGGACCAATTGGCACCCCACGCGGAGCTGGAAGCTTCCCTTGTGCGTGGCCTTGTTGATACGTTTCTTTCCCACGGTTATGACCGGGTTTCGCCTCCGGTTGTGGAATATGAAGACAGCCTTTTGGCCGGTGCGGGCGCAACGCGTGGCCATCAGATGTTTCGGGTGATGGATCCAGACACGCAGCGCATGATGGCTGTGCGCTCTGATATCACCATTCAGATGGCTCGCCTCGCGGCCACGCGGCTTGCCGACGCCCCGCGCCCCTTGCGGCTTGCGTATACAGGCAGCGTTTTGAGGACCAAGGGAAGCCAGATACGTCCGGCGCGCCAATTCATTCAGGCGGGTGTCGAGCTGGTTGGCAGCGATACAGTGGAAGCCGAGCTTGAAGTGATCGCAGTGGCGGTTGAGGCTCTGCAGGCTGTCGGCATTGCCGACCTGTCGCTTGATCTAACGATTGCACCACTTGCTGGGTTGCTGTGTGACAGCTTTGGCTTTGACCAGAATGTGCGCGATCATGTGCTTGAAGCACTGGATGCCAAAGATGTGGGGGCGCTCGCGACGCTTGGGGCAGAGGCACGCACACTTTTTGAAAGTTTGCTGGCAGCAACAGGGTCTGCAATAGATGCCATGGATCGACTTAGTTCGATTGGTCTCGAAGGTGATGCGGCAACGCTCGTTGCGCGGCTTAGCGAGCTGGTTGTGATGCTGATTGACCGTCTGCCTGATCTGATGATCACTATTGATCCGTGTGAAACGCATGGTTTCGAATATAAATCCGGCATTGGTTTCGCCCTATTTGCAAAGGGGGGCAAAAGCGAACTTGGCCGCGGCGGGCGCTATATGGTGGCCCATCCCGATACACACGAAGAGCCAGCTACTGGTTTTTCTGTGTATCTCGATAGCCTTATGAACGCACTCCCTGGTGCGGGCAAGATTGAAAAGCTCTACCTGCCGTTTGAAACACCAGCCGAAGAAGCAAATAATCTGCGCGAGAGCGGCTGGCGCACGATTCAAGGCTTGACAGAAGAGCCAGATTCCCGGAAAGAAGCGGCTCGACTTAGCTGCAGTCATATTTATTTAGAGGGTGCGATCACAGCGCTCTAACGCCCGTTGGTTTTGGGCATCCAACTTATGAGGTACAGGCATGGGCAACGTTGTTGTTGTTGGCTCCCAGTGGGGCGACGAGGGCAAGGGCAAGATTGTTGATTGGCTTTCTGAGCGCGCTGACGTGGTGGTGCGTTTCCAAGGTGGTCACAATGCCGGCCATACGCTCGTAATTGATGGGAAAGTTTATAAACTTTCCCTGCTGCCTTCCGGTATTGTACGTGGCGGTAAGAAAAGTGTTATCGGCAACGGCGTTGTTGTTGATCCGTGGGCGCTTCTGGAAGAAATGGAAAAGCTGCGCGGGCAGGGCGTGGAAATTTCGCCGGAAACATTTGAGGTTGCCGCAAACGCCACCCTGATTATGCCATATCACCGCGAATTGGATGCTCTTCGAGAAGATGCGACCAAGGGCGTGAAAATTGGTACAACCCGGCGCGGCATTGGCCCGGCTTACGAGGATAAAGTTGGTCGCCGCGCGCTGCGTGCCTGTGATTTGTTTTCTCGCGAACTGGTTGAAGCGCGCCTTGACGTAGCACTAACGCACCATAATGCGCTGCGCCAAGGGCTTGGTCATGACAAGATGGATGCTAAGGCGATTGCTGACGATCTGATGGCCATCGCTGATCAGATTACGCCGTTTATAAGCAATGTGTGGCGCACACTTGAAGACGCGGAAACCGAAGGGAAGCGTATTCTCTTTGAGGGCGCACAGGGCACGCTGCTTGATATTGATCACGGGACATACCCGTATGTGACTTCTTCGAATACGATCGCTGGTCAGGCCGCTGGCGGTTCTGGTATGGGGCCAAACAGCCTTGGGTATATTCTTGGGATCACCAAGGCTTATACAACGCGCGTGGGCGAAGGTCCGTTCCCGACCGAGCAGGACAATGATGTAGGTAACCACTTGGGTACAAAAGGCCACGAATTTGGTGTTGTGACAGGCCGTAAGCGTCGCTGTGGCTGGTTTGATGCCGTTCTTGTGCGCCAAAGCCTGGTGATTGGCGGCGTAACCGGGATTGCGCTCACTAAGCTGGATGTCTTGGACGGCATGGAAGAGCTGAAAGTATGTGTTGGCTATAAGCATAAAGGCGAGGTCGTCGATTATCTTCCTTACGGCATGGAAGATCAGGCGAATGTTGAGCCGGTCTATGAGATACTGGAAGGTTGGAGTGAGACTACTTTTGGTGCGCGCAGTTGGGTTGACCTTCCTGCCCAGGCTGTGAAATATATCCGCCGCATCGAAGAATTGATTGGTGTGCCTGTCGCACTTCTCTCCACTAGCCCTGAACGGGATGATACAATTTTGGTGAAAGACCCGTTTAAGCCGTAACGGTTGCACAACAATTTTAACAAAACGCTGCTAAGCCATGACACTAGCGGCGTTTTTTTTGTTCAATTTTTGTTTTTCATGTGTATGATTCCTATTCGTTAATTATATTGAGGCAATGATGGGCTGCCCTTCGGGGTTTAGGAAAGTTCGCAAGCAGTGGGAGCTTGCGTGTAGATGAGGACAAACACTTGAGTGGTGAAACTACACCAGTTCCAGGTGGCCAAAGCGCTTTTGGGGATCGGTACGAAGTTATAACGGCTTCACCTTTGCCCGAATTTAGCTCGCTTGGAGGTGATGCCTTCAAGGCGACGGATAAACAAAAGTCCAGCGCTGAAATTTTCGCGATTGTGCATCATCCCACAGTCCCTATCCGGAACGAGCTGTATAAAACCTTTAAGGCGCATCCTGTTGTAAATATGGTCAATCCTATTGACCGTGGTTTAATGAATGTTTCGGCTGGCGGTAATAAGCAACGTCTGGTGACAATATTCAATCGCCCTACCGGCGGCGTGTTGATGGAAGCGGATGGCACTTTGCACCCGCGCCTGAACGCTAACAAGCTGCGCCAAAACGCTGTTTTGTCGGCGTTGAAAGCGTTTGCGGCACTCCACAAGCGTAGCCAGACGCATCGTATGCTGATGCCTACCAAGATGTATTTTGCTTCCCCGGAAAGCGACGATGTTGTTATTGGCGAGTGCTACAGCGCGCCAGCAGGTTACAAACATCCGTTTTCGATGGAACCTCTTGAACTTGCTTTTACCGATGGTGTCGCACGCGGAGTGGGCGACCCACAGTCAGATTATTATCAGCTAGGGGCCGTGTTACAGTGTCTGCATTTCGGTGAGAAATTGTGGGCAAGCCGGGACCGTGACAGTTTGTTGATGGCGCGGGTAAATCAAGGGTCATATTGGGCCTTGTCAGGTGGCCGGGAAATGCCTGGTGCAATGGGCACTCTGGTTCGCGGGCTGATGGCCGATGAACTGGACGAACGGTGGGGTGCAGAAGAGGTTCTCGATTGGTTCGAAGGTGTTGGTAAAAATAAACGTACCAGCATGACCTCCTGGACCATGAACCGGCCGACAAATTTCAAGGGTGTTGCTTATGTTGACAGGCGGTTGCTTGCTGATGCCTTTGGTAAAGACCCCAAAGAGGCTGCCGTCTTCCTGAAGGGAATGGACTTTCCTTCCTGGGTTCAAATGTCATTCCGGGACGAAATCTATTCAGAGCGTATAGAATATGCGCTTGATGTACGGCCATCAGAGGGGTACGGAGGCCCGCGTGCGGACGACGGCAAGATGGTTGCGCGTGTGTGTGCCTTCCTGCACCCGACAGGTCCAATTTATTATAAAGACCATGCTATTATGCTTAGCGGCATTCCCGCTTTGATAGCAGACTGTTTTGCCCGCGATGACCGGGAAACCATGAACACACTGCTTGAGCTTTTTGACCATAAATTTGTTACGGCGATGGTCGAAATCTCGGGTGAAAAAGTTCCAACATTACAGTCGCAGTTTTCTGTGTATAGCAAAGCAATGGAGCATGGAACCAGCAAGCAGTTGGGCCGTGGTCTTGAACGGGTTCTTTATGAGCTGAACCAGATTTTACCGTGCGTAAGTGTGCGTTTCTCTAATGTGTGGATTGGTTCAATCATTCAGCTGATGCGAGCTTTGGACCGTTTATCTGCGACCGGCGGTGGCAAAAATATCCTTTTGGATCGGCACGTAGCAGCTTTTTGTGCAACGCATGGCAGCGACTTGGAGCGCGATTTCAACAATCTGGCGGCAGCACAGAGCAATCCCGCTAGGTTCAATAGCCTGACCGCCGAATTTTTTGGTAATTTGCAGAAGCGGCTCAAGCTTGAAGCGCTGCCGCATTTGTCCGAGAAGTTAGTGAATGGCTTGGCCCCAGCCGTTAAGGGGCTGAAAAATAAAAAGCGCCGGGAGCAGGTGCAGACCGCACTTGATAAGCTCAAAAAGGGCGGTGATATTTCTAAGCTTTCGACAGATGTCAATATGACCAAGGTTCAGGCACTTGACGCACGTGAATTTTCACAGGCGTGCAATTTAGTTAGCAAGCTCGACAGGGAAAAGGGTAAATTGTCGAGAAAAATTACTCCTTCGGATGCAGATGCACGGAAGAAGGGCTTTGCTGGTGCTTTGATTGTAGCCGTCACGATGTTCCTCCTTGTATCACTTATGACGATTTTGAAAGGCTAGGTAATGGCGAAAAAATCGGCTTCAAAAACTGGGAAAAAAAGGCCTCCTCTTCGGCGTCGGCGTCAATCGGGCAATTCAAATGCAGGGGGCGTTCTTTTTGTTATCGGGTTGATTGGCCTCGGTTTGTTTAAACCGAATGTTGCTATCCTGATCGCGATGGGGCTGTTGCCCACTATTGTTCTTGGATTTACAGGTAAGGGTGACAATAAAACCCGGCGCACCATGAGTGTTGGCTTTGCTAATGCTGCGGGTATTCTGGTGTTGATTGGCGACGTGTGGTCAAATTCTAGTGCGTTCAACAATATGATTGTTGACGTGAATAACTGGATTGTTATGTGGGGGTCTGCTGCTATCGGGTATGCGCTGAATTATGTCGGCCCAATGATTGCAGCAATGGTTTTGCAGGGCCTTGCACAAGATCGAATCAAAAATATAACTCAGGAAAAACAAGAGCTTGTTGAGCTTTGGGGGCATGAAGTTCTTGGCAGTAAAGACGACGACAAACCTGACCTTGGCATGTCAACGCGCAGGCCAGCCCGCTAGGCCAAGGCATTGAGCTTCTTGGTTGCCAGTATATTCAATTTTCCAGTGGCGCACTTCCTGGATGGACAGACCTAGTTCAGGTTCAAGTTGCCTTTACCTGTCTCGCTTGCGGCCAGCCGAATTGCCTTCTGGACCTTTTCAAAGGCACGGACCTCAATCTGGCGCACACGCTCGCGGCTTACGCCGTATTCGACAGACAATTCTTCAAGTGTTTTGGCTGGGTCTGAGAGGCGGCGCTCTGAAAGGATGTTTTTCTCACGATCATTGAGGCCTTCCATGGCCTTCGCTAGCAGTTCAAGGCGCTGGTTGCGCTCTTCATTGTCGGCGGTAACAGTTTCCTGATCCGGTTCATCGGCTACGAGCCAGTCCTGCCATTCCCCTTCTGTATCTGCTTTCAAGGGCGCATTCAGCGAATGATCGTGCGCAGACATGCGACGGTTCATCGACACAACATCGCTTTCTGCCACGTCTAGCTGTTCTGCGATTTTGGCAACATTCTCAGGTTTCAGGTCACCTTCTTCCACGGCTTCAATCTGCCCTTTTACCCGGCGTAAATTGAAAAAAAGTTTTTTCTGAGCAGCCGTTGTTCCGATTTTAACCAGACTCCAGCTCCTGAGGATATATTCCTGAATGGAGGCGCGGATCCACCACATGGCGTATGTTGCCAGGCGAAAGCCTTTCTCTGGGTCAAAACGCTTGACCGCCTGCATCATGCCCACATTGCCTTCGGAAATCAGATCTGCGACCGGCAAGCCGTAACCGCGGTATCCCATGGCAATCTTGGCAACAAGGCGTAAATGGCTGGTTACCATCTTGTGCGCGGCTTCGCTGTCTTCGTGCTCGGCCCATGCTTTGGCAAGCATATATTCTTCGTTTGCTTCCAGCATCGGATAAGTGCGGATTTCCTGCAGATAGCTACTCAGGCTACCTTCAGGTGACAAAGTCGGTAAATTGCTGCTGTAAGACATAATTTTCCTCGCCCATTATTTTACCTGACGCGTACCCCTACGGCCAGTGCGCAAAAAACGCTAGACCCGATACGGGTCCAGCGCTTCAAGAAGCTGTTTTATATCATATGGTAATTCGCTCTCGAATTTAAAGAGCTTCCCTGAAATTGGGTGCCTGAATCCAAGGGACATGGCGTGCAGCGCCTGGCGGTTGAAGCTTTGTAGGGCGGTGCGTGCAGGGCCTTTGATCCGGTTAGAGAGCTTATTGTTGCTGCCGTAAACGGGATCCCCCAAAAGTGCATGGCCAATATGGGCCATATGAACACGAATCTGGTGGGTTCGGCCGGTTTCTAGCTGGCATTCAATATGGGTGGCGAGCGGTGTACCTGCCTGCGCATACGCGGCGGCAGAGCGATAATGGGTAACAGCCCATTTTCCGCCGCGTTCTGTTACCGCCATGCGCTTACGGTCAACCGGATGGCGGGCAATATTACCTTCGATTTTCCCTGAAGGCGGCACCGGGTGGCCTTTGCAGATAGCAACATAGCGACGTTCGGTAGTGTGATCAGCGAACTGCTCGGCTAGGCCATTGTGAGCCTTGTCATTTTTCGCCATTACTAAAAGGCCGCTGGTGTCTTTGTCGATCCGGTGAACGATGCCGGGACGTTTGACGCCGCCGATGCCGGATAGGCTGTCTCCGCAGTGATGAAGCAGCGCGTTTACCAATGTGCCGGAGGGACTTCCTGGCGCAGGGTGCACCACCATCCCCGCTGGTTTGTTGACGACGATCAGATACTCATCTTCGAAAACCACATCCAGTGGGATTTCTTCTGCGACAGGCTCTGCATCTTCGGGTTCGGGCGTCAAAACTGTAAAAATCTCGTCCGGTTTGACGCTGTAGGATGGGCTCTTTATTGTACCAGCCTGACAGGTTACATTGCCACCTTTGATAAGGGCCTTAAGGCGCGAGCGAGAAACATCTGGCAAAGCGTCGGCCAACAGCTTATCAAGCCGCGTACCAGCCGTATTGGTGCTAACTGCAATTTCAACTGTGTCGCTCATGGAGACCCTTATGACCGCAGCGAACGAAAATGTCACTGAAAATGGCGACGAGAATTATAAAGCGCCGATGGGGCTGAAGCTTCTTGTGGTTGGCCTTGGAGTCGCGATCGTGCTGATGCTTGGCTTGATTATCGTAAAGGTAATCGCAGGCGACCATAAAAAGCCAGAGCCGCTAGGTAAGGAGGCTTTGGAGAGAAGGGCTTCATTCGGTGACGTTGAGGTCGAGGTTCCTGTTGGGTCCTCTTTCTCAGGCATTCTGTATCAAGGCGAACTACAGGACCTGACGATCGCACGCCCGGAAGGCGCAGAATTGATTTCGTACGCACCAAACGGGCTCGAAATTGTGCTGCGTTTTAAAATGGCGGATGGTTCTGATTTGCTGTTGGCAGTTAACCGAGCAACGGGGAAGCAAACGCGCCTTACGATTCCTAAATGAATGTGATGTTGCCATATTCTCTGGCTGAGCGTTTGCTGATCATGGCAGAGAGCACAAAGCCACACGAGGCCTGTGGGTTGCTGTTGGGTTCAAAAGGTTCTGCCGAGGTTACGGTCCAGGACTGTATATTTTCCAAAAATGTTACTGATGGTGATCCGTGCTTAGGGTTTGAAATCGATCCTATGCTGCATCTGGCGCTGCAGAAGCAAGCGCGGACAGCGGGCAGGGAAATTATCGGGGTTTGGCACAGCCACCCGACCAGCCTTGCGATACCTTCAAAAGAAGACCAGCGCAGATCGCTTGAAAGAGGATGGCTGTGGTTGATTACAGGCTGGGAAGAGGAGGCCTGGAAAACCAAGGCCTTTTGGGCGGGAATTGACGATCCAACACGTTTCAAGGAGACGGCGATCTTGACATTCTAATGGGGTAATAGGCGCAGTAAATTCCGATACGGCATAAAGACATTTGAAAAGGTAAAAAGCAAACCTATAGTTACTTTGAGTTTAGTTGCTCTTAGTGGAGGGAATATAGTGCTAGGACAAATGCAGGATTGGCCACTTTTGGTGACCAAATTCTTGGAACACGCCGCAATTAACCACCCCAAGCGTGAAATCTTCTCTGTGCTGCCTGAGGGCGGAGAGTTTCGCTATGATTATGAGCGCTTGCAAGTACGCGCAAAAAAGTGCGCGCAGGCGCTTGGGCGACTTGGTGTCAAGCTTGGTGACCGCGTTGGTACACTTGCCTGGAATACGCATCGCCATATGGAGATTTGGTTCGCTGCCTCTGGCATGGGAGCGGTTACCCATACAATCAATCCGCGGTTGTTCCCTGAGCAGCTAATTTACATCATGAATCATGCGGAAGACCGGGTACTGTTCCTTGACGTGACCTTTGTGCCGTTGATTGAGGCCGTCGCCGAACATTTAACGACCATCGAGCATTTTGTGATCATGGTAGGCAAAGACCATATGCCTGAAACCAAGCTTAAGAATGTGATCTGTTATGAAGAATTGATCGATGCTGAGGATGGCGATTATGTATGGCCGAGCTTCGATGAAAACACGGCCTGCGGTCTTTGTTACACATCTGGAACAACAGGTAACCCGAAGGGTGTTCTTTATTCGCACAGGTCGAATTTCCTTCATACGCTTTTAGCCACATCTGGTGATACGCTTGGTATCACGGCGCTCACGACAATCTTGCCCGTTGTTCCGATGTTCCACGCTAACGCTTGGGGCGTACCATACGCCGCTGCTGCCTCGGGTGCCAAGCTTGTGCTTAATGGGCCAGTTCATGACCCTGAGACATTGCATATGCTGATTGAGCGTGAACGCGTGACCATGGCGGCTGCTGTGCCGACTGTTTGGATGGGGATGCTCAAGTTCTTGAAGGCGACGGGCAAGGACTGTGTTGACCTGAAGATAGTGACCATCGGTGGCTCGGCTGTGCCGCGCTCGATGATCCAGACATTCCAGGAAGACTACGACGTGCGCGTCAATCATGCCTGGGGCATGACCGAACTAAGTCCACTTGGTAGCCTGGGCAGCGAAAACGGTGCCATTCAGCACCTGGATGCTGAAGGCAAGCTTGATGTGCAGTGCAAGCAAGGACGGCCAGTGATGGGCGTGGAAATGTGCGTCAAAAATGATGATGGTAATGAACTGCCGCGCGACGGCGAAAGCTCAGGCCGTTTGATGGTTAAAGGCCCATGGGTCGTTGACACTTATTTCAAAGCTGATGGCGGCGAAGTGCTGGATGAAGACGGATGGTTCGATACGGGGGATGTTTCCTGTATTGACGAGTACGGCTATATGCAGATCACCGACCGGGCGAAAGACGTGATCAAATCGGGCGGTGAGTGGATCAGTTCTATTGACCTGGAGAATGCGGCGGTTGGTCACCCGGCGGTCGCTGAAGCAGGTGTGATCGGCGTGTATCACCCCAAGTGGGACGAGCGTCCATTGTTGGTGATTGTTGAGGAAGAAGGCCAAAGCATCAGCCATGCTGAAATGACAGAATATCTTAACGGGAAAGTCGCGAAATGGTGGTTGCCGGATGATATGCAGAAGGTGAAAGAGTTACCCCACACGGCAACCGGAAAAATTTCGAAGAAAAATCTGCGCGATCAATTCAAAGACTATCGCTTCCCTGACGCCACGTAAGGGCAGCGAAGCTGAACGAACAAAAGGGCTGTAGCAGGAACTGCTATGGCCCTTATTTTTTATAGGCCTCAGCCATCCAGCGCAGCAACTTCCCTACAGGGAGTATCCAGATCACGCCGGTAATCAGATAATAAATCACCTGTACCGCCATTGAGGTGTTGATCAAAAGGTCACCGCCAGCCGCCACCAAAAAGGCGTAAGCACCCAGTCCGAAAATCAAGATCAGCATGCCATAGAGGCTTCGGCTTGCGGGGCGTTCCGGTTCCATATCAATCCTTACATGAGGCCTCTTTGACTTGCGGCCATTTCAATGATGCGTTTGGTCTCTGTCCATAAGGGAAGTGTAAGGGCTTCAGCAAGTGAAAAGAAACGTGCGTCATTAGCGTCACTCGCTGCTTTTAGCTCTCCGGACACAAAGTCAGCAGAATAATCAATGAGCGTATAGTGGAAAGTGATATTGTCGCCATCGCGTTCGATAAAGTTGACAGCATCCAGAAGCGTATCGATTTTCACCCTAAGGCCGGTTTCTTCTTCCACCTCGCGCATTGTTGCATCATGCAGTGTTTCCCCCACTTCCTGACCGCCACCAGGCAGACTCCATTGGTTTTCTTTCGGGGGTTTCCCACGCCGGATCAAAAGGATTTTGGCACCGTTGAAAACAACGGCCCCAACACCGACGATTGGCCGATCGGGATTTTTTCTTGCTTCTGGCATATGCGTGCTATGTGTCCTTGTTAAGAGAAACTAAAGTCTGCGGTGGACCAGAGTAAGAGGCAAGAGTTATGTGCGGCAGATATCTGATGACATCGCCCAAAGAGACAATGCGGCACACATTTGATGTGATCGCAGAGGCCGATATCTCCCCGCGGTTCAATATTGCCCCGCGCCAGCCTGTTCTTGTTGTGCGTAACAGTGAAATGGGTGGGCGGGAGCTAGCTGCGGTTGAGTGGGGCCTGGTGCCTGAATGGAAAAAAGAGATCGGTGATAAACCGCTTATCAATGCGCGTATTGAAACTATTGCCGAAAAACCCTCTTTTCGCTCAAGTGTAAAAAGAAAGCGCTGTTTGGTGCCATTTTCAGGTTGGTACGAGTGGAAAACGCTGAATGGGTGTAAGGTGCCGCACCTGATCACACCCGCTGACGGTGAGTTGGCCGCTTTTGCAGGCATTTGGTCTACATGGCACGGACCGGGTGGAGAGCACTGGCTTGAAACGATGGCGATTGTAACTGCACCCACGGTAAGTTCGTTGCGCAGCATCCATCACAGGCGTCCGCTTGCGGTACGGCCAGATGATTTTAGTGCGTGGCTTGCGCCCCACGACCCATTGCCTCGGAGGTTTCTCGAAGAATTTGATTTTGTTCCGGAGCGTGCGTTTGAATGGTGTCCAGTGAGCAGCAAAGTTAACAGCGTTCATATGGAAGGCCCCGAATGCATCGCCCCACCAGAAGAGGAACGCCAGCATTCGCTATTTTAGTGGCAGTATATATTTGAGGTATCTTTGATGGATTTTTCCGATAATTCCAAACCCGTCTTTGTGAAGCGTGAGGGTGCAATCGGTTATTTGCTTCTTAATCGACCAGCAAAGAAAAACGCTATGTCGGAGGCTATGTGGACCGCGATACCTGAGGCATTGCAGATACTTGACCGCGACAGAGATGTCCGGGTGATCATTCTGGCATCAAGTACGGAAGGGGCCTTTTCTGCAGGTGCCGATATTGCTGAACTGGAGGCGATAGCAACAAGCAGTGCCCGCCAGGAAAGCAACCGAAAGGCAATTCGGGAAGCTCAGCGTGCGCTTGCTCGTACCGAAAAGCCGACAATTGCTCAGATAGGCGGGGTGTGTATGGGGGGTGGCTGTGGGTTGGCGCTGCACTGCGACATGCGTTTCGCGTCGGCCGACGCCCGCTTTGGCATTACCCCTGCCAAGCTTGGCATTGTGTATCCACTTAATGATACTAAACAATTGATGGATCTGGTTGGTCCTGCGCACGCCAAATCCATGCTGTTTACAGCTCGGGTGATGGGGGCTGACGAGGCTCTGTCTATTGGGTTGATTGACGAAGTGCATGCTGCAGGGGATCTAGCAGAGAAAACAGCGGCATTTGCGGGGCAGATTTCAGCGGTTTCGCAGTTTTCCGTTCGCAACATGAAAAAGATTATCCGACAAATTCTTGATGGGCAAATTGACGATAATGAAGCGACTGCAGATATTTTTAAGGCCGCGCAGGAGGGCGTAGATGCCAAAGAAGGTATTCGCGCCTTTCTGGAGAAGCGCTCTGCAAATTTCACTTGGAACGGTGAGGATTAATCGTTTTCTTTGCGGTCAAGCAGGCCCGGAATGCAATAAAGAATGCTAATGTGATACGCGGCGCTTATATACCCCAGGGCACCGTGCAGGAAGGCTTGGACCCTAAGCGCAATGGCCTCGCTCAGGCCTGCGAATAGTATGTTTTGTAGAAACAGGCTGATCACAAAAACGCCAACGCTTATGAGGGCAAGTGTGCTTACCAATTGGCGCTGAAAAGGCCTTGCCCGCGCCATCGCCGCTGTGAACTTGATCGGCTGGCCGGTACTGGCAATGATTATTGCTGTGTTTGCAGAAGAACTCAGGAACAGGGCATTCCAAATTGATAGGATCGAAGCGACAAGGATACCTACAGTGCCGAGTTTGCCCAGGATCGACAATAGAAAAGCAAAAAGAACCAGCGAAAACAAGGTTGCCGTCAAAAGGTAAACGAAACACTTTGCGCCAAGAGCAATTAGTGAACCGATTTGGCCGTCCCAGGGAATTAATTGTACTGGGTTTGCTGCCCGCGCCCATAGTGGCGATAACATGCCCTGGATAAGTAGTGATGCCATAAAGCCCATAAACAAGGATGGCAGAAATGCGGTGATCTGTTCACTTAACGCGGCCGTTTCAGAGCCGTCAGGTGCGGCTGCCGCGATTAAATTCGAGGCTTTGGCAATGCTGTCTAGGGCGGGAGCTACTGCAATTATCGACAATAAACCGGCAAAAGCGGCAAGCAGCAGAAAAAGCTTTTGGCGGTTACGGATTGATAGCAGCCCAGTTTCCAAAAGAGTAGAGATTCGGGTCATTGAAATGGGCTCGCTATTTGTTTGGACGTTTGGGTTTCTTGAATGCATTCTATGTCTAAGTGCCAGAATGCAGAATCTTGCTTCGCTAGCTTTATGCCCTATCCTCACGCCTTAGATCAATGGGCCAAGGGGGATTTATGTTTGCAGGAAAAACGGTGTGGATTACTGGTGCGTCTTCCGGGATCGGGGAGGCAACGGCCTATGAAATGGCGGCAGATGGCGCGAAACTGATTTTATCAGCTAGGCGGGAAGGCGAGTTGGCACGTGTGAAAGCAGCCTGCGAAGCAAAAGGCGCTGCGCCTAGTGACGTATATCTGTTGCCTCTTGACGTGACGGATGAGGCGGCTATGTCGGGCGTTGTGGAGCGCGCGAGGGCATTCACAGGGCGTATTGATATGCTTTTCAATAATGCAGGTATTTCGCAGCGTTCTTTGTGCGTGGATACCGATATGGCAACCTACCGGCAACTATTTGAAGTGGACGTTTTTGGCCAGATTGCGCTCACCAAGCTTGTGTTGCCTATTATGTTGGAACAAGGAAGTGGCCATATTGCCGTCACGGCCTCTGTAGCAGGCAAAGTAGGCGTAAAGCAGCGAACAGGGTATTGTGCCGCCAAACATGCCGTGATGGGCTTTTTCGATGCCCTTCGGGCAGAGGTAGCACAGCAGGGTGTGTTTGTAACCACCATTACACCTGGTTTTATCCGCACGGCCATCTCGGAGAATGCGCTTAAAGGCGATGGATCCAGGTTCGGAAAAGTGGATAAAGATATCGGTATGGGCATGGATGTTACTGCCTGCGCCAAAGTTATTATGAAGGGACTTAGGGCTGGCAGGCGCGAGATCTCGGTGGGAGAGGGTAGTGAAATGAAGGCCCTGTGGGTGAAGCGCCTATTCCCCAATGTATTATTCAAGATGGTAGAAAAAATGGGTTGAAGCAGGGCTTAAATCAAGCTTCTGGATATAGCTCCCTTGGAGCAGGTTCATCGGATTAAATACATTAGCCCTGGGCATTGAGCTACGCACAGTAGCTAAGTACATAGGGCTAAATAGTAGGGTAAGTAGATTTGATCAGGCATCCAGCCTTTGCTCGGCGGTGCGGCTCTTGCCCGGCATAAAGCGGCCCCACCATTTGTTGTCACGTAGCTCGGGGCCTCTGGGGCCGGGGCGTTCAAAATTATATTGCGGCTGGCCCGCACCGATATCGAGGAATTCGATATTCCTTACACGCTGGTGATCAAGGATCAGTCTGTCGTTGATGCTTTCATAAGTTGGTCGTTTTTCATAAACTGTGCAGCCGACGATATAGGTGGGCACCCCCATGCTGTTGGAGAGCGGCAAATATAGCGAGGCCACGTCGGCGGGTTTGCTGTTTTTTCGCATAATAGTTTCACGAATCAGTGCTGCTGCTGGCTGATCCAGTACTGCACTATAAAGAGCTGCAGTGTTTTCCCGCATATTAGCTGGCGTAAGGTCAAAGGCATTCATGCCCACCATTGGGCCGCGCCACTGGCTGTCGTACTCGGTTAACATCATGGAGGCGGTGACATTATATCTGTCGAGCCGCTTCAGGAGCGCGAGACGCGGTAGCATGTCGTGTAGGTTCGTTGGCTTGATCGCCGAGCGGGCAGGCAAAACGCCGTCATCGCCGCGAGGCAGATCGTGCCAATAGTCTAAAAACTGCTCCAATACACCGGATACAGGCATGGGGTGCCTCCTCTCAGTGGTATTCGTTCCCACGTGAAAAGCATGAGGGGGAAAAGGAGGCTAATCAAGACAAAGAGGCTGACCTATTTTTGGCCCAATTTTTGTCTGGCTTCAAATGTTTGTATTTGCTGGGTGATTCCGGCGGCCAGATCGTTCGGGATTGGGAACACAAGATTATACTGAGAAATTTTCCAGCCCGCATCTGTGCGAATCAGTATGCCGGTGCCACGGCTGGTGCCGTATTTTTCATTCACAAGCAGTTCGTCGAACCAGGCGCTGTTGCCATCGGGCGTGAGATTGATGTGACGTTCCGTAAGGCGATAGGTCCACCCATCTGTTTTTGTAGCATATTCCTTGAAAACAGGTTTGGTCCAGCGCTCGCTGGCGTCGGTGCCAAGGAAAATAGCATCGGCGCTTAAGAAATTGAAATAGGTGCCCCAGTCTGCTTTGGAAGCTGCATCATGAAAGCCTGTTAACACCTTGCCGATATTTTCTTTTTCCGTGTCTCTTGCTTCAACGATGCCAGAGAGGGCGAAAAAGAAAAAAGCAGCGATAAGAAAGGGTTTCATGATGATGTCCTTACTATGCAAAAGGTAGCTTCCAAGCCACCCCTTGCCATGTTTTAGCCGTTGGTTGCTTTAATTTCGCCTGATTTCAGACGTGACAGATAGCTTTTGATATCCCGCTTCAGCTCGGGGGCCATGATGTAAATGCCAATGATGTTAGGCACCGCCATCAGGAAGAACATGCTGTCCATCAGGGAGTATACCTCTGATACAGAGAAAACCGCCCCTGGGATCAAGGCGACACAGAAGATAACCTTGAAAATAGTCATCGACGTTGAGCTGCCACCAAAAACAAACTCCCACACCTTGCTGGAATAATAACCCCAGCTAATGATGGTTGAATAGGCGAACAAAAAGGCTGCTATGGCAAGCACCCAGGGGAACCAGCTAATCACACTGCCAAAGGCTGTTGATGTCAGGGAAATCCCGGCTGCGCCTGAGTTGTCCAAATAAACCCCGGTGATAACAATCACAAGTGCGGTCATGGTTGAAACCACAATGGTATCGATGAAGGGTTCCATCAATGCGACCATACCTTCAGAAACCGGCTCGTTGGTTTTGGCCGCAGCATGTGCCATCGTTGCCGATCCAAGGCCAGCTTCAGTTGAATAAACTGCACGCTGCATCGAAATGATAATCACGCCTATCATGCCGCCGATGCCAGCCTCAAGGCTGAGTGCCGAGCTGAAAATCGTTCCAAATGCCGCAGGTACAGCAGAAATGTTACCAAGTATAATCACCAGCGCTCCAGAGATATAGATGCCCGCCATAGCTGGCACTAATTTAGAAGTAACGCTAGCAATCGACTTGATGCCGCCGATAATCACGACTGCAGTCATAACCGCGATAAAGATACCGAAGCCCCATTTGGCACCAATGCCGTCAAACCCTGTTACTGCTGAGATCGCTTCAAATGATTGGTTTACCTGTGCAACCTGTAACAGCGTAGGCACGGCTAGCAGGGCATAGGCCCAAGCGAGAATTTTGCCTGGCTTGCCCCAACCGCGCGCCGCTAGACCGCGCTCCAGATAGTACATAGGGCCACCTGCAACTGTGCCGTCTGCTCGGACGTCGCGGTATTTTACACCGAGCGTACATTCCGCGAATTTCAACGACATGGCACAGAAACCGATAATGATCATCCAGAAGGTAGCGCCAGGGCCGCCTGTTGAAATAGCGACAGCCACGCCCGCGATGTTGCCAAGCCCTACGGTGCCAGAAAGCGCTGTTGAAAGCGCCTGAAACTGGGTTACTTCGCCGTTAGCGCTCTCATCGTGGTAGTCGCCTTTGACGATGCGCCACGCGCGTTTGAAGCTGGTAAGGTTGATAAAGCCAAAATAGAAGGTCAGTAAGATCATCGGCAGCGCGAGGAATGCCACGATCCATTCAACTTCGAACCCAAAGATATTGATGGTGCTGAAAACGAAATTCTCTAGTGCGCCAATGGCGTCTGCGAGCATCGAGATAAAGCCGTTACGTTCGCTTGTTTCGTCTTGTGCTATAGCAGCGGAACTTACTCCTGCCACTGCGGCAAGTGCTGCGATCATTGTACGCTGAAACTTAGACACGATCCCTCCCCAGGTAATCTTTTATATTTGCCCGGCAGACTAGGCGACCAGTGGCTTCAGGGGAAGAGGGAAATTGGGTTAGTTTGCTAAAGCAAAGGTGAATTTGTACCTGCCACCCTTAGTCTCAGCGGGTTTGCCGTCAATATAAGTGGGGTCAGTCCTTGCATCCCACCAAAAGAAAACCGTAAGCTTCCAATCGACTATGACGAAGCCTCTATAAGCAACATCGTAACGTCGAGAATATGGTCGGCAAGCTTAAGGCCCTCTTGCAGAAGGGCACCCCACGGGCCGCTGCACCCATACCTTCTTTTCGGCTATCTGTATCGCAGCCGCCGCCATTCTCTATCTCGATTAACGAGTATAGCCCCTGATGAGCATGCAGCTATTTGTGTTATTTTTCGCCGTAGCGTGGCATCATTTCTACGAAATTGCAGGGACGGTAGCGGTTATCTAGTTGGGTCACCAAAATCTGATCCCAGGCGTCTTTCACAGCGCCGGTTGAACCCGGCAGCGCAAACATCAATGTTGTACCAGCAAGCCCTGCTGTTGCCCGGCTCTGGATTGTGCTTGTGCCGATCAGTTTGTAAGATAACATTCTAAACAATTCACCGAACCCAGGGATAGGTTTGGTGTAAAGCGGTTCAAAACATTCAGGCGTGATATCGCGGCCAGTAAGGCCCGTGCCGCCTGTTGATATAATCACATCAATGTTCTCGTTCGTGATCCATGCTTCAAGTTGTGCTGTAATTGATGGCTTGTCATCCTTGACGATCCTGCGTTCAGCAACTTTGTGGCCTGATGTTTCAACGCGGCCCGCCAGGGTATCGCCGGAGCGATCATCTTCAAAAGTGCGGGTATCGGATATAGTAAGAACGGCCACGTTAACGGGGATAAAGTCGCGGGTTTCATCAATCTTCGGCACTGGTTGCTGTCCTTGTACTTGTAAGCCTTACGGCGCGCTGTAAGGCTTCTGCAGTTTCTTCGGTATCTAGATATTCTAAGGTTGGCCATGCACCCGATGCCAGTGCGTCCAGGCTTGGTGTTTCCTGGCCAAGGCGCATCCTGTATAGCCACAAGTTCGCCATTACGCGTTCGATATAATCGCGGGTTTCATAAAAGCCAATAGATTCGATGAATAAAAGCGGGTCTTGCCGATAAGTCACTTCCCTGCGCCAGTTTACCAGGCTTCCCGGCCCACCGTTATAGGCGGCCAGCGCCATCAGCATGTTGCCGTCTACATACTCCATCGTCATTAGATGCTCGATATATTGCTGACCCAGCGCCATATTGAATTCGGGCTCGAAAAGCCTGTGACGGTTCTTCCTGAGAAGTGAACGATTGCGCGTAATCCAGCGTGCAGTGGCAGGCATTACCTGCATCAGGCCGCCTGCGCCAACACGGCTTTTGGCGCGACTTCGGAAATCACTTTCTTTGCGCACCATTGCAAAAATTACAGCTCGGTCAACAGTGTATCCTCCTGCTGGTTCCCAGTCGGGCAGCGGATAGCGTGTGGCAGTTGGGGCAGGATGGCCCGTGCCACCAGCCCGGCCAAGCCGAATTTGGATAGCCGGCAGATTAAGGTGCGCTGATAGGGCTAGCAAATCGTCCTGTACGGTGGTGCCTTTGCGGCCCCACAAAAGGCGTAGTTCTTCATCGGCTACATCATCGCGGCTGATTTCCGTAAGCGCAAGCGCCCGCCGGGTCGCCGGGTGACGCAGCAGGTTCGCCACAGCACCCTTGTCAAGATCAGGGATCGACCAATCGATGTTGGCCTTGATGCCCAATTGGCGTGCGGCGAGCAGACCGTAAAAGGTTTCGCTGTAGCTGCTTGCAGCTTTCAGAAATTGTGATCCGCCGTAGGTGTCACCAAGCCGGAAGGCAGCGCGGCTCGCCCAGAAGTTACCGGCTGAAATTAGCCAGTTGCCCGCTCGTTCGCTTTCCCCGAGATATTTGAAGTGCTCGTTGGCTTTAGCGATATTCCCGACGCGCCAGTTCGCAAGCCCCGCGATCCAGTCGCTTGCGGGTTCTACTTCGCGTGCAAGGCTGGCGGCTAGTGTAGATAGTTTCAAGGCTTTGAAATCATTGCTATTATAATAATAGCTGGCGGCAATGCGCTCTAGCCCTTCGGCCTTTTCATGAGGCACTAAAAGCCCGCGCTTTTCCATTGCCCAGTAGCGTTTTTCGGCACGTTCCGGCGTGCCACGACGCACATAGCGACGCACGTTGGCAAAAAACGTGGCGACAGCTTTGCGTTCCAATCTGCTGCGGCGCGGCAACGGCGGCTTGGGGGCAGCGGATTGGCCTGTTACACCTGGATAGCGCGTATCGAGCGGACGGCGCGGCGCACGGGCTTTGCCCTGTCGCTTGCGAGCCAACCTGTACACACGCCATGCGGCTGGGTGGTCAGCAAAGCGCTTTAGCCAGGCAGCAAGTTCGCTGTAATTGCTGCGATAGCCGGTTGGGTGCATATAACGCTGGAACTGCACGTGCCCCATCAGGATCGGGTCGTCCAGTTGTTTGATCAGCTTATCAGCCTGTTTCCAACGTGCCTGATCCTGCAACTCAAATATGCGCTGGTAGCGTGCTATGTCTTTTTTGGACAAGACGGTTGGAATAACAGAATTGCCAGTTTCGGTAGCAGCCAGAACACTGGCTGTGGGAACACTGGCTACACCGATAAAGCAAGAGGCCAGCATAAAGGCCGCCAATGTGATACGCGCTAAGATGACAACTTCTCCTTAACCGTCAAAAGGTCTTGCCAAGCAACGCCTTTTTGGTGTGGTTGGCTCATAAGATAGACGGGGTGATAGGTGGCGATTAGGGCAAATGTTTGACCGCCTGAAGATAGCTCCTGCCACCGGCCTCGTTGGCGGCTGATGCTATCCTGTGTTTCAAACAGGGCCTTGCCCAGAGCGCCGCCCATCCCGAGAACGACCTTGGGTTTGGCAAGTTGGATATGGCGCTCGATAAAAGGTTTACACACCGCAAGCAAACCGGCGTCTGGCTTGCTATTGCCAAGGGGTCGCCACGGCAAAACGGTTGAAAGATAGGCATTTTCGTTTCGGCTCAGGCCAATGGCGCGCAGCATTTTGTCGAGCAGCATGCCGGAGGGTCCAGCAAAGGGGGTGCCTTCCTGATCGTCTTCCCGGCCAGGAACATCCCCAATAACCATCAATGGTGCACCGAAAGTTCCATCCGCGAATATTGTGTTTTTGGCTGAGCGTTTCAGAAGGCCACCGTCAAACGCTTCGAGTGCAACTTTCAGTTCCTCGGCTGTGTTGCAGCTATTTGCTACCCTGGTTGCCTCTTCGGCCCCAGCGCCGCGTGTGGGCTGTGCAGGCCGTGCGGCAACCGGGGTCGGGCCGGGCGCTGGCTTTGGTGTAGCATGAGCTTTGGTTTCTATGGTCGCTGCAGGTGGAGGCGGTGCCACAAACCGATTCACAGGCTCAAGGTCGGTCGCCTCGTCAGCGCCCATGGCGATATGCCATTCAAGCAGCGCTTTTTGGTCGATATTTTCCTGCCCGAGAGTCGTCATGCAGACTTTCCGATTTACGCAGCCAACCGTTGGCCAACTATTGATTTCATTCAATATAGCGGGTCAGGAACTGTATTTGCATGTAAAAATTTACATTTGGGCGTTTGTTTTTTGACGCTACGGCCAAAAGGCTTTGAAAACACTCAATTGTTTGACCTTTTACCCCTGCGAAGGCATAAGACTTGAAAGCAATGACGAGCGGCCCACTTTAGGGGCAAGACTTGTCCGCTGGCCTACAGGACAAAATCTCGGCAAGACGGGCTGTACCCTTGATTTCCAGCCCAATAAGGAATCTACAAGGAGTGGCGCATGGAACGTGAATCCATGGAATTTGATGTCGTAATTGTTGGCGGTGGCCCTGCGGGTTTGTCGTCTGCGATCAGGCTGATGCAGATGGCTCAGGAAAAAGACCAGGAATTGATGGTCTGCGTGATCGAAAAGGGCTCTGAAATTGGTGCTCATATTCTCTCAGGTGCTGTGGTTGACCCGATCGCCCTCGACGAGTTAATCCCTGACTGGAAAGAAAAGGGTGCGCCGTTCAATACACCAGTTACTGATAACCAGCACTGGGTGTTATCTGAAGCGGGTAAAAAAGAACTACCGCACTTTATGATGCCGCCACTGCTGTCGAACCACGGCATGTATACATTGTCGCTTGGAAACCTGTGTCGTTGGCTCGCAGAGCAAGCTGAAGCGCTGGGTGTTGAGATTTATCCGGGTTTTGCAGGCGCTGAAATTCTTTATCATGAAGATGGTCGCGTAAAAGGCGTGGCAACAGGCGATATGGGGGTTGGCATGGATGGCCAACCCAAAGATAGCCATATGCCCGGCATGGAACTGCACGCTAAATATACCTTGTTTGCGGAAGGTTGTCGCGGCTCGCTCTCGAAACAACTCGAAGAGAAATTCAAGTTACGGGAAGACTGCGAACATCAGACTTACGGTATAGGCATCAAGGAATTGTGGGATATTGACCCAGATAAGCATGTACCGGGCCGTGTGATACATACGCAGGGGTGGCCCCTTGAAAACGAAGTGGGCGGTGGTTTTATCTACCACCAGGAAAATAATCAGGTGGCAATCGGCTTTGTGGTTGGCCTTGATTATGAAAACCCACATCTCTCGCCGTTTGACGAGATGCAGCGCTATAAGACGCATCCTGAAGTACGTAAAATTTTGGAGGGTGGCCGCCGTGTTGCCTATGGCGCGCGGGCAATTAATGAAGGTGGGCTGCAGTCGATACCAAAACTACATTTCCCAGGCGGCGCGCTTATTGGCTGTGCGGCTGGATTTGTAAATGTTCCTCGCATTAAAGGCAGCCACAATGCCATGAAATCTGGGATGCTTGCGGCTGAACAGGCTTTTGAAGCGATCGTGGCAGGCTCGGAAGGTGAAAAAGAGCTTACGGGCTACGCAGACGCTTTCAAAAATAGTTGGATTTACAAAGACCTGTATAAAGTGCGGAACGCAAGGCCATCTTTGTCTAAGTTCGGTATCTTCTGGGGGACCATCTATTCTGGTTTTGATATGTGGATGAATACGCTGGGTCTTGGTTTCTTGATGCCGACCTTTAAACATCCGCATGTGGACCATATGTCGCTTAAGAAAGCGTCCGAGTGTGAGCCGATTAAATATCCGAAACCTGATGGGGAAATCTCATTTGACAAGCTTTCTTCGGTGTTCCTTTCGAACACCAATCATGAGGAAGACCAGCCTGTTCATTTGCAGCTAACGGATGCGACTGTGCCGGTTAGTGTAAATCTTACCGACTATAACGGCCCTGAGCAGCGTTTTTGCCCGGCGGGTGTGTATGAATTTGTCGGTGAAAATGGCGAAGAAAAACGCTTACAAATCAATGCGCAAAACTGTGTGCATTGCAAAACGTGTGATATTAAGGATTATACGCAGAATATTAACTGGGTAGTTCCTGAAGGCGGTGGTGGGCCGAACTATCCGAATATGTAACGAGTAGCCGGGCTAAAAACATATGAACATGCAGCCGCTTTTAGCGATCCTATTGGTGATAGCCCTTGGCGGCTGTGGTGTTCAGACTGTTCCGCTTGAGGTGGCACCTATCCCTGAGCCGCTCTATAGCGAGTTTCAGGAACGCGACGAAAATGGCAGCTTCTACGGCCCATTCCTGGCAGCAACGCAAGCCCAGCAAGATGCTGAATATAGCAAATCAGCCGATTTCTACATGCAGGCACTCGCCGCTGATCCTACTAGCAAATTTGTTGCAGACCGCGCCTTTTTCCAACTTCTGTATGGCGGCAATACTGAAAAAGCAGCGACACTAGCCGCGAAAATGATTGAGGGCGGCCTTGATGGGGGCGACGATCTCATTCGTCTGATGTATGTGCTCGCGGCTTATAAAACTGAAGATTGGGCCGTTGTTCGAGAACGGCTTGGCGAGGGTTCTTTATCTGGATTTGGCTTTATCATTACGCCGTTGCTGCGTGCCTGGAGCTACGGGGCAGAAGGCGACCTGGAGGCCGCCAAAGCAGCACTTGTGCCACTTTCAAATGACGTGCGACTAAAGTCCATTGCAGATGAGCACACAGCCTACCTTCTTGACTATATGAAAGAATATGAGGCAGCCGAAGCGCAGTATGTGTTGCTGACGAATGCCAATCCACCTGTCTCTCTGCAGCCAGCGGTTGCCTACGCGCATATGCTTTACCGTACAGGCGACAGTGCCAAGGCCCGGACATTCCTCGGCGAGCAGATCCTGCGCTACAAAAAACACAATTTTTTGCTGCGCGAGGGTAGCCGCATTACCCGTGGTGACCGCCCGACTCAAGCAGCGGCGACACCGCGTGGAGCCGCCGCGGTGGTGTTTTTCCGGCTGGCAACCGAGTTTTCCCAAGGCAAGTCGACGCAGGCTGCAGTTCTTTATTCGCGGATTGCCTCGTATCTGGCACCTGAAGTAAGCGATGTGTATTTTCTGCTTGGGGACCTGATGGAGCAAAACGAGAATATGGATGCTGCTGCCGCCGCGTTTAACAAAGTTCCGATCGATAGCCCGATGCGAGACGTTGCCGATGCACGTAGGATTGATGCGCTGCGAATTGGTGGCCGAATTGAACTTGCCGAGCAATTGATTCGAAATAAACTGCGCAAGACTCCGAAAAGTATCGGCATGCTTCTTAGCTTGGCAGATATATTACAGCGTCGCGGTGCGTTTGAGGAATCGATTGCCACTTACAGCAAGGTAATTGGTTCAATCAATAAGCCCAAAGTATCCGACTGGCGGATCTATTACGCACGCGCAATTTCCTATGAAAACTTGAAGAACTGGCCGCGTGCTGAAGAAGATTTACTTTCTGCGCTTAGTATTAATCCAGAGCAACCAACGGTTCTTAACCACCTTGGCTATACTTGGATAGATAAGGGGCTTCATATCACCAAAGCGAAAAAGATGATCGAAACAGCGGCTGCCGCCCGGCCAGACGATGGTTTCATTGTTGATAGCCTTGGCTGGGCTTATTATCTGACAGGTGATTATGAGGGGGCTGTGGAAACGCTTGAAAAGGCTGTGCGCCTTGAGCCTGATGATGTAACTATAAATGATCATTTGGGCGATGCCTATTGGCGTGTCGGCCGCAAGATCGAAGCCCGTTTTCAGTGGCGTCATGCCGTTGATAGCGGTGCAGACGGCACTGAACTGACTGCTATTTTACGGAAAATTGAAGCTGGAATTGGGGAGCCTTCCTAACGTGACAGGGGAGCAACTGAAAAACGGCAACGACGTGCTGCGCCGTACCGCGCCCGCAAAGCTCAATCTGTTTCTGCATGTGGTGGGCCGCCGCAGCGATGGTTACCACGAACTGGAGAGCTTGTTTGTATTCACCCGAAACGGTGATGAAATAGAGGCCGAGGCTTCAGAGAATTTGACGATTGAAATCGTTGGACCTTTTGCAAAGGCGCTGGTCGCGACGGGGGGCGTTGAATCCGATAATCTGGTAATGAAAGCTGCGCACGCCCTTAAGGCACATGCTGGCGTTAATTTGGGCGCAAAGATCAAGTTATGGAAGAACTTGCCCGTCGCGTCGGGTATAGGCGGAGGTTCGGCTGATGCCGCAGCAGCATTGCTGGTGCTCAGAGAGCTTTGGGCGCTTGATATTGCTGATACGATGATGCAGGAACTTGCTTTAGGTTTGGGCGCGGATGTTCCTGCTTGCCTGCACAGTGCACCTGTGCAGGTTTCTGGAATTGGCGAGCGGATTGCGCCTGTTGCTTTATCTTGTTCTTATGGCGTGCTGTTGGTGAATCCTGGTGCTGCCCTTTCCACACCGGCAGTTTTTGGCGCATTTCATAATGCGAAAAATGGTTTTCGGCAGCCGCTTGATCGTTGGACTGCAGGTAAGAACCAAAACGAAATGCAGTGGCTTGAGGCTTCAACCTTCAATGATCTTGAGAAGCCAGCCGTGGTGCTTTGTCCTGAAATTCAGGAAGTTTTGGCGCTTTTGCGTCAAACCCCCAACGCGAAACTGGTTAGAATGTCAGGCAGCGGGGCGACTTGTTTTGCGCTGTTTGATACACCAGAGCAAGCCGTTGAGGCTGGCCAGCGGATACAGGAACTGCACATGGATTGGTGGTGTTGGTCTGATCAATTGAACGCGGGTTAAATACCGTAGAAATTACGGTACCACTCAACAAACTTGGGAATACCTATTTCGATAGGTGTGCTGGCCTTAAAGCCAAAATCTGCTTCCAGTGCTGATATATCCGCAAAAGTTTCTTTCACATCGCCAGGCTGCATGGGTTCCAGGCTACGTTTGGCTTTTTTCCCAAGTGCATCTTCCAGTACGTCGATCATATGCAGCAATGGTTCGGGTTTGTTATTACCAATATTGTAAATTTTGTGGGGTGCGGGATTTCCAAAAGCATTGTCGGCCCCTTTTTGAGGAATGCCGCCAAGTACATTCACAACGCCAGTGACGACATCATCGATATAGGTGAAATCACGGGCCATGTCGCCGTGATTGAAAACCCGGATAGGCTGCCCCGCCAGAATGGCCTCAGTGAATAGCCATAGGGCCATGTCGGGGCGTCCCCATGGCCCATAAACGGTAAAAAACCGGAGGCCTGTTTGTGGCAGGCCATACAGGTGTGCGTAGCTTTGGCTTAAAAGTTCGTCTGCCCGCTTGGTAGCAGCATAAAGGGAAACAGGAGTGTTAACCGGGTCATTAACAGAAAAGGGCTGTTTCTTGTTGCCGCCGTACACACTGCTGGAACTGGCATACACTAGATGTTCGATAGTATCGCTGTGGCGGCAAAGTTCCAGAATATTGGCGTGCCCTACCAGATTGGACTGAATATAAGCGCCAGGGTTTTCGAGCGAATAGCGTACGCCTGCCTGAGCCCCCAAATGAATGACAGATGTAAGCTGGCGGCCTGCTGTGGCGGCATCAAGTTCGGTAACGTTGGCGAAATCCCCTTGAACGAAGCAGAAGGCGTCGGAACTTAATGTTTCAAGTCGGGCCTTCTTAAGGGCAGGGTCATAATAGTTATTGAGATTGTCAATGCCGACAACTCTTTCGCCGCGCGCCAAGAGCGCTGAACATACATGCATGCCGATAAAGCCTGCAGCGCCTGTTACCAAAATCGTCATGAACAACCTTTCCTTCCAGCTTATAGTAGCCGGATTTGGTGCGGCAGCTCAAGAATTTACCAGTAAAATTAAGGTTTTATGCAATCACAGGAATATTACAAAAAAAAGCGGGAAAAAGGTCTTTACACAAAGAAGCGCTTTCTATAAAAACCGCCTCACGCTTGATGGGGCGTCGCCAAGCGGTAAGGCACCGGTTTTTGGTATCGGTATGCGCAGGTTCGAATCCTGCCGCCCCAGCCAGTTAGAGAAAACCCAGCATTCATTTGCTGGGTTTTTTTGTTTGGTTGCTGCTTTAGCGGGTACGCTTGCGGTTTGAGATTCTATAGTTGAGCGGGATTTTTACTTTGAAATTATCCTTGCCCTCAGGCAAAGCAGGCAGTGGCGTGATCTGCCAAAACAGGTTTAAAGCATCCATGTCCAAAACTTCATTGCCCGACGATTTCAGGACACGCTGTGCTGTGATGTCTCCTGAAGATGCAATAACAAGTTCCACAGTCACAACACCCTCGACACCAGATTCCAAGAGGCTGGTCGGATAGGACTGGTTGCGGGCCAAAATACGGCTTACATTTTTTGCCCAATCTTGCATGGTGGCGGCTGTGTCTGCGACCTTTAACTGAGCATCAACCTTCACATTCCGGTCCAATCGATACGCAAGTGGAACTGTCAGCGACGTGCTGTCTATGCCATCAGGTAGGGCAGGGAAAGGATTAACACGGGCAAGTAAGCCGAGAACTTCGCCGTCGAGAATCGGGGAACCGCTCGATTCTTTGATACTGAAGGCGACGATTGATCCGGCATGGTTAACCTTAATATCAACAACGGTCGTTCCTTCAACGTTTGCGTCAATGGCCCGGCGTGGATAGCGTTGTTTCGAGGAAAGTTCCTGTCGTGCTTTTTCAGTCCAGGTTCTGATGTCATCCGCAGCTTGGCTGGTTACACCCAAAGGAAGCAGGGAAAAAGCTGTAACAATAGCAAACAGTTTCAAATATGAGGTCATGGTGTGGTCTCCAATGGGCAGCAGAGTTGAGTGCAACCCGCACGCGCGCCTGCCTACTGAAAACAGGATGTCAGTGTGCCTAATGAATCTGAAGGATGCGTTACTAAAGTTTGCTTTTGAGAGAATTTATAAAGCTTGTATGATTGCGTAGGATGTTTTTCTGGAGAGGGTGAGTATGGATGGTAAAGAAACACTTCACATCAGGTGTGGCAGTGATATCCGTGAAAACTTAGCTCATGCGGGATTTGTTGGTGACTTTCTTGAGTTTGCTGATCCCTTTTGTCAGGGGCCTTTCCCCGGTGGTGCTTTTGATGCTTTTGTTGAGGCGCGAGCGGCCTTTGTTGATGCAGCGTTTCATGAAGGGGCCAATGCCACGCAGCGTAAGCTTGAGGATGCCTATTCTGAGCTGAAAGAGGCGTCATCGCGGCGTCATATAGTACTGTGGTTTGAGCACGATAGTTTTGATCAGCTTGTTCTCGCTTATGTGCTGACGCATCTGGAAGCGGCACCGACCAATAGCGTTATTGAACTTATTTGCATCGACGATTTCCCAATCGAACCAAAATTTATAGGGCTTGGGCAATTATCACCAGATCACCTGCGGGAGATATGGCAGCGGCGTGTAAGGGTTGGGCCTGATCATTTTGCATTGGCGCACAGGGTGGTTAACGCCTTGGCGGCCAGTGACCCAATTGGTTTGATTGAGTTGGCTAAAGACGAAACATTAGCGATCCCTCAAATGCAGGGGGCTCTGCAACGACACTTGCTGCAGCTACCACATGAAAAAACGGGTCTTAGTTTAACAGAAAAGCTCAGCCTTGCGGCGCTTGCAAGCGGCCCCAAAATGGCTGGTCAGCTCTTCCGCCAGTTGACGTTAGAGGAAGAGCCTCTGCCGTACCTTGGGGACCAGATGTACTGGTTTGAGCTGAAGCATTTAATTGAGGGCGGAGCAATTGCTGTTTCCAACCCTCAGGAAGACTGGCCTGTACGAACGCTCGCATTGACGGATATCGGCGGCCAGATACTGCAAGGTGAGGCCTGTTGGCTCGATTATGTGCAAACCAGCCGGTGGGTGGGGGGTATTGAAATCAAGCCGGAGGGCAAGCCGGAGGGCAAGTCTGAGGGAAAGTCCGAGGGAAAGTCCGAGGGAAAAGTCTGGGGGCACTCAGGGGAGCAACCGCCAAAACACTTCCTTAAGTAACAGCATCTTTCTTGCTGAAGCGCGGTTCACGCCATGTATCGTTCGCCATAATGTCTTCAAGAATTTCTACGGCGTTGAATATATCGCAGTAGCCTAGGTAAAGTGGCGTGAGGCCAAAGCGCATAAAGTTGGGCGCGCGGAAATCGCCGATTACACCGCGCTCAATCAGCGCCTGGACGATGGCGTACCCGTTCGGGTGTTTCAGCGATACATGGCTGCCGCGTGTGTCGCTGTCCGTGCTGGTCGCAAGCGTAATACAGTATTTACCGAGCCGTTCTTCGATCAAATGGATGAAAAGGTCTGTAAGCGCCACTGATTTGGCGCGAATGTCCTGCATACTGACACCGTCGAAGGCATCGATTGCACTATCGAGCGCGGATGCAGCAAGGACACCTGTTGTGCCAACGAGCATACGTTTTATGCCATCTGTTGGCTGATATTCATCAGTAAAATCAAAAGGAGCTTTATGGCTGAACCAGCCTGTAAGGGGCTGCTGAACCTTCGCCTGGAGGCGCTCCGCCACATAAAGGAAGGCAGGCGCGCCCGGCCCGCCGTTTAGGTATTTGTAGCCACAGCCAACTGCGAAGTCGGCACCTGCGCCGTTCAGATCCACAGGCACAGCGCCTGCCGAGTGGCTAAGGTCCCAGATAATCAGTGCTCCTTTGTCATGAGCAGCTTTGGTGATCGCTTTCATGTCGAGCATATCAGCACTGACATAATGCACCTGCGTTAGAAGCACCACAGCAGTCTCTTCAGTGATGGCATCAGCGATATGATCTCGCTCTACCGTATTGAGCCGGTAATCACCACCAAGGAAATTAGCAAGGCCTTGCATCATGTAAAGGTCGGTCGGGAAATTGCCTGGCTCGCTCAGGATCTGAGTGCGACCTTCGTTCAATTTACAGGCCGCTGCAGCGACTTTGAAGAGGTTGATCGAGGTACTGTCTGCCATCACGACTTCGTGGGCCTTTGCGCCAATAAGCGGTGCTATTTTTGCGCCTACGCGGGTTGGCAAGTTGATCCAGTCAGCGGTGTTCCAGCTTTTGATCAGATCGCTGCGCCATTCTTTCTCGACAACTGTTGCAAGCCGGTCTTTCACTGCGCACGGCATCGGACCTAGGCTGTTGCCGTCCAGATAAATTACACCTTCGGGAATATCAAAGCGGGCCTTTTTGTCCCCAAGCGGGTCTGCGGCGTCTTGGGCACGGCACCAATCGATAGAGTAGTCACTCATGACAAAGTCCTTAAAATCGCACGTAAGGGGCTGCCGTCAGCGCCTTCAATTTTCAGTGGTAGCGCGATTAACTCATAAAAGCCTTCGGGAATACCATCGAGCACCAGCCCTTCAAGAATCGCCATTTCGGCCTTGTCGACAGCAAAATGAGCGTTGAGTTCTTTTGAATCCTGATGATCAAGCGAGGGCACATCAGTACCAATCAAGATACAGCCTCGTTGCTGCAAGAACACGATCGCCTCGGGGCTGATTGCGGGGAAATTCGGGTCCCATCCGTCATGCGGGAATGAGGGGAAAAGCTTGAAAAGTACGCGCTCAATACGTTCGGGCAGGGCCCCAAGATGCTCCGGCTTTACGAGGTCTGTGACTTCAGCGGAGATATCAAGAACATAGGCCGTGCCGATATAGGCTTCCAGCGGTGTCGCGGCACTGTCAATGCCCTGATTGTCGAAATGGAGGCGTGCATCGGCGTGGGTGCCGGTGTGCGTCGACATGGTCATTTCGCTAACATTCACCGGGCAGTCTGGTTCGATCTGCCAGGTACGTTTGAGGCTGAATTCAGTGTCCCCCGGCCAGACAGGTATGCCGGAGCGGATTGTTTGACTGATATCGTAAATCTTGCTCATCAGGGCCGCCTTAAATGCTGGTGCGTGCAGTCCATAGTTCTGGGAAGAAGCGAAGGTCCAATGCTTTCACTAAATAGCTTACGCCAGCGGTGCCGCCCGTACCGCGCTTGTAACCGATGATGCGCTCAACGGTTTTCATATGGGCGAAACGCCACTGGTGGAAATGATGCTCCAGATCAACGAGCTTTTCCGCAAGCTCATAGAGATCCCAGTATTTTTCCGTGTCTTTATAGATGGTTGACCATGCGGCTTCGACTTTATCGTTCGCCTCGTACGGCTCGCACCATGTGCGCTCCCCCACGCTTTCAGGCATGTCGAAGCCCCGACGTGCAAGAAGTTGTAGGCACAGGTCATAAAAGCTTGGGGTGTTCAATACGTCCTGCAGGCGATTGTAACGTTCGGGCACATCTTTGTGGGCTTCCGCCATTTTGGCGTTTTTGTTGCCGAGCCGGTATTCAATTTCTCGGTATTGGAACGACTGAAAACCTGAACTTTGGCCAAGGTCGGAGCGGAAAGCGGCGTAATCTGATGGCGTTAAAGTAGAGAGGATTTCCCAGGATTGCTGCAAGTTTGCCTGAATTTTTGCGACACGGGACAGCATCTTGAAAACTGGCCCCAGATTGTCTTTCTTGAGATGCTCCATCGCTGCACCGAGTTCATGCAGACAGAGCTTCATCCATAGCTCCGAAGCTTGGTGGATCACTACAAAAAGCATCTCGTCGTGGTTGTTAGAGACCGGCATTTGGCAGTTAAGGAGATCGTCCAACTGCAAATAGGAGCCATAACTCATGTCCTGTTTCCAGTGGATATCTTCGCTGGAAAGATCCACTGAGGTCATAGGCTTTTGGTTTTTGGCCACAGGTAGCTCCCTTTTTCCAATTACTTTAGAACTAAACTAAATTGATCATAGCACCTTGGCTTTGTCAACAGCCGGTGCACTCAAGTTGCCTGCCTGCACCGTGCGGGCCTTTTGGCGGTGGTCGTAATAGCTTTTGAGGCAACGGATACCGCAGTTGCTGCAGCCTGGACCAGCGCCTTTACAATAGTGCAGCCGCTCAGCATGATAATCGTCATTGATACACAGAGTTTCTGCATAATATGCTCCCAGGCTGTTTCATGGTTTGTCCCACATTCAAGGGGCTTGCGGCAAGCGCTTAAAAAAGCAGGCACATGCGCTGTTTACCTTGTCGGGCACTCTTGCCAGCAAAGCCTATGGCCAGTATGGTCGCCGCACGAAAGCCAAGGAGTATCCATGTTAAAAGCGCAAATCATCCCCGTTACCGCCTTCTCTCAGAATTGCAGCATCATTTGGTGTGATGAAACGATGGAGGGGGCGCTTGTCGATCCCGGTGGGGACGTGGATAAAATTCTCGCGCATGTGGAAAAGCTCGGCATCAAACTGGTGAAAATCCTGCTGACGCACGGCCATCTTGATCATGCGGGCGGCGCGGCGGATATTCATGAAAAACTTGGCTTGCCGATTATAGGGCCACACAAAGACGACAAATTCTGGCTCGACCAGATCGAAGAGCACGCAGCTCAGTACGGCATGGCTGGCCTGCGTTGCTGCACGCCGAGTAAGTGGCTTGAAGACGGTCAGGAAATCACGGTTGGCAACCAGGCGCTTTCGGTACTGCATGTGCCGGGGCATACCCCAGGCCATGTGGTGCTTTATAACGATGCACACAAAGTGGCCTTCGTGGGCGATGTTTTGTTCAAGGGTTCGATCGGCCGTACTGATTTCCCGCGTGGTGATCTGGAAACGCTGTTGAATGCCATTCAAAGCAAGCTCTGGCCTCTTGGTAATGATGTGACATTTGTGCCAGGGCACGGGCCATTATCTACTTTTGGAGCCGAACGCCAAACTAACCCTTATGTTGGTGATGCAGTTTTAAGTGCGAAGGCATAAAGCTGTAACCATTCAGCTATAGCATCCCCTAGCATCCTGAAAAGCCTTTTGCTATAAAGTGCTTAGAGGGGACACTATGCTTTCATATTTCCGTAAATGGGCGATTGAGTTGAAACGTCGACGGCTCAAGAAAGAGCGGGCGCTCTTGAAACGTTATATTTCGATTGAAGAAGGCACCCGTGAAGACGGCAACCATTGTCATAATTGCAGGGCACCGCTGACCGGCCCTTATTGCCACATATGCGGTCAACGCGACGATGACTTGCGCCGCCCCATCTGGACTTTCTTTCGCGAGCTTTTTGACGCGATTTTCGATACCGACAGCAAGATCATCAAAACCATTCTTTTATTGGTTTTGATGCCTGGTGGACTTTCACGCGCTTTTATGGAAGGCCGCCGCGCGCGTTTCCTGCCGCCGTTTCGGCTTTATGTGGTGCTTCTGTTTGTCTTTTTCTCGACACTCAGCATTGCAGATGTGCTGATCCTTGATATTCATGTGCAGCCCAAAGCTGAGCGCGTTGCCGCGCGGGAAGCGGCTGATGAAGCCCGGCGTCAGGCCGAGGAACAAGCCGAACGGCAAAAAAAAGAACAAGAACGCATCCTGGAGGAAGTTCAGAAAAGTACCGTCAAGCTTGAAGAACAGTTGGTGAAAGACGGCCTTGTGAAGCCCGGTGAGATCACAGGCCAAATGGAACTGGCTACGTCCGAAGTAACACTCAACCTACCACCTGCCGTGCCGGAGACACCGTCTTTGATGGATGCCGTTGAGGGCATTGGAAAAAATGATAACAAGGGGGTGGAATCCCTTAAGGGGTTGTTGGGCAGGATTGCGTTGCAAGCCGCCGCGCAGGGTAACAACAGCGAAGCCGAGCCCTTGATTCGCAAGGCACAGAACCGCGCAAGAGAGATACTTGATGATCCAACGAAGCGGTTGGGGCCAGAAGAGCGAGAAGTCCTGCAAAGTGTTCTGGAGATTGACGCCGATTTGATCGAAAAACAAATAGCATCAGCACAACACAAAAATGGCGACGATAACTTTATTTCAGGATCTGACGATTGGCCCTACGACTTCGATTTGGCCATGTTTGTGAAAAATGAGGATGAAGAACGCGCGGGTATCAAGCAGGAGGATATCGACGACATTCTCAATGATCCGGAAGTACCGCCGCTTGTAAAAAAGGCGACAGAGGGCTTTGCTGCAGCGTTGCAGAAACCGAGGGAATTCAACGAAGTATTTAACGATAATTTGCCTTGGGCGATGGTGATTTTATTGCCGGTCTTTGCCCTTATTATGCGAATTTTCCATTGGGGCAAGCGGCGTTATTATTTGAACCAGTTGGTTTTTGCGCTGCATTTCCACAGCTTCCTGTTTGTGATGTTGACGGCCTTTGCCTTTATCGTGCCAGCAATCGGCGGGGAAAATGCTGCTGGTGTTTTCTGGTGGGGCACCTCGCTTTATTTGATCATCGCCTTGAAAGTAGGTCAGGCCCAAGGTTGGTTCCGCGCCTTCTTCAAGGCAGGGTTTATCTGGGTCAGTTATTTCTTCATTATGATGTCCACAATGACCATAGTCATGTTTGTGGGACTGAGTGATTCAAGCGTGAGAGAGCTTTGGGATTTTATTCAGGACCCGGAAGCCGGAACAATTGAACGCTTGGACGACAGCGACCTGCCAGAAACACAGAGCTTACCGAACGAAGAGCAAAACCCGGATGGCCTGCCGGGTGGTGATCCGGCAGGAAAGCCAAAAGATGCTACGCCGCCGAGGCCGCCAGGTCGCTGATCTGCTGCCGGGCAGCGGTAAGGGCTTCATCGCCCCGCGAGCCTGATTGATCCGCTGCTATAATATTGATGTCGGTGATGCCGACAAAAGCAAGAACATGCTTTAGGTAGCTGGTAGCAAAGTCATAGCCGCTGCTAACCGGCGTGCCACCAGATGCAAAGACAATATAGGCTTTTTTACCTGTAAGCAGGCCTTCCGGGCCGTTATCTGTATAGCGGAAGGTCAATCGTGCACGGGCGATCAAATCCACCCAAGCCTTTAGACTGGCAGGGATGCCGAAATTATAGGTAGGAACACCGAGAATGATGGTGTTGGCTTTAAACAGTTCGTCAATTAGCTGATCGGAAAGCTGCAGTTTTGCCTTCTGCGCCTCGGTTCGTGTTTCTGCCGATGTAAAATTGGCACCTACCCATTCTTCATCGATAAACGGCAAGCCGTCAGCAAGGTCCCGCACTGTTACAGCCCCTGGATTGAGTTCTTTAATCAGCTCGTCAGAAAGTGTGCGTGTTGTGCTGCCGCTGCGGCGGGCGCTGGCGTCGATACGAAGGATTGTTGGTTGTGTGTTGGTCATCATCATCTTCCTTTGCTGGCCCAACCGTTCAGGGCGTGTTGCTTGGATGGAAGATGTGTGCTCGTTAAGCGGGGTGGTAGATATGAAAATTGCGACTTGGTGTTGCTAAATTGGGAACATCTACTCTTTTGGCTTTAAGGTTAATGATGCCGAATTGGTGCAGAACCGTAAGCCTGTGGGTTGTGGTCCGTCAGGGAACACATGCCCCAAATGGCTCGCGCAGTTGGCACACTGTATCTCCGTGCGAATCATACCGTGGGTTATGTCCGTTTTCTCCGCGATTGTTTCATCATTTATAGCCGCCCAAAAACTTGGCCAACCTGAGCCTGAATTATATTTGGTGTCGCTTGAGAATAACGGCGTATCGCAGGCAGCGCAGTGGTAGGTGCCTGCAGTTTTGGTATCCCAGTATTTGCCGGAAAAAGGTGCCTCTGTGCCGCCGCAGCGGCACACCTGATATTGTTCCGGCGTCAGAGTTTGTTGCCACTCAGCGTCGGACTTTGTGACTTTTTTACTCATAGTTAGTGTTTCACGTCACATGTCACGCATACAACATAGCGCCCCATGGGGTCGTTGAGCGTGGTAAGGAAGTCAGCATGTTTCTTCAGTTCCATAGCCTTTTGCATAATAGGGTCAAATCCGCCTGATGAACGTTGCAAAAGCCCGTCCGCGCCAATTGTTGAATTCAACAGGTCAGTTAATTGCTGATCAAAAGTGCTTGGGTATTCGCGGTAGAAAACCACATTATAGTTCTCCACATTAGCAGCAGAAGCTGCGGCTTTTAATGCCTCATCAAAACCGCCCAGGTGATCCACAAGGCCAAACTCTTTTGCAGTGATGCCCGTCCAGACACGGCCTTGAGCGATCTCATGCACTTCCTTGGTCGTCTTGTTGCGGCCACGCGCAACCAGCGACAGGAACTCGTTGTACCCGGCTTCAATCGATTGCTGGATGATATCCTTCGTGTCTTCTGAGAGTGGGCGTGTGATGTCAAACGCACCGGAAAGCGGGGTTGTGCCTACACCGTCCGTATGCACACCAATGGTATCGAGCGTTTTTTCGTACGTCGGTATCATGCCAAAAATACCGATTGACCCAGTGATAGTGGAAGGCGCAGCCCAAATTTCGTCAGCGGTAGCCGCAATCCAGTAGCCACCTGAGGCTGCTACTGGTCCCATAGAGGCAATTACCTTTATGCCCTGTTTCTGTGCAGCTACAAGTTCTTGGCGGATAAGTTCAGATGCAAATGCCGACCCGCCGCCGCTGTTGATCCTCAGAACAATTGCGGCTGTCCTGGGGGTGGTACGGGCTTCGCGGATATAATCCACCACAGTTTCTGCGGCAGTAACGGTAATAGGGCCATCCCCCATCACGATAGGACCTTGCGCTGTGATTACTGCAATATCATTTCGGCTTCGGTTGTGGCCACCAGTTGCTGTGAGATAAGTTTGGTAATGGATTTGTTTGAAGCTGTCGCCGCTACGGTTTTCACCAAACTCCTCCATCAGTGCCTGGCGCCAAACGGTGCGCGGTGCCAGCTCGTCGACAAGACCGGAATGCTGTGCCAGCACGCCAAAGCGGCCATCAGCTTCCCTGAGCTTCGCCGCCATTGAGGCGATGCTGTTTTGCAGGGCGCCTGCCTCCAGATCGCGTGCAGTTTCAACAGCGCCGGTATATTGGTCCCAGAGACTGCCGAGGAAAGCAAGGTTGGCTTCCTTGGCTTCCGGAGACATGTCGTCACGGATAAAGGGCTCGACGGCAGATTTATATTTGCCGACTTTAAAGACATTTACGTTGGCTCCAATTTTGTCCAGAAGGCCCCGAAAATACATGGGATATGAACCATAGCCCGTCATGATGACGTTGCCATAGGGATTCATATAGATTTTGTCGGCTTCAGCGGCCAACAGATAGTCAGATTGAGAGTAAGACATGGAAAGTGCGTAGACTTTCTTGCCGCTTTCTCTGAAATCGCGAATGGCGGCAGCCATTGTATGCATGTGGCTTGGGCCTACACCGCGCATCGAATGCGTTAGGAGCGCCAGACCAGCGATACGGTCATCGTCTTTAGCGCGCCTTAGCGCTGTTGTAATATCATGAATGCTGGTTTGCGGTGGCTTACGATTATATTCGGGCAGTAACGCATCAAGTGGTTCAGCATACTCAATTTGTTCAACAATATTGCCGTTAGGCCACAAGACCAAAACCGCCCCTTTGGGGACGGATGGTACATTCTTTTGTGAGGAGGCAGCAAAAACCACAATGACAAAAAGTATCACCAATAAGCCCAGCGTCATAGTGCCGAGCCCTTGAATGAACTTTCCCGTGCCTTTGATAAATGCCCAAATGCCCTTCATGCGGTGATACTCCGTCCTATTACCTATGCGCTGTTGTCGGTGCGCTATATCCGGTACTGCCAAATCTGTCATCCCAGCCAAAAATTGGTTGGAAACTGACCTTCTATATAGGAAAGTGCTACGCAGAACCCAAGAGGTCAAGCCAAGTTGCCGTGATTGTGAGCGATATTAAGCCTTTCGTTCGAAACAAAAGCAAAAAAGATCAGTAGAAGAGGATTTCTCATGCCAAGCCATGTTCCAAACGTCCCGATTGAACGCCACGCACGCAGTGCCAGTGTAGACGATGATATTGATTATGAGATCAAAGGCACTGAGATGCAGTTTGTTGAAATTGAACTGGACCCAGGCGAATCTGCGATCGCCGAGGCGGGTTCGATGATGTTCAAGGACGAACATATCAGTATGCATGCCGTGTTTGGAGATGGTTCAGGCCAGCAAGAAGGCTTTATGGGTAAGCTTCTTGGGGCAGGTAAACGCCTGCTTACAGGCGAGAGCCTGTTCACGACCGTCTTTACACATGAAGGCCATGGTAAAGCCAGGGTGGCCTTTGCGTCGCCATATGCGGGCAATATACTTGCCTTTAAACTTGATGAATTCGATGGTCGCCTGATATGCCAGAAAGATGCGTTTCTGGCCGCTGCACGCGGCGTGCAGGTGGGCATTCACTTTCAACAAAAAATCATGACCGGACTTTTCGGCGGCGAAGGGTTTATCATGCAGAAGCTTGAGGGTGATGGTTGGGCGTTTGTGCATTTTGGCGGAACGGTTGTTGAGCGTGAACTGAAGCCCGGCGAAGTTCTGCATGTAGACACCGGGTGTCTTGCGGCCATGACATCCTCTGTTGAAATGGATGTCGAGCGTGTCGGTGGTATTAAGTCGATGATTTTTGGTGGTGAGGGTGTGTTTTTCGCGCGACTGCAGGGGCCAGGCAAAGTGTGGCTGCAAAGCCTGCCATTTAGCCGTCTTGCAGGTCGAATATGGGCTTCCGCACCGCAGGGTGGCGGTAAGCATAAGGGCGAAGGCTCCGTTCTTGGCTCTATCGGAAATGTGCTTGACGGTGACGGTTTCTAGGGTGGCATCAAAGGTGATTAAATCAATCGTGCACCATGTGCTGTACCGCAATGAGCGGTTTTTTTCAGCTTTTCCATCTGTGGTGACAACGGCGGCGGGTAGGGTTTTTCTTGCATTCCGCAGAGCACCTGATCACCGATGGCTGTTGGGCGATATCGCTGAAGAAGACTTTAACAGCGTTGATCATGTGCATTTTCGCTCGCATGTCGCTTTTACTGAACTTGGCCTCGACTGTAAGCCTATTGGCGAACCGAAAATTATGCCGGTGCACGCCGAAGCAGGCGATCAGGACGGCAATTTGTTTGTCAGTAAAAGTGGCCGCATGTTCCAATATAGTTTTCGGTGGTATCCGGTGACCAAAGAGATCGTCGATAAGCTCGCAGAGACGGGATATAAAGCTTATGGCGGCGATTATCTGGGCGCAGGCTATATCTATCACAGCAGCTATGTGCGTTTTAGTGATGATGCAGGCGAAACTTGGTCTATGCCCTTTGAGCTTTCGGTTGATCCCCTTGTCAAGCCGGGGCGCTGGCCAGAGATTTCAGGTAGCCCGGCGCTGAAGGGGCGCATGGTCGAGCTGGAAAACGGCGAGTTGTTGCTCGCTTGTTACTCTGGGGGCTTTAAGGGCAGTAACTATGATAGCTCGCGGCTTTTGAATTCCACCGACGGCGGTGAAACCTGGCAGCCGACGGAACGGTACTTCATGAGAGAAGATGGTTCCTTGCAGGAACCGACACTGGCGCTGTGGCCGGAAGGAAAGGTGACAATCTTCCACCGTACAACCAACAAGGATGACAAGCTAATTATCGCCCAGGCAGATACTGAAACACTTGAGTTCGGTGATTTGGAAACGGTCGATGTTACCGGCCATCCGTATGATGCTTTGGTGCTGCCAGATGGACGCTTATTCCTTGTATATGGCTACCGGCACGAACCCATGGGCGTACGTGCGCGCCTTGTAGGAAAAAACCAGGATGTCGCGGATGCCAAAGAAATTATCATCCGGGATGACAGCAAAAGCCGGGATACAGGATATCCTTCGGCCACACTGCTCCCGGATGGACGAATACTCATCGCATACTATATTCCTGATGAACGTGGTATTCGCGGTATTGATGCCAGCATCCTTGAATTTGTTTAGGACCTTTCCTGTATGAGTGAATTAAACCAGAAACTGCTTAATGACGGTTATGCTCTTTGGGGCTATGAAGACCCTTATGAGGCGCTGATTGGCCCCTTCTATATGAAGGATAACGGGGACGGTACACACCGATCGGCTTTCTTTTCTGAGCGGCGGCATGTCAATACAGGTGGCGCGTTGCACGGCGGCCTGTTGATGAGCTTCGCGGATTATTCGCTGTTTGCAATTGCGAAGGATCAATTGGGCGGTCCATGCGTAACCGTGGGTTTCAATTCGGAGTTTATTGGTGCGGTTGGTGAAGGGCATCTGGTCGAATCTTCCGGGGAAGTTCTGCGGGCGACACGATCACTTCTCTTTGTGCGGGGAACCATTTTTACCGGCGATCAAACGCTCCTATCCTTTAGCGGCGTATTGAAACGCATCCGTAAAAAATAAGTGTGCCTCAAAAAATGGCACATTCATATGTCGCATGTGTCAGGTCGATAGGCGATTTTACTTTAGCCTGCTTACGTCAAAAGCAGATATTCTGAGTTATGAATTTAGGCCGCACCAATATTTCACTACTTGCTATTTTTTAGAAGGAGTTGTGTGAACCGCCCCGTGATTGCCAGAGAGCTGGCGTTCAGACAGAGGCCCCCGATATGTTGAAGGCACCTGAACGGGAGAACCGGGAACTCAGGCAAGCCGTGGGTGGTTAAGTATTACCTATTTATCCCTCAGTATAAATTTACTGAAAGGCCCTTTAGCAGGCCCATACCCTTTGCTATGGTACTTATTGTAACAAAGGGAGCGCCTGTGGACCGATTACTCGAAGCATCTTCGGACCCAATGTGGGTCCTGCTAGTTTTTGGAGGGGCTTTGACGCTCTGCCACTATTTTTTCATTAAAAAATACCCTCTGACCCTGAAACGCTGGAAGCTTGTGGAATATATGTGGGTTGGGCTGGCGCTTGTATCCATCTTTGGGATCATTGAAGAAGCGCGCTTTTACCGATCGAATATCAGTATTGAACGATCACGGGGGCTCGCCATGGATAAAATCACGGCGCTTGAAAATTGGGTAGATGTTTATCAGGAGTATGCTTGTGGCGACAACGGTGATGATGCTGGGTATTTGGCACTTTGCCGCTGGATGAAGGTCAAAGGTTCGGACTTACAGCTAATCTTGGCCAATGAGGTTTTTCCGGTTGATTTACCAGAGAATTTTCTTGTGGGCATTGACGGTGAGCTAAAAGGCCTAGGTAAACCTGACCGGGCTATAGTTAAGGGCTTGCACGGCGATTACCGAAAAGCACGGGAACAGTACCTTACGGCAGTGCGGGGAGGGCGCCGCTCGCATTTTTCTGTCCTGATTGTGGCGTTGGCGCCGATGATTTTTGCAATAGCGATTGCGATTAAATTTACCAAAGTGACCGGCGAATATTTGCTGACGAAATAGTAGCGCGCTAGCTTTCTGCAATCTGGACCATGTTCTTCACGTCGGCGAATTTCGCACGGGGTGCCCCGTTGGTGGCGGCGGCAACTTCAGCAGCGTCAATCTTCTTCCATTCGGCGAAGGTTACGATATGAAGATCGCGGTCCTCGGCGATACAATCCAGGCCTTTGCGCCCGGGTTTGCCAGATGGTTTGACTTCTTCAAGGATCTTGGCTGCGATGCCCACGCCGTCGGGTTTGTTGGTGCCGATTGTGCCGACGGGTCCGCGGCGTGCCCAGCCGACGCAGTAAAGCTGCTTGTCGATGCGGCCGTCTTCACTGACATAAATGCCGCGGGCTTCGTCGTAAGGCACATCTTCAATGGGGCTGGCGCGATAGCCAATACAAGGCACCACTAGGCCCGCCGGTAGAACTTCGGTTTGCCCTGTGCCGATGCATTTGCCGTTTTCTACTTGCGTTTCCTCAAGCCGAAGCCCGCAGACGGTGCCTTCCCCCAGCACGGCCATCGGCCGCAGGTAAAATTGGATATGCAGCCGCACTGGCTTATCGCCTGGCCTGTTTGCTGTCATGGCACGTAGTTTTGCCATGTTTTTTTTGGCGGTGCCAGTAAGTGTCGCGTCAATATTTTTATCTGGTAGCTGTTGGGCATCAACAAGCGCAACGCAGTTTTCAAGCGCGTTAAGTTCACCGAGTTCTTTTGGTGTGAAAGCCGCTTCCAATGGGCCGCGCCGCCCTAGAATATAAATATCTTTAATTGGCGCACTGTGAATGCTTTTAGCAGCGTGTTCCGCGAGGTCGGTATCAGCCATTTCTTCCGCGGTTTTGGCGAGGATGCGTGCGACGTCCACTGCCACATTACCGTTGCCTATCACAGCAACCGAAGCGATGCGTAAATCCGGGTTCAAGTCTGTATAATCAGGGTGGCTATTGTACCAGCCAACAAAGGCGCCCGAGCCATAGACGCCCATTAGGTCTTCACCTTCGATGCCTAGTTCCCGGTCCTTCGGGGCGCCTGTGGCAAGCACGATAACATCATAGAGCTCTTTGAGTTCTGCCATTGTGATGTCGCGGCCCAGCGCCATATTGCCGACAAAACGGACATTTTCCCGGTCATTAGTGGCAGCATAGCGTCGGGAAACATTTTTGATTGATTGGTGGTCAGGGGCAACACCAGCCCTGATCAGCCCATAAGGGGTTGGTAAGCGGTCAATGATATCGACACGAACATTTGCGTCACCTCGGGTCAGGGCTTCAGCGGTATAATATCCCGCTGGGCCAGCGCCTACAATTGCTACCCAAAGCGTGCCTGCATCGTCTGTCGCCATACAGACCTCCCCCAAAGCTTTGGCCCACATAGGGCCGGTTTGTCCCTGTTTTTTGATACCATGCCATGCTTTTTCAAAGGAAGAAAGAGGGCTTGCCGCAGATTTATTCGCGGCGACCTTTAAGCAAGGGGATCACGCCAGGAACCCGTTTTTTATAGTCGCGGTAGGTATCGCCAAATTCGGCAACCAAGTCCCGTTCCTCATAGCGCAGTCCGATCATGATATAAACGAGCATTCCTGCAGCCAGAACGGCGCGGCCTGTTGTCATGTCGGGCGTGGAAAGCATGGCTATCACAACACCCGTTTGGATTGGGTGACGCACAATTTTATAAAAAAGCGGCGTTTTGAATTCTTTGCTCCCTGCATCCGGGTCGTCGGCTTTGAAGGATTGCTGCAGGCCGAATAAATGGAAATGATTGAGCATATAGGTTGCCAAAAAAGTAACAGCCCAACCGCTGTAAAAAAGGGTAGTCAAAATAATTCGGCTGCCACTGTTTTCAACATGCCATAAGCTGCCGGGCATTGGCTGCCAATATTGCACAAGCGCCATCGTGACAATTGCCGTCGCTAGAACATAGGTGCTGCGCTCCCAGCTTTCGGGCAATATTTTTGTGAGTTTCTTTTTGAACGATGGCCGCGCCATCACGCTGTGTTGCAGGCCAAACAAGGTAAGCAGGCCAAGATTGATCAGAAACGGGTTGTCCACCGGGGCGTTATTGTGCTGGTCGATGTTTAGGCTTGTCAGCGTTTCAATACCCCAAATGCCCATATGGTTATTGGCGAATAAAATGAATAGGACCAAACTCATTACCCCGAGAACATAGCAAACCAGTCCGTACAACATGCTAATTAACCGTGTCATAATTTTTGTTCCCTAAACAGCGCGCCTTCACATCCCAAGACAATGGCAGAAACATACCACCGATAGAAATTATAACCAAACTTGTCACTATGGCATCAGGGCAGAGGGAACGAAACTCAGGAACTGTGGCCGTGATTATCTATTATGGGCATAACAGCTATGGATCATAACAGCGTTTTGCAGGGAAGGAGTTGGCAGCTTTTCACCAGCTCGTGGCTAATAAAGACGGCGACGAGTTTATTGCAAGCATTTCACCAGAAAAGAAAGCCACTGAGTAATGAAACAGCCTCGAATAATTTTGAAAGTAAAGCTTAGGCAATCGCCTTGTTTCCCAGGGATTGCTATCAAGCGATAGTCAGCCTTTTCGCGGTACGAACAGGGGTGTGGTGCAGCCTGCCAGCGTGAAAGTCTTTTGTCTCAGGAGTACATCTGGACTTCTTTGAAACTGTGGTTTTATATAACAGCTTGCTTCACTTTGGTCTAAATTTTGTGGTTAAACGATGAATATATTATTTGTTCACGATGCCTTTCCAGGCCAATTCATTCACCTTTTCAAACACCTGATTACTGAAGGTAAGCACACGGTAATGGTCGCCAGCCGCAAAGGATCTGTGGCGAAGCTGCCTTGTCGGCAATTTGTCTATGATGTTTTTAGCAGTGAGCGCGCGGGCAATTGGAATATGGGGGCGAATAGTCACGCTTACGAACTTGGGCTCAATCTTGTAAAACAGGTAATCGGGCTTGTTGGAACAGACCAGGAGCCAAACATAATCGTTTCGCACGCATCAACCGGCGCGGCCTTCTATTTAAAAGATATTTTCCCCAAAGCCCGTTTCGTCAGTTTATGTGAATGGTACTATCAGCAACCCAAGATTAAACAAGGAACAAACGTCAAGGTAAGCGCATTCATTAAAGCAGCCCATAGCGCTTCACTTAAAAACCTGCCAATCGAGCGTGATTTTTTAATCGCCGACGCTACCTATTCGCCGACACGTTTCCAGAAAGAGCAGTTTCCAGCCTATTATCAGGACAAGATCGTTCAAATCCATGATGGCATTGACACCGATTTATATTCGCCTGATCCAGATGCAACATTTGAGGCAAATGGCCATGTTTTCACAAAAGATGATGAAGTAATAACCTATGCAGCGCGCGGTATGGAGAAAGCGCGTGGGTTTCCGCAATTTATGCAAGCAATTGCGGAAGTGTTGAAGGTTAGACCCAAAGCGCATGTGTTAATCGCTGCAGCCGATAGAGTTTGTTACGGCAACAAAACTGATCCAGGCCTAAAGCAATGGGCGGCTGATAATGTTAACTATGATCCTGAGCGAGTTCATTATGTCGGCCTATTGCCTGAACATGAATTTACCAAGATGCTACAGATATCTAGCCTGCATGTGTATCTGACCATTCCTTTTGTATTGTCATGGTCAATGCTGAACGCCATGAGCGTGGGCGTGCGGGTGCTGGCGTCGGATAACAAGTCCGTTCGTGAGGCGATTTCTGAGGGTGTGAATGGCCATCTTGTACCCTTTGATGATGTATCCGCAATTGCCGTACGGATGACTGAATTGCTTGAGATAACAGCAAGCACAGATTCTTCCAGCGAGGCGGTGCTGCGTGCAGCACGACAAACTATAGTGGATAGATATGATTCCCGTTCATGTTTGAAGCAACAATTGGAAATTATGGGCCTTGGGGAATACGCGAATTAACTTCCGCGCTTTAATGATGGGTTCATCGCCTACCGAATCATCTAATTGGATGCCTTTATGCAAAAGGCTTCTTGGTTTTCTGCCGTAGATATAAGGCGTGCGTTTAAGTCAATCGCGTAATAACCAACAGTAAGTTCATTCAGATATATAGCCTCACTAGGCTTGATGAAGAAATTCGCACAAATTCTGTAGACTCCCCTTGAACACTCCTTCCGATAAGCATACATAGGGTCGGCGTTAGCACTCCATAAGGGTGAGTGCTAACAAGCGCATTATCGAATGAAAATCTAGGAGACACATTATGGCTCTTCGTCCGCTTCACGACCGTGTATTGGTCAAGCGTCTCGAAAGTGAAGAGAAAACAGCTGGTGGCATCATCCTGCCAGACTCTGCACAGGAAAAACCATCTGAAGGTGAAGTTATTGCGGTTGGCGCAGGTAACAAAGCTGAAGACGGAAAAGTTACTGCCCTCGACGTAAAAGCTGGCGACAAGATTCTGTTCGGCAAATGGTCTGGCACTGAAGTCAAGGTTGACGGTGTTGATCTGCTGATCATGAAAGAATCCGACATTATGGGCATCATCGAGTAATCCACTCGCTCCCACCTGTCACTTAGTACTAATTTACTAATTTAGGAGGCCACACATGGCTGCTAAAGAAATCAAGCTTCAGGAAGAAGCACGCGCCAAGATCGTTTCTGGCGTAGACAAGCTCGCAAATGCTGTAAAAGTTACACTCGGCCCTAAAGGCCGCAATGTTATTCTCGATAAATCTTTCGGTGCGCCACGTATCACCAAAGACGGTGTATCTGTAGCGAAAGAAATCGAGCTTGCAGACAAGTTCGAAAACATGGGCGCACAGATGGTGAAAGAAGTTGCTTCTCGCACCAACGATATCGCCGGTGACGGTACAACAACGGCAACAGTTCTTGCGCAGGCCATTGTTCGCGAAGGCATGAAGTCTGTTGCTGCTGGCATGAACCCAATGGACCTCAAGCGTGGCATCGACGTGGCAACTTCTGCTGTTGTAGCTGACCTTAAGGGCCGCACAAAAACTGTAACCACCACTGAAGAGATCGAGCAAGTTGGCACAATCTCAGCAAACGGTGAAGCCCAGGTTGGCAAAGACATCGCTGCAGCGATGGAAAAAGTTGGCAAAGAAGGCGTTATCACTGTTGAGGAAGCTAAAGGCCTAGAGAGCGAGCTTGACGTTGTTGAAGGCATGCAGTTTGACCGCGGTTACCTGTCTCCTTACTTCATCACAAACGCTGAGAAGATGACTGTGGACCTTGAAAGCCCACTGATCCTTCTCCACGAGAAGAAGCTTTCTAACCTTCAGCCAATGCTGCCACTTCTTGAAGCTGTTGTTCAGTCAAGCCGTCCGCTTCTGATCATCGCTGAAGATATCGAAGGCGAAGCACTAGCGACACTTGTTGTAAACAAGCTTCGCGGCGGCCTTAAAATTGCTGCTGTTAAAGCGCCTGGTTTTGGTGATCGCCGTAAAGCGATGCTCGAAGACATCGCTATCCTTACTGGCGGTCAGGTTGTTTCTGAAGACCTCGGCATCAAGCTCGAAAACGTTGGCATCGACATGCTCGGTACTGCGAAGCGCGTAAACATCACTAAAGAAGACACAGTGATCGTAGACGGCATTGGTTCTGAAGATGATATCAAAGCACGCGTTGAGCAGATCAAAGCACAGATCGAAACAACTACTTCTGACTATGACAAAGAGAAGCTTCAGGAGCGTCTCGCGAAACTTTCTGGCGGTGTAGCTGTTATTAAAGTTGGCGGTGCTACTGAGATCGAAGTGAAAGAACGCAAAGACCGCGTTGACGATGCTCTGCACGCTACACGCGCTGCTGTTGAAGAAGGTGTTGTTGCCGGTGGCGGTACTGCGCTTCTTTATGCAGGGAATGCTCTGCAAGGTGTTGAAGGCGCAAACGATGACCAGACACGTGGTGTTGATATCGTTCGTCGTGCGCTTCAGTCTCCTCTGCGTCAAATCGCTGAAAATGCAGGTGTTGACGGCGCTGTTGTTGCGGGCAAGCTTCTGGAGCAAGATGACCGTAACCACGGCTTCGACGCACAAGCTGAAGAGTATGTTGACCTTGTTGCTGCAGGCATCATCGATCCGACTAAAGTTGTTCGTACTGCTCTGCAGGACGCAGCTTCTATCGCTGGCCTGATGATCACAACTGAAGCAATGGTTGCGGATCTTCCTGAAGATAAAGCTGCTGGCGGTATGCCTGCTGGCGGCGGCATGCCTGACATGGGCGGCATGGGCGGCATGGGTGGCATGGGCTTCTAAGCCATCCTCACTAGATTTTTAATCCTCGGGCCGTAAGGCCCGGGTTTTTTTTATGTTTGGTTCATTAGGAACCAACATCAATATCGATGATAACAGCGTTCTTTTCCCGATTCTTCTAAGCTTAAATTAGTCGTAATGGGGGTTTGTCCTGCACTAAGGTGGCAGCGATGTTGGATTAGCTAAAAAAGGGTTCTGTTTCATTCCGAAACTATTAATCGGCAGGCAAGACCATGATGGGTGTTTCGTCTGCAGTTGAAGAGTAGCAAGCCACAACTAATGAAACCAGTCGTAGTGCGCACTACACAATGAAGACACTCAGCGCGTTGCTTCTGAGCCCCGCGAGGCTCCTAACGATGCCGTCCTAACCGGAATGCTTTCGTGAACGTGATGTTGGCCGTTGAACAGTTGGAAGGTCTGGTACGGTTCAGGGTGCGTAGGTTCTAAAATATTTCAGTCAAAAATGATTGTATGTCACATAAGTGTAATGTTTTTGACCTACCTAGGGCTTGCATAAATACAATGATGGGCCAGCCACTTATGGTTTGGCTGCGCAATGCGGACATGGGTTGCCGCATTTAACGTTAATTAGGAATAAGCCGATGCTTAATAGAAACCGTGTAACTGCGTTGCTTGCCGCAACTGCTTTGACGGCAATATCTATCCAGCCAGTACAAGCACAGTCAGTTGAAGACCTGAAGGCTCAATTGGCAGCGCTTGCCAAGCGTATCGAAGACCTGGAGAAGAAGCAGGAAAAATCTTCAAATAAGAAGACTCCTGTTGTGAAGAAATCCGAGCCTGCTTTTGCACTTGGCACTTCAGACGGCCAATTCGAATTTAACCTTCGCGGGCGCATTTATGCCGATGCCGCTTGGGTAAGCGACGAAGACGGCACGATGGACATTAATGCTACGGAATTTCGTGCCGCCCGAATTGGTGTTGAAGGTAAAGCCTGGAAAAAGGTGAAGTATAAGCTTGAGGCTGACTTGGCTGGCGATGAAGTAAACCTTAAAGACGTTTACCTTGAGTACGGCAGTGGCATGGGTAAATGGAAATTTGGTCAGTTCAAAACACCAAATTCCTTGGAAGAACAAACATCTTCCCGCCATACAACCTTTATGGAACGTGCGTCTTTTACTGATGCCTTTGGTCTTGCTCGCATGCTCGGTATTGGCTACGGCAACGGCGGCGATAACTGGACGTTTAATGCGGGTGTCTTTCGTGGTACAGCGGGATCCAGCGATGATGACGAGGGCGAAGTCCTTGCGGCACGCCTGACATACGGTCAGAAAATGGATAACGGTGCATGGATGTTCGGCGCATCCACGCGTCTGCGCGATGTTGGGGGTGGTTCAAACCTTCGCTACCGTCAACGCCCTCAAAATCACCTAAGTGATCGGTTTATTGCGACAAGCCGCATCGCATCCAAGGATACAATGTTTGGCCTTGAAGCTGCCGCGCAGATGGGGCCGTTCCACATTGCGTCAGAGTGGGCTGGGTTGACCGCGGACGAAGGCGGACCGGGTGGTCGCGATGCATACTTCTATGGTGGTTATGTGGAAGCTGGCTGGTTCATCACCAGCGAGAGCAAACCGCTGAAACTTAGCAAGGGCGCATGGGATCGTCCGAAAGTGAAGAACCCTGTTCAAGAGGGTGGTGTGGGCGCTTGGCAACTTGCAGCGAAGTTTGATCGCATCGACCTAACAGGCGACGGTGTATATGGTGGTGAGCAAGACACTTATATCATTGGTGTAAACTGGTATCTCAACCGTCACACGCGCTTTATGGCAAACTACAGCCGTAGCAACATTGAAAAAGCGTTTGCAGTATCTGCGAACGGCGCTGACGGTAAAAATGCTGTAGATGCACTTGGCCTGCGTTTTCAGGTTGATTGGTAAATAGACCCCATTTATGGGGCATGCTGATTATATACACAGGCGGTGGCACAGGGTGTCGCCGTCTTTTTTCATTATTAAGTTACCTATTTCTTTCGTTCAGAAAAACTGGCTTGATGCAAACCGCCTTCGTAGATAGATTGCCGCCACTTGGCACAGAAGTGTCATGCACCAGAAACAAAAGTGCTACAGAAGCCATGGTAATGAACGCCCATATCAACCGGCCTAGCCGACTGCGACGACGATAAACACTGCTTATTGTTTGTTGTTTAGGCACTTTAGTGTCGCCGATATGGGAATAGCCGATGGTCATTTTTGATCAAGAACGGTCGCGGGATTTTGCAGAGATTGATGCTCTGCTGGACGCGGCATTCGGGCCGGAACGGTCCGGGAAGTCATCAAATATTTTACGGGAAAGTAACCCGGCGCTTGCGGCCTTTTCGCAAGTGATCCGCATGGCGGGGCATATCGTAGCAACGGTACGTTTCACGCCGGTTCATGTGCATGATTCTTTGTTCGGTGCTCATGCGAATGCGTTACTATTAGGGCCACTTGCGGTGCGCCCTGGTATGCAGTCAGGCGGTCTGGGGTCCAAATTAATGGACTATGCTCTCAAGATGGTAGATGCAGCCGGATACAAGACAATTATCCTGGTGGGTGACGCGGAATATTATGGTCGGTTTGGGTTTCAGGCTGTTTTGCCGCGAATTATCACGATGCCTGGTGGCAGGGATACCAGCCGACTGTTGGTTCGCCAGTTGGAATGTGCGCGGCCTTTGCCTGTATTGGGAACGATAATGCCTTATTGGGTCCGTGAACCCAGGCGCACACCAGCGCTTCTTCCCGCTGCATAATCAATAAGTTACCTCAGTTGGGGCTTCACTTACTCTCTTCAAGCGCCATATAGTGTTATAGATCGGAGCACTATATGGCGGCGGATGCGCATACTAATTTCAGCCTAGATGGCTTGATAAAGCAGGTGGGGGACCAAAAGTATCCTCCTGTGGAAAAATGGAATCCTGATTTTTGCGGTGACATTGATATGCGAATCGCGGCTGATGGCACATGGTTTTATATGGGCACGCCGATCACGCGTAAACGCATGGTCAGGCTGTTTGCCTCGGTTCTGCGCAAGGACGAAGACGGCAAAACCTATCTGGTTACACCTGTTGAGAAAATTGGCATTACAGTCGATGATGCACACTTTGTTGCATTGTCGGTCGATCAGTTAGACGAACAGGGGCAGCACCTGCTGGTGTTTGAGACCAATATTGGGGATAAAGTCATTGCAGGTGCCGATAACCCTGTCCGTGTTGACATCAACCCCGTTACAGGCGAGCCGCGTCCCTATATTCGTGTGCGCGGTAACCTGGAAGCATTGATTGCGCGCTCTGTATTCTATGAGCTGGTGAATCTTGCTGAGACTGTTGAAAAGGGTGACGGCGCAGAGCTTTTCATTCAAAGCGCCGGGCAGGACTTCTCCCTTGGTGAATGGAGTGATGAGTAAATGTTGAACTGGCTTGAAAGAGCACTGCGAGAAGGCAACCCGGCGGCCAGAGGCATGCGCAGCGATTATGACCTGAATTTGGATGCCAAGTTACAGGAACTCAAAAATACGCCGAGGCGGGACGCGGCTGTATTGGTGCCAATCGTTGACCGAGGCACCGGGCCAACGGTACTTCTAACCAAGCGAACGGATCACCTGAGCAAGCATCCAGGGCAAATCAGTTTCCCCGGCGGGGCTGTCGACGCCAGCGACAATGATGCAGTCCACACTGCGCTCCGTGAAACAGAAGAAGAGATAGGCCTGGGTGCCTCCTATATCCGTGTTGCGGGGCGGTTGGACGGATACCGAACCGGAACCGGATTCGAAATTGTGCCAGTTGTTGGACTTGTACAACCTGGGTTTTCTTTGACACTGCAAGAAGAGGAGGTCGCCGAAGCTTTCGAGGTCCCGCTCGCTTTTTTCCTCGACCGTAGGAACCATAAAAGGGAAAGTGCCATGTGGCAGGGCATTCTACGGCATTATTATGCTATGCCCTATGAAGAGTATCGTATTTGGGGGGCAACCGCAGCGATGTTGGTGAACCTCTGTGATGTGTTGGACGCTGTGAAAGAGGAGCTTTGAAATGGTGGTGCTGTTCCGGATTTTGTTATTACTGGTTCCTGTTTTCGCGCTCATCCTTTGGATCAGGTGGCGGGCTAAGAAAAATTCTGCGGAGGACGTAAGTAACGAGGACGTTCGGAACATGCGGTTAGGCCTTATTGGCCTGATCATAATGGTGCTTATGGCGGGCATTGGTATTCGCATGACGGATACAAGCGCCGGCAGGGATGGACGCTATGTACCGGCCCGTGTTGAAAACGGAAAAGTAATCCCAGGCCATTTCGAAAAAGTGGATCCTGACGAAGAGCAAAGCAAGGATAGAAATAAAGACGCTGAAGAAGGCAAGGACCCTCGTGACGAAAATCCAGGCTGAATGGCTCAAAACACCCCTGGCCAGAGCGGTTGTGGAGGCGCTTGGTGCCGACAATATCAAGTTTGTCGGCGGAGCAGTCAGAGATACTCTCGTTGGCCGAAAGGTAGCTGATATTGACGCCGCCACACGCTACCTACCAGAGAAAACTAAAGAGCTACTCGAAACCGCTGGCCTCAAGGTTATCCCTACTGGGTTGAAGCACGGTACCGTTACTGCCGTTTTAGGCCGGGAAATGATGGAAATCACTACCTTGCGTATCGACGTAGAGACCGATGGACGCCACGCGGAGGTGACTTTCACAAATGACTGGTTCGAGGATGCAAAGCGGCGGGATTTTACTTTCAACGCATTGTACGCAGCGCCAGATGGCACACTTTATGACCCCTTTGAAGGCACAAGCGATCTGTATGCAGGGCGTGTTCGTTTCATAAGGGATGCCGTTACGCGCATCGAAGAAGATGCGCTTCGAATTCTGCGATTTTTTCGCTTTTTTGCGCGCTACGGAAAAGGCGAGCCTGATTCTGAAGCTGTTGCTGCTTGTAACCTAAAAAAGCAGCTAATTCGGAATTTGTCGATTGAACGTGTTCGCGATGAACTGGTGAAACTCCTTTCAGTTCCTAGTCCGTTACCAACCATAAAACTTATGGAACAGTCAGGCATTCTGGTCGAGTTTATGGGGGCTAATACATCACTGGATTCGTTGACTTCCTATTTGGTCGGCGAACGTGCGACGAAACGGGAGCTTGTGTATAATCCATTGGCACGATTATATTTTTTGTTACGTTCGTCCTTCGATGCCAAGGAAATCGCACGACGATTTCGGCTTTCCAATAAAGAACGGAACCTACTCAAAAATATGGAAGCCGCGTGTGCGGCGGCACCGTTTTTCGATAAAGTTCAGGTCCGCCGCGCTTGTTACCTTTGGGGCAGTGAAGCCACGGATGCGGCAATTATCGCAGGTGGTGCACCGCATAGTTCAATGCTGGAAGCCGTTCAAACCTGGGACCGTCCAATATTTATGCTGTGCGGCAAGGATATGATAGAGGCAGGCGTTCAAGCAGGTCCGCAGATGGGTGCTTTGCTCAAGAAGCTAGAACAGGACTGGATTAATAGTGACTTTAGTCTCTCCCGCGAAGCATTGCTGGCTCGCTTGCCAAGAGAAAAGGCGCAGTAGAAAGGCTGTTCCCGCGATTGCTGATGCAGCCTTTTCAGGTGGTAAACTGGCCCTGAAACTAATCGCCGTTTAGTTTTTTGTTTTTCCAGTATTTGGTGCCGTGCAAGGATGCCTGCAAAGCCAAGCCGTTTTTGGTGAACTGATAAACGCTGACTTTTTTGCGGAAGGATGCGCCTTCGCCGCCTTTGTCGCCGCCGCGCGCGGCTGCATCTGCCTCGCCAGAGAAGTCCCAACCTTTGCTAACAAAGGCCTTGAGCGCTTTGCGGTCATGGAAAATAAATATGGCCCGAAAATCTTTAACGCCGAGTCCCAGGCCTATGCCAACGGTTCCCATCTTCATATAGGTATCAATGCCAGAGTGGTTGTCATGCACGATACCTTGCCCTCCGCCAGCGCCGAGCAACAAGATCTGCACTCCGACGTTAGAGAAAACAGCATAGCCTTCAGCATCGTCAATTTCAGCTTTTGCCTGCGGGCGTGTTTCAAAAAGCTCGACCAGAACTTCCTGGCGCATCTTCAGAATTTTCTGACGTTTTTTCTCGGCTTTATCGGCCATGGCAGCGCCGGAGGCCGTGGCCAGGACAAGCGAGAATAAAATAGCGAGGACTTTCTGTGTCATAGCGGCTCCTGAAGGCGGAAAGTTCAAACTGGAGTGAACGCGGATAATTTATAAAGAAGAAGGCAGCAATGGGGCAGTTAAAAATGTCACTATTTCAAATGAAAAAAGTGACGGCCGCCCAAATGATAGCGTAACGGGCTGCTTTTCCAACAGCCACGATCGCTAGGAAAAACCGAAAATCTGTACGTAGAAGGCCTGCAGCCAGCGTTAAAGGGTCACCCACGATGGGAAGCCACGCAAACAACAGCGACCACTTGCCGTAACGGTTGAAGTGCGATGCTCCTGCTTCAATTTGTTTTGCGGAGAAGGGGAACCAGCCTTTGGTTTGGTATTTAGTCAAATGTTTGCCAAGCAAGAAGTTAACAACGGCACCCAAAATATTCCCGGCTGTTACACTTAGAAACAAAAACAACGCATTGCCCGTTCCTGCCGCAAGTAATCCTGCAAAAGAAAGCTCGGAAAACGCAGGCAGTAGGGTAGCTGCAACGAAGGCGTTGAGGAAAAGCCCCCCATAGAGCGCGAGATCAGCGGTCACCTGTTATCGTCCTACGGCCATTTTGCCTCAGGAGGTAGCGACATCAGGATCGCTTCCACATTGCCGCCAGTCTTGAGGCCAAACGTAGTGCCACGGTCATAAACCAGATTAAATTCAGCATAATATCCACGATACATCAGTTGTGTTTCCCGCTCTGCCGGGGTCCAGCTTTCATTCATATGTTGGCGCACAAGTTCTGGATAAACGGTGTTGAAGGTACGGCCAACATCCTGAGTAAACGCAAAGTCTTTATCCCAGTTGCCAGTATTCAGTTGATCATAAAAAATACCGCCTTCGCCGCGTGCGCGGTTACGGTGCTTGATATAAAAATATTCGTCGCACCATTTTTTGTATTTGGGATAATATTCCGGGTCATGTTGGTCGCAGCATTCTTTGAAGGCAGAATGGAACTTGGCAGTATCATAGCTGTTGGGAAGCGGGGCATTCAAATCGGCACCACCACCGAACCAGCTTTTGCTGGTGACGATAAAGCGCGTGTTCATATGGACGGCGGGAACCTTGGGGCTGTTCATATGTGCGACAAGTGAAATGCCCGTGGCAAAAAAGCTCGGGTCTTCATCGGCACCAGGGATATTCTTTGCGAATTCCTCTGTGAAAGTACCATGTACCGAGGAAATATTAACACCAACTTTTTCGAAAACGCGGCCGCCGCGCATAACCGACATAGTACCGCCGCCGCCTTCAGCCCCGTCGTCTTGATTGGTCCGGGTCCAGTTTTTGCGTTCGAAACGTCCAGCTTCCCGTCCCGCCATAGGGCCGGCATTTTCATTTTCAATAGCTTCAAAGTTGGCACATATCTGGTCGCGTAGGTCTTTGAACCAAGCCGTTGCTTTTTGTTTTTTGTCGTCTGTGTCCAAGTGCCTTGTCCTTTATTCAATCGGCCAGCCGTTAGTTTGTCGCAGCCCTTCACCGAGTACCATTGCCATAGAAACCGCTACGTTCAAGGATCTGACTCGTTTCGCCATCGGAATGGTAATCCGGGCGTCTGCAGATTGATGAACCGATTCTGGGGCACCGATCGATTCGCTGCCAACAAGCAGGATATCATCCGGGCGAAACTTGAAGGCGCAGTACTCGCTATCAGCCTTGGTTGTCAACAGGATGAGCCGCCGGCCCTTTTTTTCCCGCCAGGATTCGAAGGCATTCCAGTCAAGATGGTGATGAAGGTCCACAAGGTCAGCATAATCCATCGCATAGCGTTTCAAAGCGCGCTTGGAGAAAGGGAATCCGCATGGTTCAATGATGTGAACAGGTGCCTGCATGCAGGCACCTAACCTTAACAGGGTGCCTGTGTTAGGTGGTTGATCTGGTTGGTATAATGCAATGTCCATGCGCCGGACCCTAGAGCCTTCAAGGGTTTGGTTCAATTACTTCAGTAAAAGCTACCGAAAATTAACTGATTTTTTTTTACACTTCGGGACCATAAAGGCTTGCCTCTTTGGGCCGAGCCTACTAAACCAAGTCCAATTCGCTGGGCAGGGGCTTGTCCGGTGATGATCGCTATGGGTTCATTTCGGCTGCGACTGCTTGCCGCAGGGATTTGAAGCTATACGGGGTTAGAATAGAGTTTGATTAACAAACGACTGATCGCCTTTCGTATCACGTTCCTGTCAGGGAAGAATACATGAGCACTACAGAGCATACTACTCACGGTGAAGACGGCGCTACACGGCGCGACATGATTCACGTAGCCGCAGCCGGCATGGCTGGTGTTGGCGGCGTTTTGGCCCTTTGGCCCTTTGTCCACCAGATGAACCCAGCAGCCGATACCTTGGCGCTCGCAACTGTTGAAGTTGACCTGAGCAGCATTGGTGAAGGTGAAGCTGTTGTTGTGAAATGGCAGGGTAAACCTATTTTTATCCGGCACCGCACTGCAGCCGAAATCGAAGAGGCACGCAAAGTTGAGGTTGCTTCTTTGATTCACAAAGAAAGCGACGAAGAGCGTATCCTTCCAGGCTACGACAAGTGGCTTGTTGTTATCGGCACCTGTACGCACCTTGGTTGCGTACCGCTTGGTACCAAGTCTGGTGACGAAAAAGGCGAATATGGTGGCTGGTTCTGCCCATGTCACGGTTCACACTATGATACATCAGGTCGTATCCGTAAGGGGCCGGCACCGAGGAATCTCGACTTGCCAAAGTACGCCTTCCTTAATGATACAATGATCAAAATCGGGTAGGGGGAACAGATATGGCCGAATGGGAAACAGTGAAGCCTCAGAACAAGGCCCTTGCCTGGTTTGAAGAGCGTCTGCCAATTTTGGCAGTAGTCAACAATGTTGTTGGTGCTGCTACACCGACACCGCGCAACCTGAATTACTGGTGGAACTTCGGTTCGCTGGCTGGGTTTATGCTGGTTGTCCAGATTATTTCAGGCATCGTGCTTGCAATGCACTATACGCCTGATACCGCGCTTGCTTTCGATAGCGTTGAGCGCATCATGCGTGATGTCAACTACGGTTGGCTGATACGCTACATGCACGCAAACGGTGCATCCTTCTTCTTTATTGCCGTTTATATCCATATTTTGCGCGGTCTGTACTACGGCTCTTATAAAGCGCCGCGCGAAGTCTTGTGGATGCTCGGTCTTGTGATCTTCCTTCTGATGATGGCGACAGCCTTCATGGGGTATGTACTGCCGTGGGGCCAGATGTCTTTCTGGGGCGCGACAGTGATCACTAACCTTTTCTCTGCCATCCCGGTGGTTGGTGAAGACATCGTAACGTTACTGTGGGGTGGTTTCTCGGTTGATAACCCAACCCTGAAGCGCTTCTTTAGCCTGCACTTCCTGCTGCCATTTGTTATTTTCGGCGTGGTAGTTTTGCATATATGGGCGAAGAAAGTATCAGACAGTGGTAACCCGCTTGGTATCGACGTGAAGTCAAACGCGGACCAGATTCCGTTCCATCCTTATTACACCATTAAAGACGCTTTTGGTGTGGGTGTTTTCTTCACATTGTTCGCGATCTTCCTTTTCTATATGCCAAATGCGATGGGCCACCCGGATAACTATATCCCGGCTGAGCCTCTGGTGACACCAGACAGCATCGTGCCTGAATGGTACTTCCTGCCATTCTACGCGATCTTGCGCTCAATCACATTTGATCTTGGCATTCCGTTCACAGACATCGTGTTCGTACCAGCGAAGCTTTTGGGTGTGATTGCGATGTTTGCTGCAATCATCGTCCTGTTCTTCTTGCCATGGCTTGATACATCAAAGGTCCGCTCTGCGAAATTCCGCCCAGCCTACAAATGGTTCTTCTGGTTCCTGGTGGTGGATATGGTGCTCTTGACCATCGTTGGAGGGAAAAAACCTGAAGGTATCTGGCCAATGCTTGGTTTGATCGGTACGGGTTATTATTTCGCGCACTTCCTGGTGATTATGCCGCTTCTCGGTAAAAAAGAGAAAACGCTGCCGGTGCCGGAAAGCATTGCGAACCCAGTTGTTAAAGCGGCTGAATAAGGGATACTGACAATGAAATTTACCAAAAACATTGCTATTGCCCTTATTGCTGTTGCAGGCATGACGGGCGCTGTAACCGCTGCGGGCGTTGACAAGCACCCTGAGAAGCAGAATTGGTCCTTCGAAGGCCCTATGGGCAAATATGACCAGGCTGCGCTTCAGCGCGGCTGGCAGGTTTACCAGCAGGTTTGTTCTTCGTGCCATGGGCTTAAATACTTCCATTTTCGTAACCTGAGCGAAATCGGTTACGGCGATGACATGATCAAAGCCTTCGCTAAAGAGTATGAAGTAGCGGGCGAGCCTGATGATGCTGGCGACGAAACTGTTCGTGCGGCACTGCCTCAGGATGCTTTCCCCGCTCCGTTCCCGAATGACAATGCGGCCCGTGCCTCAAATGATGGTGCTTTGCCACCAGATTTGTCATTGATGACAAAAGCGCGCCACGATGGTGCAAACTATGTCTACAGCTTGCTCATCGGGTATGAAGATGCGCCTGCAGGCCGCGAAATTACTGATGGAAAACAATATAACCCTTACTTCAAGGGCGGCGAGATTGCGATGGCACCGCCGCTTGCAGAGGGCATTATCGACTATGAAGACGGGACAGAGGCGACGCCAGAACAAATGTCGCGCGATGTAACTCAATTCTTGATGTTTGTGGCTGAGCCAAAACTAGAGGATCGTAATCATATGGGGCTGAAGGTGATCCTTTTCCTTCTGGCGATGACAATTGTCTTCTATATTTCAATGAAGAAAATTTGGAAGCCGGTCAAAGAAGGCAAAAACGTCTATGAAGACGAATAAGGCTTTCCCATAGTAGAATAAAAGGGCTGCCATCCGGCGGCCCTTTTTTGTGTTTTAAGGCCATTTCTAACTGATCGCTTCCCATCCAGGGGACGGGCAAACTACCTGTAAACATGCCGGACACGGTTTTGTCTATCAGGCATGCCCTGCTTAATGACACGGGCTGTTGTGCTTCCAGGGGCTACCATTGTTCTATTGTCCCGTTGTCCCGTTGTTCTATTGTTCGTTGGTGCAGGGGTGAAGGCGCTTGCATGCGCTAAACTATGGAAGTCAGTTCGCGGTTCAGGGTATGTTAGCCGTCGTGGGTGTAGGTAAGGACAGCGGCGAAACTATAGTAATTCCACTTTATAAATCCCCATTTAATATTGTTTCCAAAGCGTTTGAGCCTTTAAAGAATTGTCGACGTTTTTTAATGACAGCAAAAGACTGTTCGATAGGGTTAAAGTCCGGTGAAT